>WNGR01000014.1_pt1 | contig 201960 bp, 165 predicted proteins | sample 5407581 | NCBI WGS metagenome assembly WNGR01 (sample SAMN13153383, study PRJNA577476) | soil metagenome | isolation source: 80 cm soil or saprolite under Garry oak tree replicate 2 | place: USA:California | collected 2016-06-15
AGCTGGGACGAGGCCGTCGAGCTCGCCGCGGCCGCTCAGGTGCACACCATCAAGGCGTGGGGTCCGGACCGCGTGTTCGGCTTCTCGCCGATCCCGGCGATGAGCATGGTGAGCCATGCGGCCGGCGCCCGCTACCACGCACTGCTCGGCGCGCCGATGTTGTCGTTCTACGACTGGTACGCCGACCTGCCCGTCGCTTCGCCGCAAGTATTCGGCGACCAGACCGACGTGCCCGAGTCGGCCGACTGGTGGGACGCCGGTTACCTGATCATGTGGGGCTCCAACCTGCCGGTGACCCGGACGCCCGACGCGCACTGGATGGCCGAAGCTCGCTACCGCGGCCAGAAGGTGATCGCCGTCGCCCCCGACTACGCCGACAACGTCAAGTTCGCCGACGAGTGGCTCTGCGCCGAGCCGGGCACCGACGGCGCGCTCGCGATGGCGATGGGGCACGTCGTGCTGCGCGAGTTCTTCGTCGACCGGCAGGTGCCGTACTTCACCGACTACGTCTCGCGGTTCACCGACCTGCCGTTTCTCGTCGCGCTCGACGAGCGCTCCGACGGCACGTATGCAGCCGGCAAGTTCCTCACCGCCGCCGACCTCGGCGACGAGCAGGAGAACGCGCAGTTCAAGACCGTCCTGCTGGACGCGACAACTCGCCAGCCGGTGGTGCCGAACGGGTCGCTCGGCTTCCATTACGGTGACGCGGGCGCGGGCCGGTGGAACCTCGACCTGGGTTCAGTCACGCCCGCGCTGTCCCTGTACGGCGACGCCGACGCGCAGCCGGTAGAGATCGTGCTGCCACGCTTCGACGGCCCGAGCGGCGCCGGAGCTCTGATGCGGCGCGGCGTCCCCTCTCGGCGGGTGGGCGGCCACTTCGTCACGACCGTGTTCGACCTGCTGCTCGCCGACTACGGCGTCGCGCGGGACGGACTGCCCGGCGAATGGCCGACCGGCTACGACGACCCGTCCCAGCCGGGCACCCCGGCGTGGCAGGAGCACATCACGTCGGTGCCGGCCGCGACTGCAGCCCGGATCGGCCGCGAGTTCGCCGCGAACGCCGAGGCGTCGCACGGCCGATCGATGATCGTCATGGGCGCCGGTACGAACCACTACTTCCACTCCGACACGATCTACCGCGCATTCCTCGCCCTGATCACGCTCACCGGATCCCAGGGCGTGAACGGCGGCGGCTGGGCGCACTACGTCGGGCAGGAGAAGGTCCGTCCCGTCACGGGGCACGCGATGCTCGCGAATGCCAGCGACTGGTCGCGCCCGGCGCGGACCATGATCGGCACCGCGTTCTTCTATCTGGCCACCGACCAGTGGCGTTATGACACCGCGGACTGTTCGAACCTCTCATCGCCTGCCGGCACCCGGCGGTTCGCCGGCAAGACCGCCGCCGACCTGATCGCGACGTCCGCGCGGATGGGCTGGATGCCGTCCTACCCGACGTTCAACTGGAACTCGTTGGAGCTCGCCGACGCCGCGCAGCGTGCGACGCAGTCGCCCGCCGACTTCGTCCGTGAGCAGCTGCGCACGGGCCGGGTCGGATTCGCCTGCGAGGACCCGGATGCCGAGGAGAACTGGCCGCGCGTGCTGACGGTCTGGCGGTCCAACCTGCTCGGGTCCAGCGCGAAGGGCGACGAGTACTTCCTGCGCCACCTGATCGGCGCCGAGAACTCCGTGCGGGCGAGCGAGTCGGCGCCTGATGCGCGACCGTCCGAGGTCAAGTGGCGCGACGAGGCACCGGCCGGAAAGCTCGACCTGTTGCTGTCGATGGACTTCCGCATGACGTCGACGACGCTGTTCTCCGATGTCGTGCTGCCGGCGGCGACCTGGTACGAGAAGTACGACCTGTCGAGCACGGACATGCATCCGTTCGTGCACGCGTTCACGCCGGCGATCCCGCCGCCGTGGCAGACACGCACCGACTTCGACATATTCCACGTGCTGGCCCGCCGGTTCAGCGAGCTGGCGGCGACGCACCTCGGCGTCCGCAAGGATCTCGTAGCCGTGCCGCTGCTGCACGACACCCCGGACGAGATGGCCACTCCATACGGCACGGTACGGGACTGGCGCGCGGACGGTACCGAACCAGTCCCGGGCGTGAACTTCCCGAAGCTCGTCGTAGTCGAACGGGACTACACTGCGGTCGCCGACAAGCTCGCTGCGCTCGGCCCGCTGGCCGAGTCGCAGGGCGCCACGACGAAGGGCGTCACGTTCGACCTGTCGAGATCTGTCGAGTACCTGGCCGCGAAGAACGGCGTGGTGCGCGGCGGCGTCGCGGACGGCAGGCCGTCGCTCGCGCGGGATGCCCATGCCTGCGAGGCGATCCTGGCAATGTCCGGCACCACCAACGGCCACCTGGCGGTCGAGGGCTTCCGGACGCTGGAGACCCGCACCGGCACCCCGCTCGCAGATCTCGCCGCCGAGCACGAAGGCAAGCAGATCACCTTCGCCGATACGCAAGAACGTCCGACGCCGGTGATCACCTCCCCGGAATGGTCCGGCTCGGAGTCAGGCGGCCGGCGCTACTCGGCGTTCGTCATCAACGTCGAGCGTGCCAAACCGTGGCATACGCTGACCGGGCGGATGCACTTCTTCCTCGACCATGACTGGCTGGCCGAACTCGGCGAGCAACTGCCGGTGTTCCGCCCGCCGCTCGACATGCATCTGCTGTTCGGCGAGCCCCGGATCGGCGATACCGGCGAGCTCGGCGTGGCCGTGCGCTACCTGACGCCGCACTCGAAGTGGTCGATCCACTCCGAATATCAGGACAACCTGTTCATGCTGTCGCTCTCGCGCGGCGGGCCGACCATCTGGATGAGCCCGGCCGACGCCGCGAAGATCAACGTGAGCGACAACGACTGGATCGAGGCCGTCAACCGTAACGGCGTGATCGTCGCGCGGGCCGTCGTTTCGCAGAAGATGCCCGAGGGCACGGTGTACATGTACCACGCGCAGGAGCGGGTCGTGGACGTCCCGCTGGCCGAGGCAAGTGGCAAGCGTGGTGGCATCCACAACTCCGGTACGCGCTTGCTGATCAAGCCGAGCCACCTCGTGGGTGGGTACGCCCAGCTGTCCTACGCGTTCAACTACCTCGGCCCGACCGGCAACCAGCGCGACGAGGTCACCGTCATCCGCCGCCGCTCGCAGGAGGTGACGTACTGATGCGAGTCATGGCCCAGATGGCGATGGTCATGAACCTCGACAAGTGCATCGGCTGCCACACCTGCTCGGTGACCTGCAAGCAGGCGTGGACGAACCGATCGGGCGTCGAGTACGTCTGGTTCAACAACGTCGAGACGCGGCCCGGTCAGGGCTACCCGCGCACTTACGAGGATCAGCAACGCTGGCAGGGCGGCTGGAAACTCACTCGCCGCGGGCGCCTGACGCTGCGCGCCGGTGGACGGTTGAAGAAGCTGGCGAGCATCTTCAGCAACCCGCTGATGCCCAACATCAAGGACTACTACGAGCCCTGGACGTACGACTACGAGAACCTGATCACCGCGCCGCCGCAGCAGCACACGCCGGTCGCGCGGCCGAAGTCGCTGATCTCCGGCAAGGACATGAAGGTCGAGTGGTCGGCCAACTGGGACGACGCCCTGGGCGGCGCGCCTGAGCTCACCAAGGGCGACCCGATCCTCGCCCAGATCAGCGCGCGGGTGCAGAAGGAGTTCGAGCAGACATACCTGTTCTACCTGCCGCGCATCTGCGAGCACTGCCTGAACCCGTCGTGTGCCGCGTCCTGTCCGTCCGGTGCGATCTACAAGCGCACCGAGGACGGCATCGTGCTCGTCGACCAGGATCGCTGTCGCGGTTGGCGAATGTGCGTCACCGGCTGCCCGTACAAGAAGATCTACTTCAACCACCGCACCGGCAAAGCGGAGAAGTGCACGTTCTGCTTCCCGCGGATCGAGGTCGGCATCCCGACCGTGTGCGCCGAGACGTGCGTCGGGCGGCTGCGCTACATCGGCATCGTGCTCTACGACGCCGACCGTGTGCTCGAGGCTGCGTCCACTGTGGACGATCAGGCGCTCTATGCCGCGCAGCGCGACGTGTTCCTCGACCCGTTGGACCCGGCAGTGCAGCGCGCGGCGGAGACCGCCGGCATCCCGCGCGACTGGATCGACGCGGCGCAGCGCTCGCCGATCTGGGCGCTGATCAGCCGCTTCCAGGTCGCGCTGCCGCTGCATCCGGAATACCGCACGATGCCGATGGTCTGGTACATCCCGCCGCTGTCGCCGGTCGTGGACGTCCTGCGCGAGAGCGGGCACGACGCCGAGGACTCCGGCAACCTGTTCGGGGCGATCGACGCGCTGCGCATCCCGATCGAGTACCTGGCCGAACTGTTCACGGCGGGCGACGTGCAGCCGGTTCGCGACGTGCTCGCCCGGCTGGCGGCGATGCGGTCCTACATGCGTGACGTCAACCTCGGCCAGCCGCGCCGTCCCGAGATCGCCGACGCCGTCGGCATGTCAGGTGCCGAGATCGAGGACATGTTCCGGCTGCTGGCGCTGGCGAAATACGACGAGCGGTACGTGATCCCGTCCGTGCACGGCGAACTGCACGAGCGAGCAGGTGAACTCGAGGAGCTTGCCTGCTCGCTCGACTACGACGAGGGTCCCGGCATGGGTGGCTCCGGGCCGTTCGGCGAGTCCTCGGGAGGTCCGGCACCGATCGCCGTCGAGAACTTCCACGCGCTGCGGCAACGCCAGACCTCCGATGCACTCATCGATGCCGGCGATGCACCGCGGCGGGTCAACCTGCTGAACTGGGACGGCAAGGGCGCGGCGTCCGACGTCATGCCGCCCCGCCGCTCCGATGATGGCGACGTGCGATGACGGCCGCGATCGACACGACCCGGGCCCTGCAGTCGGCGGCGCTCGCACTGGAATACCCGGACGAGACCTGGCGGGCTCGACTGCCCCTGCTGCGACAAGCGGCCGACACGATTTCCGGTCCGGCCGGCGCCGCATTGGCGCGGTTCGTGGAACACGCGGACCGGACGCCGGCCGACGAGCTGGCTCGCCACTATGTGGAGACGTTCGACCTGCGCCGCCGCTGCTGCCTCTACCTCACGTACTACGCGTTCGGCGACACGCGCAAACGCGGCATGGCCCTGCTGCGCTTCACGCACGCGTACCGGACTGCCGGCTTCACGCTGGCCTCGGAGGAATTGCCCGACCATCTCGCTGTCGTCTGCGAGTTCGCCGCGCGCTGCTCCGAGCCAGGGCTGCGACTGCTGCGTGACAACCGGGCCGGCGTGGAGTTGCTCCATCTCGCCCTGACCGACACCGGGTCGCCGTACGTGGCGGTGATCGACGCGGTGCGCGCGGTGCTGCCCGAGCCGGCGCCGAGCGATCTACGGCAGGCGCTGGAGCTGGCCCGCACCGGACCGCCCGCCGAGGAGGTCGGCCTGGAACCGTTCGCCCCGCCTGAGTACATGGGCGCCCGCCGATGAATACCCTGCTGTGGATCATCGTCCCGTATCTGGCCATCGCGATCTTCGTCGGCGGTCATGCCTGGCGACACCGCTACGACAAGTTCGGCTGGACGACACGCAGCAGCCAGCTCTACGAGAGCCGGCTGTTGCGCCTGGGCAGCCCGCTGTTCCACTTCGGCATCTTGCTCGTGGTGCTTGGTCACGTCGGCGGAATCCTGATTCCCGAGTCGGCGACCGACGCGATCGGCATCTCCGAGCACACGTACCACGTCGCTGCTGTCACGCTCGGCACGGTGTCCGGCGTCATGACGCTGTCCGGTATCGCGATCCTGATCTATCGCAGGCGCACCACCGGACCGGTCTTCTCGGCAACCACCCGAAACGACAAGGCCATGTATGTGCTGCTCGTGGCTACGCTCGTCGCCGGCCTGTCGACGACGGTGCTCGGCAACCTCACCGGTCACCCGCACGACTACCGCCTGACGGTCGCGCCGTATTTCCGGTCCGTGTTCTACCTGAACCCCGACGTCGACCTGATCACGAAGGCTCCGCTGGGCTTCCAGATCCACGCAATGCTCGCCTGGGTCCTGTTCGCCGCCTGGCCGTTCACCCGGCTGGTGCACGTCTTCTCCGCGCCGGTCGGCTATCTGACGCGTCCCTACGTCGTCTATCGATCCCGCGAGGCGACGGGCGCGCGACGGGGCTGGGACCCTGTCGGCACGCCCGATGCCGCCCACCGGGACTAGAGCGCTGCCGGCACCTTGTCGAGGAATCCGTAGACGGCGACGACCTTGCCGTCGTTGGAGAGCACCGCGACGTCGAAGCCGACGACCGGCGCGTCGACGCCTTCCGGGCCGAACTCCCGGGTGAAGCGCGCCTGGTTGTGGTGCCCGTCGACGGCCCGGCCAGCCGGAACGTCCAGCCCGGGAATTGCTGCTGGGCACCGGCGATCGTCTCGGCGATCGCCTCGCTCCCCTCGGCGCCGACCAGCGGGTCGATGTAGCGGGCGTCGTCGGCGCACAGCGCGGCGACCAGCTTGGCCCGATCCTGCTCGTCCGTTGCGTTCCACATCGCGATGTAACTGGTGGCCACGTCCGCGTAGTCGATCATTCGAGTGTGCCGGGCCGGCCGTGGTCGAGTCGATTACGCGCGAGGTAACCGGATTGCGGGCCATCGGTCCTGGTCAGCAGCGCCGGATGACTCTGTGCGGCGTGGCCCGCGACTGGCAGGCTTGGAGACAGCCTTCCCTGGATGCGCAGTCGGGTCACACCGGCGAGAAACGGAACAGCCGCCGTGACTGGCAGGCACTCGGCAGTACAGCATGGGCGATGGCGAGGGTTCGATTCCCTCGCGGGGCACAAACCGATCAGTCGCACGTCCCGTTCGCGTTGTAGAAGCCAGGACCGGCCAGTCCTGGACCGGTGATCTGCGGGCGGTTCGCGCCACCGCCTGAGGCGTAGACGGTGTCGAACCACTGGGTGAAGAAGGCGTCCAGGCGGGCACTGCACGCAGCGCTCTGATCAGGCATCCATGCGTGGAACGCAGCCTCCAGCTGAGCCTCAGTGATGCTCGCGCCGCCGAAGTCGTGCTGGATCTGCTTCATCGCGCTGGTGAAGTTCGCCTTGCCGAGGATCTGGCGCAGCGCTATGTACGCCGTGCCGGGCCGCGTGTAGGTCGTGCTCCCCGCGAACAGCCGGGCGGGCGTCGGGTCAGACGGCGCGGCGGTCCAGAGGCTGCCGGTGTTCGCGTAGTTCCGGTTGAACTGATCGACCAGGCTCTGCTCGAATGCGGCATCGCCGGCCGGCGTGCCCGCGCCGCCGGCAGCCGTCTGCGCGTTGCGGGCGTTGAACAGGTACTCGCCGAGCGTGGCCATGCCTTCCTTGAAGAAGGTCAGGTTGTAGTTGGCCTCGGTGACGTTGTCGCCCCACCACTGGTGCATGTTCTCGTGATGGAACGTGCGCAGGCCGATCGAACCGCCCTGGAAGGTGATCATGGTTTGCATCTCCTCCTCGAACCCGGCCTCGGGGATGCCGACGAGGACGCCGTCAGACGTGTACGGGAACGGGCCGTTGAACCGGGTCTGGAAGTCGGTGATGTCCTGCTGCTGGTCCATGATCGCGAGGTTGGCCTGCTTCTGCGCGTCGTCGATGGCGCTCGCCTGCGCCTCGTAGTACCGGATGCCGTCGTCGGCGTCGCGCCAGGTCAGGTCGTAGTTGCCGACGCTGTTCTCGACCAGGTAGCTCGCGATCGGGGCCGGCGAGTGCCAGTGGAACGTGGTGGAGCCCTCGCGGAAGAGGGCGTCCGGTGCGTTGCGCACGGTGGAGAGCAGCATGCCGTTGGCGATCGCGGTCCGGCCCGCGTTGACCGTGTCGAAGAAGTCGTAGGTCGGCTTCGCGCTCGGATGGTCGTTGAGCGGCATCCAGTCCTCGGTGCCCACCGGCTCGGTGGTGACGAAGCCGCCGTCGCCCGGAGGCTCGTTGTTGCGGAACCAGCCCTCAGTCGAGCCGTCGCCGTCAGTGTGCACGCCCGGACGGCCGGTGTAGAACACGGTGACCTTGAGCAGCGTGCCGGGCTTGATGTTCGCCGGCGGGGTGATCACCAGCTTGTTCGCCGGGCACGGGTCGCCGTTCTGCGCGTTCACGTCGTTGCCGGTGACCGCCGGGGTGCACGCCGGCGCCAGCGGGTTGTTGTCCTTGCCGCCGACCGGGTTGACCTGGCCGGCCTGGTGCGCCCGCGGGTCTGGGTCGTCCTGCCCGTTGGGGTCGCCCGGATAGGTCGGCTGGACGAACTTGTAGGCGGCGGTAACGCCGTCAACGAGGACGCGGTCGACCTCCATCTTCGGGCCGTCGTTCCTGTCCACACTGGTGCGTTCGAAGTCCAGGCTGAAATCGGTCAGACACTGCATCGCTCGGACCGTCAGCTCGACGTGGTTGCCGGGCCGGAACTGGTTCGCCTTCGCGTCGTAGACCATGTGCACGTCCGTGTGCAGGCTCCGGTAGCCGCCGTTGCCGGTCTCCGGATATACGTGGTCGCCGAAGTGCGACAACGTGTGCGCGCCCGAGCTGCAGTGCGGCGGTGCGGCGTTCGACGGCGCCGCGTTGGCCGTGCCGGCCCGTGCGACGCCGAGTGCGGCGAGCGTCAGCCCGCACACGGCGGCGACGCGAATCCGCTGACTGATCATGTTCGGCCTCCTAGGGTGATGCGTCCGAGTCCGGGGGATACCAAGCTGCCGAGCCACACGGTGCCGTTCGCCTCGTGCACACCGGTGACCATGTGGAACCACGGGTGATCTGCCTGCAGGTCGTGCACGAGCACGCCATTCGCGTCGTACGCCTGCACCCAGACGGTCCTGCGCTGGCGGGGCTGCAGCTTCTCGGGTACGCGCCAGGTGATGCGACGCAGTACGGGTGGCAGCGGAAGCAGCGCGTCGAGCATCGGATTGCGCGGGCTCGGCAGAGCCACCCAGACGAGACCGTCGCTGCCGGTGCTGATGTTGTCGGGGAACCCGGGCAGGTTGTCGACGAGCACGTCCCGCTCGCCTTGGCGCTCGCCGGACAGCCAGAGCCGGATCAGGCGGTAGCAACCCATCTCGGCGACCACGACGGATGCCTCGTCCGGCGCGAGGGCGACTCCGTTCGCGAACTGCATGCCGTCGAGCAGGACGTCGACGCCGCCGTCCGGCGCGCGTCGCAGCAACCGTCCGGTGCCGGTGTGCGCCAGCAACTCGCCGCGGTAATGGTCCAGGCCGAACCGGGTCGAGCTGTCGGTGAAGTAGACCGTGCCGTCGCGGCCGACAGCCGAGTTGTTGCAAAACATCATGGGCGCGCCGCCCACGCGGTCGACGAGTGTGCGCACCTTGCCGCTGGACGCCTCGACGCTCAGCACACCACGGCGCGCGTCGCAGACCAGCACGTCGCCACCAGGGTCGAGCTCGACGCCGAGCGGGCGGCCTTCGGTGTCGCCCACCAGGTCGACGTGTTGCCCGTCCGATGCCACCCGCAGGATCCGCCCGTCGGCAACACCCACGATCGCGTTGCCGTCGTCGTCGACGGTGACGTCCTCGGGGCCGCGTCCGGGCAAGTCGAAAACGCGCAGCTCGACGGGCACCGGGCCGTGCCGCCGCTTCGCGCGTGCGGGCGCTTTTGGCGGGCGCCAGACGGTCGGCTCAAGCGGCGGCTTGCGCATGACGGACTCCGTTACACGGGTGGGTCCGGATCGTACTGAATCTCGCGTTTGGTGCGTCTCGCCGCATCGGCCGAATCCAGCCGGACGAGGAGGTGCAGCGCCATGTCGATACCGGCCGAGACCCCGGCGGAGGTGATCAGGTCGCCATCATCGACGTAGCGCGCGTCCGGGCGGATCTCGATCGTGCCGTCGAGGGCGGCGAGCTCGTCCAGGTTCTCCCAGTGCGTCGTGGCCGGCCGCTCGCGCAACAGCCCGGCGGCGGCGTAGACGAGCGCGCCGGTGCAGACGCTCGTCATGAGCGTGCCGCCGCTCGCGAGCGCGCGCAGCCGGTCGTGCAGGGGCTCGTCGGCGCCGAGCAGGGCGCGCGTGCCGCGGCCGCCCGGCATGATGATCACGTCGATCTGGCCGGCGTCGTCCCAGGTCCGGTCGGGAAGCACCCGAAGGCCCTTGGCCGCGGTGACCGGATCGAGGGACGTGGCGACGGTGAACACCTCAGCGTCCGCGGCGACCTCGCGGGCCCAGTACGCGAGCACCTCCCACGGGCCGGCGAAATCCAGCTCCTCGACGCCGTCGAACAGGGCGATCGCGATTCGCATCCGGTGACCGTATCCGGTCGGTGGTGTGTGGGATGTTTCGCACTGGAGACCACTGCCACATTGCTACTCGTCAGTAGCATGGGCAGTATCTGCACCACGTTGCTCCCATCCGAGCACGTGAGATCCCGATTCGGAGAGGTCAGTCGCAGGCATGAACATTGTGGTGCTGGTCAAGCAGGTGCCCGACACTTCGGCCGAGCGCAGGCTCGACCCGTCCGACAACACCCTCGACCGTGAATCCGTCGACGCCGTCATCAACGAGATCGACGAGTACGCGATCGAGGAGGGCCTGCTGCTCAAGGAGGCGCATGGCGGCGAGGTCACAATCCTGACCGTCGGCCCCGAGCGCGCCACCGAGTCGATCCGCAAGGCGCTCTCGATGGGTGCCGACAAGGCGGTCCACGTGAGCGACCCGGCGATCCACGGGTCGGACGCGATCCAGACCGCGAAGGTGATCGCCAAGGCGCTCGGCACCCTGGAGTGGGACCTCGTGATCGCCGGATCGGAGGCAACCGACACGCGCGTCTCCGTGGTGCCGGCACTGGTTGCAGAGGCGCTCGGCGTCACGCAACTCTCGCAGGCGCGCAAGGTCACGGTCGACGGGCCGACCGTGACGATCGAGCGGCTCAGCGATACCGGGTACGACGTCGTGCAGGGCGCGACCCCTGCGGTGATCAGCGTCGTCGAGAAGATCAACGAGCCGCGTTACCCGTCGTTCAAGGGCATCATGGCCGCCAAGAGCAAGCCGGTGCAGACGTTGACGACCGCTGACCTGGGTCTCGGCGCCGACGAGGTCGGCCTGGCAACCGCCGCGACGCAGGTGCTGTCGTTCGAGGTCGCGCCGCCGCGGCAGGCCGGCCAGATCGTCAAGGACGAAGGCGACGGCGGACAGAAGATCGCAGAGTTCCTGGCGTCCAAGAAGCTGGTCTGAGGAGATACGTCAATGGCAGAGGTACTTGTTCTGGTCGACTCGGCGGACGGTGCCGTCAAGAAGTTGACGCTCGAACTGCTCACCGTCGCTCGCACGATCGGCGAGCCGAGCGCGGTCGTGATAGGGGCTCCCGGCGTGGCGGCTGGGCTCAACGCGACGCTTGCGGAGTACGGGGCAGCCAAGGTCTACATCGCCGAGAGCGACGAGATCGACGGCTACCTGGTCGCGCCGAAGGCCGAGGTGCTGGCGTCGATCGTCTCGCAGGCGGCGCCCGCGGCGGTGCTCGTCGCGTCGACCAGCGAGAACAAGGAGGTTGCAGCGCGGCTCGCGTTCAAGATCGGCAGCGGAGTGCTGACCGATGCGGTCACCGTGAACGCCGACGCCAGCGCCGTCCAGAGCATCTTCGGCGGCGGCGTCACGGTGCAGTCGAAGGTCGGCACGGGCGTGCCGGTCATCACCGTGCGCGCCAACGCCGTAGCGCCGGAGCCGGCAGCCGGCGCAGCCGAGCAGGTGCCCGTAGCCGTCGAGATCTCCGAGAACGCCAAGGCCGCGAAGGTCCTCGACCGGGTCGTCGAGGCGACAGGCTCGCGGCCCTCTCTCAGCGACGCGTCGGTCATCGTCTCAGGCGGACGCGGCGTGGGCGGCGCCGAGAACTTCTCCGTCATCGAGGCGCTGGCCGACTCGCTCGGCGCTGCGGTCGGTGCCTCGCGGGCGGCGACGGACGCAGGATGGGTACCGCACCAGATGCAGGTCGGCCAGACCGGCGTGACGGTGTCCCCGCAGCTCTACGTCGCGGTCGGCATTTCGGGCGCGATCCAGCACCGAGCCGGCATGCAGACGTCGAAGACGATCGTCGCCATCAACAAGGACCCCGAGGCGCCGATCTTCGAGCTCGCCGACTTCGGCGTCGTCGGTGACCTGTTCTCCGTCGCGCCCCAGCTCACCGAAGAGCTGACGAAGCGCAAAGGTTGACAACTGCCCGATCGGGCAGTCTGGCATTGATTCACTTCCGCCATGCCACGCGTTTGGCTCACACTCTTCGGGTGCGCGAGCAGCCGAAGAGCATGTACTGGGACCTCGCCGAGGCGGCCTGGGTGGTCGCCGACGACGAGGCGCCCGCGCAACCGAACCACGTCGAGGACGAGCCGGCGAGCCTGCCGGAGTTGGTCGATTTGCCGGCCGATTGACCTTAAGCACGGTTGAGCTTGCATGCTGTCGGGGTGACGACGGCCTCTGCAGCGCAAGCGCCCGTCGCTCGGTCGATCTTCGCGCCGGCCTACCGCAGCACCACCGGCGGCATTCTCATCCTGGTCACGCTGCTCGCGTTCGAAGCGATGGCGGTACCTGCCGCCCTGCCGACCGCGGCGCGCGAACTGCACGGGATCGGCGCGATCGGGTGGGCGTTCACCGCGTTCCTGGTCGCGAACGTGGTGGGCCTGGTGGTGTCCGGGCAGGTCTGCGACGCGCGCGGGCCTCGGGCGCCGTTGGTGGCCGGGCTGCTGGCGTTCCTCGCGGGCCTGGTCGTCTCGGGCACGGCGCCCTCGATGGCGCAGCTCGTGGCCGGACGCTGCGTGCAAGGCCTCGGCGGCGGGCTGATGATCACCGCCGTCTACGTGGTGCTCGGCGGGGCGTATCCCGAGCAGTTGCGGCCGCGGGTCTTCGCGGCGATGTCGTCGGCCTGGGTGGTGCCAGCGCTGCTCGGCCCGGTCGTGGCGGGCGCCCTGGCCCAGCACGCGAGCTGGCGATGGGCATTCCTCGGACTCGTGCCGTTCGTCGTGGTCGGCGCTTTGCTGATGGTGCCGGTGCTGCGCGGGTTCGCCGGGCCTGCGGCGTCGGCGAGCCGGGCGGCCGGCCCGAAGCGCATCCTGCATGCCCTGGCCGTGGCCGTCGGGGTCGCCGCGCTCGAGGCGGCCGGGCAGCACCCGTCGGCGGTATCGGTACTGGCGGCCCTGCTCGGCGCAGTGGCCTTGGTCTGGGGGCTGCGCACGCTGCTGCCACCCGGAACGGCGCGCGTGCGTCGGGGCGTCGCCGCGCCGATCGCCATGCGTGGGCTGCTCGCCGGGTCGCTGTTCGGGGTCGAGTCGATGGTGCCCCTGACGATGTCCGTGCAGCACGGCTTCGGGGCGATCGCGGCCGGCCTGCCGCTGGTCGTATCCGGGCTGCTGTGGTCGGGCGGGTCGTGGTGGCAGGGACGCGACCACGCCGACGACGGCCCGGATCGCCGCGTCCGGCTGATCCGGGCCGGCTTCGGATTCGTCGCCACCGGCGCGGCGCTCACGGCGCTCGTCGCGCATCCGGACGTGCCGGGCTGGCTGATCTTCCCGGCCTGGGGGCTCGCCGGTCTCGGTGCGGGCCTGAGCATGTCCAGCCTCGGCGTGCTGATGCTCCGGTACACGACGGACGCCGACCGCGGCGCCGACTCGGCGGCGCTACAGCTCTCCGACACGGTGTCGAGCGCGCTAACGACCGGTCTGGCCGGCGTGCTGGTCGCCGCCGCGGCGCGTGGCGTCCTCGGCTACGCGGCGGCGTTCACGGTGCTCGATCTGGCGATGGTGGCGGTGGCGGTGACCGGCATTGCCGTGGCCGGCCGGGCCCGCGCTCCGGTTTTGGCCGACCAGACCGCTATATGAGGTGCGCGCGGCCAAAAGCGGATCAGACCAGCTGGCGCGCGATCATCTCGCCGATCGGGATCGCCGCCGTGGCTGCGGGCGACGGCGCGTTGCAGAGGTGCAGCGTGCGGGGCGTCTCGGCGAACAGGAAGTCGTGCACGAGCGTGCCGTCGCGCAGCACCGCCTGCGCCCGGATGCCCGCGGGCTCGGGCAGCAGGTCATCGAGGGTCAGCTCTGGGCAGTACTTGTGGCACTCGCGCAGGTAGCTGCGCTTGGAGATCGAGTTCCGCATTTCGCGCGCCCCGGTTCGGACGTTGTGGCGGGCCAAGTGCCACATGCCGGGAAAGCGCAGGTACTCGCCCACGTCGCGGCGCCGGAACGACCCTTTGCGGTACCCCTCGCGGGCGAAGCCGAGCACGGCGCTCGGGCCGACCGTGACCCCGCCCCCGATCATCCGGGTGAGGTGTACGCCGAGGAAGGGCAGGTCCGGGTTCGGGATCGGGTAGATCAGGTGCGTCACGATCCCGTCGCGGGATGCCGGCAGGCGGTAGTACTCGCCGCGGAACGGGACGATCTGGAAGTCGATCGGCGCTCCGGCCATGCGGGCTAGCCGGTCAGCCTGCAGCCCGCCGCAGACGACGAGCCGCTTCGCGATGAAATGCCGCCCGCCGGCGACAACCGTCACGTCGTCGGCGGTCTCGCTGATGGCGGTGACCTCGGTGCCGAGCTCGATCTTCACGCCGCGGTCGCGCACCACGTCGCCGATCGCCCGGGCGACGGCGCCGAAGTCGGTCATTGCGGTGGCCGCCACGAACAATGCGCCCACGCCGCGGATGTGCGGCTCGCGCCGCCTCAGCTCGGCGGCGTCGATGCGCTCGACCTCGATGTCGTTGTGGCGGGCGCGGTCGAACAGCGCGTCCATCCGCGACGCCTCGGCCGGGTCGGTTGCGACGAGCAGCTTGCCGCAGACGTCGATCGGGATACCGTGCCGTGCCGCGAAGTCCTTGGTGGCCTGGGCACCGCGCCGGCACAGTTCGGCCTTCATGCTGCCCGGGGCGTAGTAGATGCCCGCGTGCACCACCCCGCTGTTGTGCCCGGTCTGGTGGACGCCCAGCTCGGCCTCCTTCTCCAGCAGCACGACGCTCGCGTCCGGGCGCGCCTCGAGGATCTGCATGGCTGTGGCCAGCCCGACGATGCCACCACCGATGACGCAGTAGTCGTAGATCACGCGAGTCCTCTGCTGTCGCAACGCGGGGCCGGAATCATCGTAGGAGCAGGCCGTAAGCTTGGCCCGATGCCCTACCTCGACCACGCTGCCACGACGCCGATGCGGCCGGAGGCCATCGAGGCCGTGACGGCGGCGATGGCCGAGCTCGGGAACCCGTCGTCGTTGCACGGTTCGGGCCGTCACGCCAGGCGCCGAGTCGAGGAATCTCGCGAGCAGCTTGCAGCCACGCTGGGCGCACGCCCCTCGGAGGTCGTCTTCACCGGCGGCGGCACGGAGTCCGACAACCTGGCGCTGAAGGGCATGTTCTGGGCACGCCGCGACGCCGATCCGCGGCGGCGCCGGGTGATCGTGAGCGCTGTCGAGCATCACGCCGTCCTCGACGCCGCCGGCTGGCTGGCCGCGCACGAGGGGGCGGAGATCACCTGGCTCGAGGTTGACGACACCGGCCTGGTCGCTCGCGCTGCGCTGCGTGATGCACTCACCGACGACGTCGCGCTGGTCAGCGTGATGTGGGCCAACAACGAGGTGGGCACGGTCGAGCCGGTGCGCGAGCTGGCCGAGATCGCGCACGAGTACGGCATTCCGTTCCACACCGACGCCGTGCAGGCCGTCGGGGCGGTGCCCGTCGACTTCGCAGCGTCCGGCGCGGACGCGCTGACCATGACCGGGCACAAGCTCGGCGGCCCGCCCGGGGCAGGCGCGCTGCTGCTGCGCCGCGACGCGACGCCCGTGCCGCTGCTGCACGGCGGCGGCCAGGAACGCGACGTTCGATCGGGCACGGTCAACGTTCCGGGCACGGTCGGGCTCGCCGCCGCGGCTGCCGCCGCCGTCCGAGACCGGGTGGACGAGTCGGCGCGGCTGGCCACGCTGCGGTCGCGGCTGATCGACGGCGTACGAGCCGTAGCGCCCGACGTCATCGTCAACGGCCATCCGGACGATCACCTGCCCGGTATCGCGCACCTGTCCTTCCCGGGCTGCGAGGGCGACTCGCTGCTCATGCTGCTCGACGCGCGCGGGATCGAGTGCTCGACCGGCTCGGCCTGCTCGGCGGGCGTCGCGCAGCCCTCGCACGTGCTGATCGCAATGGGCGCCGGCGCCGACTGCGCGCGGAGCTCGCTGCGCTTCTCACTCGGCCACACCTCGACCGAAGCCGACGTGGACGCCGTGGTCGACGAGATCGGCCCGGTCGTCGAGCGGGCGCGCCGCGCCGGGGTCGGCACGGTCGCGTGATGAAGGTTCTTGCCGCGATGAGCGGCGGCGTCGACTCCGCGGTGGCGGCCGCGCGCGCCGTCGATGCCGGGCACGACGTCACGGGCGTGCACCTGGCCCTGTCGGCCGCGCCGTCGACGCTGCGCCACGGCGCACGCGGCTGCTGCACGCTCGAGGACGCCAACGACGCGCGCCGCGCCGCCGACGTGCTCGGAATTCCCTTCTACGTATGGGATCTCGCCGAGCGCTTCCGTGCCGACGTCATCGACGACTTCGTCGCCGAGTACGCGGCCGGGCGCACTCCGAACCCGTGCCTGCGCTGCAACGAGAAGATCAAGTTCGCGGCCGTGCTCGATCGCGCGCTCGCGCTCGGCTTCGACGCCGTCGTGACGGGCCACCACGCAAGGCTGTCGGGGGGCACGCTGATGCGCTCGGTCGACGCGGCCAAGGACCAGTCCTACGTGCTGGCCGTGCTGACCCGGTCGCAACTGGCCGATGCGATCTTCCCGCTCGGCGACTCGACGAAGACCCAGGTGCGCGCCGAGGCTGCTGAGCGCGGTCTGGCCGTCGCCGACAAGCCCGACTCACATGACATCTGCTTCATCGCCGACGGCGACACCCGCGGCTTCCTGTCCCGCCGCCTCGGCGAGCAGGCCGGACCGATCGTCGACGTGACGAGCGGCGAGGTCGTCGGTGAGCACGCCGGCTCGTTCGCGTTCACCGTCGGCCAGCGGCGTGGCCTGCGGCTGCAGCGCCCGGCACCGGGCGGCGAGCCGCGATACGTACTGTCGATCCAGCCGAAGTCGAACACCGTCGTCGTCGGCCCGGGCGAGATGCTCGACGCCGGCGAGGTCGTTGCTGACCGTCCACTGTGGACAACGGGCGAGCCACCCGGTGAGGCGTTCGAATGCCTCGTTCAGCTTCGGGCGCACGGCATGGTGACGCCGGCCCGTGTCGAGGTGTTGAGCGACCGCGTGGTTGCGCACCTGCACGGTTCGCAACGCGGCGTGGCAGCCGGCCAGGCGCTCGTGATGTACGACGGCGACGTCGTGCTCGGCTCGGCGACGATTTCGGCCGCGCACCGGGTCGCAGCCGGCACGTGACCCGTCCGTGGCCGCCCGGCAGCGCGACCGGCATCGGCTCGCTGCCCGGCACCGAGATCGCCGAGGCGCTGCGGCTCGCCTTCGACGAGCTGCCCGACCTGCCGCACCTGCCCGAGCTTCCCGCCCGCGGCGCCGGCGCCGACATGATCGGGCGCGGCGCGACGTTCCTGGCTGAACTTCCGGTCGAGATCCAGCCTTCCGGTTGGCGACTGACCGCGCATCCGGGGCGCGACCTGCGGCGAGCGCGCGACTTCCTGGCCCGCGACCTGGATGCGTTGGAGCGCCACGCCGACGGGTACGACGGCGCGCTGAAAGTGCAACTCGTCGGCCCGTGGACGCTCGCCGCCGGCGTGGAGCTGCCGTCCGGGCATCGCGTCGTCTCCGACCACGGCGCGGTGCGCGATCTCGCCGCGGCGCTCGGCGAAGGCCTGCGCGCGCACCTGGCAGATCTCACCCAGCGGTTGCCCTCGGCGTCCCTCGTCGTGCAGCTGGACGAGCCGTCGATACCGGCGGTCCTCGCGGCGGCGGTACGTACGCCGTCCGGATTCGGCACGGTGCGCTCGGTCGAGGCGAGCGTCGTCGAGCAGCGGCTGCGCGACGTGCTGGACGTCGTCCCGAGCGGTGCACGCGTCGTGCACTGCTGTGCCGCCGGCGCGCCGGTCGCGTTGCTGCGTGCCGCCGGGGCCGACGCGGTCTCGCTCGACGCGTCCCTGCTCGGCGACCGCGACATCGACGCGCTCGGTGAGGCGGTCGATGCCGGGACGTCCGTGTTGCTGGGCGTGGTTCCCGGCGTCGATGCCGAGATCACGCTCGACGCGGTGCTCGATCGCATACTCCGAATGTGGCGGGCGCTCGGCTTCCCCGACGAGCAGCTCGCCGAGTCGGTCGTGCCCACGCCCGCGTGCGGGTTGGCCGGCGCGAGCCCGTCCTATGTGCGCCGCGCGCTGGCGGTCCTGCGCGACGTCGGAACCGCGCTTCGCGATAAGTCATGATGTATCCGCGTGCGGGCGGGAACCGTGTGCGTTCCGTGATCAGTTCGTAGTCCACCTCCGGAGAGCAGTGACTAGCGTCGCGGAGGGGTTGGCAACCGGTGAGCCGGAGGGCGACAGTGCGGATCGGGCGTGACGGCGTTACCGGTCATGCCCTGCAGCACCGCTCCGGTCAGGCCGTCGCGCTCTTCGTCCTCTCGCTGCTGGGCGTCGCCGCGTGCGCATTCGGCCCGCTGTACGAGCGGGCCGTCGAAGGCGCCCAGCTCAAGACGACTCTCGCCAGTACGCCCATCCTCAGTCGCGGCCTCGTCGGGCGCACAACGCCCGCCGCAAGAACGTCCGACATGTTCGCTTCGGCCGCGAACATACGTCATTTCTACAGCCCGCCGGTTGCCTCGGACCGGCTCGCGGTGACCTACGCCAGGCACGACATCAAGCTGGTCGGCGACATCATCAGCCGCACCGGTCAGTGCGGGCACCTGCCGGTGACCACCGGACGTTGCCCGGCTTCGGCCTTCGAAGTCGTCGCGAGCAACTCGAGCGCCAAGGCGCTCGGACTGCGCGTCGGAAACCAGATTCTCGTCACTGCCGCTCCGGCGGCGGGCGCGACCTCGGCGGCAGGCGGGGGCTACGGGCTCTCGCCGGTGCACTTCCGGGTCAAGATCGTCGGTCTTTACGGGTCTTACAACGCCCACGACGAGTACTGGTTCGACCACGGGTACTTCACGAAAGCGGGGGTGCAGCTGGTCCAGGTCGGCCTGGACTCGTACTACGTCCCCGATGCACTGCTCGCCGGCGAGGGCTTCGGTGCCGCCGTCCCGGCGTCGCTGCCGGTGAGCACCCGGCTCGAGGCGTCGCTGAAGGTGAACCGGGTCGGCCTCGACGACATGTCCGCCTTGCGGGCGGGTCTCGCCGCACTGGCCAAGCCGACCGCGGACGCTGGAGCGGTCCAGGTGACCTCGAACCTGAGCGGCGCGTTCGACCAGGTCGAGAGCGGGCGGCGAGCGGCCCGCTCGGTCATTCCCGCATTCGCCGGTGAGCTGGCGCTGTTGTTGCTCGTCGTGATCGGCATCGTCGTCGTGGCCGGTGCCGACCAGCGACGGCCGGAGTTCGCCCTGGCGCGGTTGCGGGGGAGCAGCACGGCTCGCACGGCGCGGCGGTTCTGCGCCGAGCTCGGCGTGCCGGTCCTGCTCGGCGTGATCCCCGGGCTGCTCGTGGCGTGGCTGACCTGCGAGGCGGCGTGCCGGTGGTGGCTGTCCGGTGTGGTGCATCCCGAGCTGCGGGTGCCGGTGCTGGCTGCGGCCGGCGCCGGTGTGGCGGTCGAGTTGGCGATCATCGCCGTGGTGGCCCGGGCCACCGCGAAGCGCCCCGTCCACGACCTGATCCGCAAGGGTCCCGTACGCACCTCAGGACGTGCCGCGAAGGTAGCGGAGGCGGGGATTGCCGCGGCGGCGATCGCCGGCACGGTCGTGGTGCTCTCCGGCGATCGGCACAACGCGGTCGCCATCATCACGCCGGGCCTGATCGCGCTGCTCGCAGGCATGCTGCTCAGCCATCTGCTCGCCTTGTTCGCACGCGTCGCCGGTCGTCGTGCGCTGTGGCGGGGACGGCTCGCAGCCGGCGTGGCCGGGTTGCGGATCGCGAGACGTCCCGCCGTGCGGCGCATCGTCGTCCTGCTGTGCGTCGCGTCCGCCCTGGCAGTGGCGGCGGCTGACGAGTGGCGGGTCTCGGCGCGTAACCGGTCCGTTCGAGCCGATGCCGAGGCGGGCGCGAGCGTCACCCTCGCGGTGCGGGCCCCCAGCGTCAAGGCACTGCAAGACGCCGTCGCCGCCGCCGATCCGTCCGGCCGGTATGCGACCCCGGTCGTCATCCAGCAGCCGCCCGACGGCCCTGCCGTCGTCGCGGTGCAGCCGGCGTCGTTCGCGCGGATCGCCGGATGGGGATGGCCGCGAGACCGGCTCACGCCGGCCATGACGGATGCGCTCACACCTGCCCGGCCCGAACCGATCACGCTCACCGGTACGTCGGTGCAGCTACGGCTCGCGAACGAGTCGCTCGCCCGCCGCAGGCTCTCTGCTGCCGGGTCGCCGGCACCGGTGTCGTTGCAGCTGCGCCTGCGCCGGGCTTCCGGCGGGGGCGCAGACGTGCGCGTGGGCCCGCTGCCTTCGGGCAGCCACGGATCCGTGGTGCTTTCCGCGCCGATTCCCTGCGTGGACGGTTGCCGGCTCTCGCAGCTGACCGTCTTCCGCGGGACGGCCGATTCGGACGGCGTCCGGCTCGACGCGACGATCGCCGGGCTCTACTCCGGCACCACCGGGGCGCTGCGCCCGGTTCGGCTCGGCGCGGCCGGCGAGTGGGCCGAGGCCACCCCGGAGACGTCCGCGATCGACGGGTCGGCCGAGACGATCTCGCTCGGCGACACCGGAGGCGGCCTGGGCCTCTCGTTCTTCAACAGCGGCGCTCCCGCAGCGCTTCAGCACCTCGACGTCCCGATCGCGCTGCCCGCGATCACGACCGGCGAGGTCGCCGACGACCTCGACGCGCACGGGTTCCTGTCCGCGAACAACATCGACGCCACCCCGACGGCGTTCCGCCCGGTCGGCCACCTCGCGTTCGTGCCGGGCAGCGTCGGGTCGGCGGTGCTCGTCAACCTCGATCTCGCGGCGGCTGTCGCGGCGCCGACGCTGGCCGACAGCGATACCGCCGTGTGGCTCGGCGCCGACGACGCGACCCGCGAACGGGCGCTCGTCGCCACGCTGCACCAGCACGGGGTCAGCGTCGTGTCGCGAGACGACGCGGCGCGCCGTCGTGCCGCTCTCGCCGCGACCGCTCCGGCCTGGGCCATGCAGGTCGCCCTGATCGCCGCCCTGCTTGCCGTGCTGATCGCCGCGCTGCTCGTCGTGATCTCGGCGACGATGTCGCGGCGCGAGCGGGCCGCCGACGCGTCCGCGCTCGGCCTCGTCGGTGTCGGCTGGGCGACGCTGCGCCGCGCCACGTTGCTCGAGCACGTCGTCGTGGCGGTCGCCGGCGTGGTAGCGGGCAGCGCCGTCGGCGTTGTCGGAGCGCAGCTCGCGCTGCCTGCGACGCCGATCTTCCTGGCCGGGCTCGGAGCGCCCGGGATCGTGCGGTATGCGGCGTGGGGCGCGATCCTGCTCGCCGCGGCGTACACGCTGGCCGCGCTGGTGGCTGCCGGCGCGGCGGCCAGCCTCGCTCTCACCCGGCGAATCGCACCCCTCGCAGACGCCGAGCGGTGAGCGACCCGACCGTGACCGGCAGGCCGTGCCCGGACCGTGCGCATACCGTGACCGCCCTGTTGCCCGGTAGGTTCCGGTGGCGGTTAGCGTCCGGACAAGGATGATCGAGTCGGGCTAAGGGGAGGCATTGGCAGGCATCGGGAGCGGGCGGCTGACCACCGGCGCCCTCCGCTATCGCGCCGGCCAGGCGGTGGCCCTGTTCGTCCTCTCACTGCTGGGCGTTGCCGCCTGCGCGTTCGGGCCGCTGTACGAGCGGGCCGTCGAGCACGCGTCGCTGCGCCTCACCCTCACCAACACGCCGATCTTCAGCCGGGGACTGAGCGTGCGCGCTGTATCCTCGACCGGCTCGCTGGACTCGCTGCTTCCGGCCGAGCCGATGCGCCGCTTCTATCGCGAGCCGGTGACCTCGGTCGACATGGCCGTCGACTACGTCGTCGGCCGGGAACCAGTCTCCGGCGTGATCGTCAACCGCACCGACGAGTGCGCACACCTTCGGCTCGACGCAGGGCGCTGCGCGACCCGGCCGGGCGAGGTGATGGCGAGCACGTCCGCGGCCCGCGCGCTGCGGATGGCGCTCGGGCAGCGCCTCCCGATCACGGTCAGCCCGCCAGGAGGCGATCGCCTGACAGCGGGCAGCTTGACCATCGTGGGGTTCTACCGCCCCTACGACCCGCACGATGACTACTGGTTCGACCGCGACTACGCGTCGGCAACGGGCGGCGCCTCGGACAACAACGCAGCCACGAGTGGTGGCGCGTTGTTCGCGACGAGCGGATTCGTCGAGGACATTTCGGCGCAGGTTGCCGCTGCGCAGAAGGGGGTCAACCCGCCGGACACGCCGCCGGACCTGCTGTATGTCACCGAGACCGACCTCGCGCTACGCGTCGACCAGGTCGACCTGGACAACGCGGGCGCGCTGCGAACCGAGATCGCACGCGTCATCGCCGTCGACAAGACGACCGATCCCGATGTCGACGTCCAGTCGTCCTTTCCGGACGCGCTCGATCAGGTCGACCGCGGCCGCCGGCAGGCGAGGTCTGTGATCCCGGCGTTCGCGATCGAGCTGGCCCTGCTCGTCCTGGTCGTCGTCGGCATCGTCGTCGTCGCGGTCGCCGACCAGCGCCGGCCGGAGTTCGCCCTCGGCCGGCTGCGCGGGCGCAGCGCAGCCGGGTCGGCGCGCCTGCTCGATCGCGAGTTCGGCACTGCCGTGCTGCTGAGCGTCGTTCCCGGAGTGCTGCTCGCGTGGTATGTGTGCGATCTGGCCTGCCGCTGGTGGCTGTCGGGCGGAGCCCGGCCGGAGCTCCGCTGGCCGGTGCTCGCGGCAGCCGGATCGGCCGTGCTCGCCGAGCTGGTCATCATCGCGGTCGCGGCATGGCTGACCGCGCGCAAGCCCGTGCACGACCTGCTGCGCCGGGTGGCCCCGCGGACCTCGCGGCAGGGGGTCGGCGCCGTCGAAGCGGCGGTCGCGGCTGCAGCGGTCGCCGGGACGTTCGTGGTGCTCTCCGGCGACGGCGAGAACGCGGTCGCCGTGTTGACGCCGGGGTTCATCGCGCTGCTCGCCGGGCTGCTCGTCAGTCGGTTGCTCGCGTGGTCAGGGCGGGTCGCCGGGCAGCGCGCGTTCCTGCGCGGACGAGTGGCGAGCGGGCTGGCCGGGTTGCAGATCGCCAGGCGTCCCGGCGTGCGCCGGGTCGTCACGCTGCTGTGCGTCGCGACCGCGCTGATCGTGTCGGCGGCCGATCAGTGGCGTGTGTCCGACCGCAATCGATCCGTGCGAGCCGGCGCTGACATCGGGGCCAGCGTGGTGCTCACCGTCCATACGCCGAGCGCGGGAACGCTGTCTTCGGCGGTCGCTGCGGCCGACCCGGACGGCCGGTACGCGACCCCGGTCGTGGCCCAGCGGCCGGTGAACGGCCCGCCGGTCCTGGCGGTCGAGCCGTCGTCGTTCGCCCGGGTCGCCGCGTGGGGCTGGGATCGAGATCGGCCGGCGCCGGCGCTGATGTCCGGGTTGCGACCGCAGCGACCGCGGCCGATCTCGTTCACCGGCACGTCGCTGCAACTGCGGCTGAGCGTGGACCTCAAGCGCGAGCCCGACCCGGCGGCCGACATCGTCCCACCGCATCCGAGCCCCGTCTTCTTGCTCGTCAGCCTGCGCCGAAGCGATGGCGAGGCGGTAGACGCGAAGCTCGGCCCCCTACCGGAAGGCATCGGCCGGCCCGCGATGCTGTCGACCGCCGTGGCATGTGAGAGCACCTGTCGCCTGTCGCAGATCGGTCTGCTGCGCACCAACGGCGACGGCGAGCTGATCGAGTTCGCCGCGCGGATCAACGGGGCGTACGCCGGCAACGCCGGCCAGTTGCAACATGTCGATCTCGGTAGCGCCGCCCAGTGGGCCGAGGCAACGCAGGAGACCACGAACTCCCAAGGCATGCAGCAGATCCACGTCGACTCGGTACGGGGGTCGTTGACGCTGAGTGGCCAGAACTCCGGAGCGTTGGCTACGGTCCAGCACCTCGCCGCGCCGATCGCGCTGCCGGCGGTCGTGGCCGGCGCGGTGCCCGACGACCGCGACGACCGGGGATACCTCAGCGACAACGGCATCGACGGCATCGCGACTCCGTACAAGCCGATCGGGACGCTGCCGCTACTGCCTGGTGCCGGCGGGCCGGCGTTCCTGGTCGATCTCGACACCGCGGCGGCGCTGGCGACCGGCGGACTTGGCGACAGCACGGCTGCGGTGTGGCTCTCGGCCGACGATCCGGCGCGCGAGCGGACCCTGTCAGCGGCTCTCGCGCAGCACGGGGTGAGCGTCGTCTCGCGCGACAGCGCCGCCCGTCATCGCGCCACGCTCGCCGCGACCGCGCCGGCCTGGGCGATGCAGTTCGCCCTGGTGACCGCACTGCTGGCGGTGGTCATCGCCGCGGTCCTGATCGTGATCGCCGCGAGCACGTCACGGCGAACCCGCCGTTACGACATGTCCGCGCTCGAGCTGGTCGGTGTCGGCCGGCGGACGCTCCGGCGCGCGTTGCTGGTGGAGCAGGCCGTCGTGACGATCGTTGGCGTCGCCGTGGGCACCGTCGTCGGCGTGATCGGCGCGCACCTTGCCCTGCCCTCGGTTCCGATCTTCCTGGTCGACGCCGATCAACCAGTCGTCCTCCGACCGGTCGTGTGGGGCAGTGTCGTTCTGGCAGCGGTCCTCGCGCTGGTGGCGCTGAGTGTGGTCAGCACGCTCGTCGGCCTGCAGATGCTGCGGCAGGTCGCGCCGGACCGACTTCGGGAGAGCCAGCTATGACGGGCACAGCAGTCTCGGCACACGGTCTGGTGCACATCTACCGGATGGAAGGCAACGACGTCGTGGCACTGACCAGCGTCGACCTCGACGTCGCGCCGGGTCAGATGGTCGGCCTGCTCGGGCCGTCCGGATCGGGCAAGTCGACGTTGCTGCGGCTGCTCGCGGGCTTGCAGCGGCCCAGCGCCGGGCGGCTGCGAGTCGGCGAGCACGACCTCACCGCGATCAGCGGCGGCGACCTCGACCGGATGCGCGCGCTCGAGGTGGGCATCGTGTTGCAGGGCGCCGCGAACAACTTGCTGCCGTACCTGTCGCCGCAGGCGAACGTCGCGTTCGCGCAGCAGGCGGCGCGGCGGTTCGGCCGATCCGATCTGCTGGCGCCGGTCGACGTACTCGAGCTCGTCGGCCTCGCCGATCACCGCAGGCGCCGGCTCGTCGACCTCACGCCCGGACAGCTGCAACGGCTCTCGCTGGCTGTCGGCATTGCCGCGTCGCCCGGGTTGCTGCTTGCCGACGAGCCGACCAGCCAGCTCGACCGCGGATATCGCGACGAGGTTCTCGACGTCATCGACCACGTGAACCACGAACTGCACACCACGGTCATCACCGTGACACATGATCCCGAGGTCGCCGCGCGGTTCGCCCGCACGATCACCATCCGGGACGGACGGATCGGCGCGGAGGGGCGCGACGGAGAGGAGTTCGCGGTGGTCGGACGCGACGGATCCCTGCAGCTGCCGCCGCACATCCGCGAGATGATCCCGTTCGGCGCGCTGTTGCGGGTGCGGATCGACGACGACTCGACGATCACGCTCGAGCCCATGACCGGCACCGATCGCGAGCCGCCGCGATGACGTCACGGACCGCCGATCTGCATGCCGAGCAGGTCACGGTGCGCTACGGCAGGGTCGAGGCGGTTCGTGACGTGACGATCCGGGCGTACCCGAGCCAGTTCATCGCGGTCACCGGGCCGTCCGGTGCGGGCAAGTCCTCGCTACTGCTCAGCCTCGCCGGTGTGGTCGTGCCGAACCAGGGCGACGTGAGCTTCGGCGGCACTGCCTTGCGCGGGCGCGAGGACGCGATCGCGCGCGGCATCGTGCTGATCCCCCAGGGCAACGCGCTCGCCGCGGTGCTCACCGCGCTGGAGAACGTCGCGGTGCCTCTGCTGGCACGGCCGGAGTTGGTGCGCGGGGCCCAGGAGTCGGCCATGGCGGTGCTTGCCGAGGTGGGCCTCGACGAGGCCGCCGATCAGCTCGTCGACGAGCTGTCGGGCGGTCAGCAGCAGCGTCTGGCCGTTGCGCGGAGCCTCGCCCAGCGAGGCGCCGTCGTCCTCGCCGACGAACCGACCAGCCAGCTCGACTCGGGCAACCGCGCCAAGGTCATGCAACTGCTGCGCGCCGAGGCCGAACGCGGCGCGATCGTGCTGATGGCGACGCACGACCCGGAGACGGCCGACCTGTGCGACGCCGAACTGCACCTCGACGTGGGCACGCCGAGCTGGGCGCGCGACGACCGCTAGCCGGCCAGCTCGATGCGCAGCTTGCTCGGCGCCGAGAGCACCTCGGCGGTGCCGTCGGCGGCCAGCCGGACGTCGAGCGCATCGCCGGCCACCCGCAGCCCGCGCACGATCAGCTCGCCCACGGGCGACGGGCGCAGCGGCGCCAGTCGCAGCACGCCGTTCGGGACGTCGGGACGCAGCCCGAGCAGCGTCGATAGCACGACCACGGCGGCGGCAGCCGACCACGCCTGCGGCCGGCAGGACGCCGGGTAGGGCACCGGGCCCACGCCGGCACGCGCCGTGTCGCCGGCGAAGAGTTCCGGCAGCCGGTAGTCGAACGCCTGCCCGGCTGCGAGCAGCCCCCGGATCAACCCGTCGGCAACGCTGCCGGCGTCCGGCGAATCGGCGCCCGCCGCGCCGCTGAGCGCGATCGCCGTGTCGTGCGGCCACACCGCACCGCCGTGGTAGCTGATCGGGTTGAACCCGGCCGAGGTGCTCGACATGGTCCGCAGGCCGTAGCCGCAGTCCAGATCCGGCGCGCCGAGGCGGGCGATCACCCGTTGCTCCTCGGCGGCGTCGAGCAGGCCGGTACCTAGCAGGTGGCCGATGTTCGAGGTGACCGTGTCGACCTGGTGGCCGTCGCCGTCGAGCGCGATCGCCGGGTAGTCGCCGCCGACCCAGAACCGCCCGCGGAAGCGGTCGGCCAGCACGGCCGCCCAGTCGCGCCAGCGCGCACCCCCTGGCCGGCCGAACGCGTCGAGCAGATCGGCGCCGTGCCGGGCGGCGGCATGTGCGTACGCCTGCACCTCGCACAGCGCGATCGGCGGTGCAGCGAGCCGCCCGTCGCGGAACTGCACCGAGTCGAACGAGTCCTTCCAGCCCTGGTTGGCCAGGCCGCGCCCCGACGCGTCCTGGTAAGAGACGAAGCCGGAACTGTCGAGCGCGTGGTCGGCCAGCCAGCCGAGAGCCGACTCGAGCGCCGGCAGCAGCTCGACGACGTCCGCCTCGGGCAGTCCCCAGCGCCAGGCGTCATGCAGCAGCGAGATCCACAGTGGCGTCGCGTCGACCGTGCCGTAGTAGACGGGCGGCAGCGTGCGGCGCTGCGCTGCGGGATCGGCGAGGGGCCGGCGGATCTCGTGCAGGATCTTGCCGGGCTGCTCGGCGGTCTCCGGGTCGCTGTGCACGCCCTGCCGCCGGGCCAGCGTCCGCAGCGTGCCGGCCGCCAGGTCGGTGCCCAGTGGCAGCAGCATCCGAGCCGCCCAGATCGAGTCGCGGCCGAACAGGGTGAGGTACCAAGGCACGCCCGCGCTCAGGAACACGTCGCCCGGCTCGAGCGGATCGGCGAGCAGCAGCGCGTCCAAGTCGGCCACGCTCTGCGCGACCAGTGCCGAGAGGCGGTGGTCGCCGCTCACTACGGACGGCGAACCGAACGCGCTCACCGTCGCCGGCGCCACGATCGCCGGGCCGCGGTCCTCGGCGAGCCGGTAGGTGATGTGCAGGGAGAAGACCTCGCCACGCGCAAGGTCGATCGTCCAGTCCAGGCGACCTACCTCGGAATGCACGGCGTCGGGCGGCACGTCGGTGCGAACGTGCACGAGGCTGCCGTCGCGTCCGCGCCAATGCATGCCGTCCGGCTGGGCGGCGGCCGGCAATGCGCTCGCGGCCGCGCCGCCGCGCACGGTCACCAGGTCGGCGAGATCGCTTGCGACGGTCAGTGAGAGCGTCGCCCGTACGGGGGCTCGCGCGTAGGAGGCGACCTCCACCTGCTCCTCAGCGCCGTAATGGACGGTCGTCCGCTCGCGCCGCACGAGCACGGTCGGATCGGCGTGCCGATCGCCGAGTGTGCGAACGGTCGCGACGAACCGCGCTGCGTCGCCGCCGAGCGGATGTCCTTGCAAGGCAGTGGGTTCGGCGCCGTCGATCGTCCACACGGCGTGGGAGACGATCCGGCGGTCGCCGACGTACACGCCGTGCACGCCCTCCGAGCGGATCTGCCCGTCCGTCCCGCACACGGCCAGCGCCGGCGCCCGGACCGCGCACACCAGGTCGTGCAGGTACGGCTGAGGCACAATCGCACCCTAGTCATTTGATCCTTCATATGCCACTATGGGCGCAGTCCGTTTGAACGATCAATTTCGCTTCGCTGCCTCGAAGGGGGCTTCGCCGGTGGCGAGACCGAGAGCGTCCGTGGACGGCAGGCAGCCACGCGCGACAATCGAGTCGGTTGCCGAGCACGCGCACGTGTCACGGCAGACCGTGTCGAACGCGCTGAACGCGCCGCACCGGTTGCGTCCCGACACTCTCGAACGGGTGCTGCGTTCGATCTCCGATCTCGGCTACCGGCCCAACCACGCGGCGCGGACGTTGCGGACTCAGGCGACCCGGCTGGTGGCCTGCCGGCTGATGCCCAGCAACTACGGCGGTACCGAAGGCGTGCTCGACCGCTTCCTGCACGTGCTGTGCGAGGCCTGCCGCCACCGCGGCTACGACGTGCTGAGCTTCGCGGCGAACAGCGACGAGGAGGAGATCGCGGTCTATGACGACCTGCTGCGCCGCACCGCAGTCGACGGCTTCCTCATCGCCGGCACGCACTTCGTCGATCCCCGCGCGGCATGGCTGCGAGATCGCGGGGCGCCGTTCGTCGCGTTCGGCCGGCCGTGGGGGCTGAGCCGGCCCGGGCACTCGTGGGTGGACGTCGACGGCGCGCAAGGCGTCGCGGACGCTGTCGAGCATCTGGTCGGGCTGGGTCATCGCCGGATCGGGTTCGTCGGCTGGCCGGAGGGGAGTGGGGTCGGCGACGACCGCCGTTCAGGATGGCTCCGCCAGGCGACGGCGCGTCGCTTGCCCGTCCGCGGCCTGGATGTGCGTGGCGAGGACGGCATCGCGAGCGGCGCGTCGCTCACCGAACGGTTGCTCGACGCCGCCAACCCGCCGACGGCAATCGTCTGCGTCAGTGACGCGATGGCGGTCGGCGCCCTGGACGTCCTGGCCGATCGCGGCCAGCAGCCGGGTCGTGACGTCGCGGTCGTCGGCTTCGACGACAGCCTGGTCGCGAGCGTGATCCGGCCCGGTCTGACGAGCGTGCGCCAGCCCCTCGAGCAGGTTGCCGAGAAGGTCGTCGAGTTGCTGCTGGAGCACCTCTCCGGCACACGAACCAAGCCGGCGAGGGTTCTCCTTCCGCCGGCGCTCGTCATCCGCGGTAGCAGCGCCGCCTCGCTACGCGCGCGCTTCATACACAGGAAGAAGGAAAATCAATGAGGATCCCAGCGGCTCGAATGGCCGTCGCCGTCGCGGCGGGCGTCGCCATGTTGATCACCGCGGCGTGCGGCAGCAGCGGCCCCAGCGCCCCCAAGACGAGCGCCGGCGGCGGTAAGACGACAGGCCTGCACCTGACGCTGCTGATCGGATCGTCCGGTGACGCCGAGACGAACGCCGTCAACGCCGCGGCCAAGGCCTGGGGCACGAAGAGCGGCAACACGGTCACCGTGACCCCGGCGAAGGATCTCACCCTGGAGCTGACCCAGGCTCTGGCCGGCGGGTCGCCGCCCGACCTGTTCTACGTGGACGCGTCGAAGTTCGCGGGCCTGGTCAAGGCGAATGCTCTCGTCCCGTACGGCGACCAGTTGCCGAACAAGGCCGACTTCTACCCGTCCCTCGTCAAGTCGTTCAGCGCCAACGGCAAGTTCTACTGCGCGCCGAAGGACTTCTCGACGCTCGCGCTCGAGATCAACACCGACATGTGGACGAAGGCCGGGCTCACCGACGCCGACATCCCGACCAACTGGGATCAGCTCGAGGCCGCCGCCAAGAAGCTCACCAAGGGCGGCGTCACCGGCCTGGTCTTCAGCGACACGCTCGACCGCGTCGACGCGTTCATGCGGCAGGCCGGGGGCAGCCTGTTGAACGCCGACGGCACCGAGTTCACCGCCAACTCGCCGGAGAACCTGGCCGGGCTGCAGTACGTCGCCAAGCTCGCGAAGGAAGGCGTGCTGAAGTTCCCGAAGCAGACCGACACCGGATGGGGCGGCGAGGCGATCGGCAAGAACAAGGCTGCCATGACGATCGAGGGCAACTGGATCGTCGGCGGCGTCAAGAGCGACTTCCCGAAGCTGCACTACAAGGTGGTCGAGTTGCCGGCCGGCCCGAAGGGCAAGGCGACCTTGTCGTTCACCAACTGCTGGGGCATCGCCCAGAAGAGCAAGAACCAGGCGGCGGCGATCGACTTCGTCAAGTTCCTCACCTCGACCGACCAGCAGATGGCCTTCGCCAACGCGTTCGGCGTGATGCCGTCCGTGCAGTCGGCGAAGTCGCAGTTCACTGCCGCGTTCCCCGACCAGCAGGCTTTCGTCGCGGGAGCCGACTACGCGACCGGCCCGACGAGCCTGCCCGGGTTCGACCAGGTGCAGAAGGACTTCGACTCGAAGATCCTCGGGCTGTCAGACGGCAGCTCGAACCCACAGTCGATGGTCGATGACCTGCAGAAGAACGCGGAGGCGGCCCTGAAGTCAGCCGGTTAGCCGATGACTGCCCCAGAACAGGAGTTGTCAGACCTCCGGCGGGCGACCACCCGTCGGAGGTCTGACAACTCGGCAGGGGAAAGGACGCGCAGCCGGCCGACTCGCCGGCGCGCCGGCGGCATCCGCGGCCGGGAGCGGTGGGCCGGCCTGCTGTTCGTGGGTCCCGGCCTCGCCGTGCTGCTGATCTTCCTGGTGGTGCCGATCGGGCTGGCGTTCTACGTCAGCCTCACCAGGTGGGACGGCCTGTCCAGCCCGTTCGGCAACGGCGCCAAGTTCACCGGCCTGCAGAACTACCGGAGCCTGCTCACCGAGGATTCGCTCACCCGGCAGAACCTGGCCGTCTCGGTGCGCAACAACTTCTACTTCGTGCTGTTCGTGGTGCCGATCCAGACAATGCTCGCCTTGTTCCTTGCCGTGCTGCTCAACAACAGGTTCCTCAAGGGCAAGAGCTACTTCCGCACGGCCTTCTACTTCCCGTCGGTGACGAGCAGCATCGCGATCACGCTGGTGTTCCTGTTCCTTTTCCAGGGCGGCGGGGCGGTCAACCGGTTGCTCGACTTCGTCGGGATCCGCGGGCCGAACTGGCTCGCCGACTCGCGTGGGGTGTTCCACCAGGTACTGCGGATCTTCGGCGTGGACGCCGCGCCGGACTGGGCCAAGCACGAGTTCCTGAACCTGTCGTGGTGGGACTGGCTGTCCGGGCCGTCCATCGCCATGTGCGTGATCATCATTCTCGTCATCTGGACTACGTCCGGCACGTTCATGTTGATGTTCCTGGCGGCGTTGCAGAACATCCCCGAGGAGGTCGAGGAGGCCAGCGAAATCGACGGTGCCACACAGTGGCAACGCTTCCGGCTGGTGACCCTGCCCATGTTGCGACCGGCGTTGCTGCTGGTGCTGACGCTCGGGCTGATCGGCACGTGGCAGGTGTTCGACCAGATCTACCTGACCGGCAACAACCCGGCGACGATCACACCGGCGTACCTCTCCTACAACCAGTCCTTCCAGAACAGCATGTTCGGCGTCGGCGCGGCGATCTCGTTCCTGCTGTTCGCATTGATCATCGTGCTGAGCACGATCCAGCGCCGCCTGGTGGGCACCGGGGAGGATTACTGATGAGCGCTTGCGCGAAGAACCCGCCGCCGCCACGCGGCCGCGCCGAAGGCGCCTATGGCGGGGTGGACGGATGAGTGCGCGTGCGTATTCGCCGCCGTGGCGCCGGACCATCGGATACGTCCTGCTGGGCGTGTTCGCGCTGGTCTACCTCGGGCCGTTCCTCATCCAGATCGCGACGTCGTTCAAGACCGACACGGACGCCGCGAACCACTCGCTCTCGCTCGTGCCGCATCCGGTCGATCTCGGCGCCTGGAAGCGGATCTTCGGCTACACCCCGAACTCGGGGGTTCCGTTCGGCCGCTGGCTGTTCAACAGCACGCTCGTGGCCACGTGCATCACGCTGGGCCGGGTGTTCCTCGACAGCCTGGCCGGCTACGCGCTGGCCCGGCTGCGATTCCCGGGCCGCAAGGCGATCTTCCTGCTGGTGCTCAGCGTGCTGGCCGTGCCCCCGGTGGTGCTGCTGATCCCGCGGTTCCTCGTGCTCAAGGAACTGTCGCTCTACAACAGCTACAGCGGGATGATCCTGCCGATCTGCGCCGACGCCACGGGCATCTTCCTGATGCGGCAGTTCTTCGTGCAGATCCCGGTGGCTGTCGAGGAGGCAGCGCGCATCGACGGCGCGGGCATCTGGCGCACCTACTGGGACGTCGTGCTGCCGCTCGCGCGCCCCGGGCTGATCACCCTGACCATCCTCAGCTTTCAGGGCTCGTGGAACGAGTTCAGCTACTTCCTGATCGCGACCTCGGACCCGAAGTACAACACGCTGACGACCGGCCTGGCGAAGTTCAGCAGCGGCTCGCTCGGCTCGGGCACGCAGTACCCGGTGACTCTCGGGGCGGCGCTGCTGTCGACGATCCCGGTGGCGATCCTGTTCTTCGTATTCCAGCGGCAGTTCGTCAGCGGGCAGCTATCGGCCAGTACGAAGGGCTGACTGTCGGCGCCGATCGGTAACGTCCACGCCATGAGCGAGCCAAAGGCGGCGCCGGAGCAGGCGCGCGAAGAGCACGCGCGGCTGTCCCAGGAGCTCGACGAGCACAGCTACCGCTACTACGTCCTCGACGCCCCGACGGCGAGCGACGCCGAGTACGACGCGCTTATGCGGCGGGTGCAGGCACTGGAGGACGAGTACCCGGAGCTGCGTACCCCGGCCTCGCCCACCCAGCGTGTCGCCGGCACGTACTCGACGCTGTTCACGCCGGTCGACCACCTCGAGCGGATGCTCAGCCTCGACAACGCGTTCACCGCCGACGAGCTGACAGCGTGGGCGCATCGCGTCGAGCGTGACGCGGGTGCGGTGCCGGCCTACCTGTGCGAGCTGAAGGTCGACGGGCTGGCGGTCAGCCTGCTCTACGAAGGCGGCCGGCTCGTCCGGGGCGCGACCCGCGGCGACGGGCGCACCGGCGAGGACGTCACGCCGAACATCCGCACCATCGAGGGCGTCCCGCACCGGCTGGGCGGCTCCGACGCGCCTCGCGTGCTGGAGGTCAGGGGCGAGGTGTTCTTCCCGGTCGCCGACTTCGAGGGCCTCAACGAGGCGCTCGTCGCGGCGGGCAAGGCGCCGTTCGCCAACCCCCGCAACACGGCAGCGGGTTCGCTGCGGCAGAAGGACCCGCGCGTCAGCGCGTCGCGCCCGCTGCGCATGGTCGTGCACGGGGTGGGCCGCGTCGTCGCCGGTCCCGAGATCAGCGCGCAGTCGCAGTGGTACGAGGCGCTGCGGGGCTGGGGGTTGCCGACATCCGCGCGCGCCGAGGTCGTTCCGGACCTGACCGGCGTGCAGCGGTTCATCGACCACTACGGCGAGCACCGGCACTCTGTCGAGCACGAGATCGACGGCGTGGTGGTCAAGGTCGACGACCTCGCGCTGCAGCGCCGGCTCGGCTCCACCAGCCGCGCGCCGCGCTGGGCGATCGCGTTCAAGTACCCGCCCGAAGAGGTCAACACCAAGCTGCTCGACATCCAGGTGAACGTCGGGCGCACCGGCCGGGTGACCCCCTTCGGCCGCATGGAGCCGGTGCGCGTGTCCGGCTCGACCGTCGAGATGGCCACGCTGCACAACGCGAGCGAGGTCGAGCGCAAGGGCGTGCTGATCGGCGACACCGTCGTACTGCGCAAGGCCGGCGACGTCATCCCCGAGATCGTCGGCCCGGTCGTGGCGCTGCGCGACGGCACCGAGCGTCCGTTCGTCATGCCGACCGAATGCCCCGAATGCGGCACGCCGCTGGGCCCGGAGAAGGAAGGCGACGCCGACATCCGCTGCCCGAACACCCGCTCGTGTCCGGCACAGCTGCGCGAGCGCCTGTTCCACGTTGCCGGACGCGGCGCCTTCGACATCGAGGTGCTCGGCTACGAGGCCGCCGTCGCGTTGCTCGACGCCGGCGTGGTCACCGACGAGGGCGACCTGTTCTCTCTCGACGCCGCGACGCTGCGCGGCGTCGACCTGTTCACCCGGGCCGCCAAGAAGAGCGACCCGCCGGAGGCGATCCAGGACGGGCGGGTGCTCTCTGCGAACGGCCAGCGGCTGTTGGACAATCTCGAGGTCGCCAGGCACCGCCCGTTGTGGCGGGTGCTCGTCGGGCTGTCCATCCGGCACGTGGGCCCGACCGCCGCGCAGGCGCTCGCTCGCGAGTTCCGCTCACTCGATCGCATCGCGGCCGCGTCCACGGACGAGCTGGCGGGCGCCGAGGGCGTCGGGCCGACCATCGTCGAGGCGATCCGGGAATGGTTCGCCGTCGACTGGCACCGCGCCATCGTCGACAAGTGGCGGGCCGCCGGCGTGTCGATGGCCGACGGGACCGCCGACGAGGGCCCGCGTCCCCTGGAGGGGCTGAGCATCGTCGTCACCGGGTCGCTGGACGGCTTCTCGCGCGACTCGGCCACCGAGGCGATCGCGGCACTCGGCGGCCGCGCATCGAGCTCGGTGTCGAAGAAGACCGCGTTCGTGGTGGCGGGTGAGTCGCCGGGCAGCAAGTTCGACAAGGCGGTGCAGCTCGGCGTCCCGGTGCTCGACGAGGCGGGCTTCCGGGTCCTGCTCGACAGCGGACCGGACGCCGCGCGCGAGGTCGCCCAGGTGCCCGATCCGCAGGCTGCGCATAGGTAGCTCAGGCTGTCGCCGCGGCGGCCGTGACGCTGGCTGCGATCGCCGCCAGGTGCGAGAGCCGAATCAACTCGGCCGGCAGCCAGCGCAGTGCCGGGCGCCCGACGAGCAGCGCCGACGACCCGAGCGGCGCCACCGCCAGCTCGGTGCCGACGCCCGCCCAGTCACGGGGCGCCCAGGGCTCGTCCGCGTCGAGCAGGCGTGCGGGGCGTGGCGGCCACCACGGCGCCGCGACCCAGCGCAACTCCGGGGCGGCGGAGCTGGCCACGACGACCCGGGCCTTCCCGTCGTTCGGCGGGTCGAGGACGAGTGACCAGCCGGCGCGGAAGATCTTGGCGACGCCGTCGGCGAGCAACTGCAGCGAGGCCTCGGGATTGGCGGCGATCCGGTCGAGCACCTCCAGCTCACGGTGCGGATCCATCGTGCCCGCGTACGGGCGGATCGACTCGACCCGAACGCCCGGCACCGTGCTGGCCGCGGTGAGCAGCGAATCGGCCAGCTTGTCCGGCGGCAGTTCGAGCACGAGCTCGTCGACGGCGTAGCCCGCCGACCGTTCGATGACGTCGACGGAGAGGATGTCGGCGCCTGCGGTACCCAGTGCCGTGGCTACTGCGCCTAGGGCACCCGGCCGGTCAGGCAGCATCAGGCGCAGCAGGTAGGACACATCAACAGCGTCCCTTACTCGTGTGTCCGTCAGGTAAAGGGGTCGGCGTGACCGAGTAAATCCGTCCGCGGGGCGTTATCCGCGAGCCCCGCGGCAGGGCAGCCTCGTAGACTCCGGCTCCGTGCCCGCAGATTCATCGACGAACATCAGCCGAGCCGAGGTCGCCCGCCTCGCCCGGCTCGCCCGCCTCGCCGTCACCGACAAGGAACTCGACGTGTTCGCCGGGCAGCTGGACGTGATTCTCGGCGCCGTCGCGCGCGTCCGCGAGGTGGCCGCGGCCGACATCCCGCCGACCACGCACGCGGTGCCGACGACGAACGTGCTGCGCCCGGACGAGCTTCGCCCGTGTCTGCCCCGCGAGGCCGTGCTTGCCGCGGCGCCCAGCGTCGAGGACAACAAGTTCCGGGTGCCGCGGATTCTGAGCGAGGAGTCATGATGCGAGGTGCGTCACGAGCATCGCAGCGTCAGCGCCGTCGGGCGCTGAGGGAGCCCGCACGGAGCGAGGAGCGGAGTGGGGCACTGAGACGGGTGGTGCGGTCATGAGCGACCTGACCCGGCGCAGCGCGTCGCAGATCGCGGGACTCGTCGCGTCCGGCGAGGCATCGGCCGTCGAGATCGCCCAGGCGCACCTGGACCGGATCGCGGCCGTCGACGGCGAACTGCACGCGTTCTTGCACGTCGACGCCGACGGCGCGCTGGCCGCCGCGAAGGCGGTCGACGAGCGGCGCGCGGCCGGTGAGGCCCTCTCGCCCCTTGCCGGCGTGCCGCTGGCGATGAAGGACGTCGTGGTCACGCACGGGCTGCCGACCACGGCGGGCTCGAAGATCCTCGAAGGCTGGGTGCCACCGTACGACGCGACGATCACGCGACGGATCAAGGACGCCGGCATCGTCATGCTCGGCAAGACCAACATGGACGAGTTCGCGATGGGCTCGTCCACCGAGAACTCGGCGTACGGCCCGTCGCACAACCCGTGGGATCTGGCGCGGATCCCGGGCGGGTCGTCCGGCGGGTCCAGCGCGGCGGTGGCCGGGTACGAGGCGCCGCTCGCGATCGGCACCGACACCGGCGGCTCGATCCGCCAGCCCGCCGCCGTCACCGGCATCGTCGGGCACAAGCCCACCTACGGCGGTGTGTCCCGCTACGGGCTGATCGCGTTCTCGTCGTCCCTCGACCAGGCCGGGCCGCTCGGGCGCACCGTGCTCGATGCCGCGCTGCTGCACGAGGTGATCGGCGGGCACGATCCGTGCGACTCCACTTCGATCGCGGCGCCCGTGCCGCCGGTCGTGGCCGCCGCCCGCGAGGGTGCGCGTGCCGACCTGGCCGGAGTGCGGGTGGGCGTCGTGCGCGAACTGGGCGGGGAGGGTTACCAGGCGGGCGTGCTCGCGTCGTTCGAGGCCGCGGTCGAGGTGCTGCGCCGTCTCGGCGCGACGGTGGTCGAGGTCAGCTGCCCGCATTTCCAGTACGCGCTGCCCGCGTACTACCTGATCGCGCCGAGCGAATGCTCGTCCAACCTGGCCCGCTTCGACTCGGTGCGGTACGGGCTGCGTGTCGGCGACGACGGGGCGCGCGCGCTCGAGGACGTCATGTCGCTCACCCGCGAGGCCGGCTTCGGCCCGGAGGTGAAGCGGCGCGTCATGATCGGCACGTACGCGCTCTCGTCCGGCTACTACGAGGCGTACTACGGGCAGGCGCAGAAGGTGCGCACGCTGATCACCCGCGACTTCGCCGGGGCGTTCGAGCAGGCCGACGTGTTGGTGTCGCCGACCTCGCCGTTCGTCGCGTTCGGCATCGGCGAACGGGTCGACGATCCGATGGCGATGTACGTCAACGACCTGTGCACGCTGCCGGCGTCCCTGTCGGGCACGCCGGCGATCTCGGTGCCATGCGGATTGTCGGAGAACCTGCCCGTGGGCCTGCAGGTCATGGCTCCTGCGCTTGCCGACGACCGCTGCTATCGGGTGGGCGCCGCGTTCGAGGCGGCTTATGAGTCGGCGAACGGCCCGATCCTCGACCGGGCGGGGGCGCTGCTGTGAGTTACGACGAGGCAGTCGCCCGATACGATCCGGTGATCGGGCTCGAGACGCACGTCGAGCTGGGCACCGCGTCGAAGATGTTCTGCGGCTGCTCGACGGAGTTCGGCGCGGAACCCAACACGCACACCTGCCCGGTGTGCCTTGGATTGCCCGGGGCCCTGCCCGTCGCCAACGCCGCGGCGATCGAGTCCACGATCAAGATCGGCCTCGCGCTGAACTGCTCGATCGCGTCGTGGTGCCGGTTCGCGCGCAAGAACTACTTCTACCCGGACATGCCGAAGAACTTCCAGATCTCGCAGTACGACGAGCCGCTCTGCGTCGACGGCTACCTCGACATCGAGTACGACGGGAAGGCGTACCGGGTCGGCATCGAGCGGGTGCATCTCGAGGAGGACACCGGCAAGAACACCCACGTCGGCACGTCCGGGCGCATTCACGGCGCCGACTACTCGCTCGTCGACTACAACCGCGCGGGCATCCCGCTCGTCGAGATCGTCACCAAGCCGGTTCCCGGCACGGGCGCGCTGGCTCCCGAGGTGGCGCGGGCGTACGTCACGGAGCTGCGCAACCTGCTGCGCACGCTGGACGTCAGCGACGTCCGGATGGAGCAGGGCTCGCTGCGCTGCGACGTCAACACGTCGCTGAACCTGCCCGGCGACGAGTGGGGCACGCGCACCGAGACCAAGAACGTCAACTCGCTGCGCAGCGTCGAGCGGGCGGTGCGCTCGGAGATCATCCGCCAGGCGGGCGTGCTGGATGCGGGGGAGAAGGTGCTGCAGGAGACGCGGCACTTCTCCGAGACGACGGGCGACACCCGGCCCGGGCGCAGCAAGGAAGAAGCCACCGACTACCGGTACTTCCCCGAGCCCGACCTGGTGCCGCTGGCTCCCGACGCCGACTGGGTCGAGCAGATCCGGGCGTCGTTGCCCGAGCTGCCGGCTGCCCGGCGGGTTCGCGTGCGCGAATCGCTCGGGTTGAGCGCCGACGACCTGCAGCAGATGACCAACGCGGGCGTCGTCGACCTGGTGGGCGCGACGGTCGACGCCGGCGCCCCGGTCGGTGAGGCGCGCAACTGGTGGCTCGGCTACCTGGCGCAGACGGCCAACGAGCGCGAGATCGACGCAGCCGATCTCGGCATCTCGCCCGCGCAGGTCGCCCGCGTTGTCGCCTTGGTCGCTGACGGATCGCTGTCGTCGGCGCTGGCCCGGCAGGTCGTCGACGGCGTCCTGTCGACCGGCTCGGACGTCGATGCCCTCATCGCCGAACGCGGGCTCAAGGTCGTCTCCGACACCGGCGCGCTGAGCGCCGCGGCCGACGAGGCCATAGCCGCCAACCCGGACGTGGCCGAGAAGGTGCGCGGCGGCAAGGTGGCTGCGGTTGGCCCGCTCGTCGGCGCCGTCATGAAGGCGACGCGAGGGCAGGCCGATGCGGCCAGCGTCCGCACGATCCTGCTGGAGCGCCTGGGCGTCAGTGAGTGATCCGGTCGACATCGTCCGTGCCGGGTACGACGCACTGTCCTACCAGTACCGTGCCGACGACTCGGACGAGGGTAGGTACGCCGCCTGGATCGACACCGTCCGGACTCACTGCGCGCCAGGGGGCGCGGTGCTCGATGCCGGATGTGGCTGTGGCGTTCCGGTGTCCCGCAGCCTGGCGCGGGCGGGCTGCGAGGTCGTCGGCGCGGTGGGCCCGCGCGTCGTCGCAGCAGACTTTGTCCCCGAGGGCGACGGCGGGCACGCGTTCTTCTCGGCCGTGCGCGGAGAATCACCGGCGTGCCTGCCCGCCTAGTCGCCGCGATCGGTGCCGGAGCCGTCCTGGCGTCCGGTGTGGCGCCGCCTGGCGCCCTCTTCCACATCTCCGATCCGCGCATCGACGAGGCGAGCGGCATCGCCGTCGGAATCGTGTCGCCCGGCACGGTCTACGTGCAGAACGACAGCGGCGACTCGGCGCGGTTCTTCGCGCTGGATGCGCACACGGGCAAGACGCTTGCCGCCTACGACGTCCCCGGCGCGACGAATGTCGATTGGGAGGACATCGCCGTCGCCCGTGATCGCCGCGGCGTGCCGTCGGTATGGCTGGCTGACATCGGCGACAACGACAGCAAGCGAAGCGAGATCCGGGTGTACCGCGTCGACGAGCCGCGCGCCGGCGCTGCGACCACGACCGCAGCACCGGAGCTCTGGCGGCTGCGGTATCCGGGCGGCCCGGTCGACGCCGAGTCGCTCGCGGTCGGCCCCGGCGGCGCGGCTTACGTGCTGACCAAGTCGATCTTCGGCGTGACGGACGTCTACGCGGTGCCGTCGCGCAGCGATCCGGCGCGGGTGCAGGTACTGCGCCGGATCGGCGAGATCGACTTCCATCCGACCGGGACGCCCGGCGGGCCGAACGTCGTCGGCCAGGTGACCGCCACCGGTGCGGCGCTGTCCCGCGACGGGTCACTGCTCGCCGTCCGCACCTACACCGACGCCTATGTCTGGCCGGTGCGCAACGGCGACGTCGCCCGCGCGGTGAAGGCTCGCCCGGCGCGCGTCGCGCTGCCACGGCAGCCCCAGGGCGAGGGCATCGCCGTCGACGGGACGCGCCTGCTCGTCGACTCCGAGCAAACGGGTTCGGCCGTCTATGCCGTCGCGTTGCCGCGGCTGCCTACCGGATCCGGCACGCCTCGACCGACGACAACGCCGATCACGTCGCCGGCGCGTCACGACATCCGCTCGTTCCCGTGGCCTGCCGTGTTCGGACTGATCGCGGCTGCGCTGGTGGCTGCCGTCCTGCTCGCCCGCCGGGTGTCCCGCAGGCTCGGCGCCTAGTGTCGCTTGTCGGACCCGCGCGGCACGCTGGCGGTCATGGCGACGTGGAACCAGATCGTGACCGAGTCACCGCAATTCGCGCAGCGCGTGCGTGACGTCTTCGATGTGCGCAAGCACAAGACGATGGCCACGCTGCGCGCCGACGGGTCGCCGCGAATCAGCGGCATCGAGATCGAGTTCGGGCCGGACGAGGTGCGGTTCGGGTCGATGCCGGATGCGCGCAAGGCGCACGACCTGCGCCGCGACCCCCGGCTTGCCGTGCACAGCCCGACCGTCGACCCACCCGAGGGCAACGCCGCCGGGTGGGCCGGCGAGGCGAAGATCACCGGGCGGGCCGTTGCCGAGCCGACCGATCCGCCGCCCCTGGACACCCCGCCGGGTGGCCGTTTCCACATCGACATCAGCGAGGTCGTGCTGACCTACCTCGACGAGGCCGCTACCCACCTCGTCATCGAGTCGTGGCATCCCGGACGCGGCTGGGAGCGCCGGACCAGGGAGTAACTCAGCGTCACAGCGCGCCGAAGAACCTCGCGATGTCACGGGCGAAGAGCTCGGGTTCCTCCACCGGCAAGAAGTGCCCACCGCTCGGCATCGGCGTCCACCGCCGGACGTTGTAGATGCGCTCGGCCCACTCTCGAGGCTGGTCGCCCTCGGGTACGAAGTGGTTGGTCGAGACGGCGACCGCGGTCGGCACGTCGACGAAGTCGTCCGGGCCGAGCGGCGGATTGAACCATCGGTTGTCGAAGTAGTCCCGCATGGACGTCGTGATCGTCTGCGTGACCCAGTCCACGGTGAGCATCGTCAGCAGGAAGTCGCGCGACAGGTGCGCATCGGGATCGCCCTTGGAGTCCGTCCAGGACCGCCATTTCTCGACGATCCACGCAGCCAGGCCGGCGGGGGAGTCGTTGAGGCCGTACCCGAGAGTCTGCGGCTTGGTCGACTGGATCGAGCTGTAACCACGCTCGACGGCATCCCACCGCTCGGTCTGCGCCACGTAGGCGCGCTCGGCGTCGCTGAGCGGTCGTGACCCGGGACCGATGTACGGCGAGATCTCGTCGGTGCTCACGTGGATGCCCAGCATCGGCGCCGGATCGTCCAACGCCATGTATGTCGCCACGCCTGCGCCGAAGTCCCCGCCCTGGGCGCCGTATCGCTCGTACCCGAGACCGTGCATCAGGGCATGCCACAGCCTTGCGGTGTACCGGGTGGTGACGCCGGTACGCGCGGGACGCTCGGAGAACCCGTAGCCGGGCAGCGACGGGATCACGACGTCGAATGCCGGGCCGTCGATGCCATGCGCGCCCGGATCGGTCAGCAGCGGCACGAGCGGCAGGTACTCGGCGAACGTGCTGGGCCAGCCGTGGGTCAAGATCAGCGGGATGCCGTCGCCCTGCCTCGCGCGCTCGTGCACGAAGTGGATCCGGGTGCCGTCGAGTTCGGCGCGGAAGTGGGCGAACGTGTTCAGCCGACGCTCCTGCGTGCGCCAGTCGAACTCGTCGGCCCAGTATGCAAGCAGCCGACGGACGTAGTCGAGGTCGGTGCCCTGGCTCCAGGCATCACCCGGTGCCACGTCGGGCCAGCGCGTGTTGCGGATCCGCGATCGTAGATCCGCGAGAACGTCGTCCTCGACGCGAACTGAGAACGGCTCGACCCGCATCGGCGGACTCCCCACGGCTAGGTCGGCGTTCCGCCACCGGGCGGGGGCCATCCCGGCTCGCTCGGCGGCTGGGCCTGCCCGGGCGGCGGGGTCCAGCCGGGCGACTGGGTCCACCCGCCCGAACCGCCAGGCGATCCCGGCCAGCTGGGGCCGGCGGCCAGCGCCGCATAGGGGCTGCTCGTACGAAGCTCGCGCTTGTGCCGGCGCCGCTTCACCAGGCCCACGATCAGGGTGATCAGCCCGCCCAGCACGGCAAGAACACCGACGAGTATGAGGATGGCGCCGACGACGACCCCCTGCGCGATCGACTTGCCGAACGCGACCTGCGCATCGGCCGCAGCCCCGGGCGTAGGCGCGAGCTCCACCTTCCATGCTCCGGCCTGGTCGATGTGGAACTGCCACGTTGCCAGGCCCTTGTGGCCCTTGTAGTCGTACCGCAGGGCTTTGAAGGTCCCGTCCGCGCGCTGGCCGTACAGCCTGTCGAGTGTCATCTGCTGGCCGGTGGCCTGGTTCGTCAGCGTCACCGCGATGACGGGCACGCTCTTCGTATGGGCCGAGACCGACGACGACTCGTAGTAGGCGAGGTAGCCGCCCGCACTCTTGAACGTGACGGTGCCCGTGCGGTCGGCCAGAGCCACCCGCTGAAAGCCCGGGACCTTACGGTCAGCGTTTGCAGAGCCGACCACGCCGCCGATGATGGCCAGTGCCAGCCCGGCGACGAGCAGGGCGATACCGACCTGGATCGGCCGGCGCCCGCGCAGGTGAGGCGGCGCCTGCGGCACGCCGTACTGCGCCGGATGCGGCGGGCCGTAGCCGCTCGCGGGGTAATTGCCCGGACCCGCGGGATAGTTGCCGGGATATGCCGAAGCCTGCGGATCGGGAGGGTAGGTCACGCGCAGAGTGTGCCGTATCAGCTGATCGCACGACAGATCTCGACTTGCCGTTACAACGGCGAACCGCCACCGCCGCTGGTTGTCGGGACGACGCGCAGGACGCGCTCGTCGTCGGGCACGGGTGAGCCGTGACCGTCCTTGTTGGTGGTGGTGAGCCACAGCGCGCCGTCCGGTGCCGCGACGACGGTCAACAGCCGGCCGTAGTGCCCGCCGAACGCGACGGTGAACTTGCCGGACGGGGCACGGCCGGCGCTCGGCGTCGTGAGCAGCGCCTTGCCGTCGCTGGTCGCCACAAAGAGCCGGCCGCCCATCACCGCGCATCCGCCTGCGCCGGACCGGCTCGCGGGCAGCGTCTGCACCGGCCGCGTCGACGCGGTGCCCCCGGACGGCCAGCCGTAGTCGGAGCCTCCGTCGAGGATGTTGATCTCGTTCGGCGCCTCCGTCTCGTAGACCAGATGCAGCGTCTCGTTCGTGCACAGTCCGTTCACGGTGTGGTGGCCGACGGTGAACACTGGCGAGCCGGGGGTGGGGTTACCCCGTGCGGGATGGCCGATCGCGTCGACGCGCAGCACTTTGCCGGCGAGGCTGCTCGGCTTGGCCGCGAGTGCCGGATGCCCCGCATCACCGGTGCCGACGTAGAGCAGGCCCCGCGCGTCGAACATCAGCCGGCCGGTGTTGCCGGTCGTCCCGCGCGGGATGCCGGTCAGCACCGGTGCCGTCTTGCCGGTGAGGGTGAAGTCGATGACCCGGTTGTCGGTCGGCGTGGTGACGTAGGCGTAGATCAGCCCGTCGTCGGCGTAGGTCGGCGACAGGGCCAGATCGAGCAGCCCGCCGTCGCCGGACGTGGCCAGGCCGGTGAGCGTGCGCACGGTCGGGACCGGCTTGCCCGGCTGCGGCTGAACGCGCACGATCCGCCCGGTCGTCCGCTCGCCCACCAGTGCGCTGCCGTCCGGCAGCAAGGCGATGCCGGTGGGCGCGTTCAAGCGCGTGGCGAGGGCCCTGGGATCCAGCGCGTTCGACGGGTTACCGGGCAGGGGCGTGCCACCCGGGGCGGAGCCGCCCGACGGCCCGGGCCGTGGACCCGGCTGGTTGGGCAGTGACACGTGCGGTCCGGCTTCGAGCGTCACCGAGGGCTGAGGCACCCAGGTCGGCGGGGATGCATTGGCGCCGGCTCCACAGCCGGCCAGCAGACCGGCCGCGGCCAGCAACCAGGCGAGCCGCCAATGGATCGGACGCATGACTGCCAGTCTGCCTGCTGATCCTGTGTGGCCGCTCGTCTGCCCGTCGCTAACCTCTGCACGGTGACCGTGATCTGCCTGCCGGACAAAGAGGCAACCGAACTCGTCGGACCGCTCCCGGATGGGGCCCAGGTCGTGACGTGGGACGGATCGGGTGACGTCCCGGGCGACGTCGAGTTCTGGGTGCCGACCTACATGTTCGCCGACGACGCGCAACGCGACGCGGCGTTCGCCGCGCTGCCGCGCCTGCGCGTCATCCAGCTGGTTTCGGCCGGCGCCGACGTATGGGTCGACCACGTCCCGCCCGGCGTGCTCCTGTGTGACGGGCGCGGGATACACGGCAGCTCGACGGCTGAATGGGTGCTCACGGCGATCCTCTCGGTGGTGCGCGAGTTTCCACGGTTCCTGCGGGCCCAGGACCAGCGTCGCTGGGATCCCGCGACCACCGACGAGCTGGCGGGCAAGCGAGTGCTCGTGGTGGGCGCGGGCGACCTGGGCGAGAACGTCGCGCGCCGGCTGCGCGCATTCGACGCCGAACCGACGATGGTCGCGCGCACGCGGCGCGACGGCATCCACGGCGTCGACGACCTGCCGTCCCTGCTGCCGGCGGCCGACGTCGTCGTGCTCGTCATCCCGCTCACCGAGCAGACCCGGGGCATGGTCGACGCGCGGTTCCTCGCCGCCATGGCCGACCACGCGCTGCTCGTCAACGCCGCGCGCGGCCCGGTCGTGGTCACCGATGCGCTGGTGGCCGAGTTGGCCTCCGGGCGGTTGCGCGCTGCCCTGGACGTGACCGACCCGGAGCCACCGCCCGCCGACCATCCGCTCTGGGATGTGCCGAACCTGCTGCTCACCCCGCACGTCGGCGGGGGCGTGCTGGGCTTCGAGAAGCGTGCATACCGCCTCGTGCGCGAGCAGATCCTGCGTTACCTGGCCGGTGAGCCGCTCATCAACGTCGTGACCGACGGCTACTGACGCGACGGTCGCCTGCTCCGCCGCGACGGCGGGTACTTGGGCGTCGCCTCGGCGACCGGCGGCAGGTGGCCGCCGCTGGCCGCCGCAACCGCCGCGAGGTCGGCCACCCGGACGCACGGCAGCCGCATCGCCGCGTCGGCGCTCACCGCGTAGACGCTGCGCCCGGTGACGGACAGCCCGCGTACGTCCGCCCACCGCAGCGTCCGGTGCCCGATCAGCGCACGCACCGTGATGCCGTCCTCGCTGACGACGGTGGCGGTCCGGGCGATGAAGACGGCGGCGCCGGCAGGCAGGAGGTAGACCAGCGCGGCCAGCGGGTGCTGCACCACGGCGGTCACGCACAACGCCAGGATCAGCACGGCGAGGTAGGCCGACTTCGGCAGCCGGAACACGCGGGGGGACACGGCGGCAACCCTACGGCGGCACAGTCGTAGGGTGCACGGCGTGACCAGCAAGCAGCCTCGTCAGCACCGCAAGCCGCACAGCAACATAGTCACCGACGGCATCGAGCGGGCGGGTGCCCGCGGCATGCTGCGCGCCGTCGGCATGGGCGACGACGACTGGCGCAAGCCGCAGGTCGGCGTCGCGTCGTCCTGGAACGAGATCACGCCGTGCAATCTCTCCCTTGCCCGCCTGGCAAAGCAGGCCAAGATCGGAGTGCGCGGCGCGGACGGCTTCCCGCTCGAGTTCGGCACGATCTCGGTCTCCGACGGGATCTCCATGGGCCACGACGGCATGCACTACTCGCTCGTGTCGCGCGAGGTGATCGCCGACTCGGTCGAGACGGTGTTCCGTGCCGAGCAACTCGACGGCGCAGTGCTGCTGGCCGGCTGCGACAAGTCCGAGCCGGGCATGCTCATGGCCGCTGCCCGGCTCGACGTGGCCTCCGTGTTCCTCTACGCGGGATCGAGCCTGCCCGGCCGGGTCGACGGGCGCGACGTCACGATCGTCGACGCGTTCGAGGCGGTCGGCGCCTGCCTGGCCGGCAAGATCACTCGCGAGGACGTCGACGAGATCGAGCGGGCGGTCTGCCCGGGCGAGGGCGCGTGCGCCGGCATGTTCACGGCGAACACGATGGCTTCCGCGGCCGAGGCTCTCGGCATGTCGCTGCCCGGCTCGGCGTCGCCGCCCGCACCCGACTCGCGCCGCGACGCGTATGCCGAACGTTCCGGCGAGGCCGTCGTGCATCTGGTCGACGCCGGCATCACCGCGCGGCGCATCCTGACCAAGCAGGCGTTCGAGAACGCGATCACCGTCGTCATGGCGCTCGGCGGCTCGACCAATGCCGTGCTGCATCTGCTGGCGATCGCCAACGAGGCGCATGTCGACTTGACGCTCGACGACTTCAACCGGATCGGTGATCGCGTGCCGCATCTCGCCGACGTCAAGCCGTTCGGCCGCTACGTGATGAGCGACGTCGACTCGATCGGCGGAGTGCCGGTCGTGATGAAGGCACTGCTCGACGCGGGCCTGCTGCACGGCGACGCGCTCACCGTCACGGGCAAGACGGTCGCCGAGAACCTGCACGACATCGCCCCGCCGGATCCGGACGGCAAGATCATCCACGCGATGACCGACCCGATCCACCGCACCGGCGGGCTGACCATCCTGCGCGGCTCGCTGGCGCCGGACGGCGCGGTCGTCAAGAGCGCCGGCATGGACTCGGAGACCTGGGAGGGGACGGCCCGCGTGTTCGACGGCGAGCAAGCGGCCATGGACGCCGTAGCCGCGGGCAGCCTCGGCAGCGGCGACGTGGTCGTCATCCGGTGGGAGGGGCCCAAGGGCGGTCCCGGCATGCGCGAGATGCTCGCCGTCACCGGCGCGATCAAGGGTGCCGGCCTCGGCAAGGATGTTCTGCTGGTGACCGACGGGCGCTTCTCCGGCGGCACGACCGGGCTGAGCATCGCGCACGTGGCTCCCGAGGCGGCGGTCGGCGGGCCGATCGCCCTCGTGCGAGACGGTGACCGGATCCGCCTCGACCTGCCCGCCCGCACGCTCGACCTGCTCGTCGGCGAGGCCGAGCTCGAACAGCGGGCGTCCGACTGGAAGCCGCTGCCGCCGAAGTTCGACTACGGCGTGCTGGGCAAGTACGCGAAGCTGGTCGGCTCGGCCGCGAGCGGCGCCGTCTGCGGCTGAGTCGGCGCCTTCGGATTCGGCGCTTTGCCGCCGGTTCGACCAGATCTGGTCGCTCGGATTTGGTTGGACGGGAGGCAGGGCTAGGTCTGGTTGCCGGCGTCCTGAGCCGCTCAGAGCAGCGAGGTCTGGGCGAAGTCCTCGGTCAGCCACAGCATGTGGTGCGTGGTGTCGAACAGGACGTCGACCCCCACCACGTCCGCGTTGCTGGCCAGGATGTTGTCGCGGTGACCGTCGTTCGGCGCCTGCTCGTTCACCATTCCCGCCTCGAGGCCGAGCGCGCTCTGCGTGGTGAGCGAGCTCGAGTCGGCGATGTTCTCGGCTGCCCACCACCAAAAGGCCACGCCGGCGGCTGTCTCGCGGTCGCCGAGACTGTCTTCGCCGGGCAGCCGGTGCGACAGCGTGTTGGCGCGTGCCATGGCCAGGTTGTGCTGGTGCGCGCTGTCGTGCAGGTGCGAGCTCCACTTGAGCGGGCGCACGCCTGCGGCGCGTCGCGAGTTGTTGATGGAGTCGAACACGGCCTGGGCGACCTGGGCGGAGTCGGGCAACGGCGCCGTCGTCGGGGCCTGCGAATGCGGCGAGGCGCTCGGTCCTGCAGGCTGGGCCGTCCGGGCCGAAGACGAATGCCCGGACGGCGTGGGCGCTTGTTTCGTCAGCGCGGGTGCCTTGGTCGGGTTCGGGCTCGGGTGCTTGCCCGACGCGCGGGTGCCCGACGACGGAGGCACGATCGTCGCCGTGGCAGGCAGTGCGGCGTCGGGAAACGTCGATGCGTCATCGAGACTGGGCAGGAAGTCGGTCGGCGCTGCGGTCGAGCCCGCGTGTCCGGGCAGCGTGACGAGAGCGAGCAGGAGCAGTGCGAAGAAAACGGTGCTCGCGGCCGCGATGAGCGCCCGGTTCTCGTTGGTGGTGCCGAGTCTCCGGCTCTTGTTCTGTGCCCCCGATGCTGCACGGTGCCGAGGCACCTGCTGCATGGACATCTGGCTGACTCCCTGGTGCGGCCCCCGCACGGCAAACCCGATGCGGACAGAGTCTGCCAGATTGGCCTGTTCAGTCGCGGTTTGTCGCGGCGCGAGTCGTCCTCGTCTCGCTATTTGAGACGGCTGTCTCGCTGGGTTGAACCCGCTCGCGTGAGCCGTGTAGGGTCTCCGGCGTGCGGCATCTCGTACTTATCGACAGGCGCGTTGACTAGGTCTCCACTGGCCACATCGACGCGCTAGCCCTTCGTGCATTGGCACGAGGGGCTTTTTGTTGCAGTCCGAGCCGTGCACGGAGAACTGCCGTACCAGGAACGACCGACCGAAGGAAGGCAGCGGATGAGTACGTCAGCAGGCGACTCGACCAGGATCACCGGCGCGCAGGCGCTGGTCCGTTCGCTCGAAGAGGTCGGCGCCGATGTCGTATTCGGCATCCCGGGCGGCGCGATCCTGCCTGCGTATGACCCCCTCTACGACTCCACGAGAGTGCGGCACATCCTTGTCCGCCACGAGCAGGGCGCCGGACATGCCGCGGAGGGGTACGCACAGGCCACCGGCAAGGTCGGGGTCTGCATGGCGACATCGGGACCAGGGGCCACGAACCTCGTCACCCCGATCGCCGACGCCTACATGGACTCCGTGCCGATGGTCGCGATCACAGGACAGGTCGGCCGCGCGTTCATCGGCACGGACGCGTTCCAGGAGGCCGACATCTCCGGGATCACGCTGCCGATCACGAAGCACAACTTCCTGGTGCAGTCGGCCGACGACGTCGCGTCCGCGATCGCGGCGGCGTTCCATCTCGCCTCGACGGGGCGGCCCGGTCCGGTGCTGGTCGACGTCCCGAAGGACGTCCTGCAGGACCGCACCGAGTTCTCCTGGCCGCCACGCATCGACCTGCCGGGCTACCGGCCGGTGACCCGCCCGCACGGCAAGCAGGTCCGCGAGGCGGCGAAGCTGATCAGCGCCGCGCGGCGTCCGGTGCTCTACGTCGGCGGCGGCGTGCTCAAGGCCAGAGCCACGGCCGAGCTGCGCCAGCTGGCCGAGCTCACCGGCATCCCGATCGTGACGACGCTGATGGCTCGCGGCTCGTTCCCCGACAGCCACCGCCAGCACCTCGGCATGCCGGGCATGCACGGCAGCGTCGCCGCGGTCACCGCGCTGCAGAAGTCGGACCTGTTGATCGCGCTGGGCACCCGCTTCGACGACCGGGTCACCGGCCGGCTCGACACGTTCGCCCCGGGCGCAGCCGTCATCCACGCCGACATCGACCCGGCCGAGATCGGCAAGAACCGGATCGCCGACGTCCCGATCGTGGGCGACGCGCGTGAGGTGCTGGCCGAGCTGATTCCGGCCGTGCGGGCCGAGTTCGACGCCGGCAACCGGGCCGACCTGACCGGCTGGTGGCAGCAGCTCGACGCGTGGCGCGAGACGTACCCGCTCGGCTACGACGAGCCATCCGACGGCACGCTCGCGCCGCAGTACGTCATCGAGCGGCTGGGCAAGATCGCCGGCCCGGACACGATCTTCGCCGCCGGGGTCGGCCAGCACCAGATGTGGGCGTCGCAGTTCATCCAGTACGAGAACCCCTACACGTGGCTCAACTCCGGCGGCGCCGGGACGATGGGCTACGCGGTGCCGGCGGCCATGGGCGCGAAGGTCGGCATGCCCGACAAGCTGGTGTGGGCGGTCGACGGCGACGGCTGCTTCCAGATGACCAACCAGGAGCTGGCGACCTGCTCCATCGAGGGCATCCCGATCAAGGTCGCGGTCATCAACAACGGCAACCTCGGCATGGTGCGCCAGTGGCAGACGCTCTTCTACGGCCAGCGCTACAGCCAGACCGAGCTCGGCACGCACAAGCTCATCCCCGACTTCGTGAAGCTCGCCGATGCGCTCGGTTGCGTCGGCCTGCGTTGCGATTCGAAGGCAGACGTCGACGACACGATCGAGAAGGCGAACTCGATCAACGACCTTCCCGTCGTGGTCGACTTCCAGGTGGGCAAGGACGCGATGGTGTGGCCGATGGTGGCCGCCGGAACGAGTAACGACGACATCCAGGCCGCGCGCGGCATTCGCCCCTTGTTCGACGAGGACGAGTGATGGCGCTGACCCGGATCGGACTGCTCGGCGGCATGAGCTGGGAGTCCACGGCGGTCTACTACCGGCTGCTCAACGAGCTGGTGCACGAACGGGTCGGCGGGCATGCCAGCGCGCCGGTGCTCGTCTGGTCGGTCGACTTCGCCGAGATCGAAGCCCTCCAGCGTGCGGGCGACTGGGACGAGCAGGGGCGCATCCTCGGCGAGGCGGCGTGGGCGTTGCAGCAGGCCGGCGTCGAGGCGGTGGCACTGGGCACGAACACGCTGCACCTGGTGGCCGACGCGATCACCGCCCGGATCACGGTGCCGTTCGTCGACCTGATCGACGTCGTGGGCAAGGCCGTCGCCGATGCGGGCCACCGCCGGGTCGGCTTACTGGCCACCGGCTACACCATGGCCAGTGACCTCTACCCGAACCGGCTGGCGAAGCACGACGTCGACGTCCTCGTGCCGGACGAGCGTGATCGCGCACTCGTCCACGGCGTCATCTTCGACGAACTCGTGCATGGCGTCGTCCGGGACGAGTCGCGTGCCGCGTACCTCGACGTCGTGGCGCGACTGGCGGCCGGCGGCGTCGACGCGGTCGTCCTCGGGTGCACCGAGATCGACCTGCTACTGCACGACGGCGACGCAGCCGTCCCCCTGCTCGACAGCACTCGGCTGCACTGCGAGACGCTGACCGACATCATGATCTCCGGAGTTCGCCCATGAGTACCCACACGTTGTCCGTCCTCGTCGAGAACAAGCCCGGTGTATTGGCCCGGGTGTCCGGGTTGTTCAGCCGGCGCAGCTTCAACATCGAGTCGCTCGCGGTCGGCCCCACCGAGCATCCGGAGATCTCGCGCATCACGATCCTGGTCGGCGTCGAGGGCACCGCACTCGAGCAGGTCACCAAGCAGCTCAACAAGCTCATCAATGTCATCAAGATCGTCGAACTCGAGGATGCGAGCGCAGTTCAGCGCGAGCTCCTGCTGGTGAAGGTCCGCGCCGACGACGCGACCCGCCGCGGCGTGCTCGAGACCGTCGAGCTGTTCAAGGCGAAGGTCGTCGACGTCAGCCCCGAGGCGCTCACCATCGAGGTGACCGGCCCGCCGGTCAAGCTCGAGGCGATGCTGAAGATGCTGGAGCCGTACGGCATTCGCGAGATGGTCCAGTCCGGCGTGGTCGCGCTCGGGCGGGGCCCACGTTCGATGACCCAAGCCGCGCTTCGCTCGGTCGAGCGCAGCGCCTGATTGAAGGGAACACCGTGGCGGTAGACATCTATTACGACGACGACGCCGACCTGTCGATCGTGCAAGGGCGCAAGGTCGCCGTGCTGGGCTACGGCAGTCAAGGTCATGCGCATGCCCTGTCGCTGCGCGACTCCGGCGTGGACGTGCGGGTCGGCTTGCCCGAGGGATCCAGGAGCCGGGGCAAGGCGACCGACGAGGGCCTGCGGGTGCTGACGCCGGCCGAGGCGTCGGCCGAGGCCGACCTGATCATGGTGTTGGCCCCGGACCCGGCGCAGCGCTCGCTGTACGCCGAGTCGATCGAGCCGAACCTGAAGGACGGCGACGCGATCTTCTTCGGCCACGGCTTCAACATCCGATTCGGTTACATCAAGCCGCCGGGCAACGTCGATGTCGCGATGGTCGCGCCGAAGGGCCCGGGGCACTTGGTGCGCCGGCAGTTCGTCGACGGCAAGGGCGTCCCGGTGCTCGTCGCGGTCGAGCAGGACGCGTCCGGCTCGGCGTTCGAGCTCGCCCTGTCCTATGCGAAGGCGATCGGCGGCACGCGTGCCGGCGCGATCAGGACGACGTTCACCGAGGAGACCGAGACCGACCTGTTCGGCGAGCAGGCCGTGCTGTGCGGCGGGGTCTCCCAGCTCGTCCAGTACGGGTTCGAGACGCTGACCGAGGCCGGCTACACACCCGAGGTCGCCTACTTCGAGTGCCTGCACGAGCTCAAGCTGATCGTCGACCTGATGTACGAGGGCGGAATCGCCAAGCAGCGCTGGTCGGTGTCCGACACGGCCGAGTACGGCGACTACGTGTCCGGCCCGCGGATCATCGACGCGCACGTCAAGGAGAACATGCAGCGGATCCTCGGCGAGATCCGCGACGGCTCGTTCGCTGCGCGGTTCATCGCCGACCAGGACGCAGGCGCGCCCGAGTTCAAGGCGCTGCGCGAGAAGGCCGAACAGCACCCGATCGAGGAGGTCGGCCGCCAGCTACGTGGCCTGATGAGCTGGGTGGCCACAAGCGACGACGACTACACCGAAGGGACCGCCAAGCGCTGACTTATCCCGCCTGCGCGGCTCCGCCGAACGCCTTCGGCGCGGGCCGCGTCGCGGCGGCGGGGCTGCTCATCTCCTATTCGGGTCCGGGTATACCGCGAGGAAGAGCGACCACGGCGGGGCTTTCGGGTCGTGGGGGCGCTGCTCGAACTCGTCGAGCAGGTCGCGCAGCCGGTGCCGGAACTCGGTCATGTCGTCGGGTGCCAGCCGCAATCCGAGCCGGGTCGTGTCCAGGTCGGCGACCGGGACGAGCGCGACCTCCTCGAGGAACGCGTCCAGCACGGCACGGTCCCTCGCGGGTGACTTGAGCCGCCACGACTTTCTCGTTGCCAGATAAGGCACTTCGCGCGCACCGCGCGTCCCGTGGCGTTCCGGTTGCGCGGCGAGGAAACCGGTGCGCACGAGTCGGCGGACGTGATGGAGCGTGGTGGCCGGGTCGCGGCCGAGCGCCTGCGCGATCTGCTTGTTCGTGCACGCCTCGCTGAGGCACACCCGCAGGATCCGCAGCCGCAAAGTGGACGCCAGCGCGCGCGCCTCCTCGTCCGTCGCGGGGCGTCGAGACGTCATGGATCAGTAGCATAAGCCGAGTGATTGACAAATGCCAATCACTCGCCGAGGCTAGCCGCCGTGACCGAAGTGACTCAGCAGACTACAATCCGGCGCGGTGCGCTCTGGCGCCACGGGGACTTTCGCCGGCTGTGGATCGGCGAGACGGTCAGCCAGTTCGGCACGATGGTCAGCCAGCTCGCGCTGCCGCTCGTGGCGATCCTGGTCGTGCGTGCGTCGACGTTTCAGGTCGGCGTGCTCACCGCGCTGCAGTGGCTTGCCTTCCTCGTCATCGGCCTGCCGGCGGGTGCATGGGTGGATCGGATGCGCTGTCGCAACGTGCTCATCGCCAACGACGTGCTGCGTGCGGCCGCGATCGGCTCGATACCTGCCGCGGCGGCGCTGCACGCGCTCACCATCGAGCAGCTCTACGCCGTGGCCCTCGTCGTCGGCGTCGGAACGGTGTTCTTCGACGTCGCGTACCAGTCCTACCTACCGGAGCTGATCGACCGGGACCTGCTCGTCGACGGCAATGCGAAGCTGCAGGCGAGCGAGTCGGTGGCGCAGATCGCTGGGCCCAGCATCGGCGGCGTGCTGATCCAGGCGCTCAGCGCGCCGTACGCCGTCCTGATCGATGCGCTGAGCTTTCTCTGGTCTGCCGCCTGGATCGGCGCGATTCGAGTCGACCCGGCCGAACGGCAGCGCACGCACGACCGCCACCTCGGCCGCGAGATCGCCCAGGGGCTGCGCTTCGTCGTCGGCAACCCGATGCTGCGTGCGATCGCGATGTGCACCGCCTCGTCCAACCTGTTCATGTCGCTCGGGCTCGCCGTCTACTACGTACTGCTCGCCCGTGAGCTGCATCTTTCGGCCGGCGTCATCGGCCTGATCAGCTCGACGGCTGCGGTCGGCGGCCTGATCGGCTCGCTGCTCGCCGGCCGACTGGCGCGCCGGTTCGGGCAGGGCCCCGCGATCTGGGTCTCGATCCTTGCCGCCGCGCCGCTCGGCTTCGTCGCGCCGTTCGTCGATCGCGGCTGGACGCTCGTGCTGCTCGCCGTGGCGCAATTGCTCGTCTCGATCACGGTCGTCGTCTACAACATCACCCAGGTGAGCTTCCGGCAGGGTCTCTGCCCGCCCGCGCTGCTCGGCCGGATGAACGCCACCATGCGCTTCCTGGTGTGGGGCACGTTGCCGCTCGGCGGCGTGCTCGGCGGGGCCCTCGGCTCGTGGCTGGGCGTTCGCCCCGCGCTGCTCATCTCGGCCATCGGTGGCTGCTTCAGTTTCCTGCCTGTGTTCCTGTCGCCGCTGCGCAGCATGCGGGAACTGCCCTCTTACCAGGCCGTCTTGGAGAGTGAGACGGCCAGCCCGGTAAGTGGGACCTGACGAGTGGCTCGGCTACGCTGCCCGGCATGAAGCTTGCGGTCATTCCGGGCGACGGCATCGGGATCGAGGTCACCGCGCAGGCGCTGCACGTGCTCCACGCGGTGCTCCCGGGTGTCGACGAGACGACGTTCGACCTCGGCGCCGCGCGCTGGCATCGCACAGGCGAGACACTGCCCGACTCGGCGCTGGCCGAGATCCGCGACAGCGACGCGATCCTGCTGGGCGCGGTCGGCGACCCGTCCGTGCCGTCGGGCGTGCTCGAACGAGGGCTGCTGCTGCGGCTGCGCTTCGAGCTCGACCATTACGTGAACCTGCGCCCGGCCAAGCTCTACCCGGGCGTGGCGTCACCGCTGGCCGGATCCCCGGACATCGACTTCGTCGTGTACCGGGAGGGCACCGAAGGCTCGTACACCGGCAACGGGGGAGTGCTGCGGCGCGGCACGCCCCAAGAGGTGGCCACCGAGGTCAGCGTCAACACGGCATTCGGCGTCGAGCGGGTCGTGCGTGCCGCGTTCGAGCGCGCGCGGTCGCGTCCGCGCAAGCACCTGACGCTGGTGCACAAGAACAACGTCCTCGTATATGCAGGCGATCTGTGGACGCGCACGGTCTCCGCCGTCGGCGCGGACTACCCGGACGTGACCGTCGCCTACAACCATGTCGACGCGGCGATGATCTACCTGGTCACCGACCCGGCACGTTACGACGTGATCGTCACCGACAACTTGTTCGGCGACATCATCACCGATCTCGCAGCAGCCGTGTCGGGCGGTATCGGCCTGGCAGCAAGCGGCAACGTCGATCCATCCCGGCGTAGCCCGTCGATGTTCGAGCCGGTGCACGGCTCGGCGCCTGACATCGCCGGTCAGGGCAAGGCCGACCCGACCGCAGCGATCCTGTCCGTCGCCATGCTGCTCGACCATCTCGGCGAGACGGACGCCTCAGCTCGCGTCGAGGCCGCCGTGGCCGCCGACCTCGCGGCCCGCGACCCGCGCCAGCCGGGCACGACCAGCGAGGTCGGCGAGCGCCTGGCAAAGGCCGCGGCCGGCTGATCCGACGCAGGTTTTGGCCGTCCGGACCGCTATAGGTGGTCCGGACGGCCAAAACCGGGTCGCCGACCTTGACCTGGAGCGCACTCCGGGTGCGAACCTGAGGTCATGCAGAGCTACTCGCCCGGGCAGGTCGTCGACAGGACCGGCTTCAGCCTCGACACGTTGCGGTACTACGAACGCATCGGCCTGGTCGGCGGCGTCGCCCGCACGTCGGGCGGGCGACGCATATTCACCGACGACGACATCGGCTGGCTGGAGATCTTGCGGTGCCTGCGTGACACGGGTATGCCGATCGCCCGGATGTTGCGCTACGCCGAGCTGGCCCGGGCGGGCGACGAGACGATCGCCGAACGCGTGGCGCTGCTCGAAGAGCATGACCGCGCCGTCGACGATCAGGTCCGCAACCTGCGCGCGCAGCAACGCCATCTGCGCGACAAGATCCGCTGGTATCGGTCACTTTCCGCCGAATCCGGGTGACATCTCGGCGCGCGGCGCCGTCGGTTCTGTGGCAGACTCGGCGCGTGCAGGTCAGCTTCGTCATTATCAGTTAGCGCGTCGGCCGAGATCGATTCCGACGCGCAGACCCTTCGCCATCCGGCGGGGGGTCTTTTGTTTTGTCCCTACCAGGCAAGGATTCGCAACGATGCAGACCGACGAGTTCCACGTCTTCGACACGACATTGCGTGACGGCGCGCAGCGTGAGGGGATCACCTACTCGGTCGCCGACAAGCTCGCGGTCGCGCGCCTGCTCGACCAGATCGGCGTCGGCTTCATCGAGGGGGGCTGGCCGGGCGCCATGCCCAAGGACACCGAGTTCTTCGCTCGGGCGGCCGACGGCGAGCTCGTGCTGAAGCACGCCACGCTCGTGGCATTCGGAGCCACCCGCAAGGCAGGCGTGCGCGTCGAGGACGACCCTCAGGTGCGCGCACTGGTCGACTCTCGCGCGCCGGTGGTCACGCTCGTCGCGAAGTCGGACGTGTGGCACGTCGAGCAGGCCCTACGGACGACCTTGGAGGAGAACCTCGCGATGGTGCGCGACACCGTCGCGTTCCTGCGCGCTGAGGGGCGCCGCGTATTCCTCGACTGCGAGCACTTCTTCGACGGGTACAAGCACGATCCCGACTACGGCGTACGGGTGCTCGACGCAGCACTGGAGGCGGGGGCGGACGTCGGCGTGCTGTGCGACACCAACGGCGGGATGCTGCCGATGGGCGTGCACGCGACCGTCACCGCCGTACGCCAGCGTACGGACATGCGGCTCGGGATCCATACCCAGGACGACACCGGCTGCGCCGTGGCGAACACGCTGGCCGCGGTGGACGCCGGCGCCACGCACGTGCAGGGCACGGCGAACGGCTACGGCGAACGTGCCGGCAACGCCGACATCTTCGGCATCATCGGTGGGCTGATGACCAAGATGGACCGCGACGTGCTGCCGCCCGGATGCCTGCGCGAGATGGTGCGTGTCTCGCACGCCATCGCCGAGATCGCCAACCTGGCGCCGAACACCCACCAGCCTTACGTCGGCTCGTCGGCGTTCGCGCATAAGGCGGGGCTGCACGCGTCCGCGATCAAGGTCGCGCCGGTGCTGTACAACCATCTCGACCCGGCACTCGTCGGCAACGACCAGCGCATCCTCGTGACCGAAATGGCCGGGCGCGCATCCGTCGAGCTCAAGTCCCGCGAGCTCGGCGTCGACGTGACTTCCCGCCCGGATGTCGTCGGCAAGGTGGTCGATCGGGTCAAGCAGCGTGAGGCGGAGGGCTGGTCCTACGAGGCCGCGGACGCGTCGTTCGAGCTCCTGCTGCGCGACGAGTTGGGCTCCGCGCCGGAGGCGTTTCGGGTCGAGTCGTACCGGGTGATCGTCGAGCGCCGCGAGGACGGCACGCTCGTCAGCGAGGCCACAGTCAAGGTGCACGCCGGCGGGCAGCGCGTGATCTCGACCGACGAGGGCAACGGGCCGGTCAACGCGCTTGACCGGGCGCTGCGTTCAGCCTTGGAGACGGCGTACCCGCGCCTGGCGCAGCTCGAGCTCACCGACTACAAGGTGCGCATCCTGCCGGGCAAGCACGGCACCGACGCGGTGACCCGGGTGCTCGTCGAGACCTCGGACCGCCATCGCGAGTGGACGACCGTCGGCGTGCACGGCAACGTGATCGAGGCGTCCTGGCTCGCGCTGTTCGACGCTGTGCGTTACGGCCTGCTGCACGAGTAGTGCAGGTGCACGACGCCTCCGGCGAAACGGTGCTCGTCTAGCAGTTCGAGTTCGACACGGACGCCGTCAGGCAGCGCCGCCGTGCCACCGCCCACCACGATGGGCGTGAGGAACAGGTGCAACTCGTCGACCAGCCCGGCCGCGATCGCGGTAGCAGCGAGGCCGGGCCCGCCGAGGCTGATGTCGTGGTCCGCCGAAGCCTTCAGTTGCCGGACGGCATCGACGTCGAAGTCGCGCTCGAGCCGGGTCCGCGTGCTGGACACCGCCGGCAAGGTCGTCGAGTACACGATCTTGTCGGCGGCCCGCCAGATCTGCGCGTAGTCCCGCGAGACCGGCCGCTGACCGTCGTCGGTCGGCATCGTCTCCCACGCGACCATCGTCTCGTACATCCGGCGTCCGTAGAGGTACGTGCCGATGGGACGTTCCAGGTCGTTGACGAACGCGTGCACCTCCTCGTCCGGCGCCGCCCAGTCGAAGCTGCCGTCGGCATCAGCAATGTAGCCGTCGAGTGAGGCGATCGCGGAGTAGATCAGCTTCGCCATGAGCTGTCCCGTGCTGAGCCCAGCAGGCACGCAGCGCAGTCGTGGGCGCAGGCGTCGCCGGACGGGCAAACGCCGGCGACGTGCATCTCGTCCGGATCGTGGTCGTGGCCGCAGCCGGCGTCCGCGACGGTGGATGCGACCGCGGCATCCAGGCGTGCCTCGGCGAGGTCGGCCCCCGCGCTCGCGAGCAGTCCCCACGAGACGAGGGACAGCGTCAGACCCGCGACAAGCGCCACGACCGACATCACGCGCAACCCGGCGGACGCCACGCTGACCCAGGGAAGCACCCCGATCGCGACGAGCAGCGTGGCAAGCAGCCCGGCCATGGCCGCGGCGCGGCGCCGGCGCTCGACGGGCACGGAGGAGAGCGACGAACTCACGGCAGGAAGTATGCCCGGTAGCCTTGACCCCCGTGCGCATCGCCCGCTTCGCCGCTCCGCCCGGCGGCCTGAGTTGGGGCGTCGTCGAGGGTGGCCGGGGTGCCGAGATCGTCGCCGCAATCGCCGACCATCCGTTCGGGCCGATCACGTTCACCGGCCAACGGTGGGCGCTGCCGGACGTCCGGCTGCTCTCGCCGATCCTGCCGAGCAAGGTCGTCGCCGTCGGCCGCAACTACGCCGACCACGCGCGCGAGCTCGGCAACGAAGTGCCCGACGTGCCGCTGCTGTTCCTCAAACCGTCGACGTCGGTGATCGGCGACGGTGACGTGATCCGGCTGCCTGCCGACTCGCAGCAGGTCGAGCACGAGGCCGAGCTCGCCGTCGTGATCGGCCGTCCGGCGAAGGACGTCGACCGCGAGAAGGCCCTCGACCACGTCCTCGGCTACACCGTCGCCAACGACGTCACCGCGCGGGACCAGCAGCGCGCCGACGTGCAGTTCACCCGCGCGAAGGGCTACGACTCGTTCTGCCCGATCGGCCCGTGGATCGAGACGGTGCTCGATCCGTCGGACCTGCGGATCACCGCCAGCGTCAACGGCGCGATTCGCCAGGACGGCCGCACCAGCCAGATGGTGCACGACGTCGCGAGCCTGATCGCGTTCGCGTCGAACATCATGACGTTGCTGCCCGGTGACGTGATCCTGACCGGAACGCCGGCCGGCGTCGGACCGATTCGCGACGGCGACACGGTGAGCGTCGAGATCGAGGGGATCGGCACGTTGACGAATCAGGTACGCGCGAAATGACGGTCCGGGTTCGCTTCGCCCCGTCGCCCACCGGCGACCCGCACGTCGGCCTCGTTCGCACCGCGCTGTTCAACTGGGCCTACGCGCGGCACACCGGGGGCACGTTCGTGTTCCGGGTCGAGGACACCGACGCCGCGCGCGACTCGGAGGAGAGCTACCGGGCGCTGCTGGACGCGCTGCGCTGGCTGGGCATGGACTGGGACGAGGGCCCTGAGGTCGGCGGACCCTACGGCCCGTACCGGCAGAGCGAACGCCGCGACATCTACGCCGAGGTGGTCGACAAGCTGCGCGCCGCCGGTCACGTCTACGAGTCGTACTCGACGCCGGAAGAGGTCGAGGCACGCCACCGCGCCGCGGGGCGCGAGCCGAAGCTGGGCTACGACGGATTCGACCGCGAGCTGAGCGACGCGCAGCGCGCCGCGTATGGGGCCGAGGGCCGCCAGCCGGTGCTGCGCGTCCGGATGCCTGACGACGACATCAGCTGGCACGACCTGGTCCGCGGCGACATCAGCTTCGCGGCGGGCAGCGTCCCCGACTTCGTCGTCGTACGCGGCAACGGAGAGCCGCTGTACACGCTGACCAACCCGCTCGACGACGCGCTGATGCGCATCACGCACGTGCTGCGCGGCGAGGACCTGCTGCCGTCAACGCCCCGGCAGGTCGCGCTGTACCGCGCGCTGATCGACATCGGCGTCGCCGAGGCCGTGCCCGAGTTCGGCCACCTGCCCTTCGTCATGGGCGAGGGCAACAAGAAGCTGTCCAAGCGCGACCCGCAGTCGTCGTTGAATCTCTACCGCCAGGGCGGGTACCTGCCCGAGGGGTTGCTGAACTACCTGGCGCTGCTCGGCTGGTCGATCGGCCCGGACCGCGACGTCTTCAGCATGGACGAGATGGTCGCCGCCTTCGACATCGCCGACGTCAATGCGAACTCGGCCCGCTTCGACCCGAAGAAGTGCGAGGCCATCAACGCCACGCACATCCGGATGCTGCCGCCGCCCGACTTCGCAGCCCGCCTGCGCGAATTCCTGCCGGACGCCGATCCGGCGCTCGTCGGGGCCGCCGCACCGCTCGTGCAGGAGCGCATCCAGACCCTCGTCGAGGGCGCCGACATGCTGCGCTTCCTGGTCGAGGCCGACATCGAGCTGGACGAGGCGGCCGCGGCCAAGCAGCTCGGCGACGCCGGCCAGGCCGTGCTGGCCGCCGCGATGCCCGCGCTCGACGCGCTGCCGTCATGGGACGCCGCGTCTATCGAGGCCGCGCTGCACGCCTCGCTCGTCGACGGCCTCGGCCTCAAGGCTCGCAACGCCTACGGGCCGATCCGTGTCGCAGTGACCGGGCGCGCCGTGTCGCCGCCCCTGTTCGAGTCGCTGGAGCTGCTCGGACGCGAGCGGTCGCTGGCTCGGCTGCGAGCCGCCGCCGCATGATCGAGGCGGTCTTCTTCGACGTCGACGACACGCTCGTCGACTACGACGGCGCCGCACGGTCCGCGTTCCACGCCGTGTTCGGAGGGTCGGCCGACTACACTGCCTGGACGGTGCTGTCGCGCGAGTGGTACCCGCGTCATCCGCAGGAGCTGTCCTGGGAGGACATGCGGGTCGGCCGCACGACGGCGTTCCTCGACTCGCTGGCCAGGCCGGACGAGCCGTCGATTGCCGAGGCCCGTCGCATGCAGGTCATGGAGGCCTCGTTCGAGCTGTTCGCGGACGTGCTGGACTGCCTTCGCGCACTCCGGCAGGCCGGCCTCAAGCTCGGCGTGATCACCAACTCCGAGCCAGCGCATCAGCGACGCAAGCTGCGCGCGGTCGGGCTCGCCGATGCGTTCGACACGGTCGTGATCTCCGGCGAGTTCGGCGTCGCGAAGCCCGATCCGGCGATCTTCGAGCATGCCTGCGCGGCAATCGGCGTCGCCCCAGGGGCCGCGCTGCACGTCGCTGATCGCCTCGACCTCGACGCTGTGGGCGCGTCCGATGCGGGCCTTCGGGGCGTCTGGCTCGATCGCCGCGCAGAGGCGAACGGCGAGCACCGCGTGCCGATCGTGTCGGGCCTGGCGGGGCTGCACGAGGTCCTCCGCTGACCGTGCGTGCGACGCGGGCGGCGTTTTGGTCCGGTGTATCGCGGTCCGGTAGAGTGGCTCGACGGTCTGGTCGGTAATCCCGGGCGGGCCGAAGTGGGGTATGGGGTAATTGGCAGCCCAACTGATTCTGGTTCAGTTAGTCTAGGTTCGAGTCCTGGTACCCCAGCGCCACGCTCGCGTGGACTTTCTGGCCCCGTCGTCTAGCGGCCCAGGACGCCGCCCTCTCAAGGCGGTGGCGCCGGTTCGAATCCGGTCGGGGCTACCAGCACATACGTCAACGTTTCCGGGAGCCGTGAGGCTCGAGGAACGTTAGGCTCGGGCTTGCAGCGGACCCGCAGGCAGTAACAGGGTGCCAGAGCAGTAGCCGCTGCAGGCCCGCCAGTCACGCCGCTTTCAAGTTGCACGAATCGCACTGACGCGCATCTTGATCGTTGTGGGCCGGATACGCACAGTTGCTTTTGCACTACTCCTTGCGACATGTTTCCTAGCGCTGGTGGGTGGCGCCGCACATGGCCACGGAGCCGCTCATGTTGCACCAACGGCCGCCGGCCTCGGGGCGCCGGTTGCTGCGACGAACGCCGGCGTGCCGGCCTGCGTCATGCGAGCGCCGACCACGGCGCGCGGCTACGCCGACCTGTTCGCGCGCCTGCCGACGTCGCAGTGGGGTGCCGCCGACCTGTCGATCAGCGTGCCCCTCGGGGGCCGCTCGGTCTGGCTGTACGGCGACACCTTCGAGGCTCACCGGTTCGTGCACTCGACCGCGATCGTCCAGACCCGGGGCTGCCTGCACGTCAGCCACGCCGGGGCACAGCTGCTCCCGAACGACGACGCGCACCACATCTACTGGATCACGTCCGCGCAGGCGGTTGATGCGTCGCGCCTCGCGGTGATCGCCAGGTCGACCGTGCTTACCGGCGCGTGCCTGTTCTGCTTTCGTGACGGCGGCTTCGACCGCACCGCCCTCTTGTCCGTGAGCACGACCGGCGACCTGAGTTTCGTGCGCTGGACCGCGAAGCACGTTCGTCCCGCGCCGAATGCCGGCCCGATGATCCACATCGACAACCAGCCGCATCACTTCGGGTACGCCCGGCACGCGCACCCGGAGGCACGGCTCGCCAGCGGCCGGATGCTGGTCACGACCTGCCAGAACTGGGACGACGGCATCCTGCACCAGTTCGCCGACTACCGGCCGATCTTCGCGGAGCTGCAATGATGACGACGACCTCGGGGCGGGCGCCGGTGCCTACCTGGCGATGCCGAGCACGAGGGGGTATACCGCTCCGGCTCCGGCCTGGCGCAGCAGCCGGGCCACGACGGTGAGCGTCCAGCCCGTGGCGGTGTAGTCGTCGACGAGCAGTATCGGGTCACCGCGATGCCCGTTGGCGAGCTGCGCGGCGAGCTCGTCCGGGAGAGCGTAGGCGTCGTGCACGGCGCGCAGGCGCTGCGCGCTGTTGGAGCGCTGCGCGCCGCTCTGGTGGCGGTGCGGGACGCCCCCCAGGTCGGGCAGCCAGCCGATCGCGCTGATCTGTGAGGCCAAGGCGGCGGCAACCGTCGGGCGGTCGTACGAGCCGACGTGTACGACGGCGGCCGGGCGCGCGTCCCAATGCCAGGCGGCCAGTACCTCGACGGCGGCGGCCACGAGATCGGCCGGCACCTCACCATCGGTGGACGCCAGCGCAGCCCGGATCCGCTGCCCGTACCCCAGGTCGGTGAACCGCGCGACGCCTCGGCCGGGTTCGGCCTGTTCGTCGGCGGCGATCTTGCCCTTGAGGTCGACGCCGAGCGCGGCCATGGCGGCCGGCCAGAGCCGGCGCGGATCGACGGTCACGCCGGGCCGGCGCAGCTTGTCGTTCGCCTCCGCGACGGTGCCCTCGGCCGTTGCCGCCGCCACGGCCAGCCCGCCACAGTTGTCGCAGCGACCGCAGTCAGCCGCCTGCGGATCGTCGAGCTGGTGGCGCAGGTAGCGCATCCGGCAACCGGGCGTGGCGATGTAGCCGAGCATCGCCTGCTGCTCGTCGAGCCGGACGCGGGCGACCTTGGCGTAGCGGTCGGCGTCGTACGTCCACGGCTGACCGGTGGCCGTCCAGCCGCCCCTGACCCGGCGCACGGCCCCGTCGACGTCGAGCACCTTGAGCATCATCTCCAGGCGCGACCGGGACAGCTCGACGCGCGCCTCGAGCGCCTGGGTGCTCAGCGGCGACTCGTCGGCGGCGAGCACGTCGAGGGTCGCGCGGACCTGGCGCTGTTCGGGGAAGCCGACCGACGCGAAGTAGTCCCAGACGGCCTGATCCTCGCTGCCGGGCAGCAGGATCACCTGCGCCCGGTCGACGCCGCGCCCCGCGCGCCCGACCTGCTGGTAGTAGGCGATCGGCGAGGACGGCGCGCCGAAGTGGATCACGAAGCCCAGGTCGGGCTTGTCGAATCCCATGCCGAGTGCCGACGTGGCGATCAGCGCCTTGACCCGGTTGTTGATCAGGTCGTCCTCGGCGGCGAGCCGCTCGGCCGGCTCGGTCTGCCCCGAGTAGGCGACGACGGTGTGGCCGTGCTCGCGCAGGTAGTCGGCCACGTCGTGCGTGGCCGCGACCGTGAGCGTGTAGATGATGCCCGAGCCCGGCAGGTCGCCGAGATGGTCGGCCAGCCAGGCCAGGCGATGCGCCGTCGAGGGCAACTGCAGCACGCCGAGGTGCAGCGAGTCGCGGTCGAGGCTGCCGCGCAGCACCAGGACGTCGCTGTCGTGGCGGCCGAGTCCCAGCACGTCGCCGATGTCGTCGACCACGCGTGTGTTCGCCGTCGCGGTGGTGGCCAGCACCGGAACGCCCGCCGGCAGCTCCGGCAGCAGGGTTCGCAGCCGGCGGAAGTCCGGCCGGAAGTCGTGGCCCCAGTCGCTGATGCAGTGCGCCTCGTCGACGACGAGCAGGCCGCAGGTCGCGGCCAGTTGCGGCATGACCTGATCGCGGAAGTCGGGGTTGTTCAGCCGCTCCGGGGACACCAGCAAGACGTCGATCTCGCCCCGGGCGACCGCGGTGTACGTGTGCGCCCAGTCCTCGATATTCGTCGAGTTGATCGTCGCGGCGTGGATGCCCGCCCGCTCGGCGGCGGCGATCTGGTTGCGCATCAACGCGAGCAGCGGAGAGATGATCACCGTCGGGCCGGCACCGTCGGCGCGCAGCAGCGCGGTGGCCACGAAGTACACCGCCGACTTGCCCCAGCCCGTCCGCTGCACGACCAGGGCACGGCGGCGATCGGCGACCAGCGCCTCGATGGCCGTCCACTGATCTTCGTGCAGGACGGCCTGCTCGCCGGCTAACGCCCGCAGGTGCGACTGGGCCCGCTCGCGCAGCGCGTCCCGGGACAAAGTGGTGGTCACCTGCCCTGTCTAGCAGTGCGCTCCGTCGATGCGAATGTTGACCTGATGCGGCCACCTTCGCGCATTGAATCGCCCGGTACGCGCTCATAGCGTCGATCCTGCGCTATCTCCCGGACAAATAGGGAAGGACTCGTCATGCGCAAGGCAGCCAGAGTCTGTGCGGTGCTCGCCGTCGTGACCGCCCTTGCCGGCAACGGCAACGCCGCCGCATCGGCGGCCACCGACCGGGCGCCGACGGCGCCGCACGGCCTCGTCGTCGACGACCGTACGAACCCGCTGGGCGTGCAGGGCAGGCCGCAGTTCGGCTGGCTGCCGCAGGATCCGGACGGCAACGAGGTGCAGACGGCCTATCAGCTCGTGGTCGCGGCTAGCGGCGCGACGGTGTGGGACTCGGGCAAGGTGGCGTCCGGGGCGCAGTCCTGGGTGTCCTATGCCGGGCCCGCCCTCGCCCCTGGCGCGAGCTACACCTGGTCGGTGCGCACGTGGGACCGCGGCGGCCTCGCCTCGCCGTTCGCGCAGGCCCGGTTCGACACCGGGCTGGGTGATCAGGACTGGTCCGGTGCGAGCTGGATCCGCCGGGCGACGTCCGGCACCGACGCGAGCAACGACTACACCCTGGCCCGCAAGACGTTCGGCGTCAGCGCCGCCAGTCCGGTCGTGCGGGCGCGCGCGTACGTGGCCGCGATGGGCGACTGGGCGCTGCACGTCAACGGGTCGACGATCGAGCGGACGTCCTCGTACGGCTACGCCGGTGAGGGCTACTACGACGTCTCCGACATCACGGCTCAGGCGAAGGCGGGCCAGCCGCTCACGGTCGGCGTGCTCTACCACTACTGGACGTGCACCTGCCAGGGCCGCGCTAACGGGCCGGTGGCGCCGGAAGGACCGTCCGGCCTGCTCGTCAAGGTCGTGGTCGATCACGCGGACGGCACCAGCGACCTGCTCGTCTCGGACGGCTCCTGGAAGGTCACGCAGGACGCGCCCGAGACAATCTCCACGCTGACCTACCGCAACTCAGATGCCGGCGATCGCGTCGAGAACATCGATGCCACAAGGGAGATCCCCGGCTGGGATACGCCGGCCTATGACGACTCCGCGTGGCCGGCGCCGCTGGTGATCGGCCCGCACCCGCGGCCGAACCCGGCAAGCTGCACGTCATATGAGGGGCAGTCCTCGCCGTGCGCGTTCACCCATCTGGTGGCCGAGCAGGCGCACATCGCGACGCGTGTCGTGCACCCCGTCAACGTGCTGCACCTGCCGGACGGCACCGTCTTCGCCGACATGGGCAAGGTGTACTCGGCCGTGCCGTCGATCAGGCTGGACGAGGGCGTGGCCGGTCGCGCGCTGACGATGACGACCAGCTACCGCGAGAGCAACACCACGACCACCGCGGACGTGACCGCCGGGGCGCAGACAATCCCGCTCGCGTCGGTCGCGAACCTGCACGTCGGCGATCGCATCACCGTGGACGCGCCCGCCGACGGCTACGGCGCCGGCAATCCCGAGACGCGCACCGTCGCATCGGTCGGAACGGCCGACGCTACGCTCGACAGCCCACTGGCGACCGACCACGCCAGCGGCGTGTGGGTGGCCAACTCGCGTGCGGGCACGTCCACGCTGGACACCCAGGGCAGCAACATGCGCTTCTTCTACACCGAGAAGGCCGGCCCGCAGACCGCGCAGCCGTTCACCTACTGGGGCTGGCGCTACATCCAGATCAGCGACCCCGGCGAGGACGTGAGCGCCGCCGACATCGCGGCGATCGTGCAGAACACCGACGCGCCGGCCGGGCACGAGGCCAGCTTCCAGAGCGACAACCACACGCTCGACTCAGTGTTCGCTCTGATGCAGCGCTCGGCGCTGCAGTCGGCGCAGAACGTCTTCCTCGATACGCCCACCCGGGAGAAGGGGCAGTTCCTCGGCGACACTGTCGACGAGTCGTTCGCGTCGATGTCATCTCTGGACGAGCGGTCGCTGACCCGCGAGGCGATAGTGGACTTCGCGCAGTCTCAGGCGCGGTACTGGCCCAATGGCGCGATGAACGCGGTGTACCCGAACGGCGACGCCAAGCGCGACATCCCCGACTACAGCGAGATGTTCCCCGAGTGGGTCATGCGCTACTACCTGATGACCGGCGATGCCGACCTGGTGGCACAGGTCTACCCCGCGATGCGCCGCGTCGCGGACTACATCAACGCGGCCGTTATCGCGCCGCAGGGTCTCGTGTACCAGCTGCCCGGCGGCAGCGGGCCGTACCAGTTCGGCATCATCGACTGGCCGCCCCCGATGCGCTACGACACGGTGGTGAACGGCAACGGCGCCGAACTGGTCGTCAACGCACTGGGCATCGGCGCGAACCGGGCCGTGGCGCAGGCCGCGGACGTGCTCGGCGCCGCCGCCGACTCCACGGCGTACACCGGCCACGCCGACGCGCTCCGCGACGCCGTCAACGCCCAGCTGCGCAGCGCCTCGACCGGCCGGTACTCCGACGGGCTGGCCACCGGCACGCTGGCGCCGATCGACAACTACTCGCAGCACGCGCAGACCTACGCGGTCGACTACGGCATCGCGCCGCCCGACAGCTATCCGGCGCTCGGTGACTACATCGCGGCACAGGGCATGAAGCAGGGGCCGATGGACCTGCGTCAGCTCGAAGCCGCGCTCGGCCGGACCGGGCACATCGACGCGCTCGTCTCGCTGCTCACCGACCCGGCGGGCGACGGCCCGGCGCGCGTGCTGGCCGAGGGCGGCACGTTCATGTGGGAGGAATGGACGCCCGGCTGCTCCGTGTCGAGCTGCCGCGGCAACGCCGTCAACCAGCGCAACAGCGAGAGCTTCTCGCACGGGTGGGGGTCGGCCGGCATCGACGGCATCCTCGAGTCGTTGCTCGGCGTCACGGTGACCAGCCCGGGAGCGGCGACCGTCGCGATCACGGTGCCCGCGACGGGTCTGCGGCACGCGAACGGCACCGAGTGGACCGAGCGCGGCCCGGTCGATGTCACCTGGACGCGCACGGCACGCGGGTTCGTCGTCGACGTCGACGTGCCGGTCAACGTCAGCGCGACTGTCGTCCTGCCCAGCGATGGCGCACGGTACAGCGCCGGGGGAGACGGCGATCCGGTGGCGACCAGCGCGACGACGTTCACGATCGGATCAGGCCACACTCATTTCGAGTCGGTGCCGTAGTGCTAGGCCAACCCTCGGCGGGGAGTTAGCTCCATCGCCGGCGCGCCCACCCGTACTTAGCGTCAGAGACGACGCAAATGGGAGGCGGGCGAGGTGCAGGCAGCGACCGAACGTGACGGAGCGGCGGTATCCCTACGAGACGTGCGCAAGGCGTACGGGCACGGCGGCTCGGCAGTGACTGCGCTCGACGGCATCAGCACGGCGTTCGCGCGGCGCACGTTCACGGCGGTCATGGGCCAATCCGGTTCGGGCAAGAGACCAACCAGGTGATCATCGGTGTCCTGCTCGTCTACGTGGTGATCACGCCGTGAACACATTGGTGACAGCAGCGCTGGGCCGCCGCCGCGAGTCGCGACGCTGCGCCTGGCCGGGACGACCGCTGCAGGTGCTGCGCATGGTCCGCCTCGAGCAGGCGCTGCTGCTCAGCCTTGCCCTGGTCGTCGGCGTGGTGATCGCCGCAGCGACACTCGTGCCGATGATCAAGGCCGTCACGGGGAGCGCGGTGCCTTACATCCCGATCGCCGGCTGGGCCGCGGTGATCGGCGGAACGGTCCTGCTCGGATCGCTGGCGACGGTGGTGCCCATCCGGCGCGTGCTACGGATCAACCCGGTCGAGGCGATCGGGATTCGCGAGTGACGACGGACAACGCGGTCGGCTAGTTGTCGCGTTGACCGGGTATGAGGATCTGGATTCGCGCAGGCGCGCTCCTGGTGGCAACCGTCGTGCTGGTGTCGATCGCTTCGTCGACTGGCAGGGAGCACCACGTGACCATCGGACCGGCGCCGGGCGGAGCGGCCAGCGGCGTGAAGCTCGTGGCCTACACCAGTTGTGCGGACATGCTCGCCGGGCTACGCCGGCAAACCGCGGAGAACGTCGGTCCGTACGGGATCGGCCAGCCGGACGGCGGTCCGATCACGGCAGACGCTGGGCTCGCGCCCGCCGCACCTGGCGCAATGGGCGCCGAATCCAGGGCCGCGCAGGCGACGCCTGAGCACTCCACCACGAACGACCACGAGGCCGGAGCTGACGAGCCCGACCTGATCAAGTCCGACGGCAACCGCATCGTCACGGTCGAGAACGGCGTGCTGAGAGTCATCGACACGGCGGCCCGCAAGATCACCGGATCGCTCAAGCTGACCGAGTCCGAGCAGCCGTGGGCCACGTCCGACCTGCTCGTGCAGGGCGATCGGGCACTGGTCATCCTCAACCAGTCCATGGTCGAGGCCATGCGTGTTCCCGGTCCGGTGCGGCCGTTCACGTCCGCGACGAAGTACGTGCTGGTCGACCTGTCGGGTCAGCCGAAGATCATCGGTTCACTGACCCCGAGTGGCTCCTACGTCGACGCGCGGCTGGTCGGTTCGACGGTGCGGCTCGTCGTTCGCAGCCAGCCCGACATCGTCTTCTCGCAGTGGACGGGACGCACCACCGCGCAGGATCAGCTCAAGCGCAACCGCGCCGCCGTGCGCAAGGCTCCGCTGCGTGACTGGCTGCCGCACTACCAGGTCATCGAGCCGAACGGGACGGCGACGACCCGGTCCGTGCCGTGCGAGCGGGTCAGCCATCCGGTGGACTACACCGGCACGTCGATGCTCACCGTGTACAGCGTCGATCTCGCCAAGGGCCTGGACGACACGTCGCCGATCAGCCTGGCCGCGGACGGCGACACGGTGTACGCCAATACGACCAGCCTCTACGTCGCCAGCAATCCCCGCTGGTGGATCACGACGATGTTCGCCGTTCCGATGGCGCCGAACCCAGGCGGCCCGAACCAGGGCGTTCCGGACCAGGGCGTAGGCGTCCCGCAGACCGTGCCCAAGGCGCCGAAGCTGCCCGCCGAACAGACAGAGATCCACCGCTTCGACATCACCGGCTCGGGCGCACCGCGATACGTCGCCTCGGGCAAGGTCGCCGGCCGGCTGCTGAACCAGTACTCGCTCTCGGACTACGACGGATACCTGCGGGTTGCCACGACGTCCGGCAATGCGATCGCGGACGAGCCGGGGCAGAGCCACATGTCGAGCACGTCGACGAGTTCGGTGTACGTGCTGCGGGCGGACACCCTGGCGAAGGTCGGCGAGGTCGACGGCCTGGGCAAGGACCAGCGGATCTACTCGGTGCGCTTCATCGGCCCGGTCGGCTACGTGGTGACGTTCCAGCAGATGGACCCGCTGTACACGCTCGACCTGCGCGACCCGACGGCACCGCGCGTCGCCGGAGAGCTCGAACTCACCGGCTACTCGGCCTACCTGCATCCGGCAGCCGACGGGCGCCTCATCGGCATCGGCCAGGAGGCGACCACGCACGGGCGCCCGACCGGCCTGCAGGTCTCGCTGTTCGACGTCAGCGACCCGGCGCATCCGCGCCGGGAAGCCCGGCTGGTGCAGCCGGACAACGCGTCCGGTGCCGAGACCGACCCGCATGCGTTCCTCTACTGGCCGAAGTCCGGTCTCGCGGTGCTGCCCGTGAATGCGTGGAGCAACGGTGAGCAGAGCCCGGGCGCGCTGGTGCTGCACATCTCCGACTCGGGCATCGTCGTCAAGGGCACGATCACCCATCCGACCTCGGCGGTGGACCCCTACCGCGCTGGTGTCACGCGAGCGCTCGTGATCGGCGATGACCTGTGGACGCTGTCCGGCTCGGGCCTGATGGTCAGCGATGCTGCCTCGCTGAACCGGCACGGCTGGATCTCGTTGACCTCGTGAGCCAGTCGTGGACGAGACCGGCGAACGTCTCCGGCTGCTCGAACGGCAGGTAATGGCCGGCGTAGGCCAGCGCGTGATGGCTCGCGTCGGGGTACCGGTCGAGCGCGTCGAAGCTGTCGAGGTAGCCGACGATTCGGTCTCGCCGGCCGCCGACGAGGGTGGCCGGGCCGCGGTATACCGCAGGCGCGTGCTCGTCAGAGACGCGATAGCCGGTCGATCGCAGCAGGTCGAGGTAGTCCTCGTCGCTCGGCGCGTTGACCGTGAACGCATCCAGGACGCGCCGGGTGACGGACCGCGACTGGCGTCCCGACGCCGTGCGCGACGTGCTCACGCAATGGCTCGAGCACGTCGTCGAGCCAATGCGATTGAAGGGTCGAAGGCACCAGTCCGGAGGCCGACGTAGATCCGCCGCCACCCGGTCCGCTCGGCGAAAGCGGCTCGAACGCGAGTTCTGTGACGCCACCGTCCAGCCCGAACCACGGCAGCAGGACGATCGGACGACCCGCACCGCGTTCGCGAACCGCAAGCACCATCGGCCCAGTCGATCACGTCGTGGCGGCCGAGACCCGCAGCGTTCGCGCTCGGCTGATCGGTCAGCCCCGCAGGCCGAGGAACTCGACAGATTCCTCGCGCATCTGCACCTTGCGCACCTTGCCGGTGATCGTCATCGGGAACTCGTCGACGAGACGCACGTAGCGCGGGATCTTGTACTGCGCCAGCTTCCCCGTGCAGTACTCACGCAGCGTGTCAGCGGTCACCGGCACCGCCCCGGGCCGCAGCTGGATCCAGGCCATCAGCTCCTCGCCGTACTTGACGTCCGGCACGCCGATCACCTGCGCGTCGAGGATGTCGGGATGGGTGTACAGGAACTCCTCGATCTCACGCGGGTAGATGTTCTCGCCACCGCGGATCACCATGTCCTTGATCCGCCCGGTGATACTGATGTAGCCGTCGTCGTCCATGACGGCGAGGTCGCCGCTGTGCATCCAGCGGGCCTGGTCGATCGCATCGGCGGTCTTCTTCGGCTCGTCCCAGTAGCCGAGCATGACCGAGTACCCGCGCGTGCACAGCTCCCCGGCCGTACCCCGAGGTACGGTAGCGCCGCCCCCGGGATCGACGATCTTCACTTCCAGGTGCGGGTGTACCTGGCCGACCGTCGACACGCGCCGTTCGATGCTGTCGTCGACCCGGGTCTGCGTGGACACCGGAGAGGTCTCGGTCATGCCGTAGCAGATCGAGACCTCGGTCATGCCCATCCGCTCGATGACCTGCTTCATCACCTCGACCGGGCAGGGCGATCCAGCCATGATCCCGGTGCGCAGGCTGGACAGGTCGTGCGTGTCGAAGGACGGGTCGGACAGCTCGGCGATAAACATCGTCGGCACGCCGTAGAGCGACGTGCACTGCTGCGCAGCGACGGCCGCCAGGGTCGCCGCCGGGTCGAACGCCGGCGCCGGGATCACTATGCAGGCGCCGTGGCTCGTGGCCCCAAGGTTGCCCATGACCATGCCGAAGCAATGATAAAAGGGCACAGGGATGCAGATACGGTCGTTCTCGGTGTATCCGCACAGCTCGCCGACGAAGTACCCGTTGTTCAGGATGTTGTGGTGGCTGAGCGTCGCGCCCTTGGGGAAGCCGGTCGTCCCCGACGTGTACTGGATGTTGATTGCGTCGTCTGGGCCGAGCGTCGCCTCGATCTCGGCGAGCGGCGTGCTGTCGGCTGCGCGGCCGGCCGCGACGAGTGAGTCCCACTCGTCGCGGCCGATCAGGATGACGTCGCGCAGTTCGGCGCACGACGGCCGCACCTCGGCGATCATCGCCGCGTAGTCCGACGTCTTGAAGCTCGGTGCCGCGATCAGCGTCCGGATGCCGGCCTGTTGCAGCACATAGGTCAGTTCGTGCGAGCGATATGCCGGGTTGATGTTGACGAGGATCGCGCCGAGTTTGGCCGTCGCGTACTGCACGAACGTCCACTCGGCGCAGTTGGGCGACCAAATGCCGAGCCGGTCGCCTTTGCCCACGCCGAGGTCCAGCAGCCCGAGCGCGACTGCGTCGATCTCGGCGGCCAGCGCACGGTAGGACCATCGGCGCCCGGTCGCGCACTCGACGAGAGCTTCGCGCTCGCCGAATCGCGCGACCGCGCGTTCGAAGTTTGCCCCGATCGTCTCGCCCAACAGGGGCGTGGTCGAGACTCCGGATGCGTAGCTCGGTTCTGCCATGGCGACGCCCTCCCTGACGGAAGCGTCGCGCAGTTGGCTACTGCTTGTCGAGTACCGCCTCGGCCTCGATGTTGATGGTGACCTTGTCGCCGACGACGACGCCGCCACCCTCGATCGCGGCGTTCCAGCTGACGCCGAAGTCGTGCCGGTTGATGACAGCGGTCGCGCTCAGGCCCACACGAGTGCCGCCCCACGGGTCGTCCCCGAAACCGCCGATCTCGACCTTCAGGACGATCGGCTTGGTGACGCCACGGATCGTGAGCTCGCCGTCGACCAGGAAGTCATCGCCGTCCGGCCGGATGCCCGTCGACCGGAATGTCATCTTTGGGCTGGTCTCGACGTCGAAGAAGTCGCTGCTACGCAGGTGGTTGTCGCGTTGCTCGGTGCCTGTCGTGATGGACGACAGCTCGATCTCGGCCTCCGCGTAGGAGTCGAGCGGGTTCGGCGCGGTCTTGATAGTGCCGGTGAACTTCTCGAACTTGCCGCGAACCTTCGACACCATCAGGTGCCGTGCCACAAAGCCGATCTCGGTGTGAGCCGGGTCGAGGCTCCAGGTTCCGGCGACGTATCCAGGGATTCTGACTGCAGTGGTCATGTGTTCCGCCTTCCTCGTGGTGCTTGTAGTTGAAAGCTGAACTATTCTCGGCGCAACGGCATTCCCGCAAGATGCTTGATACCTAGGTCACGCTCTAGCTGTCGTAGTCGACGGTGACCTGGTCGGTGAGGGGGGTCGACTGGCAGGTGAGGACGAAGCCGTCCTCGAGCTCGTCGTCCTCGAGGGCGAAGTTGCGGCGCATGTGCACCTCACCGTCGATGAGCTTCGCCCGGCATGTCCCGCAGACGCCGCCCTTGCAGGCGAACGGCAGGTCCGGACGGGCTCGCTGGGCGCCTTCCAGGATCGTCGCCGACCTCGGGACGGCCACCACGGTCGAGCGCCCGTCGAGCACGACCGTGACCTCGCACGCCGGGCCCTGCGGCGCGTCGTCATGGGTGGCAGGCGGCGGCGCGACGCCCTCGACGTAGAACAGCTCCTGGTGGATCTTGGCGTTCGGCACACCGAGCTCGGCCAGCACCTGGCGGGCGTCGCTGACCATGCCGTACGGGCCGCACAGCCACCAGTGGTCGACCTCGGCGACGTCGCAGACCGTCGGCAGCAGTCTGTGCAGGCGCTCGGCGTCCAGCCTGCCGCTGAACAGCTCGACCTCGCGGGCTTCGCGGGAGAGCACGTGCACCAGGTTGAGGCGTGCCGGGTAGGCGTCCTTCAGGTCGCCGAGCTCGTCGGCGAACATGACGGTGTCGGCCCGGCGGTTGCCGTAGAGCAGAGTGACGCGCGACTCGGGGTTGCGCAGCACCGAGGCAGCGATCGACATGAGCGGCGTGATGCCCGATCCCGCGCCGATCAGCACATGCCGTCCCGGTGTCTCGACGTCCGGCACGAAGCGGCCGGACGGCGGCAGCGCCTCGACATCGTCGCCTTGCTTGACGTCATGCACCAGCCACGACGACACGGCGCCGCCGGCAACCTCGCGAACCCCGATCCGCGGCGCGGCACCGGCGGGCGCGCAGATCGAGTACGAGCGGCGTGCCTCGGCGCCGTCGACGAAGCGGCGCACGGTCAGCGACTGACCCGGCCGGAAGGCCACCTGCGTGTCGAACGTGATCGCGACGGCGTCGTCGCACAGGCGATCGACCCGGGCGACGCGCAGCTTCTGGAATCCCGCCATCAGATCGCCTTGACCTGCTCGAACGGCTCGGCGCATGCGGTGCACCGGCGCAGCGCCTTGCAGGCCGTCGCGCCGAACGTTGACACCTCGACGGTGGCGGGGGACCCGCACCGCGGGCAGTTGACCTGCTGCGGGCGGCGGCTCAAGGTCAGCGGCACCGGATGATCCGGCGCGGCGCCCGGGGGAGCGATACCGTGCTCGGCCAGCCTGCGACGCCCGTCGGCGGTGATCCAGTCGGTCGTCCATGCCGGATGCAGCACGGTGCGGACGTCCACGTCCTCGAATCCGGCTTGTTTCAGTCGGTTCACCACGTCGGCACGGATCGCACCCAATGCCGGGCAGCCCGAGTACGTCGGCGTGATCTCGACGACGACGCGGTCGGCCTCGACCGTGACGTCGCGCAGGATGCCCAGATCGGCGATCGTCAGCATCGGCAACTCGGGGTCTGTCACCGACTCGGCGACCGCGCGGGCGCTCACCATGTCGCGTCCGGATGTGCGCGCGCGACGCTCTGCATCTCGGCGAGCAGCGGTCCCATCGCTTCGGTGTGTACGGCGACGCGGCCCGAGTTGCCCGGCGCGCTGTCCGGCACGACCAGGCCTGCGGCGTTTAAGACCTGCGCAATCACGTCGTCGAACTCGGCGCGGAGCTCGACCTCGTGCGGCTCGAACAGCTCGGCGACATAAGGCCAAACGTCGGCGACGGCTGCTGACATCCGCTCGTGCGACAGCTCGGTGCCGTCGCCGAGACGAACCGCCCAGCCGGCAGCGTAGTCGCGGTGATAGGCCAGCTCCTTGACGCCCTTGGCGGCAATGGCGGCCAGCACCGGGTCGGGGGAGTCGACGAGCCGCGTGAGGATCGCGAGGCGCCAGGTCGAGAAGACGAGCAGCCGGACGATCTCGTGCGCGAAGTCGCCGCGTGGTAGCTCGGCGAGTCGCACGTTGCGGAACTCGTGCTCGTCGCGCAGGTACGCGAGCGTGTCCTCGGTGCCGCTGCCGCTTGCCTCGGCCGAGCGGGACAGCAGTAGGCGTGCCTGCCCGAGCAGGTCGAGCGCGATGTTCGCGAGCGCCACCTCGTCCTCGAGCTCGGGGGCGTTCGTGCACCACTCCGCCAGCCGGTGCGACATGATCAGCGCGTCGTCGCCGAGCATCAGACAGTGGGCCGCCAGTTCGTCGCGATCCATACCTGGGGGTACGGTCGTGTCGATTCCGGCAAGCGGGTCGTCGAATCCGGTGCCGAACGCCCAGTGCGTATGGTCGTTCTCCTCGGTGATCGCCTCGTAGGCGTTGTCAAAAGGCATGTCAGATATGTGGGACGTCGTCGGGGATCTCGTAGAAGGTGGGGTGCCGGTAGACCTTGTCGCCACTGGGTGCGAAGAACGGATCCTTCTCGTCGGGGCTGGACGCGGTGATCGCGTCCGAGCGCACGACCCAGATGCTCACGCCCTCGTTGCGCCGGGTGTAGAGATCGCGGGCGTTGTGCAGCGCCATGTCGGCGTCGGCGGCGTGCAGCGATCCGACGTGGACATGGTTCAGCCCCCGCTTGCCGCGCAGGAAAACCTCGAACAGCGGCCAATTTGGCCCGATCGCTGCACCGGTCGTCTCGTGCGCCCCCTCGCTTCGCGTCGGGGGAGCACTCGCAACCGGCCGCTCGCTACGCTCGCTGGCGAGCTCGCTTCGCTCGCGCCGCGATCGCTCTTCGCGCGAGCGCTCATCGCGCTGTTGGTCACCCATCGGTCCGGTCGCCTGCCTTTGCGGCGTGGGCCATGGCTGCTTCGCGGACCCAGGCGCCCTCGTCGTGGGCGCGGCGGCGCTGGGCGATGCGCTCGGTGTTGCACGGACCGTCGCCGCTGATCACGCGCTTGAACTCGGCCCAGTCGGGCTGGCCGAAGTCGTGGGATCCGCGAGCCTCGTTCCAGCGCAGCTCGGGATCCGGCAGCGTGACGCCGAGCGCGTCGGCCTGCGGCACGGTCATGTCGACGAACCGTTGGCGCAGCTCGTCGTTGGTGTGCCGCTTGATCCGCCAGTGCATCGACTGCGCGGTGTTGGGCGAGTCGGCGTCCGGCGGGCCGAACATCATCAGCGACGGCCACCACCACCGATTCGTCGCGTCCTGCACCATGTCGCGCTGCGCGTCGGTGCCGCGCATCATCGTCATCAGCAGCTCGTAGCCCTGCCGCTGGTGGAACGACTCCTCCTTGCAGATCCGGATCATCGCCCGCGCATACGGCCCGAACGACGAGCGGCACAGTGGGACCTGGTTGCAGATCGCCGCGCCGTCGACCAGCCAGCCGATGACGCCGACGTCGGCGAAGGTCAGCGTCGGGTAGTTGAAGATGGACGAGTACTTCTGCTTGCCCTCGATCAGGCGTTGCGTCAGGTCGGCGCGGTCGACGCCGAGCGTCTCGGTTGCCGAGTACAGGTACAGCCCGTGGCCGGCCTCGTCCTGCACCTTGGCGAGCAGAATCGCCTTACGCCGCAGGGACGGCGCGCGCGTCAGCCAGTTGCCCTCAGGCTGCATGCCGATGATCTCCGAGTGCGCGTGCTGGGCGATCTGGCGGATCATCGTCTTGCGATAGGCGTCGGGCATCCAGTCCCGGGGCTCGATCCGCTGATCGCTGCGCACGGTGGCCTCGAAGTGCTCTTCCAGCATCTCGCTCATTCGACCTCCTCCGGACCACTCGCTCCGCTCGGGCCCGTCATCGGTCGACTCCGCTCCTGCCGTCGCGGACTGTGCTGCCTGGCTCTTCGCGCGAGCGCTCATCGCGGACAAGGGTCAGGACGTCGTACTTGGCCACGGATGAGCCGTCCTGGTTGGTCACGTCGGCGTCCCAGCGCACTTCGCCGTAGTCGGCGTCCTCGCGGGGGGTGATCTGCTTGGCCGTCAACGTGACGGTGAGCGAGTCGCCGGGGTTGACCGGGGTCAGGAACCGCAGGTTCTCCAGGCCGTAGTTGGCCAGCACGGGTCCGGGTGCCGGGTCGACGAACAGCCCGGCGGCGAACGACACGATGAGGTAGCCATGCGCGACCCGCCCGTCGAAGAACGGGTTGGCGCGAGCCGCCTCCTCGTCCATGTGCGCGTAGAACGTGTCGCCGGTGAACTCCGCGAAGTGCTCGATGTCGGCGAGGGTCACCTCGCGCGGCCCGGCCACCACGCAGTCGCCGATGCGGAGTTCGGCAAGGGACTTCCGGAACGGGTGGACGCCCTCGGTACGCGCGGCGCCGGCCACCCAGCGGTTCGTGACGGCGCTCAAAGCTCGTGGCGAGGCCTGCACTGCCGTTCGCTGCATGTGGTGGAGCACCCCCCGGATGCCGCCCATCTCCTCACCGCCGCCCGCGCGCCCCGGACCGCCGTGCACGAGCATCGGAAGCGGCGAGCCGTGGCCGGTCGACTCGCCGGCGTCGTCGCGGTCGAGGACGAGCAGCCGCCCGTGCCACGGCGCTACGCCGAGGACGACGGACCGGGCGAAGTCGACGTCGGCGCTGACCACCGAGCCCACCAGGCTGCCGGCGCCGCGCGCGGCCAAGTCGATGGCCTGCGCCGTCGACGTATAGGGAATCAGCGTGCTGACCGGCCCGAACGCCTCGACCTCATGTGGCTCAGCGCGGTCGGCATTGTCCATACGCACCAGTACGGGCGACAGGAACGCGCCACGCTCGGCATCGGCGTCGATCACGTCGACGTGATCGGGGTCGCCGAACACGGAGCGGCCGGCGTCGAGCAAGGCCTTGAGCGAACGGCGAACCTCGTCGCGTTGGTCGAGGCTGGCCAGCGCGCCCATGCGCACGTCGGCGTTCGCCGGGTTGCCGACCGTGACCTTCGCCAGCCGGGCGGCAGCCGCCTCGGCCACGGCGTCCATCAGGGCGGTGGGCACGAGAGCCCGGCGGATCGCCGTACATTTCTGCCCGGCCTTGACGGTCATCTCGGTGACGAGCGCCTTGACGTACAGGTCGAACTCCGGCGTGCCGGGCGCCCCGTCGGGGCCGAGGATCGAGCAGTTCAGCGAATCGGCCTCGACGTTGAACCGGACGGAACCTGCAACGACCGCAGGGTGGGTGCGCAGCCGCTGCGCGGTGGACGCCGAGCCGGTGAACGCGACGAGATCCTGTTCGGTCAGGTGGTCGAGCAGGTCGCCCGAGCTGCCGCATACGAGCTGCAAGGCGCCCTCCGGCAGCAACCCCGAGTCGATGATCAGCGAGACCAGCCGCTCGGTGAGGAACGCAGTCGGCGACGCCGGCTTGATCAGTGACGGCATGCCCGCGAGGAAGGCGGGCGCGAACTTCTCCAGCGGCCCCCACACCGGGAAGTTGAACGCATTGATCTGCACTGCCACTCCGCGCAGGGGCGTGTAGATGTGCTGGCCCAGGAACGTGCCGCCTTTGCCGAGCGGTTCTACGTCACCGTCGACGTAGACCGTGTCGTTCGGCATCTCGCGGCGTCCTTTGCTGCCATAGCTGAACAGCACGCCGATGCCGCCGTCGACGTCGAACTTCGAGTCACCCAGCGTGGCGCCGGTGCGCGCCGACAACGCGTAGAGGTCGTCGCGATGCTCGCGCAGGTACGAGGCGAGGGCCTTGAGCAAGGCGGCCCGCTGGTGGAATGTCAGCTCGCGCAGCGCGCTGCCACCGGTCTGCCGCCCGTAGGCCAGCGCGCCACCCATGTCGACGCCCTCGGAGGAAATCCGTGAGATGACGTCACCCGTGACGGCGTCGTACAGCGGCCGTCCCTCGTCGGACGCGGTGAACCAGCTTCCGCTGACGTAGCTGCGCAGCATCAGACCTCCTCAACCAACATGGCGACACCCTGGCCGACGCCGACGCACAGTGTCGCGAGCCCACGCGACACACCTTCGCGTTCCATACGTCCGAGCATGGTCACGACGAGGCGCGCGCCCGAGCAACCCAGCGGGTGACCGAGCGCGATCGCACCGCCGTCGCGGTTCACCACGTCCTCGTCGAGGCCGAGGCGTCGCATGACCGCGAGGCTCTGCGCGGCGAACGCCTCGTTCAGCTCGACCGCGCCGATGTCGGCCAGTTCCCACTTGGCCCGGGCGAGCGCCTTCTGCGTCGCGGGCACCGGGCCGAGGCCCATCAGGTGCGGCTGGACGCCCGCGCTCGCGCTGGTGACGACGCGCGCCCGTGGCGTGAGCCCGTGCCGCGAGACCGCCTCCTCGCTCGCCACGACGATTGCGGCCGCGCCGTCGGACAGCGGCGAGGACGAGCCGGCCGTGACTATTCCGCCCGCACGGAAGGCGGGCCGCAGACTGGCCAGCTTCTCCATCGACGTGGACGGCCGGGGCCCCTCGTCCACGGTCACGTCACCCACCGCGACGATCTCGCGCGCGAACCGGCCCGCTTCGGTGGCGGCCACCGCGCGCTGGTGGCTGCGCAGCGCGAACGCGTCGGAGTCTTCGCGGCTGATGCCGTCGAGCGCGGCGACCTCTTCGGCAGTCTCGCCCATCGACAGCGTCGTCTTCGAATCGAAGCAGGGATTGGCGAACCGCCAGCCGAGCGAGCTGTCGACGACCTCGCCCGGACGTGCCCACGGCGTGCCAGGCTTGGCCATCACCCACGGCGCCCGGGTCATCGACTCGACGCCGCCGGCGACGACCACGTCGGCCTCGCCGGTGCGCACCGCCTGCGCGGCCGACGCGATCGCGGTGAGGCCGCTCGCGCACAGCCGGTTCACCGTATAGCCGGGCACCGACGGGTCCAGCCCGGCCAGCAGCAACGCCATCCGGGCGACGTTGCGGTTGTCCTCGCCCGCCTGGTTCGCGCAGCCGAGGATCACCTCGTCGACCGCATCGGCGGCCAGTCCGGTACGCCGCACCACCTCGCTCACGACGAGCGCGGCGAGATCGTCGGCGCGGATGCCAGCCAATGCGCCGCCGTAGCGGCCTTGCGGCGTGCGCACGCCATCGACCAGAAACGCATCGGGCACGGCGTCAACCCCTTGACATGTGTGACGGTCCGTCCGGCATCATTCAACCGACCATTCGGTCAGTAATCAAGGAGAGGTGCCGTGACCTCGGACCCAGTGGGGGCAATGCTCGCGGGCGACCGGGCGTCGCGGTCACTCGGCATCGAGTTGGCCGAGCTGGCGCCCGGGCGGGCGGTCGCGCGGATGCGGATCACCGCCGACATGGTGAACGGCCATGCCATCGCGCACGGTGCATTCGTCTTCGCGGTGGCCGACACGGCGTTCGCCTGCGCGTGCAACAGCCATGGGCCGGTCACCGTCGCGGCGGGCGCCAGCATCACATTCGTCGCCCCGGCCCGCGAGGGTGACGAACTGGTCGCCGAGGCGATCGAGCGCACCCGTTACGGCCGCAACGGCGTTTACGACGTGACGGTTCGCCGCGACGACGAGGTCGTCGCCGAGTTCCGCGGCCTGAGCCGAACGGTGGGGACATGACGACTGATCTCACGGAGTGGGTCTCGCGCGACGAGCTGATGTCGCTGCAGCTGAGCCGGCTGCAGGCGTCGCTGCAGCTGGCTTACGAGAACGTCCCGCACTACCGAGCCGCGTTCGACTCCGCCGGAGTGCATCCCGACGACTGCTGCGAGCTCGGCGATCTTGCTCGATTCCCCTTTACGACAAAGGCAGATCTGCGCGACAACTACCCGTTCGGCATGTTCGCGGTGCCGCACGACCACGTGCGGCGCATCCACGCATCCAGCGGCACGACGGGCCGGCCGACCGTTGTCGGATACACGCAGGCAGACCTCGACGTATGGGCCGACCTGATGGCGCGGTCCATACGCGCGGCGGGTGGGCGTCCGGGCATGAAGGTGCACATCGCGTACGGCTACGGGCTGTTCACCGGCGGTCTCGGTGCCCACTACGGCGCCGAGCGCCTCGGCTGCACCGTGATCCCGGTGTCGGGCGGCATGACGGCGCGCCAGGTGCAGCTGATCTGCGACTTCGAGCCCGAGATCATCATGGTCACGCCGACCTACCTGCTCACGCTCATCGACGAGTTCGAGCGGCAGGGCATCGACCCGCGCGCCACGTCGCTGCGCGTCGGCATCCTCGGCGCCGAGCCGTGGACAGAGCAGATGCGCGCCGAGATCGAGCAGCGCCTGGACATCGATGCCGTCGACATCTACGGCCTGTCGGAGGTGATGGGCCCGGGCGTCGCGCAGGAATGCGTCGAGACGAAGGACGGCCTGCACGTCTGGGAGGACCACTTCTATCCTGAGATCATCGACCCGGAGACCGGCGCCGTGCTGCCCGACGGCGAGCTCGGCGAGCTGGTGTTAACGTCGCTGACCAAGCAGGCGCTGCCGGTGGTCCGCTACCGCACCGGTGATCTCACCCGGCTGCTGCCCGGAACAGCGCGTCCGGCGATGCGCCGGATGGAGAAGGTGACCGGGCGGACCGACGATCTGATCATCCTGCGTGGCGTCAACGTGTTCCCGACGCAGATCGAGGAGCTCGTGCTGCGCACGCCGGCCTTGTCACCGCATTTCCAGCTCGTCCTCACCCGGCCGGACCGGATGGATGAGATGACCGTGCGAGTAGAGGCCCGTGCCGATGCGACGGCAGAAACCCGCGCCGCGGCGGCCGACGAGCTGGCCGGAGCCGTGAAGGGCAGCGTCGGCGTCACGGTGGCGGTCGAGGTGGTCGATCCGGACACCCTCGAGCGTTCGGTCGGCAAGCTGCGCCGCGTCATCGATCAGCGTCGCGCCGGCCAGCCGGCATGACGGCGACTCGTCGAGGCCGACCGGGCTACGACGTCGATTCGCTGCTGGCCGTCGCGGTCAAGGTCTTCAACGAGAAGGGCTACGACGGCACCAGCATGGAGGAGCTGTCGCACCGTCTAGGGCGCACGAAGTCGGCGATCTACCACCACGTGTCAGGCAAGCAGGAACTGTTGCGCCTGGCGCTGGATCGGGCCCTCGACGCGCTGTTTGCGGTGACCGACGAGCCGGCGTTCCAAACCGGACGCGCGATCGAGCGGCTCGAATACCTGGTGCGGCGCAGCGTGCTCGTGCTGGCCGACGAGCTGCCGTACGTGACGTTGCTGCTGCGGGTGCGCGGCAACTCGAAGGTCGAGCGGCAGGCGCTCGCGCGCAGGCGCAAGTTCGACCGGATTGTCAGTGATCTGGTGGCCGAGGCCGAGCGGGACGGTGACGTCCGGCCGGACGTCGATCCGGCGATCACCGCGCGCCTGCTGTTCGGCACGGTGAACTCGCTGATCGAGTGGTACCGGCCGCGCGGCGAGCAGGCGGCGCGTGAGCTTGCCGACGCAGTCTGCACGATTGCCTTCGGCGGCCTGCGCGTGCGTGGCAAGCTGAACGGATGACTCTCCCTGCTGGCACGCCAACCGAACTGTTCGTCGACGGGAAGTGGGTCGCCGGGTCCGACGGGACGCTGCCCGTCCTCGACCCGTCCACCGGCGAGGTCATCACCGAGGTTGCCCGCGCCGGGGCGGACGACGTGGCACGTGCCGTCGAGGCCGCGGCCGGCGCGCAGCCGGGATGGGCCGCCACCGCGCCGCGCGAGCGGGGGGAGGTATTGCGCAAGGCGTTCGAGCTGATGATCTCTCGACGCGAAGAGATCGCCTACGTCATGAGCCTGGAGATGGGCAAGTCGCTCACCGACTCCCGGGCCGAGGTCACCTATGCCGCCGAGTTCTTCCGCTGGTTCAGCGAGGAGGCGGTACGCATCGGAGGAGAGCTGCGCACGGCACCGTCCGGCGCGAATCGCATCCTTACGTTCCGCAAGCCCGTGGGCGTCTCATTGCTGCTGACGCCGTGGAACTTCCCGGCCGCGATGGCTACTCGCAAGATCGGCCCGGCCCTCGCGGCGGGCTGCACGGTGATCCTCAAGCCTGCGCACGAGACACCGCTGACCGCGTTGCTGCTCGCGCAGGTGCTGACCGACGCCGGCGCGCCTCCCGGAATCGTCAACGTGCTCACGACCGACCATCCGCGCGAGTTCACGGCGGCCGCGATGGCCGACGCGCGTGTTCGCAAGCTGTCGTTCACCGGGTCGACCGAGGTCGGCAGCCAGCTGCTCAAGCAGGCAGCGGACCGGATCGTCAACTGCTCGATGGAGCTCGGCGGCAACGCGCCGTTCGTCGTGCTCGACGACGCCGACCTCGACGCCGCCGTGTCCGGGGCGATGCTCGCGAAGATGCGCAACGGCGGGCAGGCGTGCACGGCGGCTAACCGGTTCCTGGTGCAGGAGTCGGTGGCGGCAGAGTTCGCCGAGCGGCTCGGGGCGGCGATGGGCGCGCTGCGCGTCGGAGCGGGCACCGACGAGCAGACCCAGCTCGGCCCGATGGTCAGCGAGCGTGCGGTGTCGGGCATCGCGTCGAAGGTGTCCGAGTCCGTTGCCGCGGGCGCGGTCGCGGTGCTCGGTGGCGCGCGGCTCGATCGGCCGGGCTTCTTCTATCCGGCAACCGTGCTGACCGACGTGCCGCGCACATCGCCGGTTGCGATCGACGAGGTGTTCGGGCCGGTCGCGCCGATCATTCCCGTGCGCGACGAGGACGACGCGATCGCGCTGGCGAATTCGACCGAGATGGGCCTGACCGGCTACGTGTTCACGCGTGACCTCGCGCGGGGGCTGCGCGTCAGCGAGCGCCTCGAGGTCGGGATGGTGGGCCTCAACCGTGGGCTGGTGTCCGACCCGGCCGCCCCGTTCGGCGGTGTGAAGGAGTCCGGCTTAGGGCGCGAGGGTGGCTTCGAAGGCATCGACGAGTACCTGGAGACGCAGTACGTCGCCACCAGTTGGTAGAGCAAATCGATCGGGCTGCGGGAGCGATTCGCCTACGCGTGCTCGCGCTGGTGGCCTTCGGCCAGCCGGGCAAGGGCGTCGCGGTCGATGCTCGCGGCACTTGCCTCCGCGACTCTGACCGCGGTGACCGCGGTCAGAGTCGCGGTGCGCCGCCCGCCCCCCAGGACGGCGTGCTCGCCGAGTACGGCACCGGGCCCGACGTCGCCGACGGGCCGGCCGTCCACGGCGATGTCGATGACCCCGTCGAGGACGAGGTAGAGCGAATCACCGGCAGAACCTTGCTCGGCCAACACGGCGCCGGCCTTGAGCTTGCGGATCGCGGGCTTCTCGGCCCCGCGCATCAGCAGGTGCGACAGCTCGCGTTCGAGCTCGGTCTCGGCCGCCGTCACGACGACCTCGGAGTCTTCGTCGCCCCATGGCGTCTTTCGCCATGACGGCTGGCCGAGCCAGCTCGACCAGTCGGCCACTCCGGCCTTCAGCGCCAGCTTGCCGTTCTCGTCGTACACCCAGTGGCGCGGGAACGGGCTGGCGCCGGCCAGCTTCACCTCGGTGCGGCCGTCCGCGTGCAGGGTGACCGCCAGCGTCGTCCAGACAAGAGGCGGCTGGAGCCGGAAGAACGGCGGCCGTGAGACCTTCCTCGGCAGCGGCAGCGCGGTGCGCCCGCCGCAGGTCTGGGTGAAGCGCACCCATCCGTCACCGACCTCGGGCTTGCCTTGCAGGTCCGGCATCGGTAACCCGGCGAACGTGGCGTCCAGCGATCCCATCCGCACCGTCGTCGCGCCCATGACGATGCCGCCGTCCTGACCGGACTCGACGGCGCGGCCCTCGTCGAAGTCGACCCAGGCGTGCAGCCGGTTGGCGAACCGGAAGGCGTCCTCGTCGCGCAGCCGCTCCAGATCGTCGATCGTCCCCGGAGGCGGCGTGTCGTAGTGGCTGAGGCCGGTTGCGAACGTCGCGCGCATCGGCCCGCTGACCGCCTCGGACGGGATCCAGGACAGTGAAGTGACGGTTGACTCGATTCGCATGGCGGTGACGCTACGCGGAAATCGGCTCACGTCAGAGGGCGTGAACCTGCCGAATCGAGGGTGTGCCAGCACCCCGGTGGATCTCGTCCTGGCCACCCTTGCCCAGCGCGGCCCGACCGGGCCCAATTAACGCGTGAAGCCGATCACCGTCTTGCTGGCCGACGACAACCTCATCGTCCGCGAAGGCGTCCGCGCGCTGTTGAGCCGCGACCCGGACGTCGAAGTTGTGGGCGTTGCGGGCGATTACGACGAGCTGGTCAGCCGCGCCGTGGAGCTTCGTCCGCAGGTCCTCGTCACCGATATCCGGATGCCGCCGACCTTCCAGGACGAAGGGATCGAGGGCGCCAAAGAGGTGCGCAAACGGCTGCCTGGCACGGGCGTGGTGGTGTTGAGCCAGTACGACAGCCCTGACTACGCCGTGCAACTGCTCGCCGATGGGGCCGCCGGGTACGCCTACCTGCTCAAAGACCGGGTGGCCGACTCCGATCGCCTGGCCCGCGCGATCCGTGACGTCGCGACCGGCGGTTCGATGCTCGACCCCGAGATCGTCGCGGCACTCGTCTCGCCGGCTCGCGAGGACGGGACGCTGAGCGAGGACCAGGAGAATCTGCTGCGCCAGGTCGCGGAGGGGCGCCCGGTCAAGGCGATCGCGATGTCGCGCCGGCAGACAGCTGAGGCGGTGAACGATGCCGTCGAGGCGCTGTTCCTCAACATCGCCCGCGGGGCGAGCGCCGGACAGGACGACGCGCTGCGCCGGCTGCGCATGCTGCACGCCGCGATCCTGGAGCGCGAGGAGCAGGGCGAGACGCTCTCGCGGCTGCTGCCCGGCGGGCTCGCGGAGAAGCTGCGCACGGACCGGGGCGCCGTCGATCGCACCGAGCGGCTCGTCGTTACGGTGCTGATGTCCGACGTGCGCGGTTACTCCGGTATCGCCGAGCGCTCTGACCCCGCGATCTTGGCGGGTCAGCTGAACGCACACCGCCAGGCGATGAATGCTGCGATCCTTTCCGAGGGAGGCACGGTAATGCAGTACGTGGGGGATGCCGTGATGGCGGTGTTCGGGGCACCGGATCCGCAGCCGGATCATGCGTCGTGCGCGGTCCGCGCTGCCGCGGCCATGCACGAGCGGCAACGCGATCTCGACGCGACCTGGGCCGAGCAGGGCCTGTCGCCGTTCGGGCTCGGCATCGGCTTGTCGACCGGCGAGGTGGCCGCCGCGCTGCTCGGCAGCGAGGAGCGACTCGAGTACACGCTGGTCGGCGACACGGTCAACCTCGCCCAGCGGCTACAGGATCTGGCACGTCCCGCGGGCACCACCGTCGTCGCCGAGGCGACAGTCCAGGCAGCGGATCGTCAGCTGGGGGACTGGGAGCCGCTCGGTGAGCGCCACATCAAGGGGCGCACGTCTCCCGTCGTCGCGTACCGGCTCGCGGCGCCGGCGCTGGCCGTAACGGAGGTGGCGCGATGACGTCTGAGCCAGCAGTCCTGGTACGCGGCGCCCGGCGGACGTTCACCGCGGAGCTCGCCCCAGTGCGTGCCCTGCGCGGAGTCGATCTCGACGTCGCGCCAGGAGAGTTCGTCGCCGTCACGGGCCCGTCCGGCTGCGGCAAGTCGACCCTGCTCAACGGCATCGCCGGGCTGGACCGACTCGACGAGGGGACGATCGAGGTCGCCGGCCAACGGATCGATGGCCGCGACGAGGACTGGCTCGCACGCTTCAGGCGTCACCACGTCGGCATCGTCTTCCAGTTCTTCAACCTGCTCGACGGCGTGAGCGCGATCGACAACATCGTGCTGCCGGCCGTGCTCGGTGGCATGCGCCGCAAGGCGGCCGAATCGCGAGCCCGCGACCTGCTCGACCTGCTCGGGCTGGGCGATCGCACCGAGCAGGTGCCGGCCGTGCTCTCCGGTGGCCAGCGCCAACGCCTGGCGATCGCGCGCGCCCTCGTCAACGAGCCGACGCTGCTACTCGCCGACGAGCCGACCGGAGCGCTGGACAGCGACGGCGGCCTCGAGGTTCTCGAACTGTTCCGACGGCTGCACGACGGTGGACAGACGATCGTGATGGTTACCCACTCGCTGGACGTGGCCGCAGGCGCGGACCGCCAGTTGGAGATGCGCGACGGGCAGGTCGTCACCACCGAGGTCGTTGTCGGGCCGGTGCTGTGAGGGCCGTCGTCGCCTCGCTGCGGCTGGACGTACGCCGCCACTGGCGTTCGCTCACGGTGCTGGCACTGCTGATCGGCATCGCCGGCGCGACGGTCATGGCCGCGCTGGCCGGAGCTCGCAGGGGCGCGAGCGTCCAAGACCGCCTGAACGCGCGCACCCTGCCGTCGACTGCCGTCGTCCTGGCGAACACGCCGGGCTTCGACTGGGGCCCGATCCGCGCCCTGCCGGAGGTCGAGGCGTCGTCTCTGTTCGTGGTGGATTACACGATGTCGACCGAGGGCGTCCCGGGCGAGAATGTCGGCTTCCCGTACACGGACGACGAGTTCCTGCGCACCCTCGAGAAACCGGTGATCTTCAAAGGGCGGCTGTACGACCCGACCCGGGCGGACGAGGCGGTCGTGACGCGTCAGTTCGTCTCCCACTTCCACAAGGGCATCGGCGACACCGTGGTGCTCATCCTGGCTACGCCGAAGGAGATCGCCGAGCAGCAGGGATCCGGACCGGACGGCGCCTTCACCGGGCCGCGCGTCACCGTTCGAATCGTCGGTGTGGGCGAGACGTCGACGGCCTGGGGCGGCGTCGACCAGCCCGGAGGCACCGGCGGGCTGCAGCCCTCGCCGGGGCTGTACGCGCACTACCCCGAGAACATCGTCGGCGCCCCCGGCACGAAGAATCAGAACTACGTCAACGCACTGGTCCGCCTACGCGGGGGCGAGGCAGCGATTCAGCAGCTCCGCAACGACATCGTCCGCATCACCGGACGCTCGGACATCGAAGTCACGAACCTGGCTGCGCAACAGCGCGTTGCGCAGCACCACGTCGCGTTCGAGTCCCGCTGCCTGGTCGCATTCGCGGTCGCCGCGTTCGTCGCGGCGCTGTTCCTCGTCGGCCAGGCGATCGTCCGCTATGCCGCGGCGAGCACCGAGGAACTGCGGACGCTGCGCGCCCTCGGCATGACGCCACGCCAGGCGATCGCGACGGCTGCTGCCGGGCCGGCTATCGCCGGACTGGCCGGCGCCAGCCTCGGCGTCGCAGGTGCCGTCCTCGCCTCGCGCTGGCTCCCCTTCGGTATGGCCGGCCTGATCGAGCCGTCGCCCGGTGTGTCCGTCGACTGGGTGGTGCTCGGCCCCGGGCTGGCCGTCGTGGCGCTCCTGGTCGCCGCCGGGGCAGCGGGCGCGGCGTGGCTCGCGCTCGGTGCCGCCCGGCGCGGCGGCGGGGCCCGGCGCTCGACGGTTGCGGTTGCGGTGGCTCGCAGAGGGTTGCCGGTGCCGATCGTGGTCGGCACCCGCTTCGCGCTGGAGGCGGGCCGCGGTCGCACGGCCATCCCGGTGCGGCCGGCGCTCGTCGGCGCGGTCATGGGAGTCCTCGGCATCGTCGCCGCGTTCACGTTCTCGCACGGCGTCTCGGACGCGGCGAGCAACCCGCAACGGTTCGGCCAGACCTACCAACTCGTCAACTTCGCCGGCATCAACGACGAGGACTTCGCTCCGACCGGGAGTCTCCTGACCGCCTTGCGCAACAACGCCGACGTCACCGGAGTCGACGACGCCCGCACGGCGGTATCCACCGGACCGGGGGGTGACGAGTCGGTCTCGCTCTGGGCGTTCTCCCCAGGCCCGAAAGCGATCCCGGTCGTGATCACGTCCGGGCGGATGGCCGAATCGGCCGACGAGGTCGTGCTCGGGCCGCGCACCCTCGCGGCGCTACACACGCATGTCGGCGCGCGCGTCGAGCTCACCGGGACGACGGGGGCCGTCGCCTACACAGTGATCGGAACCGGGCTGGTTCCGGCGGGTCCGCACAACGGCTACGCCGACGGCGGATGGGTGACCCAGCACGGCTACGACGCGATCTTCACGGGGTTCAAGTTCCACGTCGTGCTGGTGACGCTGCGTCCGGGCGCCCGCACGCATGACGCGGGGGCGGTCCTTGCCAGGCAGGTCGCGAAGACCGATCCGAAGTTGAAGGATGTCTCGTTCGGCCCGCCCGATCCGCTGGGCGAGGTGGCCGAGCTGCGCGAGGTCCGGGTGCTGCCGATCATCCTCGGCGCATTCCTGGCCCTGCTCGCCGTCGGCGCGGTCGGTCATGCGCTGGCGACAGCGGTGCGGCGCCGCTCCCACGACCTGGCCGTGTTGCGGGCACTGGGGATGACGCAGCGGCAATGCCGTTGGGTCGTGGTCACCCAGGCGACAGTCCTGGCGGTGATCGGGCTGGCGTTCGGCGTGCCGCTCGGGCTGGCGATCGGGCGCAGCGTGTGGCGGGCTGTCGCCGACTACACGCCGATCCAGTACGTGCCGCCGATGTCCGTGTGGGCGCTGCTGCTCGTCGGGCCTGCTGCGCTGGTGCTCGCCAACGCTCTCGCGGCCTGGCCCGGACATCGCGCGGCCCGGCTGCGGATCGCCCACATCCTGCGGGCGGAGTGACGTGGACGCCCTGCGCGTGATCTCGTTCGTCCTGGCGGCGGCGTGGCTGCTGGCCGGTGCCGTCTCGGCGCGCGGCCGCTTGCCCAGAACGGCGACGCTGTGCCTGGTCGTCGCGGCCGCACAGGTGGTTGCGGGCATCTGGCCGGCGCTCGCTCCGCTCGTCCTCGCTGCGTGGCTGGCGTATGCGCTCGCGGTACCGGACGGTCGGCTCGGCACTGCGCAACGTCGGACGCTCGCCGCGGCGGTGACGGCCGGCGCCGCGAGCTGGGCGATCGCACTCGCCGTCGGGCACGACCGTCCGGCCGGCGCGGCCTACGCCTGGGCGGCTGTTGCCGTCGTCGTGATGGCCTTGGCGGGCTGCGCGCTACGGTGCCGCCGCGCCGGGCCGTCCGACAGGCGCGTAATCCAGCTGCTCGCCGCCGCCGCTGTACTCGCGGCGGCATTCGGCGTGGTGAGCGCTGCCCTGCACGTGCTGGCGGGCGCCCCGGATTCGCTCGCGGTCTGGTTGGTTGCTGCGCTGGTACTCGTCCCCGCCGGGCAGGTGCTCGCCACCGTGATTGACAACGCCCGCGTCGCGGCAGCCGCGCTCGTCGAGTCGATCGTGGTTGCGGGCCTCGCCGGCCTGGTCGTCGTCGTGTACCTGGTCGTGGTCGTCGGCCTCGGCCGCCGGCCCACCGGCCACGAACGCGACGTCCTGCTCGCCAGCCTGGCTGCTGCCGTGGTCGTCGCGGTGCTTGCGCTGCCGGTGCGGCATCGGCTGGTGGCGTTCGCGGTCGGGCTCGTGGGTGGTCGCGAGCCGTCGGCCGAACAGGTCGTCACGACGTTCGGTGCCCGGATGAGCCGTGCCGTGCCGATGGACGAGCTGATGCTCCAGCTCGCGGAGTCCCTGCGTGCGAGCTTGGCCGGCGGCGGCGCCGAGATCTGGGTCGGCGCCGACGGTCTGCTCAACCGCACGGTCAGCGTGCCGTCCCTGCCGGCCGGGCAAGTCCGGCTCGGTGAGCGGGAACGGGTCGTCGTCGGACGAGCCCGGATCGGTGGGCTGAGCTGGGCGTCGGTGTGGCTGCCCGACCTGGTCGACCCGGCGACGTCGAACGGCACCCGCCGCGACCTGCGCGTCGCACCGGTCGCACACCTGGGGGAGTTGCTCGGCCTCATCGTCGTCCGGCGCGGCGCCGACGCGGCGGCGTTCACCGACGAGGACGAGCGGCTGCTCGTCGAGCTCGCCCGGCAGCTGGGCCTGGCACTGCACAACGTCCGGCTCGACTCAGCACTGCAGGCGTCGCTGGCCGAGCTCGAACAGCGCAACACCGAACTGCAGGCGTCGCGCCTGCGCATCGTCTCGGCCTCCGACGAAGCACGGCGGGCCATCGAGCGCAACCTGCACGACGGAGCCCAGCAGCACCTCGTCGCGCTCGCTGTGAAGCTCGGCCTGGCGCGCCAGATCGCCGAGGACGGCGATGCCGGTGTGCCCACGCTGCTCGACGACCTGCGCACCGACGTGCAGACGACGATCGCCGTGCTGCGCGAGCTTGCGCACGGCATCTATCCGCCGCTGCTGCGCGACCGCGGGCTGGGCGAGGCGTTGCGAACGGCTGCCGCGCGATCGCCGCTGGCGTGCACTGTCGAGGTTGACCTGCCGGGGCGTTACTCGGAAGACGTCGAGGCCGCCGCGTACTTCTGCTGCCTCGAGGCACTGCAGAACGCCGGGAAGCATGCCGGTTCGGGCGCCGAGGTCCGCGTCCGGGTCGGCGATGACGGATCGTCGCTGTGGTTCGAGGTTTCCGACGATGGCATCGGTCTGGACCCGCACGCGGCGCAAGGCCACGGATTCGTCAACATGCGCGATCGGCTGGGCGCGATCGGCGGTCAGCTCTCCGTCGAGTCCGCGCCCGGGCGCGGCACTCGGGTGTGCGCGAAGATCGCCGCCGCGCCGCTCGGCGTCGGCAGCCGGGGTGAGATCGTTTCCCCGTGAGCGCAGACGGTTTTGACGCCGTGGTTGTCGGTGCCGGGCCCAACGGGCTCGTCGCCGCGGTCACGCTCGCTATGCACGGACGCCGGGTGCTCCTGGTCGAGGCGGCCGATCACGTCGGCGGCGCCATGCGAACCGAGGAGCTGACGCTGCCCGGTTTCCGGCACGACGTCGGCGCGACCGTGTTGCCGCTCGCCCTCGCCTCCCGCGCTTTTCGCGAGATCGAGCTCGAAGTCGAGTGGGCGCACCCGCCGGTGCCCGCTGCCCATCCACTCGACGGCGCCGAGGCCGCCCTCGTGTACCGCGACGTCGATCGCACCGCGTCAGGTTTCGGCCGCGACGGGCGGGCATGGCGCGCGCTCATCGGGGCGACGGCACGGGCGGGCTACCCGCTGGTCGACACGTTGATGTCGCCGCTCGGGCTGCCGCGCGCACCGTTCGCCGCTGCCCGGTACGGCATTTCGGGCGTGCTGCCGGCGACTGCGCTGGCCCGCGCCGCCTTCCGCACCGACGGCGCGCGCGCGGCGTTCGCCGGGATGTCGGCGCACTCGATGCTCAGCCTACGCCAGCCGATTACCGCCGGATACGGCATGCTGCTCGCCGCCCTGGCCCACTCGGTCGGCTGGCCGGTCGTCCGCGGCGGATCTCAGGGCCTGGCCGATGCACTGGCCGCGCGCCTGCTCCGGCTTGGCGGCGAGATCCGGACAGGCATGCGGGTAGGCGACCTTGACGAGGTGCCGCAGGCGCGCAGCGTCCTGCTCGACCTGACTCCGCGGCAGGTGCTCGAGATTGCCGGCGACCGGCTGCCGCGCCGCTATCGCCGCCGGCTGTCGCGGTACCGGTACGGGCCCGGCGTGTTCAAGATCGACTGGGCCCTGGACGCTCCGGTGCCTTGGCGCGACCCGCGTGTCGGCGATGCCGGCACTGTGCACCTCGGCGGCAGCCTGGACGAGGTGGCCGCCGGCGAGCGAGCCGTCGCAAACGGCGAGCACCCGGCACGGCCGTTCGTACTGTGCGTCCAGCCGACGGCCGCCGACCCGAGCCGCGCGCCGCAGGGCAAGCACGTGCTGTGGGCGTATTGCCACGTGCCGAACGGCTCGTCCGTCGACATGACCGCCGCCATCGAGGGGCAGTTGGAGCGCTTCGCGCCGGGCTTCGCCGAGCGAGTCCTCGCGCGGCACGTCATGCCGCCCAAGGCGCTGGAGGCTTTCGACGCCAACCTGGTGGGTGGCGACATCGGCGCTGGCGCCGCCGATCTGCGCCAGTTCATCGCGCGTCCGGTGCTGTCGCGTCGCCCTTGGGCAACGCCGGTGCCGGGCCTGTTCCTGTGCTCGTCGAGCACGCCCCCGGGTGCCGGCGTGCACGGCATGGGTGGCTGGCAGGCCGCCCGGCTCGCAATGAGACGCGACTAGCGCTGCTCCAGCAGCGCACGAAGACGCCGCGGCGTCAGGTCGGCCTTGCCGATGTAGCCGACTGCGCCACACGATCGGGCGTCCTCGGGCAGGTCGTCGGCGGCATAGGTCGACAGCAGCACGACCGCGATCCCCGGATCCGCGGCAACGATCCGGCGGGTCGCCTCGATCCCGCTGATGCCGGGCAGGTTGATGTCCATCAGCACGAGGTCAGGATGCATGGCGCTCGCCGTCTCGATCGCGTCCTCGCCCGAGCCGACCTCGCCGATCACCCGCCAGCCGGCGATCAGCCCGACCAGGCTGCGCGCGGCCGAGCGGAACGGTGCCTGGTCGTCGACGATCAGGACGGCGTACGCCGGATCGCCGGGCGCGACGCCGTCGGGTTGCGGCTTCACGGCGATCCTCACGCTCCCAGTCTCGGCGTTCGGCATGGCGCGTTCCAGGGCGGCAGCTTGCGGACGTGCGAGGGTGCTAGCCCCCTGACGGGGTGGTGCGCTCTGACAGGTGCATCAGCACCGCCTTGACCCGGCGGTTGATGTCGGGCGTCGAGCCGAGGCCGAGCTTGGCGAACAGCGCGTTGATGTGCTTCTCGACGGCCCGTTCGGTCAGGAACAGCGAGCGGGCGACCGCGGCGTTGCTCTTACCCTGGGCGACCTGATCGAGCACCTCCAGCTCGCGTTTCGTCAGCGTGGCGAGTGGCGACGCCTTTGCCCGGCTCGAGGCTGCCACCAGCAGGTCGACCACGGTCGGGTCGATGACCGATCCGCCTCGGGCGACCGTGCGGATCGCGTCGGACAGCTGGTCCGGCTCGCTCACCCGTTCCTTGAGCAGGTACGCGCGCCCCGCACTGCCGCCGTCGAGCAGCGCGTTCGCATATCCGGGCTCGGCGTACTGCGACAGCACGACGACCCCGATGGACGGATGGCTCTCGCGCAGCTGGTTCGCGGCCTGGATGCCTTCGTCCTGGGAGGTGGGCGGCATCCGCACGTCGGTGACCACGACGTCAGGATTCTCGTCCTCGACGGCGCCGAGCAGTTCGGGCAGATCGCCGCACACCGCGACGACGTCCAGGTCGGCGACGCGCTCGATGACCAGCCGGATTCCCTCCCGGACGAGCATCGAGTCCTCGGCGACGACGACCCGCAGAGCCACGATCGAGCAGCTTAGTGTCCCGATCGCCGGGAAACCCGTCGCAATCCGGTTGACGGTGGCCTCTGGCCGCACGGTCGCCGGGGTGTTGCGTTGCTCCTTTGCTCTGCGTACCTGGACGCAACGCCGGATTTCGGCGCGAGCCCGCGGCACGCCGCACCGACGCGCCGTTGCGTGGCGGTACGCAGAGCAAAGCGGCGAGTCAAGCGCCGAGGGCGGCGGTGATGCGCCTGGCGCCTGCGGTCAGCAGCGGCGCCAAGCGCTGCCCGGGTGTGCGACCGAGGCGGTCGATCGGGCCTGAGATCGAGATCGCGGCGACAACCTGCCCGGCGGGCGAGCGCACGGGCGCCGACACCGAGGCGACACCGGCCTCGCGTTGCGCAACCGACTGCGCCCATCCGCGACGGCGCACCTCGGCAAGGGTGCGCTCGGTGAACTCGGCATCGGCGAGGATCGCCGACAGCTGCGCATCGTCGAGCCAGGCGCACAGGACCTGTGCACCCGAACCCGCGGTCATCGGCAGCCGAGCACCGAGGGGCACCGTCGTCCGGAGCCCGGAGGCTCGCTCCGCGGCCGCGACGCACACCCGCTCGTTACCGTCGCGGCGATACAGCTGCGCACTCTCGGCCGACTCGTCGCGCACCCACGACAGCACCGGCGCTGCGGCGGCGATCAGCGGGTCGGGCAGCGCGGCCGCGAGCTCGCCGAGCCGGGATCCGAGCACGAACCGCCCGTCGGCGTCTCGCGCGAGCAGCCGGTGTACCTCGAGCGCGACGGCCAGCCGGTGTGCGGTGGCCCGGGGCAGCTCGGTCGCCGTGACGAGCTCGGCGAGCGTGCGTGGCGAGGTGGCCGTGGCGCCCAAGATGGCGACCGCCTTGTCAATAACGCCGATGCCGCTATGCTGACTGCCATCGCGCTGTCTCACGACGCGATACTAGAGTCTCACATTACGGGATGGCAAGAAATGGGTAAGACCCTCGCAGAGAAGCTCTGGGATAGTCATGTCGTACACAGCGCGCCGGATGAGCCGGACTTGCTCTACATCGACATGCACCTCGTGCACGAGGTCACCAGCCCGCAGGCCTTCGACGGCCTGCGCCTGGCCGGACGCACCGTGCACCGTCCCGATCTGACGCTGGCCACTGAAGACCACAACGTGCCCACCCAGCACATCGAGCTTCCCATCGCCGATCCGGTCAGCCGGACGCAGGTCGAGACGCTGCGCAAGAACTGCGCCGAGTTCGGCGTCGAGCTGTATCCGATGGGCAACGCCGAGCAGGGCATCGTGCACGTCATCGGCCCGCAACTCGGCATCACCCAGCCGGGCATGACGATCGTGTGCGGCGACTCGCACACCTCCACGCACGGCGCGTTCGGCGCGCTGGCGTTCGGCATCGGCACGAGCCAGGTCGAGCACGTGCTGGCGACGCAGGCGCTCCCGCTCGACCGGCCGAAGACGATGGCGGTCACCGTCGAGGGCGAACTGCCCGACGGCGTGACTCCGAAGGACGTCATCCTCGCCGTCATCGCCAAGACCGGGACGGGAGGCGGGCAGGGCTACATGGTCGAGTACCGCGGCAGCACGTTCGAGCAGATGTCGATGGAAGGCCGGATGACGGTCTGCAACATGAGCATCGAGTTCGGCGCACGGGCAGGAATGATCGCCCCGGACGAGACGACATTCGCCTACCTGAAGGGTCGCCCGCACGCGCCGAGTGGCGAGCAGTGGGACCAGGCGGTCGAGTACTGGACGAGCCTGCGCACCGACGACGACGCCGAGTTCGACGCGCACGTCACGCTCGATGCCGCGACACTCGCCCCGTTCGTGACGTGGGGCACGAACCCGGGTCAGGGCGCGCCGCTGAGCGAGACGATCCCCGATCCGGCGAGCTTCGCCGACGAGTCCGCTCGCGTCGCGGCCGAGAAAGCCTTGGCGTACATGGGATTGTCCGCCGGGACGCCGTTGCGCGAAATCCGCGTCGACACCGTCTTTGTGGGCTCTTGCACCAATGGACGCATCGAGGACTTGCGCGCGGCGGCCGGCGTCATCAACGGACACAAGGTCGCCGACGGCGTGCGCATGCTGGTCGTACCCGGCTCGATGCGCGTGCGCGTCCAGGCCGAAGAGGAGGGTCTCGACGCGGTGTTCACTGCGGCCGGAGCCGAGTGGCGCCAGGCCGGATGCTCCATGTGCCTGGGCATGAACCCCGACCAGCTCGCGCCGGGCGAGCGCAGCGCGTCGACGTCCAACCGCAACTTCGAGGGACGCCAGGGCAAGGGCGGAAGAACACATCTCGTGTCACCGCTGGTCGCCGCGGCCACCGCCGTCGCCGGCCACCTCGCCAGTCCCGCGGATCTGTAGGGAGCAGCCATGGACAAGTTCACCGTCCACACCGGTACGGCTGTGCCGCTGCGGCGCAGCAACGTCGACACCGACCAGATCATCCCCGCCGTGTACCTCAAACGAGTGACCCGAACCGGCTTCGAGGACGGCCTGTTCAGCGCCTGGCGTGCGAACGAGCCGGACTTCGTGCTGAACCAGCCGCGCTTCGACGGCGCGTCGATTCTCGTCGCCGGCCCCGACTTCGGCACCGGATCCTCGCGCGAGCACGCGGTGTGGGCGTTGACCGACTACGGATTCAGAGCTGTCATCTCGCCGCGGTTCGGCGACATCTTCCGCGGCAACTCGCTCAAGGCCGGGCTGCTCACGGTCGTGCTCGCGGAGAAGATCGTCCAGCGACTGTGGGACGACATCGACGACGACCCGACGACGGAGGTCACGGTCGACCTCGTCGAGTGCCAGGTGCGATGGTCCGGCGAGGTGCACGGATTCGACCTCGACGACTACACGCGCTGGCGGTTGCTCGAGGGACTCGATGACATCGGTCTCACTCTGCGACAGACCGACAAGATCACAGCGTACGAGGCGACGCGCCGACCGTGGCTGCCCGCAACCGCATCGCGTTGAGAATTCCCTTGTATAGCAAGGGATTCTGCATTCGCGCCACGCGCGCAACAAGCAGAACAACATCGACTCGTGCCGCGACGCGCTAGAAAAGTCCTGAGACACAAGCGGATTAGGTTGGACTGCGGCGTTCCACGTCCTACGGTGGCGGACGAGTCGGCCAGAGTGGCCGAGCCCAATGTCCGGGGAGGACACGTGCCAAACAAGGCTCAGTTCATCGAGTTGCTCGCCGAGCGACTCGACGGAGACAGGAAGCGCGCTGCGGCCGCGCTCGACGCGGTGATCGACACCGTGTACGCAAACGTCGCAAAGGGCGAGCGGGTGGCCCTCACCGGTTTCGGCATCTTCGAGAAGCGCATCCGCGCCGCTCGTACCGCCCGCAACCCCGCCACAGGTGCGGCGGTCAAGGTGAAGAAGACCGCTGTGCCCGCATTCCGCGCCGGTGCGGAGTTCAAGGCCATCACGAGCGGAGCGCGCAAGGTCGCCAAGGCTCCGGCCAAGAAGGCCGTGGCGAAGAAGGCTGCACCGGTGAAGAAGGCTGTGGCGAAGAAGGCGGCACCCGTCAAGAAGGCAGTGGCGAAGAAGGTTCCGGCCAAGAGGACCACTGCGAAGAAAGCTCCCGCGAACCGTTCTCGGTAGCTCTGCCGATCAGCAGCCGAGACTCGCGAGGGCCCGATGACACCACGTCGGTGCCCTCGCGAGTTAGCGGGCCGCGCGGCCGTAGTAGTCGGCAGACACCACGACGCCGTCGGCGACCGCCAGGATCCAGACGGCTCCCTTGCGAGTAGCGACCGATTCGGGTGGTGGTTGCACGAGCTGTGCTACCAGTCCCGGGATCGCTATGCCCTGACTGCACATCACCGTTGATGCCGCTGACTTCGCGAGAGCCAAGACCTCAGAGCGCGCGGCGTCCGGGTCGTTGACGTACGCCTCGTCGGCGAAGGTCGGCACGATCTCGACCTCGCGGCCGGACACCTGTGCCAACGGCTCGACGGTCTGCACGCAGCGCGTCAGATCTGCTGCCACGATGCGTTCCGGCGCGAACCCGCGCAAGAACACAGCCAGCGTGCGCGCCTGCCGGCGGCCGATCTTCTCCAGCGGGCGCAGCCGATCGTCGCCCCGCCACTCGCTTCGCTTGCCCGCCTTGGCATGCCGCACGAGCGCGACGACCGATTGCGGAACGGGCACCGCCGTGAACTCGTCGAGCACCGACCGTTCGCGGTCATAGGTCAACCTCGCACGTGCGTCCGCGACGGGCAGCCAGAGCAGGTCGCTCACCTCGTCGCCGGCCGCGAATTCGCCGGACAGGTAGCGCATCGCCCAGAAACGGACGCTCTTCGGCACGCCCTCGACGAGGTAGTGCACCCGGCCGAGGCGGCGCGTCACGGCGACCCGGGCGCCGGTCTCTTCGGCAACTTCGCGCACGGCAGCCGCGAGATCCGATTCGCCCGCCTCCAGCTTGCCTTTGGGCAGTGTCCAGTCGTCGTAGCGGTCGCGGTGGATGACTGCCACCTGCGGCACGTCGCCGTCGTCATGCCAGACGACGCCCCCGGCGGCGCGAATCTCGGCGGGAGGCATCGTCACGGCGGGTTATTCACCCCGGCCGCCGAGGCGCTTCATCAGCATTTCCTGGTAGTCGATGTGCTTCTCGCCGCCCGAGCGCACCCAGGCGCCGTCATACTGCAGGTCCCAGGCCATGGTGTCTTCCGAGAACGCGGCGTCCAGGCACAGCCGCAGGTGCTCGGTGGCAGTGGGGTCGCTGACCCGGCACAGCAACTCGACGCGGCGATCGAGGTTGCGGTGCATGAGATCCGACGAGCCGATCCAGTACTCGGGTTCGCCGTCGTTTGCAAAATAGAAGATGCGCGAGTGCTCGAGGAACCGGCCGAGGATCGACCGGGTCGTGATGTTTTTCGACAAACCCGGAACGCCCGCGCGGATCGTGCAGAACGTGCGCACGAGCAGCTCGACTCGCACGCCGGCTCGCGACGCCCGGTACAGGGCGTCGATCGTCTGCTCGTCGACCAGATGGTTCGTCTTGATCTGGATGTGCGCCGGGCGGCCGGCCTCGGCATGTGCGATCTCGCGCTCGATGCGTTCGATCAGCCCGATGCGCACGCCGAGCGGTGCGACCAGCAGGGTCCGGTACGCGGTCTGCCGCGAGTAGCCGGTCAGCACGTTGAACAGGTCGGTGAGGTCGGCGCAGATCGCCTCGTCAGCGGTGAACAGGCCGATGTCCTCGTACAGGCGCGCCGTCTTCGGGTTGTAGTTGCCGGTGCCGACATGGGCGTAGCGACGGATGGTCGCGCCCTCCTGGCGCACGACGAGCGAGGCCTTGCAGTGCGTCTTGAGCCCGACCAGCCCGTAGACGACGTGACAGCCGGCGCGCTCGAGTGCGCGTGCCCACTTGATGTTTGCCTGCTCGTCGAAGCGTGCCTTGATCTCGACGATGACCACGACCTGCTTGCCGGCCTCGGCGGCGTCGATCAGCGCGTCGACGATGGGGGAGTCGCCGGACGTGCGGTACAGCGTCTGCTTGATCGCCAGGACGTTGGGGTCGGCGGCCGACCGCTCGACGAAGCGCTGAACGCTCGTCGCGAACGACTCGTACGGGTGGTGGACTAGCACGTCCCCGTCGCGCAGTGTGGCGAAGAACGACTTCGACGTCTCGCCCTCGGCGAAGCGCGGATGCGTAGCCGGGACGAACGGGCGGTCCTTGAGCGCGGGACGGTCCAGGTCGTAGATCTGCCACAGCGAGGTGAGGTCGAGCAGGCCCGGCACCCGGATCACGTCGTCGGGCGCCACGTCGATCTCGCTGGTCAGCAGCGAGAGGATCGCGTCGTCGATGTCCTCGGCAACTTCGAGGCGGACGGCCGGGCCGAACCGCCGGCGCACCAGCTCGCGTTCGAGCGCCTGCAGCAGATCCTCGTCGCGGTCCTCCTCGACCTCCAGGTCGGCATTGCGGGTGACCCGGAACAAGTGGTGCTCGATCACGTCCATGCCGGGGAACAGCATCGCGAGGTGTGCCGCGATGAGTTCTTCCAGCGGCAGGAACTCGGCGCGCGCCGACGTCCGCTTGACGACCACGAATCGCGGGACGTTGTTGGGCACCTTGACCCGGGCGAAGCGCTCGACACTGCTGTCGGGCCCGCGTACCAGCACGGCGAGGTTGAGTGACAGCCCGGATATGTACGGGAACGGGTGCGCCGGGTCGACGGCCAGCGGCGTGAGCACCGGGAAGACCTTCGAGCGGAAATACTCACTGAGCCGACGGCGCTCCTCGTCGTCGAGCGAGTTCCACCGGACGATGCGGATGCCGTTGCCTTCGAGCGCGGGCGCGATGTCTTCGAGGAAGCATCGCGCGTGCCGATCGGCGAGTTCGCGAGTTCGCGCGGCGAGCGCGGCGAGGGTCTCGGTCGGCGACAGGCCGTCCGCCGCGAGTCCCTGCAGGCCCATCTCGACGCGGCGTTTGAGCCCGGCGATACGCACCATGTAGAACTCGTCGAGGTTGCTGGCGAAGATCGCGAGGAACCTCATCCGTTCGAGCAGCGGCTGGCGCTGGTCCTCACCGAGGGCGAGCACCCGCGCGTTGAACGCGAGCCAGGACAGCTCCCGGTTGCTGAACCGGTCCGCAGGCAGATCCTCGGCGATGTCCAGATACGGTTCGAGGTCGCCCGCGGGCACCGAGTCGAACGGGTCGAGGTCGGGCACATGGATGGTGTCCGGTTGGGCCGGCGCGCGTGTGGCCGGATTGTCAGCGGAGCGCGTTCCTGTCATGAGCCGGTCTCCGTCGTGAGCATCGCAGCGAGTACCGCAGCGCAGCGAGGAACGCAGCGAGGAGCGGAGCGAAGGAGGCCGGCGGGGAACGCGGTCATGGGTTCATGATGCCCGCTCAGGGTGAACTATGGACGACGCGCGATGGGTCGCTGCGATCGCGGCCGTCGTGCGCAGACCGACGCCGAGCAGCAGGGCAGCGCGCAGGTCGGACTCCGTGTCGACGTCCTGGCGCAGGCCTGGGCCCGCGGGAAGCGGCACGGCTCGGCTCGCGTGCCGCTCGGCCGAGCCTGGTCCGAATGCCGGCTCGAGCTCAGCGCCCGGCGTGGCAGTGAGCATCGTCGTGCCGGTGCCGGCGGAATCTGCCACGAACGCGCGCCCATGCCCGGCCGCGGCGTCGAGCGCTTGCGCCAGCTCGGAGGGGGTTAGCGCGGGCAGATCGCCGACCAGCGCGGCTACAGCGGCATCCGGCCAGCGCTCCCGAGCGTGCCGGGCGCCCTCGACGACGGCGGCGTTGAGGCCGGGACGCTGCTGCACCAGATCGTGTTCGACGGACGGGCGGTCGCCGATGCGCAGCACCCGGGCGACATTCGGGGCGTCGCGGGCGGCGCGCATGGTGTCTTCGCGCATCGCGCGCACCAGGTTGGCGTGCGCGTCGGCGTCCGGGCTGAAACCGGCCAGGCGCGACTTCGCCCGGGGGAGCGCCTTGACCGGGACGAGCACCGTCCAGCGCACGGCACCGGTCGCAGGCATGCAGGCATGGTCGCACGCGTTCGACTGTCAGTGACCGCCGTGCGTCGATGCGGCAGACTGCAAGCGCGAGGGAGAGGGGACAGCGGGGTGCCGAGACAGCACAAGCGCCGCAAGCCCGGGCACGGCGAGAGGCTGGGCTTCTGGTGGCGGCTCACCTGGATCGTGCTGTATGCGCCGTTCGGCGTGCTCACCAAGCTGCGCTACCACAATCTCGAGCGCATCCCGGCTGCCGGCCCGGCGATCGTGATCGTCAACCACATCTCGCACGTCGATCCGATGCTGGTCGCCCGGTACATCCTCGACGCCGGGCGGGTTCCGCGATTCCTCGCCAAGGACAGCATCTTCCGGGTTCGGGTCGTCGGTCATGCGATGCGCCAGATGGGGCACGTCCCGGTGAACCGGGGCACCGCGGAGGCAGGTGCGTCACTGACCGTCGCGGTCGATGCGCTGCGCCAGGGACGCGTCATCCTGATGCATCCGGAAGGCACCGTGACTCGCGATCCCGACCAGTGGCCCATGTCGGCCCGGACAGGCGCTGCGCGGCTCGCCCTGCTGGCGCCGGACGTCCCGGTGATCCCGCTCGGGCAGTGGGGGGTGCAGGACGTCGTCGACCTCTACCACAAGCGGATCCGGCTGCTGCCCCGGCGCGAGCACCACATCGTCGCCGGCGAGCCGATCGACCTCAGCGCGTTCCGCGGGCCCGGCAGGGACCGTCCGTCCGCCGAGAACCTCCGCGCGATGACCGACGTGATGATGGGCGAGGTTCGCACTCTCGTCGCGGGGCTGCGTGGCGAGCCGGCCCCGACCGGCGGGTTCTACCGCTACGTCCACCCGGTTCGCCGCGGCAAGGCCGAGCAACCCCAGGACGCCGCGTGAACACCGTCCGGACGGCTGTCCTCGGCGCGGGGTCATGGGGCACCGCGTTCGCCAAGGTGCTCGTCGACGCCGGGTGCGACGTCACCCTGTGGGCGCGCCGCCCCGAGCTCGCCGACAAGATCAACTCCGAGCACGAGAACGTCGACTACCTGCCCGGCCTCGGCCTGCCGCTCGCATTGCGTGCCACGCACGACCATGCCAAAGCGCTCGACGGCGCCGAGCTCGTCGCGATCGCTGTCCCGTCGCAGACGCTGCGCGACAACCTCGCGATGTGGGCGCCGAGCCTGCCCGGCGACGCGACCCTCGTGAGCCTGATGAAGGGCGTCGAGCTGGGCACCACGAAGCGGATGAGCGAGGTGATCGGTGAGGTTGCCGCGCATCCGTTCGACCGGATCGCGGTCGTGTCCGGCCCGAACCTCGCCCGCGAGATCGCGCAGGAGCAGCCGACCGCCACCGTCGTCGCGTGCGCGGACCTCGAACGAGCCCGATTCGTCCAGCAGGCCTGCAGCGCGCCGTACTTCCGCCCGTACACGAACACCGACGTCGTCGGCTGCGAGCTCGGGGGCGCGGTCAAGAACGTGATCGCGCTGGCCTGCGGCATGGCCACCGGGATGGGCTTCGGCGACAACACTCTCGCGTCGGTGATCACCCGCGGCCTGGCCGAGACCGCGCGGCTGGGCCACGCGCTGGGCGCCGACCCGATGACGTTCGCCGGCCTTGCCGGCCTCGGCGACCTCGTCGCGTCGTGCTCGTCGCCGCTTGCCCGCAACCGGTCATTCGGCGAGCGGCTGGGCCGTGGTGAGACGCTCGAGCAGGCCCAGCAGGCCATGCACGGCCAGGTCGCCGAGGGCGTCAAGTCGTGCCGGTCGGTGCTCGAGCTGGCCGCGCGCCACGGCGTCGACGTGCCGATCACCGAATCGGTCGAGGCGGTCTGTTACCGACGGCTCAGTCCGGCCGACATGCTGCGCGGGCTGATGAGCAGGTCCATCAAGAGCGAGGGCATCTGACCGGCTCGGTAGGGTCAGCCGCTATGCCGGAACCTAAGCGGAAAATTCGGGTCGCAGTCGTCTACGGCGGGCGCAGCAGCGAGCACGGGGTGTCGGTGGTGTCGGCCGGCAGCGTGCTGGCAGCACTCGACCCGGAACGGTACGACGTCGTGCCGGTCGGCATCACCCGCGGCGGTGCCTGGGTGCTCACCGCCGCCGATCCGGAGAAGCTGCAGATCACGGGCGCGACGCTGCCCGAGGTCGAGTCCGGCACGGCGGTCATGCTGTCCGGCGACCCCAGCGTCAACTCGCTGATCGTCGTCGAGCCCGGCGAGGGCGCCAAGGCACTCGGCTCGGTCGACGTCGTGTTTCCCGTGCTGCACGGGAAATTCGGCGAGGACGGCACGATCCAGGGCCTGCTCGAGATGGCCGGCGTGCCCTACGTAGGGGCGGGCGTCTTCGCCAGTGCCGCCGCGATGGACAAGGAGTTCAGCAAGAAGCTGCTGCGGGCCGACGGCATCCCGGTCGGCGAGTACGCCGTGCTACGCCGTGGCGACGACGTGTCGGCCGTCGACCTGGAGCACCTGGGCCTGCCGGTGTTCGTCAAGCCGGCCCGCGCGGGATCGAGTATCGGCATCACCAAGGTGAAGCGCTGGGCCGACCTGGCCGCAGCCGTCGAGACGGCACTCGGGCACGACGACAAGGTTCTCGTCGAGGCGGCCGTGGTCGGGCGCGAGGTCGAGTGCGGCGTCATCGAGGACGAAGCCGGCCGGCCGATCGCCAGCGTGCTGGCCGAGATCCGCCTGGTCCGCGGGCACGACTGGTACGACTTCGACGCGAAGTACATCGACGACGCCTGCGAGTTCGACATCCCGGCCAGGCTGCCCGCCGACGTCACGACGCAGGTTCGCGACCTTGCCTGCCGGGCGTTCACCGCCCTGGACGGTGCCGGCCTCGCCCGCGTCGACTTCTTCGTCCGCCCGGACGGGACGGTGCTCGTGAACGAGGTGAACACCATGCCCGGCTTCACGCCGATCTCGATGTTCGCCCGCGCCTGGGCCGCGACCGGCGTCGACTACCCCGAGCTGGTCGACCGCCTCATCGGCAGCGCGTTGCGTCGAGCCGGCCGCTAAGGCGTCTTGTTCGGACAGATCTGTCCGGTCATACTCGCCGGTAACAGGGCTCATGCCGTTTTGCCGTAGAGGGGCCAAGATGGGCGTACTGGGTGGGTTCCGTCGAGTTACCGCGGGCGCCGGCGTTGTCGCGCTCACCGCCGCCTCGCTGATTGCCGTCGCCGAGCCCGCGCGCGCGGACGGTCCTGGGGTAGGGACGCCCTGGGTGGTCAGCCTGGGCGACTCCGCGATCTCCGGCGAGGCGGGCCGCTGGGCGGGCAACACCAACAACAGCTCGAGCGAGGTCGACGCGCTCGGTCCGACCGCGTACTACGACAACGCCGGCAACACCGCGGAGCGGATCCCGGGCTGCCATCGGTCGAAGTCCGCCGAGGTCTACATCGGTGGCGGTGTCAACGGTCTGAACCTCGCGTGCTCGGGCGCGCGCACCTCCACCCAGCCGTTCTCGTCCGGCAGCGACTTCAAGCCGGGCCTGGACTTCTACAACGACGGTGCCGGCCACCTCGGCCAGGCGCTGATGCTGCAGCAGTTCGCCGCCACGCACAACGTCAAGGCGGTGCCTGTACTGATCGGCGCGAACAACTACCACTTCGCCGACATCGTGCAGGCCTGCGTCGAGGACTGGCTCACGTCGCCGAGCTGGTGGAAGAACCTCTGCCAGGACGACAGCAACGTCGCACCGCTGTTCACCTCGAGCAACGTCGCGACCCAGACGGCCAACATCAGGGGCGCGATCCTCAATGTCCGCCAAGCGATGGCGAATGCCGGGTATTCGGACTCGTCGTACACGATTCTCGTCCAGACCTACTGGAACCCGATCCCGAAAGGCGCGCAGTTCCGGTACCCCGAGTCGGGCTGGACGCGGCAGAGCGTCGGCGGCTGCGGGGTGTGGAATGCCGACGCAGATTGGGCCAACAACACCGCGGTGGCCACCATCAACAACTCGGCGCGCAATGCGGCGGCACAAGCCGCGCTCCCCAACGTCAAGGTGCTCGACATCGGCGGGCTGACCGTCGGCCACCGGCTGTGCGAGAACACCGACGGCCTGCTCGAGGAGAAGGGCTTGACCTCGTGGACGCAGCCCGGCGCGGCGGACAGCAGCGAATGGATCAACCAGATCCGCACGACCAGCACGATCTTCGGGCCGTATCAGCTGCAAGAGGACGCGCACGCCAGCTACTGGGGTCAGCTGGCGATGCGCAACTGCCTGCGCCAGGCATACAACGGCGGTGCGCCTCGGGGTGGCTCCTGCGTGCCGACGGCCGGTGGCGGCCTGGACGCTCAGGGCGAGCCGAAGACCACCCTGCAGGTCAGCTGATCGCCCCGGCTGTGCGCAACTCGGCAAGCGCGTCCTCGCCGTAGCCCAACTCGGCGAGCAGGGCCGCGGTGTCCGCCCCGGCTGGCGGTGGCTCGCCGGGGGTCGACGGGGTTCGTGCGAAGCGCGGTGCGGGCGCCGCGAGCGTTGCGCCGGCGACGTTGACGTACGAGGCGCGTGCGGCGTTGTGCGGGTGATCCGGCGCCTCGGCCAAGGTGAGTACCGGCGCGACGCAGGCGTCCGACTCGGCGAACACGGCGGCCCAGTCGTCGCGGGTCCTGGTCGCGAAGACGTCGCCGAGCAGCTCGGTCAGCGTGGGCCAGTTGCGCCTGTCGTATGGAGACGACGCGTCCAGGCCGAGCTTGTCGACGAGCACCTGCCAGAACTTCGGCTCCAGTGCGCCGACGGCGACGTAACGGCCGTCCGAGCAGGCATAGCAGCGGTAGTTCGGCGCGCCGCCGTCGAGGATGTTGGCCGCCCGCGAGTCGTGCCACGCACCGGACGCGAACAGCCCACGCGTCATCGTGCCGAGGTACGCAGCGCCCTCGGTCATCGCCGCGTCGATCACCTGCCCCTGGCCGGTGGCCCGCGCGTGCAGCAGCGCGGCGAGCATGCCGACGGCCAGCGACATCGCGCCGCCGCCGAAGTCGGCGAGGTAGTTCACCGGGGGAGTCGGCGGCCCGTCCGCGGGACCGATGCCGTGCAGTAGGCCCGACACGGCGAGGTAGGTGATGTCGTGACCGGCGGTCGCGGCGAGCGGGCCGTGCTGGCCCCAGCCGGTCATGCGTCCATACACCAGCGTACGGTTGCGCGCCAGGGCGGGGTCCGGCCCGACGCCCAACCGCTCGGCCACACCCGGCCGAAAACCCTCGATCAGCGCGTCAGACCGCTCGGCCAGCCGCAACACGACTTCGGCCGCGCCGGGACGCCGCAGGTCGAGCGCGATCGACCGCCGCCCGCGCCCGAGTGCAGGCACCGTCAATGCGTCGGGCGCCAGCTTCTCGACGCGCACCACCTCGGCGCCGAGGTCGGCGAGCAGCATGCCCAGGAACGGCACCGGCCCGATCGCCGGCAGCTCGACGATCCGCACGCCGTGCAAGGGACCCGCCATCAGAAGCCCAGGCTACGGCCGATGATCTCCTTCATGATTTCGGTCGTGCCGCCGTAGATCGTCTGCACCCGGCTGTCGACGAACGCCTGCGCGATCGGGTACTCGGACATGTACCCGTAGCCGCCGTGCATTTGCAGGCAGCGGTCCATGACCTTGTTCTGCAGCTCGGTCGTCCACCACTTGGCCATGGCGGCGGTCGGGATGTCGAGCTTGTCGGCGCAGTGTTCCTCGATGCACCGGTCGACGAACGTCCGCGCGATATGTACCTCGGTGGCGAGCTCGGCCAGCAGGAACCGGTTGTGCTGGAACTTGCCGATCGGCCGCCCGAACGCCGTCCTGTCGCGGCAGTACTCCATCGTCGACTCGAGTGCGAGCTCAGCCGCCGCGACGGCGCCGACGGCGATCGTCATCCGTTCACGGACGAGGTTCTCGATCAGGTAGACGAAGCCCTGACCCTCCTCGCCGAGCAGGTTGGCGGCGGGCACGCGTGCGTCGGTGAAGAACAGCTCGGCGGTGTCCTGCGCCTTGAGGCCGATCTTGTCCAGGTTGCGACCGCGCTCGAATCCGGGCGTGCCGCGCTCGACGCAGATCAGCGAGATCCCCTTGGCGCCTTCGGCCGGGTCGGTCTTGGCGGCGACGATGACCAGGTCGGAGAGAATGCCGTTCGTGATAAAGGTCTTCTGCCCGTTGAGAACGTAGGAGTCGCCGTCACGGGTGGCCGTCGTGCGGATGGACTGCAGGTCGCTGCCCGCGCCCGGCTCGCTCATCGCGATCGCGGTGATGATGTCGCCGGTGCAGAGTCCGGGCAGCCACCGTTGCTTCTGCTCGTCGGTGGCCAGCCGTTCCAGGTACGGTACGACGAGATCGTTGTGCACGGGAAACCCGATGCCGGACGCCTGTGCCCGGATCTGCTCCTCGCCGAGTACGACGTTGAAACGGAAGTCGGGCTGCCCGCCGCCGCCGTACTTCTCGTCCACGGCGGTACCGAGCAGCCCCTGCCGCCCGGCCTCGCGCCAGACAGCGCGATCGACGATGCCGTCCTTGGCCCACTGCTGGTTGTGCGGCGTGACGTACTTGGCGAAGAACGTGCGGCAGGTCTCGCGGAACGCGTCGTGGTCCTCGTCGAACAGTGTCCGGGCGAGGGGCATCAGAACGTTTCGCCGTTCTCGGCCTTCTTGCGGAGCAGCGGGCTGGGCGTGAACCGGTCGCCGTAGCGTTCGGCCAGCTGGTCGGCGCGGGCGACGAACGAAGCGACGCCACCCGGGTAACCGTTGACGTACTGCAGCACGCCGCCGGTCCACGGTGGGAAGCCGATGCCCATGATCGATCCGATGTTCGCGTCGGCCACCGTCGTCAGGACGTTCTCCTCCAGGCAGCGCACCGACTCGACCACCTCGGCGAACAGCATCCGCTCTTGCAGCTCGTGCAGGTCGATGCCTGCGGGGTCCGCGACGGACGGGAACTCCGTGGCGAGTCCGGGCCAGAGGCGGGTCCGCTTGCCATCGGCGTCGTAGTCGAAGAAGCCCTTACCCCGCAGGCGTCCCGGTCGGCCGAGCTCGACCATCCGATCGACGACAGCCTCGCCGGGATGCGCCGGGAACGCCCCTCCCGCCGCCTCGATCGCCGAACGGGTCTCGTTGCGGATCTTGACGAACAGCTCCATGTTCAGCTCGTCGGTCAGCTGCAGCGCGCCGACCGGGTAGCCGGCCTGCGTGGTGGCCTGCTCGATCGTCGCGGGGGGCACGCCCTCGGCGAGCATCGCCAGCGCCTCGTTGACGAACGTGCCAATGACGCGACTGGTGAAGAAGCCGCGGCTGTCGTTCACGACGATGGGCGTCTTCTTGATCCGCGCCGCGTAGTCGAGCGCGCGGGCGATCGCCTCGTCGGAGGTCTGCTCGCCGCGGATGATCTCCAGCAGCGGCATCTTGTCGACGGGGGAGAAGAAGTGCAGCCCGACGAAATCCTGCTTGCGCACGACGCCGCCAGCCAGCTCCGTGATCGGCAGCGTCGACGTGTTCGAGCCGAGCAGCGCGTCGGCTGCCACGACGGGCTCGATCTCGCCGAACACCCGATGCTTCAAGGCCGTGTTCTCGAAGACCGCTTCGACGACGAGATCGCAACCGGCCAGACCCGCGTTGTCGGCGGTCGGCGTGATCCGGGCCAGCACCTCGTCGCGCTTCGCCTCGGTCAGCTTGCCGCGCGAGATCGCCTTGTCGAGCACCTTGCGCGAGTAGTCCTTGCCCTTCTCGGCCGCCTCGATCGAGACGTCCTTCAGCACGACGTCGATGCCGTTTCGTGCTGTCACGTAGGCGATTCCGGCGCCCATCATGCCGGCGCCGAGCACGGCCACCTTGGTGGCCTCGCGCTTCGGGTAGCCGGACGGTCGCGAGCCACCGGCGTTGATCGAGTTCAGGTCGAACCAGAACGCCTGGATCATGTTCTTCGCGACCTGGCCCCGGGCCAGATCGACGAAATACCGCGTCTCGATCCGGATCGCCGTGTCGACGTCGACCTGACTGCCCTCGACCGCGGCGCACATGATGTGGTGCGGCGCGGGCATCGGGGCGCCCTTGACCTGCTTGCGCAGGTTGGCCGGGAACGCCGGCAGGAACGCGGCGAACTTCGCGTTCGATGGCGTGCCGCCCGGGATCTTGTGGCCGGGCTTGTCCCACGGCTGCGCGGCCTCGGGGTTGGCCTTGATCCAGTCCCGCGCTTTCGCCAGCATCTCCTCAGGCGTGGCGGCCAGCTCGTCGACGATGCCGGTCTCCAGCGCCTGCGCCGGCTTGAGCCGCTGCCCCTGCAGTAGCAGCTTCATCAGCGCGTCGGCGATGCCCAGCATCCGGACCGTCCGGGTGACGCCGCCGGCGCCGGGCAGCAAGCCGAGTGTGACCTCGGGGAAGCCGAACTCTGGGTTGGCTGCGCTTACTAACGCGACGCGGTGATGGCAGGCGAGCGCGATCTCCAAGCCGCCGCCGAGCGCGGCGCCGTTGAGTGCCGCGACGACCGGCTTGCCCAGCGTCTCGAGCGCGCGCTGCGAGGCCTTGATGCTCGAGACGTAGTCGAAGAACTCCTTGAGGTTGTCGTCGCCGACCTGGATCAGGTTGCGCAGGTCGCCGCCGGCGAAGAACGTGTCCTTCGCCGAGGTGACGATCACGCCGGACAGCGAGTCCTTCTCCGCGACGAGCCGGTCGACGGTCGCGGCAAACGCGCCGCCGAACGCCCGGTTCATCGTGTTGGCGCGCTGGTCGGAATCGTCCATGGTCAGCGTGACGATGCCGTCGTCGTCCTGGGTCCAGTTGATCATGCTCACACCCGCTCCACGATGGTCGCTACGCCCATGCCGCCGCCGACGCACAGCGTCGCCAGCCCGTACCTGAGATCTCGTCGTTCCAGCTCGTCGATCAGCGTGCCCAAGATCATCGCCCCGGTGGCGCCGAGTGGGTGGCCGAGCGCGATCGCGCCGCCGTTGACGTTCACCTTCTCGTGCGGGACGTCCAGGTCGCGCAGGAACTTCAGTACGACCGCCGCGAACGCCTCGTTGACCTCCCACAGGTCGATCTGGTCGACGGTCAGCCCGGCCTTGGCGAGTGCCTTGCGGGCAGCGGGGCCCGGCCCGGTCAGCATGATCGTCGGCTCCTGCGCGACGACGCCGGTGGCGACGACGCGGGCGCGTGGCGTGAGCCCCATGTCTCGGCCGGCCTGCTCGCTGCCGACGATCGTCAGTGCCGCTCCGTCGACGATGCCGGACGAGTTGCCCGGCGTGTGCACGTGGTTGATGCGCTCGACCCAGTGGTACTTCTGCAGCGCCACGGCGTCGAATCCGCCCATGTCGCCGATCGCCGCGAAGGACGGCTTGAGCGCGGCCAGCGCCTCGGGTGTCGTGCCCGGGCGCGGGAATTCGTCGTGATCGAGCAGGGTCAGCCCGCTGCGGTCGCGTACCGGGATCACCGAGCGGCTGAACGCTCCGTCGGCGATCGCCTTCCCGGCACGGGTCTGCGACTCGGCAGCGAACAGGTCGACGTCGGCGCGGCCGAAGCCCTCGATCGTCGCGATCAGATCCGCGCTGATGCCCTGCGGCACGAAGCTGGTCGCGTAGGACGTCTCGGGATCCATCGCCCACGCCCCGCCGTCGGAGGCCATCGGCACGCGCGACATCGACTCGACGCCGCCGGCGAGCAGCAGATCCTCCCAGCCGGATCGGACTTTCTGTGCTGCGGTGTTCACCGCTTCGAGGCCGGACGCGCAGAAACGGTTGAGCTGGAAGCCGGGGCCGGATTTCTCCAGCCCGGCCGCGAGCGCGGCGGTGCGCGCGATGTCGGAGCCCTGGTCGCCGATCGGTGTGACGACGCCGAGCACGACGTCCTCGATGCGACCGGGATCCAGCGTCGGATTGCGCTTGCGCAGCTCGTCGATCAAGCCGACCAGCAGCGAGATGGGCTTGGCCTCGTGCAGCGAGCCGTTCTGCTTGCCCTTGCCGCGTGGTGTGCGGATCGCGTCGTAGACGAAGGCTTCTGTAGTCATGGACTGACCGTCCTCGAGGAGATGACCGAGTGCGCCGAATCGGCGCGAGCTCTTGGGACGTTTATCTCGACGCTGACAGTATCACTGGCGCAGTTGTGCCGATAGGATTGTGAGTGTGACCACGGCAGTCGAGCCAAGCGACGAGGAGCTGACCGTCGACGAGCTCGCCGCGCGTACCGGCATGACCGTGCGCACCGTCCGCTTCTACGCGGCCGAGGGGTTGCTGCCGGTGCCCGTACGGCGCGGACGGATCGCATATTACGGCTCGCAGCACCGCATGCGGCTCCAGCTGATCCGCCAGCTGCAAGATCACGGCTACACGCTCGCGGCGATCGAGCGGGTCCTGGTGCGCATCCCATACGACGCGTCGTCTGCCGACTTCGCGATGCAGGCGGCGATGCTCGCCCCGTGGACGCCCGAGCCAGCTGAGGAACTCAATCGCGCCGCGTTGCAGCGACGTGCCGGGCGGCCGTTGTCCCGTGCCGAACTCGACCTGCTGGTCGCGCTGGGCATGGTCGAACGGGTCGGCCGAGCGGGCTTTCGGACTACGCCGTCGATGCTCGGCATGGGCCTGGAGCTGATCGACCTGCCGGTGCCTGCCGCCGTCCTGCGCGAAGCCGCCGCGGTGATCCACGAGCACGCGACGGCCGTCGCGGAAGGACTCACCGAGGTCTTCCAGCGCGGCATCTGGGAACCGTTCCGCCGCGGCAAGACGACCGATCGCGATCAGCTCGCCGCGGTCGTGTCGAGGCTGCGACCCCTTGCCGTGCAGGGCTTGGTGAGCGCGTTCGGGCATGCTGCCGATCGCGCGATGCGCCGCGCGATCACCGACTAGCTCGCCCTGCTCCGACCCTCCAGCGCGGCGGCCGTACACCCTTGACCTGTCGCGTTCTGTGTGATTCAGTTCGAAGCTGTCGGAACGACGGTATGGACGGGACTGCACCGCCGCATCCCGGGCAAGTGGGTCCAACCGGCGAAAACATGACTGGCGTCAATAGTCGTGGCACAGGTATGGCCATCGCAGCCACGACAGCCGCACTGCGAAGTCAACACAATCCAACAGGAGGACTCGTGAGACCGCTGCTGCGTGGCCTGGCCGCCGTGCTCGTCGCTGTGCCGATGATCGCCGTCGCGGTCGTGTCAGCGCCTCCGGCAGGTGCGCAGGACAACGGCCTCGGGCTCACGCCGTTGCTCGGGTGGAGTAGCTGGAGCTTCATCCGGCGGACTCCGTCGGCGGCGAAGATCGAGGCTCAGGCCGACGCGATGGTGAGCAGCGGGTTGAAGGACGTCGGCTACCGGAACGTGAATGTGGACGATTTCTGGTATCAGTGCCCGGGTAGCCAGGGTCCCAATGTCGACGAGTTCGGCCGGTGGGTGATCGACGCGACGAAGTTCCCGTCGAGCGGTTCGCGGAACGGCATCCAGGCGGTGGCCGACTACGTCCACGCCAAGGGGTTGAAGTTCGGGCTGTACATGACGCCGGGTATCTCGCATCAGGCGGTCGCGCAGAACACCGCGATCGAGGGCACGCCCTATCACGCAGCCGACATAGCCACGACAGCGAGCGAGAACAACTACAACTGCCGGGGCATGGTCGGCATCGACTACAGCAAGCCCGGCGCGCAGGAGTTCATCGACTCGTGGGCTAAGCAGTTCGCGTCCTGGGGCGTGGACTACCTCAAGCTGGACGGTGTCGGCAGCTTCGACGTCCCCGACCTCGTGGCGTGGTCGACAGCGCTGCGCAACACCGGACGGCCGATCCACCTGGAGCTGTCGAACAACCTCGCGATCGGCAGTGCGGCGACGTGGAAGCAGTACTCCAACGGTTGGCGCACCGGCGGTGATGTTGAGTGTTACTGCGGGCCGGGTGGGGCGAGTTACCCGCTGACCGACTGGAGCCACGTCTCATCCCGGTTCAACCAGGTCGCCAACTGGGCGCCCTACGGCGGGCCGGGCGGGTTCAACGACTACGACTCGATCGAGGTCGGCAACGGCAGCAACGACGGGCTCACGCTGACCGAGCGCAAGACCCAGATGAGCCTGTGGGCCCTGGCCGCGTCGCCGTTCATCCTGGGCACCGACCTGACCAACCTGGACCCGACCGACCTGGCGTTGCTGAAGAACACCGACGTGCTCGCGGTCGACCAGGACGCCATCGACGCGACCCGGATCGTCAACGTCAATGGCCAGCAGGTCTTCACCAAGAAAGAGCCCAACGGCGACGCGATCGTCGGCCTGTTCAACACGAGCGGGACGCCGCAGCTGATCTCGACGAGCGCCTCGACCCTCAACATGGCACCCGGCACTGACTACCTCGTCAAGGATCTGTGGAGCCACGAATCGACCGAGACGACCGGGGCGATCAGCGCCACGGTGCCCTCGCACGGCGTCGCGTTCTACCGGGTGAGCGCGCTATCCAATCCGACGCAGGCCCCGCCGAACGCCACCCTCGGGATGAGCCCACTGCCGAACCTGACCGCCGGGCAGCCGGCAACGGCCACGGCGTCCTTCACCGACAACGGCGATCTCGCAGCCAAGCAAGTGCATCTGGGCCTGCAGGCGCCCACGGGCTGGTCGGTCACGCCGACGTCGCCGACATCGTTCCCGGCCGTCGAGACCGGGCAGACCGTCCAGGCCACGTTCCAGGTCGTCGCGCCGGCTACGGGCAGCCTCTTCCAGACCGACACGCTGACCGGCACGGCCGGCTACACGTGGTCAGGCAAGACGACGGTGAACCTGACCGCCCCGCAGAACGTCACGACGAGCCCGCCGGTTCAGCCGCCGTACCAGACGTTCTCCTCGGCCACCGACGCGCCCGCGTCGTTCGGCCAGATCGGCCAGCAGTTCGGGATCTCCGGCGCCGGCGCCGACCTGTTCTCCAACAGCGACGCCTACTCGACGATCTACCTGAAGGGTGCGGTCGGCACGACGTCGACGGTCGACACGAAGGTCGTGTCGCAGCAGGGTCTGACCGGCTTCGGCAAGGCAGGCATCATCGTCCGCAACGACGCCACCGGATCGGGCACCACGCCCGAAGGCGTGATCCTGTTCGCGTCGCCGTCGGGCGGGATCCAGCTCGAGTGGACCAACAACGGCGGCAACTTCATCAACGCCGTCACGCCCGCGAACGGCACCAATCCCTTCGCGCTACCGGTATGGCTCAAGCTCGAGCGGACCGGCGACAGCTACACCGGCTACTACTCCAACGACGGCAAGGGCTGGTACACGGTCGGCACCGCGACCGTGTCCGCGCAGGCCGCGACGCAGGACGCCGGCATCTTCGTGACGTCGCACTCGACCGGCACGCTCGCACAGGTGGTGTTCGACGGCCTGACCGCCGTCGACGGCGCCGTCCCGCCGCCGCCTGGCCCGAAGCTGTACGAGGCGGAGTCGCCGGCGAACACGATCGTCGCCCCGGCGAGAATCTCCAGCTGCACCGGCTGCTCGGGCGGCCAGAAGGTCGGCTTCGTCGGCAACGGCGGCACCGTGACCTTCAACGGCGTCACCGCGCCGTCGGCCGGCAGCTACGACATGACGATCTACTACCTGAACGGCCCGCCCAGCCGCGACGCGGTCATCACCGTGAACGGCGTCGACGTCCAGACCGTGTCGTTCACGCCGACCACGGACTTCAACACCGTCGGAACGGTGACAGTGCCGGTGCCCCTGGTGGGCGGGACCAACACGATCGAGTTCTCCAACCCGGCGGCGTTCGCCCCGGACTTCGACCGGATCGCGGTGGCCGCAACGCCGAGCTGATTCGCCGAGCCAACAGGCCGCTGTGGCCTACTTCGGTACCCCCCCGCCGAGGTAGGCCACAGCCACTCTCGTGACGAACTTGTACACGCCGTCCTCGCGGGTGCCAGCGGCCCGGGCACGGCGTGCGGCGAGCGCAGGCCGCGCTGCACGGACTCGCAGGCGGCCCAGTCCTGGCGGTTCGTCAGGTCCCAGAAGTCGACCGCGTATGACGGGTCGCCGGCCATTTCCGGCGGGAATGCCCACACGCACTCGATGCGCGTGCGGTCGACGGCCAACGGCGTGAGCAGGTGCGTCATCACGTAGTCGGGGTGCAGGCTGATCAGCAGGTTCGGGAAGCCGACCAGGTACATGACCGTGCGTAGCTCGCGCCCGGACAATCCGGCGATGGGTGCGCCGTTGCTCCGACCGTCCAGCGACATCGTCTCGACGCCGTCGCGCAGTGTCATCGAGCCGCCCAGCCACGCACCGTCCGGGTCGAAATTGTCGCCGCTCATGGGCGGGCTGACCTTGCACAGCTCAGGATGGATGACCGAGCAGTGGTAGCACTCCTGGTAGTTCTCGATGACGATCTTCCAGTTGGCCTCGACGACGTAGTCATGCCGGGCGACGGCGCGCAACCGTTCCGGGGCGTATGGCGCGACGATGGACTCGACGGATCCGATGTGCGTACCGAACGAGCCCGAATCGCCTGCCGGATCGGCGAAAACCCAGCCGTGCCACTCGACGACCCGGATCGGCGCCAGCCCGAACTGCGCGGCGTCGAAGCCCTCGACGCCGCGATAACCCGGCGCGCCGCGCAGCGTTCCGTCCAGGCGGTACGTCCAGCCGTGGTACGGGCAGATGATCGCGTCGCCGCTCGCCGTCGCGTCACATGGCAGCAGCTCGTGCCCGCGGTGCCGGCAGGTGTTGGCGAACGCGCGCAGCTCGCCGTCGTCGGCGCGGACGAGCAGGATCCCGCCCTGGCCGGTGTCGACGGCTCGCCGGCTGCCGGCTGCGGCCAGGTCTTGGACGCGGCCCAGGCACATCCAGCGGCCGAAGAAGTTCGTGCGCTCCCAGTCGAGGACGGCAGGGTCGACGTATGCCGCGCGCGGCAACATCCGGCTGCTGCCGAAGTCCGCCAGCGCGGGCGCGAGCTCAGCGGCGTCGATCGGCGCGGGCACGCCACGCATTTCTGCGCCTCCCTACCGGCGGTGCGTGCAGAGCTGGTCGGGCCGGTATGTGCTGTCGTCCTCGGGTACCGCGCAGATCGCCTTGAGCTTGCCGGCGATCGCGTGTCCGAGAATGGGCAACGGCTGGTAGGCCATCTTCTTCGGCACCCGAACCTCGACGTAGACCGAACGGTCGACCGACGTGAACACGGTCGAACTCTTCTCCTGCACGGGCAGCCAGTACACCTCGCCGGCGAGGAATACCTGTTCGCTCGAACCGGGCGTGAGCCCTGCGGGACGGGTGACACCGCATCGCAGCACGACCGGCGGATCGCCCCAGGCGACGACGAACGGCGAGTCGGGCTCGGTGTGGACGGCGCGCGGCGCGAGCGGGCCGAGCTTCACCGGAAGTGCGCTGAGCACCTGGGCGCACGGCGCCTCCGCCGCTGCGTTCGACGGCGGGGCCGCGACGGTGATCGGGGGAGGCGGGCCCGATGGCGTCGCCTCGTGGGACTTGCCGGAGCCGCGAGCAAGGGCGAAGGCGACGATCACCGTCACCGGCAGCGCGATCGCCGTCGCGATGAGGGCGTTGCGGCGGCTCGGGGCATCGATCGTGGGGCTCCTACAGATGGACCACTGGGCAGGTGAGCGTGCGCGTTATGCCGACGACGCCCTGCACCCGTGCGACGACGAGCTTGCCCAGCTCGTCCACGCTCGCCGCCTCGGCACGCACGATCACGTCGTACGGGCCGGTGACGTCCTCGGCGCTCGTGACGCCCGGCAGGTTGCCGATCTCGTTCGCGACCGCTGCTGCCTTGCCTACCTCGGTCTGGATGAGGATGTACGCGTTCACGGTCGCCATCGGCGCGTCCTTCCGTCCTCGCATCATCGGGAAGGTAGAACCTAGCGCAGGCCCGAATACCGCCCGCACAGTGAGGAATTCCGAGATCACCGTTTCCGACGTGGGAGAGTTCGGCCTGATCGCACGGGTCACCGCCGGACTGTCGATCGCCGACACGACGCTGCTCGGTCCGGGCGACGACGCGGCCGTGGTGCGGACCCCGGACGGGCGCGTCGTGGCGACGACGGACATGCTGATCGAAGGCCGGCATTTCCGCCGAGACTGGTCCACGGCGAACGACGTGGGCCACAAGGCCGCCGCCCGCAACTTCGCCGACATCGTGGCGATGGGCGCCGTGCCGACGGCGCTGCTCGTCGGATTCGGCACGCCCGCCGACCTCGAGCTGTCCTGGGTCGACGGGCTGATGGCCGGGATGCGCGAGGAATGCGGCGAGGTCGGCGCCGGCGTTGTCGGCGGCGACGTGGCAGCGGCCGACGTGATCACGCTCGGCGTGACGGCACTCGGCGACCTGCAGGGCCGCGAGCCGGTGACGCTCGCCGGGGCGAAGGTCGGCGACGTCGTGGCGCTCGCCGGACGGGTGGGCTGGGCCGATGCCGGATATGCCGTGCTTACCAGGGGATTCCGCTCGCCGGTGCAGGTCGTGGCGGCGCACCGGCGGCCCGAGGTGCCTTACGCCGAAGGGCCAAGGGCCGCCGGGCTCGGCGCTACGTCCATGACCGACGTCAGCGACGGGCTGGTCGCAGACTTGGGGCACATCGCCGAGGCGAGTGGCGTCCGGATGGACCTGCGCGCCGATCTCGTTCCCGTACCGATGAAGCTCAAAGAGGTGGGCGCCGCCCTCAACACCGACCCGCTCGTCTGGGTGTTCACCGGGGGCGACGACTACGCGCTGATCGCGACGTTCCCGCGCAAGACCGATCTGCCGGCTGCCTGGACGGTGATCGGCGCGGTGACCGAGGGCGAGGGAGTGCGGGTCGACGGTCGCCGCTGGCCGGTCGGCGGGCACGAGCACTTCCGCTAGAAACGGCATTGCGCTGTCGGGGACCTGCTCTAACGTCGAGGTCGTGTTCACGATCGATCCGACGCCCTACGACCACCCCGACGTCGCACGTCTGGTCGCCGAGCTACAGGCCGAGTACGTGCAGATCTACGGCACGCCGGACGAGACGCCAGTTGACGACGGGGAGTTCGACCCGCCGCAGGGCCTGTTCCTCGTCGGTCGCCTCGACGGCGAGCCCGTCGCGGCCGGTGGATGGCGGCGCATCGACGGCGCGGTGAACACCGGTGAGATCAAGCGGATGTACGTCGTCGAGCGGGCGCGGGGGCGTGGCCTGTCACGGCTGATGCTGGCCGAACTGGAATCCACGCTGGCCGAAGCCGGCTGCGAGCGTGCCGTCCTGATGACAGGTGGGCCGCAACGCGCGGCAATCACGCTCTACGAGTCGAGTGGGTACGGGCCGGCTGACGCTTACGGCATCTATGCCTGCGCGCCTGATGCATGCTTCTTCGCCAAGAAACTGAATGCGCCCTCGGCCATCGGCCCTGGGACGGGTGGCCGCGCTAGGCGCGGGTGACCTTGCCTGCCTTCAGGCACGACGTGCACACGGTGAGGCGCTTGCGGGTGCCGGGAGCCACGAGCGCGCGGACGGTCTGCACGTTCGGGTTCCACCGGCGGTGGGTGCGGCGGTGGGAGTGCGAGACGGACATGCCGAAGCCCGGGCCCTTGCCGCAGATATCGCAGACGCTGGCCACGACGGCCTCCTCGATCGGTACGCAACATCAGAACGCCCGGCCACCTGCCGGGCAACACGCCGAGTTTAGCTGGCGGACCTGCCGCGGCCAAACCGGGCACCGCCCGGGTCGCGCCAGTATCGTACGGCGAGCCGATTCGGCTCGGCTCGACGAAGGCGGGGTGGATGTGCTGAGCAAGCTGGACGCCCCGGCCGTCCGCCGGTGGAGCATCGCCGCAGCCGACGCGCTCGCCGAGCATCGAGCCGAGATCGACGAGCTGAACGTGTTCCCGGTGCCCGACGGCGATACCGGTACCAATCTGGCGCTGACCATGCGCGCGGCGAGCGACGCGCTGGCGGCCGACCCGTCGGAGACAGGCGCCGCAGCACTGCGGGTGATGGCGCGCGGCGCGGTGATGGGCGCGCGCGGCAACTCCGGCGTGATCGTGTCGCAGATCCTGCTCGGCTTCGCTGACGCGGTCGAGGTCGACTGCGACGCGCCGGCGATGCGACTGGCATTGCGCAACGCCGCCGAACACGCCTACGCGGCAGTCGCCGAGCCGCTCGAGGGCACCATCCTGACGGTGGCTCGGGCCGCGGCAGACGCGGCGGACCTGGCGGCGGACGGTGCGCACACGCTCGCCTCCGTGGTCGGCGCCGCCCTGTCCGGCGCCGCGACCGCGTTGGATCGCACCACCGAGCAGCTGCCCGCGCTCGCCCGGGCGGGTGTCGTCGACGCGGGTGGTCGCGGCCTCGTCGTGCTCCTCGACGCGCTGGCGAGCGTGGTGACCGGCGCGGCCAGCACCATCGGGCCGCCGCAGCGCGCGGCCCGTTCCCGCGAGGTACTGCAGTCCGCGCGCGAGGCGGGCAGCGACGAGTTCGGGTTCGAGGTGCAGTACCTGCTCGATGCCGACGACCCGGCCGTGACGCGGCTGCGCGCCGAGCTGGCCAGGCTGGGCGACTGCCTCGTCGTGGTCGGCACCGGCGACGGGCTGTGGAACGTCCACGTCCACGTCAACGACGTGGGCGCCGCGATCGAGGCGGGCATCGAGGCCGGGCGCCCGCACCGCATCACCGTCGTCCGCTTCGCCGACCAGGCCATGCCCGCGGCGTCCGGGCCCGGCGACCGCACCGGCTCGGCGGTCGTGGCCGTGGCACCCGGCGAGGGCCTGGCCCACCTGTTCGAGGGCGAAGGCGTTCACGTGGTCGGCGGCGGACCCGGCCACAACCCGTCCGCGGGCGAGGTGCTCGCGACCGTGCGGGCCTCAGGCGCCGCGCAGGTCGTGCTGCTGCCGAATGCCTCGCAGATCACCGGCGTCGCCGAGGCAGCGGCCGAGCTCGGACGCGCCGAAGGCATCGAGGTCGCGGTGGTGCCCACCCGGTCGCCGGTGCAGGGCCTGGCTGCCGTTGCCGTGCACGACGCGTCGCGGTTCTTCGGCGACGACGTGATCGCCATGGCCGAGGCAGCGGCGGCCACCCGCTGGGCCGAGGTCACCGTCGCACAGCGCGAGGCGCTGACCAGCGTCGGACGCTGCCAGGCCGGCGACATCCTCGGGCTGATCGACGGCGAGGTCGTCGAACTCGGCACCTCGGTTCTTGACGTGGCGCGGGCGACGCTCGACCGCTTGCTCGGCATCGGCGGCGAGTTGATCACCGTCATCGCCGGCCGCGACGCCGAGCCCGGCCTGACCGACGACGTCCGGGCGCACATCGAACGGGCCGCGCCGCTGATCGAGGTTGCCGTCTTCGACGGTGGCCAGCCGCACTACCCGTTGCTCCTGGGCGTCGAGTAACGCGATGGCACGACTCGACACACCGCTGGTCGACGTCCTCGGCGGACGTACCGCGAAGGCACTCGACTCCGGGCTGGAACTGCGCACGGTGGGCGACCTGCTCGGGCACTACCCGCGGCGCCTGGCCGAACGCGGCGAGCTGACCGATCTCGCGTCGCTGCGCGTCGACGAGGACGTCACGGTGCTCGCCGAGGTGCGCACCAGCAAGGTGATCCGCAACCGGAACCGCTCCGGATCACGCCTGGAGGTCGTCGTCGGCGATGCGCGCGGCACGCTCAAGCTGACGTTCTTCGGTAACCGGCAGACCTGGCGCGAACGCGAGTTGACGCCGGGCACGACCGGGCTGTTCGCCGGCAAGGTCAGCGTCTTCAACAACACCCGCCAACTCACTCACCCCGAGTACGTCATCCTGCGCGGCGACGGGCTGCAGCGGCTCGAGGCCGACGACTTCGCCGGTGCGCTCATCCCGGTCTACCCGGCGACGAAGGACATGCGCACCTGGCAGATCTCCAATGCCGTGAAGATCGCGCTGACGATGCTCGGCCCGGTCGCCGATCCGCTGCCGGCGCTGCTGCGTGCCAAGCACGGGCTGCTCGATCTAGACGCGGCGCTGCGCGGCGTGCACCGCCCGGACACCCGCGACCAGTGGCACGCCGCCCGCCACCGCCTCAAGTGGGACGAGGCGATCGGCGTGCAGCTGGCCTTGGCGCAACGCCGGGCGGCCGCGGCATCGAATCCGGCCGTGCCGCGTCCGGCGAAGCCCGACGGGATCCGCGCGGCCTTCGACCGCCGGCTGCCGTTCGAGTTGACCAAGGGCCAGCGCGAGGTTGGCGCGCAACTCGCCGAGGAGCTCGAACGTCCGCATCCGATGCACCGGCTGCTGCAGGGCGAGGTCGGCTCGGGCAAGACGGTGGTCGCTCTGCGCGCGATGCTCCAGGTGGTCGACGCCGGCGGCCAGGCCGCGCTGCTCGCCCCGACCGAGGTGCTGGCCGGCCAGCACGCCGCGTCCATCGACACGTTGCTGGGCGAGCTCGCACATGCCGGACAGCTCGGTGGCGCCGACGAGGGAACCAGGCTGGCGCTGCTCACCGGCTCGCTGCCTGCAGCCGCTCGCAAGGCGGCGTTGCTCGACGCCGCGAGTGGCGCGGCCGGCATCGTCGTCGGCACGCATGCGCTGATCCAGGAGCACGTGAGCTTCGCCGACCTCGGGCTCGTCGTCGTCGACGAGCAGCACCGCTTCGGCGTCGAGCAGCGAGACGCCCTGCGCGGCAAGGCGAAACAGCCTCCGCACCTGCTTGTCATGACGGCCACGCCGATACCCCGAACGGTGGCCATGACCGTCTTCGGCGACCTCGACACGTCCGTGCTGACCGAACTGCCTTTGGGCAGGTCGCCCATCTCGACGGCGGTCGTGCCCGTGGGGGAGCGTCCGGCCTGGCTCGAACGAGGCTGGCAGCGCATCCGCGAGGAGGTGGCGGCGGGTCGGCAGGCGTTCGTCGTATGCCCGCGCATCGGCCCGGGCACCGAGATCGACGCCGACCTCATGGCCGACTTCGCAGACGTGGAGGTGCCGGGTCGGCGCCCCCCGCTCGCGGTGACCGACACGCTGGCGATGTTGCGCGACGGGCCGCTGGCCGGACTGCGGTTGGCGCCACTTCACGGTGGTCTACGTCCAGAGGAGAAGGATCGAACGATGGCCGGTTTCGTCGCCGGGGACGTCGACGTGCTGGTCGCCACGACGGTGGTCGAGGTGGGCGTGGACGTGCCGAACGCGACGGTCATGGTGGTGCTGGACGCCGAGCGGTTCGGCGTATCGCAGCTGCACCAGCTGCGCGGGCGCATCGGCCGCGGCGCAGCAGCAGGCCTGTGCCTGCTCGTCACCGATGCGCCGCCCGACACCCCTGCGCGCGAGCGGCTCGAGGCGGTGGCCGCGACGACGGACGGTTTCGTGTTGGCCAAGCTCGACGTCGAGCAGCGCCGCGAGGGTGACGTGCTCGGCGCGGCACAGTCCGGGCGGCGTTCCCAGCTGCGGCTGCTGTCGCTGCTGCGCGACGAGGAGCTGATCGTCGACGCGCGTGCCGAGGCGGCCGCGCTAGTCGCCGACGATCCCGAGCTGCGCTCGCATCCGCTGCTCGCCGAGCGGGTCGCGGCCTTGATCGGAGCGCAGGCCGAGTATTTGGAGAAGGCATGAGATGACGCGCATCGTCGGCGGTACCGCCAAGGGCAGGCACCTGGCCGTACCGCCGCACGGCACCCGACCGACGTCCGATCGGGCGCGCGAGGCGCTGTTCAACACGCTGGTCGGGTTGGTCGACGTCGAGGGCGCGCGGATGCTCGACCTGTTCGCCGGCACCGGAGCGGTGGGCTTGGAGGCGCTGTCACGAGGCGCCGTCCACGTGACGTTCGTCGAATCCGATCGCAAGGTTGCAACGGTGCTCGCCGCCAACCTCGCGACGGTCGGGCTGCCTGGAGCCGTTCTGCTGCGCTGCTCGGTCGAGTCGTTCCTGCTCGCGACCGGCACCGAAGCGCCGTTCGAACTGGTCTACGCCGACCCGCCCTACGCTGTCGCGGACTCGGCCGTCGCGGCACTGCTGAACAGCCTGGCGCAGCCACGATGGCTCGCGCCGGACGCGGTCGTCGTCGTCGAGAGGTCCTCGCGCGGCGCCGAACCGCGCTGGCCGGATGTGATCGAGCCGATCAAGCAAAAGCGCTACGGCGAGGGGGTGCTTTGGTACGGTCGGCGCCGATGACAAGCGGACGCGGTCATGGCTGACGAATCCAAGGTGCGACGGGTCGTTTGCCCGGGTTCGTTCGACCCGGTGACCAACGGCCACCTCGACATCATCGAACGTGCCGCGCGCCTGTACGACGAGGTCGTCGTCGCCGTGTTCGTCAACCGCAGCAAGTCCGGACTGTTCACCGTGGACGAGCGCATCGCGATGCTGCAGGAGGCGACCAGCGAGTACCCGCAGGTTCGCATCGACACCTTCCGCGGCCTCACCGTCGACTACTGCAAGGCCAACGACATCCCGGTGATCATCAAGGGTCTTCGGGCCGTGAGCGACTTCGACTACGAGCTGCAGATGGCGCAGATGAACCGGGGCCTGGCGGGTATCGACACCCTGTTCATGCCCACCAACCCCGAGTACAGCTTCCTGGCGTCGAGCCTCGTCAAGGACATCGCCGGATGGGGCGGTGACGTCTCCGCGCTCGTCCCGCCGACCGTCCTCAAGCGACTCATCGAGAGAGCCAAAGGCAGCGACGAAGCATGACCGTGCTCCCCGCCTCGGCGCTCCACTCCGCTCCTCACTGCGTGCTGGCACATCGAGCGCCCGAGGGCGCTGCCGCTGCGGTACTCGCTGCGATTCTCGTGAAGAACCTCGGCCCATGACCACGCAGCCGCTCCGCCGCGCCGACGAGCTGCTGAGCGAGCTCGCCGAACTCGTCGAGACCGCGCGCGCCGTGCCGATGTCGGGCTCTTGCGTAGTGCCGCGTGAGCACGTGCTCGACCTGCTCGACGAGCTGCGCGACGTCATGCCGCCCGAGATGGAAGAGGCCCGGCGCACGCTCAGCCAGCGCGACGCGCTGCTCGCCGAGGCAGCCGAGGTGCGCCGCCAAGCCCACGAGCACGCCGGCGCCGAGGCCGCCGCGATCGTCGCCGAAGCACGGGCGCGGGCCGACCAGCTCCTGTCCGACGCCGAGGTCCGCGCGTACGAGACCGTCGAGGCCGGCAAGGCCGAGCATGCCGAGCTCGTGTCCGCCAGCCGGGTGCACCAGTCGGCTACCGAGGACGCCGCACGGCTGCGCGCCGAGGCCGACAGCCACGACGCCCGGGTCCGCGTCGAGGCCGAGGAGTACGCGGCCGCCATGCGCGCCGACGCCGACGCGTTCGCCGATCACACGCTCGCCGACCTGATCGCGGTGCTGCGCCGGGCGACCGACACCGCCGAGCAGGGCCGCCACCAGCTCGCCGCTCGTCGCGAGGGCCGTCCGGCCGACGAAGATCCAGCGATTTCGGAGTAGCGCCCTCGCTCCGCTAAGCTGGCCATCGGCCTCATCCCGATCAAGGCCGGTCACGCATGCCCGAGAAAACGACGCCGAAACACCGCCTCGACCCGCGCGCACCGTTCGTCCTCGATACGAGGACGCTCGGCCGCGAGCCGGGTGCGATGCGCACCGTTCAGCGTCGTGTTCCCGCGCCTGCGGGGCTGCGCTTGGATCTCATCGGGGTGCCGGAAGGCGCCCCGCTCGATCTCGACCTGCGGCTCGAGTCGGCGTCGGAGGGCGTGCTCGTCACGGGCACGGCCACCACGACGATCGCAGGCGAGTGCGGGCGGTGCCTCGATCCGGTCTCCGCGGAGTTCCACGTCGACGTCGGAGAGCTGTTCGCCTACCCGGGCAGCCTCACCGACGAGACGACTGACGAGGACGAGGTCGACCGGATCGTCGACGATCTGATCGACGTCGAGCCGGTGGTGCGTGACGCGGTGGTGCTGGGCCTGCCCATGACCCCACTGTGCCGGCCGGACTGTGCCGGGCTCTGCTCCATCTGCGGGCAACGCCTGGACGACCTCCCGGCCGACCACGCGCACGACATGCTCGACCCCCGATGGGCGGCTCTCACCGAGAGATTCGCCGGCGGGACAGGGTCGTCCGAGTAGAGGAGTAACAGAAGTGGCCGTTCCGAAGCGGAAGATGTCGCGCAGCAACACCCGCTCGCGCCGGGCGCAGTGGAAGACCAGTGCGCCGAACCTGGTCACGTGCTCGAACCGCGCGTGCGGTCAGCCCAAGCTGGCGCACACTGCGTGTCCGACATGTGGCCAGTACGACGGCAAGCAGGTTCTCGCGGTCTGACGGGCGTAGGCATGGCAGCCGCCGCCCAACCGTCCAACTCGGCCGAACTCGCTGACGCGCTCGGCATCACGCTCGACGCCGAACTGCTGCAGCGTGCCCTCACCCACCGCTCCTTCTCCTACGAGCACGGCGGGGCGCCGCACAACGAGCGGCTGGAGTTCCTCGGCGACTCCGTGCTGGGCGTGGTCATCACCGAGACGCTCTATCGCGCGCATCCCGATCTGCCCGAGGGCAAGCTGGCCAAGCTGCGCGCGTCCGTCGTGAACATGCGCGCGCTGGCCGACGTCGCGCGCGAGATCGGCACCGCCGGCCTCGGCCCATACCTGCGACTCGGCCGTGGCGAAGAGGTCACCGGCGGGCGCGACAAGGCCAGCATCCTGGCCGACACGGTCGAGGCCCTGCTCGGCGCCGTCTACGTCGAGCACGGGCTGCCCGCCGCCGCGCAGGTCATTCACAAGCTGTTCGACGAGATGCTCACCGACGTCGCGAACCACGGCGCTGGTCTCGACTGGAAGACCAGCCTGCAGGAGCTCACGGCCGAACGCGGCTTCGGCGTGCCGGAGTACGTGATCACGTCGGTGGGCCCCGATCATGCCAAGACGTTCACCGCGCGAGCGTCGGTCGGCGGCGAGCTGTTCGACGCGTGCACGGGTCGCAACAAGAAGGAGGCCGAGCAGGCTGCCGCCGAGACCGCGTACGGCGCGCTGCTCGCCCGATCGGAGAGCTCGGCCGACTCGCTGCCCGAGGCGTAGGGCCCGTGCCCGAGCTGCCCGAGGTCGAGACCGTGCGGGCCGGCCTCGAACGGTGGGTGGCGGGCCGCGTGGTCGACGAGGTCGAGGTGCGTCATCCGCGGACCGTCCGCCGCCACCTTCCCGGCGCGGCCGACTTCGCGGCGCGGCTGCGGGGCCGGCGGATCGAATCAGCTCGGCGGCGCGGCAAGTACCTGTGGTTGCCGTTCGGCGATTCCGAGTGCCTGGTCGCGCATCTCGGGATGAGTGGTCAGCTTCTCGTCGAGGCAGCGTCGGCGCCCGACGAGCTCCACCTGCACGTCCGGATGCGGTTCGCCGACGACGGGCCCGAGCTGCGGTTCGTGGATCAGCGGACGTTCGGCCACGTGCTGATCGACTCGCTGGTCGAGGCCGCGGACGTGCCCGCCGACACCGTCCCGCGGCAGATGGCGCACATCGCGCGCGACCCGATGGATCCGGCGTTCGCGGACGCCCCGTTCGTCGAGCGCGTCCGGCGTCGCCATACGGGCATCAAGCGCGCCCTGCTCGATCAGTCGCTGATCTCGGGCATCGGCAACATCTACGCCGACGAGAGCCTGTGGCGTGCCAAGCTGCACGGCGAGCGATCGACGGCGACGCTGGCCCGTCCGCTGATCAGACGGCTGCTGGGTGAGGTCCGAGCGGTGTTCGCCGACGCGATCCGCGCGGGCGGCACGTCCTTCGACTCGCTCTACGTCAACGTCAACGGCGAGAGCGGCTACTTCGACCGCACGCTGAACGTCTACGGACGAGCCGGCGAGCCGTGTGCCCGTTGTGGCACCCCTGTCCGCAAGATCGCGTTCATGAACAGATCGAGCTATTTCTGCCCGACCTGCCAGCGCGTGCCGCGGCGCTCGCCCGGATCGAGATCGTCCGGTATGGCCGGTCCGCTCGCGGCGCGGATCGTTTCAGACCGCCGAGATCAGCGAATCCGGGCCCTCAGGCCGTGACGCCGGCTCGGCCGGGCAGCCTGTTGTTGACCAGCCGTTACCGGAGTGCGACCATGAAGTGACTTGACGGGAGCTCCGCGGTCCGCTGTGCCTACTCTCGGGCCTTGCAATCGGCGGCGGATGCGCGCCCCTTCCGCCGCGTCGTTCAGAGACAACCAAGTCGATGACTGGCATCTAATAGGCACTCCGGCATCGACGCTGTGGTGTGAAAGGTCGCTACATGGCACGCGCCTTGCTGGGTTACGTGGGCAGCGCATCGGAACAAACTCTCACTCTTGAGGTAGTACGCCTGCGACGACGCGTGCAGGAGCTCGAGACTGAGGTCGCCGAGCTGCGAGACACCCGTCAGCAGGAAGTCGACCCAGCGCTCGATCTCGAGCTGCACCGGCTTGCCGAAGGCGCCCAGCCCGCCCTGGCGTAGCACCGCCGGGCCGCGGACGGCCGTACTGGTCTGCCTACGGCAGGTCACCGTGAACGCGCGCTAGATTCTCCCGGAGACGATGTCGCAAGCCGATCCGGGAGATTCGTGCACCTCAAGTCACTGACGCTCAAGGGCTTCAAGTCCTTCGCATCGTCGACGACGCTGCGTTTCGAGCCCGGCATCACGGCCGTCGTCGGCCCCAACGGCTCGGGCAAGAGCAACGTCGTCGACGCAATCGCCTGGGTGCTCGGCGAGCAGGGTGCGAAGGCACTGCGCGGCGGCAAGATGGAAGACGTCATCTTCGCCGGCACGGCAGCGCGCCCGCCGCTCGGCCGCGCCGAGGTCACCTTGACGATCGACAACGCCGACGGCGCCCTGCCGGTCGACTACACCGAGGTCTCGATCACCCGGCGGATGTTCCGCGACGGCGCCAGCGAGTACGAGATCAACGGCGACTCGTCCCGGCTGCTGGACATCCAAGAACTGCTCTCCGACTCGGGCATCGGTCGCGAGATGCACGTCATCGTCGGCCAGGGCCAGCTCGACTCGGTACTGCAGGCGCGTCCGGAGGATCGCCGCGGCTTCATCGAGGAAGCGGCCGGTGTGCTCAAGCACCGCAAGCGCAAGGAGAAGGCGCTTCGCAAGCTCGAGGCGATGCAGGCCAACCTGACCAGACTGACCGACCTGACCGCGGAGCTGCGCCGCCAGCTCAAGCCGCTCGGCCGGCAGGCCGAGATCGCCCGCCGAGCCGCCGGCGTACAGGCCGAACTGCGAGACTCGCGGCTTCGCCTGCTCGCCGACGACCTCGTCCACCTGCACGGCGAGCTCGACCGCGAGGTGGCCGACGAGGAGGTCATCCGGGCCCGTCGTACCGAGGTCGAGGCGGCCCTCGCCGAAGCGCGAGCCCGCGAAGCCAGCCTCGAGCAGGCGATCGCCGAAGCCGCGCCGGTGCTCGCCAGGGCGCAGGAGACCTGGTATCGGCTCTCCGCGCTCGAGGAGCGCTTCCGCGGCACCGGCTCGCTCGCGGCCGAGCGTGCTCGACACCTGGCGGCGGAATCGGCCGAGGTACGCGGCGGACGCGAACCCGAGGCGATGGAGGCCGAGGCCGCCGAGGTTCGCGAGCAGGAGGCACAACTGCAGGCGGCGCTGGATACCTCCCACGCCACGCTCACTGCCGCGGTCGCCCACCGGCAGGATCTCGAGGGCCAGCTCGCCGCCGCCGAGCGCGCGCTGGTCGAAGCCGCCAGGGCCGTGGCCGACCGGCGGGAGGGCCTGGCGAAGCTGACCGGCCAGGTGAACGCGCTGCGGACGCGGGCGACGGCCGGTGGCGACGAGATCGCCCGACTTGCGGCGGCAGCCACCGACGCCCGCGAGCGGGCCGCCGCCGCGCAGCTCGAACTCGACCAGTTGCTCGCCCAGGTCGGTGCGCTCGACGAGGGCGAGGTGAGCCTGGACGAGCGGCACGAGGCCGCCGTCGCCGCGCACGAGCAGGCCGAAGCCCGGGTGCGAGAGCTTGCCCAGGCCGAACGTGACGCCGAGCGCGAACGGTCGACCTGGACGGCCCGCCGCGACGCCCTCGCACTCGGCCTGACCCGCAAGGACGGCGCGGGCGCGCTGCTTGCCGCCGGATCGCGACTGCCGGGCGTGCTCGGCTCGGTTGCCGCTCTGCTCACCGTCGACGCGGGCCACGAGGCGGCGCTGACCGCGGCGCTGGGTGCGTTGGCCGACGCCGTCGCGGTCGCATCGTCCGCCGACGCGACCGCTGCGCTGCAGCTGCTGAAGGCTGACGACGGGGGGCGCGCGGGCCTGGTCATCGGCGACGCGCCGCGACGTATCGACCGGTCGGGCTGGCCGTCCCTGCCGGCGGACGCGCGATGGGCGATCGACGTCGTGCGGGTGCCCGACGCGTTGCGTGGCGCCATCGAGCACGCCCTGGACGAGGTGGCCGTCGTCCCGGACCTCGCCGCCGCGCAGACATTGCTTGCCGACCACCCCGCGGTGCGGGCGGTCACCCAGGCCGGCGACGTTCTCGGTGTCGGATGGGCGGCAGGCGGCTCCGCCTCGGCGCCCAGCGCCATCGAGGTGCGAGCGGCGGTCGACGAGGCGCAGTTGAAGGCTGACGAGGCCAGCGCCCGGCACGAACGGCTGCACGCCGGGCTGACCGAGGCAACCCGGCGCGCCGAGTCCTTGCGAGCGGCGGTCGTCGACGCGCTCAACGCGCTCAACGAGTCCGACGCACGGCTGTCGGCCGTCGCGGAGCAGCTGGCCGAGCTGGGGCAGGTCGCGCGGTCCGCGGCGGCCGAGGCACAGCGCATCGATCAAGCACGTACCGATGCCGAGCAGGCCCGCGACCAGGCGCTGGCCGGCTTGTCGGCGCTCGAGGAGCGGCTGCACGTTGCCGAGACCGAGCCGGGTGACCAGGAACCGTCCACGGACGAACGCGACCAGCTGCACGTCCGGGTCGGCACCGCCCGGCAGGCAGAGATGGAGGCGCGCCTCGCGGTGCGCACGGCCGAGGAACGCGTGCGCGCGCTCGCCGGTCGGGCGGAGCAGCTGCTGCGCGCCGCCGAGACCGAGCGCGCGGCACGCCGCCGCCAGCAGGCAGCCCGCGAGGCCCGTGCCCGTGGCGCCGTGGTGGCCGCCGCGGTGCGTGACGTCGCGCAGGCAGTTCTCGCCAAGATCGCCGTGTCCGTCGCGCAGGCGTCCAGTGAACGTGACGAGGCCCAGCAGGCGCGCGTCGTGCGCGAGGGTGAGCTGCTGGCCGTGCGCGGCGGCACTCGCCAACTCGACGAGGAACTGGCCCGGCTCACCGACGCGGTGCACCGCGACGAGATCGCGCGCGCCGAGCAGCGCCTGCGCATCGAGCAGCTCGAGACGCGCGCGGCCGAGGAGTACGGCGTCGAGGTCGAGGCCCTGCTTGCCGAGTACGGGCCGGACCAGCCGACACCGCCGAGCTCGCTGGAGATGGCCGAGTACGAGCAGTCGCGCGATCGCGGCGAGCAGGTCGTCGCGCCGCAGTCCGGGCCGTTCGACCGGGCCACCCAGGAGAAGCGCGCCGCCCGCGCAGAGCGCGACCTTGCCCTGCTCGGCAAGGTGAACCCGCTCGCGTTGGAAGAGTTCGCCGCTCTCGAGGAGCGCCACCAGTTCCTCTCGACACAGCTCGAAGATCTCAGGGCCACCCGGCGCGACCTGCTCACCGTCGTCAAGGAAGTCGACGACCGGATCATGGAGGTCTTCGCCCGCGCCTACGAGGACGTCGCCCGCGAGTTCGAGATCGTGTTCGCGACGCTCTTCCCGGGCGGCGAGGGGCGTCTCGTGCTCACCGAGCCCGACGACATGCTGGCGACGGGCATCGAGGTCGAGGCACGCCCACCGGGCAAGAAGGTCAAGCGGCTCTCGCTGCTCTCCGGCGGCGAGCGGTCGTTGACCGCGGTTGCGCTGCTCGTGGCGATCTTCCGCGCACGGCCCAGCCCGTTCTACGTCCTGGACGAGGTCGAGGCCGCCCTCGACGACATCAACCTCGGGCGGCTGATCCGGCTGATCGGCGAGCTGCGCACAAGCAGCCAGATCATCCTGATCACGCACCAGAAACGCACGATGGAGATCGCCGACGCCCTCTACGGTGTGACGATGCGCGGTGACGGCATCACGCAGGTGATCAGCCAGCGGCTGCGCGACGGCGAGAACGAGCCGGACCGCGAAACCGCTGGCGTGAGCACCTGATCCGTCAGCTCAGTCCGGGCACCTGCGTGACGGTGTCCGGCGGCGTGCCGGGCGAGAAGCCCAGCTTGCTGTTCATCCACAGCAGGCGATCGCAATCACGCGCGATCGCGGTGGGCGTGTCAGGGTCCGGCGCGATGCCCGAGTCCGCGAGCCAGGTCGCGTCGGTGTAGTCCGGGCTGAGCAGCACTTCGCGGGTGACGTAGGCGAATCCGCTGGGCAGGCTCGAGTCCGGGAAGTTGTACATCGCCGTCCGCTCCTACGAGCGCCAAGTCTTCGCGCCGCATCGGGAACGCGCTGCCGCCGGTGTCGCCACAGACCGCGCGCTGCGGAGCCAGATCCTGATCGAGGGTGGCGTCGACATGCTGCTTGCCACGCTTCACCCCCCGCGCCGTCTGGACCAACCGGTGCTGACCCTGCCGTGCATCGACGAGACGCATTTTCCACCTGCGCGGCCAGGGTCTCCGGCTCGTGCCGACGTACTTCCAGCCCGTGCGTCCGTCCTCGACCCTCCTGGCCGCCAGCTCGACCTGATCTACCCCACCACGGTTGACATCGCAGCCGCCCGGCGAGGCGGCGGCGCGCTGCAACCGTTGATGGGGCGCACCCGGGCCGCCGTTCTCGCCGCCGCGGGTGGCGGAGCGACCGACATCGCAGCTTGCTCGGCTGCTCGGCATCTCGATCGCGTCGGCCAGCGACCACGCGACGGTGCTGCGTAACGCCGGGCTCATCGCGTCCGGGAGACGGCGCAACACGATGGTCCACACGCTGACGCCGTTGGGTGCCGGATTGGTCTCGGCGGCCGAAGCTATGCGCGGGCTATGAATGATGTTGTGCTCTCGTAACAGTCCGCCTACCCCGCGCCGGGGTTGACGTATTCGTCGCGTACCTTGTCGGGGTGACTCAGAAGGCCCCTTCCACCACAACTTCCCGCCTGCGCCCGTTGATCGCCGTGGTGGCACTCGTCACCAGCACCGCACTGGCCCTCGCCGCCTGCTCCTCCGGTGGAAAGCACACGCTCCCGCTCGGCACCGTGACGAAAACTCTCCCGGCGAGCGCGTCCGGCAGCGCTAGCACCAGCGGTGCGCCCGCGACGAAGTCGTCCAAGCCCGCCGGGCCGACCAAGCCGGTACACGTCAGCCTGTTCGAGGGCGACGGGCAGACCTACGGGATCGGGATGCCGCTGATCGCGCAGTTCTCGAAGAAGGTCACCGATGCGCACGCGTTCGACAAGGCCGTGACCGTGCGCGTCAACGGACAGGCCGCCAAGGGTGCGTGGTTCTGGGTCAATTCGAACTCCGGCTACGCGATGGAAGCGCATTACCGGCTGCAGGACTACTGGCCGGCGCACTCGAAGATCGAGATGAACATGCCGCTCAAGGGCGTGAGCGCGGGGCCCGGGTTGGCGTTCGACGACAGCTTGACGCTGGAAATGAACATCGGCGCCGCTCACATATCGTCAGTCGACGGCGCCGGGGAAAAGATGACCGTGACGTCCGACGGCAAGCAGGTCAAGCAGTTCGGGGTATCGCTGGGCAAGGCGGCCACGCCGACCTACCTGGGCAAGAAGGTCGTCATGGAGAAGAAGAACCCGCAGTTGATGGTGAGCGCGCCGGGCGAGTCGAACCCTTACCGGTTGAAGGTGCCGTGGTCGGTACGGGTCACCAACTCCGGCGAGTTCGTGCACGCCGCGGCCTGGAACACCGGCAACATCGGCTCGCGCAGCACGTCACACGGCTGCACCAACTTGACCGTCGCCGACGCCGAGTGGTTCTACAAGTTCGCCAAGATCGGTGACGTCGTCACCTACACCAACACCGGCACGTCCAAGACTCAGCCGTCCTGGGACGGGCTCGGCGACTGGAACGTGTCGTGGTCGGACTGGACGGCGGGCAACCTCCTCAAGAACGGCTGAGCACGGCCCAGCCGATCCGGCCCGGCCCGCCGGGCTGAGAGGATGACGCGGTGACCTTCCTCTGGATCGCCCTTGCCGTCGTCGTGGTGGCGGCGTTGGCTGCCGCCGCCTTCGTGATCCCGCGGCGCCGGTCCGCCCCGCCTGTGCCGCCGCCGCCCGCCGCACCATTGCCCGGCGTCGAGGACGAACCGGCCGCGACCACCGCGGCCGAATCCGAGGCCCCGGCGCCTACGCTCGAGACTCCGGAGCCGGCCGCGGGGCGGCTGCACCGGCTGCGGGCCCGGCTGGCCAGATCCCAGTCGACGCTCGGGCGCGGCCTGCTGTCCGTGCTCGCCCGCGATGATCTCGACGAGGCCGCGTGGGACGACGTCGAGGAGGCGCTGCTCACCGCCGACGTCGGCGTGGGCGCGACGGCCGAGATCGTCGACCGGCTGCGCACCCGGACGAAGGTTCTCGGCACGCGTAGCCCGGACGAGCTGCGCGCGCTGCTCGCCGACGAGCTCGTCACCGCACTGCAACCAGACCTCGACCGCGCGTTGCGCACGCAGTCCCACGACGGCAAGCCCGCGGTGCTACTCGTGGTCGGCGTCAACGGCACGGGCAAGACCACCACCTGCGGCAAGCTCGCTCGCCTGCTCGTGGCCGACGGGCGCAGCGTGCTGCTCGGGGCGGCGGACACGTTCCGCGCCGCGGCGGCCGACCAGTTGCAGACGTGGGGCTCACGCGTGGGCGCCGACACGGTGCGTGGTCCCGAGCACGGCGACCCGGCGAGCGTGGCGTTCGACGCGGTGCGCCGAGGCGTCGAGCAGAGCGTCGACGCCGTCGTCATCGACACGGCTGGCCGGCTGCACACGAAGGCCGGCCTGATGGACGAGCTCGGCAAGGTGAAGCGCGTCGTCGAGAGGCAGGCGCTCGTCGACGAGACGCTGCTCGTGCTAGACGCGACTACCGGCCAGAACGGGCTGGCCCAGGCGCGGGTGTTCACCGAGGTCGTCGACGTCACGGGCATCGTGCTGACCAAGCTCGACGGTACGGCCAAGGGTGGCATCGTGATCAGCGTGCAGCGCGAGCTCGGCGTGCCGGTCAAGCTGATCGGGCTGGGCGAGGGTCCAGACGATCTCGCCCCCTTCGATCCCGAGCAGTTCGTCGACGCGTTGCTCGGCTGAGGAGGCGGCAGGTGAAGGCGCTCTACAAACCGGCAGCGGCGCCGGGCCTGGAGCTCGTCGACCGGCCCGAACCGAATGCTGGCCCGGGCGAGGTCAAGATCCGGGTTCTGCGCACGGGCGTCTGCGGCACCGACCTGCACATCGAGGCATGGGACGAGTGGGCCGCGGGCGCGGTCGCGGCACCGCTGATCACCGGGCACGAGTTCGCCGGCGAGGTCGTCGCCATCGGCGCTGGTGTGCGCGACGTCGAGGTCGGCGACCTCGTATCGGGCGAAGGCCACATCGTGTGCGGCACGTGCCGCAACTGCCGCGCCGGACGCAGGCACCTGTGCATCCGCACGTCGGGAATCGGCGTGAACCGCGACGGCGCGTTCGCCGAGTTTGTTGTCATCCCGGAGAGCAACGCGTGGGTGCAGCCGGCCGGCTTCGATCCGGACCTGGCCGCGATCTTCGACCCGTTCGGTAACGCCGTGCACACCGCATTGCAGTTCCCGGTGGTCGGCGAGGACGTGCTGATCACCGGCGCGGGGCCGATCGGGTTGATGGCCGCGGCGGTCGTCCGCCACGTCGGCGCCCGCTACGTGGTCATCACCGACGTCAGCGAGCCCCGCCTGGAGCTCGCGCAGCGGATGGGTGTCGACCTCGCGGTGAACGTCACCACGAGCAGCATCGCCGACGCCCAGGACGCGCTCGGCATGACCGAGGGATTCGACGTCGGCCTGGAGATGAGCGGGCACCCGTCCGCGCTTCCGGACATGATCGACAACTTCACGCACGGCGCCAAGGTCGCGATGCTCGGGCTGCCCGCCGCGCCGATCACCGTCGACTGGGCCAAGGTCGTCAGCCACATGATCACGATCAGGGGCGTGTACGGCCGGGAGATGTTCGAGACGTGGTACGCGATGAGCGCGATGCTGCGCTCGGGCCTGGACATCTCCGCGGTCATCACCGACCGGTTCCCGGCGACGAGGTGGCGAGAAGCGTTCGAGACGGCTCGGGGTGGCAAGTGCGGCAAGGTGGTTCTCGACTGGACGGCGGTGTAGCGATGTACGGCGCGGTACGCGACGAGTTGAAGACGACGCTGGGCGAGATCCGCGACGCCGGGCTGTACAAGAACGAGCGCGAGCTCGCCTCGCCGCAGTCGTCACATGTGCTGTCCGGCGGGCAGCAGGTGCTGAACTTCTGCGCGAACAACTACCTCGGGCTGGCCGACCACCCGGCGTTGATCGAGGCGGCGGCCACGGCCTTGCACGAGTGGGGATTCGGCATGGCCAGCGTGCGGTTCATCTGCGGCACGCAGACCCAGCACACCCTGCTGGAAAGGCGCATCTCGGAGTTGCTGCACACCGAGGCGACGATCCTGTACTCGTCCTGCTTCGACGCCAACGGCGGCCTGTTCGAGGTGCTGCTCGACGAGCGCGACGCGGTAATCTCCGACGAGCTCAACCACGCGTCGATCATCGACGGCGTCCGGCTGTGCAAGGCGCGTCGGCTGCGTTACCGAAACCGCGACATGGCTGACCTCGAGGCGCAGCTGGTGGCGTCCGCCGATGCCCGGCGGCGGCTCGTCGTCACCGACGGGGTGTTCTCGATGGACGGCTATCTGGCGCCGCTCGACGAGATCTGCGCGCTCGCTGAGCGGCACGACGCCCTCGTCATGGTCGACGACTCGCACGCGGTGGGGTTCGTCGGGCCGTCCGGGGCCGGCACGCCGGACCTGCTCGGCGTGCAGGATCGCGTCGACATCGTGAGTGGCACGCTCGGCAAGGCGCTCGGCGGGGCGTCCGGCGGATACATCAGCGCGCATGCCGAGATCGTCGAGCTGCTCCGGCAGCGGTCCCGCCCGTACCTGTTCTCCAACGCTGTGGCGCCCGCCGTCGTGGCCGGCTCGCTCGCCGCGCTCGACCTCGTCGCCGGCAGCGCCGAGGCCCGCGAGACGCTGCGCGGCAACACGACGCTGTTCCGGCGGCGCATGGCCGAGGAGGGTTTCGATGTCCTGCCCGGCGAGCACCCGATCGCGCCGGTGATGTTCGGCGACGCCGCCCTCGCCGCGCGGATCGCCGAGGAGATGCTGGCGCACGGCGTCTACGTCATCGCGTTCTCCTACCCGGTCGTGCCGAAGGGCAAGGCGCGCATCCGGGTGCAGCTCTCCGCCGCTCACTCTGCAGCCGACGTCGAGACCTGCGTGCAGGCTTTCGTCGCTGCCCGTGGCACGGTCGCCGCGTGATCAGCGCTCGGCGTTCGCCACGATCGCGTCGTGCAGGTACTGCGCCAACCCTGGGGCGATGTCCTCGTAGAGCTTGGTGAACCGCGGGTCTGCCACGTACATCTGCGCGAGGCCGCGGTGCGTGTCGTGATCGCAGTCGTAGAACCACCGGCTGATGTACTCGCGGTGCGCCTCGGCGAGATCCATGGCTGCGGGACTGTCCGGCGCGGTGCCGGCGCGCAGCGCGTCGGCGAAGGCGCGCAGGCCCTCGTCCGCCTCGGCTTTGAGCTTGACCCAGTCCTGCTTGGTGTACTTCGACGCACGCTGCTGTGACTGCTTGTACGCCTCCGTGTTCCCCCAGCGCTGCTCGGCCTCGTCGGCCCACTCGCCGCCGACCTTGTCGGTGCCGAAGACCTCGAACTGCTCCTCGGGGGTGAGCGAGATACCCATCTGCTTTGCCTCCAACTCCTTCTCGATCGCGGCCGCCATCGCCCGCAGCCGCTCGATGCGTTCGCTGAGCAGCCGGTGCTGGCGGCGCAGGTGCTCTGCGGCGTCCGCACGCGGGTCGGCGAGGATCGTCGCGATCTCGTCCAACGGGAAGCCGAGCTCGCGGTAGAACATGATCCGTCGCAGCCGCTGGAGGTCGGTCACCCCGTAGCTGCGGTACCCACCGGACGTGCGGTCCGTAGGCGCCAGCAGGCCGATCTCGTCGTAGTGGTGCAGGGTGCGGACCGTCACCCCGGCGAGGTCCGCCACCTGCCCGACCGTGTAGCTCGTGCTCATGCCGACCACCGTGCACCCTCCCGTCGCGTGAGGGTCAAGCGATGACGCTCAGCCGAACCGCTCGCGGGACGCCAGCGCGCGGCGCAGGTCGTCGGACGCGTCGACGACCGAGCGGCGGATCCCGCCGTCGAGGTCATCGTGGCCGAGCAGGGCCTCGCTGAGGTCCAGCGTGGTGCGCTCGACGGCAGTGCGCGGATAGGCGAGGAGCGCGAGTCGCGCGACGACCCAGCCGCTGCGCAGGCCTGCGGTGCCGGCGATGCGCTCGAAGTAGCGGCTCACGAACGGCGCGGTGATCGCAGTCTGCTCGGGGCGCCAGAACCCTTCGGCCGTCGCGTAAAGCTCGTGGTTCGACCTGCCGGCATCGGTGAGCATGCTCTGCCACGCGACGGCCTTCGCTTCAGGATCGGGCAGCAAAGCGCGGCACTTGGCGGCATGCACGGTGCCCTGCGTGCTGCGGTCGTGCGCGAGCTCGCGGTCGATCCCTGCGGAGTCCAAAGCGCCGAGCGACGCCAGCCGCTCGAGCATTGCCCACCGCAGCTCGTCGTCGACGGCCATGCCCGGCAGCAGCGCGTCGTCGCCAAGCCAGCTGCGCAGCAGTTCGACGTCATCCGACGCTGACACGAAGGCGCGGACGCCGGTCAGCTGGCGCCCGGACGCCGGCGTGGCGGCCGTCATCGCCTGGCGCGCGGCGGCGGCCAGCCGGGCAAACGCATCGGCGCGTACCGAGCCGCCGGGCAGGTACACGCCCGCGAGCGTGTCGACGGCCCAGCCCAGGATCGTGCCGAGTACGACCTCCGACGGTTCGCCCTCGGCGGCGGACTCGACGATGCGTAGCGCAAGTGACGGCGCGATCTCGGCGTCCGCGACGCCCAGCCGCAACGCGTTCCAGATCGAGACGCGGGTCAGCTGGTCCTTGATCGACGGCAGCAGGGTCGGCATGCGCTGCCACGCGTCGGCGTCGAAGGAGATCTTGGCCCAGGTCTCGTCCGCCGCGTCCGGCAGCACCAGTGCCGGCACCGACGTGACCGGTATGCGCACCGGATCGAGGATCAGCGCCGGTTCGCGGTGCAGCTCTCCGGCGTGGGCGTCCAGCGTCGCGACCGAGACGGCGTGCGGACGCGCGACGGCGCTTGTCCGGGACACCTGCACGATGCCGTCCTCGACGGTGGCGCTCAGGGTGTCGAGGCCGGCCGTGCGCAGCCAAACGTCGGCCCACCCCTGCATGTCGTGCGCTCCGGCGGCCGTCCACGCACCGATCAGGTCGGCGAATGTGGCGTTTCCGTACGCGTGCGTATGGAAGTGGTCACGGAGTCCGCCGAGCAGGACGTCGTCGCCGAGATGCGCGCCGAGCTGCCTGAGCACGGCGGCACCCTTGGCGTAGGAGATGCCGTCGAAGTCGTTCAATGCGGTCTTGGCGTCGGCCGCGCCGTTGCCCGCGACCGGGTGTGTCGACGGCCGGCGGTCTGCGGCGTAGCCCCACGACTTGCGCCGCGCGCCGAACTCGACCCAGGGCTGCTGCTCGGTCACCGCGTCGCCGACCCGGTAGCCGAGGTATTCGGCGAAGGACTCGTTGAGCCACAGGTCGTCCCACCAGCGCATCGTCACCAGGTCGCCGAACCACATGTGCGCCATCTCGTGCGCCACGAGGACCGCGAGCTGGGCGCGCTCGAGGTCGGTGACGCGGGAGCGGAACACGTAGGTGTCGCGGATCGTCACGCAGCCCGGATTCTCCATCGCGCCGGCGTTGAAGTCGGGCACGAACGCCTGGTGGTACTCGCCCCACGGGTACCTGATCCCGAACAGCCGGTGGAACTCGTCGAGGCACCGGCCGGTCAGCTCGATCAACTCGGCCGACTGGCCGTCGAGGTGCGTGGCCAGCGAGGCTCGGGCATGCACGCCGAGCCGGATGCCGTCGTGCTCGGCGATGACGGAGTGGTACGGCCCGGCGACCAGCGTCGCGAAGTACGTGGCGATCGGGTGCGCGGTCTCGATCCGCCACCGGCCGGCGCCGACCGGCACCGCCGGGCCGTTGCCGATCACCGTCCACTCGGCCGGGCAGTCGACGGTCAGCGTGAACGGCGCCTTGAGGTCGGGCTGGTCGAAGCAGGCGAACCAGCGCGGCGCCGCGTCGAGGAATGACATTGCGTAGAGGTACACGAAGCCGTCGGCGGGATCGACGTGCCGGTGAAGGCCCTCGCCGTCGTTCGAATACGCCATCGTCGCCTCGACGATCACCTCGTTCTCGGCGGCCAGATCATGCAGTGGCAGGCGGCCGTCGGCATGCGTGGCCGGGTCGACGTCGTGCCCGTTGAGTCGCACGCGATGCAGCTCGTGCGGGGCCACGTCGAGGAACGTCTCCGAACCGGGCTCGGCGATGAACCGAATGGTCGTGGTCGACCCGAACAGTTGGGCGCCGCGGTTCAGGTCGAGGCGGACGTCGTAGCCCGAGACGCTGATGATCCCGGCTCGACGCTGGGCCTCCAGCTGGGTGAGGGAGGGCATCGGGTCACCCTAGAGTGTCGGCCCGGTCTGCGGCGCCTGCCCGGGATGTCCGGTGGCGCTCGCCACGGTCGGCGGTGTTCACACGTCGGAAACACGCTTGGGCCGCTCCCGTTAACAGTCCGCCGAGAACCTGTGCCCACGCGACGATGCGATCCCGCACCCACACTTCTTGACCGAAACGGGGGGAGCCCCTGTGTCCCAACTGCTACTCGCGGCAGACCCGATCAGTATCGACACCGGCAACACGGCTTGGATGCTTGCTTCGGCAGCCCTTGTCTTGCTGATGACGCCTGGTCTGGCCTTCTTCTACGGCGGCATGACTCGCTCGAAGAGCGTGCTGAACATGCTGATGATGAACTTCATCTGCATCGCCGTGGTGGGCGTCCTCTGGGCGATCTACGGTTTCTCACTCGCGTTCGGCCGACCGCACATCGGTTCCGGGCTCATCGGCGGGAGCCACGAGCTTTTCGGGCTCGGCAATCCCGACATGCTCAACAGCGTGTGGGGCTTCGGGCCGATCTACAAGGTTGGCGCCGCGGCAACGGACGCGACGCTGACGGCGGGCGTACCCGTCCTGGTGTTCGCGATGTTCCAGCTCATGTTCGCGATCATCACCCCGGCGCTGATCTCCGGCGCGGTCGCCGACCGCACCAAGTTCTGGGGCTGGACGGCCTTCGTCGCGATCTGGTTGACGGTGGTGTACCTGCCGGTGGCCAACTGGGTGTTCGGCACGGGCTGGATCCTCAACAAGCTCAACGCCGAGGACTTCGCGGGCGGCACGGCAGTGCATACCAATGCCGGCGCGGCTGGCCTCGCGCTGGCGATCGTGCTCGGGAAACGCGTCGGCTGGCGCAAGGATCCGATGAAACCGCACAACGTCCCGTTCGTGCTGCTCGGCGCGTCCCTGCTGTGGTTCGGCTGGTACGGGTTCAACGCCGGCTCCGAGGGAGCGGCGGACGGCATCGCCGGCCTGGCGTTCACCACGACGACGGTCGCCACGTGCGCCGGCGTGCTCGGCTGGCTGCTCGTCGAGCAGATCCGAGACGGCAAGCCGACAACAGTCGGTGCGGCGTCCGGCGCCGTCGCCGGCCTGGTCGCGATCACTCCGGCGTGCGCGTTCGTCAGCCCGCTCGGCGGCATCGCGATCGGTCTCATCGCCGGTGCGGTGTGCGCGATGGCGGTCAGCCTGAAGTACCGCTTCGGCTTCGACGACTCGCTCGACGTCGTCGGGGTGCACCTCTTCGGCGGTATCACCGGCACGCTGCTGATCGGCATCGTCGGCTTCGACCACGGCTACGCGACTCCCGGTGGCCTGCAGCGCGGGTTGCTCTACGGCGGCGGCTTCTCGCTGCTCGAGAAGCAGGCGGTCGCGGCATTCGCCGTGGCCGGGTACTCGTTCGTCATGACGTACATCATCGGGACCGCGATCAAGAAACTCGGCGGTTTCCGGATCTCCACCGAGGCCGAGATCACCGGTATCGACGAGTCGGAGCATGCGGAGACCGCATACTCGTTCTCGAGCGTGCTGGGCGGCGGGCTGACCGGTTCGGCGGCGGCGAGTGAGGCTCAGCACCAGCCCGTGGCCAGCAAGGAGAAGGTGGACGTATGAAGCTCGTAACCGCCGTGATCAAGCCGTTCAAGCTCGACGACGTCAAGGCGGCGCTCGAGGTGCTCGGTGTGCAGGGCCTGACCGTGAGTGAGGTCCAGGGCTTCGGTCGCCAGCGCGGCCACACCGAGGTGTATCGGGGCGCTGAGTACACGGTCGACCTCGTTCCGAAGGTATGCGTCGAGGTGCTCGTCGAAGACCTCGATGCGGACAAGGTGGTGGACGCGGTCGTCGAGGCCGCCCGCACCGGCAAGATCGGCGACGGCAAGGTGTGGGTGACCGGAGTCGACACGCTGGTGCGGGTGCGGACAGGTGAGCGAGACGCGGACGCGCTCTGATCGCACTCCTGACCTCGCCGCGGTCCGGGCTGGTGTCGTCCTGCACCAGCCCGGACTCGTCGGCGAGTCTTTGCGCGTCGCGCTCGCGGACGCCTACGACGAGTGGCTGCGCGAGCTGGCATCGAGCCTCCCGATCGACCGCGGCACCGCTCTGGTCGCCGTCGGCAGCCTGGGACGGCGCGAGCCGGCGCCCTACGGCGACCTCGATCTCGTGCTGCTGCACACCAGCCGCGGTGGTCGGGGGCTGACGGCACTCGCCGACTCGATCTGGTACCCCATCTGGGACAGCGGCGTCGGGCTCGACCACTCGGTTCGCACACCCGAACAGGCCGTCACGGTGGCTCGCGACGACCTCAAGGCACTGCTCGGCCTGCTCGAACTGCGCCATGTCGCCGGCGACGCGTCGGTGTCCGGACCGCTGCGCGAACGACTCGTCGACATATGGCGAGCTACCGCGGTGAAGCGTGCGGGGGAGTTGCGCGACCTCACCGACGAGCGCGCCAAGCTGGCCGGCGACGCCGCGTTCCTGCTCGATCCGAATCTCAAGGACTCACGCGGCGGCCTGCGCGACGTGCAGGCATTGCGTGCGCTGGCGCTCGCGCAGTTGATCGACGTCACCGTGCCGGTGCGCGAGGCCAGTCGTGCGCTGCTGGACGTGCGTGGCGAGTTGCACCGGCGCACCAGTCGCAACGAGGACGTGCTGCGCCAGCAGGAACAGCCCGCCGTCGCGGACGCGCTGGGCCTGGCCGACGCGGATGCCGTGCTGCGCCTGGTCAACGAGGCCGCCCGCACAATCGGACTCGCGCTCGACAACGCGTGGCGGCGCGTGGACGCGATCGGCGGCCAGAGCGGCTTCTCGCCGAGACGGATGCTGCGCAACGCGCTCGGGTCCGCAGGCCCGGTCCGCGTGCCGCTGGCCAAGGATGTCGTGGCCCAGGACGGCGAGGTGGTTCTCGCCCGCGACGCTGACCCGTGGGCCGACCCCGTCCTCACTTTGCGCGCCGCCCGCGCCGCTGCCGAGCACAACCTGCCGCTGGCGCCGTTCACGCTCGAACGGCTGGCCACCGAGTCCGCGCCGATGCGCCAGCCCTGGCTTCGGGCGGCACTCGACGACTTCGTCGCGGTGCTCGGCGGGGGCGATGCCGGCATCCCGGTCATGGAGTCACTCGACCAGGCCGGCCTGCTCGTCGGGCTGATGCCGGAGTGGGACGCGGTGCGCTTTCGGGCCCAACACAATCCCGTCCACCGCTACACCGTCGACCGGCACCTGCTCGAGGCGGCCGCGCAGGCAGCGGCGCTGACCCGTCACGTGTCGCGCCCGGATCTGCTGCTGCTCGGCGCGCTGCTGCACGACATCGGCAAGGGCTTCGACCCCGAAGACCACAGCGAAGCCGGTGCGCGCGTCGCTGAACCGATCGCGAACCGGATCGGCCTGTCCTACGGCGACGCGGCAACGGTCACCGCGCTCGTCCGCCATCACCTGCTGCTCCCCGACACGGCCACCCGGCGCGACCTCGACGACCCGGTGACGATCAAGATCGTGACCTCGGCCGTGGGCGGCTCGGTCGAGCTGCTCGAACTGCTGCATGCGCTGACCGTCGCCGACGCCCTCGCGACCGGGCCGACGGTGTGGAGTGCCTGGAAGGAACGGCTGATCGACGAGCTCGTCCGGCGCACCCGTGCCGTCCTGGGCGGCGCCGCGTTGCCTCCGGCGCTGCCTCCGCTCGACGAGCGGCAGCGCCGCCTCGCCGACGGCGGCGTGCTGGCCGTCGAGGTCGACGGCGACGAGGTGCTCGTCGCCGCGCCGGACTCGATCGGCGTGCTGTCCAAGGCCGCCGGTGTGCTGGCGCTGCACTCGCTCGACGTCCGGTCCGCGTCGATCCGCACTCACGCGGGCATGGCGGTGAACGCGTTCGTCGTCGAGCCCCGGTTCGGATCGCTGCCCGATCCCGCCGTCGTCCGAGGCGACCTCAGCCGCGCGATCGACGGCTCGCTGGCGATCGACGACCGCCTGGCCGCCAAGGAGCGCTCCTACGAACGTGGGACGCCGGCGCGGCCGCATCGCCCGGCGAGCGTGCACTGGTTCGACGAGGAGGCCACCGACGCGACCGTCCTGGAGCTCCGTACCGACGACGCGATCGGCCTGCTGCACCGCGTCACTGCGGCGTTGGAACGGTGCGGCGTCGACATCCGCACGGCGCGCGTCTCGTCGCTCGGCGGTTCGGTCGTGGACGCGTTCTACGTCACCACCGCGGACGGCAAGCCGATTCCGTCGGACATGCGGATCAGCATCGAGGCCGAGCTGACATCGGCATGATGCGCGGTGACGCCAACGCGGCGGTCACCCAGATTCGAGCTTCGCGCACTCGGTAAGGCCGTAGCCCGTCAGGTACGCGGCAATGCTGTCGCTGTGGGTTGGCGCCTTGTTCAGCTGATCGGCGATGCTGCCGACCTTGTCGGTCTGCTTCGCCTTCGCCGCGGCGACCAATTGCGCCAGCAGCGGCTGCTGCGCGTTGAAGTCGGACTCCTCGACGGCTAGCCACTTCGCGGTCAGCTCGTCCTTGTCCGACGACTGCGCGACGAGCGCCTGTTCCTTGGCCGGCCACGGCGGGAACAGGGCCAGCGCCTCCTCGCCGGTGGCGATGATCGCCGCGCAGTCGGTGGCACCACTCGGCTGCGGCAGCGCGTCGGTCTTCACCACGATGGTGTGGCACAGCGCGTCCGCCTTCGACACGAACTCCGACTTCGTCAGCCCGCTGGTCGCCGGCGTCGTGCTCGCCGACTGCGACGCCTGCGTGGTCGCCTGGCTGGTGGTGTCGCCGGCCGGGGACTTGGACCCCGACGAGCTGCATGCCGCGAGGACGCACGCGCCCAGCGCGATGGCGACCCGGCTGACGACTGAGCGGGACCGGATCGACACGGCACCTCCTGTGGCCCGCCCGGGGCGAGCGCGGCGCAAAGGATCTAGCTGCTGATGGCCGGGTGTCTAAGCACGCCGAGGTCGACTGGAACGTGGCGGGGCTGATCTTCGCGAGCCTTGAGATGTCTCACGTCGAGTTGATTCCGTGCACATGTAACCGGCCGGTAATCTGGACGAAGCCTCGCGGGCCGATGCCGTCCCGGTCTGAGTTTCAGTCCGATCAGCCGCCGTCCGCCCAGAGGGGGCACGTGTGAGCTTCTCCGCCATGCCGCCGGCACAGGGTCTGTACGACCCCCGGTTCGAGTCCGATTCGTGCGGGGTTGCTTTCCTGGCAGATCTCAAGGGCCGGCCGAGTCACGCGATGGTCGCCCAGGCGCTGACCGCGCTGCGCAATCTCGACCATCGGGGCGCGGCGGGTGCCGAGCCGTCGTCGGGCGACGGGGCGGGCCTGACCGTCCAGGTGCCCGATGCGTTCCTGCGTGCCGCCGTCCCGTTCACGCTGCCTGCGAAGGGCGAGTACGCCGTGGGCACCGCGTTCCTGCCGACGGACGAGGCCGTGCGCGACAAGGTGGTTGCTCTCGTCGAGACGGTGGTGGCCGACGAGCAGCTGACCCTGCTCGGCTGGCGGAACCTGCCGATCGAGCCGCAGGGGCTGGGCCCGACCGCGCTCGGCGTCATGCCGGCGTTCGCGCAACTCTTCGTCGGCGGGGCGTCCGGCATGGATCTCGAGCGGCGCGCGTTCTGTATACGCAAGGTCGCCGAGCACCGGGCGCGCGAGGCGGGCCTGGGGCTGTACTTCCCGTCGCTGTCCGGGCGGACCCTGGTCTACAAGGGCATGCTGACCACCAGCCAGCTCGGCACGTTCTTCCCGGACCTGCGCGATGACCGGTTCGCCAGCGCGATTGCCCTGGTGCACAGCCGGTTCTCGACGAACACGTTCCCGTCCTGGCCGCTCGCGCACCCGTACCGATACATCGCGCACAACGGCGAGATCAACACGATCCGCGGCAACCGGAACTGGATGCGCACCCGCGAGGCCCTGCTCGCCAGCGACCTGCTGCCTGGCGGCATCGGCCGGCTCTTCCCGGTGTGCACGCCGGACGCGAGCGACTCGGCGACCTTCGACGAGGTACTGGAGCTACTGCACCTGGCCGGGCGCAGCCTGCCGCACGCGGTGCTGATGATGATCCCCGAGGCGTGGGAGAACTCCACCTCGATGGACCCCGCCCGCCGTGACTTCTATCGCTTCCACGCCTCGCTGATGGAGCCGTGGGACGGCCCGGCGAGCATCACGTTCACCGACGGCACGGTGATCGGCGCGGTGCTCGACCGCAATGGACTGCGTCCCGGGCGGTGGTGGCGCACGTCGGACGACTTCGTCGTGCTGGCCAGCGAGGCCGGCGTGCTCGACCTCGACCCGTCGACGGTGGTCGAGAAGGGTCGCCTGCAGCCGGGACGCATGTTTCTCGCCGACACGGCACGCGGGCAGATCGTCCACGACGACGAGATCAAGGCCGAGTTGGCAGCCGCGCTGCCCTACGGCGAATGGCTGCACGCCGGCCAGCTCAACCTCGACACGCTGCCCGAGCGCGAGCACGTCACGTTCACGCACGAGTCGGTGACCCGTCGCCAGCAGGTGTTCGGCTACACCGAGGAGGAATTGCGCGTCCTGATCACCCCGATGGCCACGAACGGCACCGAGCCGATCGGGTCGATGGGTACCGACACCCCGCTGGCCGGTCTCTCGCAGCGTCCGCGACTGCTCTACGACTACTTCACCGAGTTGTTCGCCCAGGTCACCAACCCGCCGCTGGACGCGATCCGCGAGGAGATGGTGACGTCGCTGTCGGGCATGCTCGGTCCGGAGCAGAACCTGCTGGCGCCGAGCGCGGCGTCGTGCCGGCAGGTGGTCGTGCCGCATCCGGTGATCGACAACGACGAACTCGCGAAGATCTGGCACATCAACGCCGACGGCGACCTTCCCGGCTTCCAGTGCAAGCTCATCGACGGACGCTACCGCGTGCACGGCGGGGGAGAGGCGCTCGCCGGGGCGATCGCGCGGGTTCGCCGCACTTGCTCGGAGGCCATCGACGCGGGCGCGCGGATCCTCATCCTGTCCGACCGCGAGTGCGACCCTGACCACGCGCCGATCCCGTCGTTGCTGCTCGTCTCCGCCGTACACCACCATCTCGTCCGCACCGGGCAGCGCACCAAGGTCGGACTGGTCGTCGAGACGGGCGACTGCCGCGAGGTGCACCACCTGGCGTTGCTCGTCGGCTACGGCGCCGCCGCGGTGAACCCGTACCTCGCGTTCGAGACGATCGAGGATCTCGTCGAGCGCGGGGCGATCAGCGGCATCAGCTCGCAGGAGGCAATCAAGAACTACGTCAAGGCGTTGAGCAAGGGCGTGCTCAAGGTGATGTCGAAGATGGGCATCTCGACGATCGCGTCCTACCTCGGAGCGCAGGTGTTCGAGGCGTTCGGGCTTTCGCAGCAGGTCGTCGACGAGTACTTCACCGGGACGCCCTCGCGGCTGGGCGGCGTCGGGCTCGACGTGCTTGCCGCCGAGGCGGAGGCGCGGCACGCCACGGCATACCCGATGGTTCCGGCAGCGCGCGCGCATCGCCGGTTGGACGTGGGCGGTGAGTACCTGTGGCGCCGCGAGGGCGAGGTGCACCTGTTCAACCCCGAGACGGTGTTCCTGCTACAGCACGCGACGCGTGAGCGCCGCTACGAGGTGTTCGCCGAGTACGCGTCGAAGGTCGAGGAGCTCAACCGCGCCGGCGGCGCCCTGCGCGGCCTGTTCGAGTTCAAGCCCGATCGCGCGCCGGTGCCGCTGGACGAGGTGGAGCCGGCGTCGTCCATCGTGAAGCGGTTCGCCACGGGCGCGATGTCCTACGGCTCGATCTCCGCCGAGGCGCACGAGACGCTCGCGATCGCCATGAACCGCATCGGCGGCCGGTCGAACTGCGGCGAGGGCGGCGAGGACGCGCGGCGCTACACGCCGGATGCCAACGGCGACCTGCGCCGCTCGGCGGTCAAGCAGGTCGCGTCCGGGCGCTTCGGCGTGACGTCGCACTACCTGGTCAACGCAGACGACCTCCAGATCAAGGTGGCCCAGGGCGCGAAGCCCGGCGAGGGCGGCCAGCTGCCCGGCTTCAAGGTGTATCCGTGGATTGCGCGCACCCGGCACTCCACACCGGGCGTCGGGCTGATCTCGCCGCCGCCGCACCACGACATCTACTCGATCGAGGATCTCGCCCAGCTGATCCACGACCTGAAGAACGCCAATCCCGACGCCCGCATCCACGTGAAGCTGGTGGCCGAGTCCGGCGTCGGCACCGTTGCGGCAGGTGTCGCGAAGGCGCACGCCGACGTCGTGCTGATCTCCGGCCACGACGGCGGCACCGGCGCCGCGCCGCTGACCTCGCTCAAGCATGCCGGCCTGCCCTGGGAGCTCGGGCTGGCCGAGACGCAGCAGACGCTGCTGCTCAACGGGTTGCGCGACCGGATCACGGTCCAGGTCGACGGCGCCATGAAGACCGGCCGCGATGTCGTCGTGGCCGCGCTGCTCGGCGCCGAGGAGTACGGCTTCGCCACGGCGCCGCTGATCGTCTCCGGATGCGTGATGATGCGCGTCTGCCATCTCGACACCTGCCCGGTGGGCGTGGCGACGCAGAACCCCCTGCTGCGCGAGCGGTTCACCGGTCGGCCGGAGTTCGTCGTCACGTTCTTCACCTACATCGCCGAGCAGGTGCGCCAGCTGCTGGCCTCGCTCGGATTCCGGTCGCTGGACGAGGCGATCGGGCACGTCGAGGTGCTCGACACGAGCAAGGCGATCGAGCACTGGAAGGCCGACGGGCTGGACCTGACGCCGATCCTGGCTAGCCCGGCGTCGCCGTACGACTCGGCGTTGCGGCGCACCCGCGACCAGGACCACGGCCTCGACGCCGCGCTTGACAACACGCTGATCCAGCTGTGCGAGGGCGCGCTGCTCGACGGCGACCGGGTCTCGCTCGAACTGCCGGTGCGCAACGTCAACCGCACGGTCGGCACGATGCTCGGCTCGTACGTAACGCGACGGTACGGGGCGGACGGGCTGCCGGACGGCACGATCGACATCACGTTCCGAGGCTCGGCGGGGCAGTCGTTCGGGGCGTTCGTCCCGCACGGCATGACCCTGCGGTTGGTCGGCGACGCGAACGACTACCTCGGCAAGGGCCTGTCGGGCGGCGTGCTCGCGGTGCGTCCGGACGAGCGGGCGCCCTTCGTCGCCGAGCAGAACGTCCTCGCCGGCAACGTCATCGCGTATGGCGCGACATCCGGCGAGATCTACCTGCGCGGCGTCGTGGGCGAGCGCTTCTGCGTGCGCAATTCCGGCGCCACCGTCGTCGCCGAAGGCACCGGCGATCACGCGCTGGAGTACATGACGGGCGGGCTGGCCGTGGTCCTCGGGCCGACCGGTCGCAACGTGGGCGCTGGCATGTCCGGCGGCGTCGCGTTCGTGCTCGACCTGGACCGCTCGCTGGTCAACGGCGAGCTCGTCGACGTGACCGCGCTGCGCGGTGAGGACGCCCTGGCGCTGCGCGCGGTGCTCGAACAGCACGCCGCGCTGACCGGCTCGGCGGTCGCGGCCGCGCTGCTCGGCTCGTGGCCGGCCGCGCTCGAACGGTTCGCCGCGATCGTGCCGCGCGACTACCGGCGCGTGGTCGATGCCACCCGGCGGGCCGAGGCGGCCGGCGAGGACGTCGACGAGGCCGTCATGGCGGCGGCTCGCGGCTGACTCTTTACGCGCGGGGCCAGGTGCCGAATCCTGTTGCCGTGGCAGACCAGGAAGTCATGGCCGCGATGGCGCGCAGCTTTCTCGGCGGTCTGCCATCCGGGCTCGTCGACGAGCTGCTTACGGCGGGTGACTGTATCAGCGTTCCCGCGGCGTCCACGATCTACCGGCAGGGGGACTCTCCCAGGGCGTTCCTCGTCGTGCGTGGCCTGCTGCGCGTCTACATGACCTCGCCCGAGGGGCGGCAGGTGACCGTTCGCTACGCACGCGACGACGACGTGCTCGGCATCGCCGTGCTCGTCGGCGGGCCGGCCGACGTCGCGGTGCAGACGCTGGCCGAATCGCGCATGTTCCGGATCGACGCCCGGATCCTGACGACCCGCGCGCGGCGCGACGCCGCCGTGGCCTGGGCGCTGGCCGAGGAGCTCAACCGGCGCCTCTACGACACCTTGCAGCAGACTGCGATCAACGCGTTCGGCACGGTTCGCCAGCGGGTAGCCGCGCACCTGCTCGATATCGCCTCGGCTCGGCAACGTCCCGGTGGCCAGCTCGTCGCGCGCGCGTCTCAGCAGGAGCTCGCCGATGCCGCCGGGTCGGTCCGTGAGGTCGTCGCTCGCGTCCTGCGGGAATTCCGCATCAGCGGGCTGGTGGCGACCGCGACGGACAGCATCCGCGTGCTCGATCCGGCGGGCCTGCACGACGAGTGCTGGAACCACCCGTGACCTCCGTTACCGGAGCTTGCAACCAAAGTCACTGACCTCGCGTGGCAGGCCGCCGAACCTTGTCCGGTCAGGCCCGATCGTTCGGGCGAGCCGGCACCGGAGGACGTCCACATGCCACCGACTGACCCCGTCCGTGCGGTGTCGGTTATCAGTACCGGACGCGTCGAGATCCACCCTGAACATGTTCTCGCGCTCGCCGAACGGATGCCGCGTCTGGTCGTCCTGCCGGCGCATGACCCGACTGCCGCCCAACGCCTGCTCAGGAACACACCATGAGATTCGTCAACACGATCATGATCGACCGCGCGCCCAGTGCCGTGTTCGCCTACCTCGCCGAATTCGAGAACCTGCCGCGCTGGAACTACGCGATCGCCGAGACCCGGAAGGTCACCGACGGCGCGGTCGGGGTGGGCGCGCGCTACCTGCAATTGCGGACCATTCCCACCCGCAGCGAGGAGACGTTCGAGGTCGTCGAGTTCGAGCCTGATCGCAGGCTGGTGATCCGCGGCCAGATCGGCCCGTTCTCCGGCGACATCGCCTACCTGCTGGAGGGGGCGGCGAATGCAACGGTCCTCACGAATACCTGCGACCTGCGTGCCCACGGTCCGTTGAGCGCGATGGCCCCGCTGGCCACCAGGCGGGTCCAGTCGGCCGTCGCGGCGAACCTCGACGTGCTCAAGCAGATCCTCGAACGGCCATGACGAGCGATCGCCGACGATGTCTGTCTGGGTGCTACGCTGCTATTGCAAATCAGTTGCATTAACGGATTCGCGGAGCTGCCCATGTCCCACAGCCATCTCCTGACAGACGACGAGCGCTGGCTGGCTGCGGCGTGGCCGTTCGTCCGCGAGCACCTGCCTCCCGCACCGGCCCAGGTACTCGAGATCGGATGCGGGCCGCTCGGCGGATTCGTGCCGGCGATGAGGTCGGCGGGTTACGACGCGATCGGCGTGGACCCGGAGGCGCCGGACGGGCCTGACTACGACCGAACCCAGTTCGAGCAGCGCGAGCTCAAGGAGCCGATGGACGCGATCGTCGCTTCCACGTCGCTGCATCACGTGGCCGACCTGAACGATGTGCTCGACCGGATGCGCTCAGCGCTCGCACCCGGTGGGGCGCTCGTCGTGCTCGAGTGGGCGCACGAGCGCCTCGACGAGCCGACCGCACTGTGGTGCTTCGAGCGGCTCGCACCGCCCGGGGGCGAGCAGACCTGGCTGCACGAGCGCCGCGAGAGCTGGCGCGCATCCGGGCAGCCGTGGGACACGTACCTCGAGGCCACCCTGCGCGAGCACCCGATGCACCCCGGCCGCGACATCATGGCCGGCCTACGGGCCAGGTTCGACACACTGTCGCTCACCGAGGGGCCCTACTTCTTCTCCAGCCTCGACGGCATCACGAGCGACGACGAGCAGGCGGCCATCGACGCCCAGCAGATCCAGGCGACGGGCATCCGCTACGTGGGTCAGGCATAGCGCCGGGCCACCGCTGCGGCCCTGGCCCCGTAGCCGCCGCCGAACATCACCGTGTGCGCGAGCAGCGGGTGCAGCTGATGCAGGCCGACCCGGTCGCGCCAGCCGTCCGCGAGCGGCGTGACCTCGGCGTAGGCGGCGACGATCCGGTCCAGGTGCGGCGTCCCGAACAGATCGAGCATGGCGAGGTCGGTCTCCCGGTGGCCACCGTACGCCGCCGGGTCGATCAACCAGACGCGCTCGTCGGTCCACAGCAGGTTGCCCGACCACAGGTCGCCATGCAGCCGGGCCGGCGGCTCGGGTGGTCCGGCGAGATCGGCCAGCCGATGCGCGAGACGGTCGAGCAGGCCTGCCTGGCTCGAGTCGAGCGCGCCACCATCGGCTGCCTGCCGGACGAGTGGCAGCAGCCGCGTCGCGGCGAAGAACTCGGCCCAGTCGGCCGCCGGCTCGTTGGCCAGGCGCAGCCGTCCCGCGAACCCCGGCCACGGCGCGCCGAACCGGTCGGCTCCGGACGCGTGCACCGCAGCGAGTTCGCGGCCGAGGCGGGCGGCCGCCGCGACCGAGGGCGCGCCGGCCGGCAGCCAGTCCAGCACCAGCACGTCGTCGCGAACGCCCAGCACGGCGGGCACCGGCGCGCCGCCGTCGGCGAGCCAAGCCAGGCTGCGCGCCTCCGCGTCGAAGATGTCATGCACGCCGGCCAGCGTCTTGGCAAAGGCGATGCGACCGTCGTCGAGGGCGACTCGCCAGGCACGGCAGATGTCGCCTCCCGGAATGGGCGAGACCTCGCTGACCGCCCTCTGGCCGGCCGCCGCGACGACGGCTGCGACGTCCACCATCCCGGCATCGTAGGGTTGTCCTCGTGGCCCGCCGCGCGAAGATCGTGTGCACACTCGGTCCGTCCACCGACTCGCCCGAACGCGTCCGCGCGCTCGTCGAGGCCGGCATGGACGTCGCCCGGCTGAACTTCAGTCATGGCGAGCACTCCGAGCACGGTCGCCGCTTCCGCGAGGTCCGGCAGGCGGCCGAGGCGGCCGGCCGCAATCTCGCGGTGCTCGCCGACCTGCAGGGCCCGAAGATCCGTCTCGGCCGCTTCGCCGAGGGCAAGGTCGAATGGCGCACGGGCGAGCGGGTACGGATCACCGTCGAGGACATCGAGGGCAGCCACGACCGGGTCTCGACGACGTACAAGCAGCTCGCCGCGGACGTGCGTGCGGGCGATCGCCTGCTCGTCGACGATGGCAACGTCGGCCTGGTGGCGGTCGACATCGAGAACGGCACCGACGTCGTCTGCGACGTGACCGAGGGCGGTCCGGTCAGCAACAACAAGGGCCTGTCGCTGCCGGGCGTGGTGGTCAGCGTGCCGGCGATGTCGGACAAGGACGCCGACGATCTCGAGTTCGCCCTCCGGCTCGGCGTCGACTTCATCGCCCTGTCGTTCGTGCGATCCGCGGACGACGTCAAGCTCGTGCACCAGATCATGGACGACCTGGGCGTGCGCCGCCCTGTGATCGCCAAGATCGAGAAGCCCGAAGCGGTCGAGCGGCTCGAGGACATCGCGCTGAGCTTCGACGGCATCATGGTCGCTCGCGGCGACCTCGGCGTCGAGCTGCCGCTCGAGCAGGTGCCGATGGTGCAGAAGCGCGCCATCCAGATCTGCCGCGACAACGCCAAGCCGGTGATCGTCGCGACGCAGATGCTCGAGTCGATGATCAACCACTCGCGGCCCACGCGTGCCGAGGCCTCCGACGTCGCGAACGCCGTGCTCGACGGCGCCGACGCGCTGATGCTGTCCGGCGAGACCAGTGTCGGCACCTATCCCGTGCAGTCGGTCGCGACGATGTCGCGCATCATCACCTCGGTCGAGTCCGCCGGCGTCGAGGCGCCATCGCTGCTGCACAGCCCCCGTACCTCGGCGGGCGCGCTCGTCAAGGCGGCGAAGGACATCGGCGACGCGCTCGGCGCCGTGGCGCTCGTCGCGTTCACTCAGACCGGCGACACGATGCGTCGCCTCTCCCGCTTGCATCCGAGCCAGCGGCTGCTCGCGTTCTCGCCGGACGAGAACGTGCTGCGCCAGTTGGCGCTGCTGTGGGGGGTCGAGCCGCATCTCGTGTGGATGGTGAAGACGACGGACGACATGGTCCGCCAGGTCGACTCGGCGCTCGTCCAGCGCGGGGTGTGCCGTCGCGGCGACCTCGTCATCGTGGTTGCCGGCACGCCGCCGGCGACGCCCGGGGCGACGAACACCATCCGTGTCCACCACATCGGAGACGTCCTGCAGAGTGACCGCTGAGCCTCGCACCGTTCCGGGCGCCGAGTCGACCGACGGCGCCGGACAGTCCGTCGTCGACGGGCTCGTCCGGCTGCTCGACCTCGAGCCGATCGAGGAGAACATCTTCCGCGGCCTGAGCCCCAAGGTGTCCCTGCAACGGGTGTTCGGTGGCCAGGTCGCAGGGCAGGCCCTCGTCGCGGCCGGACGCACAGTGAGCCAGGACCGATCCGTGCACTCGCTGCACTCGTACTTCATCCGGCCCGGCGACCCTGCCGTGCCGATCGTCTACACGGTCGACCGGCTGCGTGACGGCCGGTCGTTCTCGATCCGCCGGGTGACGGCAGTGCAGCACGGCCAGCCGATCTTCGTGCTGTCGGCGTCATTCCAGCTCGCGCAGGGCGGCATCGACCACCAGACGCCGATGCCCGACGTCCCGCCGCCGGAGAGCCTGCCGACGATCGACGAGCGATACCAGGGCTACGACCAGATCGCTGCGATGTACCGGCGATTCCCGCGACCGTTCGACCTGCGCTACGTCGACGACCCCGCATGGGTGCAGCGCGCTCGCGGTCCCCGCGACGCTGGCCCGCACCGGGTGTGGCTGCGCGCCGACGGCCGCCTGCCCGACGACCCGCTGGTGCACGTCTGCGCGCTGACCTTCGCCTCCGACCTCACGCTGCTCGAGTCGGTGCTGGTGCATCACGGGCTGGCATGGGGGATCGATCCGGTGATCAGCGCGTCGCTCGACCACGCGATGTGGTTCCACCGCCCGTTCCGCGCCGACGAGTGGTTCCTGTACGACATGAGCTCGCCCTCGGCGTCAGGCGGCCGTGGCCTCGCGATGGGGCAGCTCTTCGCCAAGGACGGCCGGCACATCGCGAGCGTGGTGCAGGAAGGCATGATGCGCGTGCCGAGCGCCTAAGTCGCGCTCAGTGCTGCCCACGCGGCTTGGACGTGGCGGCGTTGCGTCTGCGGCGAGCCGATCGCCATGCGCAGCGCTACTGCGCCGTTCACCACGGTGTGCGTCAGGTACAGCTTGCCGGACGCGTTCACTCGATCCATCAGCGCCCGCGTCGCGTCGTCACCCTCGCGCAGCCGGAACGTCACCAGCGCGAGCGGATGCGGCGCGACCAGCTCGAACCTGTCGTCGGCCGCGACCCAAGAGGCGAACTCCTGAGCCAGCGCGACGTGCCCGCGGATGTGCTCGCGCAGCCCCTCGGCGCCGTACCAGCGGATGACCGTCCACAGCTTGAGCGCGCGGAAGCGCCGGCCGAGCGGTACGTGCCAGTCGCGGTAGTCGATCACCTCGCCGGAGTCGGTGGCCGCGTTGCGCAGGAACTCGGGCAGGATCGACAGCGCGCCGATCAGCGCGCCCCGGTCGGCCACCCAGAACGCGTCACAGTCGAAGTTCGTCAGCAGCCACTTGTGCGGGTTAGTGCAGTAGGAGTCGGCGAGCTCGACGCCGTAGTTGAGCCAGCGCAGTTCCGGGCAGATCGTCGCCACGCCGGCCCAGGCCGCGTCGACGTGAAGCCAGGCGCCGTGCTCGCGCGCGATCGCGGCCAGCTCGCGAGTGGGGTCGACGGCGCCCGTCCCTGTGGCGCCGACGGACGCGACGACGAGCGCCGGGTGAATGCCTGCCGCCACGTCAGCCTCGACCAGCGCGCGCAGGTGCTCGGATCGCGCCGCTTGGGTGGCCGGGTCGATGTCGATCTTGCGCAGGGCGTCGGCGCCGAGCCCCGCGACCCGGCACGCCTTCTCCACCGACGAATGCGTCTGCGCAGACGTGTACACGGCGAATTGTCCACTGTGGACGCCGTTGTGTTCGGTGCTGCCACCGCTCACCCGGTGCAGCGCGGCGACGAGCGCGACCAGGGCGGCGTCGGACGCGGTGTGCTGGATGACGCCGTTGCCCCGGAAGGCGGCCGGAAGGTCGAACAGCGAGGCGAGCCAGTCGAGTACGTGCGTCTCGAGCTCGGTCGCGGCAGGGGAGGTCGCCCAGAGCATGCCCTGCACGCCGAGTCCCGAGGCGAGCAGGTCGCCCAGGATCGCCGGGCCGCTGGCGTTCGCCGGGAAGTACGCGAAGAACGAAGGGTGCTGCCAGTGCGTGATACCCGGCAAGATCACTTCGTCCAGGTCACGCAGCACGGCGTCGAACGGCTCGCCTTGCTCGGGCGGCTCGGCGGGCAGGGCCGCGCGAACGGCGCCCGGCTCGGCCTGTGACAGCACCGGCAAGGACTCGATCCGCTCGTAATAGTCGGCGATCCAGTCGACGACCTGGTGGCCGTGCACCCGGAACTGCTCAGGCGTCATGTGAGCGCTCATGACACGCATCCTGCCGGGTGCCGCACTAGCGCTTCGGGCCGACGTGCTCGTCCACCCGCGCTACGCCCGCCCGCCGGGCGATCGAGACGCTGTTGCCGCGGTTGTTCCGCCACGGCACGCCGACCCGATCGAGCGCGGCGGTGAAGATCGCCTGGATGTCGGCGGATTCGTTGCCGAAGAAGTAGCGCGGGTACTGGTAGGCCTTGCCGTGGACGACGACACAGTTGATCACCCGGCAGCCGTCGGAGTGGATCAGTCCGCGAATCAGCGACCACGGATGTTCTTCGACGATTGTGCGCTGCCAGTCCGCCAGCACGATCGGCCGCTCGTGCTTCTTGCCCAGACCGTGCTGCGGCAACAAGCACGGCCAATGCGTCCAGTGCGATGCGTGATCGCTGCAGCCGACGCTCCTGGTGACGCAGACCCGATTGCCGCTCAGCGTGGTCAGCGCGTGGTCGACCTCGGCGGCGATGGCCGGGTACGCGTCCGCGCAGGCGATTCGGAGTCTCGGGGCGCGCAGCGTCGTAACGAGGTATCCGTCGCCCAGGTAATGGCCGAACAGGTAGCCGTACACGGCGCCTTCGGGGCACCGAGAGCCGTGTCAGACGAAGCACCGGTCGTGGACGCGGCGCGCTGGAGACGGCTTGCGTAGCCACTGCGCGATCGCGGCCCGCGAGACGTTCAGCCGCCGATGAATTGCCGCGACAGACAGGCCCTGTGCGCGCAATTCGAACGCCAGCGCGCGAGTCTTGTCGCCGTACACGTCGCATTTCTACGGTTCGAGTACGACAGTTTCTGGTGCCCCCGGTGGGAGTCGAACCCACACTGTACGGGTTTTGAATCCGCGTCCTCTTCCAGTTGGGATACGGGGGCGTAAGCGGCCAGCACTGCTGGCCGTCGACACCGTAGGCTACCTGCCAGACATCGCCGTCTATGGCACAGGAGGCAGCGCCCGTGGCAAGCCAGCCGGTTGCCGATCCCTCGCCGAAGCGGGTACTGATCGCCGAGGACGAGGCGCTGATCCGGCTCGACCTGCGCGAGATGCTCCAGGAAGAGGGCTACGAGGTCGTCGGCGAGGCCGCGGACGGCGAGCAGGCGGTGACCCTGGCTGCGGACCTGATCCCGGACCTGGTCATCTGCGACGTGAAGATGCCCAAGATGGACGGCATCACCGCCGCCGCGCAGATCGCAAGCAAACGAATTGCGCCGGTCGTCATCCTCACGGCATTCAGCCAGCGCGACCTCATCGAGCGGGCCCGCGACGCCGGTGCGATGGCCTACCTCGTCAAACCTTTCCAGAAGCGCGATCTGTTTCCCGCGATCGAGATGGCGACATCGCGGTTCGCCGAGATCCGCGCGCTGGAGTCCGAGGTGACCAACCTGCGCGAGCGGCTCGAGGCGCGCAAGCTGATCGAGCGGGCCAAGGGCGTGCTGATGTCCGAGCACCGGATGAGCGAACCCGAGGCATTCCGATGGATCCAGCGCGCCGCGATGGACAACCGGACATCCATGCGCGCAGTGGCCGAACTGGTGCTCAGCGGCGGCGGAGGTAGTTGAGCCGCGTACTACTGATCGTGGTGTCGCGTCAAGTCCGTGTTCAGGTAGCTGCCACACTGGGGTGCCTGCTCTCCCGCTCGACTTGCCATGGCGGCTAGTGTTTGGCTGCCCGCCGGTCATCATGACGCGGCCGGGCGGTGATCGAACTCGGTGCACCAACGGGGCCCGAATCCGCAGGGAGAGAGCGGTGTCGCGAAGTCACGTTCGTGTGCGGCCGGCAGAGATGGCCGACGTGCCGCACCTGGTCACGCTCTTCGAGTCGACCGATCTGCCGCTCGGCGCGCTGGGTGCGCGGCAGTTCCATGCCGACACGCTCGCGCACCTGACCGAGCGGTTCGCCACGCTCGTGTCCGCTGACGACCGTTCCGTGCTGGTGGCAACCGACGAGATGGCGGCCGTCGTCGGGCTCGTCGTGGTGGCCGAGGACGAGGTCGGCCCGGTGACTCCGACGCCGGTGCTGCACATCAGCCACCTGATCGTGGCGCAGCGTCACCGGCGCCGAGGGGTCGGGCGCGCGCTGCTCGCCGCGACCGTGCACCTGGCCGATCAGCGCGGCATCGAGCACGTCGTCGCGACCGCGGTCACCGGCTCGCGCGATGCCAACCGCTACCTGGCCCGGCTCGGCTTTGCGCCACTCGTCGTGCGCCGTATCGCGGCCACGTCGACGCTGCGCCGCTCGCTCGGGATCGCAGACGGCGCCGACCGGCTCGCGCTGCTGCGCCGAGCCCGTCGCGGGGGGCGCAGCCTCGCTGCCCGCGCGATCAGCCGCGGCGCGTAGCGCCCCGCCCGCTGTCGGCGGCTGGACCTAGACTCAGGCCCCGTGACGGGTTCCCGGCTGCTCCTTCTCGACGGTCACTCGCTGGCCTACCGCGCGTTCTACGCGTTACGCGAAGTCGAGATGTCGACGACCACGGGCCAGCCGACGAGCGGCGTGTTCGGCTTCACGTCGATGCTCGTCAACCTGCTGCGCGACGAGGAGCCGACGCACATCGCGGTGGCCTTCGACGTCTCGCGCAAGACGTTCCGCACCGACACGTACGCCGAGTACAAGGCGGGCCGGGCCGAGACACCACCGGATTTCGCCGCGCAGCTGTCGCTGATCCGCGAGGTCCTCGAAGCGCTGCACATCCGCACGCTCGAGGTCGAGGGGTACGAGGCGGACGACGTCATCGCGACGATCACCACGCAGGCCAGCGCGGAGGGTTGGGACACGCTGATCTGCACCGGCGATCGCGACTGCCTGCAGCTCGTCAACGATCACGTGACCGTGCTCTACCCGCGCCGGGGCGTCAGCGACCTGACCCGGTTCACGCCCGAAGAGGTCAAGACCAAGTACGACCTGTCGCCGGCTCAGTACCCGGACTTCGCGGCACTGCGCGGCGACCCGAGCGACAACCTGCCGGGCATCCCGAGCGTGGGGGAGAAGACGGCAGCCAAGTGGATCCGCGAGTACGGATCGCTGGACGCCCTGGTCGAGCGCGTTGACACCGTCAAGGGCAAGGTCGGCGACGCGCTGCGCGAGCACCTGGCGAACGTCATCCGCAACCGGCAGCTCACCGAGCTGGTGCGCGAGGTCCCACTCGACCTCGACCTCGCCTCGCTGCAGCGGCAGCCGTGGGATCGCGAGCGGGTGCACACCCTGTTCGACAACCTGCAGTTCCGGGTGCTGCGCGAGCGGCTGTTCGCGTTGACGGCAACCGAGCCGGAAGCCGAAGAGGGCTTCGACATCGCCACGACGCGCCTTGGCCTCGACGACGTGGCGGCGTGGCTCGACGAGCACGCGCGCGACGGTAGCCGGGTCGGTGTCGCGTTCCGCGGGACTTGGGGCAGGGGCACCGGGTCATTGACCGGCGTGGCACTGGCCGCCGCAGACGGCGCAGCCGGTTTCCTCGAGCCTGATCAACTCGGCGAGCAGGACGAGAAGGCGATCGGCGCGTGGTTCGCCGACGCCTCGGTGCCCAAGGCAGTCCACGACGTCAAGGGCCCGCTGCTCGCGCTGCGCGAACGCGGCTGGACGCTCGCGGGCGTCGCAACTGACACGCAGCTCGCCGCATACCTCGCGCTGCCCGGCCAGCGCTCGTTCGACCTGGCCGACCTCGCCCTGCGTTACCTGCACCGCGAGCTGCGGGCCAACGTCGAGGAGTCCGGGCAACTCACCCTGGACGGCGGGGTCGACGAGGCGGACGACGCTCTAGCCGAGGTCGAGACCGTCCGGGCCTCGGCGATCCGCGATCTCGCCGACGCGCTCGACGGTGACCTCGAGGAGCGCGGGGCGGCCCGCCTGCTCGCCGAGATGGAGCTGCCGCTGACGTTCGTGCTCGCCGACATGGAGTCCGTCGGCATCGCCACCGACACCGACAAGCTGCTCGAGTTGCAGTCCGAGCTCGGCGGCGCCGTCAAGAACGTCGAGCAGGACGCCTACTCGGTGGTCGGCCGTCAGTTCAATCTGGGTTCGCCCAAGCAGCTGCAGGAGATCCTGTTCGACCAGTTCGGGCTGCCGAAGACGAAGCGGATCAAGACCGGCTACACCACCGACGCCGACGCGCTGGCGCATCTGTACGAGCAGACGCAGCATCCGGTGCTCGAGCACCTGCTGCGCCACCGCGAGGTAGCCCGGCTCAAGACGGTCGTCGACTCGCTGCTGCCGCTGATCGACGACGCCGGGCGCATCCACACGACGTTCAACCAGACGATCGCGGCGACGGGGCGGCTGTCGTCCACCGACCCGAACCTGCAGAACATCCCGGTACGCACGGCGGAAGGCCGGCGCATCCGCGAGGCGTTCACGGTCGGCGCCGGTTTCGAGTCACTGATGACGGCCGACTACAGCCAGATCGAGATGCGCATCATGGCCTACCTGTCGCGTGACGAGGGCCTGCGCGACGCGTTCCTGACCGGCGAGGATCTGCACACGTTCGTCGCGTCGCGCGCTTTCGACCTGCCGCCCGAGCAGATCGACCCGGAGCTGCGCCGGCGGGTCAAGGCGATGTCGTACGGCCTGGCCTACGGCTTGTCGGCGTTCGGGCTGGCCCAGCAGCTCAAGATCACGCCCGAAGAGGCGCGGGGGCAGATGGACGCCTACTTCGCGCGCTTCGGCGGCGTGCGCGACTACCTACGGTCGGTTGTCGACAGCGCGCGGCAGTCCGGTTACACCGAGACGATCATGGGCCGGCGGCGTTACCTGCCGGATCTGACGAGCGACAACCGTCAGCGGCGCGAGATGGCCGAGCGGATGGCGCTGAACGCGCCGATCCAGGGCAGCGCGGCCGACATCATCAAGGTCGCGATGCTCGGCGTGCACCGCTCGCTGGCTTCGTCGGACCTGAAGTCGCGCCTGCTGCTGCAGGTGCACGACGAGCTCGTCCTCGAAATCGCCCCGGGCGAGCGCGACGCCGTCGAGGAGGTCGTGCGTCGCGAGATGGGCGCCGCGTACCAGCTCGACGTGCCGCTCGACGTCTCGGTCGGCGTCGGCCCCAACTGGCACGAGGCGGCGCACTGATCAGCGGCTGCGGCGCGGTTGCGGTTGGTCGCGCCAACGCTGCATCAGCGTGGTCATCTCCACTCGGATGAAGTCGAAAAACCCAGCCGTCTCGTCCAGGCGCCGACCAGTCGGCGTCGCCGAGCCGACGGCTTCGACGCCCTGCCGCAGCGCATCGATCATGCGCAGGTAGCCCTGATCCTGGTTGCCGATCAGCTCGTGCCCTGACGCTCTTGGCGGCGTACCACGGGGCCTAACGCGCTGGCCGCAGTCAGCTAGCTCGTACGGCGAGCGCGGTAGGCCGGCCTGCCGCGCAGCGCGGATGCCGTCGCGCCGCGCAGTGGCCTACCGTGCCGTCGTGGGCTCACTTGCGATCAGGCCCCGGGACCTCCGGGTGCCGGGCGATGTCCTGATCGCGCTCGGCGCCGGCGTCGTCCAGATCGTCGGGACGGTCTTCGCGGCGCGCCACCAACCCGACGCCGAGCCGCTCGACGCTGCCGCGTACGCCCTGCTGGCCGCGAGTTCAGCCTGCCTGGTGGTCCGGCAGCGCTGGCCCGTGCTCGTCCTGGCAGCGGCGTTCGCGGCGACGTTCGGCTACGAGTGGCTGGGCTATCCCGGCGGCCCGGTCTGGATATCGCTGATCGTCGCGTTGTTCACGGTCGTCGCGTCCGGACGCCGGGTGGCCGCGTACACCGCACTGGCCGCCGGGTACGTGCTGGGCGTGTGGCTCGAGCCGGTGGCCCACGACAAGCCCGGCCCGAGCCTCGTCCAGGCCCTGGGCCTCGCCGCGTGGTTGCTCGCGTTGGCGGCAGCCAGCGAGGTTGTGCGGTACCGCCGGCAATTGCGCGAGGCGGCACGCAGGCAGGCAATCGAAATGCGCCGCGGCGAGTTGGAGGCAACGCGGCGCCGCGCGAGCGAGGAGCGGCTCGACATCGCCCGCGAGCTGCATGACGTGCTCGCGCACGGCATCTCCATGATCAACGTCCAGGCTGGCGTTGCGCTGGAGCTGATGGACGAGCAGCCCGAGCAGGCACGTACCGCGCTGGCGACGATCAAGCAGGCGAGCAAGGACGCGCTGGTCGAGGTGCAGGCCGTGCTGGGAGCGTTGCGGCAGTCCGGCGAGCCAGCCGCCACGGCGCCGACGCCGAGCATCGCGAACCTCGACCGGCTGCTGAGCGGCGCGCGCTCGGCCGGCCTGCAGGTGCAGGATCGGGTCATGGGTGAGCCGCGAGTGCTGCCGGTCGGCGTCGATCTCGCGGCATACCGGATCCTGCAGGAGTCGCTGACGAACGTCGTCCGGCACGCCGACGCATCGGCGGTGACCGTCGCGGTGACGTACGGGGCGCACGAGCTGACCGTCGAGGTCGTCGACGACGGGAAATCCAGCTCGCCCAACGGGAACGGCAGCGGGATCGCCGGCATGCGGGAACGGGCGATCGCGCTCGGCGGCGAACTGGACGCCGGGCGCAGGCTCGGCGGCGGCTTCCGGGTACGTGCGCGTCTGCCGTTGCCCGGGGGCGCCGCATGATCCGGGTGCTGCTCGCCGACGACCAGGCGCTGGTGCGTGCCGGCTTCGCCGCGCTGATCGACGCCCAGGAGGACATGGCAGTGGTCGGCCAGGCCGGCGACGGCGCCGAGGCGGTCCGGCTGGTCGGCGAGCTACGTCCCGACGTCGTGCTGATGGATATCCGGATGCCGGGCACGGACGGCCTCGCGGCCACCCGCGCCATTGCCGCCGACGAGCGGCTGGTGGACGTCCGGGTGATCGTCCTGACGACGTTCGAGCTCGACGAGTACGTCTTCGAGGCGTTGCGCGCAGGCGCGACCGGCTTCCTGGTCAAACACACCGAGCCCGTCGAGCTGATCCGCGCGTTGCGCACGGTGGCCGCGGGCGAGGCGCTGCTCTCGCCGGGCGTCACTCGCCGGCTCATCGCCGAGTTTGCCGGACGGGCCAAGGAGCCACCGGCGTCCTCGCGCCTGGACTCGATCACCGCGCGGGAACGCGAGATCGTCGCGCTCGTGGCGCAGGCAATGTCGAACGACGAGATCGCCGAGCGGCTGTTCCTCAGCCCGGCGACTGTCAAGACACACGTCAACCGGGCGATGACCAAGCTCGACGTGCGCGACCGGGCCCAGCTCGTCGTGCTCGCGTACGAGGCCGGAGTGGTGCGTCCCGGCTGGGCGTGATCGGGCGTACCGCGGCCGCGGTAGTCGCAGAGCCGACGCGGGGCGGACGACCCGAGCGGCAGGAATCACCACGATCGAAGCCATGACAAATGCCCTCATCACCAAGACCGCGGCTCGCGCCGTGCACGCGACCAAGACGTACGGCCTCGGCGACACGGCCGTCGTCGCCCTCGACGATGTCACCGCCGAGTTCCCGGACGGGCAGTTCACGGCGATCATGGGCCCGTCCGGCTCGGGCAAGTCGACGCTGCTGCACTGCCTGGCCGGCCTCGACACCCTGACGGGCGGGCAGATCCTGGTCGGCGACGTCGACCTGAGTTCGCTCAGCGACAAGCAGCTGACGCTGCTGCGCCGCGAGCGGGTCGGCTTCGTGTTCCAGTCGTTCAATCTCGTCCCCACGCTGTCGGCGGCGGAGAACATTCGCCTGCCCCTGGCGCTCGCCGGTGACATGCCGGACCCGGACTGGTACGAAGCCGTCATCGAGACGGTCGGCCTGTCCGACCGGCTGACGCACCGCCCGTCCGAGCTCTCCGGCGGGCAGCAGCAGCGCGTTGCCGTCGCTCGCGCGCTGGTCAGCAAGCCGGCCATCGTGTTCGCCGACGAGCCGACCGGCAACCTCGACTCGCTCAGCGGGGCCGACCTGCTCGACTTCCTGCGCCGGGCCCGGCAAGACCTCGGCCAGACGATCGTCATGGTCACCCACGACCCAGTGGCCGCGAGCTACGCCGACAGCGCGCTCTTCCTCGCTGACGGCCACATCGTGGGCGTCCTCGACCACCCGACGCCGCAGCGCGTCCTCGACCACATGAAGCGGCTGGAGGTCTAGGCATGTTCGCGATCGCGTTGAACGGCATGTGGGCGTACAAGCGGCGACTGATCGGCAGCACGCTCACCGTGGTGCTCGGCGTCGCGTTCCTGTCCGGGACGCTGCTGCTCGGCGACACCCTCAAGGCGAACTTCGACAACCTGTTCACGCAAGCAAACGCGGGCACCGACGTCGTCGTGCGTGGCGTGACCAAGATCGGATCCACCGGAGGGCAGGACCGGCGGCTGGCCATTGACGCCTCGCTGGTGCAGCAGGTGCGCGGCGTCCCGGGAGTGGCGGACGCGCAGCCCTACGTCGAGGGTTTCGGTCAGTTGCTCGGCCACGACGGCAAGCGGGTCGCGGGCAACGGGCCACCGACCCAGGCCGCGAACTGGGTCAGCGACGCCTCGCTCAATCCGTACCGGCTCGCGCAGGGGCACGCGCCGGCCGCCGACGACGAGGTCGTGATCAACCGGGGAGCCGCCAAGGCCGGCAAGCTGCACCTCGGCGACACCACGACCTTGCTGACCCCGAAGCCGGTGACCGTCCGCATCGTCGGGCTATCGACGTTCGGGACGGCCGACGGATTCGGGTCGGTCACGTTCACCGGCATGACGCAGCCCGCCGCTCAGCGCTATCTGGCGCAGGATCCCGGCCGGGTCAGCGAGGTGCTGGTCAAGGCGGCACCCGGCGTGGCACCGGACCGGGTCATCGCGGCGCTGAGGCAGCAATTGCCGGCCGGCGTCGAGGCCGTCACCGGCCAGCAGCTGGCCAGCGAGGACATCGCCGCGATCGACAGCGGCTTCCTGGGCTTCTTGCGCACGGCGCTCACCGCGTTCGCCGTCGTAGCGCTGCTCGTCGCCGTCTTCAGCATCTACAACACGTTCTCGATCATCGCCGCACAGCGCAACCGCACGTCGGCGTTGCTGCGCGCACTCGGGGCCACCCGCCGGCAGGTGATCGGCTCAGGCATGCTCGAGGCGCTCGGCGTCGGGCTCGTGGGGTCTTTGGCCGGCTGGGGTGCGGGAATCGGCATCGCCGCCGGTCTCAAGGGCGTCTTCGACGGCTTCGGCTTCGCGTTGCCTGCGGGCGGGCTCGTGTTCAGGGCGTCGAGCATCGTGCTCGCGGTGGGCGCCGGGCTGGCTGCCACGCTCGTCGCCGGGGTGGCGCCGTCCGTGCGGTCCTCGCGCGTGGCGCCCGTCGCGGCGTTGCGCGACCAGGCGATCGAGCAGGGCGCGGCGTCCAGGACGCGCGGCATCATCGGCGCCGTGCTGACTGCGGGTGGGGTGGCGGCTCTGGTCGCCGCGGCAACCCGTCCTGGACCGATCGGCCTGGCCGGCATCGGCGCGGTGCTCACGCTGGTCGGCATGGTCATCCTCGGGCCGCTTGCCGCCCGTCCGGCGGCGTCGGCGCTGGGGGCTCCGGTTGCCGCGACGCGCGGCGTCACCGGCACGCTCGCCCGCGGCAACGCGATGCGTAACCCGCGTCGCACCGCGGCGACCGCCTCGGCCTTGCTCATCGGCGTGGCCGTGGTCGCGATGTTCACCATGGTGGCCGCGTCGCTTAAGGCGTCCGCCGCGAAGGGTGTCGACCGCGCACTCACCGCGGACCTGGTCGTCGACACCGAGGGCTACGGCGGCGGTGCCGGGCGCGGACGGCTCGATCCGGGCCTGGCGACGCGACTGGGCCAGCTTGCGCCCGTGCAGGACGCCGTCGGCCTCGGCGGTGGCACCGCGCTGATCAACGGCGACAGCAAGTTCGTCGCGGCTGCCGACCCGGCGGACATCGGGCACGTCGTGGATCTCGGCGTGACGGACGGTTCGCTGGCGGCCATGACGCCGGCGTCGCTCGCCGTGTCGCGCGACGCGGCTGACAGCCATGACTGGCACGTCGGATCTCAGGTGCGGGTGACCTATCCCGACGGCTCCGTCGCCTCGGCCGGCATCGCCGCGATCTTCGGCAACGCCGACATCACCGGCGGCTACCTGTTCCCCGCCGCCGGCTGGACGCCGCATGCCGGGCAGGCCGTCGACTCGAAGGTGCTACTCGAACTCCGGCCGGGCACGGACGTGACAGCTGCCGCGGCGGCGGTCCGGGCGGCGGCGAGCCGCGACGGCGATGTGCGAGTGCAGGACCGCAACCAGTACCGGTCGAGCGCGACCGCGGGCGTCAACACGTTCCTCGGAATGATCTACGTGATGCTCGCGCTCGCGATCCTCATCGCGCTGATGGGCATCAGCAACACGCTGTCGCTGTCGATCCACGAGCGGACGCGTGAGCTCGGGCTGCTGCGCGCGGTCGGCCAGACCCGGGCTCAGGCTCGAGCGATGGTGCGCTGGGAGTCGGTGCTCGTGGCCGTGTTCGGCACCGTCGGTGGTGTCGGGCTCGGCACTCTGCTCGGCTGGTCGCTGGTGAAGTCGGCATCGAGCACTGCGCTCAGCACGTTCTCGGCGCCTCCGGTCCAACTGGCCGTGTTCCTCGTCGTGGGCGCGATCGCGGGCACGCTAGCCGGCATCAGGCCGGCCCGGCGGGCGGCAAGGCTGCGCATCCTGCAGGCGATCAGCGCGGAGTGACGCTTCCGATCGCCTCGCCGACCTGAGAGGCTCACCCGGGCGAACGCCCAGGTCGGCGAGGCGGGAGGGCGCACGATGACGGACGAGATTTCCTGGACGCCGAGCCGCCGCCAGGTGCTGAGCGTGGGCGCGGCGGCGGGTGCGCTCGCCGCCACGTCCGGCCTGCTCGCGCCGCCGGCCCGGGCGACACCCCGCGCGCCGGCGCGGCGCGTCCCAGTGAGCACGGAGCACACGACGCTCGACCACACGCTGCTGCGCGGCCAGCCGGGCGCGGGTGGTTACCGCCCGATCGTCGTCGGCCCCGGCGAACCGCACCTGCTGCGCGACGACCTCGTCGGGCCGGGCGGCCCGGGCGATCGCCGGCCGCTGCTCGCATTCGGCCAGCTGACCGACATGCACATCATGGACGCGCAATCACCGGCACGCGTCGAGTACCTGGACCGGTTCAACGATCCGGGCGAGCCGTTCGCCGGGTTGCTGCCGTTCGGGTCGTCGTATCGCGCGCAGGACTTCCTGACTGCCCAGGTCGCCGAGGCGATGGTGCAGGCGATGAACGCCGTGCACCGCGGCCCGGCCAGCGGGCTGCCGTCGGCGTTCACGGTCGCTACCGGCGACAACGTCGACAACACCCAGTTCAACGAGCTGCGCTGGCAGATCGACCTGCTCGACGGTGAGCGCGTGCGTCCGGACTCGGGTGACCTCACGAAGTACGAGGGCGTCGCGGACTTCGTCGACTACGACCTGCGGTACTGGCACCCGGACGGCACGCCGGCCGGCCAGTCCGACGACCTGCCCCGCGCCCGCTTCGGCTTCCCCACTCTGCCGGGACTGCTCGACGCCGTGCGCCGCCCGTTCGACACGACCGGCCTGCGCACTCCGTGGCTGACCGCGTTCGGCAACCACGACGGGCTCGTCCAGGGCAACATCCCGTCGTCGGCGCTCATCGCGGCGGTCGCCACCGGCAACGTCAAGATCAGCAACCTGCCGCCAGGCACCAACATCATCCAGCTGGCGCTAGGCCTGCTCAGCGGCGATCCGGCCGCATTGCAGACGTTGTTCGCCGGACCGGCTCGCATCGTCGCGCCGGACTCGGACCGCAGGCCGCTGTCGCGCGCGGAGACGATTGCCGAGCACTTCCGGACCAGCGGCCGTCCGCACGGCCACGGGTACGGCACCTGGAACCTGAGCACCGGCAACGCCTACTACGCGTTCGACCGCGGACCGGTGCGGGGCATCGTCCTCGACACGGTGAACCCGTTCGGCGGGTCCGAGGGGTCGATCGACGCCGCGCAGCTCGCCTGGCTCACCGCTGAGCTGGCGGCGGGCAGCCGCCGCTATCTCGATGAGAGCGGCAATGTCGTCGCCGGCGGCACACGCGACAGGCTGTTCGTGCTGTTCAGCCACCACACGATCGGGACCATGTCGAACGGCGCCGGCGTCGGGCGCGTGCTCGGCCCGGCCGTTCGCGACCTGCTGCTCCGTTTCCCGAACGCGGTGCTCTGGGTGAACGGCCACACGCACCGCAACACCGTCGTGCCCTACCGGCGGGCGGCGGATGCGCTGATCCCGGGCGGCTTCTGGGAGGTCAACACCGCGGCGCACATCGACTGGCCGCAGCAGTCGCGCGTCGTCGAGCTCGTCGACAACGGCAACGGCACCCTGTCGGTGTTCGGCACGCTGCTCGACCACGCCGGTCCGACAGGATACGGATCGGCGCCGCGTGACCCGCTGGCGCTGGCGTCGCTGTCCCGCGAACTCGGCGCGAACGACTGGCAGAATGCTGCGCCCACCGCCACCGAGGACGGGCGGCGCGGCGCACTGGAGGACCGCAACGTCGAGCTACTCGTGCCGGCGCCGTTCGTGCTGGCGGGCTAGCGCGTCTTTTGCTGACCCCGCTCATCGCGCCGCAGAGCATGGGGTTACTCCGGTGATGCGGCCGAGTTGCTTCGAGGCGTTTGGCCGGATCAGGGCGGTTCGGGAAAGCAGAGACTTTGGTCCCTGAACCAGGGGAGCGCACCCTCACTAGGATCCGTCACGTCAAGTAGCGAGGCCGTGACGCCTCGCGCTGGTAGCTTTACGTCATCAATTTGTGACTGGATCTACGTCTCGCAGGAAAGGGCGGCCCCCTGATGATTCGGCGAACCGTTGTCTACCCCGCGGTGAAGGGGCAGCCAGCCCTTCACCCGGCCGGCTGAGCAGGCTGAGATGGCCAAGCGATCGAGCATCGCCCTGGTAGCGACAGGCGTCGTGCTGGTACTCGCCGGCGGTCTGGTCAAGTGGGTCGCCGCGCCCGCACTCGTCAAGGTGCCCCTCGACGTGAACTCGACGACGGTTGCCGAGGGCGACATCGCGCTGTTCGTGCCCGCGCTGCAGACGGTCAAGCAAGTCCCCATCGTCGCGACGCGCACGCTCCGCGGTGACAAGTCCGCCGGAACCGGATCTACCGCGGTCTATGACGAGACGCTCTGCCTCGTCGCGCAGGGGACGGCCACCGACGCGCTCGGATGCGCACCCGCCACCGACCCCGGCTTCGTCGAGAAGTCGACTGATCGGATCGCCTTCGATCGCAAGACCGCGCTGCCGGTGAGCGACGGTGCGCGGTTCAAGGCGAACGTCGACGGCAACGCGGCGATCGTCCACCAGGGCCTTGACTACACGTTCCCGATCGACACGAAGAAGAAGAGCTACCCGTTCTTCAACACCGTCATCGGCAAGGCGTACCCGATCCAGTACCAGGGTTCGGAGAAGCTGCGCGGGCTGACTGTCTACCGATTCCAGCAGACGCTGCCGGTTTCGCCGATCACGATCCAGAAGGCCTTGCCCGGCAGCTACGTCGACATCACAACGATCTGGGTCGAGCCGACGACTGGAGTGATCGTCAAGGGCGAGGACAAGATCACCGAGAAGCTCACCGCGAACGGCGTGGCTGTCTTCGCCGGCACGTTGACGTTCAACGACAAGACCGTCAGGGAGCAGGTCTCCTACGCTAAGTCGGAGCTGAACAAGGTCCATCTAGTGCGATGGTGGATTCCGTTGGCTGCGCTGGTCCTAGGCCTGCTCCTCGTCGCGGGCGGCTTGATGCTCGGGCGCAGGCGGGCTGCGCCGACGATCGCGTCCAGCGACGAGGCGATCGAGTCACAGAGCGTACAGACGAAGAGCTGAGTGGTTAGTACGGGTCGGGCGTCGTGTGGTGCCCGAAGAGCCGGCCGATCCGCAGCACGATCTTGACGGCGACGTTGCGCAGCCACCACGGCAACTCGCGCAGCATGCGAAGGCGATCGGACAGCGCTGGGCGCGCGACCTCGAAGCGTGCCAGGGAGGCCGTCCGGCCGAGGTAGCGCAGCGAGCTCCCGGCGAGGACGTGCCGGAGCAGGGCCAGCGTCACCCCGACGGACGAGTACGCGTCGTGCACGAGCACCTGCCCGCCGTCGGCGACGTGTACTGCCCACCGCAGGTCGTCGCTGACCGTCCAGTAGTCGTGCTTGCCGTCTATGTAAAGGACGCCGATCGGTTCGTCCCAACCGGAACGGATCGCGGTGCTGTGTTCGGCAAGCAGTCGCACGGCGTCATGCAGGCCCGCTGCCTCGACGTTCGCCTCGAACTTGTCGCGAGTCGCCGCCCCGCCGAACATCGGGCCGTCGACGAACGGATCGATCGCGACAACCATCGCGCCGGTGGCTCGCGCGGCAGCGGCCAGGACGACGGTCGATCGGCCCTGGTGGCTGCCGATCTCGACGATGAGGCCGCCCGGGTCAGCATTGCTCGCCGCGTCCCACAGCACGCGAGCCTGCGCCGGGGTCAGCCATCCGGGAATCGTCTCAGCGTGCATCCACACCGCGGCGAAGTCGGTGTATTCGGCGCGCATGCGACGGGTCCTTCCTCGAAGCGCCGCGAGCCTACCCGGCCGCTCGGCGCCTGCTCGGTACCCACGGCCCATTCACTACTGTGAGCGCGCCGTGTGGGGCAGGATGCACGCATGTCCCGGACCAGCCGCCGCCTCGTCCTCGTTCCAGCGCTTGCCGCCGTCATGGTCTTGTCGGCGTGCGCACATACCTCGACTCCGCTGACGGCGCGCGAGCGAAGCGTGCAGGCGACCAGCACGAATGTGCCGTTCAAGAATTGCGGCCAGCAGTGCACGGGCGACATCGACGGCGCGGCGTATTCGATCAAGGTCCCGACCCAGTGGAACGGCACGCTGCTGCTGTACTCGCACGGCTACCGGTTCGCCGTGCCCGCGCCGCCGGACTTCGAGACGCCGAGCACGAACGCGCAGGTGAGTTCCACCGACAGCGACGGCACGGGCAGCGATCCGCTCAGCCAGCAGCTGCTGCACGCCGGGTACGCCCTGGCCGGTTCGGCCTACAAGTCCAACGGCTGGGCCGTCGCCGACGGCGTCAAAGCGGGGCAGGATCTGCACGACAAGTTCGTCCAGCTCGTCGGCAAGCCGCAGCGGACCTACGTCTGGGGTGACTCGCTGGGCGGCCTGATCACCGAGGTTCTCGCCGAGAAGGACCCACAGTGGGTCGACGGCGCGGCGCCGATGTGCGGCGTCCTCGGTGGTCCGAACCTCAACCTCGACCTCGCCCTGGACGTGGCGTACGCGGTCAAGGCGCTGATCGACCCGTCGCTCAAGCTCACCGGCTACGCAAGCGCGGACGAAGCCAGCGCGAACTGGCAGCATGCGGACAAGGCCATCGAGAGTGCGGCGGCCGACGTAGCGGGCGGCGGCACGGCGAAGGTGCTGTTCATCTCCGCGCTCGTCGACGCACCGAGCGAGACGCACACCTACGACGGGCACGATGTCACGTCCCAGGTGAAGGCCAGGGTCGAGTCGGTGCTGACCGCGCTCGGCTACGGCACGATCGGCCGCTACGACATCGAGCAGCGCGTAGGCGGCGACCCGTCCCAGAACACCGACGCCGACTACGCGGCGCGCGTCGACACGAACGAAACGGCCGCGATCTCGACGGCAGGCGGCGATGTCGCGGCGCTGGTGAGCAAGCTGGAATCGGTGCCGCGGGTCAGCGCCGACCAGACGGCGCGGGACGCGTTCGCCAAGCTCGGCGACACCATTGGGGCGCTCGTCGCTCCGACCATCACGATGCACACCGTCGACGACCCGTTGGTGCTCGTGCAGAACGAGCACGTCTTCGCCGGCCGGGTGCAGGCGCACAATGCCAGCGGCAAGCTCGTCCAGCTCTACATCGCGCCGCCGACGACCTATGACGAGTCGAGCGGCGCGCCATACGGGGCGGGTCACTGCAACTTCACCGACCAGCAGCGCAGCGGCCTGCTGACGGCGCTCGACAACTGGGTCAAGCGCGACGTGTACCCGGTGCCCGCCGGTCTGAGCGGCGAGCTCGGCCCGGACGGACTGGACGCCGCCTATGTACCGGGCGCGTGGCCGGAGGGCTCAGCCAGCTGACCGGGCCGAGCCAGCCAGCCCGTCCCGATCAGCACTGAGCCGACCGTGGCCACGGCCGTGATCACAGCGACGGTGGCTACCACCCGGCCCACCGTCGCGTCCGAACCGCTGGCCAGCACGAGGACGGTGTCGGCGACGATCGCGGCCCAGATCGGCGCCGTCTGGCGAGTCCGGCGTAGCGCCAGCCCGGCCACCATGCCGAGCTGCAGCAGGGCGAGGCTCGCGCCGAGCATGGCGAACAGCCAGGCGGACGGTACGAGCTCTGGGTAGCGCCCACCGCCGACGACTCGGCTGACCAGCGTGGGCAGGGCGGCCACGCCCAGGGTCACGATGGCTCCGACTCCGGCCACGATGACGACCGCGCGGCGCAGCATCTGCTTGTGCCGCGCGGAATCCGTCAGTCGCGGAAACACGAGCGTGGCCACCGACTGCGGCAGCCAGATCGCTCCGCGGGTGACGACCGATCCCGTCGCATACACTGCGGCCAGATGGCTCGACAGGACGTGCCGCGCGAGCAGCACGTCGAGGGTGGACAGGAACCAGAACGCGCCGTGCGCGTGCAGCGCGTGGCCGACCTCGCGCAGCGGGCCACCTGCCGGGCCGTCCTCGACCGCACCGCGCAGCGGGACGCCGACGACGCAGGCGCACACGGTCATGCCCACCAGGATGGCGAGCACGGCACCCGTCGCGTCGCGCGCGATGAGCAACCCGAGCAGGCCGCACGCCGACCGTCCGAGCGCCGCGGCGGTGAGCACCATGCTGAGCGCGGCGAAGCGCCGCTGACCTTGCAGGACGCCTTGGAACATGCCCATCGCCGTGACCGCCGGCAACGATGCGGCGACGAGCAGCAGGTCGATGTCGCTGGACAGGTGGAGGAATGCGGTCAGCGCCGGGCTGAGCACTGCGAGCAGCACGCTGGCCGTTAGTGCCACGGCGAGCGTCGCCTGTTTCATGCCTGCGGTGTCGCCTGTCGCGACACGGCGGGCGGTGACGGTCTGCACCGCGAATGACGGCACGGTGCCGACGAGCAGCACGTTGAGCAGCACCACCAGCTGCCCGTAACTCGACGAAGCGAGCACGTGCACGGCGAGCAGGAGGACCAGGTAGCCGAGGAGGTTCGCGCCGAACCCCGCGATCGTGACCGCAGTCGCGGATCCCGCGGGACCGACCAGGCCACCCTCGTCCCGCAGACCGATGTCCGTCGAATCGGTCAAGAATGCCCTTCCCGCGAGGCGGCAGCGACTACTGTCCTGACGGCACAGGCTAGCCCGCCCGCCGCGAGGGAGCCCACGACGAGAGCGACACCGTTCGGGATGTCGGCGCGCGTTCGCGGCATCTTGCCCGTCGCGTGGTCAGCGACGCTGGCGGCGTTCCTGCTGTGGCCGGAGCGTCTGGGCGGCTACGGACTCGGGCACGACATGGTGTTCACTCCGCGCCAGCCGCTGTCGTGGGCGTCCATCGGGCTGGGGTCATCCGCGCCGCGCGCAGTCCCGGTCGACGCGGTGGTCGCGCTGTTGGGCAAGATCGCCGACGGCGCGGTCGTCGGCCGGGTCGCGCTGGTGGTCCCGCTGCTCGCCGCGGGACTTGGCGCTGCGCGGCTCGTCGGCCACGACCGCATGCTCGGAGCGCTCGCCGCGTGCGGGTTCGCGATCTGGAATCCGTTCGTGATCGAGCGCCTGGCGCTCGGCCAATGGGCGCTGCTGTGGGCCTACGGCGCGCTGCCGTGGATCGTCCGCTCCGCGGCGCGGCTGCGCGACGGAAGCGGTCGGCCGTGGCCGCTGCTGCTGTGGGTGGGGGCAGCGTCGATCACGCCGACCGGCGGCGTGATCGCGGCAGTGGTCGGGGTCGTCGTCGCGTTCCCGGCCAACGGCGACGCCAGACGCCGATGGTTCGCCACCGGCGCCGGTTTGCTCGCGCTGCAACTGCCGTGGGTGCTGCCCTCCATCGTCGGCTCGGCGCAGGCGACCAGCGACCCCGGCGGCGTCGCGGCGTTCGCGGCGCGGTCCGAGCACGCGGGAGGCGCTGTGGTCTCGCTGCTCGGGACGGGTGGCATCTGGGACGCGGATGTCGTGCCGGACAGTCGCAGCGGGCCGCTGGCGTTCGTCGCGTTGGCGGTGATCGCGGCGGCGACGGTCGTCGGCTGGCCGCGTCTCGTGCGGGTGCTCGGCGGCACGACCGCGGTTCGACTGGCCGCCTGCGCGGCCGTGGGGTTCGTGCTCGCGGCCGCGGCGTCGGTGCCGGGACTGTCGGCGTCGATGCGGTGGATCGTGCGGACCGTGCCGGGCGGTGGCCTGCTGCGGGACGCGCAGAAGTGGCTGATGCCCTACACCTTGCTCGTCGTGCTGCTGCTCGGCGCGGCAATCGCGCGCCTGGCGGCCTTCGCGGCCTGGCGGGTTGCCGTCGCGGCGGTCGCGGTGGCCGGCCCACTCGTTCTCCTGCCGGACGCGACGCGCACGGTCCACCCGACCGTGCAGCCGGTGCATTACCCGGCCGACTGGGCATGGGCACGCCGCACGGTCGGCCATGGCGGCGACGTCGCCGTGTTGCCGTTCCAGTCCTACCGGCAGTTCCGCTGGACCGGCGGGCGGACCGTACTCGATCCGGCTCCGCGACTGATCCCGGGCGAGGTGGTCGTCTCCGACCGGCTGGCCGTCTCAGGCCGGGTGCTGCGTGGCGAGGACGACCGTGTGCGCGAGGTGGCCGCCGCGCTCGGCGCCGGTGCGGCCCTGCCGCGGGAGCTGGCGGCCGCCGGGGTCGGCTGGGTCCTCGTCGAGCACGGCACGCCGGGCAGTGTGCCCGACCTCGCCGGATTGACGCAGGTTCGCGCCGGCGCCGATCTCATGCTGTACCGAGTGCCGGGGCGCGTCCCGCGAGCCGGACCGTCGGCAGCGCAGATCACGGTCGTGCTGGCAGGTGACTCCGTCGGGATAGTGATGGTGATCCTTGCTGCCGCGGCACGGTTGCTCGATCGGCGTAAGCAGTTGGTAGGGTGCAGCTACTAGTGCACTCGGGGGTGCTCGGTGGGCAAGATCATTTCGGTGGTCGTCTCGGCCATCATCGGCGGCGCGCTCGCCGTCGGCGCCTCCTGGGGCATCCTGTCCTCAGCGACGAAGGCACCTAGCCACAACCCGGCCAACAGCCAGATCGTCGACTACGGCAAGCGCTGATCGATCCCGAGCGCCTCGCTGAAGAGTCTGGCCGAGGTGGCCCAGTCGAAGACGCTCGCCCGGTCTCGTGCGGCGCGTCCCATCCGATCGCGTAACTCGGCGTCGGTGAGCAACTCGTCGGCCGCCTTCGTCATCGCGTCCAGGTCTTCAACCAGTTGGCCGGTACAGCCGTCGATGATCGACTCGCACACTCCGCCGGCCGAACCGTAGGCGATGGCGGGCACCCCTCGCGCGGCTGCCTCCATGATCGCGATACCCCAGCCCTCCTTCGCCGAAGGAGCGAGCAGCACCCACGACTCGTCGAGCAGTCGGCCGCGCTCGGCCTCGCCGACGTGTCCGTGAAATCGGACGATGTCGGAGATCCCGAGTTCGTGCGCACGCACCTCGAGCTGCACACGCCACCACCCGTCGCCGACGATGTCCACGCGCAGGTCAGGCATTGAGCGGTGCAGCCGCGCGGCGACCTCGAGGGCATGCTCGACCTGCTTGTGCGGCACGAGCCGACCGAGCACGCAGATCGTCGGCACGCGGCTACGCGGCTGCGTCTGCACCGGGTGCGGTATGTCGATCCCGTTGTGCACCACCTGCACTCGATCCGGAGCTATGCCCAAGATCGCGAGGTCAGCACGACTGGACTCCGAGACGGTCACGTATTGTCCGCGATAGACGAGCGGCGCGGCCCGCGACTCCAGCCACCACCCCAGACGCCCACGCCAGCCGGGATAGATGATCTGCCACTGCTCGCGATGCACGTGATGTACGAGTGTCACGATGCCGCGCCGGCGCACCAGTGGCGAGAAGAACGGCACCCCGTTCTGGACGTCGATGATGATGTCGGCGCGGCGTCCGAACCTGCTGAGCAGAAACGCCAGACCGTGCAGGTACACCGTCAACCTGCCGCCACGCCTGCGGAAACGGACACCTGCGACGATCTCGTCTCGGGGCGCGTTGCCGTGTGCCGCACAGGCGATCGTTACTGCGTGGCCCTGCCCGGCGAGCCATTCGGCGACCCGCTCGACGAAGAGCTCCGAGCCGCCGCCCTCCGGATGCCGCGTGTCGCGCCACACAAGAAAGACGACGCGGCGTCCGCGGCTGGGTTGGTAACGCTCGCGCGTCATGGTTGTGTTGCCTCCCCCGAGGCGCGCCAGCATAGCTGGCACGCGGCGTATTGAGCACCCATGCGGGCCCGCGGTGACCAGGTAGCGTGCAGCGGATGCGCACCGCCGACCGCACGTCGAAGGCGACTTTGCGCCGTTCGGTACGGCTGTTCCGGTTATTCCTGCGCGAGCAGAGCGACCCGGCAGGGTTCTACTCGGCGTTCGCCGACGACTCGATCGCCGCGTTGGGGCAGTTCGCGTCGCTTGCCGACGAGACGGTGCTCGATGTCGGCGGTGGCCCGGGATATTTCGCTCGATCGTTTCGGGCCGCGGGCGCGCGCTACGTCGGCGTCGAATTGGACGCGCTGTCGGATATGCCTGCCGAGACATTCGCCGTGCACGGGTCCGGCACGTCTCTGCCGTTTCGCGACGGGTCGGTCGACTTGGCGTACTGCTCGAACGTGCTCGAGCACGTGGCAGAGCCTTGGCAGGTGGCTGAGGAGCTGGTCCGGGTAACCCGTACCGGCGGAACGATCTTTGTGTCCTTCACGCCGTGGCTTTCGCCCTGGGGTGGCCACGAGACCGCGCCGTGGCATTACCTTGGCGGCATGCGCGCCAGGCGACGCTACGCGCGGCGCCACGGACACGAGCCGAAGAATCGCTTCGGCGAGTCGCTGTTCGCCCATCGCGCGTCCGACGCGCTGGCGTGGGCTCGTGGTTGCACGCAGGCTGATCTGGTGGCCGCTTATCCGCGTTACCACCCCCGTGGACTGCGCTGGATCGTGGCGGTGCCGGGGTTGCGTGAGGTGCTCACCTGGAACCTCGCACTGGTGCTGCGCCGACGATGAGCGCGACGCTTGCCGTGCAACGGGCCACCGGCGGCGATGCCGAGCAGGCCGAGCCGGCACCACCCCGCTCGGTCGAGCGGCTCAGGCTCTTGTTGATCACGTTCTGCCTGGCGCTACTGGTTGTCGCGCAGAGCGCCGGCAATACGTCGACCGATACCAAGGTCGACCTGGTCGTGTCGCCGCTGCGTTTCCTCAGCCGCGCGTTGCGACTGTGGGATCCGGTCGGTGCGGCCGGGCAGCTGCAGAACCAGGCGTACGGCTACCTGTTCCCGATGGGGCCGTTCTTCGCGCTCACGAACGCGGTAGGCCTGCCGCCGTGGGAATCGCAGCGCTTCTGGGAGGCCTGCCTGGTCATCGCCGCGTTCCTCGGCTGCTATCTGCTCAGTGGTCGGCTCGGCGTCCGCGGATTCTGGCCGCGGGTCGCGGCGGGCCTGGTGTACGCGCTCGCGCCGCGGACGCTCAGCGAGCTCACTTCGATCTCGTCCGAGCTGCTGCCGATGGCTGCGTTGCCCTGGGTGGTGAGCCCACTCGTCGACGGTGCGCGCGGCGGATCGCCTCGACGCGCAGCGGCCCGGTCGGGGGTGGCGCTGCTGTTCGCGGGCGGCGTCAACGCGGCGGCGACGCTGGCGATCCTTCCCGTCCCTGCCCTGTGGTTGCTGACGCGCGAGCGTGGCCCCCGGCGGCGCGCGCTCATGAGCTGGTGGGCGCTTGCCATGGTGCTGGCCTGCGCGTGGTGGCTGATCCCGTTGCTGCTTCTGGGCAAATACAGCCCGCCGTTCCTCGACTGGATCGAGGCGAGTTCGACCACCACGTTGCCGACGTCGCTGCTCGCCAGCCTGCGCGGCGTCGATCACTGGGAGTCCTATCTCGGCGCGAACGTCTGGCCTGCCGGGTGGATCTTCGCGTCCGCGCCGGCATCGATCGTCGCGACTGCGGCGGTAGCCGGCGCGGGCCTGGCCGGCCTCGCCGTTCGACGCATTCCGCATCGACTGTTCCTGTGGGCGACGCTGCTGCTGGGGCTCGTCCTCGTCACGGCCGGCCACGCGGCGGCGGTCGGCCCGCCGGGCGCGTCGACCGCGCGCTCGCTGCTCGACGGCCCGCTCGTCGCATTCCGCAACGTGCACAAGTTCGATCCGCTCATCCGGCTGCCGCTCGCGATAGGCGTCGGGCATATGCTCGCGGTCACGAAGCTGCCGCGGCACGCGTGGCTGCGCGTGTCGACGATGCGGGTGCGGCTGCCCGTCCGGCTGCTCGCAGCGGGAGCTGCCGCGGCGATCGGCCTAGTCGCAGTGTCGCCGGCGCTGACGAACCACCTCGTGTCATCTCAGCGTGTCACGGCCGAACCGGGGTGGTGGCGAGACGCTGGCTCGTGGCTCGCGCAGAACAGTCACGGCGCCCGCGCGCTGGTGGTGCCTGGCTCGGCGTCGCCGGTATACCTGTGGGGCGGGACAGTCGACAACGCGCTGCAGCCGGTAGCGACGACGCCGTGGACGACGCGCGACTCGGTGCCGCTGACGCAGGCCGGCTACATCCGGCTGCTCGACGCCATCGAGCAGATCATGTCCAGCGGTGCATCCCATCCGGAGCTGGCGCCGCTGTTGGCACGTGCCGGCATCGGCTACGTCGTCGTCGCGAACGACCTCGACACCTATAAGTCGGTGACGACACCGTTGCTTTTCGTGCACGCAACGCTTGCCAATTCACCCGGATTCGCGCTCCGCGCGTCGTTCGGCCCGTTGCTCGGTGGCAGCAGTTCGACATCGAATCTCCTTGATGGAGGCGGCAACATTCCGCGAAAGGCGCTGCAGATCTACCAGGTGGACGGATATCAAAGCCTGACCGGCCTGCTGCCGCTGTCTGGCACTGTCGAGTCCACCGGGTCGTCCGATTCGCTTGCTCAGCTGATCGAACGCGGGCTCGATCAGAACACGGCCGTGCTATTCGGTGCCGACGCAGATCGCGTGACCGTCCCCGATGCAGTCGAGGTGACAACGGACGGGATTCGCAAGCGACAGGCGAGCTTCGGCAATCTCCTGACCAAGTCGGCCACTTTGACCGCGTCAGATCCGTACCGCGGCGAGCGGCGTGCGTACGACTACCTGCCCGACCAGCCCGGCCAGTTGTCGGTGATGAGCTATACGGGCATCAGAGACGTCACGGCATCGTCGTCCGGCATTGACCTCTTGGCTTATTTCAACCGGAACCCGCTGCGCGGACCGTGGTTCGCCTTCGACGGGAATCCGAGCACCGCGTGGGGGAGCAGCTCGCTGGGTGGCGCCGTTCATCAATGGCTGCAGGTCACCTTCGACTCCGAGATCGCTGCGACGTCGGCGCGAATACAGTTCGCTCGCCTCGTTGGTGCGCTGCCCACCGAGATCGCTGTGCGGACGGATCAAGGAACCTTGATACAAGCGGTGCAGCCGAGCACGGCGCCGCAGCAGATAAGAATGCCGGCGGGATCCACGCGAACAGTGCGCGTCACGGTCCTCGCCGTCGCCGATCACACGGTCGGAGCGTCGGTAGGCATCGCGTCGCTCTCGGTGCAAGGGGTTACGCCGTCCCGCTCGCTGATGCTGCCCAGCAAATCCTCGCCGGACGTTCTTGCATTCGACGCCGCATCCGGTAGCCGCGGCACGTGCGTTGACGTGTCGCAGCAGGCGATCTGCGACCAGAGCTATACGGAGCACGGCGAGGAAGACACCGCTCTGGACAGGATCTTCAGTTTGGGTGCCGCCGGTGAGTACCGACTCTCCGCGACGGTCCGGCTCTCGCCGACCAAACTCTTGAACTCGTTGTTGGACGAGGGCAATCCGGTACGTGCCACCGCGTCCTCGGTGAATTCCGATGATCCGCGACAGCGACCGGGAGCGGCGGTCGACGGCGATCCGACCACGACGTGGCAGGCAGCTGCCGGAGATCAACCGCCGATGCTGATGCTTGACCTGAGCCGTGCTCGTGCGGTCACGGGCATAACCCTCCGGACAGATCCAACTGCGCCCGTCGCTACGCCGAGCCGGGTAGAAGTTAGCGCTGGTCCCCAGCGCTGGATCGGCCGCGTGCCGGCCAGCGGCGTCATTCGGTTCGCTCGCGCCGTCATAGCCCGGGACATCAGCATCCGGATTCTGGAAGCGAGGCCTCGCAGCACGACGAGTTCGGTCGATCTACGCACGAGACCCCTCCCGTCGGGCATCACGGATGTAACCGTCGACGCCGTGGCGCCGCTGCCGAAAGCTTCGGTCCCTGGCCTGATCACATTTGGCTGCAATGCTGGTGTGGGCGTGCAGATTGATGACCGGTCGATCCCGCTTCGACTGTCCGGCCCTCGCGCCAGTGTGCTCGCCGGCGAACCTGTGGCCGCTGAACCCTGTGACTCGAGCGCGGTCGCACTCGACCCTGGCACGCACCGCGTGCAACTCGAAGCCTCGCGGACGGCGTCTCCGGTCAGTCTCACGTTCATGAGATCGGGTCAACTGCTCGGCGCCGCGCGTTCGTCGCCTGGATCGCAGACTGTCAAGTCGTGGGATGCGACGACGAGAAAGGTCCGCGTCGACGTGAAATCGGACGCGCTGCTCATCGTGCGCGAGAACTTCAACGCCGGCTGGCGGGCGACGGTGAACGGACATCGTCTCGCCGCCGTTCGTATCGACGGCTGGCAGCAGGGCTTCGTTGTGCCGACCGGCGTACACGGCGTCGTCGTCCTGTCTTACGCGCCGCAAGGTCCGTTCACGGTCGGACTGTGGATCGGCCTGCTCGCCGCGGTCACGGTCATCGTCCTGGCTGCAGGACGGGCACGGTCAAGCCCACATCCGGCGGCGGGCGCATGCGCGCTTCGCCCCCGCCTATTGGTCGCAGGACTCGCCGTAGTCGTTGGTCTGCTGGGCGGCGTGTACGGCGTGGGCGCGCTGATCGCCACCGGAACGGCGCTCGCCGTGCTCGCGCGCACCGCCCGGGGCGTCCCGTTCTGGGTCGGTGCTGCCCTGTTGATCTTGGCCGCGCTGTCTGTCGCCCGTTCCGGCGTATACCAGCTGTTCGGCGTCGCCAACTCCGCGATGACTCAGCTGCTCTGCCTCGTTGCGATCGTCGTGGCGGCGATCGGCGACCCGGTGTCGCGCACTCGCCACGGCCGCGTGCCATAGCGCAGGATGGGCCGCTCGAACCAGTACCACGAAGCTCCGGCAACGGCGAGCGACGAGGCACACGTGAGCAGCAGAAGTTCGACGAAGTGCCCGTGGAACTCGCGGTATCCGAGCTCGCGTTGGAACACGAACATGAGCGGCACGTGCCACAGATAGACGCTGTAGGACAAGTTGCCCAAGACACTGGCCGGTGCCGAGCCGAGCACCCGCCCGAATGCTCCACCATGGCCCAGGACCAGCGGGAGAAGCAGGAAGAAGGCTGCGGCAGCGTAGAGATAGTGCTGAGCAGTCCACTGGGTGAATGTCGCGGGCGCGAGCGTTCGGGGGATGCCGAGCGGCAAAGTCGAGATCAGATAGATCACGCCTGCGACGAGGAAGCACGTGCCCGGAGACCCGGCCCATTCGCGTAGCGTCTGTCGCGAGCTGAAGAATGCACGGCAGTCCGCAGGAACGCTCGACAGGACTGCCAAAAGCATGCCGAGAGCGAACCAGTCGAAGTACGCAGGCAGCCAGATTAGCGCTTGGCTATTTGTCAGCGAAGTGCGGCTTTGCGCGACGTTGAATCCGAATGCGACCAAAACAAGCACGCTGAGCAGGACGACCTGCCGGCGCAACGCCGCGTCAGGGCCCTGTCGGCCCCGAGCCATGAGCGCAGCGAAGATCGGAAGCAAGGCGTAAAAGGCGATCTCGACGGCGAGGGTCCACAATTGCGTCAGATTCGGGTCGTAGTCGTGATGATCGTATGTCTGTATCAGCAACATGTACTGCAGATAGTCTGATGCCCGGACCCGGTACGTGGTGATCAGGCTCAACGTGATCACCACGCAGACCCACAGCGCGGGCAAGATCCGCAAGGCCCGTCGCCAGAAGAACGCCCAAACGAGTGGTCGAGGCCCCACACCCATGCTGTTCAACGCGAACGGTCGATAGAGCAAGAAGCCAGACAGCAGGAAGAAAATCGTCACGCCGAAGTCACCGCGTGACAGCACCGGCCCGAGCAGGTCCGAGCGGAGCGAACGGCCGGTAATGAACCCGACGTGCGTGAACACGACGCCGAACGCCGCCAATGCGCGCACCCCATCGAGCGCGGGAAAGCGTCGGTTGCGCGTCGTCTCGTGAGCAATCGTCATTTCGCAGTCGCAAACGGTCCACCGATTATCGTCCGTACCAAGCAGAGACTTGTCGACGCTGCTGTGCTGCGTATTTTGACCGCGATCGGCGACGATGCGGGCAGGCGCAGGTTTATTGCTGCGAGCGTTCGGCCGATCTTGACCTGTGTACCTTGAACTGGGTATATGGCGCTTCCCGCCGCGTCAGTCAATTCGACAGCGATCGTGCTGGCCGCACTCTGATACAGCTCGAAGCGTAGGTACCATTCGGCGACCGGTACAGGCTTGGACATCGGAATCGTCCACGTACCAGTCCCGTGGATGTACGTGCCGCAGTTGACCTTCAGGTCTCCGAGACCGAAGGATGCGGGAACGAAGACGGCCTTGACCAAATGCCCGTCCGTAGACGCGACCAACGGCTCCGACCGTGGGTCTTCATACGTTGCCTTCAGGCCGCCGAGTCTGAGAACGTCCGCGACCCGATGATGCGGCTCGACCTTGGAGACGATGTCCGCAGGCAGGGCGGTGTCGTAGATGTTCAGGTCCGATCCGGCAGCGCGGCCGCTGGCGAGGAGAGCGTCCACGTACGCCTTGGACGGATTCTTGGCCCAGTAGTGGGTGAACCGGATGCCGGAGTACATGCTCGACAGTCCGACCGCGGCCACGAGAGCACCCGCAATCAGGTATCTCCGTCGCTGAAGCCCGGACGCAGCGTTGGCGGCAGCGACCGGGCGGCACAGCGAGAGCGCCACGCCGATTGCCAGGGGCGCGGCGACGACGAAGCTGTAGCGCGGCGTGATGGCGAGCAGGCTGCCGTAGGTCTCGAACCGACCGGTCCCGACGAGGCACATGTTGGCGACGACGGTGACGATCGGCAGCGACCACCCGACAAGCGCCTGCCGCCCTGTTCGTTGAAGCCCAACCAGCAGCAAGACGACGAAGGCGAACTGACCGAGCAGCACCATCGCGTCCGACGGCGCGTAGAACGGGAGGTAGGTGTCTTGATCGGCGAACCACCGCCAATGCCCGCCGACCAATGATGGTCCGACCGATTTGAGCCAGTCGTCGCGGAAAAGCCGATAGGTGGTCGTGGCACTGAGACTGTGTGCTCCGGCGCCATCGCCCAGCGTCAATGCGAGAGCCACTACACCGCCGAGCGGCAACAGCGTTGCCGTCCACGCCCGCCAGTGCGCGACGAACGAACGCAGACGCTCCCGGATCGTGCCCTGGTAGACGTACGCCGCTGACAGGATCGGCAAGGTGAGCGCAATGACGATCCACTGATCGGCGCTGAGCGTGGCGAGTGCCAGCAGCATGCCTGTCGCGACGGCGAAGCGGAGGTCTCGGGTGCGTCCGTATCGCAGATGCGTCTCAATCGCGAGAAGAGCGAACACCTGCCCAAGAACGAGCCCGAGCCCGCTGGTCAGCCAGGCGAGGCCGGCGAGTAGCAGCGGGCTGAACGCGTACAGGCCGATGACCGCCAGCGCGAGGTTGCCGCGCCCGACGAGCAGTCGCAGCACGCGGTAGAGCAAGATCGTCGACGCTGCCTGCAGAACCACTCGAACGCCCACAGCGAGCGAGTGGTCGAGTGGGCCGATCCGGTCGAGCAGCCAGTAGAGCAGTCGCAGCACCGGGGCGAAGTGACCACCAAGTGGCTCTCGCAGGTACGACCACGTCAACGGCCGGCCTACGCCGTCGGCGAGGTTGGAGAAGTCCGCCTGCAGGAACCAGCCTCGGCCGATCAAGATCCACAGCCAGATCGCTTGAGCCACCACGATCCCGCCGAGCACGAGTTGGCCACGGTCGAAGCGGACGCTCAGAACCGCGGGCGTCGGCATGGCCTGATCGACTGTGGTCAAGCGGTCCCCCGGATCGCGAGCATTCTTCGGTGCCGGTGAGCTTACGGACCGGTAACAAGCACTGGTAGCCTCCGCCAGCACCGACGCAGGTGTCGGCAGGGGAGGTCGCGATGCGTCGAATCTTCGGAGTCGTGCTGATCGGCGTCGCCGTATTCGGCCTGGTATTCGCCGGGGTCGAGCGGTTCTGGGCGTATCCGAACGGTGAGAAGACACCGTTGGACCTGGACATCCCGATCATCGCGACCGGTCCCGCGCAGGTGTTCAACGCCGACACCGGGCAACTCGACCAGGTGACGCTGCGTGCCGATCGGACGGTCAAGGTCGACTCGCAGGCGTCCGACAGCAAGAACGTCGTCGTGCAGGAACGGCTGTGCATCGTCATCCAGGTCGACAACCCGCCGCCGTGCGTCGCGGGCACGGACAAGCGACTCCTGACGTTCACGACCGACCGGACTGCCGCGGACCGCAAGACAGCATCGTCGGTCAACGACCCCAAGTACGGCGAGAACGTCGACGGCGACACGTCGATCAAGCACGTCGGCCTGACCTACAAGTGGCCGTTCCACGCGAAGAAGAAGACCTACCAGTTCTTCAACCCGGACGTCGGCGAGGCGGCGCCCGCCACGTACGAAGGCACCGAGAAGATCAACGGGCTCAAGCTGTACAAGTACGTGGCGGTCACGCCGAAGACCGAGCAGGACGTGTTCAAGGGCGTGCCCGGGTACTACGTCGACACGCGCACCGTATGGATCGACCCGGTCACCGGGACGATCGTCAAGGGCAACGAGCACCAGGTGCGCTCGTTCCGCGGCGGCGACCTGGACGGCAAGACCGCGGTCGATCTGAACCTCACGTTCAACGACGCGACGGTCAAGTACCAGACGCACAAGGCCAAGGACGGGCGCAAGCAGATCGCGCTCGCGTCGTTCTGGCTGCCGCTGGCTTCGCTCGTCGTCGGTGCGCTGGCGCTGGTCGGTGCCGTCCTGCTGCTCGGACGCCGTGACCGCGAACCACCGGACGAAGGCGACGCGTCGCAGTCGCAGCCGGGTACCGAGCAAGGACCAGCGGGTTTCGCCCCGCCGCCGCAGGAGCCGGCCAACGTCGCATCGCCGGGCGGATCACCGGACGACACTCGCCCGCGACCGCCCTAATTCGCAGACGTAGATCGCCGTACCGGGCATCATCGCGCCGCGCAGGGGCGACCACTGCCCCCATTGCTCGGTGAGGTCGTCGGGCCATTCGGGTTCGACGACGTCGACGAGCCGGAAGCCCGCGGCGACGATCTCGCGGACGCGGTCGCCGAGCGTCCGGTGGTGCTCGACGTAGGTCGGCTCGCCGTCGGCGGCGAACTCGACGTACGGGGTGCGGTCGAAGTACGACATCGTCGCGGTCAGCCCGGCGGGGCCCGGATCGTCGGGGAACATCCAGCGCATCGGGTGCGTCGCCGCGAACACCCATCGACCGCCCCGGCGAAGCACGCGTGCCACCTCGCGCATCACGCGTGCGGAGTCGGCCACGAACGGGACGGCGCCGAATGCGGTGAACGCGACGTCGAAGGAGGCGTCCGCGAACGGCAGGTACTGAGCATCGGCCTGCACGAGCGGCACTGCCAACCCGGTCGAGGCATCGAGGACGCGAGCATGGCGCAGCATGCCGGCCGACAGGTCGAAGCCCACCGGCCTCGCCCCCTGCGACGCGAGCCATCGCGAGCACATTGCCGCGCCACATCCGACTTCGAGGACGCGCAATCCACGGAGCGGGCCGAGCAACCCCGCGTCGGCTTCGCGCAGCCGCTCAGGGCACCACACGAAGTCGGCCGCGCCGAGGAACTCGCCGTGCAGCGCGTGGTAATCATCGGCGTCGGCGTCCCACCATCGGCGGTTGGCGCGAACGGTCGAGGGCGCGTCAGCGTCGCGGCGGGCGATGCCCACGGCGTCCAGCTTGGCCGAATGATCGCTCATGCAACCGCCGCGGCTGCTGCCCTGCCCGCGACCCGTCCGGAGAACAGGCAACCGCCGAGGAACGTCCCCTCCAGGGCGCGGTAGCCGTGCAGGCCACCGCCGCCGAAGCCCGCCGCCTCGCCGGCCGCGTACACACCGGGCAGCGGTGAGCCGTCCGGACGCAGTGCGCGCCCCGACAGGTCGGTCTCCACGCCGCCGAGCGTCTTGCGGGTCAGCACGTGCAGCCGCACCGCGATCAGCGGGCCACCCGACCCGTCCAGGTACCGGTGCGGTTTGACCACCCTGGTAAGCCGGTCGCCGATGTAACGACGAGCGGCGGCCGTCGCGACAACCTGCGGATCCTTGCCCAGCCTGGACGCAACCTGCAGGTCGCGCTGCCGAATCACCTCGGCCAGCGCCGCGGCGTCGATCAGGTCGGAGCCGACGAGCTCGTTCATCGCCTTGACCAGGTCGGGCAGCGAGTCCCGGACGATGAAGTCCTCGCCCCGGTCGAGGAAGGCCTGCACCGGCCCGGGTGGCCCGCCGCGCGCACGGCCGAGTACTCCGCGAACGTCCTTACCGGTGAGGTCAGGGTTCTGCTCCGAGCCGGACAGCGCGAACTCGGTGCCGATCGTCTCGCGGTCGAGCAGGAACCACGAGTGGTCGAATCCGCCGGACGTGACGTGTCGCAGCGCGCCCAGCCCGTCGAAGCCGGGGAACAGGGGAGCGGGCAGGCGCTGGCCGCGGGCGTCCAGCCACAGTGGCGACGGCCCGGACAGGATCCGGATGCCGTGCCGCGACCAGATCGGCGACCAGTTCGTGACGCCCTCCGGGTAGTGCCACATGCGGTCTTCGTTGATCACGTGGGCGCCGGCCTGCTGCGTGATGCCGATCATCAGCCCGTCGACGTGATCGGGGACGCCGGACAGCATCCGCGCCGGGGGAGCGCCCCACCCGGCCGGCCAGTTGCGGCGCACCAGGTCGTGGTTGGCGCCGATCCCGCCCGACGACACGATCACCGCCTGAGCGCTGAGCGTGAAGTCGCCGACGACGTCGCGGGAGCTGGATTCGCCGCGCCGCGCAGCGCTCGCGCGCAGAACCTCGCCGCTGACCGTCGCCTCGCCGGACGCGTCGAGCGACGTGACGCGATGCCGGAAGCGCAGGTCGACCAGGCCGGCGGCGGCCGCAACTCGCACCCGTTGCTCGAACGGCTCAACGACGCCCGGACCGGTGCCCCAGGTGACATGGAACCGCGGCACGGTGTTGCCATGGCCGCCTGCGAGGTAACCGCCGCGTTCGGCCCACTGGACGACGGGGAACCACTTCACACCCATGCCCGACAGCCACGAGCGTTTCTCGCCGGACGCGAAGTCGACGTACGCCTCGGCCCACCGCCGCGGCCAGTGGTCCTCGTCGCGGTCGAACGCCGCCGAGCCGAGCCAGTCGGCCAGCGCGAGTTCGTGCGAGTCGTGGATGCGCAGCCGGCGCTGCTCGGGCGAATTGACCAGGAACAGCCCGCCGAACGACCAGAACGCCTGCCCGCCGAGGGACGCCTCGGGCTCCTGATCGAGCAGAATCACCTTGCGGCCGGCATCTGCCAGTTCGGCGGTCGCGACCAGGCCGGCCAGGCCGGAGCCCACCACGATGACGTCGGCGTCCATGCGTTGTCTCCTCGCGTTTCATGGCGTAGCGCAGACGCTAGCGGCTCGGCCAGCGGGCGGCAGAAGGGCACGGATGTGCCCCTGAAGTGGGGCCCGCATTGCCGGTTACCGTCCCCATCCGTATCCTGTGAAGTGCGTTGCTGGGCCTGCGTGCCTCGACAGGGAGCAGGCTCGCGCTCGTCATGCACGTTTTCCGCCTAGCCAGCTCACCGGGAGATCGAGCTGGCGAATCGGCACGTTCACCGGCGAATGGGCCCCGCGACGTGCCGCCCCGATCCTTGGAACCTACTCATTTCATGACGTCCACCATCGCACCGACAACACCGCAAGTAGCCGTGAACGACATCGGCACCGCCGACGACTTCCTCGCCGCGATCGACAAGACGATCAAGTACTTCAACGATGGCGACATCGTCGAGGGCACCATTGTCAAGGTCGACCGGGACGAGGTTCTGCTCGATATCGGCTACAAGACCGAGGGCGTCATTCCCTCCCGCGAGCTGTCCATCAAGCACGACGTCGACCCCAACGAGGTCGTCAAGGTCGGTGACGAGATCGAGGCCCTGGTTCTCCAGAAGGAGGACAAGGAGGGCCGGCTCATCCTGTCCAAGAAGCGCGCGCAGTACGAGCGCGCCTGGGGCACGATCGAGCAGAAGAAGGACAACGACGAGGTCGTCGAGGGCACGGTCATCGAGGTCGTGAAGGGCGGTCTGATCCTCGACATCGGCTTGCGCGGGTTCCTGCCGGCGTCACTGGTCGAGATGCGCCGCGTGCGCGACCTGCAGCCCTACGTCGGCCGCACGCTCGAGGCGAAGATCATCGAGCTCGACAAGAACCGCAACAACGTCGTGCTGTCCCGCCGCGCGTGGCTGGAGCAGACGCAGTCCGAGGTGCGCAGCGAGTTCCTGAACAAGCTGGCCAAGGGTCAGGTCCGCACGGGCGTCGTCAGCAGCATCGTGAACTTCGGTGCGTTCGTCGATCTCGGCGGCGTCGACGGTCTGGTGCACGTCTCCGAGCTGTCCTGGAAGCACATCGACCACCCGTCCGAGGTCGTCGAGGTCGGCCAGGAGGTCACCGTCGAAGTGCTCGACATCGACCTGGACCGCGAGCGCGTCTCGCTGTCGCTGAAGGCGACGCAGGAAGACCCGTGGCGCCAGTTCGCCCGCACCCACCAGATCGGCCAGGTCGTGCCCGGCCGGGTCACCAAGCTCGTCCCGTTCGGCGCGTTCGTCCGTGTCCAGGACGGTATCGAGGGTCTCGTGCACATCTCCGAGCTGGCCGAGCGCCACGTCGAGATCCCCGAGCAGGTCGTTCAGGTCGGCGACGAGCTGCTCGTCAAGGTCATCGACATCGACCTGGAGCGCCGCCGCATCTCGCTGTCGCTCAAGCAGGCCAACGAGGGCCAGCTGACCGAGGAGCAGTGGGACCCCGCGCAGTACGGCATGGAGGCCCAGTACGACGACAAGGGCAACTACATCTACCCCGACGGCTTCGACCCTGACACGCAGGAGTGGCTGCCCGGCTACGACTCGCAGCGCGAGGAATGGGAGAAGCGCTACGCCGCCGCACGGGAGCGTTTCGAGGCACACCGCAAGCAGCTCGCACAGGCGCAGAAGGCCGACGCCGAGGCAGCCGCCGAGGCGGGCGAGGCCACCTCGTACGTCTCCGAGGAGAACACGACGAACGGCACCCTCGCCTCCGACGAGGCGCTCGCCGCGCTGCGCGAGAAGCTCGCCGGACGATAGTCCGCCGGATGCGGCGCGCGCTCTGGACCGCTCGCAAGCGCGGGCCCGTCTCGTGCGCCGCACCTCGCTTCGCTCGGGCCGCGTCGCGGCCGGCGGGCTCTTCGCGCGAGCGCTCTGTCACATCCGCCGGAGGCGGGTCGAGGTCTCGACCGCTCGCTTCGCTCGGGCCGATCCCTCGATCCGCACCTCGCTTCGCTCGGGCCGCGTCGCGGCCGGCGGGCTCTTCGCGCGAGCGCTCTGTCACATCCGCCGGAGGCGGGTCGAGGTCTCGACCGCTCGCTTCGCTCGGGCCGATCCCTGATCCCTCGATCCGCACCTCGCTTCGCTCGGGCCGCGTCGCGGCCGGCGGGCTCTTCGCGCGAGCGCTCATCGCGTTCGTGGTCGCCTTCCTTGGCCGCTAGCGTTGGATCATGAGGGTTGGCCTGACCGGCGGCCTCGGTGCGGGCAAGAGCACCGTCGCCGAACTGCTCGCTCAGCACGGCGCGAGTGTCGTCGACGCCGACGCGATCGCGCGTGAGGTGGTGCGGGCGGGTACGCCCGGCTTCGATGCCGTGGTCAGCCGCTTCGGTGCGGGCGTCGTCGGCCCGGATGGTGAACTGAACCGTCCGCGGCTCGGCGAGATCGTGTTCGCCGACCAGGCCGCCCGCGAGGATCTGAACGCGATCGTGCACCCGCTCGTCGCGGAGCGTTCGGCGGAGCTGATGCAGGCGACCTCCGGTGGCGAGATCGTGGTCTACGACGTCCCGCTACTCGTCGAGAACAACCTCGGCGCGGCTTTCGACGTCGTCGTCGTGGTCGAGGCCGACATCAAGACCCGGCTACGCCGGCTCGCGGCTCGTGGCATGCCGGAGGACCAGGCACGTGCTCGCATCGCGGCGCAGGCCAGCGATGCGCAGCGCCGCGCCGTCGCCCGCGAGGTGCTGCGCAACGACGGCAGCCGCGAATCGCTGGCCCGTGAGGTCGACGAGCTGTGGCGGCGGCTGGACACCGCGAATCGACGGTCCGGAGCTTGATGTCACTGCGATCGCCGGTACACCGTGGCGACCGCGAGCAGGCCAATGGGTACGGCGAGGTAACGCCCCGTCATCACCAGCAGCGCGAGTACCGCCGCCATCGCGACGAGCGCCGTGACGTGGTGGCGGCTGCCGCGGGGCAGCAGCCGCAACGCGGCAGCAATGCAGACCGCGTACACGGTCACCAGCAGCGCACTCGTCGCGGACACGAGCGGACGCACGTCGACCCCGGCGATCGCAACGAGGAGCAATGACAGGCCGGACATCGCCGTGACCACGCCGAGGCTACGAAGGCGGGCAGGGCTGCGTCGCGGCCGAGGGCGGCGCCGAGCTTCGCGGCGCCGGCGAAGTAGGCGTTCATCACGCCGAACGTCAGTAGCACGGCGACGGCGGCGGCGAGCCAGCGAGCGTTGCCGCCGAGGCCGCGCGCCATGAGATCGCCCAGCGGAGCACTGGAACTGCTGGCCGCCGGGCCGAGGACTGTGATCGTCGCCCACGCCACCGCCAGGTACAACACGCCGACGATGGCCACTGCCGCGGCGGTCGCGCGTGGCAGGTCGTGCGCGGGTCGGCGAAACTCTCCGGCCAGGGACGTGATCGCCTCCCATCCGGCGAAGCTCCAGACGAGCAGCCCGCCGGCTGTACCTACCGCGAGCAGGCCGTGCGGAGCGAACGGATGCAGGTTTGCCGTGCGGGCATGCGGCAGCGACAGGACGACAGCGATGGCCAGAAACGTGAGGAGCACTGCGGCGAGCGCGAGCTGCACGCGTGCGCTGACGTGGATGCCGGCAGCGTTCGTCGCGGCCACTGCCGCTACGAGCAGTCCGCCGGTGATCAGCGTCGTCGTCCGGCCCCCACCCGCCGCTGCCGCGACGTAGCCACCGGCGATGAGCGCCGCAGCCGGCGCTCCGACCGGTATCGCGAAGTAGAAGCACCAGCCGACGAACTGTCCGGCGCGCTCGCCGAACGCGGCTCGTGCATAGGTGGATACCCCGCCGGTGTCGGGATACCGCGAACCGAGAGCCGCGAAGGTCGCGGCGAGGGGCATCGATATCAGCACCAGAGCCACCCACGCCAGCAACGACGCCGGACCGGCGGCCCGAGCCGCGAGCCCGGGCAGCGCGATCACACCGGTACCCAGGACGGCGCCGACATACAGGGCCGTGCCCTGGGCGGCCGTCATCCGTCCCGCAGGCGGAGTCTCGGTTGGCGCTAGACGCACATTGAGAACTTTGCCCGCGGCCACTGACAACGCCGTGGCCGCGCGGGCAATGTCGATGAGCCACGGCGCGGTTTGGAGGCAAACTCGCCGATCGGCTAGAGTCAGCGGCTGGTGCCTACCTTTCAAAACGGGTACTTCGCGGACGTAGCGCAGCTGGTAGCGCATCACCTTGCCAAGGTGAGGGTCGCGGGTTCGAATCCCGTCGTCCGCTCGAGGCAAACGACCTATCGGCGAATTCCGGCCTCACGGACTCGCCCGGGTCGGGCGGGCAGGGGTGGGGTCGCCGACCCATCCGGCGGCGTGGCCGAGTGGCTTAGGCAAGGGCCTGCAAAGCCCTGTACGCGGGTTCGATTCCCGCCGCCGCCTCGAACGCGATCTGACAAGCACGGCCGATCCCGGCGGTGCCCATACCGACAGCTCGGGCGATTAGCTCAGTGGGAGAGCACTACCTTGACACGGTAGGGGTCACTGGTTCAATCCCAGTATCGCCCACCACGTGTGATCGTTTGTCAACGAGATGTCAACCGGATCCGACGGCTTCGGATGACACATTTGAACGTCGGCCGGCAACAGACAACACGATGGGTGGCTGCTCGCGACCGTTGTAATGACCGGCAGGCGCATACGGTTCGGCCGCCGGAACCGTTCGGCCCGTCGACTTGGCGCCTGGCGCATGCCGGGCACTCATAACCCAGAGGTCGCAGGTTCAAATCCTGCCCCCGCCACAACGCAGGTCCGGTAGATCAACGGCTCCAGTGTCACGGCGCTGGAGCCCTTGACTTGTTGACCCTCAGTTGACCCCGGACTGCGCGTCATCACGTGGCCGGGCGTGGCAGCGAATGGCACATGGCGCTGCGGTCACCGGCCGGCGGGTCATTTACTCAGCGGCTTGCTCAGGACGACGCATGTGGACTCTGACCGTCCCAAACGGGATCGCATCGCCCGCTTCGCCTACGCCCTGACGGTCCGTCCCCCCCACATGGGTGACGTCCCGGATGGTGGTGTAACTCGTCGGGCCTGACGCCGGGGGTGACCACGTGTGTGAAGGCCATCGCGTGATGGTCAGCGAGCCCACGCCAATGGTTCTCGCGGAAGGACACACCACACGATGGCTCCGGACCAGTCCGCCCTGCTCGAGGTGCTGGAGTTGCTCAAGGCAGCGGATGTCGATGATCGGATCCGGCAGGCGGCGACGACGATCTACCAGGCGCTGATCGAGGCAGAACTGACGTCGGTGATCGGTGCCGGCCTGCACGAGCGCAGCGAGGCGCGGTCGGCGCAGCGCAACGGGCACCGCCCGAGGACGATCAGGACCGCGGCCGGTGATCTGCAGTTGCAGATCCCGAAGCTGCGGACCGGCTCGTTCTTCCCCAGCCTGTTGGAGCGGCGTCGGCGGGTCGATCAGTCGCTGTTCGCGGTGATCATGGAGGCGTATCTGTACGGCACCTCGACGCGCAAGGTCGATGACCTGGTCAAGGCCCTGGGCGCGCACAGCGGCATCTCCAAGTCCGAGGTCTCGCGGATCTGCGCCGAGCTCGACGTTCGAGGTCGCGGCATTTCGTGACCGGTCGCTGGCCGAGCAGCCGTTTCGCTACGTGTGTTCCTCGACGCCACCTACTGCAAAGCCCGAGTCGATCACCGGGTGGTCTCCCAGGCCGTCGTGGTCGCGACCGGTGTCGCGGCCGATGGGCGCCGCGAGGTGCTCGGCTTCGACGTCGGCGACAGCGAGGACGGCGCGTTCTGGACCGCGTCCTGCGCGGGCTCAAGACGCGCCGCGTGGAGTCCTGCTGGGTGCACTTCCTGCGCACCGTCTTCGCCCAGCCCGACGCCGCGCACGTCCGCTCCCAACTCGACGTCATCGCCGGCATGCTCGGCGGCCAGCACGCCAAGGTCGAGACGATGCTGCGCGAAGCGCGAACGTTGACGCTCAGGCCCTCACCAAGGCTGGTAATTGGGTGGTTCGCGGTTCGAGTCGGCGTCTCGGCTCCGCCTTCTGGGCCGGCAATTCCGGGTCCGCCAGCTGCCCCGCGTGCTGCTCGATGGGCGGCGCGGTGGGCTTGTCCTCGGGTTGGTCAGGCGGTGGGGGCGCTGGCCTGTGATGGTGCGGCGTCGGGGGTGGGGTCGTCGTTGGCGGGCTGGGTGGTAGAGGCGATGATGACCCTGTCTCTGCCGGCTTCCTTGCCGGCGTAGAGGGCGCGGTCACCGATGCGCATGAGTTCGTCGAGGTTGTCTGCCATTTCGGTGCTCGTCAGCCCGAAGGTGGCTGTGAATGCCGGTGCATCGCCGGTGGCGCCGGCTGCGGAGAGGGCGAGCCTGACGCGGTCGAGGACCGCGGCGGCTTGGTCGAGGCTTGCGCCGGGGAAGAGCAGCACGAATTCCTCGCCGCCGTAGCGGCATACCAGGTCTTCCTCGCGCAGCACGCTGCGAAGTGTCTCGGCGAACTGTCGCAGAGCGCGGTCGCCGGCTTCGTGGCCGTAGGTGTCGTTGAGCAGTTTGAAGTGGTCGAGGTCCGCCATTGCCAGGGCGAACGGCCGGTCTTCGAGTAGCAGGCCCCGTGCCTGGTTTTCGAACGTGCGTCGGTTGATCAGCCCGGTGAGGCCGTCTGTGCTGGCTTGCAGCTGGGTCTGCTGGAAGACGCGGAGGTTTCCGATCCGCGCGCCTATCTGCCCGGCGAGCGCGCTGATCTGTGCGACCTGGGCGGAGCCTAGTGGCTGGTTGTCCGGGCCGGTGGTGTGCAGCACGCCGAGTGCCTTGCCCATGAACGACACGGGCACGCATACCGCCGAGCAGGCTCCGCCGGGCCGGTCAATGAGCCGGGGGCATGCGTTGAGGGCGGTGGATGAGGGGAATACGACCGGATTGGCTCGCCGAACTGCCACGCAGGCGTATGGGGATACGACCCCGCAGCCGGCGGCGCCGCCGCTTGGGTTGACGGCGAGCCGCTTGAGGTGGGCGTGGCTGGAGTCGGCGAGGAGCAGTTCCATGGGCGAGGTTTCCGCGATCGCGGCCATGGAACGCTCGACGACCTGGTAGGCGTCGGGTTCCTCTTCGGCCATTTCGAAGGCCTCACCGAGTTGGCTTGCGAACGTGTCGCGTTCTGCGTCGTTGACCAGCTGAGCCTGGACGTTGTCGAGGTAGTCTGCTTGCGCGTTCAGCGCTCGCGCGAGCAGGGTGATCTCATCGCTGCCGGTAACGTCGTAGCGCAGTTTGGTGTCGCCGGCTGCGCGGGCGCGCACGACGTCGCCGACGCGGTGTAGCCGGCGCACGATCTGGCGGCTGAGCACCCACATGAAGCTCAGCGCCACGACAATGCCGGCGGTGGCGAGAAGCACTTGACGGTGGGAGTTGGCGGCCACGGCCCGGTTGGCGAGCAGGCTCATCCGCCCGACCGCGTCATGTCCGACGTTGGCGGTGAGGTTGGCGAGCTTCTCGGCCCGGGCCACGTCGCTGCGGTAGGCAGGGCTGCCGGGAGTCTCGGTTAAGATTTGTTCGCCCACTGCGGTGAGATGGTGGACCAGGCGCGCTTCCTCGGTGAGCTTGGCCCGCACGGTGGGATCGGTCGCCGCGGCGATGGTGACCTGCTCGTCGTTGCCTTGCACCGCGAGGACCGGGCCGCCCTGCAGCAACGCGTCGCCGGTGGCGATCAGCGCCTGCCCGGTGCCGGCGGGGTCGGCGCGGAAACCCTCGCTGAGCAGTAGCGTCTCTTCGAGGTACCGATGGACCAACACCGGTTGGCGGCCGGCAATGTTGTCGACCAGGGCCCGATTCTTCTGATTGGCGGCCGAGGCGAGCGACAGGTAGATGATCGCGCCGATGACGGTGAGCAACAGCAGCACCAGCGCGATGAGACGTTTGCGGATACTCCACCCGGCGATCGGCGAGCCCGGCCGCGCTATGTGTTTCACCGGACCACCGTGACCCGTTCGGCCATCCCGGCCTCGTAGTGGCCGTCCATGTTGCAATACACCACGTATTCCCCGGGTGACAGCGTGACCGTCAAGGTCTTGCGCTCGCCGATGTCGATCCCCTCGACCTCACCGATATGGGTGAATCCCCTGTAGGGGTCGGTGTCGTCGACGATGCCGGCTGCTCTCATCGGGAGCTCGGACGGGGCCAGGTCGCTGCGGGCTACGTTGAACTCGTGCATGGTCGGCCCCGTGTTCTTCACGACGAAATGGATCATGCCCGCGTGCACGACCGGGGGCATGTCGATTTTGAAGTTGTCCAGGACCACAGAGACCGATGACGCGCTGTGACCCTCGTGGTCGGCCGATCCGCCGCATGCACCCAGCACAGGCCCGGCCACCGCGAGCATGCCGATAAGCAGCCAGCCCCGCCGCCGCGTGCAGCGAGCCCAGAGTCGCCGAGTCATAGCGCCCTCTATCGGCCAAGCAGCACAAGACTTGATCGCGTCGACGCAACCTTGACGAATCGCGGACAACGACTAAGACGCTCGTGACCTACATTCCGATGATTCGCGCTGATTGTGATCAGTACAGGGCTGCGTGGCGTGTGCTCATGTGCGCGACTTGCCTGTCGAATGGACTGATGCTGCAGATACGGCGACCGCGCTGTCGGTGTGACCAACCCGGCGCTGGAGAGCGCGCACTTGCGGGCCTGATCCGGCTGCACCAAGACCATGACCCTCCCTCGGCGCCACGTCCACGTCCCGTCGCAGGACCTTCGCCTCTTCTGCGTAGCGCCCGTCAGCTCAATGGTCATGGCATGCACGTCCGCGCGATCATCCGCGTCTTCTGTGTCGACGGACCTTGCCGCGGCCTGCAATACCTCGACCCCGACACTGGCCGCGTCCTGTTCAGCGAGGACTCCGAGCGCCTCGGCCTCTGTTACTTCTACCGGGTGAGCGCTACCCAGATGACGCACACCGACTTCGGGCCGCGTCGCATCGCCGGCTCGAAGCTGCCGTCGCGGTCGGGCGGGACCTCGATCTGCACCGGGCCGATCTCGGTGAACACCGTCTTCGTCCTCGTGCCATTACGTGAGTTGCTGCTGTTGCAGCCCATCGGATCGTGCTTGTCATAGCCCAGGTGCTCACTCATCTCGGTCTCGAGCGCGGTCTCGAGCACCGACTTCGTCAGCCCAGTCAGCAAACCGCCCGGGCCGATCAACTCGACCCCCTCGGCGCGAGCCTGCTCCACGAGCTGCTGCGCGAGCTGCAACTGGATCAATCGGAGTCGCCATGGACTCGATCGTCTCGGTCATCACTGGTCCTTCCCGCCAAGCAACACTCGGCGTGTCAGGCCAGATCAGTTACACCGTTGTTCGGACAGTCCCGGGCACCGCGGTCGGCTCTCGTAACGCGGGGGGACCGCCGCCCCTAGACGATGGCCGGGCGGGTGGCCGACCGGTGGTAAAGCCGGGTGGCGAGCAGCGTGGCGGCGACGGCGACGAGGGCGGCGGCTGCCGCGATCAGGACGAAGGTCCCCCAGGGTGATCCGGTCGTCACGACCGTCGAGCTCGGCGCGACCTGCGACGTGACAGGCCCCAGGTCGGGGAAGCCGGGGCGTTCTGGGGGCTGGACGGGGCCGGCGACCGCGGCGGCGGCGGTGACCAGGTAGGCCGCGAGCAGCGAAAGCGCGGCGAGGGTGCTGACGGTGATGTAGCGGATGGTGCGCATGGCTGTTCTCCTGTTCAGAGGACCGGTCCGGAGGTGACCAAGGCCGGGTTATGCGGGACGTGCGGGTTGGTGGCGGTGGTGTCAGCGCGCCGGCGCGGTGCGGGCGCCGCGCAGCGTCAGCACGCGCCACGCGAGCGGGCGGCGTGAGCGCTGGCGGAGTTCGGTTCGAGCGTGGCGGGCGTCGGCGGCGGCCTGGATCAGCCGGTCGTTCTCGGCTTGGCGGTGCAGCTCGGCGACCCGGGCCTGCATCAGGTCGTACTGCATGGTTGCGTACATTGCGGTCTCCTCGGCGGCGGTTGCTGTGCGGTGTGCCCCGAGGATGCGGCTAAGGGCGGGCGGCGCGGATCCGGCAGCCGCGTCGTGATCGGGCCGTCAGCGTCCTAGATTTCCGGTGCCGCGCCTTAGGAGCGGCCGAGCAGGCTCGTAGGTATCAGCTCAGCGGCAACATCACGCTGCTGTGCCGTAGGTCCATGGTCAACTGGGTGCCGGGCGCCGGGCGGATCGTGGCCTCCTGATCGCTGGAGATGATCATGACGCCGATGCGGTGGCCGGCGGCGACGACCGAGTCCTTCGGCTGCATGTCGAAGTGCAGCGGGTAGAACTGCCCGGGCGTGATCGGCGTGGTCACCGCTGGCGAGACGCGGTTGGTGGGATCGAGCCAGCCGCGGGTGAGGATCGTGGCCGGTCCGGTGGGCGGGTAGTCGAGCAGCACGCCGGTGAGGTTGGCCAGCGGTTTGCCGAACGCCATCCGCAGCGTGAGCAACGGAGTACCGCTGATGTGCGTGTCCCGGCTCAGCGGGGACGTCTGGTACAGCAGCCGCACGCCCGAGGTCGGCGCATCGGCCGACGTCGCCGCCGTAACCGTGGCGTCGTCGGTGAGCGTCTCGGTGACCGCGCTGCCGGGTCCGGAGGTCAGGCCACCGATTCCCGGCGCGCCTGCGGTGAACTGCAGGCTGACGGGCTCGGTGCCCGGCACGGGCCACTCCGCATAGGGCATCGGGTTGAGCCGGGTCGCGCACAGCAGCGCGATCGTCGCGCCGTCGGCCACCTTCTCGCCGGCGCCCGTCGCCACCGGCGCGGACAGGATGACGTGCGTGCTGTCGACGATGCCCACGATGTTGCGGGTAACCGTTTGCACCGTGCCGTCGGCCGCGGTGACCGGGATGCTCGGGGTTAGGCCGAGGGTGAGCCGGCCCGAGTCGGCGACGGCGAGCGTCGCGGTGTTCGACTGGTCGCCCGCAGCGGTGGTCTGCCGAACCGGGCAGGCGTTCGGCTCGCGGACGATCCAAGCTCGCGGCAGCCGCTCGACGCCGTTGTGCACGCCGAACAGGTAGCGGGTGAACCAGAGGTTGATGAACACGTCCGGCGGCGCGCCGCCGTGCCCGCCCTGGTGGAAGTAGAGCATGTGCGGCACGCCGAGTTTCTTGATCGCCTCGTAGAACTGCGCCATGTTCTTCGTCATGACGTTGAAATCGTTGTTGCCGTGCGCGGCGAGCACGGCGGCGTGGACGTTGCGCACGTCCTTCATGTAGTTGCGGTCGTTCCAGAACCCGCTGAAGTCGCCGGTGGTTCGGTCCTGCTGGCGGGCAAGGTCGTCGATGACCGGCCGGCAGATGGCCTGGTCAGCTCGCGAATACACGACGTCGGCGAGAATGTCGAGGTCCTCGCCTTGGAAGGTGAACGGGGCGCGCACCATGCCATTCGCGCGGTAGTAGTCGTACCAGTCGGAGATCGCCGAGATCGGCACGATCGCCTTCAGACCGTCGACGCCCGTCGTCGCGACCGCCTCGGGCAGCGTGCCGTTGTAGGACGTGCCCATCATCGCGACGTTGCCGGTGGTCCAGTCCGCGGACACCCGGTCGGCGGACGTGGGACTGGTGAACGCGGGCACGCGGCCGTTGAGCCAGTCGACGACGGCCTCGCCGCCGTTCGTCTCGTTGGGGCCGCCGGAGGTCGGGCAGCCGGTCGACTCGCCGGTGCCCGGCGATTCGGCGTGCACGACGGCGAAGCCGCGCGGCAGCCACGTCGACTCGTAGATCTGGCTGATGATCGGGCTCGTGACGCGCGGCGTCCACGGCGGCACCGGCGGGCGGGGCGGCGGCGGGTTGCCCAGTTCGTAGTCGACCGGCCAGAACGGCTCCGGGCCGATGCCCGCGTAGTACGGGCTGTCCTCGAAGATCACCGGAGCCTTGTAGTGGCAGGCGGGGTTCGCCGTCTCGGCCGGTCGGGTGATGTCGACGTGGACCCGGTCCGGGCGGCCGTCGTGGTCGCTGTCGTCGGGCGTCTGCACCCACGCCTCGCCGCGCACCCAGGTCGCCGGGTCGGTCGAGAAGACGCTCTGCGCCTGGCCGTAGGCGAAGGTGGGGCTCGCACATCCCGTGGCGGCGGCGGCCCCGGTGGGAGCGACCAGCATGGCCAGGCCGGCCGCGGTGGCGGCGGCGGTGGACAGGGCGAGCTTGGTCATCATGGGACACTCCTCACCGTTACTGGACAGACGGATCGGCCCGTCTTTAGGCATCTGCCGCCAGCCGGACAGTCATTTGGCCGGAATTCGGTCTTGCTAGGTATTTGCCTAGGATAGGACTCTCTACGTGAGATCTGAGCAATGTCGCGCAATGGCGCTGCAAGCATTCGTCGTCGACTGGCTCGCCGCCCCGAGGTGAACCCCACCGCCCGATCGCGTGGTGCGAGGCCTGCGCCGAGACCGTAGCCGCCGTCCAGTTGTCGAAGAAGCCGGCCCGGCGGTCGGGCCGATACCGGCCGCGATGCCCGCGGCAGCGTCAGTCCACCGCGGCACAGCGAGCTCGCAGTCAGCTACGGGTGACCGACGAATTACGAGTACGCCGGACGCCGCCTCCCGTCTGCTCGCCTGGTCTCGCTGGGCTCATCAGGCAACTTTCTTGACGACCACACGCCTGGCTGCGGTTAACGCACCACCCGGAATCCCAGATGCGTCGCGGCAGGGGTCACCTGCACGTTGGTGCGTTCGAGGGTGATCGCCGAGTCCAGCGTGCTGAATAGAGGCGTGCCGCCACCGAGCAGGACTGGGATCACGTGCACGCGGATCTCATCGACCAGGCCGAGCGGAAGCGCCTGCTGCATGACGGTCGCGCCGTGCAGGCCCACGACCTTGTCGCCGGCGACGTGCTTGGCCTGCTCGA
>WNGR01000042.1_pt1 | contig 196615 bp, 178 predicted proteins | sample 5407581 | NCBI WGS metagenome assembly WNGR01 (sample SAMN13153383, study PRJNA577476) | soil metagenome | isolation source: 80 cm soil or saprolite under Garry oak tree replicate 2 | place: USA:California | collected 2016-06-15
GCGCCGCCGAGCACGTACGTGTCGGGCCCGCCGACCGCCTCCAGCGAGCCCCAGAAGTCGGTGGTCATGGCCTGGTACGCGACATCTTTGAGCTGGCCGGCGAGGTGTCCGTTCTCGATCTTGTAGAAGCGCTGACCGGTGAACTGGAAGTTGTAGCGCTGCATGTCGATCGACCAGGAGCGGTCGCCGACGATGTAGATACCGCGGTCGACGCCGCTGATCAGTTCCGGTGTGGACGGCCCGTCCGGTGCGGCCTGCAGAGAGACATTGGCCATGCGCTGCAACGGAATGTGGCCGGGAGAGTCGCCGAACGCGCAGCCGTTGGAACGTCCGAAGCCCTTGGCCTGGGCCATCTGCCGGTTGAGCTGGTAGCCGACCAGCGTGCCGTCACGGACGATGTCGAACTGCTGGGTCTGCACGCCCTCGTCGTCGTAGCCGATCGTGGCGAGGCCGTGCTCGACGCTGCGGTCGCCGGTGACGTTCATCGCCGCGCTGCCGTACTTGAGCTTGTTGAGCAGTTCGAACCGGGCAAAGCTCGTGCCGGCGTAGGCAGCCTCGTAGCCGAGCGCACGGTCGAGCTCGGTGGCGTGCCCGATCGACTCGTGGATGGTCAGCCACAGGTTGGACGGATCGATGACCAGGTCGTATTGGCCGGCGTCGACGCTCGGGGACTTGACGTGCTCGGCGAGCAGGTCGGGCAGCTCGGCGATCTCGGCGTCGAAGTCCCAGCCGGTACCGGTCATGAATTCCCAGCCGCGTCCGACCGGAGGCGCAATGGTGCGCATCGAGTAGAACTTGCCGGCGCCGCGATCGACGTGCACGGCGGTGAACTGGGGGTGCACGCGCACCCGCTGCTGGGTCGTGCTGGTGCCCGCGGTGTCGGCGTAGAACTTGTTCTCCAGCACCTGCATCAGCATCGCGTCGACGTGGTCGACGCCGTCGGCGCTCAGCAGCCGCTCGGACAGGTCGGCGAGCCGGGCGACGCGCTCGCCGTCGCCGATGTCGAACGGGTTGACCTGGTAGGACGACAGCCACGTGGCATCGGCGTACACCGGCTCCGGGGCGAGGGTGACGGGGTCATCACTGAGCACCCGGCTCACCTTCGCCGCGGCGACAGCCTGCTCGGCGAGGCGTCGTGCTGCGTCGGGCGTGCGCTCGATGCCGCTGGCAAATCCCCATGCGCCGTCGTGGATCACGCGGACGGCCAGGCCCAGATCCTCGGAGTCGACGCTCGTGTCGAGCTTGGCATCGCGCAGGCGCAGCACGCCGGTGCGGATGCGTTCGAGGCGGAAGTCGGCGTGCTCGGCGCCCAGTTCGCGGGCTCGGCCGAGCGCGGCGTCAGCGAGCTGACCCGCGGGCAGCGCGAGGAAGGAAGGGTCCAGGTCGGGCATACATCGAACCTACCGACTCGGCAAACCGGATTGCCCACGGGCTGTTTCGAGTGGTCATTCCTTCGACGTTCGGTGAGCCGCCGGTGTGTGACAGCTCGCGGGAGGCGAAACCCAGCAGAATGGGCGGGTGCGCGTTTGCTTCGTCTGCTCGGGGAACATCTGCCGGTCGCCCACCGCCGAGGCTATCTTCGTCGCCTTACTGCGCGAGCACGGCGTCGAGGGCGTCGACGTCGATTCCGCGGGTACGGGGGCGTGGCATGTCGGCAGCGACATGGACGAGCGCGCCCGCGCAACCCTCCAGGCGCACGGCTATCCGTATCCACGGCACGTCGCCAAGCAGTTCACGGCCGCCGACTTCGCGACGCGCGACCTCGTCGTGGCGCTGGACGGCGGCCACGCGATCCGACTGGCCGCGCTGGCCGAGCAGACCGGCGACCCGCGCGGCTCGGCGGGCAAGATCGTGCTGCTGCGGTCGTTCGACCCGCAGGCGGTCGCGGACGAGGATCTCGACGTACCCGACCCGTACTTCGACGGCGCGGACGGATTCGTCGAGGTGCTGCAGCAGATCCAGCGTGCCTGCCGCGGTCTGCTCCGGTCGGCGCGACTCGGTCAGCAGACGCCGAGCGCCCCGTGGTAGCCCTTGATGAACGACTGGACGCGGTCGAACCCGGTCGTGCCCCGCGACCCGTACGCCTGATCGGTGCCGACCAGGCTCAGCACGGCGGAGGTCGCCTCGTCCATGTCGGGCGGTGACAGGAAGAAATCGTGGCCCGCCGTATTCTGCGCCACGTTGGTGTTCTTCGCGTACGCGCCGGCGTAACAGCTCGCAGCCAGCAGGGCGGGGCCGTCGTCCAGACTTCGGCTGAACAGCTGGTGCCGCACGGCCAGGCCCCAGCCGTAGACGAACAGCGTGCCCAGCGCGAAGTCGGCCGGCTGATTCTCGATCACGGACACATTGCCCAGCACGCGATCGATGTTCAGCACGGACAGGCTGTTGTAGGCCTGCTCTGCGTACGTGCGGTCGAAGTACACGGTGTTGTCGTCGGGGCAGTAGCCGAACCGGCTGCTCGTGTCGCCGCACTTGGGGTGGGGTGCCTCGGCGATCTTGACGTCGGTCCATTGCTTGTGGATCGATCCTGCGGCGTGCTTCCAGAACTTGTTCAGGTCAGGCTGCAACCCGCCTCCACCGCCGTTCGGCGGCGATGGGCCGGCATCGATAACTTGGCTGAACGGCTCGTTGCCGCCTGCGCTGGCCTGCTCCTCACCGAGCGCGAACGGGCGCTCGGTGAACTCGCGATCGGCCCAGTCGGACTTGTAGCACTCCGTGGCACCTTGCTGGAAACCCTCGGCCACGGCGCCGATGCGGTCGAATCCGTCCCCGTGCGAGATCTCCTTGTCGCTGGCCGGTGTGTCGTCGCGGACGTTCAGGTAGCCGACCAGCGCTCGGTCGACGTCCGCCGGGCTGACGTGAAAGTGTGGCGCCTGGTTGCGCGCGACCGCAGCCGCGAACGCGCCGGCGGCACAGTCGGCCTGGCTCTCGTGCACGATTGTGGCGACTCGCTGGTTGAACAGGCCGAGCCGCGCTTGCAGCGCGTGGCCGAACTCGTGCGCGAACACCATCGCGACCAGCAACGGCCCGTACTTCGCGCCGAGTATCGGAACGAGGTGCTGCGGGTTGCGGTCCCAAGCGATCGAGTCGTCGATCTCGCAGTAGAAGGCGTTGTCGACGATGATGTCGGCGCCGGCCTTGCGCAGGCAGCCGTTCTGCTTGACTTCGGTGCTCGGGTGATTGCCGTCGACCGAGTACAGCTTGCCCCTCAGCTCCGGCAGCGGCTTGCCACCGGATATCGACGGGTACTGCACGCGCCAGAAGGCCATGACGTCGGAAAGCGCGTTCTTGACGGTCTGATCGAACCCGCCGTTCGAGTCGCCTACCACCGCGAGCGTGGCGTCCGGGGCCTGCGGGCCGAGTTGGTTGTGGCCCGTCACGGTCACCGTGCAGCCGGTGAGCGCGAGTCTAGCCAGCGCAGCTTCGGTGTTGCCTGAGATGTCTCATTCGGGGCGGCGGCGCTCGATCAGTACCGTGTCGCGCCAGACCCCGTGGTGGCGCGCGATGCGTTCGCGGACGCCGACGAGTCGGAAGCCCGCCGCATAGTGCAGTTCGAGCGACGCGATGTTCTCCGGAAAGACCGAGGTCTGCAGCGTCCACAGACCGCCCTGATCGGCGGCCTCGACCTGCCGCCGCACCAGCGCGCGGCCGATGCCCCTGCCGTGAAAGTGCTCGGCAACGTAGACGGCTGTCTCGGCGACGCCCGCGAACCAAGACTTCGTCGAGATCGAGCTCGCCGCAGCCCAGCCGACCACGACGCCGGCGATCTCGGCGACCCACCGATGAGCCGGTAGCCAGCGCGCCTCGAGGACGTCGCGCCGCGGCACCTCGGTCTCGAATGTCGCGTTGCCGGTCGCGATGCCCTCGGCGTAGATCCGCAGGACCGCCGGCCAATCCGTGTCGGCGAGCGGGCGGATCTCGGTCACGCCGTCATTGTGTCCGACGGGTACAGGAAAGCCGCGGCAGCGAAGCCGATGGCACCGCCCACCAATTCCGCCGCGATGAAGCCGGGAGCAGAGCCGGGCGCGATGCCCGCATAGGTGTCGCTGAAGATCCGGCCGATCGTGACGGCCGGGTTGGCGAACGACGTCGACGCGGTGAACCAGTACGCGGCGCCGATGTACGCGCCGACCGACCAGGGCGCGTGCACGGTGCGGCCGGTCCGAACCAGGCAGACGATCAGCATGACCAGGCCGGCCGTCGCGACCACCTCGGCGAGCATCAGCCGCGCCCCGCCTCGCCCGGTGGACGACAGGTCGACGAGTTGCGCGCCGAACATGGCATCGGCGAGCACGGCACCACCGATCGCGCCCACACACTGCGCGGCGATCAGCCCGGCCGTCTCACGGTCGCGGCGCAGCGCGAGGGTGACGACCGGGTTGAAGTGGGCGCCTGACACCGGCGCGAAGATCAGGATCAGTACCGCCAGGCCCAGCGCGGTCGTCGTCGAGTTGATGAGCAACTGCAGCCCGCCGTCGGACGTCCGGTCCGTGGCGGCGATGCCCGAGCCGACAACGACCGCGACCAGCAGGCCGGTGCCGAGGAACTCGGCCAGCGCCCGCCGGATCACCCCGGTCCGGCGGGCTACGAGCGCTGGGGCCGGACGGATCACGCCGGCTTGCTCGCGCGGACGATCGCGCCGTGCATGCCGGGCGCGGCCTCGTACGTGAACTCGACGGAGGCCTCGGCGAAGCCGGCGTCGGCCAGGCCGTCCAGGTACTCGCTTCGGCTGAGCGCGCCCGCGATGCAGCCGACGTAGCTGCCACGCTCGGCCCGATCGGCTGGCGTCAGCTCGTCCTCGGCGACGACGTCGGAGACGCCGACGCGCCCGCCCGGGGCCAGCACCCGGAACATCTCGCGGAACACCGTCGGCTTGTCGTCGGACAGGTTGATCACGCAGTTGGAGATGACCACGTCGACCGCGGCGGCAGGCAGCGGGATCGCCTCGATGTTGCCGCGAACGAACTCGACGTTCGTCGCTCCGGCCTTCTCGGCGTTCGCCCGGGCCAGGGCGAGCATCTCGTCGGTCATGTCCAGACCGTAGGCGTGCCCGGACGGGCCCACTCGCCGGGCGGAGAGCAGCACGTCGATGCCGCCGCCGGAGCCGAGGTCGAGCACGCGCTCGCCCTCGTGCAGGTCGGCGACGGCGAGCGGGTTGCCGCAGCCGAGGCTGGCGAGCACGGCTTCCTGCGGGAGCTCGCTCTGCTCGTCCGCGCTGTAGAAGCTCGGCCCCTCGGCGGCCGGCGAGCAGCAGGAATCGTCGCAACATCCGCCGCTCGTGCTGTTGACGACATCGAGCGCCGCCTCGGCGTAGCGCTGCCGGACCTGCTCTCGAACCTCGGTCATCTCGACTCCTCACATAGACGATTCTCGATGCGTCTGACGATGCCTGATGCATTGACGGTTGTCAATGCGTACTCTCGTGGCATGACCGCTTCACTGGACCTGATCGCGCCACTTGATGCGATCGCCTGCTGCAGCCCGATCACCCGTGAGCCGCTTGGCGCCCGGGACGCGGAACGTCTCGCGCAGGTGCTCAAGGCGCTGGCCGACCCGACCCGGCTGCGCCTGGTCTCGCTGGTGGCCGCGCACGCTGACGCCGAGGCATGCGTCTGTGACCTCACCGACCCGGTCGAGCTGTCCCAACCCACGGTCTCCCACCACCTCAAGGTGCTCGTCGAGGCCGGGATCCTCGCACGCGAGCAGCGCGGCAAGTGGGCGTATTACCGGATCGTCCCAGGCTCGCTGGACGCCCTCGCGTCGGCCATCGGTCGCTCGTGATCCTGTCGAACGCCCGCCTGATCATGCCGGACGGGATCACCTCAGGCTGGCTCGACATCCGCGACGGTCGGATCGCGGACCGTGGTGAAGGGACGGCGCCGGGTCTCGATCTGGGCGGCCGGTACGTCGCGCCGGGCTTCGTCGACATGCACGTCCACGGTGGCGGCGGGGCATCATTCGCGGACGACCCGATCAGCGCGCTGAACTTCCACCGCTTGCACGGGACGACGACGGCGCTGGCCAGCCTGGTCACGGCACCGCTCGACTCGCTGGTCGAGCAGGTCGCGTCGCTGCGGCCGCTCGTCGAGTCGGGCGTGCTGGCGGGTATCCACCTGGAGGGCCCGTTCCTGGCGCAAGCCCGCTGCGGGGCGCACGACCCGGCCTTGCTGCGCGCACCTTCGGCGGATGCCGTCGCCGCCCTGGTCGACGCGGGGCGCGGCGCCGTCCGGATGGTCACCATCGCCCCCGAACTGCCAGGTGCCACAGACGCGATCCGCCGCATCGTTGGCTCCGGCGCGGTGGCGGCGATCGGGCACACCGACGCCGGTATCGAGGATGCGTGCGCAGGGCTGGCCGCCGGTGCCGCTGTCGGCACGCACCTGTTCAACGGCATGCGCCCGCTGCACCACCGCGAGCCCGGCGTGATCACCGCCCTGCTCGACAGCGACGCCGTCCTCGAGGTGATCGCCGACAACGTGCACGTCCATCCGGCGCTCTACAGCTGGGTGACGCGTCGCGCGGCGCCGGGACGGGTCGCCCTGATCACCGACGCGATGCCGGCGGTCGGCCTGGGTGACGGCGACTACCTGCTCGGCGCGCGGGCGGTGCAGGTGCGTGACGGTGTGGCCCGGCTGGCGGGCGGCGGCTCGATCGCGGGCAGCACGCTGACCCAGGACGTCGCGCTGCGCAATGCGGTGGCGGCGGGCGTCCCGCTTGTCGACGCCGTGTCGGCGTTGACGGCAGTGCCCGCGCGAGCCCTCGGCATCGACGCCGGATCGCTGGACGCCGGCCGCGCCGCCGACCTGGTCGTCCTCTCCGAGGATCTGAACGTGGACGCGGTGATGGCGCGCGGCGAGTGGGTCGGCTCAGGACTCCGTCTGGGTGACCTTCGATAGACCACGGGGACGGTCGGGATCCAGGCCCAGCCGGCGGGCCAGCGCCTCGACCATCAGCTGACCCGGGATCACCAGCGCCAGCGGGGCGAGTGCCTCGGGCAGGTCCGGCCCGGGCAGCACGATGTCGCAGTTGCCGGCGAACGCCGCGTCGCCCCCGATGCCCACCACGGCCGCGTGCCGCTCGCGCACCGTGGTGGCCAGCTGGGTCATGCCGTCGATGGTCGGGCCGTCGGGCGCGGCTACCAGGACGGCCGCCACGTTGACGTCCACGACGGCCATCGGCCCGTGCTTGAGGTCGGCGTAGGACAGCCCGCGCACCGGGCGCAGGCACGTCTCCTCCAGCTTGAGCGCGACCTCGAGCGCCGTGCCGTACGTGATGCCGCGCCCGGTGACGAGCGTGTCGGCGGACGCGGCGAGCACGGCGGCTGCGTCCTCGGCGGCTCGCGCACTGCCGAGCAGCCGCGCGGCCTCGCCGGGCACTCGCGCAAACGCGTCGTCGAGCGCAGGCGGTCCGTCGACGAGCGAGCTGGCCAGTACGGCGACAGCGGCGAGCTGTGTCGTGTACGTCTTCGTCGCCGGCACGGCCAGCTCCTCGCCTGCCTGCGTGACGAGTGCCAGGTCGGCGGCGCGGGCCAGCGTGCTGTCGCCGACGTTCGTGATCGCGACAGTCCGCGCGCCGTGCGCTGCCGCCCACGCCTGCGTCTCGGCGATCTCCGCCGTCTCACCCGACTGCGAGACGCATACCGCGATCGTGTCGGTGAGCCCGACGTCCGCTCGGTAGTGCGTGGCGAGCGACGGCGCCGCGAGGGCGGCCTGGCGTCCGGCCAGCACTTCGCACAGGTAGCGCCCGTAGATCGCCGCGTTGTCGGACGAGCCGCGCGCCACGAACAGCACGTGCTGGCGTCCATCGGCCAGCCGGGCGATCTGTGACCGCATCGGGAGCAGCTCGGCCAGCGTGCGGGCGAGAGCATCGGGCTGCTCGCCGATCTCGCGCATCATCTGCGTCACGCACAGACCCTCTCATCCAGGTCGAGGCGCGATTAACAGGCTCTGCGCTGCCGTTCCGATCGGGCCGCGCACGTCGTGCAGCACGGTGGCCGCCATGCCGATGCCCTCGCCGCCCAGCGTGGTGCGCGACTCGAGGCAGACCCACTCGCCGTCGGGGTAGCGGTGCAGGTGCACCGACAGGTCCGGGTTGATGAAGACGTACTTGCGCCAGTCGAGGACGCCGCTCACGCCGTTGCCCGAGTCCGCCGCGATCAGCGCCCGGGACAGCGGCGCGATCGGCTGGCCCTCGACGAGCGGCACGCGCATCCGCAGCCAGCAGGTGGCCGGACCCGGTTCGCTGAACGCCCCGCTGGCGAAGCGTGTCTCGATGCCCGTGTGGTACGCGACCTCGAACGGCAGCGGGAACGGCGCCTCGGCCAGGCTGTCGGGTCCGGGCACGACCGGCTCGGGGTCGGCCGCTTGGTCGGCGCCCGCATCGACGCGGATGCGCTGAGCGGTCGCGCGGAGCACGGCCCGGCCGTCGTCCGGGGTGAGCACGGCCTCGACGACCTCGACGCTGCGCCCTGCGTGCACGATGCATGTCGTGACGTTCAGCGGCGCGATCGGCACCGGACGCGTGATGTCGACGCTGAGCCGGCTGACCCGCATGTCGGTGCGCGTGTCCGGCCGGTGCTCGATCGCATGCCCGGCCAGCGCGGACGGCGGACCGCCGTGCTGCGCGCCGGCGTCCCACGGGCCGCGGGTGAGTTCGGTCGGCAGGTACCGATCGGCCGCCTCCTGGACGTAGAACGCCTCGGTCATGCCCGCCCTCCGATTGCCGCGCTGATGCGGACATCATGTGAGTCGGCGCCGGCCGCGGCGAACGCTAGCAACCGCAGGCCCTCGCGCGTGACGGCCGTGGAGTCGCGCTTCGACAGCGGCCGGAACGGCTCGATCGTCAGCGTCGCGCCGGTGCCGTCGCGGCTGATCGCCCAGTTCGCCCGCCAGAACCCGTCGACGAGCAGCTCGCCGCGGACGCCGCCGTTTCCCGGGTACAGCGGCACGGTCCGCCCGTCGACGACGACACGTGACCGGTCCGCGTGCGAGAGCAGCAGGTTGTCGTACTCCGGCAGGAACCTCGGCGGCGCGGGTGTGTCCGGATCGGGACGCGGCGCGTCCGGCAGGTCGAGCAGCTCGCGCCCGTTCTCGTCACGGAAGCGGCGCAGCCGCGGGCCGAGCCGCTCGGCAACCTCGCCGAGCCGGGTCAGGCCGCACCACGTCTGGACGTCCATCACGCTGGCCGGCCCGAACGCGCCGAGATAACGCAGCAGCATCTCGTCCACCGGAAGACCCGGCGGCGACGGCGCCCGGCCGAGCCAGGCCTCGACGGTCGTGAACCTCGCTTGACCGGCACCGGTCCACGTGCCGCGCGGTGGCACCTGAACGAGCGGTATCACGTAGCTGACCGCATAGGCGAGCGATTCGGCGTCGCGATCGGGCCACCCCCCGGTGAGCTCGCGCGCGAGCTCCGTCCGGGTGCGCGGACGCTTCTCGAGCAGCGCCCGGCCCGCGGCGAGCACCGCGTCCAGGTCGACGCCGTTCACGTTGCGGGCGAACGGGCTCGCCGAGAAGCCGCTCGCAAGGACCGGCTGCACGAGCGGCCGAAGCCGCAGGCAGTCTCGCGCGCTCACCAGGTGGATCGTCGCGCGCATCAGGGACGCGCGCACCGCCGCGCGTGACGTGACGAGCTCGGACAGCTCCTCGTGCCGGAATCTGGCCAGTCGGCACCACAGCCCGACGAACGGGGCGCGCGGCGCCTGGGCCTGCATGCCGACGAGATGCTCGATCGCATCGATCGCCGTCATGTCGGCGCGGCGCAGCAACAGCTGCCGATCGAGCGTGGCGCGGTTGACGGCACGCCGCCCCAGCACCGAGGTCAACGTCAACGGCTAGGGCTCGATCGCCAGCCGGGCGCCTAGCCCGATCAGGACTGCCCCGGTGCCCACGTCCATACGCCGGCGTATGCGGGCGTTGGCCATCCATCGGGTGAGGCGGGTCGCGACCGCCAGCAACACCGCGAAGTACAGGGCGGTCTCCAGGCTGAAGATCGCGCCGAACAGCAGCGTAGTCGCGCCGACCGAGGCCCCCGCCGGGATGAATGCCGGCAGGAACGTCACGAAGAACACGCCGACCTTCGGGTTGAGGACGTCGGACGCCATCCCGCCGAAGAACCCGGTGCCGAGCAGCCCGCGTCCGCCGGTCTCGTCGTGCGGCGTCCCCCGCCTGCGCAATGACTGCACGCCGAGTGTGATCAGGTACGCCCCGCCGGCGATCTTCAGCGCGACGTAGCCGGCGTGGCTGGCACGCAGCAGGGTCGAGAGCCCGAAGGCTGCGGCACCGACCCACACGCACTGGCCGCACAGCACACCGGCGACGGCTCGCGCCGCGCGGGCGCGTCCACCGCGGATCAGTGCACGAAGTACGACCAGCGTGTCCGGACCGGGCACCAGCACGATCAGTGCTGCCGCCAGCGAGAATGTCGTGACCGCGACGACCATGCCCGAAGTCTAGAAGCGATGCCGAATCCATTTTGGGCCGCGCGCCCGCTACGCTCGCATCCAGAGGGAGCTGGTCGCCATCTTCGAGCGATTCACCGACGGCGCTCGCCGCGTCGTCGTCCGCGCGCAGGAAGAGTCGCGGACGCTCGGCCACCGCCGCATCGGCACGGAGCATCTGCTGCTCGGTGTGCTACGCAGTGGCGACCCCACAGCCGAGGTGTTCGCGGCGGCCGGTGTATCGGTCGACGCCGCGCGGGCCGAGATCGGCCCGGCGGGGGAGACCGTGCCGAAGTCGGAGCACATCCCGTTCACCGCGGACGCCAAGCACATGCTCGAGATGTCGCTGCGCGAGGCGATGGCGCTCGACGACGACTTCATCGCCTGCGCGCACATCGCGCTTGCCCTGCTCGACGAGCCGGGCGGTCAGGCAGCCCGCATTGTCCGCGCGCTCGGCGCCGACGTGGATGAGTTGCGTGACGGCATCGCTGCGCTCGTCGTCGACGAGGGCGCCGAATCCGACAGCGGACCACGGGCGCGCCTTCTCGGCAGTCTTGCGCGCGAGCCGGCTGCGAGCGCCGGCCTGGGGCCGGTCGAACTGCGCTCCCAGCGCGATCTGCTGGCCGATGCGTTGCGCCGGTACGGACGCCACGAGCCAGGCTGTCCCGGCGAATCCGGGCCATGCACGTGCGGTCTGGCCGCGCTTCTGGCGCTCACCGAGACCCTGCCCGAGCCGGGTTAGCGGGTTAACCACAGCCCAACGGGCCGGTGAATAGCACGAATTGGGCCGTGCGATCTGGACCTATCGGCACTAACGTCGGGGTTTCCAGCACACGTCGAGGGACACGGGCATGTCGAATCCAGACCCTGCGCAAGCGTCCCGGGCGCGCGCCCGGCACCGCCCGGCGCACGCCGATCCCTGGCCGAGGATGCCGCGTTGGACACTTCGCGCGCAGCAAATGCTCGTGACTGCTATCGCCTTGGTTGGCGTTGCGTTGCTCGCCGGCGCCGGGGTGCACCGGGCGCATCGCGCCGAGGCCGCGCCGGCCGCACCAGCGACATCCAGCTCGTCGGATTCAGGCGTCGCGCCCGGACAGCCGCTCGGGCTCGGGCTGCCGACCACGACTCCGCCGATCGCCGCGCCGTTCGTTCCCCCGGTGAGCGGCGCCCCGAGCGCGCCACCTGCGACCGGGCCGGTGGTGTCGGATCTGGCCGCTGACGGCATCCCGGTCGTCGCACTGGATGCGTATAGCAAGGCCGCCGCGGAGTCGGCCGTCCGCTACCCGGGATGCGGGCTGCCCTGGCCGCTACTCGCGGCGATCGGACGCGTCGAGTCCGACCACGGCAGGTTCGCCGACTCGCAGCTGCACGCCGACGGCACGGCAGCGCCGCCGATCATCGGCATCCCGTTGAACGGCGTGGGCACCGCGCTGATCCGTGACACCGACGGTGGCCGCCTGGACGGCGACACGGTGTATGACCGGGCCGTCGGCCCGATGCAGTTCATCCCGTCGACATGGGCGACGTGGGAGATCGACGGCAACGGCGACGGTGTCCTCAACCCGAACAACATCTACGACGCAGCTACGGCGGCGGCGAACTACCTGTGCGCGGCCGGCGGAAACCTGCAGACCGAGGCCGGTCAGATCAGCGCGGTCCTCGCGTACAACCACTCCGCCGCCTACCTGGCGCTCGTGCTGGCGCTCGAGAAGGAGTACGCCGCGGGCGTTCCGGGGGTGACCATCCCGGTCACCGGGCCGAACCCCGCGCCGGCGCCGGGCGAGGTGCCAACCCTGCCGCCGGTCAATCCGGGCCCAGGGCTGGGCTTGCCGCGGCCGAGTCCATCGCCGACACCGAGCGGGACACCGACGCGTACCTCGACGACGTCACCACCGGGCACCACCACGCCACCCGGCACCCCCACGCCGACGGACACGACGCCGACGCCCACGCCGACCCCGACCGATACGCCGACGCCGACGCCGACGCCGACCCCGACGTGCACGACGCCGACGCCCGCACCCACGCCGACGGACCCGACGCCGACCGACACGCCCACGCCGACGGATACCCCGACGCCGACCCCGACGGACGCGACGCCGACCGACACACCTACGCCGACCCCCACGCCGACCGCCTGCCCCTAGGCGTCCTCCCACAGCGGCGCTGCGCTGCGATTTCGACGCTCTGCAAGCCGGCCGATCAGACCTCATCACCAGCGATCGCGTTCTGGCGCCGGACGCCCCGTCATGATCATGTCGCGTCTGGCCGCGCGCTAAGCGCGCATCCCGCCGGCAGACGCGACATGATCACCCCTGTGTAAGCCGCGAGAGCTGGCAGTCCAGCAGTCTCCGGCGGTCGCACGAGATAGAACAGAACCCCGGAGGAAGCCGTTGCCGGCCACCCCGGGGTTCCGGGTTTCAGCGCGTCGGGATCTATGCCGCGTGGCGTCCGCCGGTTGCGGGCCGCCGTCCCGCGAAGAGGCAGACCATGCCGAGCAGCGCAAGCAGCAGGCCGACGATCGTGCCCTTGCTGGCAACCGCGGCGGGTCCGGTGTTGGCCAGCGTGGCCGGGGTTACCGCCGCGGGGACGTCGGCCGGCGGCGCGGCGACCGGAGCCGCTCCTGCCGCAACCGGGCAGACGTCCGTCGCATCGTCGAACGCGTGCTGCCATGTCTTCTTGCCGACGATCGTGTAGTCGGGCGCGGCGACCGCGGTGATCGTGACCGTGCCGCCGGAGACCGTGTGCTTGCCGGCCGCGACCTTCGTTCCGTTCACCTCGTAGGAGATGTCCTGGTCGCTGGACGGGATCTGGTAGCTGGACGTGGGCGAATCGCAGGTCGCGTCGGTGAACGTCGGCGCCGTGGCGGTGCCGTTCTTGTCGCAGTCCGTCGGCGCCGCCGGGAACGCGTGTGTCCAGGTCGCGGTGCCCTTGAGCGGGTGGCCGTTCTGCGCGACGGCGGTAACGGTGATCGTGCTGCCACTGGTCGAGTCGTGCGTTCCGGCGGCCATCTTGACGCCGCCCACCTCGTAGTCGACGCCCTCGTCGGTCGGGATCGCATAGCTGGCAGCCGCGGGCGCGTTGTTCGCGCACACGCTGTCGACGAATGCCGGCGAGGCGGCGCCTGCGCACTCGGCGTGTGTCGGCGCTGGCGCGAACTCGTGCGTCCACTTCGCGGTGCCGGTCAGTTCGAAGTCCTGCTTCGCGACGGCTGTGATCGCGACGCTGTTGACGATCGCGGCGTGGCTGCCCGTCGCGACGGGCAGGCCGTCGACCTGGTAGGCCACGCCGGTGACGTCCGGGATGACATAGCTGGCCGCAGGTGTGTCACACGTGCGCTCGGTGAACGTGGGCGCGGTCGCGGTGACCGGCGTGGGCGCCTTGGCGCAGCCGCTCGGCAACGCGACCTCGGCCCCGGGGTCGGCGTCGACGCCGTCAGGCCACTGGACGTGGATGCGGAGCCCGGCAGCGGTGGCGTCGCCGGGGATGCCGGCCTGCTTGATCGTGAAGGTGCCGTGGCCCGGTACGGAGAGCGACATCGGCGAGATCGCCGTGCTGCTCGGCGCCGATCCGCTGACAGTCACGTCGCCGGCGAGATCCGTACGTTCGGACTGACCGGTGTAGGTGATGGAGTAGGTGCCTGAGTTAGGGTCACAGGTCGCGATGCCGCTGAGGCTTGCCGTGTGCGCGCTGGCGGGATTCGCGATCACCACGACCCCGATCGCCGCCGCCAGACCAACCAGGACCACCCCGCCGACACTCAGGAGTCGCTTGCGCCCCCCGATTTTCGCCATTGAAAATCCCATTCCTGTGCCAGATGTCCGGATCCCCACATTGGGCACGAACACGCCGCCTCCATGGTGGTATGAGCAGTCTGGTGGTAAGGGGGCGAATTACGCAATAAACACTACCGTGTGACATCGGGTGATGGCGATTGGTAGTGGATTCAGGTCCAAGGTCCGCGATTCGACCGCGTTCCGGCGAGGTTACGGTGGCGTAGGTTAGAACGAATACCGGCGGACGGAGAGGTGATATGACGACGACTGAGACGCTGCAGACCCGGCTGCTGCACGACCTGGAACCGGTCGTCGCAGCCAACGTCGACCGGCATCTGGGCATCGCCAAGGACTGGGAACCGCACGACTACGTGCCGTGGAGCCGCGGACGGGACTTCGCGTTCCTCGGCGGCGAGGACTGGAAACCTGAGGACTCACCGCTGTCTCCCGTCGCCCGGACCGCGATGATCGTGAACCTGCTGACCGAGGACAACCTGCCCTCATACCACCGCGAGATCGCCACCCGGTTCGGACGCGAGGGCGCCTGGGGTCATTGGGTCGGTCGCTGGACGGCCGAGGAGGGACGCCACGCCATCGCGATCCGCGACTACCTGGTGGTGACTCGCGGCGTCGACCCGGTCGAGCTCGAGCGGTTGCGCATGGTGCACATGACCGCCGGCTACGACTCCGGCGACAAGACGATGCTCCAGGCCGTCACCTACGTCTCCTTCCAGGAGCTGGCGACCCGCGTCTCGCACCGCAACACCGGCCGCTTCGCCGGTGATCCGCTGGCCGAGCAGTTGCTCTCGCGGATCTCGGTCGACGAGAACCTGCACATGGTCTTCTACCGCAACCTCGTAGCCGCAGCATTCGACGTCGCGCCGGACGACACGATGCAGGCCGTCCGCGACGAGGTCGTGGGCTTCCAGATGCCCGGCGCCGGCATGCCCGACTTCGTCCGCAACTCGGTGACCATCGCCAAGGCGGGCATTTACGACCTGCGGCTGCACCACGACGAGGTCGTCTCGCCCATCCTCAAGTTCTGGCGCGTCTTCGAACGCGACGACCTGGGCCCGGCCGGCGAGCAGGCCCGCGAGGAGCTGGCGACGTTCATGGGCGCGCTTGACGTGCAGGCGAGCCGGTTCGTCGAGCAGCGCGAGCGCAAGCGCGCCCGCTCGGCCGAGTCGCGCGCGTCGGCGTCCGCCTGATCGTCAGGCCGTCGCGTCGAACCAGGTCGTCTGATCGTCGACATGACTGGCCAGCGTGATCGACCGCGCGATCGTCGCCGAGCTCCGCACCGAGGGCGTGTCACTCCGGGACTCAGCGGCACTTCTCGGGGTGTCCTTCGAGCGAGTACAGCAGTTGACGCATTCCTGACGAACCTGATCCACGAGTCGGTAGTGCGACGATGCGGGGTGTCCTGCCGCGCGCTCGCTTTGCTTCTGGCCGGCGTGCTGTGCGCCGGCGCCTGCGACAGCGGTCGACATGTCCGCCCGACGCAGGCGTCCACGCTGTCGTCGACAGGCCGGGCGCAATCACTTTCGCAGGCCGTTCCGTCGCGCCCGAGTGTTGCGAAGCCTCGTTCGCGTACGGTGACGGTGCTGGGTTCGGGCGACGTGCTCGTCCATCCGCCGGTGTGGGCGCAGGCAGCGGCCGACGCGCGGGCTGAAGGCAAGACAGGGTTCGACTTCGCGCCGATCTTCGCCGGCGTAGCGCCCGTAACGCGAGCCGCCGACATCGCGATCTGCGAGCTGGAGACGCCGCTCGCGCCGCCCGGCGGGCCGTTCGCCGGGTACCCGGCGTTCAGCGCGCCGCCGCAGGTGCTCACGGCGCTGCGCGGAGCGGGCTACGACAGCTGCACGACGGCGTCCAACCACACGCTCGACCAGGGCGACGCCGGCCTGACCCGCACGCTCGACGAGCTGGACGCCGCCGGCGTCAAGCACACGGGCAGTGCGCGGTCTGCGGCGGAGGCGGCGCGTCCGCTGGTCATCACGACCACCAACGGCGCGAAGGTCGCGCAGCTGGCCTACTCGTTCGGCTTCAACGGCCTGAGCACGCCGTCCGGCAAGGCGTGGCAGGCCAACCTGATCGACGTGCCAGCGATCCTCGCGGCGGCGCGCCGGGCCAAGGCGGCCGGCGCCGACATCGTCGTGCTGAGCATGCACTGGGGCGTCGAGTACAACCACGGGGTCACGTCCGAGCAGGACGATCAGGCGCGGACGCTCCTCGCGAGCCCCGACATCGACGTGATCCTGGGCGATCACTCGCATGCCGTCGAGCCGTTCGAGCGGATCGGCCGCAAGTGGGTCGCGTACAGCATGGGCGACCAGATCTCGCGGCACGCCGTGGTTCGCGACGACGACCGCGAGGGCGTGATGCCGCGATTCACGTTCACCGAGGTCGCGCCGCACCGGTGGCGCATCACGAAGGCCGAGGCGGTGCCGACGTGGATCGAGCTCGCGCCGCGACTGCGGATCGTCGACCTGCCGGACGCGCTCGCGTCGTCCGCGACCTCGTCCGCGAGGCGTGCCGTCTACCAGGCCGCGCACGCGCGCCTCGTCCGCTACCTCGACGCGCGTGGTGCGGTACGCGACGGACTTGTGATCGGCTAGCCGTATGGACATCACGCTGCGCGCGGCGCGTCCGGCCGACCACGACACCATCGTGCGGGTCGTCGACGAGTGGTGGGGGCGTCCGATCGCGAACGTGCTGCCCCGGCTGTTCCTCGACCACTTCCATGCGACGAGCCTGATCGCCGAACGCGACGGGTCGCTCGTCGGCTTCCTGATCGGGTTCCACTCGCCGTCGGCACACGACGAGGCGTACGTCCACTTCGTCGGGGTGGCTCCTGCGGTGCGCGGCAGCGGGCTCGCGCGGCGGCTGTACGAGACGTTCTTCGCTGCCGCCGTCCGCGACGGCTGCACCCGGGTGCGGGCGATCACGTCGCCGGTCAACACCGGATCGGTTGCCTTTCACCGGGCAATGGGCTTCGCCGTGGCCGGACCGGTGCCGGACTACGACGGCCCGGGCATCCACCGCATCGTGTTCGAACGCTTGCTCTGAGCTTCCGTCCGAGCGGCTGCTGAGCGATCTTGCGCGAAATCCGCACGCTCCGAACTCTTGTGATCACGGCCGAGGCGGCGTAAACCAAATACCCGTATTTGGTCTGGAAGCCGCGGCGCTGGGTGGTATGCCCGCAGCGTCACGTCGGAAGAGGTCGCCCAATGCCGAAGATGTCCCGAAAGCGTCCACTGATCCTCGCGCTGGCGGTCGCGCTCACGATCCCCGCGATGTCCGCGGTCACCGCCTCGGCGGCGCCGGATGCCCCTCAACCCTCGCAGATCGTGCCGAAGCCGGTGTCGACCAGCGTTGGGCACGGGCAGTTCACCCTCGAACGGGGTGCGCGGATCGTGGTGCAATCCGCCGCAGCGCTGCCGGTGGCGCAGGCGCTCGTCGGCTACCTGCGTCCGGCGACCGGCTATGCGTTGCCGGTCGCTACCGGGCAGCCCGCTGCGAGTTGACCTCTCGCTGGTGCTGCGCGACCCCGGCACGCTCGGAGCCGACCGCTTCGGCGAGGGCTACCAGCTCACCACGTCACCGTCCGGCCTGACGCTCCAGGCGAAGACACCGCACGGCCTCTACAACGGGGTGCAGACCGTCCGGCAGTTGCTGCCGCCGTGGATCGACAGCCCAGGCGCGGTGACCGCCAACTGGACGATGCCGGTCGTGCGGATCACCGACTACCCGGCTACGGGTATCGCGGCGTCATGCTCGACATCGCCCGCCACTTCGAGCCGCCTTCAGCGGTAAAGCAGCTCATCGATCAGGCCGCCGAGTACAAGATCAATACCCTGCACCTGCACGTGAGCGACGACCAGGGATTCCGCATCGCCATGAACGGATTCCCGAACCTGACCCAGATCGGCAGCCAGGGGTCGGTCGGCACGGGTGGCCGGACCATGGACCCGGGCGGCTTCTGGACCCAGGACGAGTACCGCAGCGTCGTCGCCTATGCGGCCGCGCATTTCATGACGGTCGTGCCCGACCACCTCGGCGGCGACGAGGTACCCAGCACGCTGCTCAGCCAGGATCGGTACGCGGCGCTCGTCAACCGAGAGGGCGGCGTCGTGAACGGCCACGGCAAGACGGTCATGGGCTGGGCCGAGATCGCCGGGTCCGGCACGGCGCTGCGTGAAGGCTCGGTGGCCGAGTACTGGAACCCGGCATCCGGCTCCACGAGCGGCACGATCACCGCGACCGAGGCCGTCCAGAAGAAGATGAAGATCGTGATGGCGCCGGCCAACCACACCTACCTCGACCAGAAGTACGCGTCGCACGTGCCGCCGGATCTGGGCCTGACCTGGGCGTGCGGCAGCGCGGGTTGCGACGTCGACAAGTTCTACAACTGGGATCCGGGCTCGTACGTGGACGGCGTCACTGACGCCAAACTCATCGGCGTCGAGGGCGCGATGTGGGGCGAGACCGTCGTGACGCTCAGCGACGTCGACTACATGGTCTTCCCGCGGCTGCTGGCGCTTGCCGAGCTGGGCTGGTCGCCGCTTGTCGCGCGAACCCCATCCGGTCCGGCGTACCAGGATTTCCTAGATCGGCTGGCCGCACAGGGCGCCCGCTTCATGACGCGCGGGACGAACTTCTACCCGTCGCCCAAGGTGCCGTGGCGGCTGGCTCTCGTTGCCGCGCATCCGACCGTTTCCAACGGGCAGGTCAGCGGTGCGCTCGCCATGCTGTCGGCACCCGGCGTCGCAGCCGGCGCGGTGACTGCCAGCATCGACTGGGGCGACGGCACGACCACACCGGGCACTGTCACCGGAACGGCCGCGACGCCCGCCACGGTGAACGGTTTGTACGCCATCGGCGGCGATCACCTGTACACGATGTCCGGCACCCACCACGCGACCGTCACCGTGACGGCACCTGGCGTGGCTCCGGCGGCGGTACGGATCACGCTGCCGGCCTGACTGCGGCGGATCAGCCCAGGTCCAGGCTGGGCGTGGCGCTGGAACTGCGTAGCAGCACCAGTGCGCCGCGGGCCATGCGCAGCAGTAGCCGGAACTCGGCATCAGCCGGTTCGAACGCGAAGCCGACCGCGTCGGACATGTAATGAAGCGTCGGACGCCTCGCCCTGGGCCCTGAAGGCCGTGATATCTGCCGAGAAGTCCGTCACGGCGGTCACTCCAGCGATCGAGTATCAGCCACCAAGCGCGTCATCGGAACGCGGTGACGACCGGGGCGAGGCGCGCCACGTCGTCCGGCCCGGCCAGGTCGGGCAGCGCCACGAAGACGGTCGAGACGCCCCGCTCGGCGAGCATGCGGTACCGGCCGAGGTGGTCGTCAGGCATTCCGGCGTGGTGGCGGCGGGCGAACGCGGCGGCGGGGGCGCGGCCGCGAAGCCGCTCGACGATCGACGCGGCGTGCTCGCGGTCGCGGCCGACGATCGGGACGTCGAGCACGGTGACGTCGATGTCGCGACCGGCGTCTGCGCAATGCGCGCGCAGCACGGCGAGCTTCGCGTCCAGCCTGTCCAGGTCGGACGGCACGTTGCACGCGTCGCCGAGCCGGGCGGCGATCTGCAGCGTGCGCAAGCCGGATCCGCCGACGATGATCGGGATCGTTGAGACCGGACGCGGATAGCACGTCGTCTCGGGCAGCGATACCCGTACGCCGCCATACGGTTTGGTGCCGGTGGCCCACAACGCGCGCAGCGTCTCGATGGCCGTCTCGAGCTGTTGATGCCGCTGCGCGATGGGCGGGAACGGCAGGCCGAAGGCCGCGTGCTCCCGCTCCCACCAGCCGGCTCCGATGCCGCAGAACGCCCGCCCGCCGCTGAGCGCGTCGAGCGTGGCGGCTGCCTTGGCGGTGATGCCCGGTGCCCGGTAGGTCACGGGTGTGACGAGCGTGCCGAGCCGCAAGTCCGTCGCGAGTCCGGCCAGCATGCCGAGCGTCACCCATGGCTCGGGGATCGGCTCCCACGCGCGGCCCACTTGTGGGATCTGGATCAGGTGGTCCATGAGAGCAAGCCCCGCGAACCCCGCCTCGGCCGCGGCGCCGGCGATCGAGGCCAGCCAGGACGCCGGGTCGTCGCCCCACGGGAAGCGCGATATCTGCAGCACGAATCCCAGCTGGGCCGGACGTTCCGTCTGGTCCGCACGAGCGCGCGCCGCCTCCGGCGTGTGCGCCGGCGCGACGCGCACCTCGTCAGCGGCTCGGAGCACGACGTCCCATGGCTCGGCGTCGATCTCGGCCACTACGTCCCGCATCCGCCGTAGCTGGGCGTCTACGGCGCTCGCCGGCCGCGGGCGGTCTCGCGCCCGGTTGCGTCGCCGGCATTCGGGCGCGTCGATCTCGAACAGGACGGCCACGGCCGGCAACCCCGCGCGCCGGGCGACGTCCAGGTAACCGAGGCGGCGGGCGGCGTCCAGGCCGATCGTGTCGACGACCGTCGTCAGCCCGCGACGGGCGCGCGCCGCGACGATCAGGTCGAGCAATGCGAACGCGTCGACCGACGCCTCGATGTCGAGTTCGCCGCTGCCGACCACGTCACGCAGCGCGTCGGACGACACGATCTCCTGCGCCCGGTAGCGACCCGTCGCCCAGGTCGACTTGCCCGAGCTGGTCGGACCGACCAGCACGACCAGCGCCGGATCGGGCACCGTCACTGCCGCCACCGCCGCACCGCGTCGGCCGCGCGGCGGCGCAGCAGCGCGGCCGCGTCGCGCACCGCCTCGTCCGGCGTGGCGATGTCGGTGAGCGCAAGGACACCGGCCACGCCCGGGGCGCTTTCGACGTCGGCCCGGCCACTGATCACCCAGGTCGGCACGCCGCCCGCGCGCCGCGCGACGCCGATCGGCGCCTTGCCGTCCAGCGACTGCGCGTCGAAGGACCCCTCGCCGGTCAGGACGAGATCGGCGCCGGCCACCGTGGCGCGAAAGTCCAGCAGGTCGAGGACGACGTCGACGCCCGACACGATCTCGGCGCCGCAGAACGCGACCAGGCCGGCCGCCAGCCCGCCCGCCGCGCCCCCTCCGGCGATGTCGCCGATCGAACGGCCGACGTCGCGCTCGACGACCTCGGCCCACCGGCGAAGCCCGGCGGCGAGCCGCTCGATCTCGCCCGGACCGGCACCTTTCTGCGCCGCATACGTCCGCGCGGCATCCGCGAGCGGCGCGCGAACATCGCAGGCGACGACGACCGGGCCCACGTCGCGCAGCCCGGTTACGTCGATGCGATCGAGCGCCGTGAGCGAACCGCCACCCCGCGGCAGCGGCTGGCCTGTCGCGTCGAGCAACTCCGCGCCGAGCCCGCGCGCGAGGCCCGAGCCGCCGTCCGTCGACGCGCTGCCGCCGACCCCGACGACGACCCGCTTCGCGCCGGCTGCGACGGCGCCGAGCACGAGCTCCGCGACGCCGCGAGTGTCGGCCGCGAGCGCCGAACGCGGGCCGGGCGTTCCCACCAGCGCCAGGCCGCACGCCTGCGCCGACTCGACCACTGCGACCTCGACACGTATCGCGAACCGTGCGTGCGCCGGATCGCCGAGCGGGCCGCTGACCGTGAGGCTGTGCGGTGACGCTCCCGCGGTCACGACCGCGTCGACCGTTCCCTCACCGCCGTCGGCGACAGGTACACATTCGACGACGGCCGAGGGCAGGACGTCGAGCACGCCGAGCCGCATCGCCGCGGCGGCCTCACCCGCGGTCAGCGTCCCCTTGAACTTGTCCGGCGCGACGACGACGCGCAGCCGATCAGTCACCGGTGATGGTCACATCGGTCTGCCGGACGAGCGTGCGCAGCAGCTTGCGCTGGTCCGGCGTCAGCTGCAGCATCGCGGCCAGTTCGGCAGCTGACATCTCGAGCCGGTGCGGCTGGTCCGCTGCCGGCGCGGGGGTCGCGGATGCGCCGAAACGACCGTCCAGCAGGGCGTCGATCTCGTTGGCGGTACGCGGATCCTCCGGCCCCCAGTCGGCGATCATCGCGATCACGTCGCGCGGGATCTGCAGGAACGCCGCCAGCTGGGTGAGCAGCACGTCGACGTCGGGCAGCGTGCGGCGTTCCTCGATCGTCGTCAGCCGGTAGCTGGCGTCGAGCTCCTCGTGCTCGCCGACCACGAATTCGGTACGGGACGCGCCCAGCAGCGCTGCCATGCTGGCCTCGACCTCGCCCTGGCGAAGCGCCACCCACACCGCGGCAGGCAGCCCGCCCTCGTCGACCTCCGTGGCTGCGAACGCCACCTCCAGAGGCGGCTCGCCGGGCTGAACCCGTGCCTGGCGCGCCTGCGCGAACAGCTCCAGCACCGCCAGCGGAGCCTTGGCCGCGGCCAGCTTCGACTCGTATTCGCGCACGCGCTCGTCACGCTGATCCTTCGAAATCCGTGCCACGCAGGGCAAAGCTAGTCGTTGCCGGCCGGTCCTGCTTGGAATCGGGCAACGTCGTCGGCCTCAGCCCACAGCGTCGCCTCGGCGGCCGTATCGAGATCGTCGAACACGTCGACCTCGACGTGGACGCGTCCGCCGCGTCGGTGAAGGGTCCACGTCGCCACCGCTCGTCCCTCGATCACAGCCGTCGCCCGCAGCATCCCGCCGCCCGGGTGGACGCGGCGAAGGTTCTCGTCCGCGACGATGAAGCCGCGATCGCGCCAGCCCAGCAGGTACGGATCGAACGGCGGCAGCAGCCGGCACGGCATCGCGCCCGGCGGCCTGGCGTCTCGTGCCGCCAGATCGATCAGGTCGCCGTCCTCGTCGACCTCACCGTCGATCTGGCGCAAGCCGTCGCGGACGTCGCGCAGCCCGATGCCGGACCACGCCGCGATGTCGGCGACCGAGGCCGGGCCGTGTCCGCGCAGGTAGCGCCGGACGAGTTCGGCGAGCGCCCGCACCCGATCATCGCCCGACAACGCCGCCGGCTGCCTGCCCAGCCAGTCGCGGGTGAGCGCGACGGCCAGCGCGCCATCGCGCACCGGGCCGAGCACCACCAGGCCGCGCAGCGCTGCGAACATCAGCACGTGCGGCGTGGCCTGTCCCGCCGTGCGGATGCCTGCGCGGGCCAGCCGCTCGGCCAGATCGGCGCGGGGCAGCGGCCCGTTGTCGGTGAGTGCGCGCTCGATGATCGCGAGTGCGCGTTCCGCGTCGGCGGTCGGCACGCCCTCTTCGAGGAGCCGCCGGCGGTTCGCCGAGATCGTTGCCGGCGGCGTCAACGCCCACAGCCACGGATAGTCGTCGCGGTGCACCAGGTGCAGCGTCCCGCGTACGAGCCATGACACGACCAGCGTGCGCTCGTCGGTCAGCGCGGTGTCGATGTCGTGCGCGAACAGGCCTGTGCTGCGCGCGCGGACGGCAAGTCTCGCCGAACGCAGCTCCTGTGCTTGCACGGCGAGCACCCCGCGCACCGCATCGACCGGACACGCGCAGGCAGCGTCCAGCCCCTGCGCGGCGAAACGCCGGCGTCGCAGGTCGGGCGCCGTCAGCATCCGGCCAGCCTGCCAGTACCGCCGCGCAAACGAAAAGGCCCGGACCGTCCACAGTGGACGGTCCGGGGCCGCGGGCTAGTGGATCAGTACCAGCCGCTGGACGTCTCGTGAGCCCAAGCCGCGCCCGGCGATCCGTACACGCCGCGGATATAGCTCAACCCCCAGGCGATCTGCGTGGCCGGGTTGGTCCGCCAGTCGGATCCGGCCGACGACATCTTGCCGCCTGGCAACGCCTGCGGGATGCCGTACGCGCCCGACGGGTTGGCCGCGGACGTGCGCCAGCCGGACTCGCGGTTCCACAGCTTGATCAGCGCCGACATGTCGGCCGGGCCCCAACCACGCGCGGCGACCATGCGCGCGGCGATGCCCTGGTTGCCGTGGTACTCGCTCGTCCACGGATTTCGTACCTGTACGGTCGCTCGTCCGACCAGCTTGTTGTGCGTGCCGACGCCGATGTTGTACGAGACGACCTGGACGTGGTTGGTCCCCGTACGCAGCCGTGCCGTGACGCCGTAGTGATGACTTCGCGGGTTGGCGCGGACGGCTGCGACTTGGTGGCCGTTGACGAATACATGGACACGGACCGGGTAGCTCGTCCGGTCCGGGTCGTACGTCCGGCCGACCACGTGAAGCGTGCGGTCGTGATGCGAGAACCTCGCGAAGCCGTGCGGGTTCCGCGTCGCCGGGTCGACCAACGGAGGGCGCTTGTAGCGGCTGACCCTGTCAGCCGATACCCCGTCGACGGTCGGATCGTGCGTGGCGGGTGTCGTCGTCGACGCCGAGAGTCCCGCGATGTCGCCGTTCGCTGTGGACGCGCCGGTCAGGGCGGCTATTGCCCCGGTTGCGGTGGTTAGGGCCGCGAGGATCAGTGCGATCCCGGCGGCCCGGGTTCGGGAGCGGGTGCCGTCCGCCCCCCTGTCAGTTCGCTTGTCGTGGTGCATGGCGAGCCAGTCTGCCTGCGGTTCGCGCACTTTCCGGCGAGCCGAAAGGCCTTTCGATCCGGGACGCGATTTCGCGCTCGCAACTGGCCGGTGGGCTGCAGGCCCGACGGCTCGGCGGACAGAAGCGGTTGGCGGGGTGCCGATTATCGTCGGCCGCGGCTCGCCAGATGTGACGTTTCCCGCGCCGCGGAAGTGGCCGCGGTCACGCTGCGCGAGGGACATACCGGTCGCACGCGCTCGACAGCCGTGGCTGAATGTCGAGGACCGGCTACGTGCACCGACGTCCATGACGAGGGCACCCGTACCGAGGGTGCCGGACACCGAGGAGTGAGGCCATGAAGTACCTGCTGATGATCTACAACAACCCCGCGACCTACGAGGCATGGTCCGAAGACCAGCGCGACGAGCTGTTCACCACCGTGGACGTGATCATGAAGGAACTCACCGAGTCCGGTGAACTGATCGGCGGTCAGGGGCTGGCCGACGCGTCGACCGCGAAGACCGTTCGCGTACGCAACGGCGTGCCCGCCACGACGGACGGACCGTTCGCCGAGGCGAAGGAGCAGCTTGGCGGCTACCTCATCGTCGAGTGCGAGACGGAGGAACGCGCCGTCGAGATCGCGGCGAGCTGGCCGGACGCGCAGTACTTCGCGATCGAGGTGCGCGCGATCATGCACACGTCCGGGACCGAGATGTAAGTCGCCGGCCGGTCGCGCACGACAATGTGCAGATTGGCAGGCCGCAGCAGGCGGATCTGCACCAGACAGCGACTTCGTCGCTCTCGACAGCAGGCACGCAGCCGGTCGTCATCACGATCAACCGGGGCTACGACGACCCGCAATACTCGCGGAAGCTGTTCATCGACGGACACCCGGGCGAGACCGATCCTGGCAAGGTGCTCAGCATCTCCATGCGCGCTGGCGCAAAGGCGGTTCTGGCGTATGCGCAGCGGCTGATCGTGGTCGAGCCGTGGCCCTCGCTGTCGTTCAACCCGCGGGACTGCCTCGCGGGCCAGAAGTACGACGAGCAGTGCCGGGGGCACGCGTCCCGCCAGCTTGCTTCGGAGACGGCCATCGAAGCCGTGGCGGCACAGGACTCGCGAGTAGCCACCGTCGACCTGGACGACGCGGTGTGCCCGTACCTGCCCGTGTGCGATCCGGTTATCGGCGGCGTGATCACGCACATCGACAACGATCACCTGACGCTCGCATTCGCCAAGGCGCTCGAGCCCGCCCTCGACAAGCGCCTGATCGCCGCCAGCGCGTACGGGCCCTGACGCTCGATATGGTGCGGTGATGAGCGAGCGCCGCTACCTGAAGCCGAACTGGATGCAGCGCCACGTAGGTAACCGCATCGCGCCGCTGTTCCAGCCGAAGTTGATCGCGAAGCTCACCGTGCCCGGCCGGCGTACCGGGCGGCTGTTCACCGTGCCCGTCGCGATGCTCGAACACGGCGGCGAGCGCTACCTGCTCGCTTATCGCGGCGAGAGCGACTGGGCGCGCAACCTGCGAGCCGCTGGCACCGGCCGGCTGCGCTTGCGCGGCAAGGACGAGGACATCACCGTCGTCGAGGTGCCGGCCGACGAACGCGGCGAGCTGTTCGACGCGTACCGCGAGCGCTTCGCCAAGATGCCCACGGTCGGCGGGGTGCTGGACGCGATGCCGGATCCGGCCGACCACCCGACGTTCCGGATCGTCAGCTAACCGTTCAGCCGATGTGGAACAGGTGCCGCAGCGGCTCGACCGCGAAGTAGATCGCGAACGCCGCCGACACCGCCCACATCAGCGGATGCACGTCGCGGGGCCGGCCGACCGCCACTCGCAGCACCACGTAGCTGATGAACCCCGCGCCCACGCCGTTGGTGATCGAGTACGTGAACGGCATCAGCACCATGGTCAGGAATGCCGGCAGCGCGATGGTGAAGTCGCCGAAGTCGATGTTGCGGACCTGCGCCATCATCAACACGCCGACGACGACAAGTGCAGGCGCCGCCGCCTCGGACGGCACGAACTGCGCGAGGGGCGACAGGAAGATCGTCACGACGAACAGCAGCCCGGTCGCGATGCTCGCCAGGCCCGTGCGCGCGCCGTCGCCGATGCCTGACGCCGACTCGACGTACGTGGTTGCGGACGACGCCCCGGCCACGCCGCCGGCCATCGCGGCGACTCCGTCGACGAGCAGGACTTCCTGGATGCGCGGCAGCGTCCCGTCCTTGCGGAGCAGGCCGGCCTCGGACGCCAGGCCGATCGTCGTGCCCATGACGTCGAAAAAATCCGACAGCACAAGGGAGAACACGAGGATCAGTGCGGAGATGATGCCGGCCGCCGAGAAGCCGCCGAACAGTGAGAAGTCGCCGAACACGCCGAAGTCCGGCGCGCCGAAGTGCTTGCCCGAGAACGTCGGGACGTTCAGCGCCCACCCCTCCGGGTTGACGACCTTGCCCGTGGCGTCGGTCTGCGAGCCGATGTCGAGCGCTGCTTCGAGGATGACGGCGAGCACCGTCGCCGCGACGATGCCAATCAGGATCGCGCCCTTCACCTTGCGCGCGTACAGCACGCCGATGAGCAGCAGACCGACGACGAACACGAACGTCGGCCACCCGTTGAGGTGGCCGTCGATGCCGATGTCGACGGGCGTGCCGGCACCGCGGCGCACGAAGCCTGCATCGACCAGACCGATCAGCGCGATGAACAGGCCGATACCCGCGGCGATCGCGCTCTTGAGCTCCGCGGGGATGGCCCGGAACACCGCGACCCGGAATCCGGTGAGTACCAGGAACGTGATGACCGCGCCTTCGAGCACGACCAGGCCCATCGCGGCGGACCACGACATCTTGCTGGCCACCTGGAACGCGACGAACGCGTTCAGGCCCAGCCCGGTGGCCAACGCGAACGGGTAACGGCCGACGATGCCCATCGCGAGCGTCATGACCGCCGCGACCAGTGCCGTTACCGCGGCGATAGAGCTGATGTGCGGGACGTGCCCGCCGCCGAGCAACTGCCCGCCCTTGTCCGGGACGGTGCCGATGATCAGCGGGTTCAGCACGACGATGTAGACCATCGTCACGAACGTGACCAGCCCGCCGCGCAGTTCGCGGACGACTGTCGACCCGCGCTCACTGATCGAGAAGTAGCGATCGAGGGTGGTGCGGTAGGCGGTGAGCAGATCGGTCACGACGCGCCTTTCCGGGCATCGATTGGTCGGGCGACAGGCTAACGGCATCCGTGCGAACCCGACTAGGACCACCTCAGCTCAAGCAGATCGCGACCACCCCGCGCCTCGCGACGATCGGCGACCCGAGCACGTGGTTCGACGCCACTACGGCGATGCCGGGCTGAGCTGAGCAGCCAGCACGCGCGGCGCGTCCACCATCGACGGGCCGTACCAGGTCAGGTGCCGCCCGCTGACCAGCGCGACCGGCCGGCCGGGGAAGCACTCCGGCCCGTCCGTCGCGCTGAACGCGTACGGCTCGTCGGGCAGGACGATGAGATCGGCGTCCTGGATGTCCGCGAGCGCCACGCGTGGATAGCGCTCGGCGTCGCCGGCGAACGCGTTGCGGACGCCCAGCCGCGCGAGTACGTCGCCGGCGAACGTGTCGCGGCCGAGCACCATCCAGGGACGCCGCCAGATCGGCACGGCCGCGGTCCGCGCCGGCTCACGGTGCGGCAGGCCCGCCCAGGCCGCAGCCGCGTCGTCCAGCCAGCCCGGCCGGGCCAGCCCGCAGCCGACGCGCAGCATCCGGTCCAGCGAGTCGAGCGCCTCGTCGACGCTGCGCACCTGCGTCACCCAGACCGCGACCCCGGCGGCGCGCAGCTCGTCGAGGTCAACCGCGCGGTTCTCCTCCTCGTTGGCCAGCACGAGATCCGGGCGCAGCGACACGATCCGCGGCACGTCGGGGTTCTTCGTGCCGCCGATGCGGGTGACCGCAAGATCGACCGGGTGCGTGCACCAGCCCGTCGCGCCGACCAGCAGGCCCGGAGCCGTCGCGGCCACCGACTCGGTCAGCGACGGCACCAGCGATACGACCCGCTCGATCGATGCGGGCAGCGAGACGCCGATGCCGAGGTCGTCAAGGGTCACATATGCAGTCTGCAGCCCGGATCATGTCAACGAACCGGGCACGCCAGACCGTCTTGGGTATAGCGCGGCTCGAGGCCGGCACAGGAGGACGCGTGACATTCGAGGAGTTCGCGAGAGCGAAGCTCGGTGCACTGCTGCGCTTCTCCACCGTGCTGACCAACGACCGCGGGCTCGGTGAGGATCTCGTCCAGGACGTGATGATGCGTGCTCATGCCCAGTGGGACCACATCGGCCAGCTGGACGCGCCGTCCGCGTACGTGCGTCGGATGCTGGTCAACGAGTTCGTGTCCTGGCGGCGCAAGTGGGCCCGGATCGTGCCCCGGTCAGACATCGCGGCGTTGATGAGGGACCGCAGCGAACCCGATCACGCGGACGCGCATGCCGAACGCACGGCGATCGCCGATGAGATCGCCAAGCTGTCGCGCAGGCAGCGCGCGGTGGTCATCCTGCGCTATTACGAGGATCTGCCCGACGCCGAGATCGCCGATCTCCTCGGCTGCACGCCGAGCACCGTTCGTGCTCACGCCAGGCGGGCACTGCACGCGCTGCGCATCGAGTCAGCGGAGCTCGTCAGCGGTGCGCGGATCGGCGACGCGACCGTCTCCGACTGGAGGGATCACTGATGCGGACCCATGAGGACATAAGAGAATCGTTGCGCGCGTGCGCCGAGGACGCGGCACCTGTCGAAGATGTGCTCGCGCGGCTGCTGAGCAAAGAACGCCGCCCCCGGCGAGTCGGCCGGATGAACGTCAACGTCCGCATCGCCGCCGCCTCGGCCGCCGTGCTGGCGGTCGCGGCTGCCTCGCTCGCGATCGTCCGGCACGAGGACCGCGTCCCGCACGAGGCCGCGCCCACTATCCAGGCCGGGCCGGCGCCGAGCAGGCCCCAACCGCGCTGGCCGGACAGCTACAGCTTCGCCTCCGACTCGCTCCCCGGCTACACCATGACCCGGACCGACATGCAGATCCCACGCGGCGCTCCGGCAGCATCGACGACGTACGCATACACCAAGCGAAGCGCGAACCGGCAGGCGACCCTCAGGCTGCTGTCTGCGTCGGAGCTGGGCAGGTACCGCGATGGAACGCCCGTGACGGTCAACGGCACACACGGCTACTACCAGGCCGGATCCAGTTCGTTCCCGCCCCGACCGGAAAGCCCTACGTCCACACAGGGCATACCGGCGCCGACAGGTTCCCGCTCGTCGCAGCCGCCGTTGGTTGCGCCGCTGTCGAGCGCGATCGCGTGGCCGATCAGCAAGGACGCCTGGGCTGTACTCACGGCCGGTCCCGCCTCGTTCAGCTACATCGACGGCAAGCTTCAGACGCCTGCAGCCATCCCGTCCGAGGCTGTCATGGTCGATCTGGCCGAATCGGTACGCCTGCGCGAATCACCTACCGTTGCTCCGGTGAAGGTCGGCTACCTGCCGGCCAACCTCGAACTGTTGTCTGTGCAGCAGTTCTTGGAGAGCCCGTCGACCTTCGACAACCGATTCGGAAGCAGCTACCGAGACCTCATGTTCATCGATCGCTCCGCGAGCCGGTCCCAACTCTTCACCCTCGACGTCGGCGTGCTCGTCGCGCCGGACAAGCCGCTCGAACTGAAGGACCTGCCCGATGCCCGCACCGTCACTTCAGGGAACTGGTCGCCCAAGCCGTACGACCCGGCCAAGCAATGGACCCAGACGACCATCGCCGGGCACCGAGCGTTCGTCTCCGCGCACGACGTGATCGTCGACTGGGGCGGCGTCGAGGTGCACGTCACGAACGAAAACTTCCCATACGCGGTCAAGCCGGTCCTAAGCACGCACGAACTGATCCGGATCGCGGCATCGCTCGCTGTGCCGCCGTCCGGGGCCATCGGCAACGGCTACCGCCTAAGTCAGGCTGTGCCCGCAGCCAACCTCCACTAAGCCAGGCGCACGCGGCCGCCCGGACGAGCGTCGCCAACGACCGGTCGGCCCCGCTCGGGGAACCCTGCCGTATTGATCCGAGAGCGGGACAACGCGGCGAGCCCGCGACCGCGTCTGATATCTGAGAGCCTGGTCCGAGAGTGCCGACGACAGGGCACGGGAGGCCCGGTGACGTTCGAGGAGTTCGCGGCGACGCGACTCGATGCGGTGCTGCGCTTTGCCGTCGTGCTCACGAACGACCGGGGACTCGCCGAGGACGTCGTGCAGGAGGTGCTGATCCGTGCATACGGACGCTGGGCGCAGATCGCCGAGCTTGACTACCCCGACGCGTACGTGCGCCGAATGGTGGTCAACGAGTTCCTGTCGTGGCGCCGCAAGTGGGCGCGCTACGTCCCCTACGCCGAGGTCGAGCCGGACGTGCGCGAACCCGATCAGGCAGCAGCGCAGGCCGAGCGGTCCGCGATGCTCGCCGAGGTGGGCAAATTGCCGCGCAGGCAACGGGCTGTCCTGGTGCTGCGCTACTACGAAGGGCTATCCGATGCACAGATTGGCGAGATTCTCGGCTGCGCCGAGACGACGGTGCGCGGCTACGCGTTCCGTGGTCTCGCGGCGCTGCGGATCGAGCTGACGTCGTCCGCGATGAAATCGGAGGATCCGACATGAGCCGGCCGGGCGGGCGCCGCAGCGAGGACGACCTGCGCGCCGCGTTCGCCGCCAAGGCGACGCAGGCTCCCAAGGCCGAGGACGTCCTGCGCGCCGTGCGCCGGGCGACGCGGCCACGCCCGAGCAAGCTGCGCTGGCTGTTGCCCGCAGTCGCGGCTGCCGCAGCCGTCGCCGTCGCGGTGCCGATCGCACTGAGCGTCAGCGACTCGAACGGCGGGTCGACAAAACACGCCCCGAACGCGGCCGCCGGTGGTGGGGCCGCCGATGCGAGCCGGAAGGCGGAGGGTCAGGCCGCACCCAGCGCGCCGGCAGCGATGTCCGCCAACAACGGTGTGTGCCGTCCGGATCAGGTGCGCGCCGCGGTGACGGTGCGCCGCGACGCCGGTGTCGAGCGCGCCACGCTCACCGTGACGGCACTTGCCGACTGCAGGATCGCGCGCGTCCCGCGAGTCACGTGGAACGGGGCGACCGTGGGCGCCGTGCCTGCGCCGGACGCGGGCGGCACGCGGAGCGGCAGCGGAGCCCCGCGCACGGCCACGGCGGACCGGTACGGCCTGCTCGCGGCCGGCGCCACAGCGACGGCCATCATCGCGGCCACCGACCCGTGCAGCGCCCGCGCCGGCGACGCCGTCCAAGTCGACTGGGGGGCCGGTGAGGTCGAGCTGCACGCCACCGGAGCGGCACCCCGATGTGAAGCGCCAGCGCAGCCGGCCAGGCTGAATATCGGGCCGTTCCGTGGCCTGTCCTAGCCTCGGCGACAGCGGATGCTCAGAGTCTGAATCAGCTTATTCCCGTACCCTGACCGGGGTGAGGAGCCGGGCCGTCATCGACTACGCGCTGCAGCGACGCGCGCGGCTGACCGACGTCGCCGTCGGGCGGGTCTCACTCGGCGAGGTATGCGACGCGCACCCGCATCTGCGCCTCGCGGCGCGCCACTACGGTGAGCGGGCCGCGCGCGCCTGCCCGGTGTGCAAGCGCCCCGAACTGCGCCTCGTGCACTACGTCTACGGCGACGCGCTCGGCCGGACGGCCGGTCAGGCGAAGTCGCGCACCGAGCTCGCCCGGCTGGCCGCGGCCATGCCCGAGTTCGACGTCTACGTCGTCGAGGTCTGCCAGGACTGCGGCTGGAACCACCTGATCCGTTCCTTCGTCGCGGGAGCGGCCTCCGCGTGAGCTACGAGGTCGGCCCGCAAGGCTCGTACGGTCCCCAGGTACCCGCAGAGGGCCCGCGCATCCCCCGCCGCTTCGATCCGTACAAGCGCCGGCGGATCGAGGAGCACCTGCCGCAGTGGTGGCAGAAGTACCGGCGGAACAAGCGGGCGCGCCTGGCCCGGATGTCTCGGTCGCGTCGCATCTGGCGCCGTATCGGGCTGAACTGCACGTGGCTACTGGCGTTCGTCGCGGCGATGACCGTCGCCACGGTCGTGCTGTTCTACACCCTGTCGAACGTGCCCAGGCCCGAGGATCTGCCGGTGCCGCAGGTGGCTCTCGTCCAGTACTCGGACGGCTCGCTGCTGACCCGGATCGGTACGACCAACCGCGTCCCCGTCTCGTTGTCGAAGGTGCCCGAGCACGTGCGCTGGGCGGTGCTGTCCACCGAGGACCGCAACTTCTACTCCGAGCCCGGCGTGTCGATCAAGGGGACGCTGCGGGCGGCATTGAACGACCTGACCGGCGGCGATACGCAGGGCGGCTCGGGCATCACCCAGCAGTACGTCAAGAACGCGTACCTGAACTCCTCGCGCACCCTCACCCGCAAGCTGCGCGAGCTGGCGATCGCGGTCAAGTTGTCGCGCCAGTACAAGAAGGATCAGATCCTGGAGTGGTACCTGAACACCGTCTACTTCGGACGCGGGACGTACGGCATCGCGGCAGCGGCCCAGGCGTACTTCGGGCGCCCGGTCAGCCAGCTCGGCGTCGCGCAGGGCGCCCTGCTCGCCGGCCTCCTGCGCGCCCCGAGCTACTACGACCCCGCGGCTAATCCGGACGCGGCCAAGGCCAGGTGGCAGCACGTCATCGAGGCCATGGTGAGTACGAAGCACCTGAGCACCGAACAGGCGAGCACGCTCACGTTCCCGAAGACGAAGCCGTACTCCGACGAGGCACAGACCGGCCCGAACGACCTGATCGGGTCGGCGGTGAAGCAGGAGCTGCAGTCCCACGGCATCAGCGAAGCCGAGATCAACACCCGCGGGCTGCGCATCAAGACCACGATCGACCGCCGGGCGCAGGCTGCCGCGCTGTCGGCCATCCAGGAGACGTTCGGCAACCTCTCGGAGCAGCAGCGCAACATGAAGAACGCGCTCGTCGCCGTCGATCCGAACACCGGCGCCGTTCTCGCCTACTACGGCGGGCCGAACGGCAAGAACTACGCGGGACATCCGGACTTCTTCGACTACGCCGGGCAGGGCTGGCGGCCACCCGGGTCTTCGTTCAAGCCGTTCACGCTGGCCACGGCGCTCGCGCAAAACCTCAAGGGCAGCAAGCCGGCGTACGCGATCAACTCCGTGGTCGACGGCAGCCAGTCCCGGGTCATCGACGGCACGACCATCCACAACGACCCGAGTGACGCCAAGTACGCCGGCCACGTCACGCTGGCCTTTGCCATGAAGGTCTCGCTGAACACCGCATTCGACGGGCTGGCTGCCGACATCGGCCCCGCCAAGGTAGCGGCAACGGCCCACGCCGCAGGCATTCCGAAGACCAAGCCGGACGGCACGCCGACACTGCAGAACGAGGCCGGCCAGACGTCGTTCGGCATTGGGATCGGCGACTACGCCGTCCGGCCGATCGACCAGGCCGTCGGGTTCTCGACATTCGCGAACGGCGGCGTCGAGCACGACGGCTACCTGGTGCAGGAGGTGACCGACGCCGACGGTCACGTGCTGTACCAGCACGACAAGACAGCGCATCGCGCGTTCGATGCGCGCGTCGCCAACGACGTGACGCTTACCCTGGAGCCGGTCGCGGGCTTCTCCGGCGATGCCCTGGACGGACGCCCGTCGGCCGCCAAGACCGGCACGGAAGGAATCGAGAGCGGCCCGGACGCGGGCAAGAACAGCGACGCCTGGATGGTCGGCTTCACCCCGCAGGTGAGCACCTCGGTCTGGGTGGGCAGTGGCGACTCCACGCACGCGATCTACAACGCCGACGGCGGCAACGAGTACGGGCGCGACCTGCCGGGCAAGGCGTGGAAGCTGTTTATGGACACGTACCTGTCCGGAAAGCCGGTGCTCGGGCTGCCGGGCAAGCAGCTGATCACCGAAGGCCAGGATCTGTCCACGTCGCCCAAGCCCACGCCCTCGCCTACGCCGACACCGACGCCCACGCCGACGACGTCCGCGACGCCTCCACCGGTCACCAAGCCGCCGACGACGTCCAAGCCGCCGACCACGTCCACGTCGGTGCCGTCGAAGCCGCCGACCGGAACGAAGTCGCCGACGGGCAGCCCCACCGGCAGGTGATCGGTGTTGGTCGGCAAGGATGCACCGGTGACCTACGTGGGCCCCGCGGCCTCGGCGGGACGCTCTGACGACCCGGTTCCGAGCCGCACCGACCCCACCGTATGGCGGGCCAGCCGCCTCGTGGGCGGGGCCTGGGGACGGTACGCGACGGCCGGCTCGTGGTGGACGCCGTTGCGCGTGCTGCTCGTCCTCACGTCGTTCACCCTGCTGCTCGCCTACGGCGAGAAGGCGCCGTGCGCTGACGCGAACTGGACGGGCAACAAGCAGTACACCCATGCCTGCTACTCCGATGTAATCCCGCTCTGGGGCGCCGAACGGCTCGACGTGGGCGCCGTCCCGTACCGCGACAACGGGGTCGAGTACCCGGTGCTCACGGGTGCGTTCATGTGGGCAACGGCGACCTTGACGCGGGCGGTGCACGTCCTGTTCGACCAGCAGGGCGACGCGATCATCTTCGGGATGCTGACCTGCATGCTGCTTGCCGTCTGCGGGCTGGTGACCGTCGCCGGCACGGCGGGGGCGGCCGGGCGGCGCCCATATGACGCAGCGATCTTCGCGCTCAGCCCGCTGCTCGTCTTCCACGCGTTCTCGAACTGGGATCTCCTCGCGATGGCGCTTGCCAGTCTCGCGTTGTGGGCCTGGGCCCGCGAGAAACCGGTGGCTGCGGGCGTCCTCATTGGCCTCGGCACCGCGGCGAAGCTGTATCCGATCTTCCTGCTGGTGGCCATCGGCGTGCTCGCGCTGCGCACGGCGCGTTACCGGCCCGCGCTGTGGTGCGCGCTCGCTACTGCGGCGACCTGGGGCGCGGTGAACGCGCCGATCGCGGCGGGCTATTACAGCGGCTGGCGCTCGTTCTACGCGTTCAGCGCCACCCGCGACGCCGAGGCCAGCACGTTCTGGTACATCGCGCACTACCTGATCACGACCGGCATCGGCAACGGATACGCGCCCGCCTGGACGCCGCCCGGGTTCGCTGTCGCGGCCGTGCTGCTCGCCGCGCTGGCCGGGGTGGCAACGCTGGGTCTGATGGCGCCGTTCCGTCCGCGTTTGGCCCAGCTCGCGTTCCTGGCCGTGGTCGCCTTCCTGTTCACCACCAAGGTGTGGAGCCCGCAGTACTCGGTGTGGCTGGTACCGCTCGTCGCGCTTGCGCGCCCTCGCTGGCGGATCACGCTGCTGTGGCAGTTCAGCGAGATCGTCGTGTGGGTGGTCACGCTGCTCTGGCTGCTCGGCTTCAATGACTCGGCCCACGCCACCGACTACGGCTGGCTGATGCTCATGCTGCTCGTGCGCGACGGCTTCCTCGCCGTCATCGTCGGCCTGGTCATCTACGAGATGTGGCACCCGGAGGCCGACGTCGTGCGGGCGAGTGGGCTCGACGACCCGGGCGGTGGCGTCTACGACGGCGCACCGGACGTCTGGCAGTCACAGCGCGTGGCGCACCGGGCGATGCACGCTGGGCCGAACGTCGACGCCGCGGACGGTTGGAGCGAGCCGACCTGGAACGAGTCGCGCTGACTCAGCCCGCGATTGCCTTGCGCAGGAACTCGATGTCGTCGGCCTGACCCTCGCGCGGCGTTTCGACGATGACGTCGCTGCCCGCGGCTCGTGCGATGGCGGCGATCACATTGGGGTCGATCTGGCCGCTGGCCAGGTTCGCGTGCCGGTCGGCTCCCGAGTCGAACGCGTCGCGGCTGTTGTTCGCGTGGACGAGGTCGACCCGCCCGGTGATGGCTCGCACGCGCTCGACGATGCCGTCGAGTTCCTCGCCTGCGGCGTGCGCGTGGCAGGTGTCGAGCACGAAGCCCGGGCCGTACTCACCGATCGCGTCCCACAACCGTGCCAGGCGGTCGAACCGGCGAACCATCGCGTTGTTGCCGCCGGCCGTGTTCTCGATCAGGACGGGCAGCCCGAAGCCGCCGTCGTCGGCGGCGCGCGAGAACGTCTTGCGCCAGTTGTCGAAGCCGACCTCGGGATCGTCCTTGGCGTTGAGGTGCCCGCCGTGGACGATGAGGCCCTTGGCGCCGATCGCCGCCGCCGCTGCCGCGTGCTGGCCGAGCAGCTTGCGGCTGGGGATGCGGATCCGGTTGTTCAGGGTCGCGACGTTGAGCACGTACGGCGCGTGGATGTAGATCGCGAGGTCGCTGCTCTTGATCGCCGACGCGTGAGCGTGCTCGACCGGCGCTTTCCAGCCCTGCGGGTCGGCGAGGAAGAACTGTGCGACCTCTGCCCCGACGTCCGACGCGGCCAGTAGCGGATCGGCGGAATCGACATGAGCTCCGATCAACGGCATGAACCCGAGGCTACGACGCGCCTGTGACACAGTCTCCGCCTGGCGGTACGCTTCGCGGCCGACACACCTACCCCGAGTAGTGACTTCTCGACCAGGTCGGACATACTGTGACGAGCTACATGCGAAGAATGCATTCGTTACCGAGACCAGGCATGCTCGTTAACCGAGCGTCAGCAATTTAGAACCGGGAGTGCTGCATGCGCATCGGACGTCCACCGCGCGCGACCAGATGGCTCGCCGCAGCCGTCGGGATCGGCGTGGCCGTCGCCGTCGTCATCATCGCCCGCCCCGCCGGCGCCTCGACCACGGTCAACGCCCAGCTCGCCTTCTCCGGCGTCGTGACGCAGACGTCGCCCACCGGTGGCAGCGTCGTCGGTATCCATCCAGGCGACTCGGTCGACTTCAAGCCGGCCACCGTCCCTACCGAGGGACTCGACGCCCTCGGCTTCTCGCTCGGCGACATCCTCGGAAACGTACTCAACCTCGCCACCGGCTACCAGGTCGTCATGCATCTGCCGTCGACTTTCCCCGGCGGAAAGCGTGACGTGAAGCTCGGCGCCTGCGGCGGCAAGAGCGACCTCAAGGTCGCGTTCCCGACCGCCGGCACTTACAACTTCACCTGGTCGGCGTACTCCGTTAACCTGCTATGCCTGACGAGTCCGATCACGCTCGACGGCAATGCCGCCAAGGATGCGGGCATTGCGCTGAACGCATCCAACCAGTGGGTGGGCAAGGTCGTCGCCGCCACCGACCCGCCCGCCGGCGGCATCTCGGTCCAGCTTCCCGCGGTGAGTGCGTCACCCGAGGCCGGCGGTGTGCAACTGCCGCCGGTCGGCGAACCCGGCGCGACGCTGCCGACGATCACAACCGGCGGCTCCGGCTCGTCGCCGACAACTGCGCCGAGCCAGCCGAGCGGGGGGTCCGGCACCCGCATCGACTACCAGCAGCCAGGTCAGTCCGTCCAGGACCGCGTGGTGCCGCATGGCTACGGTGGCGACGGGCGCGCAGAAGCGGTGAACCAGGCGTTGATCGGCGACCTCGCGAACGGCGTCGCGCAGAACGGTGCCAGCGGGCAGGCCCTGGCCGGACCGGCCGCGAAGGGCAACCCGGCGACGACCGCCGGCCAGCCGATCAACCTCGCGGCGAACAAGGCGCCGGCCGGCCAGATGCCGGTGCTCCTCTCGATCCTGGCGATCATCGCTCTCTCGCTTGTCACAGCCACGTACGCGCGGTTGTACTTGCTGCGGCGAAACGTCGCCTGATCTGTTTCTGACTCCGATCCGGGGGCACGCCCGACCGTGCCCCCGGATTTCTGTTTTGCCAGGCCCGGCAGGTAACCTTGCACGGTTTGCTGCTCCCGAACCGGGAGTGCCCTCCTGCCGCGGAACGTCCGCGGCCGACTGAGCCCATAGGAGGCATGGCACTGTCATGCGCCATTACGAAGTCATGGTGATCCTCGACCCGAATCTCGAGGAGCGCACGATTGCCCCGTCCCTCGACGCGTTTCTGAGCGTGGTGAAGAAGGACGGCGGTACGGTCGAGAAGGTCGACATCTGGGGCAAGCGCCGCCTCGCCTTCGAGATCAACAAGAACACCGACGGCATCTACGCGGTCATCGACCTGCAGGCCGAGCCGGCGAGCGTCCTCGAGCTAGACCGTCAGCTGAACCTCAACGAGTCGGTGCTGCGGACCAAGGTTCTGCGCCCGGACGCACGGTAGGGGAGCGATATGGCAGGCGAAACCGTCATCACTGTCGTCGGCAACCTCACCGCCGACCCCGAACTGCGATTCACCCCGTCGGGCGCGGCAGTCGCGAGCTTCACGATCGCGTCCACGCCGCGCACGTTCGATCGCAACAGCAACGAATGGAAGGACGGCGAGGCGCTGTTCCTGCGCTGCTCGATCTGGCGGCAGGCTGCCGAGAACGTCGCCGAGTCGCTGCAGCGCGGCATGCGGGTCGTCGCGTCCGGTCGGCTCAAGCAGCGCAGCTTCGAGACCCGTGAGGGCGAGAAGCGCACCGTCATCGAACTCGACGTCGACGAGATCGGGCCGTCGCTTCGCTACGCGACCGCCAAGGTCAACCGCACGCAGCGCGGATCGTCGACCGGCGGCGGGTTCGGATCAAGCGGCGGCGGTACGGGCGGCGGATCCGGCGGTCAGCAAGCCGAGGACCCGTGGGGCTCGGCCCCAGTCGCCGGCAGCACCGACGAACCGCCTTTCTAACTCAACGCAATCCACGGACACATACGGAGCATCACGATGCCGAAACCACCGATTCGCAAGCCGAAGAAGAAGCAGAATCCGCTTACCGCGGCGAAGATCGATTACATCGACTACAAGGACACCGCGCTGTTGCGCAAGTTCATCTCCGACCGCGGCAAGATCCGCGCGCGGCGCGTCACCGGTGTCAGCTCGCAGCAGCAGCGCGAGATCGCCAAGGCGATCAAGAACGCTCGCGAGATGGCACTGCTGCCTTACACGTCCACGGCCAGGTGACGCTATGAAGCTGATCTTGACCCGAGAGGTGGCCGGGCTGGGCCTGGCCGGCGACATCGTCGAGGTCGCCGACGGGTACGGGCGCAACTTCCTGGTGCCCCGCGGTGCGGCGATCACCTGGACCAAGGGCGCCGAGAAGCAGATCTCGCAGATCAGGCGCGCCCGTGACGCCCGCGAGATCCGCGACCTCGGCCACGCCCGCGAGATCAAGGCCGAGCTCGAGCGGCTCAACGTGACGCTGGGCGCCCGGGCCGGCGAGGGCGGCAAGCTGTTCGGCTCGGTCACCGCGAACGACGTGGCGACCGCAGTGAAGCACGCCGGCGGCCCGCTGATCGATCGCAAGCGAATCCAACTGCCGGGGCATATCAAGACGGTCGGCGCCCACACGGTCACCGTCGAGCTGCATCCGGACGTGATCGCGTCCGTACCGGTCAACGTGACCGCTGTCTGAGCTCTCTGTTTGAGGCCTATGGCCCCCCGGCTGAGTGGGTCACGGCAGCTGCTTGTGCTCTGCCTGCATCAATGTGAGCAGAGCACAAGCGCTCGACACCAGTGGGGTCGAACGCCGGGACTTACGAGCGGTCGGGTCCGCTGCGGCGCGCGTCCGGCGCGCAGCGCGCAGGTCCGGATATGTGCCACCGGCATGCGCTTATCCGGTCTTGCGCTGCCCGCGACACGCCGGTGACGGCGAAGAACTTCTCGTCCACAGGACGTGGACAGTCCGGGCCAACGAATCCGGGCATCATGGCCCTGGTCGGAAAGAAAGTCACAGGCCCGTCCACCGGTGATCTACAAGGTGCCCACAGGGTTATCCACAGGTGTGTACACAGGTTGGATTGATTGCTGCGGTGGCCCGGCCCTAGCGTGGGCCACCGCAGCAGCGCCCGTGGGACCGGCTCGGCTGGGTCAAATTTGTCAGTACGTCTCGGGACCCTGTGACCATGCGCGCAGACCCGGGAGGGCTAGGGGGGAACACTCAGGTGACGCGGGCTGTCGAATCGCGCTCTTCGGACGCCGCGTACGACCGCACCCCGCCCCAAGATGTCCCAGCTGAGCAGTCTGCGCTCGGCGGAATGCTGCTCAGCAAGGACGCGATCGCCGACGTCGTGGAGGTGGTGCGCCCGACCGATTTCTACCGCCCGGCGCATCAGCTCATCTACGACGCGATCCTCGATCTGTACGCCCGCGGCGAGCCCGCTGATGCCGTCACCGTCTCGGCCGAACTGACCCGAGCCGGGCAGCTGATGCGGATCGGCGGCGCCGAGTACCTCGTCACGCTGATCCAGACCGTGCCCACGGCCGCGAACGCGGGCTATTACGCCCAGATCGTGGCCGAGAAGGCCGTGCTGCGCCGCCTGGTCACGGCCGGCACCCGCATCGTGCAGATGGGCTACGACACGGCCACCGGGGCCTCCGGCATCACCGGCAGCGTCGACGACGTCGTCGACCGCGCTCAGGCTGAGATCTACGACGTCACCGAACGGCGCACCAGCGACGACTACGTGCACATCGAGGCGCTGCTCAGCGGCACGCTGACCGAGATCGAGCGGATCGCCGACTCCGGTGGCATCGGCACCGGCATTCCCACCGGATTCGCCCGCCTGGACGAGATCACCAACGGCCTGCATCCGGGGCAGATGATCACTGTTGCCGGGCGTCCTGGCTCGGGCAAGGCTCTCGCACTCGACACCCCGCTGGCCACACCGACCGGCTGGACGACGATGGGCGAGGTCGAGGTCGGTGACGAATTGCTCGACGCCGACGGGCGGCCGACCCGGGTCGTTGCCGCGACTGGCGTGCTGCGTGGGCGGCCGTGCTACGAGGTCGAGTTCTCCGACGGCACGGTGATCGTTGCCGACGCCCAGCACGAGTGGCGGACGTCCACGCGGGCGTCCGTCCTGGAGAATGCGGGCGGTGTGCGCGAGAGCCAGGACGCGATCTTCACCACTGAGCAGATCGCCCGGACCGTACGCTGCGGTACGGTCACCAATCACCGCGTGGCGTGCACGGCCCCGCTGGCGCTGCCGCGCAGGGCGCTGCCGTTGCCGCCGTACGTGCTCGGCGCATGGCTCGGCCGGGCGCATCCGCATGACCGGCAGGGCACTCTCGAGGCTCAGTTGCGGACGATGGGCGTGCTGGCGCGCAAGCACATCCCGATGGAATACCTGCGCGCCAGCGAGGCACAGCGGCGCGCGTTGCTGGCCGGGCTGCTCGATGCCGAAGGCACGGTGACGCCGTCGGGCAACGTGACCTTGACGGCGTCCAGCAAGCGGCTCGGCGACGATATCCGCGAGCTGCTGGCCAGTCTGGGCTACCGTCCGATACCGCGCGCCAAGCCCGACCGCGCGGCCGGCGCGGGTTACACGATCGCGTTCACCCCGGGCGATCAGGTCTTCCGGTTGAGCCGCCGGGCGAACCGGCTCGCGTCGACAACGCAGCGCACAGCGCACAGCCGCCAGATCGTGGCGGTGCGGGTGGTGCGCCCGGTGCCCGTGCGTTGCGTGCAGGTCGACAACGCCGACCACATGTACCTGGCCGGCCGCACGATGGTGCCCACTCACAACTCGACGCTGGCGCTGGACTTCGCCCGCTCCGCGGCCGTCAAGCATCACAAGCCGACCGTCGTGTTCTCGTTGGAGATGGGCAAGCTCGAGATCATGATGCGGCTATTCTCCGCCGAGGCGTTGGTACCCCTTCGCAGCATGCGCTCGGGGCACATGAGCGACCAGGACTGGGCGCGCCTGGCCCGGCGCTCCGGCGAGCTGGCCGAGGCGCCGCTGTTCATCGACGACTCACCGAACCTGACGATGATGGAGATCCGTGCGAAGGCACGCAGGCTGCGTCAGCGCCACGACCTGCAGCTGATCGTCATCGACTACCTGCAGCTGATGACCAGCGGCAAGCGTGTCGAGTCGCGTCAGCAGGAAGTCAGCGAGTTCTCCCGTGCGATCAAGCTGCTGGCCAAGGAGCTCGACGTCCCGGTCGTCGCGCTCTCCCAGCTCAACCGCGGCCCCGAACAGCGCACCGACAAGAAGCCGATGCTCGCCGACCTGCGTGAATCCGGCTCGATCGAGCAGGACTCAGACGTCGTGCTGCTCGTCCACCGCGAAGACATGTACGAGCGCGAATCGCCCCGTGCCGGTGAGGCCGACCTGATCATCGCCAAGCACCGCAACGGCCCCACCGCCACCGTCGCCGTCAGCTTCCAGGGCCACTACAGCCGCTTCAGCGACATGCCCGAGTGAGGAAATCCCACCGTGACGAGTACCCCGACCTACTCTCAGGCCATGCCAGCTGAGCCGTTCCAGGCAAGGGACGTCGCGGCCGCCATCCGCCGCCGCCTTCCCGCCGTCGGCGCGAAGAAGCTGCACAAGCTGCTCTACTACGCGCAAGGCCATCACCTGGCGGCATTCGGCCAGCAGCTGTTCCTCCAGTCGATCTCCGCCTGGGACATGGGCCCGGTAGTGGGGGCCTTTTGGCACGAGGAGCAGACGCCAGATGACGCGCTTGATGCGGCTGCTCTTGATGAGGCCGGGCTCAGCACGGTCGGCTACGTCGTAAGCCGTTACGCACGGCTCACCGGTCGTGACCTCGAAGTGCTCTCCCGCGGCGAGCTGCCTTGGCAAGACGCCGACCGTCGACGCAAACTTGCGGGCGAGCAATCCGCTCGCATCTCGCCGGCGACGATGATCGAATACTTCTCCGCCGATGCCGACGAGGACGAGACCGCACTCGATGCGACCGGGCTCGACGCCATGTTCGCCGGCGCCGCGCAGCAGAGTCGGCACTTACCTGGCGACCTGGACCGGCTGCACGATTGGCAACAGTCCGCCTGAATCCGTTCAGCCGGATCTCGACATTCAGGTCATCGTCGCCGAGGGGACATCTCAGCGCACCCGCCGCGGCTATGACTGAGAAGGGAGGCCGGGTGTCGAGTCCAGCAGACGATGTGGTTCACCTGCACGCCGACGGCGTCAGTGTCGTCATCGAGCTCAGTGAGCCGCTGCCGCGTATCCTGCACTGGGGACGCGAGCTCGAAGCCTGGAGTGCCCGGGCCGCCGAGGCCATGCGGGCGACTGCCGACCCGCCACAGCTGAACAACTCGATCGACAGCCCGCGCCGTTTCTCCATCTGGGCCACCGAGTACGAGGGCTGGTCCGGGACGCCCACGCACGAGGGCCATCTCGGCGGCGTCGCCACAACACCGCGGATGCGCCTGGCCGGCTCGCGACATGACCACGCGGCGGACGGGACGGCGCAGCTTCGCGTATTTCTCGCCGACCCGCCCGTGGGCATCGACGTCGAGATCGAGTACCGGCTCGATCCGTCCGGGGTGCTGGCGGTGACGCAGACGTTGCGGCGGCGCGACGACGTCGACGCCGCGACGCCGTACGACCTGCAGTCCGTGCTGGCGCTGATGCCTGTCCCGGCGCGAGCGCGCGAAGTGCTCGACTTCACCGGGAAGTGGTGCCGCGAGCGCGCCCCGCAGCGTCAACCACTGACGTTCGGCGCGCACGGGCGTGACGGCCGCCGTGGCAAGCCCGGGCACGACTCGCCCTACCTGATGACCCTGGGCGTTCCGGGATTCGGATTCCGGCACGGCGAACTGTGGTCGTTGCACGTCGGGTGGAGCGGCAATCAGCGCTACCTTGCCGAACGGCTGCCCGAGGGCGCCGGTACGCACGGCAGCGTCCTCGGCGGAGGCGAGCTGCTCAAGCCCGGCGAGATCAGGCTCGCCCCGGGCGAGTCGTACGTCGGCCCGACCTGCTACTTCAGCTATTCCGACCGGGGCCTGGACGGCATCTCCGATCGCTTCCACCGGATGATTCGCCGCCGGTCGGTACATCCGACGACGCCGCGGCCGCTGCTGCTCAACACCTGGGAAGCCGTCTACTTCGACCATGACCTCGAGCGGCTGAACCGGCTGACCGACGTGGCCGCGGCGATCGGGCTGGAACGCCTCGTGCTGGACGACGGCTGGTTCACCGGCCGCCGCGACGAAACTGCCGGTCTCGGTGACTGGACCGTGGACGAGGCCGTGTGGCCGAACGGCCTTGCGCCGCTGGCAGATCGGGTGCACAGCAAGGGAATGCAGTTCGGCCTCTGGGTGGAGCCGGAGATGCTCAACATCGACTCCGACCTGGCCCGGCAGCATCCGGACTGGATCCTTGCGCCGTCGGCAGGTCTGGGACCGGCGGCCCGGCATCAGTACGTCCTCGACCTCGCGCACGACGACGCGTGGCAGCACGTCTTCAAGCACATCGACCGGCTCGTCACGCAGCACTCGATCGACTTCCTGAAGTGGGACCACAACCGCGACCTGCACGAGGCGGTGATCCGGTCCGCGGACGGTCGCGACCGGCCGGCCGTCCACGCACAGACCGAGGCGCTGTACCGGCTGCTCGACGCGTTGAAGGAACGGCATCCGAACCTGGAGATCGAGTCGTGCGCGGGCGGTGGTGGGCGGGTCGACCTCGGCATCCTTCAGCGCACCGACCGGGTGTGGGCATCGGACTGCAATGACCCGTACGAGCGCCAGAACATCCAGCGATGGACCGCCCAGTTGTTGCCGCCGGAACTGATCGGCGCGCATGTCGGGACGCTCACGTCGCACACCACGGCGCGAGTCACGTCGCTGACGTTCCGGCTGGCCACGGCGCTGTTCGGGCACCCCGGGATCGAGATCGACCTGACCCGGTGCACGGTGGACGAGATCGCGCAGCTGACGGCATGGGCCGCGCTCTATCGCGAGTTGCGGCCGTTGCTGCATTCGGGCGCGGTGGTTCGCGGCGACCTCGACGACGACGAGACGCTGCTGCACGGGGTCGTCAGCCAGGACCGGTCCGAGGCGGTGTACTGCTGGGCCCGCCTCGGCACGTCGGCCGCGGCGCACGCCGGCCGGGTTCCGCTACCCGGATTGGACGAGTCCCGCGAGTACCGCGTCCGGATCCGTACCGAGCTGGGCATGCCGTCCGCGCACGAGATCGCAGCGCCGGGCTGGGTCGACGCGGCCGTGCTCGATCAGCTGATCGTGCCCGGCTCGGTGCTCGTCGAGTGCGGGCTGCCGATGCCGACCCTGAATCCCGGACAGGCGCTGCTCATCCAGGTCGGCGGCTGACGCCGGATGCGAGCTGACCGGTAGCGTGCGCGATGCCTCCACCTGCCTAAGGAGCCAGCATGCCGGTCCTTACCGAGCTCGCCGGGGCACTAGCGTCCGGCACCGTCGAGGTCGTCGATCTCACCGCGCCGTTGTCGAGTAGCACCCCGACGCTGCAACTCCCGCCGCAGTTCGGGCAGACGGCAAGGTTCGAGTTCGAGGAGATCAGCCGGTACGACGACCGCGGTCCGGCCTGGTACTGGAACAACTTCCGCACCGGCGAGCACACGGGCACGCACTTCGATGCGCCCAAGCACTGGATCACCGGCCAGGACGGCGAGGACGTCGCCTCGGCGCCGCCGCGTCGGCTGGTCGGGCCGGCTGCCGTGCTGGACTTCTCCGAGCAGGCCGCGGCGAACCCGGACTTCCTGCTCGAGGTCGACGACATCCGCGCCTGGGAGAGCGAGCACGGTCCGCTGCCCGCGGGAGGCTGGCTGCTCTACCGCACCGGGTGGGACGCTCGGTCCGCTTCGCAGGAGGCGTTCCTCAACGCGGACGAGGACGGCCCGCACACGCCAGGCATGTCGGTGGAGTGCGCCCACTGGCTCGCGGAGCAGTCGCCCGTGGTCGGGCTGGGCGTCGAGACCGTCGGCACCGACGCGGGTGCCGCCGCCGGGTTCGACCCCATGTTCCCGTGCCACACGCTGATGCATGGTGCCGGCAAGTACGGCCTGACACAGTTGCAGAATCTGGCGCAGCTGCCGGCAACCGGCGCGATCCTCGTCGTGTCGCCGCTGAAGATCGTCGGCGGCTCGGGCAGCCCGGCCCGGGTACTCGCCCTCGTCGAAGTTTGACCATGATCGTCGCGCGTGCGGTCGGGAAGACCCTCGCTGAGCTCGGTGTCGACCACGTCTTCGGCGTGGTCGGCTCGGGCAACTTCCACGTCACCAACGCCCTCATCGACGGGGGTGCTCGCTTCGTCGCCGCCAGGCACGAAGGCGGCGCAGCCACCATGGCGGACGCCTACGCGCGGATGAGCGACACGGTGGCGGCGCTCTCTGTGCACCAGGGCCCTGGCCTGACCAACGCGCTGACCGGCATCGCCGAGGCAGCCAAGAGCCGCACCCCGCTGGTGGCGCTCGCCGCCGACGTCACCGAGACGAAGTCGAACTTCTACGTCGACCAGGACGCGCTGGCAACGTCCGTCGGCGCGGTCGCGATGCGTGTCGAGTCGGCGGACGAGGCGGTGGCCACCGCGGTTCGGGCCTACTTCACGGCACGGGACGAGCGCCGGACGGTCGTGCTCAACCTGCCGCTCACCGTGCAAGCCGCCGACGCGCCGGACGCGCTGGTACCGACGCAGCCGCGTCCGGCCGATCCGCCGCCCGACGAGGCCGGCCTGGCGCTGATCGTCGAGGCGCTCGTCCGCGCTCAGCGTCCGGTGTTCATCGCCGGCCGCGGCTCCCGCGGCGCCCGAGATGCCCTCGTCGAACTCGGTGACGCGTGCGGCGCACTGCTGGCGACCAGCGCCGTCGCAAAGGGGCTGTTCCGCGACAACCCGTGGGCCCTCGACGTGTCAGGCGGCTTCGCCACACCGCTGGCAGCCGAGCTGATCAGCGGCGCGGACCTGATCGTCGGGTGGGGTTGCGCGCTGAACATGTGGACGACGCGACACGGCAAGCTGATCGGCCCGGACGCGACGCTCGTGCAGGTCGACCTCGACCCGGCCGCGCTCGGCGTCCACCGTGAGATCAGCTTCGGGGTGGTCGGCGGCGTCACGGCGACCGCCCGTGCGGCGACCCATGCCATCGGCGACCGAGCAGGGCCCGGCTACCGGAGCGGGGACGTCCGAGCCAGCATCGAAACCCGCGGGCGGTGGCGTGATGTCGCGTACGACGACACTTCGACGGCCGAGCACATCGATCCCCGGACGCTGACTATCGCGCTCGACGACATGCTTCCCGCCGAGCGCGTGGTCAGCGTCGACTCGGGCAATTTCATGGGCTACCCGAGCATGTTCCTGTCCGTACCCGACGAGCGCGGCTTCTGCTTCACCCAGGCCTACCAGTCGATCGGGCTCGGCCTGGCGACTGCGATCGGCGCCGCGCTGGCGCAGCCGGATCGCCTGCCGGTGGCGGCACTCGGCGATGGCGGTGCGCTGATGAGCGTCGCCGAGCTGGACACCGTCCGCCGACTCGGCCTGCCGATGGTGGTTGTCGTCTACAACGACGACGCGTACGGCGCCGAGGTCCATCACTTCGGCCCGGACGGCCACGACCTGTCGACCGTGCGGTTCCCGTCCACGGACATCGCGGCGATCGGGCGCGGGTTCGGCCTCGACGCCGTCACGGTGCGCCGCGCCGCGGATCTTGCCGCGGTGCGAACCTGGCTCGACGGGCCGCGCGCTACGCCACTGCTGATCGACGCGAAGGTCACCGCGGGTCGTGGCTCGTGGTGGCTCGAGGAAGCCTTCCGCGGTCACTGAGCGAGCGCGACGGCGGCAATCCGCGCGCGCCGACTGCGCGGACGGTCGCGCAACGCAGGGACGAGTGCCGTCAGCACGATGAGGCCGGTAAGCGCGAAGGCGACCGGGTAGCCGGTACGTCCGACTACCGCGCCGAACGCGACCGGACCGGCGCCGTAGCCCAGGTCGTAGGCGAGATTCCAGACGGCGTTGACCATGCCGTACCCGGACCGATCCACCCGCTCGATCATCATCGCGAGCGTGACGCACTGGGTGGCGCCGAACCCCGCGCCGAACAGAGCCGTACCGGCCATCAGGCTGACCGGGTTGGCCGCCCCGGCCAGCAGAGCCATGCCGAAAGCGGTCGTCATGAGTCCCGGGACGAGCAGCCTGCGGTGTCCCTTGCGGTCGCCGTAACGCCCGGCAGCCCACCGGCCGACCGTCGCGGTCACGGCCTGCACCAGCAGTGCCGCGGCGCCCGCCGCGCTGGAGACGCCGGCCAGCGGCAGGAACGCGACGACGATGCCCGCGGCGACCGTCGTCGCCAGGAACGCGAGGGCCAGCCGTATCTGGCTGCCCGAGCTCAGCCCGTCCAGCAGGCCGGAAGGCTCTTCGGCCGACGCGTCGTCCTCGGACGGGCGCCGCGATCCGATCTGGGCCGCGAGCCCGCCGAGGGCAGCAACCGCCGCCAGTGCGAAGACCAGCGGGTATCCGACATGCCCGGCCAGCCACACGCCCGCCGGCAGCGCGACGATGCTCGGCGCGGAGGCCACGACTCCGAAGACGCCGAGGCCCTCGCCACGGCGTTCGGCCGGCACCAGGGACACCACGAGCGAACCGCTCGCTACGACGGTGAGCCCGAAGCCGAGCCCGCGGACGGCGCACACGGCCACGATCACCGCGAGCCGGTCCGAGGCGATCAGCAGCAGCGAGGGCGCGCCGAGCAGCACGAGGCCAATGGCGAGTACGCGACGGACGCCGAGCCGAGCCATCAGGCGCGGCGTCGCGAGTTCGGCCAGCACGCCGCCGCACATCAGCACGCCGGTGACGATGCCCGCCGAGCCGGCCGACGTGGTCAGCATCGGGGTCACCGACAGCAGCAGGTAGAAGCTCGACAGCGCACCGAATGACGCTGCGAGTACGCGGGCCAGTGCGGCGGTCAGCAGGCGTGGCCGGGGCGGCTCGCCGGTGCGGTGGTCTGTGGTCCGGGATTCGGTCGTCGCGTGCATAGCTTGGACGCTAGGAGCGGAATTGGCCGGTGATAAGGTCCGATTCCATGGCGATTCAGTGGTCCGGTTTGGGTCCAGGCGTGCTGCTGACGCTCGACCGCGCGGCCGGTCAGGGCTTGCGATCCCAGCTCGAGGACGGCCTGCGTGACGCCATCCGGACGGGTCGCCTGCACGTCGGCGAGCGGCTGCCGTCGTCGCGGGAACTGGCCCGCGAACTCGGCGTCTCGCGCGGTCTTGTGCAGGAGTGCTACGAGCAGTTGCAGGCAGAGGGCTACCTGGTCAGCCAGGTCGGCTCGGCCACCCGGGTCGCGTCGAGCGCCTACCCGGTGCCGACCGCTGCGACCGAGCCGCCAACGCCCGCCCCGCCGCGGCCGCGCCTGCTAGCCGACTTTCGTAGCGGGACGCCGGACCTGGCGAGTTTTCCGCGCGGCGACTGGGCCTGGGCGACGCGCGAGGCGTGCCGGACCGTCGCATCGGCTGACCTGGACTACGGCGACCCGCGTGGCAACGCGGCTTTCCGCGACGTCCTCGCCGCCTATCTGCGCCGCGTGCGGGCAGCCGTGGCCGACCCCGCACGCATCGTCGTCTGTACCGGGTACGCGCAGGGGATCGGCCTCGTGCTGCGCGTCCTGCATCGCTCCGGCGCACGCTGCGTCGCGTTCGAGGACCCGGGACCCGGCCACGTCGACACCAGCGAATCGATCAGAGCCGCGCGTGCCGTCGGGCTGCGAGTCGCTCACGTACCGGTCGACGACCACGGGCTCGACGTCCAGGCGCTCGCGGCCAGCGGCGCGGACGTCGTCGTCGTGACGCCCGCCCACCAGTCGCCGACCGGTGTCGTGCTCGCGCCGCACCGGCGTCATGCCCTGGTGGAATGGGCCGACCGCAACGACGCCGTCGTGATCGAGGACGACTACGACTCGGAGTTCCGGTACGACCGCGAACCCGTCGGCGCCGTGCAGGGGCTGGCGTCCGATCACGTGTTCTTGATCGGGACGACGAGCAAGTCCCTCGCGCCGGCGATCCGGCTCGGCTGGATCCTGGCACCGGCCGGGCTCTCGGGCGCGCTCGCCGAGGAGAAGTTGATCAGCGATCGAGGCACGTCCGTCGTCGACCAGCTGGTGGTCGCGACGCTGCTGCAGTCCGGCCGCTACGACCGGCACCTGCGCCGCATGCGAGCCACCTACTCCGGGCGCCGCGACGCCCTCGCCGCGGCGCTCGCCGAGCACGCGCCGCACGTCAAGCTGACCGGGCTCGCGGCCGGCTTCCATGCCGTCGCGCACCTCCCCGACGATGCGGACGAGCATGCGGTCGTGGCCGCGGCCCTGCGGCGTTCGGTCGGCCTCTACGGGATGAGCCTGTCGCGCGCCGACGGTGCGACGACGCCGCCACAACTGGTGCTGGGTTTCGGCAACGTCGGCGAGCGCGCCATCGGACCGGGCATCGGCGCGGTCGCCGACCTGCTGCGCTGAGCGTTCAGTCGGCGGTGCGGACGGGCCGGTAGACGAGCAGAAGCACATCCGGGCCGACATCTCGTCCGCGACGTCCTCGGAGATCACCGTGGTGTTCTTCCAGGTCGGCTCGGTCAGCGTCGTGGAGACGACCACCTTCGGCATCCCGTTCATGCGCTCGCCGAACTCGCCGGTCGTCTCCTCCATCGCCGGTCACGCCGCCGCGAACCCCTCGTAGGTCGCCCGGCCGAGCAACTGGATGTCGCTGGCCACGAGTTCCTCGAACTTGAACTGCTGCCCGTCCGGTGCCGGAAAGCGCATCGCCCACCCGGCTGCCCGGGCACGCGTCACGCTATGCGGCGGCGGAGTGCCCGAAACAGATCCAGTTCTGCGTCCGAATCGTGGTCCGGTCAGACGAGTACTGCCGGGGACGGACTCGGGTAGCGTTGCGGTCTCCAGCCAGCAGCTGACGCGCCGAGGAGGTGAGACCCATTACCGCCATGTCAGGCCGGGTGCTCTCACCTCACGGCCATGCGGTCCAGCGCACTTAGCAGACCGCGAGAGCGCCCTTCGGGATTTCGAAAGGCTCCCTTGTCTGCTCTCGAGTCACCTAATGCTGTACCGATCATCGCCGCGAGGCTTCGGGCTGCCGGCTGCGTCTTCGCCGAGGACGAAGCGCAGTTACTCGTCGGCGCGGCCCCCACACCGGCTGAACTCGCGGCCATGGTTGATCAGCGGGTCGCCGGCGTACCGCTCGAACACATCATCGGCTGGGCGGACTTCTACGGGCTGCGGATACTCGTCGACCCCGATGTGTTCGTACCTCGGCGCCGCACCGAGTTCCTGGCGCACCAGGCCGCCGCCATTGCCCGGCCGCACGCCATCGTCGTCGAACTGTGCTGCGGCTCGGGCGCGGTGGGCGCCGTCCTGGCCGTCGCGGTCGGTCGGATCGAGCTGCACGCCGTCGACATCGACCCTGCCGCCGTGCGGTGCGCCCGCCGCAACATCCGCGGTAGCGCATACGTCGGCGACCTGTACGAACCGCTACCCGTTGCGTTGCGCGGACGCGTCGACATCCTGGTCGCCAACGCGCCCTACGTGCCCACCGACGAGATCGGCCTGATGCCTGCGGAGGCGCGCGTGCACGAGCCTCGGGTTGCCCTCGACGGCGGCACGGACGGGCTCGACGTCCAGCGCCGGGTCGCTGCGGAGGCATCCCGCTGGCTCGCACCCGGCGGGCACCTGCTCGTCGAGACGAGCGACCGACAAGCGCCGCGCACTGTCGAGGCATTCGCCCGGCACGGCCTAACCGCCCGGGTGGCCACGTCCGATGACCTGAACGCCACCGTTGTCATCGGCAGCGTGGATTCCTGATCCAGCTATCGCTCAGGCGGACGCCCTCGCTCGGTGCGCCTGCGGGCTGACCCCGTAACTGCGCTTGAACGCCGTGCTGAACGTGAACGGGCTGCCGTAGCCGACCTGACGGGCGACGCCGCCCACGGTGACGCCCGGCTCGAGCAGCAGGTCGGCGGCGAGCGCCAGCCGCCAGCCGGTCAGGTACGACAGCGGCGGCTCGCCGACCAGTTCGGTGAAGCGCCTCGCCAGGGTGGCGCGCGCGACGCCGACCTCGGCGGCCAGGCCGGCCACCGTCCAGGGATGGGCCGGGTCGTTGTGCAGCATCCGCAGGGCGCGGCCGATGATCGGGTCGGTGTGCGCCCGATACCACGCCGGCGCCTTGACCCCCTCGCGCGCGAACCAGGCGCGCAGCACGGAGATCACCAGCAGGTCGAGCAACCGGTCGAGGACGACTTCCTGGCCGGGCTCGTCCTTGACGATCTCGTCGGCGAGCAGTGGGATCACCGGGCAGTCCCACTCGTCCGCGCGAAGGACGATCAGGAACGGCAGCGCGCCGAGCAGCCTTCGGCTGATCTCGCCGGCGCCCTGGTACGTGCCGGTCAGCATCATCGCCGCGCCCAGCGGACTGTTGCCCCACGTGCGCACGCCGAGATCCATCGCCTCGGCCAGGCTCTCGCCGTCGGGCGTGGTGCAGCGTTGGCCGGGATGGATCACGATCTGCGGCTCGGTCGCCGGATCGTCGGCGACGATGTACCGGTCGGGGCCGCGCAACACGGCCACATCGCCCGGATGCAGCGTCTGCGGCGCGGCGCCCGGATCGTCGGCGACGATCCACGCCTGGCCGCGCACCATCGCCACGACGGTGAGCGGCGCCTCGTCCTGGATGCGTATCGACCACGGTGGGCTCATCACCGAGCGCAGCAGGAACGTGCCCTGCGCCCTCGGCCCGCGGAGCAGTCCGGTGAGTGCGTCCATGCAGGCAGCGTAGACGGAAACGCATGGAATCGAGCGATCCAGCTATGGATCGTCTCGCACGCAGCCACTTCACTGAGGCCATGACCAACACACTCAGCGCCCGGAGGCGTCCGATGATCGACAGCTACTCACGCGTCCTGACCATCGTCACCGCGCTCGGCGCGGGCCTGAACGCCGGCGTGTTCTTCGCGTTCTCCAGCTTCGTGATGACGGCCCTGCGGCGACTGCCCGCAACGCAGAGCATCTCCGCGATGAATGCCATCAACAAGGCCGCGCCGACGGCCTGGTTCATGACCGCGTTCGTCGGCACCGCGATCGCCGGCGTCGTACTCGCAGTGTCGGCGTTCCGGCGGCTCGGCCAGCCGTCCAGCGTCTACCAGTTGGCCGGCGTCGCGCTCTACCTCGTCGCCTTCGCGGTGACTGCGGCCTACCACGTGCCCCGTAACGACGCGCTGGCCCTGGTCGACCCGAACGGTGCGGGCGCCGCGCAGACCTGGGCCCACTACTTCAGCGGATGGATGGCCTGGAACCATGTGCGCACGCTGGCCGCACTTGCCGGCGCGGCGTGCCTGACCCTGTCGCTGCGCGCCGACTGAGTGTCGAGGAGGTCGCGTGTACGAGCTGCAGCCGATCGGCCGGGTCGAGTCGCCGCTTGTGGATCGTGCCGCCGCGCCGAAGCAAGGTGACGAGGGATCGCCCGACGCGTGGCTCGTGTTCGAGCCGGACGTGCTCGACGGCATCCGCGATCTGCAGGTCGGCAGCGACGTGATCGTGCTGACCTGGCTCGACCGAGGGCAACGCGACACCCTCGTGGTCCACCCCCGCGGCGACCTGACCAGGCCGCCGACGGGGGTGTTCAGCACTCGCTCGCCCGACCGGCCCAATCCGATCGGGCTGCACCGCGTGACCATCCTGGCGATCGACGGCCCGCGGGTACAGATGCGTGACCTCGAGGCGCTGGACGGCACGCCGATCGTGGACGTCAAGCCCGTCCTCGACGACGGAGTGGCGCGGTAGCAGGGCCTGGTGCGCCGCGATCCGCCTGGGGTGGGCGCTGTGGCTTGCTTGTGCTCTGCCTACATCAATGTGAGCAGAGCACAAGCGCGCTTCATGAGAACCGTTCCAGGCAGTGGATGGCGTCAGGCGGGCCGGCCGCGTCAGGCCATGTCCTGCGCGGTGAACTCCTTCGGCTCGACGAGCACGATCCAGTTGCCGGAGTTGTCGCGCATGATCGCCTCGACGCCGTAGGGACGGTCGGCCGGCTCCTGCACGAACGTCACGCCCTTGGCGACGAGTTCCTTGTGCGTCGCTCGGCAGTCGTCGACGCGTAGCCCGAGCCCGCCCCAGTCGCCCTTCTCCAGCTGGCGTCGCAGGAATTCGGCCGACTCAGGATCGAGCGGCGGCCCCGGCGTGATGAACGTGACCTGAAGCTCGGGCTGGCTCGGGTGGCTGGCAGTCACCCAGCGCAGGCCCTCGCCGGCCGTGATGTCGACGCGGGGCTCGAAGCCGAGGACGTCGACGTAGAAGTCGCGCGCCTTCTCCTGATCGAGGCAGTGGACGGTGGCCAGTGAGATGTTGGTAATCATGCGAGCGACGCTATGTCGTCGCGGCAGGCCCGCGCTTCTCTCAGATTGCGCGATTGGACGAGCGACCGGTCGTGCCGCCCGGATCCATCGCCCCGCGCATGAACAGGTAGCACCCGGGCACGTGCGGTTCGCCGTCAGCTGCCCACCGGTCGCGGTACTCCGTCGGGCTCTCGCCGACCAGCGCGCTGAACCGCGACGAGAATGAGCCGAGGCTGGAGAACCCGACGAACATGCACACCTCAGTCACCGTCAGGTTGGCGGCGCGCAAGAGGTCTTGGGCGCGCTCGATGCGGCGACGGGTCAGGTACCGGATCGGTGTCTCGCCATAAGCCGCCTCGAAGCATCGGGCGAGGTGGTACTTGGACACACCGGCGACGCGAGCCAGCTCATCGAGGTCCAGCGGCGAACGGTAGTGCCGGTCGATGTGATCGTGGGCTCGGCGCATGTGAACGAGCAGCGGTATCGGCACCACCCGAGCCGCGGTCCCCGTCACGCCCAAGAGCGTAAGTCCGGATCAGCCGGCTGAGGTGCCGACCATTCCCGAGGGGCCTCACAGCCAGTAGGTGTCGTGCCGGACGAAGAACTCGGCCTTCTCCTCGTCGGTCATCGTCTTGCCCTGGCCCCAGTCGCGCAGCGTCTCGAAGTACTCCTCGCGCGGGGCACCCGGCGCGAACAGCAGCAGCATGGACGCGGCCTCGCCGGATTCGTTCTTGAATGCGTGGATGCCGCCCTCGGGTACGAACAGGTAGTCGCCTTCCGTCGCGTGCACCCACTTCTTGCCGTCGTAGAGGCGGACCGTCCCGGACAGGATGAAGAACGACTCGGAGATCGTCTTGTGGAAGTGGGCGTCCGGGCCACTGGTCTTCGGGGCGAAGTTCCAGCGGTACAGGCCAAACTCGCCGCCGGTGGTCGCTGTCGTGGACAGGTAGTGCACGGTGCCGCCGGTGGAGTACGTCAGGTCGGGCGGTTCCGAATGCGAGCGGTAGCACGCGCTCGGCTCACCGGTGTCGCGGGAGTACCGGAGCTGCGGATACGACATGCTGTGGCGCTCCCTCAGGACTGGCTCGGCTCGGCGGCGCTCGCCGCCGTTTGCGGATGATAGGCGAGGTGCACGACGCCAGTGCCGAACGCTGTGGCGCTCGCGAGCTTCAGCGCCTGCTGGGGGACGCCCTCCGGGAACAGGCGCTTGCCGTGCCCGACGACCACGGGATGGACGAACAGATGCAGATCGTCGACGAGGCCGTCGGCAAGCAACGAACGCACGAGGGTGCCGCTGCCACTGATCGTGATGTCGCCGCCGGACTGTTGCTTGAGCTTGCCGACCTCCTCGGCGAGATCGCCACGGACGACCGTGGAGTTCGTCCAGTCGGCTGACTCGAGCGTCTTCGAGATCACGAACTTCGGCGTGTTGTTCATGAAGTCGGCGCCGGGATCGTCGGCCATCTCGCGAGACGACCAGGCCGGCGCGAACTCCTCGTAGGTGATCCGGCCGAGCAGCATCGCGTCGGACGAGCCCATGAGCCCGCCTATCGCTTCGCCGAGTTCGTCGCTCCAGTACGCCGGAGTCCATTGGTCGGGCGACTCGACGACGCCGTCGAGCGAGATGAACAGGGACGAGACGATCTTTCGCATGGTGCTCTCCTTTGGGTGGCTAGGTGAAGGACGTCGCGAGCCAGGACTGCACGGCGCGCTCCGTAGCCTCGTGGTCGACGTCGTCGGTGAAGCTGTGGTTCTCGACGACGACAGCGGAGCCCATCGCGTGCATGAACGTGAAGATGCCGTCGTCGGTCCGTACGCCGACGAATGTCGGCAGGCTGGCGAACTCGACGACCCCGTCGACGGGCGCGATTCCCTCGATGGCGAACCGCACCTCGTCGCCAACGGCCGGCGTACCGGTCAGGCCGAGCGCGCGCCCGTACTCCGCCCACGCGCGATCCTCAGGGACCTCGGGTCCCGGCGCGAAGATGTCGTACGTAGAGGTCCGGCCAGGGAAGTACTTCAGGTACGCCGCGAGCTTCTCCAGGTACATCGGGTTGCCTTTGCGCAGCGCGTCATACTCCGCTTCCCAGTCGTCGCCGAGGAAGCCGTTGTGGACGAGGCGCAGCATCGTAGTGCCACCGTCGCGTCCCTCGATGAGGTATTCGAACGCCATGAACGTCCCGTCGGGGTTCTCGTCGCCCCGGTATGCAAGATGCCTGGCCGGTTCCCATGCCGTCACCGTCGACTCCTGCGTGAAGTCGCCCATCGCCCATCGCCCCCTGCCGTTGACGCGTGGCTCGAACTCGGTGTGTCCCATGAACCACGAGTCGATTCCCGGCCCGGTGGCGATCGCCTCCCACACCTGATCGGGCGTCGCCTCGATCTCCACCTCGTGCTCGAGCTTGAACTCGTGGGTCATCTCAAACCTCTTTCGGATCGGTCCCGACCGGCTGGGCCTTGACGCTCGGATGGACGGCGACGATCACGCGGTGATCGCGCCCGTGCTTTGCGGTCTCGTCGTGGTACTTGCTGACCAGCGCGATGACCGCGTGAGTCAGTTCGGCCGCGAACGCGGCGCGATCGGATGCGGACGCGAAGCGAACCTCGGCGTCCAGGCCGTACGTCGCGACCCGCTTGCCGGAACGTGCTCCTCCGGTGATCAGCGCACCGACCTCGCGCACGAGGCGCGCGGCCAGTGCGAGCAACCAGCGCGCGGAGAGCCGGTCCGGCGAGCGCGACGGGTCGGGCGCCAGGGCGGCCAGCGCCGCCGGCGAGATCACGTAGGACACCGCGGTCGCCCGCAGCAGCCGTTCGGTCATGTTGCCCTTGCGGCGCTCCTCGACCAGCTCGACCAGCCCGTGCCGCTCCAGCGCCCGCAGGTGGTAGTTCACCTTCTGCCTGGCCAGGCCCACCCTCGCTGCGAGCGCGGTCGCCGACTGCGGCTCGGCCAGCTCGGCGAGCATCCGTGCGCGCATCGGATCCAGCGACGCCTCGGCCGCGGCCGCGTCCTCGATCACCGTCACGTCGAACATGCCGGAGAGAGTCTCACCGACAATTTTTTTTGTCAAGGACGACCATGCTCTGGTTTTCGCCGCCCAGGTGGCTATATGACGCTGGGCGGACAAAAGCGGGGCGGTTAGCCCAGCGACTGGCGCAGGATCTGGGCGACGTCGAGCACGGCGACGTCGTCGCGGGCGCTGCCGTCGGCCTGCTTGGCGGTCACCGCGTCGGTGAGCATCACCATGCAGAACGGGCAGGCCGTCGAGATCAGGTCCGGGTCCAGGCCGAGCGCCTCCTCGGTGCGCTCGATGTTGACCCGCTTGCCGATCTTCTCCTCCATCCACATCCGCGCCCCGCCCGCGCCGCAGCAGAAGCCACGCTCCTTGCAGCGATGCATCTCCTGCGAGCGCAGTGCTGGGATCGAGCCCAGCACCTCGCGCGGCGGCGTGTACACCTTGTTGTGTCGGCCGAGGTAGCACGGATCGTGGTAGGTCACCTTCTTGTCGATCGGCTCGACCGGGGTAAGTCGTCCCTCGTCGACGAGCCGCGCGAGCAGCTGCGTGTGGTGGACGACGTCGAAGTGGCCTTCGATCTGCGGGTACTCGTTGGCCAGTGTGTTGAAGCAGTGCGGGCAGGTAGCGACGATCTTGAGCGGTGCCGCCCGGGTGATCGAGTTGAGCGTCTCGACGTTCTGCATGCCCTGCATCTGGAACAGGAACTCGTTGCCGAGCCGCCGGGCGGGGTCGCCGGTGCACGTTTCGGCGGAGCCGAGGATCGCGAACTCGACGCCGGCGATGTGGAGCAGCTCGGCGAAGGCGCGGGTCACCTTGCGCGAGCGGTCCTCCAGCGCGCCGGCGCAGCCGACCCAGAACAGGTACTCGACGTCGGCGTCGAGCGGCGTGCCCGGCACGGCTCGGCGTACGTCGAAATCGAGCGACTCGAGCCACTCCTCGCGGGCGCGCTCGGCCAGTCCCCACGGGTTGCCCTTGTTCTCGATGTTGCGCAGCATGACGCCGGCCTCGGACGGGAACGACGACTCGATCAGCACCTGGTACCGGCGCATGTCGACGATGTGGTCGATGTGCTCGATGTCGACGGGGCACTGCTCGACGCAGGCGCCGCACGTCGTGCACGACCACAGCACGTCCGGGTCGATGACGCCGCCGGACGCGAGGTCTCCTACCAGCGGCCGCGCCGCCTGATCCGGCCCCGATCCGGGAACCCGGCCGAAACCGGACTCCGGCGTATGGGGCTCGCTCGGCTCGACGGCAATATCGGACGGCAGGGGCTTTCCCTCGATGAGATAAGGGGCTTTGGCGAACAGGTGATCGCGAAGGTCCATGATCACCAGCTTCGGCGAGAGCGGCTTGCCGGTGTTCCAGGCCGGGCACTGCGACTGGCATCGCCCGCATTCGGTGCACGTCGCGAAGTCGAGATAGCCCTTCCAGCTGAAGTCCTCGATCTTCCCCTTGCCGAACAGGGTGTCCTCGGAGAGGTTCTCGACGTCGGCGAAGTCGATCGGCTTGCCCTCGGCGTCGGCGACGGGCAGCAGCGGCCCCAGCCCGTCCGGCAGGCGTTTCGTCGTGACGTTCAGCGGCGCGGTCGCGATGTGCAGGTGCTTGGAGTGCACCACGATGATCGTGAAGCCGAAGACGACCGCCATCTGCCCCAGCAGGAAGAACGTCTCGACGCCCTGGTTGTACGCACCGTCGCCGAGCGCGCGGGAGACCAGATAGGACGCGAACGGCGCCTTCGACCGTCCCCACGGGAAGTGGCCCGTGTTGTATTGCGCACCGCGGTAGAGCAGCAGTGTGACGATGACGAGCGTGATCATGCCGAGAATGACCCACGCCGGGCGCGTGTGCGATCCGTAGAACCGGGACGCTCGTTGGCGACGAGCCGGCGCCTGGCGCAGCCGCATGATCGCGAAAGCGGCCAGCGCGAGCAGCACGGCGACCGCGAAGAAGTCCTCGAGGAACCCGAGCCAGCGGGCATGGCCGAAGAACGGGAACGCGAAGTCCTGGCTGATCACGAGCGCGCCGTACGCCTCGACGATGGTCGCGAAGAGGATGACGAAGCCCCAGAACGTGAAGAAGTGCGCGAGGCCCGGCGCCGACCAGCGCAGCAGCCGGCGCTGACCGAAGACTTCGACGAGCTGGGCGCGCAGCCGCTCGCCGATACCGTCCCAGCGTCCCGGCGCCTGCCGCCCGGAGCGGATCAGCTTGACCAGCCAGGCGATACGGCGGCCGGCGATCGCCGCCGTCAGCACGAGCATGAGCAAGGCGATGGTGAGGCGCAGCGCCACGATCTCTCTCCCAGGTCAGGGCGAATTGCCTCAGCCTAGTGAGTGTTACTCGGCAGTAACTAGCCGGAGTCGCCAGAGTCACCCGAACCTCTCCTATCCCTATATTGATGGTTACAGTCGCGTGACGTCAGGCGGCGGCTGTAGCCGCCGTCAGTGGTGTGTGCCAGGCTCGTACGGATCAGCGCGCTCGCCACGTCCCGGCAGGCAGAGACCGGGCTCTGTCGGCTACCAGGAGGAGACAGCCGGTGATCCGCTTCGAATCAGTCACCAAGCGCTATCCCGATGGCACCGTCGCCGTCGACGAGCTGAGCTTCGAGGCCCCGTCGCACCAGATCACCGTGCTGGTCGGACCGTCCGGCTGTGGCAAGACCACGAGCCTGCGCATGATCAACCGGATGATCGACCCGACCGAGGGCCATATCTGGCTCGACGATCGCGATACGGCCGCGGTCGCGCCCGCGCAGCTGCGTCGCGGGATGGGCTACGTCATCCAGGCGGCTGGCTTGTTCCCACACCGCACCGTCGTCGACAACGTGGCCACCGTGCCGTTCTTGCTCAAGTGGGACCGCCGCAAGGCACGCGCGCGGGCGATGGAGCTGCTCGAGCAAGTGGGCCTGCCCGCCGAGTTCGCCAAGCGCTACCCCGCCCAGCTCTCCGGCGGGCAGCAGCAGCGCGTCGGTGTCGCTCGCGCGCTGGCCGCCGACCCACCGGTCATGCTCATGGACGAGCCGTTCTCGGCCGTCGACCCGGTCGTGCGGGCGCAGCTGCAGGACGAGTTCCTGCGCCTGCAGGCCGAGCTGGCCAAGACGATCGTGTTCGTCACGCACGACATCGACGAGGCGATCAAGCTCGGCGACCGCGTCGCCGTGATGCGCGTCGGGGGCAAGCTGGCGCAGCTGGCGTCGCCTGCCGAGCTGTTGTCGCATCCGGCCGACTCGTTCGTGGCGGGCTTCGTCGGACGCGACCGCGGATACCGCGCGCTCGGGTTCACCGTCGCCGACGCGTTGTCGTTGCACGACGAGCCGACGATCACGCTCGGCTCAGAGCTGACCGACGCGGCCGGCGTCGCGCATGACGGCTGGGTGCTCGTCGTCGACGAAGGGGCAGCGCCGCAGGGCTGGCTGGCGCTCACCGGCGTCCCGCAGAGCGCCCTGAACGGACAGGTCACGCCGGAGCTGCTCAACCTCGGCGGCACGCTCGCCACGCGCGGCGGCACGCTGCGTGAGGCGCTCGACGCGGCGCTGTCCTCGCCGAGCGGTCGCGGGGTGGTCGTCGACTCCGAAGGAAGGCTGGCCGGGAGCGTCACGGCATCCGAAGTGCTCGGGCGCATCGAGGCGCATGCGGCGACAGTCCGGCACGCGCCGGCGGACCTGGGTGCGTCGTGAACGTCTGGGATTACTTCCGCGACCACCAGAGCGACGTCCTGCACTGGACGTGGACCACGGTGTGGCTTGCCGCGGTGCCGCTCGTCGCCGGGCTGGTCATCGCCTTGCCGATCGGCTGGCTGGCGAACCGGTTCCGCTGGACCTATCCGCCCCTGGTCACGGCGGCCGGCCTGCTCTACACGATCCCGTCACTGGTGTTGTTCGTCGTCCTGCCCGGCTTGCTGGGCACCAAGACGCTGGATCCGGTCAACGTCGCCGTCGCGTTGACGGTGTACACCGTGGCCTTGCTGGTCCGGGTGGTGGCCGACGGGCTGGCGTCCGTGTCGGCCACCACGCTCTCGGCGGCGTCCGCGATGGGATACACCAACCGGCAGCGGCTGTTCGCGGTCGAACTGCCCATCGCCGTCCCGGTGATCGGTGCCGGGCTGCGCGTGGCCGCGGTGTCGAACGTGAGCCTGGTGTCGGTGGCGTCGCTGCTCGGCGTCGCCCAGCTGGGCACGCTGTTCACGGAAGGGTCCCAGCTCAACACGCTCACGCCGATCCTGCTCGGCCTGATCATGATCGTCGCGCTGGCGCTGCTCTTCGACGGCGTCATCCTGGTCGCCATGCGGATGCTGACGCCCTGGCAGCGGGCGGTGCGATCGTGATGGCGCTTGCGTCCAGCGACAACGGCCTCGACTTCGGCCGCGTCAGTGTGTGGCTCAACGACCCAGCCAACTGGTGGGGGCCGAACGGCCTGCTCGTGCACCTGCGCGAACACGTCTACTACACGCTCATCGCGGTCGTCATCGCGTTGATCATCGCGCTGCCGCTGGGCCTGTGGGTCGGGCACACGGGCCACGGCGTGGTGGCCGTAGCCGGGCTGGCCAACGGGCTGCGCGCCGTGCCGAGCCTCGGGTTCGTCGTCCTGCTCGTGATCTGGCTGTCGCCGAAAATCCATGCGTCGACCACGATTCCCGGACTGGTACCCACCGGCTCGTTCCAATACTTCGTCCCGGTCGAGATCGTGCTTGTGGTGCTGGCGATTCCGCCCATCCTCACGAATACCTACGCCGGCGTGCAGAACGTCGATCCGGCGGTTCGCGACGCGGCGAAGGGCATGGGCATGACCGGTTCGCAGGTCGTGCGCAAGGTCGAGTTCCCCAACGCGCTGCCGCTCATCATGTCCGGCATCCGGAGCGCGACCTTGCAGGTGATCGCAACCGCGACCGTCGCCGCGTACGCACCGTTCCTCGGCGGCCTGGGCCGGCTGATCCTCGACGGCGTGGATGTCATCAACGACCCGCACAGTGGCTACCCGGCAATGGTGTCCGCGGGCATCCTCGTGGCCGTGCTCGCCGTCGTCGCCGACCTCGTGCTGATCGGACTGGAGCGCGTCGTCGTCTCGCCTGGCGTCTCTGGTCGCGTCGCGCGCCGGCGGGCCCGGCCGACGGCGATCCCGGCCGGCGGCGCGGTGGTCGAGTTGGCAAAGGCATGACCGTCAAACGGGGGCGGCAAACCGTATTACGGGGACAACAAAGGAGAGAGATGAAACGCAGTTACGCGCTGCTGGCGGCACTTCTGGGGTTCGTCATGGCCCTTACCGCCTGCGGCAGCAGTGGAAGTTCCAACAAGACGACCACGCCTCCGGCGGCGAGCTCCAGCTCGTCCAGTTCGGAGTCCTCGTCGGCGCCCGCAACGGGCCTGCCGACAGAGCCGGGCTCGATCACGGTGGGCTCGGCGGGCTTCACCGAGAACGTGCTGCTCGCCGACATCTACGCGGACGCCATGTCCGCGAAGGGCGTCAACGTCACCAAACACCTGAACATCGGTGAGCGTCCGATCTACATCAAGGCGTTGAACGACGGCTCGATCGACTTCATCCCTGAGTACAGCGGGTCGATCCTGTCCTACCTCGACTCCTCGGCGACGGCCAAGACGCCCGACGACGTCTACGCCGCACTGCAGCAGAAGGTCGGCGACAAGCTGACCGTCCTGCAATTCGCCGCCGCGCAGGACAGTGACACCATCACCGTCACCAAAGCGACGGCGTCGAAGTACAGCCTGAAGACGATCGCCGATCTCGCATCGCACGCCAGCAAGCTGACGCTCGGCGCACCCGCTCAGTTCAAGACACGCCCGGACGGCGTGCCTGCGCTCAAGAGCGTCTACGGCGTCACGTTCGGGCGGTTCACGCCGCTCGCCGCCGGCGGGGCGATCACGGTCAACGCCTTGAAGAACGGCACCATCGATGCCGCCGACATCTTCTCGACGGACTCGTCGATAGCGAAGAACCACTTCGTCTCGCTGGAGGACCCGAAGAGCATGTTCGCGGCGCAGAACGTGGTGCCGCTCGTCAACAAGTCGAAGCTCAGCCAGCCGATGGTTGACTCGTGCAACGCGGTCTCGGCCAAGCTCGACACAGCCACGCTGGCCGACCTGGTGGCCAAGGCGTCCAGCGGCGACCCGGACAAGGTCGCCAAGGACTGGCTGGCAAGCGCCGGGCTGGGCTGATTCGCTCCGCGATCGTGGTCGATTCGCCACCGCTCGCGAGGTGAATCGACCACGATTGGCCACATGAGCTTCGACGCGCTGTGGGACGGGCTGCTGCCGCTCGGCCGCTCCTCGTCCAGCGGCGGGTACCGGCGCTTCGCCTGGACGCCGACCGACCTGTCCTTGCGCGAATGGTTCGCCGCCGTCGCGGCCGACCAAGGCCTGGCGGTCACCGTCGACCGCGCCGGCAACCAGTGGGCGTGGTGGGGCGACCCTGACGCCGTGCCCGGTGTCGTCGCCGGCAGCCACCTCGACTCGGTGCCCGACGGCGGCGCGTTCGACGGACCGCTCGGTGTCGTGTCGGCGCTCGTCGCCGTGGATGCCTTACGCAGTGGGGGATTCGTGCCGTCCCGTCCGATCGGCGTGGTGAACTTCGCCGACGAGGAGGGCGCTCGGTTCGGTGTCGCGTGTGCCGGCTCACGGCTGCTGACCGGCGCGCTCGCCGCCGAGCGCGCGCTGGCGTTGCGCGATGCTGACGGCGTGACGATGGCGTCCGCATTGCGGACCGCTGGGCGCTCGCCCGAATCCGTCGGCCGCGACGACGAGACGCTGCGCCGCATCGCGACGTTCGTCGAGCTGCACGTCGAGCAGGGACGCGGCCTGGTCGGCCTCGGCGCACCGGTGGGCGTCGCGAGCGCGATCTGGCCGCACGGGCGATGGCGCGCCGACTTGGCCGGCGAGGCCAACCACGCCGGTACGACACAGCTCGCGGATCGCGACGACCCGATGCTGGCGTACGCCCGGCTGGTTCTCGCGGCGCGAGACGCCGCCTCGCGGCACGACGCGCTCGCCACGTGCGGCAAGGTTCGGGTCGTGCCCAACGGCGTCAACGCGATCGCGTCGCACGTCACGGCATGGATCGACGCCCGGGCACCGCGCGCCGAGTCCGTCCGCACGGTCATCGCCGACCTCGCCGAGCTGTCCGCGGTCACCGAGGAATCGTGGACCGACGAGACAACCTTCGACCCCGCGCTGCGCTCACGTATCGCTGCTGTGTTGGACGGCCCACCAATGCTCGCCACGGGAGCCGGCCACGACGCGGGAATCCTTGCCAGCACGGGCATTGCGAGTGCGATGCTGTTCGTACGCAATCCCACCGGCGTCTCGCACTCTCCGGCCGAGTTCGCCACGCGCGACGATTGCCTGGCCGGCGTCGAGGCGCTCACCACCGTCCTCGAGGAGCTGGCCCGGTGACCACGTACTCCGCCGAGTTCGCCTGGCTCGATCACGGCGTTGCGCGCGACGTCCGGATCGCTGTCCACAGTGGACGGATCCTGGCGGTGGAGACCAATGCTGACATCCAGGACGGCGACGTACGCCTGTCGGGCCTGGTGATGCCGGGTTTCGCGAACACGCACAGCCACGCGTTTCATCGAGCCCTGCGCGGCCGCACGCGCGACGCGTCCACGTTCTGGACGTGGCGCGAACGCATGTACGCGATCGCCGCCCGGCTCGATCCCGACTCGTATTTCGCGCTGGCGCGCGCGACGTTCGCCGAGATGGCGCTGGCCGGCGTGACGAGCGTCGGCGAATTCCACTACCTGCACCACGCGGAGGGCGGGCGGCGCTACGCCGACCCGAACGCGATGGGCAACGCGCTGATCGAGGCGGCGCGTCAGGCCGGCATCCGGATCACGCTGCTGGATGCGTGTTACCTGGCAGGTGGCGTGGCGGGCGAGCCGCTCGACGGCGCGCAGCTTCGCTTCGGCGACGGCACGGCTGCGGCCTGGGCCGATCGCGTCGCCGCGTTGCGCGGGGACGGCAACACGATCATCGGCGCGGCGATCCATTCGGTGCGGGCGGTGCCTCGCGGGGAACTGCCGGTCGTGGTGGCGGCGGCTGCGGGCCGGCCGCTGCACGTCCACGTATCCGAGCAGCCGGCCGAGAACGAGCAATGCCTGGCGGCGTATGGACGTACGCCAGCCGGCGTGCTGTCCGAAGCGGGCGCCCTCGGGCCGCTGTCGACGGCGATACACGCCACGCACGTCGACGCGGCCGACACCACGCTGCTCGGCCATTCGCACACCAGCATCGGCGTCTGCCCGACGACCGAGCGCGACCTGGCTGACGGCATCGGCCCGGCGCGCGACCTGCTCGACGCTGGTGCGCCGCTGACCCTCGGCAGCGACCAGCACGTGGTGGTCGACCTGTTCGAGGAGGCGCGTGCGCTCGAGATGCACGAGCGGCTGGCCAGCCGGCAACGCGGGCGGTTCACTGCCGACCAACTCGTGGATGCAATGACCGGGCATCACAGCCTGGGCTGGGCCGACGCCGGGCATCTGGCCCCGGGGGCCCGCGCCGACCTGGTTTCCGTACGCCTAGGTACGGTCCGGACGGCCGGTGTCGAGCCGGCGCAGGCGATGCTCGCCGCGTCCGCGGCTGACGTCGACACGGTCATCGTCGACGGACGTGTCGTCGTGCGCGACGGCGAGCACGTGCTGGGCGATGTCGGCGGGCTGCTGCGCTCGTCGATCGTCGGATTAGCGCCCGAATAGACCGCCGGCGATCCCGCCGATGCCCTCCCGCGCCTGGTTGCTCGGGACGAGCTCGCCCACCCATGCGGCGAACGCGTCAGGGTTGCGCGACTGCAGCAGCACGCGTCCGGGACCGGAGAAGTCGAACACCCAGCCTTCGCCGCTCTTCAGCGACTGGATGCTGCGGCCCTCCACGGCCCGGCGCATCCGGAACTGGATGGCCAGGTCGTAGGCGACGACGTGCCCGGTGTCGATCGTCACGACCTCCTGCGGCTGCAGGTCGATGTAGTCGATCGCGCCGTACACACTGCACAGCACCTCGCCCTGACCGGTGGCCCGGAACCCGAAGCCGCCTTCGCCACCGAACATGTTGGCCATGCCGCCCCACTGGGTGTCGATCTCGACGCCGTAGGAGTTCGCGATCCAGCTGCCGCGGGTGATGAAGAAGGGACGTTCTGGGGCGATCGTGATGGGCACGGTGTCGCCGGGGAGCACGCCCGCGACGTCGACCCAGCCGCCGGTGGCCGGCGCGGTGTACGTCGTGACGAAGAACGAGCCGCCGCCGAGGACGCTGCGCTTGAGGCCCTTCATGATGCCGCCCTGCGCTTTGGACTCGAGCTGGACGCCCGCGCTGTGGGCGATCATGGCGCCGCCCTCGACCCGCAAGGGCTCGCCCGGGGCGAGCACGCATCGGGCGACTGTGAATGACGGGTTGTGCCGCAACTGAACCTGCATGACGTAGACCCTAGCCCGACGTGCTGTGCCCCCGGTCACTTGTCGGCCATGCCGCCCAGCCATCTGTTGTAGGCCGCGAGCCGCTCCTCGTCGTCATCGAAGTCTTCGGCCCCGGTGGGCGAGCTCCCGGTGCGCTCGTCGAGGGTCACCATCCGCGCCTGCTCGAGCCAGCTGTCGCGGTCGCGGAGCGAGCGACCGCCCGTACGCAGCCAGCCGATCGCCAGCAGTGTCATCACCGCGGCCATGATCGCGTCGCCGCCGAACCACATGATCGCCCCGCCGGCGTGCGTGTCCGCCAGCGGATCGACCTGTACGCCGGCCGGCGGGCGCATCGCGATGGGCGTCGTGGCCATCATCAGCGTGACGCCGGTGAACGTGTCGACCGCCATCGAGACGGCGAGCAGTCCCCACCGCGCCGGCGTCGACAGCCGCCACCTGATCGGCTCGTCGCCCACGATGAGCACGAAGAACTGGTATCCGGCGATCAGGTAGACGAGATGCTCAACCTGCCCGGCGATTGTGTTCCGCATGATCGTGTCCATCAGCCCAGTGAGGTGGCTGCCGACGATCACGGCCGTGTAGCAGGCGAGCGCGACGGGTGGCGCGATCAGCAACGAGACGGCGCGGCCCTGCGCGATCCGCTCGATGCGTCGCGCCGTGGACGGGCGGGCGGCTTCGACCGCGAGCCCGAGCGGGCGGCCCGCGACGAGCAGCGCCGGCGCGAGCATGACGAGCGCGAGGTGGCCCAGCATGTGCGACGAGAACAGCGCCATGTCGTAGACGGCGATACTGCCGTTCGTCGCGAACGCCGCGACGGCAAGCCCGGCGGTGAACGACGCCGTGCGGGCGACCGGCCATGGCTCGTCGGCGCCGCGTCGCCGACGACGAGCCAGCGCGCCGGCGTACCAGGCGCCGAGCAGCACGAGGAACGCCAGCGCGACGGCATCCACATGCCAGGCGGTGAACAGCCGGTGGCTGAGCAACGGGCCGAGCGGGGCAGCCCCTGCGCGGAACAGCGCCTCGCCGGCGTGCATGTGCTGCGCGCCGGGCGGCGCTGACAGGTGGCGGACGACGTTCACCAGCAAGATGACGAGGACGGCCGCGGCGAGCAGCCAGGCAAGCCACACGGCATCCGGCAGCCGCCGCCGGTCACGGGCGTCGTCGCTCACGCGTCCAGTGTCTCGCGCGCGGGTGTGCCTTGCGTGCGGGGTATCAGCGCGGCAGGCGCGACTCAGCAACCCACTTGCGCGCAGCCCCGACCGGGATCGCCGACGACCCGGTACCGATGAGGTTGGCTGTCACCAGCCAGGCGCCACGTTTCTGGCTGATCATCGCGCCGTCCGGGGTGGGCCGCACGGTCAGCGCGGACGGGTGGCGCACCGCCACCTGGATCCTCTGCTCGGTGAGCACCACCGACGTCCCCGCGGGCGTGGTAGCGGAGATCTGCTGCCAGAACGTCCGCGGCGCACCGGCGTCGAATGCGCGGGCCTGCATGGTGACGCTCGCGTCCGGGAAGTCGGCGCGGAACTCGGCGGCCATGACCGGCGAAACGGTCGCGCCGACCCCGCAGACCACCGCACTCGGGCAACGGCTGCCGACGACCGAGCTGAGCAGCTCCTGACCCGAGATCACGCGAGGCGGGGGAACAGCTGCGTGGCCCGTCCCGCGGACGACGTCAGCCAGACTGTGCCGGACGACGACCTGGACGCTCGCGGCGACGACCACCACCAGCCCGGCCACAAGGTACTGCCACCGGCGAAGCCGGACCCGCGGAGCAGCGAGAACCTCGTCGCCGGATTCGTCGCTCACCCTGCCAGCCTCACCGCCCGATCCGGCGCTGGCAAGAGCGGGCGGCGGTGGCGGGCCCGGCGTGATGGGCGCCATAATCGTCCAAGGGAACTTGAGCGGGCCCGACTCAGTTCTTTTGACAGAGGCAACGGATCGGCGTCAGCATGCCAGTCGTTGCGTACAGGTACGCAGAGCAAAGCAGACACAGAGGAGACCATCACATGGCACGCGCGGTCGGCATCGACCTAGGCACCACCAACTCCGTCGTCTCGGTCCTGACCGGTGGCGAGCCGGAGGTGATCGCGAATGCGGAGGGCTCGCGGACCACGCCGAGCGTCGTCGCGTTCGCCAAGAACGGCGAGGTTCTGGTCGGCGAGGTCGCCAAGCGCCAGGCTGTCACGAACATCGACCGCACGATCCGCTCGGTGAAGCGCCACATGGGCGACGCGAGCTGGAAGGTCGACATCGACGGCAAGACCTACACCCCGCAGGAGATCAGCGCCCGCGTCCTGCAGAAGCTCAAGCGTGACGCCGAGTCCTACCTGGGCGAGGACGTGACGGACGCGGTGATCACCACGCCGGCCTACTTCAACGACGCGCAGCGGCAGGCCACCAAGGAGGCCGGCCAGATCGCGGGCCTCAACGTCTTGCGCATCATCAACGAGCCCACCGCTGCGGCGCTCGCCTACGGCCTGGACAAGGGCGAGAAGGAGCAGACGATCCTGGTCTTCGACCTGGGCGGCGGCACGTTCGACGTCAGCCTGCTCGAGATTGGCGAGGGCGTCATCGAGGTCAAGGCCACGAGCGGTGACAACCACCTCGGCGGCGACGACTGGGACGAGCGCGTGATCACCTGGCTGGTCGACAAGTTCAAGGCCGGCCACGGCATCGACCTGACCAAGGACCGCATGGCCATGCAACGCCTGCGCGAGGCAGCGGAGAAGGCGAAGATCGAGCTGTCGAGCTCGCAGCAGACGAGCATCAATCTGCCCTACATCACGGTCGACGCCGAGAAGAACCCGCTGTTCATGGACGAGACGCTCTCGCGGGCCGAGTTCCAGCGGATCACGTCCGACCTGCTCGAGCGCACGAAGGCGCCGTTCCGGAACGTCATCAAGGACGCCGGCATCAGCCTGAGCCAGATAGACCACGTGGTGCTCGTCGGCGGCTCGACCCGCATGCCCGCGGTGGGCGAGCTGGTCAAGGAGCTCACCGGCGGCAAGGAGCCGAACAAGGGCGTCAATCCGGACGAGGTCGTGGCTGTGGGCGCTGCCCTGCAGGCCGGCGTGCTCAAGGGCGACGTCAAGGACGTCCTGCTGCTCGACGTAACGCCGCTGTCCCTCGGTATCGAGACCAAGGGCGGCATCATGACCAAGCTGATCGAGCGCAACACCACGATCCCGACAAAGCGTTCGGAGATCTTCACGACCGCCGACGACAACCAGTCGAGCGTGCAGATCCAGGTCTATCAGGGTGAGCGCGACATCGCGGCGTACAACAAGAAGCTCGGCATGTTCGAGCTGACCGGCTTGCCGCCGGCGCCGCGGGGTGTGCCGCAGATCGAGGTCACATTCGACATCGACGCCAACGGCATCGTCCACGTGTCGGCGAAGGATCTAGCCACCAACAAGGAACAGGGCATGACGATCACCGGCGGCTCGGGCCTGTCCAAGGACGAGATCGACCGGATGATGCGTGACGCCGAATCGCACGCCGAGGAGGACCGCGCGCGTCGCGAGGAGGCCGAGACCCGCAACAACGCCGAGTCGCTGCAGTTTGCGACCCAGAAGTTCCTGACCGAGAACGGCGACAAGCTGCCTGAGGACAAGAAGAACGAGCTCGAGACGGCACTCGCCGAGCTGCAGGCCGCGCTCGGCGGCACCAACCTCGAGTCGATCAGATCGGCGCAGGACAAGCTCGCCCGCGTCTCGCAGGAGGCCGGCGGCGCGATGTACGAGGCAGCCAGCGCGGCCGGCGGCCGCGCTGCGGGCGACAGCGCGCCCGGTGACGCCGGTGCGCAGACGCCGCCTGACGACGATGCCGTCGTGGACGCGGAGGTCGTCGACGAGGGGCCCGAGGGCGATCAGAAGTGACCGATTGGGACCCACGTGACGAGGAGCACGAGCCGGTCGTCATCCGCGACAAGCGCCGCTTCGACCCGCTGACCGGCGAACCACGCCAGCCCGACCCCGGGCGCCCGACCCCGGGCGGCCGGGTGCGGTCCCACGCGGCCGAGCCGGACGACGACGAGCAGGCCATCCCCAAGGCCGATGCCCTGCTGCTCGAGGAGCGCACCCGTGACCTGCAACGCCTGCAGGCCGAGTACGCGAACTACCGCAAGCGCGTAGACCGCGATCGCGTCGCGAACGCCGAGTCGGCGGTCGGCCTGGCGTTGATGACGCTGCTGCCCGTCCTCGACGACATCGACCGGGCCCGCGCGCACGGCGACCTGACCGGCCCGTTCAAGGCGGTGGCCGAGCAGCTCGAGGCTGTGCTCGGCAAGCTCGGGCTGTCGGCGTTCGGCGAGCCGGGCGACCGCTTCGATCCGGCCGTCCACGAGGCCGTGCTGCACGACGAGAGTCCGGACGTCAGCGAGCCCACTGCCACGACGGTGATGCGCCGCGGCTACCGGCACGGTGACCGTCTGCTGCGCCCGGCGATGGTCGGCGTGACCGATCCGGCGCCGGCCGAGGCGCCGCCCGACGAACCCGAGGCCTGACCGAACACGATCGACACGACGAGAGGAGGCGACGCCCGGTGAGCACCAGGGACTACATCGAGAAGGACTACTACAAAGCGCTGGGCGTAGCCAAGGACGCCTCGTCCGCCGACATCAAGAAGGCCTATCGCAAGCTCGCTCGTGAGCTGCATCCCGACAAGAACCCGGGTAACGCCGACGCCGAGGCCAAGTTCAAGGACGTGTCCGAGGCGTACGACGTGCTCTCCGACGACAGCCGCCGCAAGGAGTACGACGAGGCGCGGGCACTGTTCGGCGGGGGCGGCTTCCGCGGCGGGTTCCCCGGCGGGACGCCCGGCGGCTCGACGTTCGACATGTCTGACCTCTTCGGTGGCGGTGCCAGCGCCGGGGCCGGCGGGCTCGGCGACATCTTCGGCGGCCTGTTCACCGGCGGGACGACCACGCGCCGCCAGCGCAACGTCGGGCCGACGCGAGGCGCCGATGTCGAGTCGTCGATACGTCTCGGATTCGACGAGGCCGTGCACGGTGCGATGCTTCCGCTGCAGCTGTCCGGACCCGGTACCTGCCGGACCTGCCACGGCAGCGGCGCCAGGCCCGGCACCAGTCCGCACGTCTGCCCGACCTGCGGCGGCTCGGGATTCGTCAGCCGCAACCAGGGTGCGTTCGGGTTCAGCGAGCCGTGCCGCGACTGCCGCGGCACGGGCCAGATCATCGACGACCCCTGCCCCGACTGCCTCGGAGCGGGCGTCACGACGCAGACCCGCACGATCAACGTCCGGGTACCCGCCGGCGTCCGTGACGGTGCGCGGCTTCGCATCCGGGGCAAGGGCGTGCCCGGCGCTCGCGGCGGCCCGGCCGGCGACCTGTTCGTCACGGTCCACGTCGACTCGCACGACCTGTTTGGGCGCAGCGGCGACAACCTCACTCTGACCGTGCCGGTGACCTACGCCGAGGCGGCGCTCGGCACGACGCTACGGGTGCCCACGCTGGACGGATCGGTCGCGCTGCGCGTCCCGCCGGGCACGAAGTCCGGCACGACGTTGCGCGTGCGCGGACGCGGGTTCCCCAAACGCGGCAGCGGCGCGGGCGATCTGCTCGTCACCGTCGAGGTCGCTGTGCCGCAGAAGATGACCGCCGAGGCGCGCGAGGCCCTGGAGAAGTACGCCGCCGCGCAGGCAGACGATCCGCGCCCGACGATCACGGCCGCACTCGGCCGCATGGCCTCCACGGAGGGCAGTGATGGCTGACACTCGGCGGGGCGACGTTCCCGAGGACGCCCCGGTCTTCGTCATCTCGGTGGCTGCCCAGCTTGCCGGCATGCATGCCCAGACGCTGCGCCAGTACGACCGCATCGGCTTGGTCACCCCCGGCCGGACGGTCGGCGGCGGTCGGCGCTACTCGGCGCGCGACGTCGCGCTGCTGCGCGAGGTGCAGCGACTCTCGCAGGACGAGGGCGTCAACCTCGCCGGCATCAAGCGGATCATCGAGCTCGAAGCGCACGTCGACGCGCTGCGAGCACGGCTCACCGAGATGGCCGACGAGCTGCAGCGCGCCTACGCCGAGTTGAACGCCCGGCCCTCTACTGCACTGGTGGTCTGGAAGCCTCAACGGATGCGGTGACGCTGCGCGTACCGGCGCACCTTGGCCCGGTTGCCGCACACTGCCATCTCGCACCAGCGCCGCCTGCCCGACGGGTCGAGGAAGACAAATCCGCACTGCTTGTTCGTGCAGGGCCTGATCGCCCGGCTCGGATACTGCTCGATCACTGAGTGCATCGCCAGCGCGAAGCGATGCAGCGGAACGCTCAGGCCGCTGCCGCCGTCGAGGCGCAGCGAGTCGTCCGGCGCGCGGCGGTACCGCGATTCGCGGACGGCGGCGCTCACGAAGCCGCGCAACCGCTCGGCCGCCGCCGCCGAATCGTCAACGATTACAGCGTGCATCGCCGCGCGCAGCTGCTTCACGTCGCGCAGCGCGCGCTCGGCCGCTGCGGGCCGCCGAGCGGCGATCTCCAACAGCACGGCCGACTCGTCGCCGTCGAGCAGCTCGATGTCTCGGCTCAAGACCACCAGCACCCGGTAGTCGACGAGGTAGTCGCGTGACTGCTCGAGCCCCCAGCCGCCGAAGGTGTTGTTGAGCTCGAGCGCCGGATGTCCGGCTACACGCTCGGGCAACCACACCTGGTCGACCTGTCGGGCCATGTCGCATATGCTAACCGCAATTCTTCGACAAGGGGTTAGCCGAGTGAACATCGTCGCGTCGTTGGCCGCTGCCCAGCTCCGGCATCGGCCGGGACGCTGGGCGCTGCTCGTCGTCGGCGTGGCGCTGGCCGCGGCAATCCCTGTCGTCGCGGCGGGCGCCGGCGACTCGGTCGCCGCCCAGACGGTGCGCAAGACGGTCGAACAGATGTCACCGGGCGACCGCACGGTCACCGTGATCGGCACCGGCACCATTTACGACCCAGCCGCCGCCGCGCAGGTCAACACGCTGATCCGCCAGCAGCTGACCCGCTTGTCGTCCGCGCCGGTACGGCGAGAGATCGAGTTCCACCCGCTCTCAGTGCTCGGCTCGACGTTCCTGCTCGGTGCCGCCGACGAGCTGCCCACGGCGGTAAGGCTCCTCGACGGCCGGATGCCCCGGTCATGCCTGCCGAAGCGCTGCGAGGTCGTCGCGATCGGGGGCGACCAGGCAGCGCTCACGCGCTCGGCAGCGTCCCTCGGCCTCGTCGTCGTCGGGCGGGCCGAGCGCACGGACGCGACCGTGCTCAGCGGTGAGCTCGACCCCGGCGGCGCCCCCTTGCTGCTCGGCGACGGTGCCGACCGCATGGCGCGGGTCGACGACCTCGCCCTCTTCCCGCGCACCTACGGATGGGTCACCCAGCTGGACGTGGCCAGGGTCATCGCGTTGGGCGTTCCGGCGTACGCCCGGCGCTCGGCGCAGGTTGCCGACACCCTGATTGCGAACGTCGAAGGCGCGGCGATCGTGAACCCGGACGGCGAGCTCATCGACGAGTACCACCGCGCCTCGCTGTCCGCGCGCCGCTTCGGGCTGCTCGGCGGTACGGCTGCGGTGTTGCTGCTCGGGTTCGCCGCGGTGGCCGCCGTCGGGCTGCGCCGCGAGCACGCGGTGCTCGTGACCGTGCTGCGCCGCCGGGGTGCGCGGATCGCGCGCGTCGGCCGCCTCACGACGCTGCAGGCCGCGGCTGCCGGGCTCTGCGGGGCGGCGCTCGGCTGCGCGATCGGCGCCGCGGTCACGGCCGGCCTGGCGCAGAACGCGTCGCTGGCGTCCTGGCGCACGATCTGGCACGCGCTGGGCTCCGCGTGGCCGGCGGTCGGGCTGCTCTGCGTGGCGGCCGTCGTAGTCACGGTAGCGGTGCTGCTCTGGCCGGATCGCGAGAGCCGCACCGTCTGGCGGACGGTCGAGTTGATCGGCGCCGCCTGCCTGGGTGCGGTCTTCCTGGCCGCGAGCCGTGGGTCGGCGTCGGCGTCCTCGCTGGCCGCGAACAGTGATCCGCTGGTCGTCGCGCTGCCTGCGCTCGCCGGCCTGGTGGGCGGGCTCGTGGCCGCCAGGCTGTGGGCGCCGCTGGCTCGCTTCGCCGAACGCCTTGTGCCGCGCCGATCGGTGGCGGGGCGGATCGGGCTGCTCGGCGCGATTCGCCGTCCGCTGCGCCCGGTTGTCACGACGGCTTTCCTGACGGCTGCTGTGTCGTCGGTCGTCTTCTCCGGCGCGTACCGCGCGACGCTGCAGCAGGGCGCATCCGACCAGGCTGCGTATACCGTGCCGCTCGACGCCACGCTCACCCACGGGCGTGATGTGCCGACGCCGCTCGCGGTCACCGGAGCGCAGCAACTGGCCGCGGCCGCGCCGGGCGCACAGACCTACGGCGCTGTACGGACCGGAGGCATCGTCCGCACGCTCGACGGCAACGCGACAGGAGTGCCGGTGCTCGGCGTCGACCGCGATGCACTGTCGCAGGTGCGGCGGTGGTCGCGGGTGACTGGTACGCCGACCAGCCCGGCGTCGTTCGCCAAGTCACTCGGGCCGGCCGGCACGGCGGTCGCCGCGCCGTCCCTTCCGGACGGCGCCCGTACCCTCACCGTCGACGTCACCGGCCTGTCGCCGGCGGTCGATATGGAGCTCTGGCTCGCCTCGGCCGACGGCCAGGAGACTGCGGTGAAGCTGAGCCGGCACGGCGGCGTGGCGACCGGGACGATCCCGCACCTCGGCCGCGGCACGCTGCGCGCTGTATCGGTCGCGCTGACCGAGAACATCGAGTACGCCACGCATCATCAGCACGCCATCGGCGAGAGCGACACCGCCCGGCAGATCGTCGCCGGGACGTTCACGGTCGGCGCTGTCTCGGCCGACGGCGCGACCGTTCCGTGGCAGTGGGCCGGCTGGGGATCGCGGAACGCCCAGGTCGTCTCGAAAGGCACCGGCCTGCAGATCAGTTACCGGCTCGAGGGTTCGCAGGTCGTCCTCGTCCCGGGTTACGTGCCCAAGCCCGTGCTGCCAGTGATCGTCGATCCGGTGACTGCCCGATCGGCCGACCAGGGTCAGTTGACGCTCTCCCTCGGCCAGATCACGATCACCGCGCAGGTGGTCGGCACCATGCCGCGCTTCCCGACGATGACCGGCACCTTCGTCCTGGCCGATCAAGCTGCGGTTACAGCGATGCTCGAGCTGAGCGAGCCGGGCACCGGAGCGATCGGCGAGCTCTGGGTCTCGGCGCCGGACAGCTCGCGCCCGGCCCTCGAACGGGCGCTCGCGAAGGCGCCCTACGACCGGCTCACGGTGGCGCTGCGCGCGCCGTTGCAGGCTCGGCTGGCCGCCGACCCGGTTGCCCGCGGATCGCAGCTCTTGCTGGCCCTGATCGCGGGCCTGGCACTGCTCGTCGGTGTGGTCGCCCTTGCGCTGCTCGTGATCGGGGAGCGCCGCGACGACGCCGGCGAGTTGCACGCCTGGGAGGCCGACGGTCTGCGCCCGGCGACGCTGCGCCGCGTGCTGTTCGTGCGGGCGTCCTCGGTCGTCGCCGTCGCGCTGCCGTTCGGGTTGCTGACCGGCCTGCTTCTCGCACGCGCCGGGACGACGCTCGTGGCGGTCGACGCGTCCGGCGTCGCGCCGCGGCCCCCGTTGCAGGCGGCGGTCGGTCTGGCATGGACGGGTGTCGTGCTCGTCGTCGGGATCGGGCTGAGCGTCGCCGTCGCCTGGGCGGTCGCGGCCCGGATGCTGCGTGAGCGCCTGCCCGTACGTCCCGAGACGGAGCTGAGATGAGCGCGATTGATGTCACCGACGCGTTCTGCCTGTACCCCATACCGGGGGGTACGGTCGCCGCGTTGCGTGGCCTGTCGCTCGCCGTCGAGGATCGTGAACGTCTCGTCGTGCACGGCCCGAACGGATCGGGAAAGACGACGCTGCTGCGCGTGCTGACCGGCGAGGTGCCGCCCAGCGCGGGCAGCGTCCGGATCGCCGGCGTCGACTTGGCCGGCGCCGACGAGGCCACTCGTTCGCGACTTCGGCTTACCCGGCTCGGCGTCGTCGACCAGCACACCGCTCGGACGCTGCGCCCCGAGATCGATGTGCTCGACAACGTCGCCCTGCAACTGCGGCTGGCCGGCGTGCGCCGGACCGAGGCACGGCGCCGAGCCGGCGAGGCGCTCGCGCGGCTCGGTCTCGCCGCACTGGCCGATCGCTCACCGGCGACGCTCTCCGGCGGCGAGGCGCAGCGCGTCGCCGTGTGCGCGGCGCTGGCGCACGAGCCGACCGTCGTGCTGGCCGACGAGCCGACTGGCGAGCTGGACCTCGCGTCCGCGGACGAGGTCTACGACCTGCTCTCGTCGGCGGTCGCGTCCATCGGCGCCACGCTGCTGCTCGTCACGCACGACCAGCGCGCCGCGCGGATCGCCGACCGCATGGTGCGCATCCGCGACGGCAGGCTCTCCGAACAGTGGTCGCCGCATGCGCCGGGCGACGAGATGCTCGTCGTAGACGATCGAGGCTGGGTCCGGCTGCCAGAAGCGCTGCGTCGCGGCGCCGGGGCGTTGCGAGGCGTTCGGGCCAGCACCGAGGGCGCGCAGATCGTGCTCAGCGGCGCGGACGAGCCGGTGGCGGCGCATCCGGTCGCCGGTGCGGCGCCGACGACATCCGCGGCCGGGTCCGTGGCCGCGCTCGACGAGGTGCGCCTCGCCTACGGCGACCGCGTCGTGCTCGACGGGCTGTCGCTCGACGTCCGCGCCGGCCTGCTCACCCTCGTCCGGGGTCGTTCCGGCTCGGGCAAGTCGACCCTGCTGCGCGTGCTCACCGGCCTCGCCGACCCCGACTCCGGACGAGCGCTGCTGGCCGGCGTCGACGTGACCGGCCTGTCGCGGGCGGCACGCGCCGACCTGCGCCGCGAACACGTCGCCGTCTTCGGGCAGGGCGGAGCACTTGCCGAACCACTCGACGTGATCGAGAATCTCGCGCTCGCCCGCGCGTCACGTGGCCTGCCCGCCGACCCTGACCTGATCGACAAGACCGTCGATTCGCTCGGCCTCTCGGCGCTTCGCGAGCGGGCAGTGCGGCTGCTGTCCGGCGGTGAGCGCCAGCGGGTTGCCATCGCCCGCTCACTGGTCGTCGAGCGGCCGCTCGTGGTGCTGGACGAGCCGACGTCGTCGCAGGACGAGGCGCATGCCGAGATCGTGGCGCGCGTGCTCGCCGAAGCCGCGGCGGCCGGGCGCGCGGTGCTGTGCGCCACGCACGATCCGGTGCTTGCCGACGTCGCCGATACCGCCGTACTGCTCGCTTGACCCGGCCGCCCCCCGCGCTCCCCCCCGCTGGGGGCGGCCGCCCCCGAACTCAGGCGGGGAACGACGCGACCGACCACGGCTCGGACGCGTCGACCTCGGCCTCGGCATCAGGGAAATGCGCCGGCCCGCCGCACTGGCCACGCACCACGGCTTCGGGGTCGCTGACGAACTGCGGGCTCGGCTGCGCCGGGTCGTAGTAGCGGTGGAAGACCGGCGTGAGGCTGCCCGAGATCGGCGGCACGATCCAGCTCCAGTCGGCCGGGCAGCTGCGGCCCGCACGCTCCTCCCGCCCCAGGTGGGTGAGGAAACGCTGTGCCTCGGTGTGATGGTCGGTGACCGTCACGTCGGCGGCGGCGAACGAGTGCAGGACGGCACGGTTGATCTCGATCACCGCGCGGTCGCGCCACAGCGTCTGCTCGGACGTCATGTCCAGGCCCATCCGGTGCGCGACCGTCGAGGCCATGTCGTAACGGTCCGCGTCGACCAGGTTCCGCGCGCCGATCTCGGTCCCCATGTACCAGCCGTTGAACGGCGCCGCCGGGTACGAGACACCGCCGATGCAGAGCCGCATGTTGCTGATCGCAGGAACGGCATGCCAGCGCAGGCCGAGATCGGCGAACCAGGCGAGCTCCGGATGCGACAACGGCACTTCGAGGACGTCCGCGGCCGACAGCTGGAACATGCGCGGGCCCTCGGCCACGGTTTCGACGACGAGCGGCAACACGTCGAAGTCGCCGGGCGTCGGCGGTGGCTGCCAGCCCATCGTCATGACGGCCTCGGTGAATCCGACATAGCGCGGGTCGCCCTGTACCCCGCCGCCTGCTTGCGCGTAGCCGGCGTAGCGGATCAGCTGGTCGTTCCAGATTCGCGGCGCCGGTCGTCCAGGCGCCTCGGGAGCGAAGATGCTGATGACGGGACGCACCTTCCCGCCGTTCGCCGCGATCCGCAGATGCGTGCGGCAATGCTTCGCGACTCCGGCGGCGTCGCCGACCGCGCGCAGGTCACGCACCCGCAAGCTGTTCCAGTACAGCCGACCGATGCAACGCGCGCTGTTGCGCCAGGCGACGCGGGCGCCCCAGGTCAGCTCCGCGGTCGTGTGGTGGTAGGTCCCGGTGGTGAGAATCTCGGCACGTGCCCAGGCGATGCGACGTGCCACGTCGCCCGCGTCCGGATTCTCGGCGTGGAACAGCTCGACGAACTCGACGGCTTCGTCCAGATCGACCTCGCCACTGGTCTCGCTCGGCGTCGACGCAGGCTCAACTCGGCTGTGGTCCACGGGGCACTGAGCGGAGGGTGACGGCACGGGTATCGCGGGTGAGGGTGACGACACGCTACGCAACGATAACGGCCGTCGGCGGTCCGTCCAAGAATCAGTAGAACTATCACGCTGTGTACCGCAGACTCGCGGAATTCGTGCGCGCTCCGCGCACAGAATGCGTCGCGGCGCCCGATCAGTCGATGGTGAACGTGTCGTAATAGATGCGCGAGAGCGGCACGCCGCGCGAGCTGAGCGTCCGGACCGTCGCCTGGATGAGGCTGGGCGATCCGCTCACGACGACGTCGTGATTGGACCAGTCCGCGTGCTGCGCCACGACGTCGGGCAGCGAGCCACGTATGCCGGTGTACTTCGGCTCGCGCGAGACGACCTTGACCACGTCGAGCATCGGGTCGCGCATGACGAGGTCGTCGAGCACGCCGTTGAGGTAGAGCTCGCGGCTGTAGCGCACTCCGTGGAACAGGTGCAGCCGCGTCGACGGTGAACGGTGCTCGAGGTCGGGCAGCATCGACATGACCGGCCCGATGCCCGTGCCGCCCGTGACCAGCAGCAGATCGCGCTCGCCATGCGTGACGAGGCCGAGCAGCCCGAGCGGCGGCCCGATCTTCCACACGTCACCGGGCTGGGTTTCGGTGACCATGCTGCCGCTGACCCATCCGCCGGGCACCGTCTTGACGTGGAACTCGAGCTCGCCGCCCGCGCTCGGCGCGTTCGCCATCGACATCGGCCGCCACATCCTGGGGCGGCGGGGCGTCTCGACGCTGACGTACTGCCCAGGCCGGTACCCGAGGTCCGGTTCCGGCTTGACCTTGATGATCGCGATGTCGTGACCGGGACGCGCGATGTCGACCACGGTGCCCCGGTAGTACGGCGGGCCGTATGCGGCGGCCTCGTCGGCGGCGCGGCGCATCTCGCGCGAGATGACCGCGTACGCGTCTTCCCAGGCGTGCTGGACCTCGGGCGTCCAGTGGTCACGCATGTGCAGCTTCAACGCGTAGAACAACGCGTCGCCGACCTGGTCATAGTGCTCAGGCGTGACTTCGAACTTGCGGTGGTCGCGACCGAGCTCGGCCAGCAGGACGGAGAACCGGTCCGGTTGGTCGATGACCTGGATGATCGTCGTCAGCGCGCGGAGCAGGCGAATGCGCTGCACGGTCATGGTGGCCGGGAACATGTCGCGCAGCGACGGGTTCGCGTGGAACAGCGCGGCGTAGAAGTACTGTGCGATGCGATCGGCCGCAGGCTCGGCCACGGCCCAGCTCTCTCGGATCAGTTGAGCCTGTGACGGCACCAGGTTCCTTTCGTCCTGCGCGCGGAACCCCCCGTTACGCCGCGAGTCCGCGTCGGCGCGGACACCAATCTAACGCCTAGTGCGCGGACCGCTACCCCTTCCTTCAGGCCAATCTGGCCGCGAACCTCGCATATCAGGCCGAGTACCTTTCAAGCGCACGCGAGGTGTGACAGTCTGGCGGCTGTCCGTCACGCCTCCGCGGGGGAAGCGCTGGCCGGCGCATCGGGCGTGCGCGTCACTGCGATCACCCGAGGAGTGACATGTCTGCGCCCTCTCCTGGCGAAACAGCCCAGCACACCCAGCCCGGCAGCGCAGCCGAGCGTGACCTGCAATGTCGCTATCAGACCACCGGACGTGCCGATCGCTTCTATCGCGATCAGGTACTCGACCACCTCAATCCCGCGATGCGCGAGTTCGTCGGACGGCAGGACATGGCGTTCATCGCGACCTCGGACGGGACCGGCGAGTGCGATGCGAGCTTCCGTGCCGGGACGCCCGGGTTCCTGCACGTGATCGACGAGCGGACGATCGCGTACCCCGAATACCGCGGCAACGGGGTGATGGCGAGCCTGGGCAACATCGTCGAGAACCCGCACATCGGCATCCTGATGATCGACTTCGTTCGCGAACTGATCGGCCTGCACGTCAACGGCACGGCGCGCGTCGTCGACGACGAAGCGTTGCGCCACAGCGTGCCCGACTTGCCCGCCGAGCAGGTGAAGGGGCGCCAGCCCGAGCGGTGGGTGGTCGTCGCGGTCGACGAGGCGTACGTGCACTGCCGCAAGCACATCCCGCGCATGATGCACGTCCCGCACCGCCGCGCTTGGGGTACCGACGACGTGCAGAGCAAGGGCGGCGACTACTTCGGCGCCGCGGCGACGCCGAGCCCGTGGTCCGGCCCACCAACCGAGGGTTGAGCGGAACAGACTCAACTTAGCGTTCGTTGCTCCAGGTGGACGCCATCCAGTGGCGCCCCGACAATCGAGCTTCGAACGAGGTGAGCCCACACCCATGGACCTGACCACCCGCAGCCAGCAGGCTGTCTCCACCGCGGTGAAATCTGCCGCCGAGCGCGGCAACCCTGCCGTCGAACCGGCACACCTGGCCGTCGTCCTGCTCGACGACGCCGAGGGGCTGACCCGTCCGCTGCTGTCCGCGGTCGGCGTCGATCCGCTCGCGGCGCGGGCGGCGATCCAGCGCCAGGTCGACGCGTTGCCTGCCGCCGCCGGCTCGACGGTCGCGGCGCCCCAGCCGTCGCGCGGGTTCCTCGCGGTCCTTAGTGCCGCCGAGCGCGAGGCGCGCGACCGCTCCGACGAGTACGTCTCGACCGAGCATCTGCTGATCGCACTGGCCGACCAGGGCGTGGTCAGCGGCGCGCCGCCGGCCGCGCTGCGTGACGCGCTGGCATCGCTTCGCGGCTCGCAGCGGGTGACGAGCCCGGACCCGGAGGGCACGTTCCAGGCTCTGGAGAAGTACGGCGTCGACCTCACCGAGCGCGCCCGCGAAGGCAAGATCGACCCTGTCATCGGACGCGACGCCGAGATCCGCCGGGTGATCCAGGTGCTGTCGCGGCGCACGAAGAACAACCCCGTGCTCATCGGCGAGCCCGGCGTCGGCAAGACGGCCGTCGTCGAGGGCCTGGCCCAGCGCATCGTCGCCGGTGACGTCCCGGAGTCCCTGCGCGGCAAGCGACTGGTTGCCCTCGACCTGGGCGCGATGGTCGCCGGCGCGAAGTACCGCGGCGAGTTCGAGGAGCGGCTCAAGGCCGTCCTGAACGAGATCAAGGACGCCGGTGGCGCCGTCATTACCTTCATCGACGAGCTGCACACCGTCGTCGGAGCAGGAGCTACGGGCGCTGATTCTTCAATCGACGCGTCCAACATGCTCAAGCCGATGCTCGCCCGTGGCGAGCTGCGCATGGTCGGTGCCACCACCCTGGACGAGTACCGCCAGCACATCGAGAAAGACGCCGCGCTCGAACGGCGCTTCCAGCAGGTGATGGTCGCCGAGCCGTCCGTCGAAGACACCATCGCGATCCTGCGCGGCCTGAAGGGACGCTACGAGGCGCACCACAAGGTGGTCATCAACGACGGCGCACTGGTCGCCGCGGCGACGCTGTCCGACCGGTACATCACGTCGCGGTTCCTGCCCGACAAGGCGATCGACCTGGTCGACGAGGCGGCGTCACGCCTGCGGATGGAGATCGACTCGCGTCCCGTCGAGATCGACGAGCTGCAGCGCGCCGTCGACCGGCTGCGCATGGAAGAGCTCGCGCTCGCGAAAGAGCAAGACGACGCGTCACGCGAGCGGCTCGCGCGACTGCGGGCCGAACTCGCCGATCTGACCGAGAAGCTCGACGCACTGAATGCCCGCTGGGACAGGGAGAAGTCCGGCCTGAACCGGGTCGGCGAGCTCAAGGAGCGCCTCGACGACCTGCGTGGCCAGGCCGAGCGCGCGCAGCGTGACAACGACTTCGAAACGGCGTCGCGGCTGCTGTACGCCGAGATCCCGGCGGTCGAGAAGGAGCTCGCCGCGGCGAGCGAGGCCGAGCCCGTCGAGGACGTGCTCGTCAAGGAGGAGGTCACCGCCGACGACGTTGCCGACGTGGTGGCCGCCTGGACCGGCATCCCCGCAGGCCGGCTGCTCGAAGGCGAGACGGCGAAGCTGTTGCGCATGGAGGACGCGCTCGGCGCGCGCGTGGTCGGGCAGGCCGACGCGGTGCGGGCCGTGTCCGATGCCGTGCGGCGAGCCCGCGCGGGTGTCAGCGATCCCGACCGTCCGACCGGCTCGTTCCTGTTCCTCGGCCCGACGGGCGTCGGCAAGACCGAGCTCGCCAAGTCGCTGGCCTGGTTCCTGTTCGACGACGAGCGGGCGATGGTGCGCATCGACATGAGCGAGTACTCGGAGAAGCACAGCGTCGCCCGGCTGGTCGGCGCGCCGCCCGGCTACGTCGGTTACGAGGAGGGCGGCCAGCTGACCGAGGCGGTGCGGCGACGCCCGTACAGCGTCGTCCTGCTCGACGAGGTCGAGAAGGCCCACCCGGACGTGTTCGACATCTTGCTCGCGGTGCTCGACGACGGGCGGCTGACCGACGGGCAGGGCCGCACGGTCGACTTCCGCAACTCGATCCTCGTACTGACGTCCAACCTGGGTTCGCACGCGCTGATCGCCGACATGCCCGATCAGGCCAAGAAGGATGCCGTGCTGGCGATCGTCCGCGAGCACTTCAAGCCGGAGTTCCTCAACCGGCTCGACGACATCGTGGTGTTCGACTCGCTCACGACCGAGGAGCTGACCAAGATCGTCGACATCCAGATCGCGGGCTTGGCCCGCCGCCTGGAGTCACGCCGGTTGACGCTCGACGTGACCGACGGCGCGCGCGAGTGGCTGGCCATCAACGGCTTCGACCCTGTGTACGGGGCGCGGCCGCTGCGCCGGCTGGTGCAGACCGCGATCGGCGACGCGCTGGCGCGCGAGTTGCTGGCCGGCGAGATCCGCGACGGGCAAACCGTGTACGTCGACGTGCTTGATGATCGGTCCGCGCTGACCGTGTCGCCCGCCTGACCGCCGTGGCCGTCAGGTGCCGAACACCCGCGGCGGGCCCGGGCGCGGATTCTCGCCGCGTAGCCATGCCGTCGACTGCGCGGTCCAGCACAGCGCCAGTCCGATGATCGGCAGCGCCACGAACACGCCCGTCCAGATGATCGCCTGCGCGCCGCCCACGCGGAGCAGCCAGTAGCAGCCGGCGCCGATGCACATGCCGGCGCCCGCGCTGAACAGGACGCGGCCGAGAACGTTGCGGCCCGCCATCATGACGGCCCCGGCAATTTGCAGGCCGGCGGATATCAGATTGATCATGCCGTCGGCGGTGAGCTCGGCGGTGAAGCCCTGCTCGCTGCCGCCGAATGCGTCGTTCCAGTCGTTGATGGCCGACGCGCCGACCAGCAGCAGCAGTCCGGCCAAGATGAGCAGTCCGGCGTCGATATAGGCCAGGACGCTGGCGGCCATTACACCCCCGGGTCGCCCGGAGTCCCACGCTGGCGGGTAGCTGCCTGGGTAGCCGTGCGGCGGCGGCGTCGGCGCGGCCGGCGGCGGGACGTACTGGGTACTCCAGGGAGGCTCGGCGTAGCCCGGATTCGGGTCGACCGGGCCGTCGTCCGCACCGAAGTCGTTCGGCGGCGGCTGCGAGGTCACACTCACTCCCGTGCTGGGCCTGTTGATCGCGACGAATTCCCCTTCTCGACTGTAGAGCCCGCGCCCTCGGCGACGGCAGTCTGTCGCGCGGATGCACGCGACCGGTTCTGAGCTCCGCATGCGCGCACGTACACTGCGCGGCGTGAGTGACAGCGTCGAAGCGCCTGATCGTGTCAGCCCGCCACGCACGGTCATCCTCGCATTCGGGGCCATGGTGGCGAATGTCGCGCTGTCGGTCGTCAATGCCGTGATGCTGTGGGCTTTCAGCGATTACCTTCGTGGCCAGTTCATCAAGGCCAACAACAAGCTGAAAGACACCGACAAGAACAAGGACAAGGACTACACGCTCAAAGAGGTGAACCACGACGTGCACAGCTTCCTCACGAGCCATCTCGTGCAGGCGGCCGTGTTCGGGCTCGCGATGGTGCTGTTTGCCGTCAACTTCCGCCGCGGCAAAGGGTGGGCGCGCTGGTTCACCATTGGTCTGCTGGTGGTGCCGGTCCTTCCGACCGCGTCGGCGTGGCAGCTCGCGGGTTTGGGCGGTAACGGTCCGGGGTTGGTCCGCGTGATGTCAGCGCTGCTCGGGCTCACCGCGCTCGCTGTGGTCGTGTTGCTCATGGTGCCGGAGTCGGCGCGATACTTCGCCGCCGCGCGCGCCGCGAACGCCGGCGCGTCCGGTACGTCCGGTGCGGCACCGGTCGGCCTGCGCGGCATGTTCACTCCGCGGCCGCGGCCGTCCGTCAAGCCGGACGCCAGCCCGCCCACGTCGCCCCCGCAGAAACGCGCAGCCCCGTCCGGGCCGAAACGCGCAGCCCCGTCCGGGCCGAAGAAGCCGGCAGCGCCACGGGCGAAGGCCCGCACGAGCGCAGAGGCCGCCACGAAACCGAACGCGCCAGCGAAGAACCGCGGAAAGTCCCGGAAGGGCTCGTGAAGACCGCTCTCGTCACGGGCGCGACCGCCGGACTCGGCGCCGAGTTCGCCCGCCAACTCGCCGCCGAAGGCAACGACCTCGTGCTGGTGGCCCGCGACCAGTCGCGCCTGGAATCGGCGAAGGTCGCTCTGGAAGACCGCCATCACGTCCACGCCGAGGTACTGCCGGCGGATCTGTCCACAGTGGACGGTTGCGACGCGGTGGCCAAGCGGATCGCGTCCGCCGATGCGCCGATCGACCTCCTCGTCAACAACGCCGGAATGGGCACGTACCGCAGGTTCGGCCGGGCGGAGCTCGACCTCGAGGAACGCATGCTCGACCTGAACGTCCGCGCCGTGCTGCGGCTGACGCACGCGGCAGTGCGCGCGATGACCGAACGCGGCGCCGGCCAGATCATCAACGTCTCGTCGGTGGCTGCCTTCGTCCCGCGCGGCGGCAACGCCACGTACTCCGCGAGCAAGGCCTGGGTGACGATGTTCAGCGAGGCGCTCGCCGTGCAGCTCACCGGCAGCGGCGTCCAGGTGACCGCGCTCTGCCCGGGCTTCACGCACACGGAGTTCCACGAGCGCGCGAACGCCGACATGTCGCGCGTCCCGGAGTGGATGTGGCTCGACGCCGAGGCCGTCGTCGCGCAGGGCCTCGCTGACGCGCGCCGAGGCAAGCCGGTCAGCGTGCCGAGCGCCAAGTACAAGGCGCTCATCGGCGCGGCACGGCATGCCCCGCGTCCGGTGCTGCACCGGATCATGCGTCGAGGCGGACTGTAATGGCGGCCCGCGACGACTTGCTGCCGCTCCTCAAGGAGCTCGCCGTCGTGCACGGCCGGGTCGTGCTGTCGTCCGGACGGGAGGCCGACTACTACGTCGACCTGCGCCGGATCACGCTGCACCGCGAGGCCGCACCGCTCGTCGGGTCGGCGATGCTCGACCTGACGGCCGACTGGGCGTACGACGCGGTGGGCGGGCTGACCCTCGGCGCCGACCCGGTCGCCGCGGCCATGCTGCACGCCAGCGGTGGACGCTTCGACGCGTTCGTCGTCCGCAAGGCCGAGAAGCAGCACGGCCTGCAGCGCCGAATCGAGGGGCCGGACGTCAGTGGACGCCGCGTGCTCGCCGTCGAGGACACGTCCACGACCGGCGACAGCGTGCTGACCGCGGTGCGCGCGCTGACCGAGGCGGGCGCGACCGTCGTCGGCGTTGCGGTGATCGTCGACCGGGGCGCGGGCGACGCGGTGCGCGCGGCGGGTCTGGAGTACCGGGCGGTCTACACGCTCGCCGACCTCGGCCTGTCGTGACTGATGACGCGACGCCGGACCTCGGCGTCGGCGTCGGGCCGCATCCGCGGCCGTGGCCGGACGATCCGCACCTGGACCCCGAGTTGCTCGAACACGGCGACCGGCGCAACGTCGTCGACCGGTACCGGTACTGGCGCCTGGACGCGATCGTCGCCGACCTCGACACCCGCCGGCACGACTTCGCGGTCGCTATCGAGAACTGGCGCCACGACCTGAACATCGGCACCGTCGTGCGGACCGCCAACGCCTTCCTCGCCCGCGAGGTGATCATCGTCGGCCGGCGGCGGTGGAATCGCCGGGGCGCCATGGTCACCGACCGGTACCAGCACGTCCGGCACGTCGACTCCATCGCCGAGCTCGTCGACTCCGCGGGCGACTACACGATCGTCGCCGTCGACAACCTGCCCGGCGCGATCCCGCTCGAGACCGCTGTCTTGCCTCGGCATTCCTTGCTGCTGTTCGGGCAGGAGGGATCCGGCCTGACCGACGAGGCGCGCGCCGCCGCCAAGCTCGCCTGCTCGATCACCCAGTACGGCTCGACGCGCTCGATCAACGCCGGCGTCGCCGCCGGAATCGCGATGCACGCCTGGATCCGCCAGCACGCGCTATACACATGAATTCGCGCTAGCATGTGTACATGCGCACGAACATCGTCCTCGACGACGAACTGCTCCGGAAGGCTGCCGAGATCGCCGGCACCAAGACCAAGAAGTCGACCGTCGAGTACGCGCTGAAGGAGATCATTCGCCAGAAGGCAATGGAGGATCTCCTCGATTGGCGGATGGACATCGATCCGGACGACGTCCGACCTGGCATCGAGCCCTCCCGTGGAGCGAAGGCTGAATCGGCGTGATCGTGGTCGATTCCAGCGTCTGGGTCGCATTGCAACGTGGCCTGGCAACCGCGAAGACTGCTGCTCTCGCTGCGCGCATTCGGGCCAAGGACGTCCTCGGCATTACTGACGTGATCTACATGGAACTGCTGCATGGCGCACACACAAAGGCCGACGTTGCGCAGACAAAGCTGCGGCTGGACCAGACGACACTGCTTCGCCTCGAGAGCCTCGACGACTTCGAGTTCGCTGCTGAGCTATTCCGTCGAGCGCGCCGCAAGGGGCACACGATCCGCCAAGCGACTGACTGCATGATCGCGGCCGTATGCATTCGCGAAGGCGTGCCGCTGCTGCACGACGATGCGGACTTCGACCGGATCGCCGACGTGTCCGAACTAAAGGTCGCCTAGGTCGGGCATCTGGAAGCTGATCAGCTCGAACGACACCCCGAACTTCGCGCCCAGCCGACTGCCCGTGATGCGCGCGAACGATTCGAGGAACTCCTCTGGCTCCGACATCGGCCCGCCGCCCAGTCCGGCCAGGTAGGCGGCGTGCGCCTTGAGCGACTCGATGCCCGTCGCGAACGTGTCGGTGACGTCGACGCCGTGCTTGCCTTCCGGCGACCCGCCGACGAACACCGCCCGGACGCCGTCCCACGGCTCGAGCCCCTCGTCGAGCAGCTCACGGAACACCCATCGGTTACCCGCATCGCGCACCGCGTCCACCACCGCGTGCCCGCAGGCGATGTGGTCGGCCTGGTTCAACATGCCGGGCCCCCACGAGTCGCGGTAGTTGCTCGTGATCACGATCTCGGGACGCGTCCGGCGAACCGCCCGGGCGATGTCCCGGCGTAACAGCAGGCCGTACTCGAGCATGCCGTCGGGATGGCCCAGGAACGAGACGTCGTCGACCCCGACGATCGCGGCGGACGCGCGCTCTTCCTGCTCGCGTAACGGCCCGGCCTCCTCCGGCGTCATGCCGTCGATGCCTGCCTCGCCGCTCGTCGCCAGGCAGTATGCGATGCGCTTACCCTGTGCTGTCCAGCGGGCGATTGCGGCGGCGGTGCCGTACTCCAGGTCGTCGGGGTGCGCGACGACCGCCAGCGCGCTCGTCCAGTTCTCATCGATCGGTTCCAGTGGCTCCGGAGTCGTCATGACCCCGACGTTACCGCGTGTCGATCAGACGTCCTGCTGGCGCAGGTACCGCCCGAAGTGCGGGACGGTGAATGCGATCTGGCCGCGCTGCCCGGAGTAGACGAGGCCCTTCTTCAGCAGCGCGTCGCGGGCCGGCGACAGTGACTGCGGGTTGCGGTGCAGCCTCTCGGCGACCGATCCGGTGGCGACGGCGTCGTCCGCGCCGTCGTCGGCGACCTCGGCCATCGCGCGCAGGTACTCGCGCTCGGCCGGGGTAGCCCGCTCGTAGCGCGATCCGAAGAACCCGACTGCCAGCTCCGACTCGGCCTCGGGTGCGGCCACCCGGACGTCAGCAGCGGTGATCGGCGTCGCCGGCGCGACGTCCCATGCGACCTTGCCGTAGGCCTGCACGAAGTAGGGGTAACCCGCAGTGCTGGCGTACATGACGTCGAGCGCGTCGTCGGTGAAGTCGGCGTCCTCGTCTCGTGCCGGGCGGCGCAACGCGGCGTCCGCGGCCTCGCGCTCGAGCCGGTCGATCCGCGCGTAACGGAACAGCCGCTCGGAGTAGGACTTGCTCGCCGACAGCACGGCCGGCAAGTGCGGCAGCCCGGCGCCGACGACGACGAGCGGCGAGCCCTGCTGCGACACCTCGTGGCACGACGCGCACAGCGCCGACACGTCGTCAGGCATCAGATCCTGCATCTCGTCGATGAAGATCGCGATGCCGCTGCCCGCGTCGGCCGCGAGCCCGGCGACGTCGGCCAGCAGCTCGACCAGGTCGATCTCGATGTCACCCGAGTCAGCGCGGCCGCTCACAGCAGGGACGTCGATACCTGGCTGCCAGCGGTCGCTCAGCTTGCTCGGTTTGGACGTCAGCGGCTCGCGTTGCGCGAATGCTTTCAGCACGCCGAGGACGTGCCGCTCCTCGTCCTTGTGCTTGCTGGCCAGTTCGCGGATCGCCAGGTGCAGCGCGGCCGCGAGCGGGCGGCGTAGCGGCTGGTCGGGGCGGGCTTCGAGCTTGCCGGTGCCCCAGCCCCGGCGCACCGCTGCGCTGCGCATCGCATTGAGCAGGACGGTCTTGCCGACGCCTCTTAGCCCGGTGAGCACCACCGAGCGTTCCGGGCGCCCTCGCGAGACGCGTTCGAGTACCACGTCGAACGCCTTGAGCTCGGCGTCGCGGCCGGCCAGCTCGGGTGGGCGCTGGCCGGCGCCGGGAGCGTACGGGTTGCGCACCGGGTCCACGATCGGACTGTATCTAGCTATCTAGCGAATCCCCGAGATTTGCCGAGATTCCGCAATCGTGTCGCTGACCTATCCCGCCTTGGCGGAGCTCCGCGCCTTGCGGCGCAGGCCGGCGGCGGGGCTCTTCGTGCGAGCGCTCATCGCGCCTCGGCAGGCTCTTCGGGCGAACCCCGTCGCTAGTCCGGCAGGGTGAGGATCTCGGAGCCGTCGTCGGTGACGACGAGCGTGTGCTCCCACTGCGCCACCCACGAGCCGTCGCTCGTGAGCACCGTCCAGTGGTCGTCCCACATGAACCAGTCGACGCCACCGAGAGTGAGCATCGGCTCGATCGTGAACGTCATTCCCGGCTCGAGCACTGTCGTGGCGCGCGGCTCGTCGTAGTGCAGGATCGTAGGCCTGGTGTGGAAGCTCGGCCCGACGCCGTGACCGGTGTAGTCGCGCACCACGCCGTAGCCGAACCGCTTCGCGTAGGACTCAACCACCCGGCCGATCACGCTGATCGGACGCCCTGGCGCGACCGCCCGGATGCCGCGCAGCATCGCCTCGTGTGTGCGCTCGCCGAGATCGCGGACGTCCTGCGCGGCATTGCCGGCGTAGAAGGTGCCGCACGTGTCGCCGTGGACGCCGTCGCGATATGCCGTTATGTCGATCTTGACGACGTCGCCGTCCGCGAGCGGGCGCGAGTCGGGGATGCCGTGGCAGATCACCTCGTTGACCGACGTGCACAGCGACTTCGGGTACCCCTTGTAGCCCAGCGTGGACGGGTAGGCCCCGTGCTCGATCAGGAACTCGTGGCCGATCCGGTCCAGCTCGTCGGTCGTGACGCCGGGCGCCACGTGCGCCCCTACCTCGACGAGAGCGTTCGCAGCGATGCGCCCGGCGACGCGCATCCGGGCGACGGTGTCGGCGTCCTTCACCATCGGGTCGTCGAGGTCCGCAGGCCCCGTCGAGTCGACGTAATGCGGCCGCACGATCGACGGCGGGACGCTGCGCCGCGGCGAGATCGTCGCGGGCCGGAGCGGGGTGCTAACTGCCACAGCTAGACCTCGACCACCATCGGCATGAGCATCGGACGGCGACGGTAGGTCTGGTCGACCCAGCGGCCGACCGTGCGCCGGATCGTGTGCTCCAACGCGTCGGCGTCGCGAGCGCCCTCGGCCAGGGACTGCTCGACGACGGTGATCAGCTCCTTGCGGATCGGGTCGAGCGCCACCGGGTCGTCGGTGAAGCCCCGGGCGGTGATCTCCGGGCCGAACACGACCTTGCCCGAGTCGAGGTCGACGGCCACCAGGATCGAGATGAAGCCTTCCTCGCCGAGGATCCGCCGATCCTTCAAGGCGGCGTCGCCGATGTCGCCGACCGCCAGCCCGTCGACGTACACGTAGCCGACCGGAATGCGCCCAACCACCGAGGCCAGCCCTTCGACGAGGTCGACCACCATGCCGTCCTCGGCGAGCACGATCCGCTCGTCGGCCAGGCCGGTAGAGCGGGCGATCGCGGCGTGCGCGCGGATGTGCCGCCACTCGCCGTGCACCGGCATCAGATTACGCGGACGCACCGCGTTGAGCAGGTAGCGCAGCTCGCCGGCCGGCGCGTGTCCGGACACGTGCACCAGCGCCGTCGACTTGTGCACGATCGTCGCCCCCATCCGCGACAGCCCGTTGATCACCTCGCCGACCGAGGTCTCGTTGCCCGGAATCAGCGAGGACGCCAGCACGATCGTGTCCTCGGGGCCGACCCGGATCGTGCGGTGCTCGCGGTTGGCCATGCGCGACAGAGCCGACAGCGGCTCACCCTGCGAGCCGGTCGAGACCAGCAGCACCCGGCGCGACGGCAGATCCTCGGCATCCTTGAGGTCGATCAGGACGCCGTTGGGCAGATTGAGCAGGCCCAGGTCGCGGGCGATCTGCATATTGCGCACCATCGAGCGTCCGACGAAGGCAACTTGCCGATCGGTCTCGACCGCGGCGTCGAGAACCTGCTGGACGCGATGCACGTGCGAGGCGAAGCAGGCGACGATCACCCGTCCGGTGGCCTTGGTGATGACGTCCGCGACGACGCGGCCGACATCGCGCTCGGACGGGACGAAGCCTGGCACTTCGGCGTTGGTCGAATCCGACAGCAGCAGGTCGACGCCCTCGTCGCCCAGCCGCGAGAAGCCGGGCAGGTCGGTCAGCCGACCGTCCAGCGGCGTCTGATCCATCTTGAAGTCGCCGGTGTGCAGCACGGTGTGCTCGCCGACCCGGATCGCAACGGCGAGCGCGTCCGGAATCGAGTGGTTGACCGCGAAGAACTCCAGGTTCCAGTTGCCGGCCGCGTGCCGATCACCTTCGCGCACCCGGTGCAGCTGCGGGCGGATCTTGTGCTGGTCGAGCTTGGCGGCGATCAGGGCAAGCGTCAGCCGGGACCCGATCAGCGGGATGTCGGGACGCTCGCGGAGCAGGTAGGGCAGCGCGCCGATATGGTCCTCGTGGCCGTGGGTGAGGACGATCGCGTCGATGTCGTCCAGCCGGTCGCGGTAGTACTCCCAGTCGGGCAGCGTGAGGTCGACACCTGGCGAGTTGGTCTTGCCGAGCAGCATCCCGCAGTCGACGATCAGCAGCCGGCCGGTGCTCTCGAACATCGTCATGTTGCGGCCGACCTCACCGATGCCGCCGAGCGCCACGACGCGCAGCGTGCCTGCTCGTAGCGCAGGAGGCTGGCCGAGACCGTTGTTTGTCACACGTCGAGGCTATCTGGCCGTGTCGCGACAGAACCGCTAGCGTGCGCGGCCATGACCGACGCGTTCAGCACGGACCAGGCGAAGGCCGTTGCCATCGGGGCGATCATCGTCGTGGTGGTGGCCGGTGCGCTGCTCAGCTTCGTCGTCACGAAGATCACGGGACGGCTGATCGTGGCCGCCGTCGTGGTCGGGCTGGGCATCTTCGTCTGGACGCAGCGCGCCGACATCGAGAGCGCGGCCAAGAAGTGCGACGCGAAGTTCTTCGGCATCCACCTCACGCCGAGCAACGAGACGATCAAGCAGCACTGCCAGCAGATCGGTCGTTAAGGACCTACCGGTCGACCCGCTTGGACCGCAAATAGTGCACGGTGACGGGCAGCAGCGACAGCACCACGACGCCGACCAGCACGGGGTCGATCAGCGGTTCGACGTGCTTCTGGACGTAATCGATGTGTCCTAGCCAGTACCCGGCGAGCAGGACGCCGACCGTCCAGACAAGCCCGCCGATCACCGAATAGGCGGCGTACAGGCTGAACCGCATCTTGCTCACACCGGCCATGACGGTGGCCACGGTCCGCACGATCGGGACGAACCGCGCGAGGATGACCGTCCACGAGCCGAAACGTTCGAAGAAGGCGTGCGAACGGTCGACGTACTCCGGCTTGAACATCCTGGACTTCGGGCGGTCGAACACGCGCGGACCGACCCGGTAACCGATCCAGTAGCCGACCAGGTTTCCCGCGACCGCCGCAATCGGCACCGTGATCAGGAATGCCCACAGCGGAGTGTGCAGCTTGCCGATCGCGAGCAGCAGGCCGGCCGCGAAGAGCAGCGTGTCGCCAGGGAGGAAGAAGCCGATGAGCAGCCCGCACTCGGCGAAGATGATCACGATCAGCCCGGCGAGCCCGAAGCTGTCGAGCAAGTGGTGCGGATTGATCGGATTCGACGCGAGAACGGTGCCGGCTGCGCCGGCGAGCGAATGCATGAGGCCGCAGTCTACGGAGTCGCCCGAGCTGCCTTGGCCGGTCTCTCAGCGAGCGTGCCACTGCTTGAGCAGTGCGGCCTCCTTGGCGGCGTCCAGTCCGGGCGTGCGTTCGGTGGGCTGCCATCCGGCCTGCTGCCATGCCCAGGTATCGGCGACGGTCTCGAGCAGGGGCCGCCGGCGCAGCCCGGCCATCACGGCATCCGCCGAGTCATGCGCGAACGCGCTCGGCGCATCGGCGGCGGGTACCCAGAGCGGGATCTCGGTCCACGGCTCGACGTCCTGAGCCCTGAGCCACGCGTCGCCGACCCACGTGAACGCGGCATCGGATCCGGTCGCCGAGCGGCAGGCGTCCATGAGCTCGCCCCGCGTCAAGTCGGCGCCGCAGGTCTCGAACGCGCCGGGCGCGGCGGCGAGCGCGAACTGGGCCAGATCGCGGGAATCGATCAGCGACATCGGATCGTCCGGGCCGGCCGGCACGAGCACCTCGCCACCGCGCGCGACCCGGTCGATCCACCACGACAGCCGGCCGACCCGCGAGTCGTTCGGCCCGACGATGCACCCGGCGCGCAGCAGCGACGAACGGTCTGTGCCGAATGCGCGGACGACAGCCAGCTCGCAACCCGCCTTGAGCCAGCCGTACGAGGACTCGTCGTCAGGCGCATCGTCGCGGCTTGCGTCCGGGTCGCCGTCGTGCAGGCCAACCACGCGGTAGTCGGGCGCCTCCGGCCATCCCGGGAAGACGTTCACCGTCGACACGAACGCGTAGTGGCCGCATGTCGGCGCCAGCAGGTTCGCGCTGAGCGTCACCTCGGCTGGGACGTAGCCGGACGTGTCGACGACGACGTCGAAGTGCCGTCCCCCGAGGGCGGCCAGGTCGGCCGGCTCGGTGCGGTCGCCGGTGATCTGCTCGACGCCGCGCGGCGCCGGGCCCGACACCCCGCGGTTGAAGGTCGTCACGTCTGCTCCGGCGTCCAGTGCCTCGGCGACGACTGCGCGCCCCAGGAAAACCGTCCCGCCGAGCACCAGTACGTCCATGCGTCATAGCCGATCAGGCGGCGACGGCCGCCGTCCAGGATGTTCGCTCTCGGCCGCACACACGGGCGCCCTAGACTGGCACGATGCCGATCGCATCACCTGAGACGTATGCCGAGATGCTCGACCGCGCCAAGGAGGGCGGCTTCGCGTATCCCGCGATCAACGTGACGTCGTCCGAGACGCTCAATGCGGCGCTGCGCGGGTTCGCCGACGCCGGCAGCGACGGCATCATCCAGGTGTCGACGGGCGGTGCCGAGTTCGCTTCCGGCACGAAGGTCAAGGAGATGGTGACCGGCGCGGTGGGGCTCGCCGAGTTCGCGCACGTGGTCGCCGACAAGTACCCGATCCACGTCGCGCTGCACACCGACCACTGCCCGAAGGACAAGCTAGACGGGTACGTCCGGCCGCTGCTCGCGATCTCGCAGAATCGGGTCAACCGCGGGGAGAATCCCCTTTTCCAGTCGCATATGTGGGACGGCTCCGCCGTGCCGCTCGAGGAGAACCTGCAGATCGCCGCGGAGCTGCTCGGCAAGGCGGCCGCGGCGAAGATCGTCCTGGAGCTGGAGATCGGCGTCGTCGGTGGCGAGGAGGACGGCGTCACCGGCGCGATCGACGAGAAGCTGTACACGACCGCCGACGACGCGCTGCGTACCGCCGAGGTGCTCGGTACCGGCGAGAAGGGCCGGTACCTGCTGGCTGCCACGTTCGGGAACGTGCACGGCGTCTACAAGCCGGGCAACGTCAAGCTGCGTCCCGAGGTGCTCAAGGAGATCCAGGACGCCGTAGGCGACAAGGTCGGCAAGCCGCGCCCGTTCGCGCTCGTCTTCCATGGCGGATCGGGCTCGGAGCTGGACGAGATCCGCGAGGCCGTCTCGTACGGCGTCGTCAAGATGAACGTCGACACCGATGCCCAGTACGCGTTCACCCGTCCGGTCGCCGCGCATATGTTCACCAACTACGACGGCGTGCTGAAGGTCGACGGCGAAGTCGGCAACAAGAAGGCCTACGACCCGCGCTCGTACCTGAAGCTCGCCGAGGCCGCCATGGCGGCCCGCGTCACGAAGGCCTGCGAGGATCTGCTCAGCGCGGGGACGTCGCCGACGGCGTAATCGCCGTATCCGCGAATCCGCTGGTGCGCCAGGACGCGCCGTCCGCGCTCACGCCGAACGCCCAGTAGCCGGGCAGCCCGTCCAGCCACGACTGGGCGCGGTCGCCCATGGCGAAGGCCGCCGTGGCGTAGGCGTCGACGTAGGTCAGGTGCTGCCCGACCACTGTCACGGCAGCCAGTGCCGTCGGCGGTCGGCGGGTGTGTGGGTCGACGATGTGCTGGTCGCGCTCAGCCGTCCCGGACGTGGCCACCGCGAGGTCGTTGCCGGCGACGACACCGGCGAGCTGTGCCGGCTCGAACGGATGCGCGACACCGATGCGCCAGGGCCGCCCCGGTTCGAACTCGCCGGCGCACTGCACGTCACCCCCACCGTTGACGCAATGGTTCGCCGAGCCGGCGGCCCGCAGCAGCTCGCTCGCCTGCTCGATGGCCCAGCCCTTGACCACTCCGGACGGGTCGAGCACGCCGGTCGCGTAGGCGGAGAAGTACCCGCTCGTGGCCCAGTCCAGGTCGTCGCACAGATCCAGGATCTTGCGAACCTGCGGGTCGCACTCGCGCAGCGTGATGTCGCCTCGTGCCAGCCGGCTGATCTCGCTGCCCGGCTGGTACGTCGAGAACGTCAAGTCGACCCAGTGCAGCCATTGCATGACGCCGTCGATCGCCGGCTCGCCGACACCCGGATCGCGGACGTCGATCGAGAAGACCGTGCCCATGCATTCCTCGGCGCGCCTCATTTGATGCCGGCCTTGTCCAGCGCGCTCTGCAGCGACTGGATGTAACCCTCGCTCGTGTACGTCGCGCCGGAGACGGTGTCGATGTTGGCGCTCTGCGTGGAGAGCGTCTCCTGTAGGAGGATCGGCGCCGCGTAGCTGTTGATCTGCTGCGACCGTCCGTCATAGGCGGTCAGCTGCACGTAGGAGACATCTGCGATCTTGCTGCCCGTCACGGTGGCCTTGATCTGCACGACGCCGTATTGCGTCTGGATCGCGTCGCCCACGATCGTCCGGCTGGCCGCGCTGGAGCTCGGGTTCGGCGGAGCGCTGGTCGACTGGCTCGCCCGCGGCGTGCTCGGCGACGTGCTGGTACCGGGCAGCGCCGCGGAAGGCAGGGCCGCCCCCGCGCCCACCGGATGCCCGTGCGACTTGAAGCTGAGCAGGGCAACGAGCCCGAGACTGGTGCCGAAGAAGGCAAGGACTATGCGTTTCACCGGATCGACCTCAGAACGCGAAGGACTCGGAGTGGATGTGCCGGCGTGGCACGCCGGCCTGGCGCAGCGTTGCCTGGGCGGCGGCCATCATGCCTTCCGGCCCGCACAGGAACACGTCGTGGTGACGCAGGTCGGGCACGAGGCGCCGCAGCCGTTCCGGCGACAGCGGGTCGTTCGCGCCGTGCCGGGGCGGACCGGTCAGGTAGTGCACGCGCGCCCCGCGCTGATATGCGATGGCGTCGAGTTCGCTGCGCAGGACGAGCTGGTCCGGCGTGTTGGCCCGGTAGATGAGCGTGACGTCGCCGGGGTGCGCGGGCAGCGTCTCGAACAGCACCCGCAGCGGGGTGATGCCCACACCACCCGCGAGCAGGAGCACCTTGCGCCGGCGACGTCGAGCGGCGGTGAACGATCCGTACGGACCTTCCGCGAGCACGCGGGTGCCGGGTCGTAACGCGAGCAGCGCGGCGCTGTGGTCACCCGCGATCTTCACCGTGATGCGCAGCAGATCCGGACGCGGCGGCGCCGACAGCGAGTACGGGTTCGCCGCCCACCACAGGTCCCGGGTGAGGAACCGCCAGCGGAAGAACTGGCCCGGCTCGGCGTTCAGCTGGTCGAGGCGACGGCCCGTGACGTACACGGAGACCACGTCGGCGGATTCGCGGTGGATCCCGACGACGCGCAACCGGCGCCTGGGGAGCGCGAGCAGCGGGGTCAGCACGCGGTACCACAGCAGCAGGGCGGCGACCCCGATGTACATCGCCGACCAGAGCCAGCGTGTCCGCGCGTCGTTCAGGAAGTCGGCGCCCGTCGCGAACTGATGGCTGAACGCCAGAGCGACGGCGAGGTACGTGTAGAGGTGGACGAAGTGCCACGTCTCGTAGCTCAGCCGGCGCCGCGCCGCCCGGGCCGAAGCGACGCCGACGCCGACGAGCAGGCAGACGGCGACCGTTGCCATCAGGACGTCCGGGTACGTCGCGAGAAGCGACCAGGTCTGGCTCACCAGCCCGGCGTGCGCCGTGACGGCATAGCCCCAGATGATCAGCAGCGTGTGCGCGACCGCGAGGCTGACGGTGTAGCGGCCGCCCATCGCATGCCAGCGGGCCAGCCGGTCTGTGCCGACGCCGCGTTCGAGCGCCGGGACACGTGCCATGAGTGCGAGCAGCACCACCACCGCGTACCCGGCGAGCAGCCCGGTTATGCGCCCGGCATTCGTCAGCCAATCGCCGAGCCCGTGCACGAACACCGTGTCGTGCCACCAGAGCACGAGTACCGCTAGCCCGCCGAGCCCGATTGCCGACAGCGCGACCCCTGGCGCGATACGCAACGGCCGTGGCAGCAGCGCGCTGGACGGACCCACCTGGGTCTGCAACGTCGCGGTCACGGATGCGCCTTTCGGTTGGCTGCACTGAGCATGTTCGGCGACCCTCTGGACGCCCTCTCAGCAGCCTGTGACCTTCCGCAATGCAGAGCCGGCTCAGAGGCAATTCAGAAGTTGTCGCGCATGCTGGTCGTATGAGTCGGTCGCTGCGCGCCGCGCAGGCACAGCTGATGCGCCGCCCGGACGGCACCCCGCTGCGTGCCCTTGTGGTCGACGACGAGCCGAATCTCGCCGACGTGCTCACCAGCATGCTGACGCTCGAGGGCTGGCAGGCCCGATCCGCGGCTGACGGAGCGACCGCTGTGCGGATGGGCCGCGAGTTCGTGCCGGATGCGGTCGTGCTCGACGTGATGCTGCCGGATATGAACGGGATGGAGGTGTTGCGCCGCCTGCGCGCCGACAACCCAGCGGTCTGCGTGCTGTTCTTGACGGCGCGCGACTCCGTCGAGGACCGCGTCGCCGGAATCACCGCTGGCGGCGACGACTACGTCACCAAGCCGTTCAGCCTGGAGGAGGTGCTCGCCCGGCTGCGCGGCCTGGTTCGCCGGGCCGGCATCGCCACCTTGCAGCGGGGCTCACAGATCGTCGTCGGCGACTTGACGATGGACGAGGACGCGCGCGAGGTGCACCGTGCCGGCGACATGGTCGACCTGACTGCCACCGAGTTCGAACTGCTCCGCTACCTGATGCGCAATCCGCGACGCGTGCTGTCTAAGGCGCAGATCCTCGATCGCGTATGGAGCTACGACTTCGGTGGACGCGCGCACGTCGTCGAGCTGTACATCAGCTACCTGCGGAAGAAGATCGACAACGGGCGGGAGCCGATGATCCACACGGTCCGCGGAATTGGCTACGTACTCAAGCCGGCGAGCTGATGCGCCTCCGGCTTCGGGACGGCGCGGTGGCGCGCAGGTTCAACCGGCTCAGCTTGCGCAGCCGTCTCATTGCTGTGCTGCTGCTCCTGCTGCTCGTCAGCTCCGCTGCCGTGGCGGTCGCGACCTCGCTGGCCCTGCGCGGGTTTCTGCTCGACCGGCTCGACCAGCAACTGGCTGCGGCAGGCGTCCGTTACTCGGCGTCGCTCGAGCACCCGGCCGACCACGATGCCGACGACGGCGGCTTCGGTTCAGTTGTCGGGCAGCCCACGGGCACGCTCGGCGCCCGCATTCTCAACGGGACGGTGACCGCGCTGGGCGTGGTCGGTGGCGGCGATGACCAGCGCGAGCCTTCGGCCGCGGATCGTGCCGTCATCGCTGGCCTTGCCGTCACGGGCAGTCCGCGCACTGTCGACCTGCCCGATCTCGGCGATTACCGCATCATGGTGGCCGCCGGCCGCGACGGCGACCTGCTGGTCACCGGGCTGCCCGAGCACGAGGTCAACGAGACGATCGGGCGCCTGCTCTGGACCGAGCTGGCCGTGTTCGGTGTTGCGCTGTCACTCACCGGTCTGGCGGGCGCCGCGTTCATCCGGCTGTCGATGCGTCCGCTCACCCAGGTCGCGGGTACCGCGCTGGCGGTGTCCGACCTGCCGCTCGCCAGCGGCGAGGTGTCGCTGCCGCCGCGCGTCCCCAATCCGGCGCCCGGCACCGAGGTCGGCCAGGTCGCGGACGCGTTCAACCACATGCTCGAGCACGTCGAATCCGCGCTCAGCGAGCGGCATGCCAGCGAGGACCGCCTCAGGCATTTCGTCGCAGACGCCAGCCATGAGCTGCGAACGCCCGTCGCCGTGATCCGCAGCCACGCCGACTTCGCCCAGCGTGCCGGCGACGATCTGCCCGAGGACGTCCAGCAGGCGTTGCTGCGGATCAGCGCTGAGTCCGATCGCATGGGCCATCTTGTCGAGGATCTGCTGCTTCTCGCCCGCCTCGATGCCGGCCGGCCACTCGCCCTGCAGGACGTCGACCTCACCCGGCTGGCGATCGACGCCGTCAGCGACGCGCGGGTGGCCGGACCCGATCACCGTTGGCAGCTCGAACTGCCCGACGAGCCGGTCGTCGTCCGCGGCGACGAGCATCGGCTGCACCAGGCGTTGGCCAACCTGCTCGCGAACGCGCGAGCCCACACGCCGCCCGGCACTGTCATCTCGACTGAAGTCGCCGAGGACCGGGCGGCTAATGCCGTTACGTTGTCTGTGGTCGACACCGGCCCGGGCATCTCGCCGGAGATCGTGCCGCACGTATTCGAGCGGTTCGTCCGGGCCGACGGCGCCCGGTCGCACGCCTCGGGCAGCACCGGCCTCGGACTGTCCATTGTGGACGCCATCGTGCGGGCTCATGGCGCGACGATCAGCGTCGACAGCGTGCCGGGACGAACCGAGTTCGTGATCCGGCTCGCCGGGCGCGCAGCATCGTGATCGGCGAGAATCGGCGGCATGACCCATACTCCCGTCGGCCTCTGCCACTCCGCTCCTCGCTGCGTTCCTCGGTCGCTGGCGCTCCCTGCGGTACTCGCTGCGATGCTCACGGCAGAGGCCGGCTCATGACCTCACACGGCAACCTGCTCAGCCCACCCACCCGGCTGCCCGACGATCCTGGCGCCGATCGGATCGCGGCGGGCGACGACCCGGCCGAGGTGGCCGCGGCGTTCCCGGCGTCGTCGGCGCCGTGGGCCGCACTCGCCGAGGCGGCGCTGCGTGACGGCCGGACGATCGAGGCGTACGCGTTCGCACGCACTGGCTACCACCGCGGCCTGGACGCGCTGCGGCGCAACGGCTGGAAGGGCAGTGGGCCGGTCCCGTGGGCGCACCGTCCCAATCAGGGTTTCCTGCGGGCGCTGCATGCGCTTGGTCAGGCTGCGGCCGCGATCGGCGAGGACGCCGAGGCACAGCGCTGCGCCACCTTCCTGCACGACAGTGACCCCGAAGCGGCCGCGGCGCTCAGCTGACCGGTACTGGCGGCAACTGCGCGACGGCGTCGGCGATCTCGGCGTCGCTCAGCGCCCGATCGTCCATGGCGCCGGACAGGTAGGCGTCGTACGCCGGCAGGTCGAGATGCCCGTGCCCGCACAGGGCCGTCAGGATCACCTTCGACTCGCCCGATTCGCGGCACGCCAGCGCCTCGTCGATGGCGGCGGCGATCGCGTGCGTCGGCTCCGGCGCGGGCAGGATGCCCTCCGTCCGCGCGAACTGGACGCCCGCGGCGAAGCACTCGCGCTGCGGCTTGGCCACCGCCTCGATCAGCTTCTGCTCGTAAAGGTGGCTGATCAGCGGGCTCATCCCGTGATAGCGGAGCCCCCCGGCATGGATCGGGTCGGGGATGAACCCGTGGCCCAGCGTGTGCATCTTCATCAGCGGGGTCATGCCGGCCGTGTCGCCGAAGTCGTACGCGTACACGCCGCGCGTCAATGACGGGCAGGCCGCCGGCTCGACAGCACGGATGACCGGCGCGGCACGTCCAGCGAGTCTCTCCCGCAGGAACGGGAACATCAGCCCGGCGAAGTTGGAGCCGCCACCGGTGCAGCCGACGATCAGGTCAGGCGTCTCGCCGACTTTCGCCAGCTGTAGCAGGGCTTCCTCGCCGATGACGGTCTGGTGCAGCAGGACATGATTGAGCACGCTGCCCAGCGAATAGTTCGTGTCGGCCGCGCCTGCGGCAACTTCCACAGCCTCGCTGATCGCGATGCCGAGCGACCCGGTCGAGTCGGGGTGTTCGGCCAGGATCGCCCGCCCGGCCGCCGTCAGCTCGGACGGCGACGGGTGGACCACCGCGCCGAACGTCTCCATCATGATTCGCCGATACGGCTTCTGGTCGTAGGACGCGCGAACTTGCCAGACCTCGCAGTCGAGACCGAACTGGGCGCAGGCGAAGGCGAGCGCTGTGCCCCACTGGCCCGCGCCGGTCTCCGTCGTCAGTCGGCGCGCGCCGGCGACGGAGTTGTAATACGCCTGCGGCACCGCGGTATTCGGCTTGTGCGAACCGGCGGGCGACCCGCCTTCGTACTTGTAGTAGATACGCGCTGGCGTATCGAGGGCCTTCTCCAGGCGATGCGCGCGATACAGCGGCGAGGGGCGCCACAGCCGGTAGACGTCGAGCACGGCACCCGGGATGTCGATGTGCCGATCGCCGCTCACCTCTTGCATGATCAGATCCATCGGGAACAACGGGGCCAGATCGTCCGGGCCGACGGGCTGCAGCGTGCCGGGATGCAGCACCGCGGGTGGCGGTGTCGGCAGGTCGGCGAGCAGGTTGTACCACTGGGTCGGCAGCTCGTCCTCGTCCAATGTGATCTTGGTACGCATGCGCTCAGTGTCAGGCATGGCGCCACTATCGTCGCTCGCGGCCTGCGGTGGAAGTGCGGTCGTCTAGGGTCGGCCGCGAGGAGAGGTGAGTCATGCCCGCGATCGTTCTGCTCGGCGCCCAATGGGGCGACGAGGGCAAGGGCAAGGCCACCGACCTGCTCGGCAGCCGGGTCGACGCCGTCGTCAAGTTCAACGGCGGCAACAATGCGGGCCACACGATCGTGGTCGGGTCCGAGAAGTATGCGTTGCACCTTCTGCCGTCCGGCATCCTGACGCCGGGCTGCACGCCGATCATCGGCAACGGGGTCGTCGTCGATCTCGGCGTGCTGTTCGAGGAGATCGACGGGCTCAACGCCCGCGGCGTCGACACGTCGCGGCTCGTGGTCAGCGCCGCGGCGCACGTCATCACGCCGTACAACCGCACGCTCGACAAGGTGACCGAGCGCTTCCTGGGCAGTCGCAAACTCGGCACGACCGGGCGCGGCATCGGCCCGACGTATGCCGACAAGATGGCGCGCGTCGGCATCCGCGTCCAGGATCTCTTCGACACAGACGTGCTGCGCGAGAAGGTCACCGGCGCGCTGAACTTCAAGAATCAGGTGCTGGTCAAGGTCTACAACCGTCGCGCCTTCGACGTCGATGCGGTCGTGGACGAGCTGCTCGGATACGCCGACCGGCTGCGCCCGATGGTGGCCGACACAGCCCTGCTGCTCAGCAAGATGCTCGACGAGGGGCGCACCGTCGTGCTCGAAGCCGGGCAGGCGACGCAGCTCGACGTCGACCACGGCACGTACCCGTTTGTCACCTCGTCGAATGCCACGGCCGGCGGGGCGTGCACCGGCAGCGGCATCCCACCGACTCGCATCACCGGCGTGATCGCGATCGTCAAGGCGTATACGACCCGCGTGGGCGAGGGGCCGTTCCCGACCGAATTGCTCGACGTCAAGGGAGACCGTCTGCGCGAGGCAGGCGCCGAATTCGGCACGACCACCGGACGTCCACGGCGCTGCGGCTGGTTCGACGCGGTGATCGCCCGGTACGCGGCCCGGATCAACGGCGTCACCGACTTCGTGCTGACAAAGCTGGACGTACTCACCGGTATGGAAGAGGTGCCGGTGTGCGTCGCATACGAGGTGGACGGCGTCCGGCACGACGAAATGCCCATGACGCAAAGCGAATTCGCGAAAGCTGTGCCCGTCTACGAGACGTTCCCGGGCTGGGCCGAAGACATCTCCCAGGCGCGCAAGATCGACGACCTGCCGCGTAGCGCCCGCGACTACGTTGCCGCGCTCGAAAAGATGATCGGCGCGCCGATCTCCGCGATCGGCGTAGGCCCCGGGCGTGACGAGACGATCACGGTGCGCGACTTGCTTCGCTGAGCGCGGCACACTGACCACATGCGCGCAGCCCCTGCCGTGGTCGCGGCGGTCCTGGTCACCGTGTCCTGTACATCCGGCGGCTCGCGGCGCCCGACCCCGGTGGCGACCGAACCGTCGAGCACGCCGGCCACGAGCGCGTCCACGCGTGCGTCGTCCGGGTCACCGAGTACGAGCGCGGCGCCGGGTGCCGTCGCGGCGACTCCGGCCGACTGGCCCACCTACCACGGCAACAACCAGCGCACCGGAGTGGCGAGCACGCTGCTGCCCGTGCACTCGGCGCTGCATCGGATCTGGTCGGTGCAGCTCGACGGCGCGGTGTATGCGTCGCCGGTTGTCGTCGACGGCTACAAGATCGTCGTCACCGAGAACAACACCGTCTACCGGATCTACGCCAACAACGTCGTCTGGAAGAAGCACCTCGGTCCGCCCGTGCCCCGTTCGAGCCTGCCGTGCGGCAACATCGATCCGCTCGGAATCACCGGCACTCCCGCGTTCGACAAGACGAAGTCGACGGTCATCGTGGTTGCCGAGCTGGCCAATCCGATCCGCCATGAGGCATTCGGGCTGGATCCGGCGACGGGCGCGGTACGGTGGTCGCGCAACGTCGACGTGCCGAGCAACGTCGAGGGCATCGATCCGAGAGCCATGCAGCAACGCGGCGCGCTGCTCGTGTCGGGGCGCCGGGTGTACATCCCGTACGGCGGTCTTAACGGCGACTGTGCCGCTTATCGCGGCAGCGTGGTCGGCGTCGCCCTCGACAACCCGAGGGCGCCGCTGTCGCACTTCACCGTGCCGACCGCGCGCGAAGGCGGCATCTGGGCGACGCCCGGCCCGGTGGAGAACCCCGGCGGTGGCATCCTCGTGGCAGTCGGCAACGGTGCGTCCGGCGCGGAGGACCCGAACGGGCCGTACGACCACAGCGACTCAGTGCTCAAGCTCGTCGCGGATCAGATCCAGGATTCGTTCTCGCCCAGCACCTGGCGCGAGGACAACAGGGTCGATGCGGACCTGGGGTCGCAGGGCCCGGCGATCGTGGGCAGTTGGGTCTTCATCGTCGGCAAGTCGGGGACGGCGTACGTGCTGCACCGCTCGGCGCTGGGTGGCATCGGCGGCGAGGTTTCGCAGGGGTCCCTGTGCGCCTCGTTCGGCGGCACCGCTGTGCTGGGCTCGGTCGTCTACGTGCCGTGCACCGACGGACTGCGCGCCGTACGCATCAACAGCAACGGCACGATGACCGTGTTGTGGCACGCGCCGTCGGGCATCACCGGATCGCCCGTCATCGGCGGCGGACGGCTGTGGGCGCTCGATACCGGCGCGGGCGTGCTGCACATGCTCGACCCCGCCACCGGCGCCGGCCGCGGGTCGGTCAGCGCCGGGGCGGTGACCCGGTTCGCAACACCGGCGCTCTGGAAGAACGCTGTGTTGGTCGGCACGGTGACCGGGGTGGTTGCATTCAACTGGACGTAGGCGGGCCTTGACTTGTGCTGGCTAAGGCTATTAGCCTTAGCCACATGACAAGCATCCTGCACCGTCCTCGCGGCGGCCGCATCTCGTACAAGCTCACCGGCGATGACGCAGCGCCGCTCGTGATCCTCGGTCACGGCATGGCCGACTCGAGCGCCACGTTCCGGTTCCTCGTGCCACGGCTGGCCGATGCCGGCTACCGCGTGGCGAACGTCGACCTGCGCGGCCACGGCGAGTCGAGCACCGGCTGGCCCGACTACACCACGACGGCGGTCGCGTCGGACTACCTCGCGCTGATCGACGAGCTCGGCGGCGCCCCTGCGGCGATCGTCGGAAATTCGTACAGCGCGGGGGCCGCCGTCATTGCGGCTCACCAGCGCCCTGACGCGATCGAGGCGCTCGTGCTGACCGGGGCGGCCGTCCGCACGCCGAAGCCGACGAATCTGCTGATGCGCGTGACGCAGTCACTCGTGACGCGCGGGCCGCTCGGGCTGCCGCTGTGGCTCGGTTGGTACGACAAGAAGCTGTGGCCGAAGGGCAAGCCCGCCGACTATGCCGACCAGTACGCCGCCCTCAAGGCCAACCTCGGCCAGAAGGGACGCATGGCAGCGGCGCAGGCGATGATGCGCGCAGGGCACGACGGGTCGGCGGCGGTCATCGGCGAGGTCACGACGCCCGCGCTCGTCGTCATGGGCAGCGCGGACCCAGACTTCCCGGACGCGCGGCAGGAAGCTGACTGGGTCGCGAACTCGCTTGGCGGACCCGTCGAGAAGCTGATCATCGAGGGCGTCGGCCACTATCCGCAGGCTGAGGACATCGACGCCGTGGCGCCCGCCGTCATCTCCTTCCTCGCCAAGACGCACCCGGCGCACTGACGTGCCGCGCCAGGGCCTGACGTCGGCGAAGGTCGTCGCGGCGGCGGCCGAGTTGGCCGACCGCGACGGGCTGCACGCGATGTCGCTGGCCGCGCTCGCCGATACGCTGGGCGTGCGGGTGCCCAGCCTGTACAAGCACGTCGACGGGCTGGACGACCTGCAGCGCCGGCTTGCCGCCGAAGGGATCTCGGGGCTGCTCGCCGCGTTGCAGCGGGCCGTCCAGGGCAAGCACGGCCGGGAGGCCCTGCTCGCCGTCGGCGCCGCGTACCGCCGGTACGCCAAGACGCACCCCGGCCAGTACCAGGTGATGCAGCGCGCCGCGCAGCCCGACGAGGCGCACGCGGCGGACGCGGAGCAGATCGTCGCCGCGCTGACTGGCGTCATGGGCGACTACGGCCTGCATGGTGTCGACGCCGTGCACGCCGTCCGGGCCCTGCGCAGCGCGCTGCACGGCTTCGTCGAGTTGGAGCGCGTGGGTGGATTCGGCCTGCCCGCGAGCGTCAATGCCAGCTTCGCCGGGATGCTGGCGACGTTCGACCGCGGCCTGCGCGCCGCTTAGCCAACGGTTTTGGCCGCGTGAACCGCTCAGCGCGGTTCGTACGACCAAAACCATCGCGGCCACTAGGCTGCCGAGTCGTGCGCGTGCTCGTCATTGGATCCGGTGGACGCGAGCACGCCCTGTGCCTGGCGCTCGCCGCCGATCCGGCCGTTACCTCACTCGTGTGCGCTCCGGGCAACGCCGGCACGGCGGCCGTCGCCGAGCAGCGCGGCGTCGACCCGAACGACGGTGCCGCCGTCGCATCGCTGGCCACGGAGCTCGGCGCCGAGCTGGTCGTGATCGGCCCCGAGGCCCCTCTGGTAGCCGGCGTCGCCGATGCCGTCCGTGCCGCAGGCATCGACTGCTTCGGCCCGTCGGCGGCGGCCGCCCACCTCGAAGGCAGCAAGACGTTCGCCAAGGAGGTGATGGCCGCCGCGGGAATCCCGACCGCCGCATCCCGAAGCTGCACCACGCCGGACGAGGTTGCCGCCACCCTGGACGAGTTCGGCCCGCCGTACGTGGTGAAGGACGACGGGTTGGCCGCCGGCAAGGGCGTCGTCGTCACGTCGGACCGGGCGGCGGCGCTCGCGCACGCGAAGGGCTGCGAGCGGGTGGTCGTCGAGGAGTTCCTGGACGGCCCCGAGGCATCGCTGTTCTGCGTCACGGACGGCGTCACCGTCGTCCCGCTCGTGCCGGCGCAGGACTTCAAGCGCATCGGCGACGGCGACACCGGCCCGAATACCGGGGGCATGGGCGCCTACGCACCGCTGCCCTGGCTTGCGGACGCGACGGTGCGCGAGATCGTCGCCACGGTCGCGCAGCCGGCGGTCGACGAGATGCGTCGCCGCGGCACACCGTTCGCCGGGCTCCTGTACACCGGGCTGGCGTTGACAACGAAAGGGCCACGCGTAGTCGAGTTCAACGCCCGGTTCGGTGACCCCGAGACTCAGGTCGTGCTCGCCTTGCTGGACAGCCCGCTCGGCGGCCTGTTGCACGCCGCCGCCACCGGCACGCTCGCGCGGCATCCGTCGCTCGCCTGGCGCGCCGGCTATGCCGTAACGGTGGTTATTGCCGCAGGAGGCTACCCCGGCACACCCCGGACGGGCGACCACATCACCGGCGCCGAGCAGCCGGGCGTCGTCCACGCGGGCACCCGACGGCGCGACGACGGCCTGATCGTGTCGTCCGGCGGCCGCGTCGTCGCAGCGACCGCCACCGGCGCGACGCTGGCCGAGGCCCGCGATCGCGCCTACGCACTCGTCGCGACGATCGGACTGCCGGGCGGCCAGCATCGCACCGACATCGCGCTGCGCGCTCTCGACGCTTAGTTGCGCGGGTGACGTGTCCGGGCGCACCGTTATGTCGTGTCCGAGTGGGTCGACTTCGTCGAGGTCGTACCGGACGCCACAACGCCACAACTCGACTACGAGCAGCTGACCTCGCAGCCCGCCCGCCGGAGGCCGGCCTGGCTGCAACGCGCCGCCAGCCGACGCGGCTGGTACGCAGCCGCGGCCGTCATGCTGCTCGGTTGCCTGCTCGCGGCGGACGGCACGGTGCGCGATGCCGTCCGTCCGCGGCAGGCGGCGCCCGCGGCATACCTGGATGCCATCGGCGACCGGTGCCCGGCCAAGGTCCGGTGCACGCATCAGGGCCACGCCCGCCAGGACATGTGGAGCGCCTACGACCAGTCGTTCCCGGGCACCACCATGGTCGGCAGCGATCTTTGGAATGAGCCGGGCAGCGGCGTCGTCTTCTACCAGCAGTTGGAGGCGACGAGCCTGCCCGACGCCGCGATCCGCATCACCCTGTCCGAGCAGCGCCTCGATGGCCCGTCGGTGTCGTTCGGGCCGACCTTCGACATCATGCCGAGGCACGGCACGCCGCCGCAGCGACGACGGACCGTACTGGTTACCGCGATGCGCGGCCCCTGGTTGATCAGCGCGGTCGTGTCCGGCCCCTGGGAACGCTCCTTGCCGGTCGACGACGCGCTGCACTGGGCGGCGATCGCGCCCTTGCCGGACTGATCGGGGAGAATGGCCGCCGTGGCCAAGCCCGCGATCCCTGACGTCCTGGCGGCGCGATACGCGTCGACGCCGATGGCCACGATCTGGTCGCCCGAACACAAGATCGTGCTCGAGCGCGAACTGTGGATCGCCGTCTTGCGCGCGCAGCGCGACCTCGGCGTCGACGTGCCGAGTGGTGCCGTCGAGGCGTACGAGCGCGTCGCCGAGCAGGTGGACCTCGAGTCCATCGCCGCCCGCGAGCGGGTCACCCGGCACGACGTCAAGGCGCGCATCGAGGAGTTCGCCGCGCTCGCCGGCCACGAGCAGATCCACAAGGGCATGACCAGCCGCGACCTGACCGAGAACGTCGAGCAGCTGCAGGTGCGCAGGTCGCTCGTCCTGATCCGGACGAAGGTGCTTGCCATGCTCGCCCGGCTGGCCCGCCGCGCCGTGGAGTTCGAGTCGATGGCAATGGCCGGTCGTACACACAACGTCGCCGCGCAGGTCACCACGCTGGGCAAGCGCTTCGCCACCGTCGCCGACGAGCTGCTCGTCGCGCTCGACCGCCTCGACGCACTGATCGGCCGATACCCGCTGCGGGGCATGAAGGGACCGGTCGGCACGTCGCAGGACATGCTCGACCTACTCGGCGGCGACTCGGCGCGGCTCGACGAGCTCGAGCAAAGGGTCGCTGCCCACCTCCGGTTCGAACACGTCCTGACCAGCGTCGGGCAGGTGTACCCGCGCTCGCTCGACTACGACGTGCTGACCTGCCTGGCGCAGCTCGCGGCGGCGCCGTCCTCGCTGGCCAAGACGATCCGCTTGATGGCCGGGCACGAACTCGTCACCGAGGGCTTCCGTCCGGGACAGGTCGGCTCGTCGGCCATGCCGCACAAGATGAACACGCGCTCGGCGGAGCGGATCAACGGCTTCGCGGTGATCCTGCGCGGGTTTGCCGCGATGTCCGGCGAACTGGCGGGCGACGAGTGGAACGAGGGCGACGTGTCGTGCTCGGTCGTGCGCCGGGTCGCGCTGCCCGGCGCGTTCTTCGCCCTGGACGGCCTGCTCGAGACGTCCATGACCGTGCTCGACGACTTCGGCGCCTACCCGGCCGTGATCGCCCGCGAGCTCGATCGATACCTGCCCTTCCTGGCCACGACGCGAGTGCTGATCGCGGCCGTCCGGGCGGGCGTGGGCCGCGAGACCGCGCACGAGGTCATCCGCGAGCACGCCGTGGCCGTCGCGCTGGAGATGCGCGAGAAGGGCACCGACGGCAACGACCTGCTCGCTCGCCTGGCCGCCGACTCGCGGCTGGGCCTGTCGATTGCCGATCTCGACGCGGTGCTCGCCGAACCGCTGTCGTTCACCGGAGTGGCGCAGGCGCAGGTGGTACGGGTGGTCGCGGCAGTCGATGCGCGGATGACCCCTGAGGCGGCGGCCTACCAGCCCGAGCCAATCCTGTAACGCTTGATCAACTCTGCTGCAGCTGCGGTCCAGCACACATCCGGCAGAGTTGATCAAGCACTCCTTCGGGCCAGGGCGGCAAGCCAATCCCGTACGAGCTGGACGAACACGGCGGCGTCGCGCAGCTGGCTCGGCTTGACGTGCAGCACGACGTACCCGGCTGCCTGCAACACCTGGTCGCGCGCCAGTGTCCGGTCGTGGTCGGCGGGCGTCAGGTGGTATTCGGTGCTGTCGATCTCGAGCACCGCGCGCAGGTCACGCCACAGGAAGTCGACGACAAGGTGCCGGCGGCCGACGTGAACCGTGGCGTTCTGCTCGAATCCCGCGATTGCCGCCTTCCGCATCAGCCGACCGGCCTTCGCCTCGGGCACGGAGAGTGGACCGTAGCCGACGTCGCGCAGCGCTGCGCGCAGCAGCCGGCTTCCCTGCCGCGGCCCTGCCTCCAGTTCGGCCGCGAGCTCTGCGACGTCGCACATCCGCCGCTGCACCGCCTCGGCGACGACGGCCGGTACCCGGTCCAGCCGGCGCAGCTGCAGCGCTTGGTCCGCGACGGCCCGCGCTACCGGCGCGAGCGGCAGATCGCTCCGCGAGAGCGGCCGTGGCAGCCGGGCCGTTCGCCGCACGCGGATACGTCCCCAGCTCTCGACCCTGGAGTCAGACCGGACGAGTACGAGCTCGGCGCTCGGCGGGCGAACGGCTCGAAAGCCCAAGGCGAACAGAGCCGCATCGGCTCCCGCCATGCAGCGCGGCCGCGTGCAGCCGACACCGACGGCGCCAGGCGCCACCATCCGCGCGCGCAGTCGGTAGGTGATCGCATACACGCCGAAGTCGCGCAGCGCGGCGGCACGGCTGACGACCCGGGGCGTGTCGTCCGGCAGCGGCAGGACTTCGTCCAGCCACGCGGCCAGTTCGGCGTCGGCGTTCATTGGAGCAGTACATTCCGCGGCCGCGTCGCTTCGGAAGGCATCCGAAAGATCTGTGGACGGCCGCTACCGTCATCCACAGTCAAGCAGACTGGCTAAGCTGGCGCCGCCGAGCTAGCAGAGGAGTTGCCGTGGCCCGCGTGGTCGTCGACGTCGTGCTCAAGCCTGAGATCCTGGATCCGCAGGGTCAGGCCATTCTCGGCGCGCTCGGCCGGCTGGGCATCGACGGCGTCAAGTCGGTGCGCCAGGGCAAGCATTTCGAGCTCGACGTCGACGACGGCGTCGACGACGAGGCGATCACCAAGCTGGCCGACACGCTGCTGGCCAATCCGGTCATCGAGGACTTCACCATCCGTCGCTGACCCGGGTACGGCCCGCCGCCGCGCAAGTTGCGGTTCCTCGCCGGTAACCTTGCACCGTGCCCACCCGCGTCGGAGTCGTGACCTTCCCGGGCAGCCTCGATGATCGGGACGCGGCGCGCGCGGTGCGCATCACCGGCGGCGAGGCAGTGTCGCTGTGGCACGCCGATCCGTCTCTGCATGACGTCGACGCGGTGATCCTGCCGGGCGGGTTCTCCTACGGCGACTACCTGCGCGCCGGCGCGATCGCCCGGTTCGCACCGGTCATGGAATCGATCATCGAGAGCGCTCGCGACGGCATGCCGGTGCTCGGCATCTGCAACGGGTTCCAGGTGCTGTGCGAGTCGCACCTGCTGCCGGGTGCGCTGGTCCGCAACGACCACCGCAAGTTCGTCTGCCGCGACCAGCACCTGCTCGTCGAGAACGCCGGCACCACCTGGACCAATCAGTACCGCGAGGGCCAGGAGATCACCATCCCGATCAAGAACGGTGAGGGCGGCTACGTTGCCGACCGCGATGTCCTGGACGAGCTCGAAGCGAACGGCCGGGTCGTCGTGCGCTACCTCGGCGGCAACCCGAACGGTAGCCAGCGAGAGATCGCGGGCATCGCCAACGAGGCGGGCAATGTCGTCGGGCTGATGCCGCATCCCGAGCACGCGGTCGAGGCGCTCACCGGCCCGGGCACGGACGGCATCGGCTTCTTCACCTCGCTACTGGGCGTACCTGCATGACGGTCGACACGGTCAAGGCGGCGCGCAAGTCGTCCAAGCTGGAACAGCCCTATGCCGAGCTGGGCCTCAAGGACGACGAGTACAAGCGCATCCGCGACATCCTCGGCCGCCGCCCGACCAGCGCCGAGCTGACGATGTACTCGGTCATGTGGAGCGAGCACTGCTCGTACAAGTCGTCCAAGGTCCACCTGCGACGGTTCTCCGAGAGGGCGCCGAAGACTGATGCCCTGCTCGTCGGCATCGGCGAGAACGCCGGCGTCGTCGACGCGGGCGACGGCTGGGCGGTCACGTTCAAGATCGAGTCGCACAATCACCCGTCCTATGTGGAGCCGTACCAGGGCGCGGCCACCGGCGTCGGCGGGATCGTCCGCGACATCCTGACGATGGGCGCGCGCCCGGTCGCGGTCATGGACTCGCTCCGGTTCGGACGCGCCGACGCCCCCGACACAGCGCGCCTGCTGCCCGGCGTCGTGGCCGGCGTCGGCGGTTACGGCAACTGCCTCGGCCTGCCGAACATCGGCGGTGAGACGTCCTTCGACGAGTCCTACACGGGCAACCCGCTCGTCAACGCGCTGTGCGTCGGCGTGATGCGCGCGGACGGGATCAAGCTCGCATCTGCGAAGGGCAAGGGCAACAAGGTCATCCTGTTCGGCGCGAAGACCGGCCGCGACGGCATCGGCGGCGTCTCCGTGCTCGCCAGCGCGACGTTCACCGAATCCGACGCGAAGCGGCCGTCGGTTCAGGTGGGCGACCCGTTCGCCGAGAAGGTGCTCATCGAGTGCTGTCTGGAGATCTTCGCGGCCGATCTGGTCACCGGCATCCAGGATCTCGGCGGCGCCGGGCTGTCGTGCGCGACGACCGAGCTCGCCAGCGCGGGCGACGGCGGCATGCGCGTCGACCTCGACCTGGTCCCGCTGCGCGAAGCCTCGATGGCGCCGGAAGAAATCCTCGCGTCCGAGTCGCAGGAGCGCATGTGCGCGATCGTCGACCCTGAACGCGTCGACGAATTCCTGGCCGTCTGCCGCAAGTGGGACGTCCTCGCCACCGTCATCGGCGAGGTCACTGATACGGGCCGGCTGCAGGTCTTCTGGCACGGCGAACGCATCGTCGACGTACCCCCACGTACGGTCGCGCACGACGGTCCGGTGTACGAACGTCCGATCGAAAAGCCTGCCGACCAGGACGCCCTGGTCGAGAACGACGGCAAGGACTTGTCCCGTCCGAAGAGCGGCGACGAGCTTCGGGCGGCGCTACTGGAGATCGTCGCGTCCCCGAACGTCGCCGACAAGTCCTGGGTCACCGACCAGTACGACCGCTACGTGCTGGGCAACACGGTGCTGGCTCAACCCGCGGACGCCGGCATGATCCGCCTCAACGAGTCGACGAACCGCGGCATCGCCATGGCAACGGACGGCAACGGCCGATACACCCGGCTCGATCCATACGCTGGCGCACGGTTGGCGCTGGCCGAGGCGTATCGGAACGTCGCCGCAACCGGCGCGCGCCCGCTCGCCGTCACGAACTGCCTCAACTTCGGTTCGCCGGAAGACCCAGGCGTCATGTGGCAGTTCAGCGAGGCAGTGCGTGGGCTCGCCGACGGATGCCAGCAGCTCGGCATCCCGGTAACCGGCGGCAACGTCAGCTTCTACAACCAGACCGGCCAGACGGCGATCCTGCCCACGCCGGTCATCGGCGTGCTGGGCATCATCGACGACGTCACGCGGCACACTCCGCATGCGTTCCACACCGACGGCGCGCAGATCTACCTGCTGGGGGACACCCTTGACGAGTTCGGCGGATCGGAGTGGATGTCGGTCGCGCACGGCTTCCTCGGCGGCAAGCCGCCGGCCGTCGACCTGGAACGCGAACGATTGCTGGCCGACGTCCTGATCGACTCCGCGCGCGCCGGGCTGGTCGACTCGGCGCACGATCTGGCCGAGGCCGGCCTGGCCGCCGCGCTGGTCGAGGCCTGCCTGCACCGCAACGTCGGCGCGCGCGTCGTCGTGCCCGAGGGCGTCGACCCGTTCGTCTTCCTGTTCGCCGAGTCGGCCGGGCGGGCGATCGTCACGGTCCCGCGCGGCGACGAGGGCCGGTTCACCGACATGTGCGCCGACCGCGGACTGCCGTTCGCGCGGATCGGCGTGGTCGACGTGCTGAGCACGGACCTCGAGGTGCAGGAGCAGTTCACCGTCTCGCTGGCCGACCTGCGTTCGGCGTGGTCCGAGCCGTTGCCGGCGCTGTTTGGCTGATGCGACTCGGTACTTTCCGGGCATTAGGATGCCCACCACATTGCGTCCAATTGACTGCCTGTTGGGATAGCTCGTGAGCGAGCCGCCGTACGACGAGGACTGGCCGACGCAGCCCGGCCTGGGCAAGCCGCCACAGCAGCGGGCGCCGGGCAGGCACAGCCAGCCCGACTGGATCCAGCCCGAGCGCAGCCACGCGCTGAGTCAGGCAGGCGCCAGCCGGCAACAGGCGAGCCAGCCGGGAAGGCACAGCCAGCCGCTTCTGTCCGACGAGACGCAGCCCCTGCCGCTCTACCGGCAGTCACCCGTCGCCGAGCAGTGGGCTGCCCCGCCGGTACAACCGCCACGATTCGAGCTGCCGCCGCCGCAGTTCGCACCCGGTGGGCTGTGGGGGCCGCCGCCCGGCCCGCCCGCGTCTCAACCGTCTCAGCCGTCTCAGCCGGCTCAACGGAATACGAACCGGGCCACGGTGGTCGCGCTGGCGATCCTCGGCGTCCTCATGGTGGGTGGCGTGACGATCGGTCTCGTCGTGTCGAGCGGTGGCACGAAGAAGCACGGTTCGCACCAGCTCGCGCCGCCCTCGAACGGCCCCGGCGGAGCGAGCACGCACGACTTCCCCAGCGCCGAGCCGAGCGGCCTGCGTACCGACTTCGCGTCCGGCACCGGCGTGGTGACCGCCGAGCAGGCGCAGATCGCGCAGAACGCCGAGGACGTGCTGCACGCCATCGCCACGGACGACGCCGCGAAGTTCTGCCCGCTGATCGATCCGGTCGATCTGCAGAAGCTGCTCCAAGAGAAGTCGCTGGCGAGCTGCAACGAGATCAAGTTGAAGTCGACGGCGGACAGCCCGCTCTATCAGTCATTCGCCGTCGAGAACCCGGCTGCGATCACCGTCAACGGCGACACTGCGCACATTCCCGCTGTGGCGATCGTGCCGACGTCGTTCGGCGCGGTGGACATGCGCAAGGACACCGACGGCAACTGGAAGTTCCGCTTCTACTCGACCTGACAGATGAATCCTCGGATGGAGCCGTTAGCGGCCCTGGCAGGCGCGATGCGCGACCAGGTCGCGGCCATCACCGGCTGGCTCGACGGAGTGCCCGACGCGCAGTTCGCGCTGCCGTCGATCCTGCCCGGATGGGACGTCCGCACGCTGGTCGGTCACATACATATGGTGGTCGAGGGCGCGACGGAGCGGCTCGGCACTCGCGCCGAGGCGTCGGCGACGCCTGTCGCGGAGTACGTCAAGCGGTACCGCCGCGCCGCCGACGACATCGCGCGCCGCACGCTCGACGCGACCGGCGAGAGCTCGCCCGCCGAGTTGCGCGCCGCGCTGCGAGGCGCCACCGACCCGGTCGACGCCGTGGCCGGGCTCGCAGCCTCGACGGTGCTGCTCGGGCCGCGCGGGCCGATCCGCGCCGACGACTGGCTGGCGACCCGGGTGGTCGACCTGGTCGTGCACGCCGACGACCTGTCGCGCTCGCTGCCGTCCGCGCCGCCGGTTCCGCTCGTGCGGGCGGCGCTTGCGGTTACGACGCGCACGCTCGCCGAGATCATGGCGGCGCAGGCGCCCGGGCGCTCGGTGGAGCTGCGCATACCGCCGTTCGTCGCCGTGCAGGCGATCGCCGGGCCACGCCACACGCGCGGTACGCCGCCGAGCGTCGTCGAGACCGATCCGCTCACCTGGATCCGGCTGGCCACGGGCCGGGTCGCATGGGCCGATGCAGCGGTGAGTGCGAGTGGTCAGCGCGCCGACCTGAGCGCGTACCTGCCGCTGATGTCCTGATCGTAGGGGGCAACCTCGTGGCGGCGGGTGGTCCTGGCAGGACAGAACGCTGATGGCAGGTAAGCTCAGGATGTGGCGCGCGGCGATGGCAGGCTCACCCACGATCTCCTCCCCGACGACAAACGACCGCAGGATGCGTGCGGCGTATTCGGCGTGTGGGCAACCGGCGAGGAGGTGGCCAAGCTCGCCTACTTCGCTTTGTACGCGTTGCAGCACCGTGGCCAGGAGGCCGCCGGCATCGCCGTCAGCGACGGCGCGTCCGTCCTGGTCTACAAGGATCTCGGCCTGGTCTCCCAGGTGTTCGACGAGGCCACGCTGAACACCCTGCAGGGCCACATCGCGGTCGGCCACACGCGTTACTCGACGACCGGCTCGACGACCTGGGAGAACGCCCAGCCGTCGTTCCGTACCACCAGCGCCGGCACCGGCCTGGCCCTCGGGCACAACGGCAACCTGGTCAACACCGCGGATCTCGCGGCAGCGGCTGCGGGACTCACCGGCGGGCTCGGGTCGACCAGCGACTCCGATCTGATCACTGCGCTGCTGGCAGCGCGGCCGGACGTGTCGGTCGAGCAGGCTGCCCTCGAGGTGCTGCCCACGTTGCGCGGTGCGTTCTCGCTGGTCTTCATGGACGAGCACACGCTCTATGCCGCCCGCGACGCCCAGGGCGTCCGGCCGCTGGTGCTCGGCCGGCTCGACCGCGGTTGGGTCGTCACGTCCGAGACAGCAGCGCTCGACATCGTCGGTGCGTCGTTCGTCCGCGAGATCGAGCCGGGCGAGGTCATCGCCATCGACGAGGACGGTCTGCGCTCGGCGCACTTCGCCGTCGCTGAGCCGAAGGGCTGCCTGTTCGAGTTCGTCTACCTGGCGCGTCCCGACACGACGATCTCCGGACGCAGCGTGCACTCCACCCGGGTCGCGGTCGGACGCCGGCTGGCCCGTGAGCATCCCGTCGAGGCCGACCTGGTCATCCCGACGCCCGAGTCCGGCACGCCCGGCGCGATCGGCTACGCCGAGGAATCCGGCATCCCATACGGGGTCGGCCTGGTCAAGAACGCCTATGTCGGACGCACGTTCATCCAGCCGTCGCAGACGATCCGGCAGCTCGGCATCCGGCTCAAGCTCAACCCGCTGCGGGACGTCATCCGAGGCAAGCGGCTGATCGTGGTCGACGACTCGATCGTGCGCGGCAACACCCAGCGCGCGCTCGTCCGGATGCTGCGCGAGGCCGGTGCGCTCGAGGTGCACGTCCGGATCACTTCGCCTCCGGTGAAGTGGCCGTGCTTCTACGGCATCGACTTCGCCTCGCGCGCCGAGCTGATCGCGAACGGCCTCGACGTCGACGGCGTCCGCGCCTCGCTCGGTGCCGACTCGCTGGGCTATGTCTCGCTGGACGGCCTGATCGCCGCCACCGACCAGCCCCGGACGCGGCTGTGCCGGGCCTGCTTCGACGGCCAGTACCCGATCCCGATACCCGACCTCGTCGGCAAGCACGTGCTCGAAGGCATCGAGCGGTCGGTGAACGGTACGCCGCTCGACGTGGCGGCCGAAGCCGAAGGCGCGCTCAGCCGCCCTTAGCGCGGCCCTTCGATCCGCGGCGCACCACGTCCTTCGGCGTCGCCAGCAACTCGGGCCGGTCGACGACCAACAGCATCTTGCGCAGTAGCGCCGACAGTTGCCGCTGCTCGTCGTGGTCGAGCGCGGACAGGATCCGCGCTTCCTCCGCTCCCTGCTCGCTGCCGGCCGCGCGCCAGATGCGACGGCCGGCGGCCGTCAGCTCGACGATCACCTTGCGCCGGTCGTCCGGTGACGGGCGCCGGCGGACGAAGCCGCGCCGCTCCAGCGTGTCGAGCCGTCCGGTGATCGCGGCCGGCGACATGTGCAGCCAGGCGGCGATCTCGGTCGGCGTGGCCAGGTGGTCAGGACCGCACCCGCCGAGCATGTGCAGCGTGTCGTACTCGTGGTCCTCGAGCTCGCGCGCGGCGATCGTGGCGTGCCGCTGCTGCTTGAGGTGCTTGAGCAGCAAGTGCATCCGGGTCGTGATGCCCTCGACGAGCGGATCGAGGTCGGGGATCTCTGTGATCCAGTGCTCGATGTGGCGGTCGACCGAGTCCTGCTGCATCAAGCCAGTGTGCCAGATCCTTCGCCGCGAGACTTTTCGTTGACGTACCTTTCGGTACCGAAGTAATCTCTCGGGCATGACGCACCCGCTCAGGCTTCGCAACTTCCGGCTGCTCTTCGTCGGCCGGGTGGTCGACGAGCTCGGCGACTCCGTGACCCCAGCCGCGCTGACCCTGGCGATCGTGCAGGCCACTGGCTCGGCGGGTGCGCTCGCGGTCGTGCTCGCCAGCACGATGCTGCCACGGCTGGCCCTGCTACCGCTCGGCGGCGTGATCGTCGACCGGCTGCAACCGCGACGGGTCGCGCTGGTCGCCGACGTCGTGCGCGGCGCCGTCCAGCTGTTCATCGGCCTCGAACTGCTCGCCGGGCACATCCAGCTGGCGCATATCGCCGCCGCGGCGGCAATCGGCGGCGCGGCCTCGGCGTTCGGCCTGCCCGCCACCACACCGCTCGTCGCCGGGACGGTCGAGGGCGACGCGCGCCAGCAAGCGAACTCACTGATGGGAATTGCCGCCAGCGCCACCCGGCTGACCGGTCCCGCGCTCGCCGGAGTGCTCATCTTCACCGCAGGCGCCGGCTGGGCGTTCCTCCTGGACGCGGCCACGTTCGCGTTCAGCGCGGTCACCCTGATGCTCGTCCACGTACGGCACGTCGAGGTCCCGCGGCAGTCCATGCGCCGCGACCTTGTCGCCGGTTGGGACGAGGTCCGCGCGCGCACCTGGTACTGGACCACCCTGATCGGGCACGGCACATGGAACTTCGCCGCCGGTGTGCTGATGACGCTCGGGCCGGTCATTGCCGTCACGCAACTCGGCGGCCGGGGCGTCTGGCTCGCGGCGCTACAGGCTTCGGCGATCGGCTACCTGATCGGGTCGATCGTCGCCGGACGGACCCGGGTCAGCCGGGCGGTCATGGTGGGCAACCTGGCTCTGCTGACATACGCGGCGCCGCTGTTGCTGTTCGCGTTCGCCGCACCCGCGTGGATCGTGGTCGGCGCCTACGGGATCGCGATCGGATGTCTCGGGTTCATGAACCCGGTCTGGGAGACGGTCGTGCAGCAGCAGATTCCGGAGCATGTGCTGGCTCGCGTCACCGCCTACGACTGGCTCGCCTCGCTCGGCGCGATGCCGTTGGGCTACGCGCTCGGGCCGATCATCGCCAGTGCCGTCGGCCCGACCTGGCCACTCGCCGGCGCCGCCGTTCTGGTCGTGATCGCGATGGGGATGCCGGCGCTCGTGCCCGACGTCCGCAACGTGCGACTGCTCCGAGGGTCGGAGCCTGACGCGGACGCGACGCGCGCCGCCGAGGCGGTCCCCGCCTGATTCTCGGTACCGTACGGGCGTGACGTCCGAGGCCTCCTATCGTGTCGCCGGGGTCGACATCGCGGCCGGGGAGCGCGCGGTCGAGCTGATGAAGGCGTCGGTGAAGCGCGCCGGACGGCCCGAGGTCCTGGGCGGTCTCGGCGGGTTCGCCGGGCTGTTCCAACTCGACCTGACGAAGTACCCGCAGCCGGTGCTGGCGAGCTCGACGGACGGCGTCGGCACGAAGCTCGCGATCGCGCAGGCCGTCGACCGGCACGACACGGTGGGCATCGACCTCGTCGCGATGGTCGTCGACGATCTCGTCGTGGTCGGCGCCGAGCCGCTGTTCCTCACCGACTACATCGCGACGGGACGCGTGGTGCCCGAGCGGATCGCGGCGATCGTGAGCGGTATCGCCGAGGGCTGCGTCCTGGCCGGCTGCGCCCTCGTCGGCGGCGAGACGGCCGAGCATCCTGGCGTCATGCGGCCGGACGAGTACGACATCTCCGGGGCAGCCGTGGGCGTCGTCAACGCCGATTCGGTACTCGGCCCGGAGCGCGTCCGGCCGGGCGACGTGCTCGTCGCGCTCGGCTCGTCCGGGCTGCACTCCAACGGCTACTCGCTGGTGCGGCGGGTGCTCGCCGATACCCCGCTGGACGGCACCCCGGACGTCCTCGGCGGGCGAACCCTCGTCGACGAGCTGCTCGAACCGACTCGGATCTACGCGCTGGACTGCCTGGCGCTGATCGCCGCCTGCGAGGTGCACGCCTTCGCGCACATCACCGGCGGCGGGCTGGCCGCCAACCTTGCGCGGGTGCTGCCGACGGGCATCGATGCCCTGGTCGACCGATCGACGTGGTCGCCTGCGCCGATCTTCGGGCTGATCGCCGCCGCCGGCCCGGTCAGCGGCGCCGAGATGGAGCACGCCTTCAACCTGGGCGTCGGGATGGTGGCCGTGGTCGCGGCGTCCGACGAGGAGGCCGCACTGCGGCTGATACGCGAGCGAGGCGTGCCGGCGTGGCGGCTCGGCGACGTGCGTGCCGGAAGCGGATCGGTCAGGTTGACCGGGGAGTACGCAGGGACCTACGGGGCATAGCGCTCAGCGGCTGGCGCGCGCCCAGTCGTCCTCGTCGTCTTCGTATTCGCCTTCGTCGCGAGAGTCGGCTGGGCTCGTCGACAACTCGCGCTGCAACGCGTCGAGGTCGGTGTTTTGAGAGCTGTACTTGAGCTCCCGCGCCACTCGTTGCTGCTTGGCCTTCGCACGGCCGCGCCCCATGGCTCGACCCCCTCGCTCACACGGTCGTCCGGGCAGCGGCTGCGGCATGCCCCGGGAAAGTTGTCATCTCGTACAGCGAGCGTACCTCGCGTTGAACGGCCCGCGCACCTTGCGAGTAGCACGACACCGTGTCGTCAGTCATGGCCCACACGAGCTTGATCAACTCGGGTGGAGGAGCGTCCCAGCGCACTTCGAGCGGAGATGATCAAGAACGGCACAGGTGGCCAGCAGTCGGCACATTGTGGCGGCCGCAGGGCGAAGCCCTGAACAAGGCCTTATCGGCAGCGTGAACCCGTACTGGACCCGTTGGCACAGAGTGGACATGAAAGAAAGTTTCCGTAGGAACTTTTCCCTGGCGTGTGCATACTGGTCACGTGACGCCGAACAGGACCGGCGTTACATAGTGCCCAGAAGGGGGGCCATACGATGACGACTCCTCGTCACCGTCCGGAATCGGAGCCACTGCTCACCCCGTCCGAGGTTGCGACGCTCTTCCGCGTCGACCCGAAGACGGTTACACGGTGGGCAAAGGCTGGCAAGCTGACCTCGATTCGCACGCTCGGCGGACACCGCCGGTACCGCGAGTCCGAGGTTCGCTCGCTGCTCGAAGGCAACACGAACACCACCGTGGACGCCTAAGACAGCCGAATCCAAGACATCAGCGCCGTGTCGGGGGCCCGCTTAGCGGGCTCGTTGACACGGCGCTGATCTATGTCCGGCTGGGTTTGCGCTCGTCGCCCGAACCGAGGATGCTTGTACCAAGCAACTAATTGAGAGCATCCAGGGAGCGTGGCCGTGCCGGCCGAGCAGGCTGTCCAAGCACCACCGACCGATCAGGTCACCGACGACATCGCCGCCTTCAGTGCCGAGTTCATCCGGTTGATGCGCGCGCGGCAGCGCGCTCTGGCCGCCGCCAAGGACAACGTCAGGTGGGCGGCGAGCGTGATCATTTCCTGCGTCGCGAACGACGGCCCGCTCCGGGCCAGTGCGCTCGCCGAGAACGTGCAGTCCGACCCGTCCACGATCAGCCGCCAGGTCGCCGCTCTCGTCCGCGAGGGCCTGCTCGAACGGCGCGCCGATCCGATCGACGGCCGGGCCAGCCTGCTCGTCACCACGCCGAGGGGCGACGCCGCCCACCGCGAGCAAATTGGGATGCGCACCAAGCATTTCGCGCGGATGCTCGCCGATTGGGACGAGCGTGACGTACGCCAGTTCACCGCGCTACTGCGTCGCTTCACAGACGACTTCGAGCGCTACGGACCGCAGTTCCACCCGGGTAAGGACCAGACGAACGCAGAGGAGAGCTGATGTCCGCCACGACAGCGGATCAGTCCACCCGCGAGGGTGCGCTGACCCACCGTCAGGTTCTGACCATCCTTACCGGGTTGCTGCTCGGCATGTTTCTCGCGGCGCTCGACCAGACCATCGTCGCGACGGCGATCCGGCGCATCGGCGACGATCTCAACGGGCTGAGCGTCCAGGCGTGGGTGACGACGGCGTTCCTGATCACCTCGACAATCACGACACCGCTCTACGGCAAGCTGTCAGACATCTACGGTCGCAAGCCGCTGTTCCTCATCGCGATCGCGGTGTTCATCCTCGGCTCGGCGCTGTGCGGGCTGTCGTCGTCGATGTACATGCTCGCCGCGTTCCGCGCATTCCAGGGGCTCGGCGCGGGCGGGCTGTTCTCCCTCGCGCTCGCGATCCTCGCCGACATCGTCTCGCCGCAGGACCGGCCCCGATACATGGGTTACTTCATGGCCGTGTTCGCGACATCCAGCGTGCTCGGCCCGGTCGTCGGCGGGTTCCTGTCCGGGCAGAACTCGATCTTCGGCGTCAGCGGCTGGCGCTGGATCTTCTACGTGAACGTGCCGATCGGGCTGGTGGCGCTCGTGGTCGTGAACCGGGTCCTGCGCGTCCCGCATGAGCGGCGCGACCACGGCATCGACTGGCAAGGGGCCTCGGCGCTGGTCGTCGGCCTGGTGCCGCTGCTGATCATCGCCGAGCAGGGCCGTACCTGGGGCTGGGCCTCGGGCGGCGCGTGGCTGTGCTACGTCGTCGGCCTGGCCGGGCTCGTGGGATTCGTGGTGGTCGAGGGGCGGATGGGCGATGAGGCGCTGATCCCGTTGCGACTGTTCCGCTCCGGACCGTTCTCGATCGGAGCGTCGCAGTCGTTCATCATCGGCATCGGCATGTTCGGCGGCATCGCGTCCATCCCGCTGTACCTGCAGATCGTGAAGGGTGCCTCGCCCACGAAGGCCGGCCTGCTGATCCTGCCGCTCGTGCTCGGCATCATGTCGGCGTCGATGATCTCCGGCCAGATCACGTCGCGCACCGGCAAGTACAAGAAGTTTCCGATCGCCGGCAGCGCAGCCCTCGTCGTCGCGATGTTCCTGCTGACCACGATCGGCGCCGACACACCGCTGTGGCGTACCGACATTTACATGGCGCTGTTCGGCATCGGCTTGGGCATGAACATGCAGACCATCCAGCTCGCCATGCAGAACGCGGTGCCGCCGCGCGACATCGGGGTGGCGAGCTCGTCCGGCATCTTCTTCCGCCAGGTCGGCGGCACGCTGGGCACGGCGGTCTTCTTGTCGATCCTGTTCTCCGCTGCCCCGCACAAGATCGCCTCGCAGTACGCGTCCGCGCGGCCGACGGCCGCGTTCCAGGCGGCCGCGCGGGCGCATCCGGACCAGATCAAGGCGATCGAGAGCGGTAGCGGCAGCCTCAACGACACGTCATTCGTCCAGCGGCTCGACCATGTGCTGGCACATCCGTTCCAGGTCGGGTTCTCGCAGGCGATGGATCTGGTCTTCCTCGTCGGTGGCTTGGTGCTGATCATCGCGTTCGTGCTGGCCCTGTTCCTCAAGGAGGTGCCGTTGCGTCGCGTGTCGGGCATGGAAGCCGCTCGTGCCGAGGCGGCCGCCGGCGGGCCCGATCCCGGCGGCGCGACGCACGAGGTCGTCGCGCCGGACGCCGAGGTCCAGCGCGAGCGCTAGCGCCGCTCTTGATCATGTCGCGGTGCCTGCGCCAGCGGCCGCGTCCGCGCGGTCAAACCCGACATGATCACGGGGATCAGCTGGCAGACGAGCGCGTCCAGGTTCGTGAGATGGTTGCGTGCGCACTCTTTTCCGGATCGGTGTCCGGGCGTACCGTCGCTTCATGGCAGCGACCCCTGACACGGTTCACTGGCGGGGCGTCAATCACCTCGCTCTCATCACCCCGGACATGGACGCAACGGTGCGCTTCTGGCACGGCGTCCTGGATGCGCGGCTGGTCGCCACGATCGGCACGCCGTCGTTCAAGCACTACTTCTTCGACATCGGCCAGGGCAACACGGTGGCGTTCTTCGAGTACTCCGACCAGGAGCTCGAGTGCTACGCCAAGCCCGCGGGCGTGCCATACGCGAAGGCCTCGCAGTTCGACCACCTGTCGCTGAACCTGCCCGACGAGGAAGCCCTGCTGCGGCTGCGCGACCGGCTCAAGAGCCACGGCTGCGAGGTCACCGACGTCGTCGACCACGGCTTCATCCGGTCGATCTACTTCAGCGACCCGAGCGGGATGGCGCTCGAGGCGTCCTGGTGGACGTTGGACGCCACCGGCCGGGCGGCCGACTTCGCCGACGATCGCCTGTTCGCCGACGACGAGCCGGTGCCCGCCGTCGTCGAGCTGCGCGAGTCCGGGGCGCTCGACCACACGGTGCCCACCAAGCTGGTCGACGGGATCATCGAGGACATCTACCGCACGAACGCCTGAGCCGCCGGTGTACCGCACGATTCCGCGCCTGCTCGCCGACGCGGCGGAGCGGGACTCCGAGGGCACGTGGCTGCGAACCGACGACGGCACGCTGAGCTTTGCAGGGGCCGCTGCCGTCGTCGCCCGGGTCGCCGCTCGGCTGCGGGAGCACGGCGTCGGGCACGGCGACCTCGTCGCGCTCACCGCCAGGAATACGCCGCCGTACCTGCTGTGCTGGCTGGCGATCACGTCGCTCGGTGCGATCGCGGTGCCTAGCAACCCGGCGTCCACGGCCGTTGAGTTGGGCGGGTTGCTCGACCAGACGAAGCCGGCCTCGGTCATCACGGACGCTTCGCTGCGCGACCTGGTCGGCGACGTCGCCGTCCTCGACGTGGACGAGCTGGCCGGCGACTGGACGGCACCCGGCTCCGATCTGCTCGACGTGGGCGCGGCCGTCGCGGACGATGTCGCGTGCCTGATCCCGACGTCGGGAACGACCGGGCGGTCCAAGCTGGTCGCGCAGACGCATCGCGCGTACGGCATGGCCGGCGAGGGGTTCCCGTACTGGATGGAGCTGACGGCCGAGGACCGGCTCATGACGTCGCTGCCGCTGTTCCACGTGAACGCCCCGGCGTACTCGGTGCTCGGTTCGCTGGCGTGCGGCGCGGGGTTGATCCTGCTGCCGCGCTTCTCGGCCAGCGGGTTCCTCGACGCCGCGCGCCGCCACGGTGCCACCGAGTTCAACGCGATCGGCGCGATGCTCGAGATCCTGATGCGCCAGCCGGAGCGTCCGGACGACGCCGACACGCCGCTGCGCCTGTGCTACACCGGCCCGTCACCTGAGCGCGAGCGCCACCTGGAGATCGAGCGCCGCTTCGGACTGCGGATCGTCTGCGGGTACGCGATGTCCGAGACCCCGTACGGGCTGATCTGGCCGCACGGGACGCGCCTGTTCGGCACGCTCGGCACGGTGCGCCAGCACCCGACGCTGGGCGTCGTGAACGAGGCCCGCGTCGTGACCGACGACGGGCGGGCCGCCGCCGCGGACGAGCCGGGCGAGCTGCTGCTGCGCAACCCGGCGGTGACGCCCGGCTACTGGGGGATGCCGGACGAGACCGCCGATGCGCTCACCGACGGCTGGCTGCACACCGGCGACCTCGTCACCCGCGACGCCGGCGGTGTGTACACGTTCGTCACGCGCAAGAAGGAGGTGCTGCGCCGCCGCGGCGAGAACCTGTCGCCGCTCGAGGTCGAGGAGGCCATCGACGCGCACCCGTCCGTGCTCGAATGTGCCGTGGTGGGCGTGCCGTCCGAGCTCTCCGAGGAGGAGATCAAGGCGTTCGTCGTCACGTCCGCGCCGGTGGAATTCGACGAGCTCCGGGCGTGGGCGGCCGAGCGCCTTTCCCCGTTCAAGGTGCCCCGCTACTGGCAGCGCGTCGACGCGCTGCCCCGGACGCCGACCCAGCGCGTCGCCAAACACCTGCTGCCGGAAGGGCATCCAGCCGACGAGTACGACGCCGAGACCTAGATCCGGTAGAAGAGGTTGAGGAACCGGTTGGCCAGCGCTGTGTCGCCGCGGACGGTGCCGGTGTTGCAGCGGCCGAACGTGGTCAGCACGAGGCTCGCGGCGTCGAACTCGAGTACCGCCGGCAGGTCGTCGATAGCGCCCGGCGCGTAGGTCATGCCCTCCGGCGAGATGCTGACGCGCATGTCGCCCGCGTTGTGACCGCTCGTCACGCGCACGCCGATCTCGAACGGCGACAAGTCGGCGTCGGCGCGGATCGTCGACTGCCAGATGGCGAACATGAACGGGACGAGCAGGTCGGCCGCATCGCCGGACAGCGCGTGCGCCATGCCGGCACCTTCGCGGATGTCCCACGAGTGCACGGCATAGTCCATCAGCTGGCCGGCCGCGTAGAAGAACGCCGGCACGGGACCCATGTAGGCGTGGGTCACCATGAAGCTGCTCCACTCGTCGGGTCCGATGCCCTCGAGCAGGTTCATCATCTTGTCGAGGTCGCCGTTCATCCGGTCGAGCATCTCCGCCTGCGACAACGGGCGGAACTCGAGCGCCCGTTGGCCGGCGACCTTGTGCATCGACGGCAGCCCGATCGGCGTCTGGGGATCGGCGCCGGCTCGCGCGGTGTCGAAGGCCGCGAAGTAGCCCTCGGTTGTGTCGACGATATGACCGACGACGTCGCCCACCGCCCAGTCCGGACAGGCCGTTCTTCGCGTCCAGGCGTCGGGCGGCGAGGCGACGGCGAGCATGCCGGCCGCTTCGTCGCGGACCACGCGCAGGATGGTGTCCTTGCCTTCGTACGTTGTGGCGTCCCATGCCCCCATGGCAGTTCACTCCTGGAAGTGTCGGGTGCGCGAACCTGCCGGACACGCTCGCCCCGGTGCCGGACCGTCCGCGCTGCGCTGATTGCTGGCGCAACCAACAAGACTCCTCGGTTGCGCCGATGTCAATGGGATGACCCGGCTCGACGACGACGAACTGGCCCATCACGCCGGTGTCCTCGTGGAGGAGCAGGTGGCAGTGGTACATGTACGGCGCGGCCGGATCGGCATAGTCGGCGAATCGCATGATCAGCTGGACCGGTACGGACGGCGGCAGGTACACGGTGTCCATCCAGGCGAGCGGGAGCGCAACCGCCGAGGCCAGGCCCAGCCTCAGCAGTTCGCGGCGCGTCAGCACGTTCACGACAGCGACGCTAAGAACACCGACCGCGGTCCCGAAACACACCGGCGAAGGATCTCGGCGTCCCACCGGAGCGGTACGTCGGGTTCTCCCGTCGGAGGATTGGCGCGGCGGGCGGCGGAACTACCCTCGACGGCGTGACGGCACGAGGCATGGCCAACCAGGTCGGCACGGCTGCTCTCGTGCTCGCGCTGGTGAGCCTGCACTACCCGGTGGACTTCCCGTTCGGCCCGGTGGTCGCTCTCTACACCGTGGCGACGACCTACGGCGCGGATCCGCGTCCTCGACAACGCAGCTTGGCGATGGTGCTGGCGGGTGCGTTCGTGCCGATCGCCGCGGCGGCTCATGTCGCCAGCGGCTATCACCTGCAGGGACTCGCGGCCGGGTTGCCGTTCTGGGCGCTGACGTTCGTCGGCGCGTGGATCGCAGGCGACCGCACGAGGCTGCGCCGGGAGCGGATCGATGCGCTCGAGGAACGGGGCGCCCGGGCTGGGCGTGACGCCGAGCGTGAACGCCGCCTGGCCGCCGCCGAGGAACGCACTCGCATCGCCCGAGAGCTGCACGACTCCGCCGGTCATGCCATCAACGTCATCCTGGTGCAAGCCGGTGCGGCACGGCTGCTGCACGAGCGTGACGCGCAAGGTTCGCAGCGCGCGATCGCCACGATCGAGAATGTCGCCCGCGATACGATCGGCGAGATCGACCAGCTCGTCCGGGCATTGCGCGAGGACGATGATCCGCTGCGACGAGTTGATCCCGCGGCGCTCAAGGAGCTGCTCGAACACCATCGAGCGACCGGCCTGAAGATCTGCGCCGACGTGCGCGGTGGGCACCGCGCGCTGCCACGCAGCGTCGCGTGGGCGGGCTACCGCATCCTGCAGGAAGCGCTGACCAACGCGGCCCGGCACGGAGACGGCACTGCGGACGCGGACATCCGGTTCCAGCCCGAGACGTTCGAGATCACCGTTACCAATCCGACGGCCGGCCCGCCGGTGCGCAGCAGCGGGCACGGCATCGCCGGGATGCGTGAGCGAGCCGGCCTGCTCTGCGGAAAGCTGCGGACCAGTGTTGACAACGGGACCTTCCGGCTGAGCGCCCGGCTCCCGTGCGGCGAGATGACGTCGTGAGCGTCCTGCGCGTCCTGATCGCCGATGACGACGAAATGATGCGCGCCGGGCTACGCACCGCACTGTCCAGCGACGACACGATCGACGTGGTAGCCGAAGCCGCCGACGGCCGGGAGGCGGTCCGGCTGGCTGGTGCCCTGCAGCCTGACGTCGTACTGATGGACGTCCGCATGCCCGGCATGGACGGCATCGCGGCCACCCGCGAGATCGCAGCAGCGCTGCCGCTGTCGCGCGTGCTCATCCTCACGACGTTCGAGGACGACGACTATGTCTTCGGTGCCCTGCGCGCCGGGGCATCGGGCTTCCTGCTCAAACGCACCCGGCCTGAACAGCTCATCGCCGCCGTCCACACGATCGCTGCCGGAGAATCGCTGCTCTCGCCGTCGGTGACTCGCACAGTGATCAGGCAGATGGCCCGCAGCCCGCAACCCGACGTTGCCGCCAACCGCCGGCTGCGCGAGCTCACGCCGCGAGAGCGAGAAGTGCTCCGGCTCGTCGCCCGCGGCCTGTCCAACGCCGAGATCGCCGCCAAGCTCGTGGTCGAGGGGTCCACGGTCAAGACACATATGAAGCGGATCCTGGCAAAGCTGGAACTACGGGACCGCGTGCAGGCCGTCATCCTCGGTTACGAAACCGGCCTAGTCGGGCGTGATCGCCCGGGCGATCTGCTCAACTGACCGTTCACGCGGTCGATCTTCTCCACAAGGCGGGCTCGTCTCCGAGCGCCCTCAGGAGGACGCTATGCGGCGAGCAAGAGCGACGACCGTTCGTGTTGTCGCGGCTTTGGTGACGGTGCTGCTCGTGCTAATCGGCCTACCGGCCGTCAGCGCCTGGGCCGGAGCGCCCAGCACTTCGTCCACGCGATGCGGCGACGAGGGGACGCCGACCGTCATCGCGCTCCAGGACAGCCACTTCTACATCGACACCGCGAGCACCGCGACGCTCTACTCCGGGTACGCGGGCTACACGATCCGGGCGGGCGCGTCGGCCCGAAGCCACCTTTGGCTCGGGTACAGCGGCTTCACCGGCGACGTGCTGACCCTGGCCGCGTCGCAGCCCTCGTCCACGCCGTTGCCGGACCTGCCCAGCGGCGGTGCCACCACGCAGTACGCGCTGCTGACCGCTACGGCTCCGACGACGACGCCGCAGACGCACACCGTCACCGTGTACGACGGCCCGCCCGGCAGCGGGACGGCTTTGTGCAGCCGGACGTTCACCTACGCCGACGTCGTCGACACGATCAAGGCACTGGCCAACAAGGTGACCTCGGTGACCGCCGCGCTGTCGCCCGCATTCGGGACCATCGGCGACGCCGTCACGCTGACCGTCACCGGCAACACCGGCACGCTCGGCGCCGGCCCCGGCAACGATCCCGGCGTCCTCGACTACACGCCGAACGCGCTGGCCGACTTCCCCGCGAACGCCTGGAGGTTGGAGCGTACGGAGCTGACGATCTCGCCGGACGGCGATGCGCCGCCGGTGACCTACGTCGACCGGCTGTTCCTCACCGGCGCCAGCGGACCGGCTCGCGAGTACACCGCCCACTACGTCTTCCGGGCGATCGGCCCGAGCAGCGCGGCCGCGCAGATCAAGCCGATCCAGTACATCGCGAGCGGCACTCAGGTGAAACACACCGACCAGGGCGGTGCCGCGCTCTACTCGCTACCCGCCGTGTCGAGCGAGGCCAACATCTCGGTGACCAAGGCGCTGACCTCGCCGACGTCCGGAATCCTGGCCAGCGGTGGCGGCACGGCGAGCTACGCGGTCACTCTCGCCAATGGCGGCACCACGGCCGGGACGGTCGACTGGGTGTCGGACGTCATGCCGGACGACTCGTCCTACGTGGCCGGCAGCCTGAAGATCGACGGCCGCAGCGTGGCCGATCCGGTGATCAGCGGGCAGACGCTGGTCGTTCCCGGTCCGTTGCGGGTGCCGGCGCTCGGCACGTCCACGCTGACCTATTCGCTGCTGCTCGGCGCGACGCCTGGTACGCGGTCCAACTCGGCTGTCGCGCACTTCGGCGAGGTCACCTTCGACACCACCCGGGACGTCACGAGCACGGCGCCGGCGACCGCGGACGTCAACGTCCGCGGGTCGGACTCGCTCGACCTCGCGGCCGACACGGCGACCACCCCGGCCGGTTCGTCGGTTGTCGTGAGCGTCCTCGCCAACGACACGGCGCCCTCCGGGCTGCCACTGCACCTCACCGCGCTCGGGACGCCGAGCACCGGCACCGTCGTGCTGAACGCCGACGACACGGTGACGTACAACCCGGCCACCGGGCGGTCCGGCACGGCGACGTTCACCTATACCGCCTGGGACGGGTACACGTCCGGGACCGCAACCGTGACGATCACGGTGAGCCCGGTCGCGGTGCGCGACACGTACAGCACCGGCAAGAACACGACGCTCAACGCCACCACTGTGCTGACCAACGACTCCTGCACGTCATGCACCGTCAGCACGACGCTGGTCAGCGGCCCGACGGTCACGCCTTCGGCGTCGGCCGGCGTCGTCACGATGGCCAGCAACGGCACGTTCACCTACGTGCCCGCGAGCAACATCACCGGCACGGTCACGTTCACCTATCGCGCGACGGATCCGGCAACCGGCCTGACTGCCGACGGCAATGTGATCATCAACCTCGCCGATCTCGCGCCCGACATCGCGACGACTCCGTACAACACGGCCGTGGTCATCGACGTCCGCGCGAACGACCCCGGCTGCAGCGGCGGCTGCAAGCCGCAGGCCGGCACGGCGCCCACGCGCGGCACCGTCACCTACCCGACGGGCAGCGGCACGACGGTGACCTACACGCCGACGTCGACGCTATGGGGGCTGGACAACTTCACCTATGGCATCACCGGCAGCACCGGCAGCTCCACGACACCGGTCACCGTGCTGGTCGGCCCGCCGGCGGGCACGCTCACCACCACGTACGGCACTGCCGCGACGATCGCGCTGCCGGCGAACGGGTCGTGCAGCGGCTGCACCTACTCGCTCGCGACCGCGCCCGCGCACGGGACGGTGACCGTCAACGCTTCGACCGGCGGCTCCACCTACACGCCGGGCGCCGGATACGCCGGAACCGACAGCTACGCGTACCAGGTCAAGGACCCGGTGTCCGGGCTGCGCCTGAACGGCACCGTCAACGTGACGGTCGGCCCCGACGCCGTGGACGACAGCGCGTCGACGCTGCTGGGCTCGCCGGTGTCCGGTGACGTGTCGACGAACGACTCCTGCCCGGCGACGTGCACCCGCACGCTGCTGACTCAGCCCGCGTCCGGGTCGGTCGTGTTCAACGCGGACGGCACCTGGACGTACACCCCGGGCGCCATCATCGGGATCGCGTCGTTCACCTACCGCGTGGCGAGTTCGATATCCGGCTCGGCCAGCGACGACGCGACGGTACGCATCGACGTCCGGGGCGCCGCCGACGACAGCGCGAGCACGCCGGCCGGTACGCCGGTCACCATCGACGTCCGGGCCAACGACCCGTGCAGCGGATGCACGCTGAGCGGCGGGAGCGCCCCCTCGTCCGGGACGGCCGTGCTGAGCGACGGCGGCATCCGATACACGCCGGCAACCGGGTTCTCCGGCACTGTCACGTTCAGCTACACGCTCACTCAGGGCGAGGCGTCGACGACCGCCGAGGTGACGGTCAGCGTGCTACCCGAGGCAGTCGACGACACGGTGACCGCGCTGCTCGGCACGGACGTGCAGATCCTGCCGCTGGACAATGACCTCTGCGCCAACTGCGCCCTGATCGGCGTCGGCACACCGACGTCCGGCACGGCCAGCAGCGACGGGGACGTGGTCACCTACTCGCCGTCGTCGGTCGGCACGGCCACGTTCAGCTACGCCGCGGAGGACGGATCCGGCAACGCGTTCGTCGGGTTGATCACGGTCCATGTCGTCAGCCCGCCAGCCTTGGTGGACGACGAGGCGTCCACGCCGAGCGGCACACCTGCGGTCGTCGACGTGCTCGGCAACGACGACTGCGTGGCATGCGACGTGTCGATCGCGAGCGATCCGGCGCACGGCACCGTGACCGTCGACGTGTTCGGCCGGACGGTCTACAGCGCGTCGCCCGGCTTCACCGGCGTCGACTCGTTCACCTACACGGCGACGGATCCGGCGACGGGCGCATGGGCGTCGGCGACGGTCACCATCACCGTCACGCCGGTCGCACGGGACGACACCGCCGCTACCGGCCTAGGCACCCCGATCGTCGTCGACGTGCTCGCGAACGACGACTGCACCTCGTGCGAGGTGTTCATCGAGGAGGGCTCCGTCGGCCACGGCGAAGCCGGCGTGGTCTCCGGCGCGATCCGCTTCTACCCGGTGGGCGGCTTCAGCGGCACGGTGACTATCCCCTACACGATCGCCGACCCGATCACGGCGCAGACCGCGTCCGCGGTGCTCACCGTGACGGTCAGCGATGCGCGACCCGACTCGGCGACGACCGCGTACGGCGGCTCGGTCAGCGGCCTGGACGTCCTGGCGAACGACACCTGCGCCGGTTGCAGCGTGACCGCCGTGACTGACGCGTCGACCGGAACCTCGTCGTTCGACGGCGTGGGTGTCAGCTGGGCGCCGACCACGCCGTTCGCCGGTCTGGTGACATTCGGCTACACGGCGTCCGACGGCGAATCGCACACGGTCTCGTCGACGGTCCGGATCCTGGTGACGCCCGACGTCCAGCACGTCGACGTGACGTCCGGCCGCCTCGCGACCGTGAACGTCCTTGCGCCGGACTCGTGCCCGGGCTGTGTCGTCACGCTGCTGACCGCTCCGGAAAACGCCGACATCGACTCGGACGACACCGGCGGTTTCACCTACACGCCCGCGTCGTCCTACAGCGGCCCGGACTCGTTCACATATCGCGTCACCGACCCGGTGTCCGGCGAGCACGTCGACTCGTCGGTGACCGTCACGGTCGGCGACGCCCCGCCGGTCGAGGTTCCTGCCGTGACGATCAGCGGCACGGCGTCCGATCCGGGCGTCCGGCCGATGGCCGGCGACTCGGTCACCTGGACCTGGACCGTCCACAACACCGGTGACGTCACGCTGACCGACGTGTCGGTGACCTCGCCCGACGGCACTGCGGACTGCGAGTCGTTCGGCGACGGGTTGGCGCCCGGCGCGAGCGCGACCTGCACTACGACCCACGTCCTGACCCAGGCGGAGATCGACGCCGGCGAGGTGGACGGCTCGGCCGACGTCTCGGCGGAGAGCACCCTGGGCCCCGCGACGGACTCGGACAGTGTGCCGGTGACACTCGCCCGCGTGCCGGAGCTGTCCGTTTCCGGCGACGCTCTGCTCAGCGGCTCGTCCGACGCTCCCGTCGTCGGCGACTCGGTCGACGTCGCGTACACGGTCACCAACGACGGCAACACCACACTGACCGATATCGCGGTCACGCTGGTCTCCGGCGAGACGATGACGTGCGCGAGCGCGACGGCCGCGCCCGGCGAATCGGTCGCGTGCACCGGCAGCCACGTCGTCACCCAGGACGATCTCGACGCCGGGCACTGGGACAGCGCGGGCACGGCGACGGCTTCGTCTGCTGGTGCCGACGAGCCGCTCTCGGCGGAGGACGACACGACGACGTTGTTGCCGCACACCGACACGGCCACGCCGTCGGACACGGCCACGCCGTCGGACACGGCCACGCCGTCGGACACGGCCACGCCGACAGACACTACGGATACCGAGACGCCGACTCCGACCACCACCACGACGGCGCCCACCCCGCAAACCGGCGCCATCGCGGGCGTCGTGTGGTTCGACCGCAACCAGAACGGCCGGCAGGACAAGGGCGAATGGCTGCTTCCCGGCGTGCGCGTCGAGCTCATCAGCACGTTCGGGATCCCGGCCGGAGTCGGCTCGCGGCACTCGACGTCCTCGCCGGTCAAGCCGCTGACCGCGCACACGGTCACCGGGAAAGCGGGCCAGTACCACTTCAGCCACCTGCCGCCGGGCCATTACCGGGTGACGGCGTCCGTCGATGCCGCGGGCTTCAGCTACACGTCTGACACCGACGGTCATCGCGACTGGATCGTCGCGGTGACGGTCACCTCAGGCGCCACGTCCCAGGCGCGGTTCGCCGGGCTCGGCAAGGGCGCGCTGGCCGGCAACGTGTTCGCCAAGTCCAATGGCGTCCCGATCAGCGACGCCACCGTGCAGTGCCGCTGGGCCGGCTTCGACGACGTGTTGGGCACCGCTGACGACATCGTGATCAACGTCGTGGCGGACGTCGACGGGCAGTTCCATCTGGCGCACGTGCCGTTCGGGCTGTTCTCCTGCGTCGGCAACGATCCGGCGAGTGGCGCCGACTCGGCAGCGGCCGGCCTGTGGGTGCTGTCCATCGTGCCGGCGCATCCCCATCTGCCCGTCGCCACACCGCCGGTGCCGTCAACGCCACCGCCGGCCACGCCCGCGACGACCGACCTCGCCAACACCGGGCCGCCCATCCGGCGGCTGCTGACCCTGGCGATCGGCCTGCTGCTGGCCGGACTCGGAGCGCTACACGGCGGCCGGCGCCGCCGCGTCTAACGCGCCCGGCTAGTGGAGCAGTCGAGCCTTCGCCGCTTGGAACTCGGCAGCCGTGAGCGCGCCGGCGTCGTGCAGCCGGGCCAACCGCTCCAGCTCCTCGACCAGGCTGCCGCTGTGGTGCCCGTTCGGTTCGGTGTGCACGTGCGGAATGCCGTGCCGGGGTGCCGCGCCGGCGTCGAGTTGATCCAGCACCACGTGATAGTCAGCCTGCGGCGCGTCGGCGGTGCCCGCGGCGAGCGGCGCGACCCCATTCTCGTGCCGCGGCGCCGGGAACGGCAGCGGCCCGAGCGCCGGCGGCGGCTCGTCCACGTAGGCGGGCTGCGGCGCCGTCGCACCGCCGCGAGCCGCCTCGTGCTCGGCGCGCAGCACCCGGCGCAGCACCTTGCCGATGATGTTGCGCGGCAGATCCTCGCGGAACTCGAACAGCGCCGGCACCTTGTACGCCACCAGCCGGGCCGTGCAGAAACCGTGCAGCTCGTCCTCGGTGACCTGCTCGCCGGGCTTGAGCACGACGAACGCCTTGACCGTCTCGCCGCGGTAGTAATGCGACACGCCCGCCACCGCGCAGGACTCCACCGCGGGATGCTCGGCCAGCACGTCCTCGATCTCCGACGGGAAGACGCTGAACCCGCTGGCATTGATGATGTCCCGCTTGCGATCGACGATCGTGACGAAGCCCTGCTGGTCCATCACCGCGATGTCGCCGGTGTACAGCCAGCCGTCGTGAAGCATCGACGCGGTCTCGTCCGGCTGGCCCCAGTAGCCCTCGAAGACCTGCGGTCCGCGCACGCACAACTCGCCCGCAATCCCGAACGGGACTTCGCGGGAGGGGTCGGCCAGATCGACGATCCGCACGTCCGTACCGGGCACCGCGACGCCGATCGTGCCCGGCCGGGCGTTCTCGTTCAGCGGGTTCGCCAGCGCCACCGGCGAGCTCTCGGTCAGCCCGTAGCCCTCCACGAGCCGACCGCCCGTGACGCGCTCGAACGCGTCCACCGTCTCCGGAGGCAGTCGCATCGCACCCGACACGCAGGTCCGGATCGACCGCAGATCGTGCTTGCCAGTGCGGCGTGACCGAACGATCTGGTCGTACATCGGCGGGACGCCGGGAAAGACCGTCGGCTTCCACTTGTCGATCGCCTTGAACAGCAGGCCGAGCTCGAACGTCGGCAGCAGCACCAGCGTGCCGGCGACGAGGACGTTCATGGTCAGGCACATCGTCAACCCGTACACGTGGAAGATCGGCAGCACGGCCAACACCGTCTCGCGGCCGCGCTCCATCTTCGGGTCCCAGGACGATGCCTGGTACGCATTCGCGACCAGGTTGCGATGCGTCAGCATCGCGCCCTTCGGCAACCCGGTCGTCCCGCCCGTGTACTGCAACAACGCAAGGTCGCGTTCCGGGTCGATCGCCACTTGCGGCACCGACCCTGTTGCGGCGTCCAGCAGCTCGTCGAATTTCAGGACGTTCGCACCGCTCGGCAAGTCGGCGACGAGCTGCTCGCGCTTCTTGCGCACGCTGTCGAACGGCAGCAGCAACGCCAGCCGCTTGCCCGACGGCAGGTAGTCGGCCAAGGACGTGACGATCACGTGCTGCAGGTCCGTGCCTGGACGCGCCTCGGACAACCGCCGGTAGGCCCCGTCGTAGACGACCGCCACGGTTGCACCGCTGTCGGCCAATTGGTGATGCAACTCCGACGGCGTGTACAGCGGGTTGTGCTGGACGACCACAGCGCCCAGCCGTAGTACCGCGAAGAACGCGATGACGTTCTGCGGGCAGTTCGGCAAGATCAACGCGACTCGATCGCCTTTGCGCACGCCCAGGTCGCGCAAGGCCCCGGCGAAGTGGTCCACCGTGTCGACGAGGGCCCGATAGGTCATCGTCCGGCCCAGGAACGTCAGCGCCTTGCGTCGCGGGAAATCGTTCGCCGCGTCGTAGAGCAGATCGGTCAGCGCGATGTCCGGGACGTGCAGCCGCTCGGAGACCCCCGGTGCATACCAGCGCACCCAGGGCCGCGCCGCATACCCGTCGGACCCGGTCATTTGCCAAATTCAAGCACCGGGGTCGAGCTATCGCGAGCGATAGGCCGGTGCGCTTACGCGGGCTTAGCTTCGTGCAGTACCTCGTGGATGGCGTGCCGGGCGTTGGCCGCCATGACCAGGTTGGTGTGCTCGTAGTACGGCAGGGCGATCAGTGCCTGGGCCAGCGCCCAGCCGCGTCCGCGCGTCCAGGTGGCGTCGTCGACGTCGAGATCGTCTCGGACGATCGCGCGTGCCGTCGCCGGGAGAATGCCCCACACCGGCATCAGGTCACACGCCGGATCGCCGATGCCGGCGGCGGCGAAGTCGATCACGGCGCTCAGTCGGCCGTCCTTGATCAGGAGGTTTCCGGGGACGAGGTCGGCGTGGACCCAGACCGGAGGTAGCGCCCAGTCGGGCGCGCGCACGGCGTCTTCCCATGCGATCGTCGCCGCCGCGGTGTCGATCTTGTCATGCAATTGCGTGATGGCTTGCCGGACGCCGGCGTCCAGCGGCGCAAGGGGTCCGCCGCGATACGCCATTGGCGCGCCCTCGGTGTCGACCTCGCGCAGGGCCCGCACGAAGCGGGTCAGGTCGCGGGCGAGCAGCTCCGGTGCATGGTCGCGTCCCGGGATCGGGTTGTCGCCGTCCAGCCAGTCGAACACCGACCACGGGCACGGGTAGCCCGCACCCGGCGCGCCCGCGCCCAGCAACGTGGGAACGGCGATCGGCAGACGCGGCGCGAGTCGCGGCAGCCACTCTTGCTCGCGATACACGTCGTCGCCGCCCCGCGTCACCCGGGGAAGCCGCACGAGCATGCTGCGTCCCAGCCGGTAGACGACGTTCACGGTGCCCGACGAGGCAACCGGCTCGAGTGGTAGCTCTGCCCACTGCCGGAACTGTTCGCGCAGCAACCTCCGGACCAAGGCGTCGTCGATGTCGAGCTCGTCGGCGTGCAGCTTTGGTGGCATCGGGTGGCGACGCTAACCATGACGACTGCGGCCGTCCATCCGATTTGCCCACTAGCCGATTGGTCCGACAGGTAGCGACTCAGCGATAGCGATCGGGAATGGCGAGGCCTGGACGTTCGTCATCCCAGGCCATCGCGCTGATCTTCCAGCCGGATGGAGTCCGGATGAACTGCGTGGAGATGATTCCCTGCGCCTCGAAGGCGACGCCCTTGATCGTGCCGCGCTTCGCGTAAGTGCTGAAACGGTGACCCACGTTTCCGAAGACCTCGGTGATGTGCGTTAGCTCGACCTCCTCGAAGCTCGTCAGATCGCCCGAGTCGACCTGCTGTTGCCGGGGCAGGATGAACTCATCGACGCTCGAGATCTCCGGAAGAGCGCCGCTGTTCTTGATCAGCCGAGCACCCTCGCTGAACAAGCCGTGCATCGCCGAGAACTCCGGCCGACCTCCTGCCGGAAAGGAGACGGCCATGAAGAAGTTGGCGAGCAGCCCGGCCATCTCCGCCGCGTCGTCGGTCGCATGCAGTGTCGACACTCCGATGCTCCCTGCGAAGTCATGACGGATAGGTGCGCAGGATATCTGGCATGCAGACGCCGGGTCGCGCGGCAGATGACCTCAGACGCGTGAGGCGACGATTTCCAGCTCGACGTCGACGTGACGCGCGACCAGCCCCTTGCCGCCGGTGACACCGAACGCGTACCGGTCGAGCCGCGCGCTGGTGGTGAACCGGACGCCGTCCGAAGTGGACTCCGGCGCGAGGGTCAGGGTGATCCGCTGGTCGGTGCCGTGCACGCGGAGGATGCCGGTGACGGAGTCGGGCGTGACCTCGCGGCTGGTGAACTGGATGTCCGGGTGGCGCGAGGTGTCGAGGTACTTCTTGGAGCGCAGGTCGTTGTCGCGGCGAGTGTTCGCCGTGTCGATGCTGGTCGCGTCCACTGTGGCGGTCACGGTGGAGCGGGTGACGTCGTCGGCGACGGTGATCGTGCCTTCCCGCACGGTGAACGTGCCGCGGACCGTAAGGAACATCGCTTTGGCGGCGAACCGGATCGTGCTGCGCACGGGGTCGATGCAGTAGGTGGCCGGGGCAATGGTCGGCGCGGTGCTGGTGGTCATGGTGGTATCTCCGAGTTCTGGTGGTCGGCGGTTCAGTAGTGGGCAGGAGTGGACTGGTGGTCGACGCCTGTTCGCTGGATGGTGGGTTCGTCTCAGCAGTACGACGACACAACCCCTCGGAATGTGAGGCGGCGCGCCAAACCTCACAGTTCGGTGCGATGTCTCGTCGGACTGGTGAGGGCAGATGCGACCGAGGGAGTCGGCGACACGATGAGCACCAAATCCGGGCCAGGACACGGTCGGTCCGATCCGGGCCTGAGCGTGATCATGAGCGAGCGGCGTCAGCTGATCAACGTCGCGTACCGCCTGCTCGGCTCCCTGGCCGAGGCCGAGGATGTCGTACAGGAGACCTACGCCCGCTGGTATGCGATGTCCCAAGAGCAGCAGGCAGCCATCGACTCTCCCGGCGGATGGCTGACGAGGGTCGCCAGTCGCATCTGCCTGGATCTGCTCGGCTCGGCACGGGCTCGGCGGGAGCGCTATGTGGGCGAATGGATCCCTGAGCCGCTGCCCGAACGTACGGAGTGGATCAACGGGCGGTCACCCGGCACCACGGTCGACCCGGCCGACCGAGTCACCCTCGACGAGTCGATCAACATGGCCTTCCTCGTCGTGCTCGAATCGATGACCCCAGCCGAGCGCGTCGCGTTCATCCTGCACGATGTCTTCCGCTACTCCTTCGGCGAAGTGGCCGGGATCGTCGGCCGTACGCCGGCGGCATGTCGCCAGCTGGCCTCGTCGGCCCGCCGTCGCATTCGCACGTCGCAGGCTCCCGCGACTCCGACAGCCCAGCAAGCCGGCATCGTCAGGGACTTCAAGCAGGCATGGGAAGCCAAGGACATCGACGCTCTCATCGGCCTGCTGGATCCCGACGCCACGGCGTTCGCCGACGGCGGCGGCCTCGTCAGCGCCGAACTCCGCCCGATCGAAGGCAGCGAGCAGATCGCGCGTGCCGTCGTCGCTGTCGCCGGCCTGGCACCGGACCTGGCGATCCTGGAACGTACGGTCAACGGTCAGCCCGGTCTGGTGATTCAGCAAGACGGCGTCACCGTGACGGTGATGGCCTTCGACGTCGCGGGCAACCGCATCAAGCACATCTGGGCAGTACGGAACCCCGAGAAGCTCCGGTCGTGGACGACGGGCTGACGCGCGTCTCCGTACGACAAGGGCGGGGCGAAGTACGAAGGTAGGCCGCGCTTCTCGCGCGGCAATCGTCTCGCTCGGACAGCGTCAGAAGCGGAAGCGGGTCAGGCCGCCCGGCTCGGACGCCGAGACCACGATCGCCGACCGTGGCTCGATGCGATACACGTTCCACGGCGGCGGTCCTTGCGACGGTGCGTTGAACGGGGCAGTGATGCCCGACCCGCCCTCGTCGGGCTCGACCGGCCAACCGTTGTCCGCCCACGCCTTCGCAATGCGCGCCACTGCGCCCGGCTCGGTCACCCGCGCCGCGTCACCCTCGATCACGACGTCCGCGTCGCGAATCGACACCGCGACCGAACACCGCGGATCGCGCGCGACGTTGCGCCCCTTGCGCGTACCCGCGCCCGTCTGGAACCAGAACGTGCCGTCCACCCAGAGGGCACCGACCGCAGTCACATGCGGGCTGCCGTCCTCGTTGACGGTGGACAGCCACGTCGTGCGGGAGTTCGCCCCGTCCGGAGCCGGCGCCGATCCCGCATCGAGCTTCTCGACAACGGCGGCCCAGTCCACCGGCGGCAGCCCATCCGCCTTACCCAGATTGATGGTCTCCATTTTCTGAACGTACCTGCCCGATCTTCCCCAGCAAGCCCAATCCGCGACGAGACTCGCGGCCGTATGTAGGCGTTGGTCGACGAACTGGCAGCGCGCCGACGGGTCCGCGCTCGTCCTGCCATCGGCAGACACCCGCACGACCGCGAGAGAGATGCGAGCGTTCGAACAATTGTTCGATAGACTCGGACGCGTGACAGCGCGGCCGTTCGTGGACCTGGCCATCTCGCCGCACGCCGGCGAGCTGGACTGCTGGGGCTGGCGCCCTGACGAATGGTGGGGACTCGTTACCTGGTGCGAGGACGTCGTGCAACCTCGGCAGATGGGGCGCCGGTCGGCGATCATGTGTTCGGGCTGGGCCGCCGCGCACCATCTCAGGAGAAGGCAAGGCGAGGACTACGCGAACGTGCCACGGGTCGACTTGCCCGATGACGAAGCGCAGTGGCCGAAGCCGACCAACATGGGGCCACGCTTCTGGTGGCCAGACGATGCCCATCACGTCGGTGTGCTGACCGCTGCGCCGTACTCGCTGCCGGACGGCTACGTGTCGCGCGGATCCGCTCCGGCGCCGTGACGGATGGTCACCGGTCTGGCGGGTGCGCGACGACATATGAACACGTGCATTGAGGCTGGATTGCCACAGATCGCTAGGCGACGACGCTGGCCGGGGCATGCCCGGCTGCTGCGGCGGCATGTGACCGTATCCATTCGGTGGCCTCCTCGGCCGGCATCGGGGCCACGATGTACCAGCCTTGAGCGCCGTCGCAGCCGAGCGATCGCAGCACGCGCCACTCGTCCTCGGTCTCGACACCTTCGGCAATGGCCGGCATACCCAGGGCGTGAGCGAGATCGACCACGGCGCGCACGATCCCGACGGCGACGGCGTCACCGGGCAGGCGAGACACGAACGCCCGGTCGATCTTCAGCTCGTCCACCGGCAGCGTCTGCAACCGCAGCAAGGAGGAGTAGTCGGTTCCAAAGTCGTCCAGGCTCAACGTGACGCCCATGCGATTCAGATCCAGCAGCACCTCGTCGAGCTCCTCGCTCTGCTGTGCGACCACGCGCTCGGTGATCTCGAGTTGCAGCATCCGGGCGGGCACGCCGTACTCGCGCAAGCCGGCCGAGACCAGATTCCTCAGCCGGCCGCCCACGAGGTCGGACAGCGAGACATTGGCCGCGACCATGACCTCCAGGCCCTGCTCGCGCCATTTGGCCATCTGCTGCAGAGACAGCGTGAGCACGTGCTCGGTGAGCAGGTGCATGATGCCCGAGCGCTCGGCGAGCGGGATGAACTCGTCCGGCGGCACGTACCCGCGCACGGGGTGCTGCCAGCGGATCAATGCCTCGACGCCGAGCAGCGCGGAGTCGGCCATGGAGACCTTCGGTTGGTAGTGCAGTTCGAGCTCGTCGTCGTCGAGTGCTTGCCGCAACTCACCGAGCAGACTGAGCCGGTCGGCGGAGTTGCGATCGCGCTGAACCGAGTAGGTGACGACGCCCTCGCGCGTCTCTTTGGCCACGTACATCGCGACGTCGGCCAGCCGCAGCAGATCGTCGGCATGCCGGCCGTGGTCAGGTTGCAACGCGATGCCGATGGCTGCCTCGACCTCTATCAGCATGCCCTCGAGAGCGATCGGCTCGGCCAGCGAGGCCCGGATCCGGTCCGCGACGGCACGCGCTTCGGACTCGTCGGCGTTCGGGACGATGACCGCGAACTCGTCGCCGCCGAGGCGGGCCACAAGGTCTGACTTGCGGACGGCCTGTCCCAGGCGATCGGCGAACTGGATCAGCAGCTGGTCGCCGACGTGATGGCCGAGCGTGTCGTTGATTTCCTTGAAGTGGTTCAGGTCGATGACCAGCAAGCCGAACGGATGGTCGTCGCGCTTGGACCGGCCCAGTTCCGAATCGAGCGCGGCGCGCAGATACGCGCGGTTGGGCAGCCCGGTGAGCGAGTCGTGGATCGCCTGGTGCTCGTTCTCCAGCGACATCTGCGCCATCTTGTGGACGAGCAGCAGCGGGATCAGCAGCAACGGAAGCAGCAACCAGGCGTTCTGGGCCACGACGACGATCAGCGGCGACAACGCCAGCACGGAGAAAGTCATCCCGGTGTAGTGCCAGAAGTCGTCCAGGAAGATGCCGCGGAACGAGTCGGTCCACGCCAGCGCGGCGGCCACCAGCGCCAGGTTCGTCAAGAAATAGGCGACCCAGACACCGGCGGCCCATAGCAGGTCAGCTCCGCGGAACGATCCGAGAGGCGCGCCGAGCGATGGTGTGTGGCCGGCGATCGTCATGACCAGATAGCCCAGACCGACTGAGACGTTGTACTGGCCGACGTTGAAGAAGACCTTCCACGGAGGCTTTTTCGCCCGCAGGTCCGAGGCGAGGGCGGCGATGCTCACCACCACGACGGCGGGCCAGATGCCCCACATGAACAGGATCGCGCAGACGAACGCCGTGGACATCACCACGCCCTGCGGGTCGTGACCGCGACCCTGGACGAGCGGGCGCAGTTCGAGCACCAACAGCAGCACGGCGGTCATGGCCACTTGAGGGCCGGCGCTCGTCAGCGACGACGTGGCCACCATGACGACGGCGACGGCGAGCATGGCCCAGCCGATGAGGACAGACGCGTACCAGACGCTGCTGAACAGCGACAGCTTCCGTAACGACGGGTGAACCGCTGACACGCTCGGCCTCCAAAGGTCCTCAAGCGAACTATCGACTACATCGAGCGTTTCCTGAGGCCTCGGCAACTCGACAGGTGCCGGATCTGCGCCGCCTCAAGTCCGAACAGCCTGCGTCGATAAGGAGATATGGTCAGATGGCGGTCGCTGCTAGCACTCTGTGTGCTGCTCGCCGTCCCGACCGCCCTCGCCCCCGACAGCCGAATGGCTGCGTGGACGTACCTGTTGGGGCTGGGTCTCATCGTCGCGGCGCTGTGGCGGGCACGATGCCGCTGGCGGGGCCCGGACGTGGTCCCTGACTGTCGCTCTCGGCGGCTGCCAGCTGCTGGCTGATCGGTGACGTCCTGCAGCGAGCACTCTCGTTCGTCGGTCATCCCTACACAGGCGTCGGGTCACTGGACGCGTCTGGCTCGCGTCGTACCCGCTGCTCATCGCGGCCGTGGCCGGGATGATCCGAGCCCGCGGCTTGAGCCCCGGCCTGCTACGCGGGATCCGGCTCGATGTGATCGCGGTCGGTGCCGCGTCCTCGGTCGGAGCCTGGCATCTGCTCATCGCCCCGTCGATCAGTGAGGGTGACTCCGTGCTGACCACTGTGGTCGGCGCCCCCTACCCGCTCGGCGACGTGGCGATCTTCGCGAGCACGGATGGTGGCGCTGGTGACCTGGTGCGAGCTGGTCGTCCAGGAGAAGCTGATGTTTCGCCGCTCGGCGATCATGTGCTCCGGTTGGGTGGTCGCAGACGAGGTTCGGCGGAGGTCGGGTGAGGACTACGGCGATGTCCCGCAGGTCGAGCTGCCCGACGATGAGGCGTTGTGGCCGTGGCCGGTCGCCCGCGGTCCGCGGTTCTGGTGGCCGGCGGGTGCTCACCATGTCGGCCTCCTGTCCAGGACGCGGTACGAGCTGCCCGAGGGCTCGCGCTCGGTCAAAGCCACTCCGGCCTAGTCCGGGTGGCGGGGTTTCACCTCGCTCGGTTCGCCCCTGCCTGGCGTGTCAGTGGCCGGGGATGTACACGCTTCGAGTTCTACCTGGCGCCGTCCAGGCATGTCCGCTCGGGCGACGTGGCCTGTGATTGCGGCGGCGGCGGCAGTTGGCGGACACCAGCAGACATCGGTGAATGAGACTAGAACTGACTGACTGGCCGGCTAGTCCCGCGCACCGCGTCTGCGGCTCATCGCCAGGGTGGCGAACCCGAGCACCAACAGCGTGCCCGCCAGCCCAGCCAGGGCGGGCACGTTCCCGGGCCCCGTGCTCGCAAGGTTGGCTGGGGCAGCGTTGGCAGGCGCGGGCACGGCCGCGACGCTGCGTCCGGCGCTCGAAGACGAGCCGCCACCGCCACCGCCACCACCGCCGCCACCGCCACCGCCACCGCCACCGCCACCGCCGGGCGGTGGCGGAGGAGGCGTGGTGGCCTTGCACCCGGTGTGCGCCGGGTTCGTGGGGCCGATGCCGTGGTTGCGATCGCATTCGTAGCCGGCGTTGGCATCCGAGCCGCCGGGCATCTGGCCGGGCGGGTTCTTGTTGTCGGCCTTGCCGACGCAGCCCGCGCATGGCTTGCCGACGGCGTTGCCCCCGCCATTGCCGTTCATGGACGGCGAACCGTCGCGCGTGGAGTCATACGGCCCATGCACATTGGCGCCTTGTCCGCTGAAGTCGGCATTCGACGGCGGCTGCGGCGCGGTCGTGTCGCCGCTCGACTTGCCACCGCCATTTGCCTGCTGCAACGGCTGCGCCGGATGCACTGGCTGCGCTTGATGCGCTTGATGCGCTTGATGCGCTTGATGCGCCTGGGCCGAGCCTCCGTTCCCGTTGCCGGGGGCCGCCTCGGCGGCGGTGCCGCCGACGAGGATGAATACCGCCACGGCCAGACCCGCGATACCGCCGGCAGCGTTCAGCAGACGGCGATTCTTCAGGATGTCACGCACAACTACTCCCCGATGAAAGGTCCGGCTTAGCGTCCGCCCCGATGGTGACGCCAAATCACGCGAACCGATCTCAATACGATATCGGGTTGGCAACGCCGCGAAAGCCCTCAGGCCCGGCGCGTAGTTCGATCGTTATGCACGGTCGGTGTAGCAGTCACCAGTGGTCAAACGACCCCGACGGCTCGCGGCGAAGGGCGCCACGACCACTGCATCACTGGCCGGCGCCGTGGGAATCTCGACCTACCTCGCAACTTCGATAGCCCAGGTCCGGCAAGGTGAGTGTCACGGGATTCGCGGGCACCGTCACCAACACACCGCCGACCGCGGCCTTCACCGCTTCGCGTCCGTCGCTGTCCTGAACCGTTGACGCCACGGGCGGTCGAACCAAACCCGGTCAGCCGAGCGTGAGCGTGGCGTCGTCCGCGTAGAACGCCGTCGTCGAAGCGGGCACATTAGTGACGTAGGCGTTGAAGTTCAGCGCTGTAACCCCCGGCTGCAGGATCGAACGGCTGACAGTGATCTGCTGCCAGGCCGTGCTCAGCACCAGCGTGCTCGTCGCGCTGCTGACGATGGTCGTGCCGTTCATCTCTTGCAGCCGCAGGTTCATGGTCGCGCCGGCGGTCGCACTCCGCACCCACAGCGTCGCGGTGTAGGCACCGGCCGACGTCTTGCCGACTGAGTTCGGCGAGTCGTCGAGGATGCACGTCCGGGTGGTGGTACCGCTGTTCCATATGCGCCCGGACCAGCTTCCGGAGTGCCCGCCGGAGACCCGGGTCAGCGAGCATCCGGTCGAAGCCACCCATCCCTTGGTGTCCTTCTCGAAATCGGGATTGCCGATCAGATTCTGTTTCGACACAACCTGTTTCGTCGCCGCTCCTGTAACACCGGCGGTGTCTCGCGCGGTAGCCGTGACCGAGAACGTGCCAGTCTTCGTGTAGGTGTGTGTCGCCGTTGCGGATGCCTGCGTCACAGCAGCCGTGCCGTCACCGAAGTTGAAGGTGTACGACGAGATCGGGGTGGAGTCCGGATCCGTGGAGCCGGAAGCGTCCGCCGTCACGGCGAACGGCGCGACTTCCGACGCCGGACTGACGGTGAGCGCAGCGACCGGTGCTTGGTTGGCGATCGCGATCGCCTGGCTCTTCGGCCCCTCCGCGTTGCCGGCTGTGTCCCACGATCGGTACGTCACAGTGGCCGACGACGGCAATGTGAACGGTGCGGTGTAGGTGGGGCTGGTCAGCGTCGGTGTCGTTCCGTTGGTCGTGTAGTGCGTGCTCGCGACACCGGATCCGCCGGTGTTGTCCGTGGCGGTGAGCGACACCGTCACGGCGTCCGGATACGTCGTGCTCACGCACGCCGCGTTGTTGCACTGGATCGTCGTTGCGGGAGCGGTGGCGTCGATCTGGATCAGCTGCGACTTGACCGCCTCGGCATTGCCCGCCGTGTCGACGGAGAAGAACTGCACCGTCGACGTGCTCGCGACCGTGAACGCGGTCGTGTAGCGCGTGCTCGACGTCGTCGGCGTCGTACCGTCCGTCGTGTAGTAGGTCGCGGCGACACCTGAGCCGCCGGTGTTGTCAGTCGCCGACAGGCTCACCTGCCTTGCTGACGTGTACCAGCCGGTGGAGCACGCGGTGCCGTTACAGGCGGCTGTCGTTGTCGGCGGCGAGCCGTCGACCTGGATTAGTTGCGACTTCGCCGCTTCGGCGTTGCCAGCGTTGTCGACGGAGAAGTACTTCACCGTCGACGTGCCCGCCACCGTGAACGGCGCGGTGTAGACCGTGCTGCTGGTGGTGGGAGTCGTGCCGTCGGTGGTGTAGTAGGTGGCCTTCACGCCGGTGCCGCCCACGTTGTCAGTCGGCAACAGGGTTGCCTGGACGCCGGCGTTGTACCAGCCCGCCGAGCATGCCGCGCCGTTGCAGGCGATGCTGGTCGTTGGCGCCGTGGTGTCAGGAGGCACCGGCTTGCCGTGGCAGTTGGCCGTTCCGGAGTCGGTGAAGGTTCCCTCGTCCGGGGCGAAGTTCCATGCGTAGGACCCGTTGTGCAGGGTCATCCGGATGACGCCGTGCGTCGTGTTGCTGAGCACCTGGCTGGTGGCGAGCTCCGTGCCGGGCGTGTCGAGACCCGCACCGCCGGTGCCGACGATGAACTCGCGCACCCCGAAGTTCAGATCCGGGCTGCCCGCCGCGTTCAACTGCGCGAAGCGCTCGTACCAGTGCGAGTCACCGTTGAGCACTACGTCGACGCCACCGTTGTAGAGGTCCTGCCAGATCGGCTGGTAGGTCGTGTCACCGCCCGAACCCGATGCCCTGGATGCGAAGCGCGGGTTCTGGTAGTAGGCGAGCGTGCAGGACGATGTGTTCGTCGCAAGATCCTGCTGCAGCCACTGGTCCTGGGCCGAGCCGGCCGCACATGACGTCGGGTCGGCATCGGTGCAGGCCGCAGTGTTCAAAGCGATCACGTGCCATTGGCCGAGGTTGTAGCTGTAGTAGCCCTTGCTCGGATCCCCGGCAGCAGCGCCGAAGTACTGGTAGTAACCGGCGCCTGCGACGGACGGACAGTCGGTGCCGCCGCTCGTCGCGTAGTCCTTGTCGCCGGGCACGGGGTGCGTGATCGACTTCTTCACGCCCCACGTCGGGTTGTAGGACTGGGCGAAGGCGGCGGTGCCGCCGCAGTCGTACTGGTCGTCGCCGAGCGGCAGCACGGCGTCGACGCTGTTCAGCAGGCCGATCGTGTGCGAGGCGCGGCAGTCGGTGTCCGTGCCCAGCCCAAGATTGAACGCCGGAGCAGTCGGGTCACAGGCGATGTCGCCGGCCGAGCCGATGATCGGATCGGGGTTCGGCTGCACCTGCACCTGCTGCGTCTGGACCGCCTCGACGTTGCCCGAGTTGTCGACCGAGAAGAACTTGAAGGTGGTCGGCTGGTTGATCGTGAACGGCAACGTGTACTTCGGGCTCGACGTGGTCGGCGTCGATCCATCGGTCGTGTAGTACGTCGCCGCGACACCGGCGCCGCCCGGGTCCTTGGACTTGAGGGACACCGTGACCGAGCCGTTGTAGGTCGTCGGCTGGCACGGCGAGCCGTCGCAGTTCAGTGTCGAGATCGGAGCCTGGGTGTCGGGGCCGTTGATGACCTCCGAAACCGTCTGCACTGCCGTCCGCGGCGGCGCACCGCCCGGCTGCCCGCTGGCCTGCAACCAGTCCAGGAGCGCATTCAACGTGCTCAGCTCGATCGGTCCCCAGTCGTTGATGCAGAAGTTGTAGTTGGCCGGGTCGAGAGTCTGCGAGCAGATCTCGTGGAAGACCAGCGGCACCCATCCGCCGCCGTTCGCCGCCGCAGCGGTGACCGCCGACTCCAGGTGACTGAGGCTCAGCGGCGGCACGTTCGGCGGAGTGCCGGTGGGTGCGTCGTAGATCGTGCGCGTGGCGTAAGCATCCTTCGGCGGGACGGTCTCGACGTACGCCGGACCGGCCCCGTCGCCGGCGACGTCGAGCCCTCCTGCGGCGCGTCCGGTGCTGTAGCCGCACGACTGCACGATGCTCTCCGCTTGAGCGTCATACGCGCCCGTTGGGTAGGCGAAACTCGCCGGGTAGAAGCCGTGGTCGATCAGGTTCTGCCGGTCCTGGCAGACCTCGTACGTCTCCTGGGTGATGTCGGTCATCCCTTTGAGGCTGACGTGGTCGACCGTGTGGCCGCCAATCTCGTTGCCGTCGTTGTTGAGGTCGGTGAGTTGCGTCCATGTCATGTGCTGCTCGTCGACGTCGTTGAGGCCGCTGACGTTGTAGAAGGTGCCGGCCAGGTGGTGCGGCGCCAGCGCCTGCTTATCGGCGAGTAGGTACTGGGTGAGCAGGCCGTCGTCGAAGGTGAGCGAGACGACGACGTTGGGGGCCAGCACGACGATCTGCTGCGACTGCACCGGTTCGGTGTTGCCGGCGAGATCCGTCGAGAAGTACTGCACGGTGTACGTGCCGGCCGTGCTGAGCGTGAACGGGCCGCCGTAGACGGTGCTCGACGTCGTCGGCGTTGTGCCGTCGGTCGTGTAGTAGGTCTTGTCCACGCCCCAGCCGCCGGGGTCGGTCGCGGTCAGCGTCACGGTGGTCTTGCCGTTGTAGCCCGAGCCGCCGCACGCGGCGCCGTCACAGGCGATCGCGGTTGTCGGTGGTGTCGAGTCGGGTGGCAGATCTGCCTGAATCACCTGAGTGTTGACCGCCTCGGCGTTGCCCGCGTTGTCCCACGACCGGTACTTGAGCGTCGTTGTGCTCGTCACCGGGACTCGGGATGTGTAGGTCGGGCTGGACAGCGTCGGGTCCGAACCGTCGGTCGTGTAATGCGTGCTCGCGACAGCGGAACCGACGTCGGTGCTCGGCAACGTCACGTACACGGTGCTCGTGTACGTGTCCTGCGCGCATGTCACCTCATTGCAGGCGATCGTGGTCACCGGCGCGACCGTGTCAGCGCCGATCGCCGCAGCGCGAACGGAGCTCAGCTGGGCACCCGCGGGCGCGCCGCCGGACTGCCCGGCGTTGCTCATCCAGTCGAGGAAGGTGTTCAGGTCCGCCAACTCGATCCAGCCGGCAGATGCGGTGCAGGCCGCGTAGTTGGCGGCGTCCTGGGATTGGGAGCAGACACGTCCGATCACGATCTGGCTCCAGCCGCCACCGTGTGCGGCGGCACCGTTGACGAGCGCCTTCATGTTCGCGAGCGTCACCTGGCTAGTAGGGGCGTACGCCCGCGTGGCGTACCAATCCCGCGGCTGGAGCGTCTCGGCGTAGGTCGGCCCAGCGGGCGACAACGAGCCGGCGGAACGGCCGCTGCCGTAACCGCAGTTCTTGACGATTCCCTCGACGGTCGCGTTGAACGCGCCACCGGGATAGGCGAATGCGACCGGGTCCAGGCCGTGCTGGCGCAGCGTCGCGCGGTCGTTGCACACCTGGGTCGTGGGGTTCGGATCGGTCGTCAGGTTGGTGGAGTTGACCGTCTTGCCGCCGATGTCGTTGCCGACAGCTGCGAGCGTGCTCAGCTGAGCCCACGTCATCGTGTTCGCGGACGCGCTGATCGTCCCGGAATTCACGAAGAAACTCGCGTTCGCGCCATGCGGCTGCAACGCTTGGAGGTAGCCGACGTTGTACTGACTGATCGTGCCGTTGTCGAACGTCAGCGAAATCTTCGTGCTCACCGGAACGACCTGGACCTGCTGCGACTGAACCTGCTCAGCATTGCCGGCGGCGTCGATGGAGAAGTACTTGACGTTGTAGGTAGCGGGCGTGTTCAGCGGGAACGGCCCGGTGTAGACGGTGCTCGACGTCGTAGGCGTCGAACCGTCGGTCGTGTAGTAGGTGCCCGCGACGCCGGAGCCACCAGCGTCGGCCGACGAGAACGTGATCGTCACCGACGCTATATACGGAGTGGTGCCGCACGCCGCGCCGTTGCAGGCGATGGTGGTGGTCGGCGCTGTGGTGTCAGTCGGCGCCTGGACCACCTGGGTATTGGTCGCCTCGACGTGTCCCGTGTAGTCCCACGAGCGGAACTTGACCGTGGTCGAACTGCTCGCATTGTTGACGTTGAACGCCCCGGTGTATGTGGGGCTTTGCACGGTCGGGTCCGATCCGTCGGTGGTGTAGTGCGTACTCGCCACGCCGGACCCAGTGTCCGTCGGTGACAGCGTCACGGAGACGACGCCGGTGTATGGGGTGTCCAGGCACGCCGATCCGTTGCAGGCGATGGTCGTGGTGGGTGTGCTGGTGTCCGCTGACGCGACCGCCGCGCCCACAGTGCTCAGTACCGCTCCGGCTGGGGCGCCGCCGGCCTGGCCGGCGTTGGCCATCCAGTCGAGGAACGCGTTGAGGTCGGCCAACTCGATGTGGCCGCTGCCCGCGCTGCACGTGCTGTAGTTGTTCGGGTCGAGCGTCTGCGAGCAGATCTTGCCGATGACGATCTGGGCCCACCCGCCGCCGTGCGACGCGGCACCGTTGACCAGGGTTTGCAGGTTGGCGAACGTCACCGCGCTCGGTGCATACGCCTTGGTGGCGAACCAGTTGGCCGGTGGCAGCGTTTCGACCGCCCCGCCCGGCGAAACCCCGCCTGCAGTGCGGGCGTTGCCGTACTGGCAGTTCTTGACGATGGCCTGGACTGTGGCGTTGTTCGTGCCGCCGGGGTAGGCGAGGCCGACGGGCGTCAGGCCGTGCTGCAGGATCGCCGTCCGGTCGTTGCACACCTGGGCCGTCGCGTTCGGGTCAGTGGTCAGGTTGGTCGCGTTCACCGTCTTGCCGCCGATGTCGTTACCGGCACCGGTGAGAGTGCTCAGCTGGGCCCACGTCATGAAGCTCGCGCTGCCGCTCACAGTGCCGGAGTTGACGAAGAACGTCGCGTGCGCACCGTGCGGCTGGAGCGCCTGGAGGTAGCCGAGGTTGTACTGGCTGATGCTGTTGTTGTCGAACGTCAGCGACACGAGGCTCTGCGTCGCCGCTCCCGCAGGCGGTGCGACGAACTGGATGAGCCCGGCCACGAGAGCTGCGGCGCCGGCCAGGGACACGAGCGATCGCTTCCTGGTCGTGCGCGTACCAGCGAAGCTCATGCGGTGCATGCCAGCGCGCCCGCGCCGCTTCACCACCCCCGTTTGACGCCGCGCACGGCGTTCTGTCCTGTCCGGCTCCCATGCGCACAGCGCAACGGTCTCCCGGAGCGGGCATGGGAGTCGTGATGGCAATCTACGAAGGAAATTCGCGTTGCAACTCTGATGGCTGACGTAGCTCTTCTAGTCCACCAGCATGAATGTCGAAGGCACATGGCTGCGGCCGGCGCTCAATGCACCTTTTCCCGCACGTCTGCCCGCTGCTGCGTCCCGTCCAACAGACGCCGGTACATCTCCAGGTAGGACTTCTCCTGGTGATCCCAGGCGACCTCAGTCTCGATCCGCTCTCTGCCGATGCGGCCCAGGGCGACCCTTCGGGGAGCGTCGTCGAGCAGTTCGTCGATTCGGGACGCGAACTCATGCACGTCGCCACGCGCTGCGTAAGCAGCGGCTCCCTGAACGAGATTGCGCGTCTCTTCCAGGTCGAAGGCCACGACGGGCAGACCAAATGCCATGTATTCCATGCACTTCACGGGGGAGACGATGTCCTCAAGGTTCGGCTCCAGCCCGAGGTCCGCTGTCGACAGATAGGTGAACACGTCCTCCTCGGCGAGCCACCCGGGGAACGAGACGAAGTCCGCGATACCGAGCTCCTCCGCGAGGGCCTGCGCCGGCCGTCGCGACTCGCCGTCGCCGATGAACACGAAGTGGCAGTCCGTTCGTCGTCTGTCCAGGACGAGATGCTGGATCGCTTGCAGTGCCAGCTCGACGCGATCCTGTGGCCCCATCATCCCCAGCCAGCAACCCAGAAAACGCCTGCCCTGCTTCAGGGCCGGCTTCGGAGTTCTAGGTTGAGTACGGGCCAGTACCGGTCCGTTGCCGACAACGGTGACGGCTTCTCCTGCCAAATCGCCGCGGCGATAAGCAACATCCTGGAGCGACGTGTTGACGGTGATCACGTGGTCGGCGGCCCGGTAGCTTGCTCGCTCGAGGCGGAGCAGCGCGCGATAGACCGCATCTCGCCGCCCGTATCGAACCTCATACAGCTCGGGCGACAGGTCTCGCTGATCGAGTACGAACCGACGGCCGAGCAGCTTGAACGGCGCGCCGATCGTGAAGTAGATGTCTGGCGTCCCGCTGATCTGGACGGCGTCGAACCGGTCGGTCAGGAACGCCCGCACCGTGAGCCAGGCAGCCATCGTCCAGGAGTAGCCGTACTCGCGAATGAAGCCGAGCTTGGACTCGGCGTCGGCCGGTGCTCGGTACTCGTAGAGGCGAATTCCGTCGAAGGCCCGGTTGCCGGGATCGCTGCGGCAGATGACCGAAACCTGGTAGCCGGCCGAGATCAACGCGGCAGCCTGCTTTCGCAGGCGGTGATCGCGCGCAAGCGCGACGTTCTCTACAACGAGCAGCACGCTCGGTGGCCGTGGCGTGCGCACGCCCCTGTGTGCCATGAATCGACTTCCCCCGGCTGGTCGACGTCGGCGAACCGTAACGGCGCAGCGGCGAGGCGCACATCCTCAATCTGAATTAGGTCGCCTCGTACGTTTGCGGGGATCGCTACAACCGGCCGGCCACCGGGCAGCCGTAGTTCGGGTCGCACGACGGCTTGATACCGGCCCAGTCGCCTTGCAGCCAGGTGAAGTTGGCCAGCTCGTTACGAACCCTCGAGATGTAGCCGTCGGCGTCGCTGCTGTGCCAGTCGCCGGCATACCAGGCACCGACACATCCCCAGAGATCGCCGGCGGCGTAGCTACCCGAGTCCTTGAGGAAGTACTCCCATCCGTTGTAGCAGCCGCGCAATTGCGCCCCGAGGTAGTCGACCGCAAATGCCGTGGATTGCCGGTTGAATGGGAACGTCCCGTTCTGATTGCCCGGCATCTGCCCCCACGACGGCGATTGCCACGACATCACGCCGGCGATCGAGAACGTCTGCGGGCAGATGCCGGAACCGAAGTCCTGCTGGTAGTCGAGCCCATACCCAGCGAGGGTCTTGCAGTACACGGAGGCGCCAGTGGTTCCGGACGGCATCATGTCGCCCATACCCCAGTCGACGACGGGGCGCCCAGAACGGTAGGTCTCGTACTGGTACCACGTTGACTCGCGCACAGCGATTGCGCGAAGAAGGTCGTCGGACAGCCCCCATTTGCACGCGGCCCATTGGAAGATCTCGTCGGTCGTCCCGGTGAAATGTCCATCGACGCGTTGCAGCAGCCAGCTGTCCCAACGGGGATCCGCGCTGCCGCCGCCGGACACCGGCCGTGCGGCGAACGCGTGGTGCACGGCCGCTGGATCGGGCATGACGTGATTGGGACCGGTGTTGTCCGGGCGGGGTTCCCACGTCGAGTAGCGCACTTGCGCCCCGCACGATGCGTCGCTCGGCAGTGATGACCACACGCCGACCGGGCGAAGGCTGAAGTAGCCGCCCTTGCGTGGCGGGGAAGTCGCCGCGACGCGTGATGGCGTCGGCGCCGCGGTCCGGGAAGAAGCGCGCGTCGGCGGGGAGGCGCTGTGCGAGCGGGGTTGTGTCGCTGAACGTTTCGCCGTGGCCGTGCTTGACGCGCTGGATGACGTCAATGCGGTCGATGTCTCGGGTTGCTTGCTGGTCGGAGGCGGAGCTGCTTGCTTGGCGGTCCCGCCGTTCGCCAGCACGACCGCGACGGTTCCGGCGACGAGCGCGCAGAAAGCGGACACGCAAGCGATCAATGCCCTGCGAGACAGTCGGATCGACGGCCATCTGCGTCGGCGGTGGCTGACCGAATCGTTGCTAGGCGGTGGCAACGGGTCTCCCTTCGCCGGGCGCGGCCAACCTACCTCTCGTCGCAGCGAGGCGACGGCGGGCCAGGCAAATCCCGTGCGCGGTCACCGAGTTCGGCAGCCTTGAGGGCAGGATCGTCTTGCGGTGGGCAGGTGCGGCGTGCATCGTCGGAACGGTGTCGAACATTTCGGTCCTGACGGTCGACGACCATCCGGTATTCGCGGACGCGCTGCAAGCGCGACTGTCCGCGGAACCGGATCTCGGACCAGTCTCTGCCGCATACAGTGCCGCGGAGGCGGCCGCGCGGCTGGAGAGGAGCCCGTTCGACGTCGCGATCCTCGACTTTCGGCTCGGCGACGGAACCGGCGTCAACCTTGCCGAGCGCCTGCGGCGCAGCGCGCCGCGTACGCGGGTCGTGATGCTGACGGCTGTCGACTCGGTCGAGTCGGTCGTCGATGCGCTGATCGCGGGCGCACGGGCCTGGCTGCCGAAGACAGTCGATACGGCGCACCTGGTTCGTGTCATCCGCGGCGTGTACGCAGGCGACATCTGGATCGAACCCGCGCTGCTGGGCAAGGTCATGCCGATGCTGCTCGCCCGGGCGCTCACACCGGGACCGGATCCGCTCGCGGTACTCACGATCCGTGAGCGCGAGGTGCTCGACTGCATGGTCGAGGGGCTACCCCGCACCGAGATCGCGGAGCGCCTGCACATGTCCGGCAACACGGTCCGGACGCACACCCAGAACCTGATCGGCAAGCTCGGCACTCACTCCTCCCTGGAGGCTGTGACGCTCGCATTGCGCAGCAATCGCTACCCGGTGCGCAAGGGATCCTGATCCGGCGCGCTCAGATAGCCCAGTTCGATCAACCGGTCGATGATCGCCTGAGTCGCGGATTCGACCGTCTCCGACCGCGTGTCGATCACCACGTCTGCGTCCTCGGGGACCTCGTACGGGTCTGAGACTCCGGTGAACTGCGGGATGACACCTGCCCGTGCCTTTGCGTAGAGGCCCTTGCGGTCGCGCACCTCGCATACCTCGAGCGGCGTGGCCAGGTAGACCATTACGAAGCCGCCACTGTCCTCGACCATCCGGCGAACTTCGCGACGGGTCCGGTCGAACGGCGCGATCGGTGCACAGATCGCGATGCCGCGATGCCTGGTTACCTCTGCGGCCACGAAGCCGATACGCAGCACGTTGCGGTCCCTGTCCTCGCGGGAGAAACCCAGATCGGGTGACAGGTGCCGGCGGACGATGTCGCCGTCGAGCAGGCTGACCGGCCGCCCGGCATGCTCGAGCAGGCGCGTCCGCAGCCGCGCGGCAACCGTGGACTTTCCCGAGCCGGACAACCCGGTGAGGAAGACGGTGAAGCCCCGCTCAGCACGCGGCGGGTAGCTGCGCCGCAGCTCGGCCGCGACCTCGGGCGGGGTGAACCAGCTTGGCAGTTCGTCACCCTGATCGAGCCGCTGCCTGAGTTCCGTGCCGGAGATGGACAACACGTGCGAGCCCACGGGCACTTCGTCCTCTGGGCGGTACTCCTCCTGTTCGGGGACGTACATCATGCGGCGGAACGGCACGATCTCGATGCCGACCTCATCGGCGTGCGCGGCGAGAAGTCGCTGCGCGTCGTACGGGTCGTAGAACGGCTGGCCCGTCGAATCCGCGCCCGGACCCGCGTGATCCCTGCCGACGATGAAATGCGTCGCCCCGTAGTTCCGGCGGATGATCGCGTGCCACAGCGCCTCACGGGGGCCTGCCATCCGCATGGCGAGCGGGAGCAGCGAGAGCATCGTGCTGTTCTCCGGATAGGTGGGCAGGATCGCGCGGTAGCAGCGCACCCGCGTACGAACATCGACGTCGCCGGGCTTGCCGATTCCCACGATCGGATGGATCAGCAGGTTCGCTGCGACCTGCCGCGCGGCGCGCAGGGTCAGCTGCTGGTGAGCGCGATGCATCGGATTGCGGGTCTGGAATGCGACGACCCGGTCCCACCCGCGCCGGGCGAACTCCGCGCGCACCTCTGCCGGGGTGTGGCGCAAGCCGGACAGGTCGGGATGCTCGGGTAGCCGCAACACCTGCAGGTCACCGGACACATACCAGGGATGCGTCCGGTGCAGCAGATACTCGACGCCGGGATGCGCCTCGTCGGTGGTGCCGTAGACAGCGGCAGCCTCGTTGCGCAGGTCGGGTCGCCATGTCTCGTGGATCTCCAGCGCGGCGACCATCGTCCCTTCCGGCTCACGCAGTGCCAAGGCGCCGGCTTGCTGCGCCGCTGCCAGCACGACCCCCGGGACATCGAGTGTGACCGGTACCGGCCACAGCGTGCCATCGGCCAGGCGCATCGATGCGCACACCGACTCGTAGTCCTGCTCGTCGAGGAAGGTCTTCAATGGCGTGAACGCGCCGCACGCGAGCAGCTCCAGGTCGCAGAGCTGGCGGCGGCTGAGATACCAATTCGGCCAGCCGACGGCACGCCAGTTCAGATCGGCGGCACGGTCACCGTCGACCAGGAGGTCGACGAGTGGCGCGACCGCGCGCCTGGTGTCTGCGACCGTCACCGGTCCCCCAGTCCCGCGTACGCGTCCTCGGTTGCCGAAAGCAGCCGGCGGTAGATCTCATCGGCCCGCACCCGCAACGTGATGAGCTCGCGACGTGCCCAGGCTTCGGCCAAGGCCTCCTTTGCGCGTCTGCGTTGTTCGGACGGAACCCACGCCTCGCGAATGTCGTCCGGCGTCGGTCGCTGCTGCAGGGCGTGCAGTTCGCGGCGGGCCGCGTCCTTGCCGACAGTCCCGGACTCGAAGCCGAGCAGCACCGGCGACAAGGTGCCGCGTTGCTCGATGAACTCGAAGCACTCGCTCGTGCTGGCGTCGGTGGGGACGAACTCGTCGAGCGAAATGCCAAACCGCGTGTTCAGTCGCCGGATGACCGAGCCGAAGTCGTGTGTCACCGTCTCGAAGTCCGCGACAACCATCCGGTCAAGGTGCGGCTCGAGGCAGGCGTGGAATCGGTTGTAGGCGACAAGCGCGTCACGTAATGCGATCGCCGGCTCTCGCACCAGCTGGGAGAGGATCGCGCCGCGTGGCTCGCGCACCAGCAGCAGGGCCGGCACCCGGCGGCGCGCAGCTTCGATGAACTGGGCCGGCGCGTGCAGGTGATGAGCGAGACGGACCGGCCGACGCTGGGCGAGTTGCAGCGCGTACACCGCGAACGTGCTGGCCGAACGTGTGTAGCCGTCGATCACCAGTTCGGTGTCCGCGCCGATGACCTCCGGGCTGGGCCCCGGGTACTTCTTGCGCGCGAACCGCAGGTACACGGCCGGATGCTCCGAGATGCGCGTCCGGACGGCGTGCCGCACGCGCCGCACCCCCGGCGTCGTCGATGCGATGCTCATGCTGCGCTCATTGCTCAGTCCACATCGTCGCCGTCCGGCAACGCGCGCAACCGGATCGAACCGGCAGACGCCTCGAACATGGTCAGCGATCCGCGCCCGACCGGTATTCGCCAGCGCGGGCCGTCGACACCGCACAGGCGGGCCACGATCAGCCGGATCATCACCGCGTGCGTCACCGCCGCGACGGTCTCCCCCCGGTGGCGGCTGCCGATGAGCGCGAGTGCTGCGACAACGCGCTCCTGCGCATCGCGCAGGCGCTCACCGATCGGGCAGACGGCGATGTCGGGCGAACTCCGGTATCTCGCGAAGGCTTCCGGGTCGTACTGCTCGGCTTCCGCTGCGGTCATGCCCTCCCACGCGCCGTAGTCCACGTTGTTCAGACCGTGCAGGATGCGCAGGTCCGGGACGCGTGCCTCGTCGGCGATGATCTGCGCCGTCGCTATCGTGCGGCGCAGCGGGCCCGTGTACACGGCCGCCAGGCCGACCTTCGACAGCTGCCTCGCAGCATCGACCGCGTCCTGGTAGCCCTGTGCGTCGAGCGGGACGTCGCGCCGACCGCGGTAGCGGTTCTCCACGTTCATCGTGGTGGTCCCGTGCCGGACCAGGTAAACCAAGCAAGTGTCCGTCTCCGTCCCGCCCAGGACGGGCACCGGCCGTTCAAGCTGCTCGGTCATTCGTTTGCTCCAGTTCCCCCGTCAACTGCGTGTGCCCGGTCAGGCCCTGCTCGCGTCCTCGGCACCCACTGCGTCCATCAACCACGCGTCGTCCTTGCCTTGCTCGGGCTCGGCTGCTGGGCGGGTCGCATCGGCCTTGGCCGGCACCAACGCGAGCAGCGGATGCGTCGGGCGCGTACGCCGCCCGAAGTTGTCGATGACGCAGCCGATGATGTGACCGCTCACGTGCTCGAGCTGGTCGGCCATCGCGTTCACCTGGCGCCGCGTGGTGCGCCGCGCGTCACCGACCAGAAGAACCATCTCGGTCAGTTCGGCAAGGGCGCCCGTATCTGCGCCGGCTAGCGCGGGCGGCGCGTCGATGACCACGAAGTCGGCAGCAGAGCGCAGGCGCCCGACTGTCTGGCGCAGCGCGGCACCATGCAATGCCGCGCCGTAGTCACCTTCGAGCCAGCCGGCAGGCAGAACCTGGAGGCCCTCGATGTCAGTGCTGCGCAGCGCGTCGGCGAGGCCGACGCGTCCCTCGACCACGCTGGCAAGCCCGGTCGCGTTGAACTCGCCGAACAGCTCGTGCCCGTGCGGCCAGCGCAGGTCGGCGCACACAAGGATGACGCGCTGTCCCGCCCGTGCCAGAGCAATGGCAAGGTTCGCGGCCACGAGCGTCTGGCGGTCGCCGGCCGGGCTGGTCACGAGCAATGTCTTGGCGCTTCGTTTCGTCGCCGCACGGAAGACCAGCGTGCGCAGATCCTGGTAGGCCTGTGCCGCGGTGGATTCGGGGTTGCGTGCCATGACCAGCCGGTTGCGCGCGTCGCGGCGTCCCTGCCGGACCGCCGGGATCACGGCGAGGATCGGGCCGCCGGACAGCTCCTCGAGCTCGATGGGCGAGCGCAGTCGATCGTCGAAGCGGTCGCGGACGAACGCGGTGCCGAGTGCAACCAGCAGCCCGATGGCAGTGGCGACAATCAGGTCGACGACGTGATTCGGACTGGCCGGTGAGGAGGGCCGCTTGGCTGGCGTGATCACCGCGCTGCCGAAGATCTCGCCGCCGGCGGTTCGTGGGCTGGTGCGCGGCGACGGCTGCTCGGCCAGCCAATAGTCCGCGTACGCCGCCGCGACCGCCTGCGCGCGACGCTGCGCCTGCGTCGGGTCGGGCGACGCGTAGGCGATGCGCAGCACGTTCGTGTTGAGCGGCACGCTCACCGACAGGCCATGCGACAGCTGGCTGACCGGCACGCCGATGCGCTGCGACGCGCGTTGCAGCACGACGTCGGATGTCGCGACGGTCTTTTCGGTGCCCATGTCCGGCGCCTGCGGTGCGGTTCCCTGCGTGAACACGCGCGGCTGCACCAGGACTGTCGCCGCGGCGCGGTACGTCGGGTTCTCCGACCACGAAAGGAACGCAGCGGCACCGACGGACGCCAGCGTGACGAAGATGATCCAGCGCAGCCGGGCGAGGATGAACCCGCGCGTCCTGCTGCCCGCCGCGCGTTCCCGTCCGACCCGCCGTGCCGAGCGGCTGAGCCGGCCGTCGGATCGGCGCCGAACGCTCGACCGGTCGAGCCGGCTGGCCCACCCCTCCTGTCCTATAGGGGACAACCGACCGGTGAGCATGCTGCTCGAACGGTCCTCCCTGTCCTGCCTCATAGTCGAACCTCCGTCTTGCTGGCTGATTCGCTGTATTCGTCGGGGGCGTCGTCGTTGGTCCGACGCTCGTGAACGGCGGCGAGCGCGAGGAGCGCGAACATCTCCTCCGCGGCGCCGCGGTAGGTCAGGTGCGGATCGAAGAGCATCAGAACGGTCATGACGATGACTGAGACGAAGACCGCGAGCGCCGCGGCGCTGGGTGGTTGAACGCTGTGCCGGGCGACCCGCCATCCGAGTCGAGCCGCGGCCTGCACGAAGAAGACGAAGCACACGACTAGCGGAATGCCGCCGCCCCAGAGCAGCCAGGTGTACCCGCTCTCGATCCACACGTAACCGGTCGCCTGGTAGGACACCGGCACGCGCGCGGACGGACGTACGCCGAACAGGAAGTTCCCGTCGGAGAACAGCTTGGGCCAGAAGTAGCTGCGCAGGTTGTCGAGCCGTCCCGTCCAGCTGACCGGAAGGCCGGACACCGACTCGAAGCCGCTCACCCGCGCCGCGATCACCGGCCGCAGCAGCACCACGGCAGCTCCGGCCAGCGGCACGAACAGCGCGAGCAGCCGCGGGTAGCTGGTCACCACCGCAATGCAGCAGATGCCGACGACCAGGCCGATGGCGCTGGAGAACTCGCCCGCCGAGAGGGCTCCGAAGGCGAACAGCACCGTGGCGACAGCGAGGCTGGGCCGGTGCCGGCGACCGCGCAGCCACAGGCCGCTCACGATCGCGAGGTTGTAGACCAGAAGGTCCGCAGTCGCCGCAGGCAACGCCAGAGTCGAGCTGCCGCGGGCGTGATCCAGCGCCCCGGTGTAACCGAACGGCGCGTAGTACGCCGCGAGCAGCCGTGGCACGCCGAACAGTTGCAGTGATTGCAGGATCGCGAGGATGGCGACGATCGATCCCGCGCCGACGGAGAACCACAGGCAGCGCAGCACCTGCCGGTTAGTCGTGATGCTCGACCGCACGATCAGGTAGAAGCCGGCAAACTTCCACATCACCAGCGCATACAGCAGGTCGTCCTGCGTTATCGCCTGATGCCGGATCGTCATCCACAACATCGGGAGGACGGAGTTGCTCAATGCCATCAGGATGAGCGCCCACTCGACCGGGCTCGGTCGCCACCTCGGCAGGCTTCCGGTACGCCAGCGCGAAATCGCTCGGGTCGAGAGCGCGACCCCCACTGCGAGGGCGAGCGCCTCGCTCGGCCGGAACAACGGAATCGCGTGCCCACGGTCGATACCGGCCGTCAGCGGCGTCAGCCCGATGAGGAGATAGCCGCCCAGCGCGGGACGGACACTCACGCACACGATCACGGCCAGCGCCAAGCACGCGGCCAACGTCAGGCGCGGGCGAAGGGTGCCCAGGCTGCCGATACCGACCGCGAGAGCCACGCACGCAGCCATCAGCAGCCACCGCGCTACCGGGTCGTCGCCGAGCTCGTGGGTCAGCCGCCGCGCGACAGGATGCCGAATGGCGACCGTCTCGCTCGCGGCGGCTGCCAGCGGCTGCAACGTCCTGAAGTCACGCATCGACTGCCTCGGCGAGGCTCGGCCCGGCACGTCGGCGCATGTGGTTCAGTCCGGACGACAGCCAGGCCAGCTCCGGCGTCCGCAGTGTCGCTTGCACGATGACGAACAGCACCCCGCCGACGGCGGCGGCCGCGAGAATGCCGACGCGTTCGCCCAGGGGGCGCCCGATCAACTTGAGCATGACGGTGGCGGTGAGCCAGGCAGGGCCGATCATCGCGGCAGCACCCACCGCTGTCCGCACGATCGAGGGCGTCAGGTGATCGCGGGCGGACCCGAGATGCCGTCGCAGGTGAGCCGAGAGATGCATCGCGGCAACACCGATCGACACCGAGAACGCCGATCCCAGCACGGCGAGCACCGCCGTCCCGTGCACGACCAGCGATGTGCTCGCAAGGGTCAAGCAGGTCACGGCCTGGAGCATCATCGAAACAAGGGGCGAACGGGTGTTCTTGCGTGCGTACGATGCGTAGGTAGCGATCATGAAGACCGTCTGCGCGATGACCGCGACGGCGAGGGCTGCAAGCGAGGCGGCGACCAGCGCCACCGCGTGAGGCGCGCTCATGCGACCGAAGGAGATGGCCCGCGCTATCGGGATCGACAGGCCCAGATAGCCCACTGCGGCAGGGATCGCGATGAACAGGCCCAGCGCGTAGCCGTGCCGGAGCGTGTCCCGGAATCCGTCGACATCGTCATCGGCGTGCATGCGCGACAGCCGCGGGAGCAACGAGAGCGCCACGGGTGTGGCGCCGAGCGCGATTGCCAGGAAATAGAAGTTGAGTGCTATCTGGAACGCGACGACGCCGCCCTCCACCCGGTCGGCCAGCGCCAGGATTGTCAGCACCTGCAGGGCGAGCAGGCCGGCCTGCGCAAGTGACGGAAGCGCCCGGCGCACCACGACGCGGACCTCGGGATCGCGCCAGCCGGCACGTGGGACGAGCGTTGCGCCCGCCCGGTTCGCTCCCCACCACTGTGCGGCGGCATGCAGCGCGACGGCTCCCGTCGTACCGAGTCCCAACAGCAGGAGCTCTGCCGTCGACACGTCGGCGGCTTTGGTCCCGGTGCCGAACAGGGCAGCGTATGCGCCGAGCACGGCGATGATCCCGATGTTCTCCAATGCGGGTGCCGCTGCCGCGAGCGCGAAACGCTGCCGGGCGTTCATCGCCGAGGTGGCGGCACCGACGACGCCGTACAGGAAGACCTGCGGCACGAACATCAGGATCAGCCAGAAGCCCACGCCCACCTGCGCGTGCGCATCGCTGCCGGACGCGGTGCCACCGAGCGTCGCCAGCTTGAGGACCAGCGGCCCGAGCAGGATCGCGAGGGGAAGGACGGCCAGCAGGGCGACCAGTGTCAGGCCCAGGAACCCACCGACGACGCGCTCGGATGCCTCCCGGTCGCCCGCGTCGATGTGCCGGACGAGTGCGGGCACGAGCAGTGACGAGAACATGGAGCCCGCGAGGAATCCGAAGTAGATGAGATTGGGCAGCGAGTTCGTGAACTGGTAGGCGTTGCCGAAGAATGTCGGGCCGAGTACTGCGCCGATTGCCGCGATCTTGAATACTCCGGTGGCCCGGCTGACCAGCGTCCAAGCAGCTAGCGTGATCGAATCGCTGGCGGTACCGCTGTCTCGGAGACCTTGCGTCGGGTCCGTCTCGGTAGTGGCAACCGTCATCGCGCCCCTCGAGCGGTGAGTACCGCGGGCACGGTCTTGGCGAGAATGGCGAGGTCGAGTAAGAAGCTCTGCCGTCGGACGTACTCGAGATCCAGACGTAGACCTTCGAGCATCGTCAGCGAGTTTCGGCCGCTGGTTTGCCATAGGCCCGTCACCCCCGGAGCTGCGAGAAATCGAGCGAGGTGCGCCGCTGTGAACAGCTCCGCCTCCCACGGCAGTGCGGGCCGCGGTCCCACCAGCGACATATCGCCACGGACGACATTGATCAACTGCGGGAGCTCGTCGAGGCTCGTGCGCCGCAGCAGCCGGCCGATTCGCGTGACCCGCGGGTCAGCGTCGAGCTTGTAAAGGCCAGAGGCACCGCCGGTGCGCGCCGGCTCGTCAGTCAGCAGCTTGCGGACGTACTCGCGATGAATGTCGTCGGAACAACCGGCCTGCATCGTGCGGAACTTGTACATCACGAACGGGTGGCCGAGACGGCCGATCCGCATCTGCCGGAATATTGCGCCGCCCGGTGACGTCGTGCGAACCAACAACCAGCTGATCGCTAGGACCGGCGACAGCAGGCACAGCAACAGCGACGCCACGATGACGTCGAAGACTCGTTTGCCGACGCGCTGATTCGTGGCTGCCGGCAGCGCGATAGACGCGGTGCGCAGGGGTAGGTCGCTAGCGGTCACGATCGTCCCGCCTGCCACTAAGAGACACCACTTGCGCGGGCTCCGGGAGCGTCCGCCGGTAGCGACTGGCCGAGTTGCTCACGGCCTCGACCCGCTTCTCGATGGACGTCAGGTCGTCGACGCGACCCCGCACGACGGCGGGGTTCCCGAAAGCGACTGATCCCTCCGGAATGTCGAACACGACGACGGCGCCAGCGCCGATCAGGCAGCCGGCACCGATTCGGACGAACGGAAGGACCGTCGCGTTGATGCCGATCTGCGCGCCGCGGCCGATCGAGGGTCCGGACATGACGCGCGCAGAGGCCTCCTGGCCCGGGTACAGGTCGTTTGCGACTGTGACGCCGGGCGCGAGGAATGCGTCGTCCTCGATGTCGGTGTACTGGGCGATGTAGCAGTTCGAGTGGATCTTGACCCGGTTGCCGATGCGGGATCCATAATCGACGACGGTGTTGCTCCACACCGAGACGTCGTCGCCGATCACGCACTCCTCGCGGATCACGACGTTGTGCCCGGTCTGGAACCCGTCGCCGATGCGTGAGCCGAGGTAGATCGCGCTGCCACTGCGGACGTGGGCATTCCTGCCGATGATTAGACCCGAGGCCGCGGCGCGCGCAGTCGGGTATCCGATGACCGCCGTGACGTCAGCATGCATGTCGGCCCCGACCGACACCTCATGCACCGACGGCCTCGCTTGCGCTCAGCATCTGCGCGACTGCTCCGGCTGCGGCGCACACCGCGGCAATCTGCTCCTCGTGCATGTGCGGGAAGATCGGCAGCGAGAGCACCTCGGCGGCGGCACTCTCGGCGACGGGCAGCGACTCCGGCGCCAGTCGCTCGTAGGGGTACATGCGATGGATCGGTGTCGGATAGTGCACACCGGTCTGGATGCCCAGCGAGTCACACAGCGCCCGAACTTCAGTTCGCCGCGGCACGCGGACCACGGCCAGGTGGTAGACGCCGCGAGAGTGCGACTCCTCGTCGACCATGGGCAGCCCGACCGCTCCGAACGCGTCGCGGTAGCGCGAAGCGATCCGTCGCCGGGCGACGTTCCATTCGTCCAGGACGGCCAACTTGGCACTCAGCACGGCAGCTTGCAGGGCATCGAGGCGGCTGTTGGTGCCGACGAGAGTGTGCATGTAGTGCGAGCCGCCGGAGCGTCCGTGATCCCGAAGCGACCGGATGCGCGACGCGAGCCGTGCGTCCGAGGTGACCACCGCGCCCGCGTCGCCGAACGCACCGAGGTTCTTGCCCGGATAGAAGCTGAAGCACCCCGCGCGGCCGAACGAGCCAGCTGGCCGTCCGCGCCAGGTTGCGCCGTGCGCCTGCGCGGCGTCCTCGATCAGCGTCAGTCCCAGCCTGGTCGTCGTCACCTCCAGTGCGTCCATGTCGGCCATCTGCCCGTACAGGTGAACGACGACGACTGCTCTCGTTCGGCTGGTCACTGCGGCTTCGGCGGATTCGGCTGTCATCAGCAGGGTCCACGGATCGACGTCGGCGAAGCGCACCGTGGCACCTGCGAGAGCGACGGCCTCCGCCGTCGCGACGAACGAGTTCGCCGGCACGATCACCTCTTCGCCCCGTCCGATGCCGAGCGCGCGCAGCGTCAGGTGGATGGCGTCGGTCCCGTTGGCGACTCCGACGGCCGCAGTGCAGCCGCAGTAGGTGGCGAAGTCCGCCTCGAATCGTTCGACGATCTCACCGCCGACGAACCTGCCCGAGTCCAGAATCTCCGACCACATGCGGGTGACGGTCGCGCGCACGTCGCGAGTCGTCGCGCCCATGTCGAGGAAGGGCACCGGTTGAGTCATTGGGGGAGCCACCGCCCTCATTGGGCGGCCGGCACGGCGGCACCGTGACCGCCGTGCCAGCCGTTTCCCGACGGCACGACGCCGGGGTGGTCGCGCAACCACGGTCTGGATTTGCTCACTCGCGCGGTGGCCCGTAGCGGGAGGACGTCCGTGTCGACCGCCAGCTCGTCGAGTCGCACCGGCCGGTCCAACTGCAGGGACAGTTCTGCCGCCTCGAGCACCTCGACAACCGCGAGCCCGTTGCGGCCATCGGTCTGCGGCGTCGCGTCAGAGGTGATGCATTCGGCGAAGTGCCTGTCCTGCACGCTGAGCGGCTCGTCCGCCGCGATGAAGGGCGACATGATGTCGCCGTAGCGATATGACATCGGTGGACGGGTCAGGTCGTCTCCGCTCACCGACGGGCAGACACCCTTGTCGAGGATGCGGATGCGCTCCTCGGTGGCGAGGTCGTTGTAGACGGCCATCTTCTCGCTGCCCACGGCAGTGACCCGGCGGACCTTGCACGGATCCAGCCAGCTGACGTGGATGTTCGCCGACAGGCGATGGTCCTCGTAGAACAAGCGCAGGTATGCGACATCCTCGAACCGCGGGTGAGCGTGGCGCGACGCCCACGCCTGCACCGCTACGGGCTGCTCGCCGAGGACGTGGTTGATGATCGACACGTCGTGCGGCGCGAGGTCGAAGATCACGTTCACGTCGCTCTGGTACAGCCCGAGATTCAGGCGGGCCGAGTCGATGTAATACACCTCGCCCAGCACCCGGGACTGGACGAGTTCGCGGAGCTTCCATACTGCGGGGTTGTACTCGAAGGTGTGGCCGGTCATGAGCGTCACGCCGGCCCGCGCGGCCGCCGAGATCAGGTGTCGGGCGCCGCCCGTCGTCGGGGCAAGCGGCTTCTCTACCAGGACGTGTTTGCCCGCATCGATCGCCTGCAGGGCCACTGCGACGTGCGAACTCGGCGGGGTCGCGACGACGACGGCATCGATGTGCGGCAACGCGGCCCGCAAGGTCGAGAAGGAGCGTGCGCCCGGATAGGCCCGGGCCAGGCTGGCCAGCCGCGACTGCTCGGCATCGACCAGGGCCACCTCGTCAACCCCGTCGATGGAGTGAAGCACGCGGACGTGCTTGGAACCCCAGTAGCCACAGCCGACCACGGCGATCCGCAGCCCAGCGGTATCCGTCATCGTGTCGACACTCCCCCGGATCAGTCGACGCTCAGTGCTCCCACCCCGCACGACCGTGCCGGCAGGCACTGAGCCGGTCGGCACCGTTCGCGCCTGTCAGGCGGGGCGTCGCGCCCAGCCGGGTGATCGGCCGGGGTGGCCGCTGGCCGGGAACGACGCGTGCGCAACGTAGCCCGACGCTGAATCACGGCACATCATCAAGTTGCACTAGTTCAAGTCATCGGATTGCGGGGGGGTGCGAAACCGGCGAGCCGCGGGGCGCGAGCCTACGGTTGGCCTGGTCCTGGGCAGCCGTACGTCGGGTCGCACGTCGGCCGGGTTCGCAACCAGTCCGTTCTGAGCCAGGTGAAGTCAGCCAGCGATGCCTCGACGCGCGCGATGTAGCCCCGCGCGGCGGCGCTCTGCCATGCTCCGGCGTACCACCCGCCGACGCATCCCCAGATGTCGCCCGCGACATAGGCGCCGGTGTTCGCGAGCCAGCGCTCCCAGCCGTTGTAGCAGCCGCGCAGATGCGCGGCGAGGTAGTCGAGTGCGAACGCCGTCGATTGGCGGACGAACGGGAAGGTGCCGTTCTGGTTGCCGGGCATGTTGCCCCACGACGGGGCCTGCCAGGACTTCACGCCGGCGATGGAGAACGTCGCCGGGCAGCGGCCCGGTCCGTAGTCCGTCTGGTAGTCACGGCCGTATTCGGCGATGGCTTCGCAGTACACGGACGCCCCGGGCGTGCCCGGCGGTATCAGATCGCCTGATCCCCAGTTCTCGACCGGCCGGCCTGAGAAGTAAGTCTCGTACTGGTACCAGGTCGACTCGCGCACTGCGATCGCGCGCAGCATGTCGTCGGACAGTCCCCACTTGCAGGCGGCCCACTGGATGATCTCGTCCGTCGTCCCGGCGAACTGCCCGTCCACGCGCTGCAGCAACCAGCTGTCCCAGCGTGGGTCTTCGCTGCCGTTACCGGAGACCGGCCGTGCGGCGAATGCCCGGTGCACGGCACCCGCGGCCGGCATGACGTGGTTGGGCGTGTAGTTGTCCGGCCGCGGCTCCCACGTCGAGCGATGGACCCGATTGGCGCAGGTCGCGTCGCCCGGCAACCGAGACCACTCGTCTACCGGCTGCAGCGTGAAGTAACCGCCCTTGGGCGGCGGCCCCGACCCCGTCACTTCAGCCCCACCCGTCCGCGTTTTGCTTGCCTGGGCGTCACGGACCCAGAGCACGAGAGCCACGACCGCGGGCACGAGAGCCACGACCGATGCGATCGCGATGAATCCGCGCACCCGGGTGGCGCGGATGTCCCGCCCGTAAGGGGAGGGGCGACCGAGATGACGTGGCCGCATACCAGCTCCATCCGTGTTAGCTCGACGGCGCGGGTGCCCGATAGTGCAGCCTGGAAAGCAATGCTGGCAAGGCTCGCCGCGAGTTGGGGAACCGGTTTGATACGCCTCGTACCAGTGTGATCGACGAGTTTCTTGTAGTACTTGCGGTGCGGTTTAGACGCGGCTACGGTCTGCCCTACTCACGCCACGCTATGTCATACAGGACGGCTGTTCGGCTCGTTGGCCCGTCTCGGACCGGCATCGGACAGCCATGGCGACGGGTGGCGCATTGACCCAACGTGGGGGGTTGGTCTTGGAATCTAGCCACTAGAGCGTCATCGGTCCTCGCTTGCAAGGGATCCGTGCCTATTCGTCAGTGCCGGCGACGTAGCCGCTTCGCCTTGCCGGGCGCCTTCTGGATCGCTGCTGCTGGCCATCGGGCGGTCGGCGACACGTCGAACAACCACTCGTGAAAGCACCAGCGCCGTAGGAACGTGCGCTCCGAGGATCTCCACCTAACGCGTCACCTGATCGTGCAGCGGCACGACCCGGCGAGCTACCCGTACGAGGCCCTACCAACAGGAGGTGGGCACTCATGAGCGCGGCCGCGAGATCAGTGCCCGACACCGGCCAGACGAGCGTGCAGCTGCGCCCGGCTGGCGCGTCGCGAGCCACTAAGGCTCCGGGAGAAACGGTTGATCGGCAGGCGGCGGTATACCGCCACCAGGTGGCACATGATATTCGCCATGAGCTCGGCACGATCATGATGCTCGAGTCGGCGTTGATGACGTCGAAAGATCTGGGGCAGGAGAGTCGCGCCCGGGTGCTGCAACTCATCGCTGAGTCGCACTGGCTCGACGAGTTGATCCGCGCGTACGACGCTGTCCCTGGCTGCGGCGCTGCGAACGGTCCTGTCCGGCTCGACGAGCTCGTCACCGACATCGTCCGGCCGATCCAATTGTCCGGTGCCGCGGAGGTCAGCGTGCACGCCGAGGCGGTTTCCGTGCAGCTTGACCGGCTCTCGCTGTGGCGGGCGGTGCGCAACGTCCTGTGCAACGCGCTCGACGCTACGGGCCCGCACGGCAGGCTGGCCGCGCACGTGTCATCCGTCGACGGCGTCGCCGAAATCGACTTCGACGACGACGGGCCTGGATTCGAGCGTGACGACTCGACGAGGACATCGCACGGGCTGTCCATCGTCGAGGAGTTCGTCGATTCATGCGGTGGCCGCATCGAGATCGGCCGAAGCGAGCTAGGCGGTTGCCGGGTGCGCATGCTCCTTCCGGAAAATGACGCAGAACAATCGGGATCGGTGCACCGTGCGCATTGTGCTCTGTGACCGGCACGTTTCCTTCGCCGAGTCGCTTGCCTACGTTCTCACGCTACGTGGTGACGACGTCGTCGGAGTGGTCCACCGGATAAGTGACGCCACCGCGATAATGGCCGACCAAGCTGTTGATATCTGCCTAGTCGACGCCGACGACCCGGATCGGCTCGACGATCTGCACGCCCTGTGCTGTGCTGTGGGCGACGCTCCGGTCGTCCTGCTAGCTGCGGACGTAGATCCGGATGTGCAGTCGCGCGTCGTGAAAGCAGGCGTGCGCGCCGTTGTCGCCAAGCGGCAGAGCCTGAGTCATGTCCTCCGCGTACTCGACGGTGCGCTTTCGGGCGAGAGCGTTGTGGACGCCACCATGTCGCGTGACAGATCGTCCGGCCACGGTCGGCATCGAAGCGAAGGGCAGCGGCTCGCGGGGTATCTCTCGCCGCGGGAGCGACAGGTGCTGTCCGGTCTCGTCCGCGGGAAGGACACGGCCGCGCTTGCCCGCTCGCTCAGCATGTCGACGAACACCGCGAGATCACATGTGCAGAACGTGCTCACTAAGTTAGGCGCGCATTCGCGACTCGCCGCCGTCCGGATCGCGGTGCAGATGGGAATGGTCGACCCGAGAACGGGCGAGTGGCTCATCGAGCTGCCACGCGCGAGCTGATCGGCTCGACCCGCGAGCCCTTCGCTACGTCGGCCGTTCAGCCGACGGTGTCGGTCGAACGGCTGGCAATGACCGAGCGATCAACCGGATGTCAGCTCGCTGAGATACCGGCAGTGTGCTCTCAACGGTCCGCAGTGGGCCGCGAGCGAGCAGTGATCCGCCAGGCGAATGGTCGCCCAGACGGCCCGGCGGGGAGCAAAGGCGAAACCGGCGCTCTAGGGATTTGACTCCGTAGGGGCTGTTATGCGCGGTCGTCGGTTCGTGGTTCTGGTGCGTGTTGTGACTGGATTGGCTCTTGTGCTGGGAGGTGCGGCCAGCGTCGCGATCTCCTCGCCCGCAGGCGCCTCGACTGTCATGAGTGCTGTGTTCACCGGCGGCACCGGCACCGTCGGCGTCGGCGGCACGCTGTACGCCAAGTCGGGTGGCGCGCTCACCCTGACTGTCAACGCGAGCAGCGACACTGAGTGCGTCGACGTCGCCGGTGCCTTCACCGGCCACCAGCAGTCGGCCACGGCCAGGTCGACCTGGACGTTCACGACCACCGCCGGCTCGGGCGATGGAGTGCAGTCTGTTACGGCGGCGGCGTCGCCGAGCTTCAACGGCCACGGAGACTGCACTGGAACTACGCGGACGAACACAGGGTCGTACACCCTCGACAACACCGGACCAGTGGTGACTGCTGCACTGACCCCAGCGCCGAACGCGGCGGGCTGGAACAAGGCCAACGTCGGCCTGACGTGGTCGGCGACCGATGCCGGCTCCGGCGTCGACTCCGGCCCGACCCCTGCCACCGACACTGTGACCACGGAAGCCGCCGCCGTCGTCAAGACCGCCACAGCCTCCGACAAGCTAGGCAACGTCGGCACCGGCTCCGTGACGGTCAAGCTTGACAAGACCGCGCCGTCGATCAACCCGAGCCGCAGTCCGGCGGCGAACGTGGCGGGATGGAACAACACCGACGTGACGGTCGGTTTCGCCTGCTCGGACGCGCTGTCCGGCATCAAGAGTTGCACTGGTGGCGGCAGCGTGGTCGTCTCCACTGAGGGTGCGAACCAATCGGTGCCGGGGACAGCGGTCGACAACGCTGACAACACCAACAACGCCGGCGTCACCGGCATCAACATCGACAAGACGGCGCCGGCACTGTCCGGCGCGCCTACCACGTCGCCCAACGGCAACAGTTGGTACCAGGGCGACGTCACCATTGCCTGGAGCGCAAGCGACGCGCTGTCTGGTCTCGCCAGCGCCGTGCCGTCCAACAGCACGATCACCGGCGAGGGCATGGGCCTCAAGGCGAGCGCCTCGATCAGCGACAGGGCCGGCAACACCACCAACGCCGACAGCGCTGCGGTCAACATCGACAGGACGGCGCCGACGACCAGCATCAGTGGCACGTCGAACAACTGGGCCAGCGCCAATGTGACGGTCTTGCTGTCCCCGGCAGACAACCTGTCGGGTATTGCGTCGACTTCGTACGCGGTCGACGGCGGTGCGGCGCAGACCGGCACCAGCTTCACCCTCTCCAGCGACGGCGACCACACGGTGACGTTCTTCAGCACCGACAATGCCGGCAACGCCGAGGCCGCGCAGACCGCCCACGTGAAGATCGACAAGACGGCACCGAGCATCGGCCACTCGTTCACCCCGCTGAGCTACACCGACGGCGCGTGGACCAACCAGGACGTGACGGTCACCTTCGCCTGTGCCGACTCCGGCTCAGGTGTGGCCGGCTGCACCGCGCCGGTGACGAAGACCACCGAGGGCGCGAGCCAGCCGGTCGTCGGCACCGCGACCGACAACGCTGGCAACTCCGCGACCGACACGGCGACTGTCAGCATCGACAAGACGCCGCCGGCCATCTCGGCCACGGCCAGCGGCACCAAGAACGCCGCGGGTTGGTACAAGGACGACGTCACCGTGACGTTCACGTGCGCCGACGCACTGTCCGGGACGGCCACCTGCCCGGCAGCCACGCTCCTGGGTGAGGGCGCGAACCAGTCTGCCAGCGGGACGGCCACCGACGCGGCGGGCAACTCCGCCTCGGACGGCGTCACTGGCATTAATGTCGACAAGACTGCGCCGGTGCTGACCGGAACCTTCGCCAGCGGCTGGCACACCGGCGATGTGACCGTCACGTGGTCGTGCGCCGACGCGCTTTCCGGTCCGGTCGCTCAGCCGGTGGACGACGCCGTCGCCGGCGAGGGCTCGAACCTCTCCTCTACCCGCACCTGCACCGACACGGCAGGCAACACCGCGACCAAGACGGTGGACGGCATCAAGATCGACCGCGCGGCGCCGACCACGACTGCCGTCGTGCCTGACCCGCTGGCGAGCGGTTGGTATGCCGGCGCGGTTCAGATCACGCTAACCGGCCACGACGCGCTCTCCGGGGTCGACAGCACCAAGTACAGCGTGGACGGCGGTGCCGCGCAGGTCTACACCGGCGCCTTCTCCTTCGCCACCACGGGCTCGCACACCATCAAGTACTGGAGTACGGACGTCGCCGGCAACGTCGAGGATCAGACCGGCAACAGCATCACCGTCAAGATCGACGGCAACCCGCCGACCACGACGGTGATCAACCCGATCTCGCCGGCCAGCGGCTGGTTCGTCACCAGCGGCATCCCGGTCGCGTTCGACGCCGGCGACGTCGAGTCCGGCATCGCCGCGACCTACTACCGGATCGACAGCGGCGATGTGCGGACCTACGGCGACCCGTTCACCGCGGACCTGTCCACTGGCGCTCACACGATCACCTACTGGAGCGTGGACCTTGCAGGCAATGTCGAGGCCGAGCAGACGACCGACGTCAAGGTCGACACGGTGCCGCCGACGATCACCGGCAGCCGCAGCCCCGCCCCGAACGCCCACGGCTGGAACAACACCAGTGTCGACGTGACGTTCGCGTGCTCCGACGCCGACTCCGGCCTCAACGGGATCGCCGGCTGCGGCCCCGACTCAACCGTCAGCAGCGAGGGCGCCGACCAATCGGTCCAGGGCGACACGCAGGATGTCGCCGGAAACACGAACTCCACCACTGTCGGCCAGATCAGCATCGACAAGACCGCGCCCAACCTGGGCGGAACCGCGACCACCGACCCGAACGGCGCCGGCTGGTACAACGGCGACGTCAAGATCGCCTGGTCCGGCGATGACGGCCTGTCGGGCGTCGACCCGGCGACCCAGCCGGCCGACAGCACCATCACCGGCGAGGGCAGCAACCTAGGCGCCTCGGCCAGCATCTTCGACAACGCCGGGAACAAGAAGACCGCGTCGGTGACCGGGATCAAGATCGACCGCACCGCGCCGGTCATCGCTGGTGGCCCGACCACCAGCCCGAACGGCGCTGGCTGGTACCGCGACCAGGTCGTCGTGGACTTCACCTGCACCGACAACCTGTCCGGGGTGGCGTCCTGCCCGACCAGCAAGGTGGTCGCCGGTGACGGAGCGAACCAAGCCGTCACGAGCGATCCCGCGAGCGATAAGGCAGGCAACGACAGCGCCGCCAAGACCGTCGGCGGGATCAACATCGACGGCACCGCTCCCAGCACCACGGCGAACAACCAGTGCACCAAGGTCAACGGGTACTGCACCGGCTCGACCGCCAACGTCGTGCTCACTGCCGTAGACCAGACCGGCCTGTCCGGGGTGAAGGAGATCCACTACAAGATCGACGGCGGCACCGAGCAGGTTGCGGCAGGCGGCACCAAGACGGTCAGCGTTGTGTTGGACGGCAGCGGCTCGGGCACCGTGACGTACTGGGCGGTCGATAACGCCGGGAACGTGGAGACGTCGAACTCCGTCGCTCTGAAGTGGGACAACATCGCCCCGACGGTTACCCATACGATTGCGCCGGTGCCGAACGCGAACGATTGGAACAACAGCGACGCCACGGTGACGTTCACCGCAAAGGACGATGACTCCGGTTCCGGTGTGGCGAGCGTGACCGCGCCGGTAACGGTGTCCACCGAGACGGCCGGCCGGCTCGTCAACGGTTCGGCGACCGACACCGCCGGCAACGTCGGCACCGACTCCGTGACCGTCAAGCTGGACAAGACCGCCCCGACGATCACCGGAGCGATCCTCAGCGGCATCAAGGGCAGCAACGGCTGGTACGTCGGCCCAGTGACAGTCCACTTCACCTGCTCCGACGCCCTCTCCGGCGTCGCCACCTGCCCCGACGACGTGACGCTGACGGACAACGGCGCAAACTCGGCCAGCGGCACGGCTACCGACAAGGCCGGCAACAGCGCCACTGCCACGGTGTCGGAGATCAATATTGACAAGGAGTCGCCGACCATCACCGACGTCAACGTCGCTGGCGGGTTCTACACGCTCGGTGCCGTCCCGACCGCCGCGTGCACAGCCAGCGACAGCTTCTCCGGGCTGGCCGGGCCCTGCACCGTCACCGTGACCGGAGGCACCGCCAGCGGCGTGGGCACCTTCACCTACACCGCGACGGCGACCGACAAGGCCGGAAACAAGGTCACGACGACCGGCACCTACAAGGTGGTCTACCGGTTCGACGGGTTCCTGCAGCCGATCAACGACACCGCGCACCAGATCGGCACGTCGACCAGCGTGTTCAAGGCGGGCAGCACCATCCCGGTGAAGTTCCAGCTCAAGAAGGCGGACGGGACGCTCGTCCAGGCCACGACACCGGTGTGGCTGACTCCGGTCAAGGGCAGCTCGATGAGCCTGCCGGTCGACGAGTCGGTCTACGCGGCCTCAGCTGACAGCGGCAGCACCTACCGCTACGACGCCACCGCTCAGCAGTACATCTACAACTGGAAGACCGTCACCGGCGGGAACTACTACCGCATCGGTGTCAGCCTGGACGACGGCCAGACGTACTACGTCAACATCGGCCTCAAGTAACGCAAGCAGGACGGAGCGGGCCCCCCGACCCCCACGGTCCGGGGGCCCGCCGCATTCCCTCGGGGACGGTCATGGACAGCGTGCATCGCCGACCTGCTCGTCGCGCTCTTCGGCGGTCGCCGGCCTCGGCATGGCGCCGCCAACGTTGGTGGCCACACCTTCGACATCCTTCAACGTCAGGGTGCACTCGGCGACGGCGCGCCACTGACCAACAGCCTGTGCCGACTCCGCGTGGACGGGGACAACCGAGACGGAACTGAGACGGAGCGCTCCGTGTCGGCCGAGCTGGTCCCGCCCGGATCGTGCAGAGGCCCGGAATCTGGGGCCTTCATAGAGGTCGCCAGGGGCGGGATACCGCCGACCTACCGCTTGTCAGGTCACCGGTGGTCCGTTCAGGTGGGATCGGGCGACTCCTCACCGCTGGGAAACCCTGGTCTCGTACGTACGTTGGTGAACTCAGATCCCGCGCTCGAACGAGTGCCGCGGACCAGGTTCGGCGGAGGTCCGGTGAGGACTACGGCGATGTTCCGCAGGTCGAGCTGCCCGACGATGAGACGCTGTGGCCGCGGCCGGTCGCCCGGCGCTGTGCCGCTGGCAAGCGCACCGCGTTCCCACGTGTCCTACATAGCGTGGGCTGCGGGACGCCCGGTCGGGCAGGTGGGGGCGTAGCCGGCAAGGCACACTGTCTTGTGTGACCGGCAAGGCTGATGGGCCCCCAGCGTCCGACGAGCCGTCGACGGCGGGACGGGACTACGCCGAGCGATTGCTGCGTTTGGATCGATCCCGCTGGCGCCGCCTGCTCAATGTCCAGGCTCCCTACCGCTGGAACATCCGTCGGCTCGGTCTGGGGCGCACCCTGGACGTCGGCTGCGGACTGGGACGCAACCTAGCGCATCTCGGCGGCCGTGGAGTTGGCGTCGACCACAACGCCGACTCCATCCGGGTGGCTCGAACACGTGGACTTACCGCTTACGTCGTGGAGGACTTTTCGACCTCTTCCGATGCGCAGCCGGAGAGCTATGACTCGCTGCTGCTCGCGCACGTCGTCGAACACCTCAGCCTCGACGAGGCGCGGTCACTGCTCGAGTCATACCTGCCCTACCTGAGACCGAACGGCCGGGTCTGTTTCATCACGCCACAGGAGCGGGGATACCGCATGGACGCGACGCATGTACGCTTCGTCGACTTCGAAGGCCTGGCTCAGCTGTCTGTACTAGTCGGCCTGGCACCTGATCGGTTCTACTCTTTTCCTTTCCCGCGCCCGGCCGGCAAAGTCTTTCCCTACAACGAATTCGTCTTCCTCGCCCGCAAACCTCACGCCTGACCCGGACCAGCCATGCGATACGGTGCCACCGTCGCCTGGCGCGCGCGTGAGTCCTACGGGAGATGGGACATCGCTAAGGCAATCGGTCACGCCCACATCGCGGTTTATGCTCAATGAATAACATGCGGGTGTGCGCAGGGTGACCTTCGTGTTCTGCCAACGCCGATCTGGTTGGGAGCGGGAAGATTTCCGGTACTAGTCTCGGCGCGTCGAGGCTTCGAGCGGCCGTGATGAGTAGGGCCCCGGGGAAATCCGGTACGGGTCTAGGTGCGCCAAGGTCTCGAACAGCCGCGATCGGTCTTGGCGCGGCTTTGTTAATTCCCCTTGTCTGTCATCTTGTTGGATTCGATGTAGCAATCCTGCTGGTGCTGCTCCTCGGCGTCGCCTCGTTGCTTCGCGCGGGCGACACTCTGCTGGATCGACTGTTTCTCGGGGGCATAGTGACGGTCGGCGCCTTGCTGGGCGCCGGCTTGCTCTTCTCCTTGTGGCCCTGGGGGCTCAGCCCGCTAGCGGTCGGCTGGTTTCTGTTATCGACGCTCGTGGCCGTCTCAGCGCTGACGGGTAGGCGGCCCGAGCTACCACTGAAAGTGGAATGGTCGGACGGCGTCATCATCGGCTCTGCTCTCGCCGCCTTCTATGCTGTCTATCGACCGCTGGCGCATCTGGACACGATCCAACGTCTGCAGTACGTGACCATCAATCTCGATCGGCTTGCTCACTTCGCGCTTTTCGACACGATCCGCCATCTTGGCGGTTACGCATTCCTGAACCAGGACAAGGCAAGGATCTCAGTCCAGACTCCGACTGAGGTGGTCTACCCGCAAGGTTCGCATTTCCTGCTCGCGATGACTGAATCGTTGCTGCGTTCCGGATCCGCTGCGGGAACGGGGGCAGTCGAGCTCGAACGATATTTATTGCTTGTGCTCGCCGTTTATGCATTGCTTGTTATGAGCATCGTGTGGTCTGCGCGCTGGATTGCCGGTCGAGTCACGTCGCAGTTCGGACGTCTCGTAGTCAGCCTTGTCGCTGCTATGTTTGCATTGTTCGGCCCACTCGCTGCATTGATCCCTGCTGGCGCAGATTCGCAGATGTGCGGTCTGGTCTTCGTAACTCTTGCCGCGGCATTGGTTGTCAGGCCGATCTCGGATGTCCGCGAGCAGGTGATAGCCGCAGCAGCTTTGACAATCGCCGTGTTCTACACCTACAACCTCTACGGCGCACTAATCCTCGTAAGTTTCGGCGTGACATGCGTGCTCCACCGTTCGCGGCTGTGGCGCGATCGATTCGTTGTAGCCATGGTCTACGTCCCAGCCGCCGGTGTCGCCCTTCTTCCTTCGGTCCTGACACTGACGACGCACTTCGATGTGCAGAAGCAGGTACTCATTGCCGGTAATCGCATCCCATTGGCCAATGTCCTGCCACTGTGCGTGGCCATTCTCGCGGCTCTCCCATTCGTAAGCCCTAGCGCCCGGCGAAGCGTCCTTTGGCGAGGATTCCTGGTGCAGCTCTGCGCGCTTTGCGTCGTGGTGGGAGCTTTTGCGCTCTACCAGTCCCGCAGTGGTGGCGGAGACAGCTACTACCTGCCAAAGATGGTGACGGCTGCTTATGTCGGGCTGCTCCCGTGTCTTGGCACGCTCGGCCTTCTGTTCCGCGGGCCAGCGTGGAGCCGAGTCCGCGCCGGCAGGGTCGGAGCCGCCGAGCGGATCGGCATCTCGCGAGGGATCCAGTTGGTTGGCGGGCTGGCCGCCGTTGCGCTGATCGTGGCGTCGACAGTGCAACAACGACTACCGGGTACGGCGACCCACCCGGGCGCGCACACCGGCGTCCCGATTGTCCAGTGGTCGGACGGCGCGCAGCGGGCTAAGGGCGCTGCGCTGTATATGTACATGGCCATGGCGCGGCATGGGCAACTCGGCGACCGGATTCCTACGCTGATCATCCGCACCCAGACGCCGAGCTGGAACTGGTCCGCGAGTTTCCTTGTCGCCAGCCTCAATGGCAACCTCGGCCGAATGCAGCCGGTGCTTAAGGCACTCAAGACGCCGGTACAGGAAAGCGCCGGCAGAGTGATTGCTGGCCAGGCGCCGCAGAGTGTGGTCAATGCCGCGCAGGCCGGAGGATTCCCCATACGGGTGATGGTTTGGGATCGGGCCTACGCGGAAAAACTGAAGCTCTTGCTGGCCGCGAGGCCTGACCTACACGTCACGGTCCAGCTTGAAGCGAAGGCACTTCGATAACGTGCCCTCGTCGGCGAACGGGGCGAACACGCTAACGCAGGCCGGCCAGCCGGCGGACCGCGGACCAATACAGCTGCAGGGCCACGTTGAGCACGCTGAGTCCTGGAGGGCGTTCGACCATCGCCGGTTCGATCCGAGCCGACAGCAGGCGGCAGAAGTCGGCCGTTGCAATGCGATTCGCGCGTTGCACCTGTGACCGACGCTGCCGCAGATAACGTCGATGTGCGATCAACCACCCGTAGCTTCGGAATTTGTCCGACAGCCAGCCCTGTTTGAGTGCAAGGCCCCACAGCGGCACCTCGAAGACCAGTAGGGCCGGCAGAATTCCGACCAACACCTTTGTGGGGAATACGGTCAGTACCGTGATCCAACGATTCCGTTCGACCAGGAATTGCTTGGTTGTGTTGCGAGAGAATTCGTAATGGTGGTATGCCGCGGCAGATGGTTCGTACCGCACGCGGAGACCCCGTTGCCACACACGCAGGCTTAGTTCGGTGTCCTCGTGATAGGCGAAGAAATGCTCGTCGAAGCCACCCAGGTCTACCCACAGATCGCGCCGGACGGCGAAGAACGCGCCGCTGACCGAAGTGACGTCTACGCGGCTCGCATGCTGTTCTTGCGGCTCGCCGAAGCTGCCAGCCCATACGAAACCAAGGTAGTGAACAGGGTTGCCGACCGTGTTCATCAGCTGCGGTTGATCCGCCAGCCTGATGGCCCCGGTCACCATTCCGAGCTCCTGATCCGCGAGCGGTGCGGCGAGTGCGTGAACGGCACCGGGCGCGACGATGGCGTCGGAGTTCAGGAAGACGAGGTCACGACCACGCGCTTGCGCCGCGCCGGCATTACAGCCGCCGGCGAACCCCAGATTGGTCGAAGGTTGGACGAGGATGACGCGGGGGTCGGGCGAAATCGCCGCCACGGCGGCATGTGACCCGTTGTCGACCAGGATCAGCTCGAGGTCCACTCCGCAGCCAGCCTCATCGACGGAGGCGAGTACCGCCGTGACGCACGACTTGAGGTAGGGCTCCGCCCCATACGCGAGCACTATCACCGATACCCGCGGGGCTAAGCCCGTCTGCATCAGTGTTAGCTGGCCTGTTGCCGAGATGGCGTGGACCGTGGCGTCGTCGGCCCTCTCGGGACATCGCGCATCTGCGCGAGGCCCTCCAAAGCGGCCCGCTCGCGCCCCGTCATCGGCGCCCTAACTACGAATACCCACCAGCGTGCGACCAGGAAGTTGAAGGCGACGAGGAAGGACGAGCTGAGCAATCGGGTCAGTACGTAGTTCCAGTCGTGGGCCACGAGAAACGTCACCAGTCCGACGCCCACCAGCAGATTGAACGCCACCAGGGCCAGGTACCGGCCCGACGCCGTGAGCAGGCTTGCATGACCGTCGGCGAAGACAAGCCGTCGGTTCAAATAGAACCCGGACAGCATCGAGCTGAGCCAGCCGCAAAACACCGCCAGCAGGAGCGGTTGGGAGAGGACTCTGGTGAGGAGGAACACGAGGCTGACGTCGACGGTTGTGCCCACACCGTTGGCGAGGACGAAGCGAACGATCCGAATGTATTCCCGTCGCGCTATGCCTGTCATGTCACCGACTTCCCTTGGGCGATCAGGAGTGTAGCTGGCGTAGACGATGCGCCGTGAGTGCCGCCTGAGTCGCGCTCGGTCACGAGGTCGATCGGCTGAACGGCGGCCGCAGATGCCGCGCGCCGGGCACGGCGGACCGGCGGGTCGACGCTGCGGGCACGCCTGCAAGTAGGCTGCGGCCGTACAGTATCGAGGCTTTCGGAGTGACCTCCATGGGTGACCGAAAGAACGGCGACGTCTGGGTGATCGTGCGGTGTTTCAACGAGGCGACCACTGTCGGCCCCCTCATTCGGTCGCTGCGTGAGCACTTCTGCAACATCGTCGGTGTGGATGACGGCAGCTCCGACGACTCCAACGCCGTGATGGCCGAAGCGGGGGCACACGTCGTCCGGCACAGCGTCAACCTCGGAGCCGGAGCCGCGCTTCAGACGGGCCTGCAATACGCATTGCTCGATCACGGCGCGCAACTGTTCTTGTGCTTCGACGGCGACGGCCAGCATCGAGTAGAGGACGCCCTGTCCATGGTTGACCGGATGCGAGCCGGTGACGTGGACATATTGATCGGTTCCCGGTTCCTCGGCGCTGCCGAGGGTATGCCAAGGTCTCGCGGGATAGTGCTACGAATCGGACGCATATTCGAACGATTCAGTTCCGGCGTGCGGCTCAGCGACGCTCACAACGGCTTGCGCGTCTTCAGTCGGCGATTCGCCTCATCTATCGAACTCAGCATGAGCGACATGGCGTACGCCAGCGAGCTGATAGGGCTGATCGCCCGAAGCGGCCTCCCGTATGCCGAGCAACCTGTAACGATCACCTACAGTGACTATTCGCGGGCCAAGGGCCAACGATCTATCAATTCGGTGAACATCGCACTCGATGTCTGGATACATCAACTGCTGCGAGGTCATGGACGATGAACCTCATCAAATTGCTACTCATACTCAGCTTCGCGGCTCTGTTCATCTGGGCGTTCCGAAACAGAGCGAATGTGGGCCTGCGGGCTGGGGTTCGAGTCTTTGCGGTCGTGCTCACGATGATCGCAATTGTCTCGATCCTCGTGCCCAACGTGCTGCAGTCGCTTGCCGACATCGTTGGAGTCACCCGTGGCACAGACCTGGTGCTCTACGCACTCGTAGTCGTCTTCGCCGCCACGACCGTCGGAACCTACTTCCGCTTCCGCGAGCTCGAACGCAGACTGGCAGCCGTTGTGCGTGCAGATGCGATCCGGGACGCCACGCTCACCGACGGTATCCCCGGATTCGCCAACACCGGCGTAAACGCCTCGGGCGCGACGGGACAGACGACCCAGCATCGTGAAGCTCGGCGTTTCCGAGATCAGTACGATTTCGAGCTGCACGATGCTGGGACGCCTATGGCAATTGCAGATACTCCGGGCGCGAGCGCGGACATCGCTTCGCTCACGAGCGGACGCGACGAGGCCGGCATCCGACGACCGGGAGCTACGCCCTGATCATCGGCGTGGGTAGCGAGCACGCCGAAGCCGTCAGGCACAAGATCCGAGCCGTCGTCCGCCGACCCGTCGAGGTCGGGCCGGCGCACATCCTCATCGGCGCGAGCGTTGGCGTCCTCACCGCAACCACGACATCGCTTTCCCCGGCACGTGACAGCCTGCTTGCGGCCGACGATCTGCACTCGGGCGCGGCGTCGCTGAACGCGCTAGCGGACTATCTCCCGTGGCACTTCGTGCACAGAAAGAAGCCAGCGAGTCCAGCGTCGGTCGCCTGCTCACCGTGCCGAACGCACACGTAGGCCGCCCAGGAGTCGTCGGCGAGCACAACGTCTGCCTCTGCCAACGCATCGAGAATGAGGCTGAGAGTGCCTACGGGCCAGGAAGTAACGTCCCAGCCGTAGGCGGCTGTGAACGCTTGTCGTTCCTCGGCGGACCGTCCGAAGCGCGCACCCCGGTGTGTTTTACGAGATCGAGCTCGCACGGCCCGCGGGCGACCTCGTCCCAATCTCCGAGGCGGACGCGTTCGCCGTCCCACAGGGTGTTGCCGGGGTACGCGTCGCCGTGGATGAATCCCAGGCCGAGAGCGGAGTCGACCTGGCGATACGCGGTGAGCACCGCAACGCTTTGGCTGATTTGGGTCCGCATCGAGCACCAATTGAGGCCCTCGGCGCCTCTCTCGCTCACCGCGAGAGCCGGAGGGCCCGGGATTGCTGGTGGCCAGGGGCGGGATCGAACCGCCGACCTACCGCTTTTCAGGCGGTCGCTCGTACCAACTGAGCTACCTGGCCGTCCCGCATTGCCGTGCGCAGCGCGGCAGCAAAGACCCCGGCGAGTCTAGCGGACACCGCAGCGCGGAAAGCGCCGCGATCAATGCGGGCGGCGATCGATCGGTCAGTAACCCTTGCCACCGCCGGACGAGCTCTTGGCAGCGCCCGAATCGGCCTTGGCGACGTGCCACACGCCGGCGACGCCGTCGCCGTACACGTCCTCGGCGTCCTTGTCCGTGGCGAAGTAGTACAGCGGGTGGCCGTCGTAGGTTACCTGCATCGTTCCGTCCGAACGAGTGATCGTGCCGAGCTCGCCCTCTTCAACACCCTTGCCGGCAGCGGGCGTTCCGATCAGCGGCGGCCAGGCGGTGGCGCATTGGTCAACGCATGCGCTCGTCTTCGCGGTGTCGGGGTCGTACGTGTAGAGCGCATGGCCGGTCGGGCCGGCAAGCACCTTGCCCTTTTCGGTCGTGGCGATGGAGACCTTCGCGGGGCCGGCCGAGCCGCCAGAGCTCGACTCGGCAGCGCTCGACTCGGACTCGCCCGATGATGCCGAGCTGACCGGAGCCTGCGAGGTCGAGCCGCCCGCTGGTGCGCTCGAGCGGGCTTTGTGACCGCTGCTCGCGCAGGCGGTGAGTGTGAGCGCGCCAGCCACGCCGACGAGCCAGAGCAGTTTGTTCATCTTGTCCCTTTCCCCGGGTCCTGATCAACGACACGTATGCCGGGGCGGACCGGTTCAGGCTGGCGCGTCGTCGTAGCGCCGCAGGACGAGTCGCGCGATCGCGGGATGAGCGCCAAGAGGTTCGGTGACGGCGACGACCGGTGCCTGCGCGGCGTGTGCGCGCAACGTGTCATAGAAGACGCCTTCGCCGAGCAGGTAGGCCGCGACGGCGACGCGTCCGCCCGATTCGGCAATCGCGGACAGCGCATCGGGCAGGGCGTCATCCAGGGCCAGGACGCGCACCGGCCGACCCAGCGCACGCGCGAGGTCCGCCGACGCCCCGGCGACGTCGGCACCGGCAACCGGATGCCGCGACGGTGACCCGACGAGCGCGACGACGTCCGCATCGGATGCGCCGGCCTCGTCCAGGCGATCGGTGAGCGCATCGGTGATCAGGCGGTGCGGGCCGAGGTGCCGAGCCACGGTGACCCGGCTGTGCGCCGACACCACTGACGGGATGTCCTCAGCGATGTGGTAGCCCGCCGACAGCAGCACCGGCACGACGACCGCCGGCCCGTCCGCCGACTCGAGGCGATGCCGCAGGCTTGGTTCCAGGACGTCCAGGAAACAAAGATCGACCGCGACGCCGGGACGCAATTCGCGGACGAGGTCGATCAGCCGATGCATCGTGGCGAGTCCGGCGGCCGAACGGGTGCCGTGCGCGGCGGCGATCAGGGGCTTGGTCATCGCGCGCCCGATGGTAAGCCGATCGTCCCGCCTGCCTCAGGTCATGGCCGTTCGGCCGATAAGAATCCCACTATGGACACGATAGGTGCTTAACCAGTGACGCACAGCGATATGACCCTGACCGGGCCAGGACGCGCGCGCAGTCTGCGGCGCGAGTGGGCCAGGGCGTTCGCGATCATGCTGGTGTTGTTGCTCGTGTCCGCAGTCGCAACGATTGTCGGCGTTCGGAATGTTGTGGGCCAAGTGCGCGAAACGGCGCATCGGCTGCACGTCGAGTCGGTGACGGTCGCGGGCCTGCGCACCGCGTTGGTGGCACACGAGGAGGTCGGGCATCAGTTGCTGAGCGGCAAGGCTGTGGACCGGGCTGCGTACGTTCAACAGCAGCACGAGCTCGCCGCCAGGTTCGACGACGCGGTCAACGTCTTCCCGGCCACCAACGGACTGAGAGCCACCGTGGTCGAGGCTCGCCGATCGTGGCAGAGCGGCTTGATGACCTTTGGCCTCTGGGGCGACGAGGTGCAGGCCCTGCACGGTGACCACTCTGCCGAGAATCCGACCTACGGCGCTTCGAGCGACGACACCGCGTCGCTGCTGGACGGCCTGGAGGCTCCGTCGCTCGAGGCGATGGACCGCGGGCTCGCCCACGGCGGCGACCTCGAACGAATGCTCATCATCGCGCTCGCCGCTTTGTTCGGGCTGGCGTTGGCCGTGACTGTGTACTTCCGCCGACGGATGGTCACCGACCTCATGCGACCCGTGGCCAGCATGCATCAGGGCGTACTGAAGCTGCAGGCAGGCGAATATCAATATCGCCTCGAGGTCACTCGGCGAGACGAACTGGGCGAGCTGACGGAGGCGTTCAACGGCATGGCCGACGCCTTGCACGACAGTCACCGGACGCTCACGCTTCGAGCCGCCTTTGACTCGCTTACCGGCTTGCCCAATTGTGCTTCATTGACTGAACGCCTGACCGCGTCGTTCAGCCCAGACAGTGGCCGGCGCGCCTGGCAGGAGAGCGTGCTGTTCATCGACATCGACGACTTCAAGGACGTCAACGACAGCCTGGGCCACGAAGGAGGCGACGAGCTTCTCAGGCAGCTGGCTGGTCGGCTCAGTGGCTGCGTCCGGGCCCACGACATGGTCGCCCGCTTGGGCGGCGACGAGTTCGCGGTCGTGGTCGTCGAAGATGACGCCGGGTTCACCGCCGCCACGATCGCCGAGCGGATCCTCGCCGCGCTGACCGACCCGTTCATTGTCAATGGCACCAGCCTGGTCGTCTCAGTGAGCATCGGCGTAGCCAGCGACAGCTCGAAACCAGCGATGCGGCCGAGCTGCTGCGCTCTGCCGACTTCGCCATGTACATGGCCAAAGGCAGCGGCAAGGACCGCTACCAGATCTACGACGCCGAGGCGCACGACGACATGATCGTCCGCTCGGCACTGCAGACCGACCTACGGGCCGACCGCAGCTGAGAAATCAACCAGTGCCGCCGGACCGATGCCACCAAGCGGTGGCGGCCGGCGAGGTAGGTCTCGCGTGGGGTGCGGTGACGGCCGGCGTCGCGCGAGCTTGCGGCTGGTATCGGAGTGCGGTGGGAGCCGGTCGGGCTTAGGCGAAGCAGTCGCAACCTGCATCGCAGCGATCGTGCGCATCGGCGGTCGCGGTGGGTGTGCAGCAGGCCTCGCCGCGCCAGGCGTCACGGCCTTCTCGGACCGCGACCGCGGCGATGACCAGCCCGGCGATCGGGTCGGCCCAGGACCAGCCCAGTGCCGCGTTGGCGATCAGTCCGAGCAGCAGCACACCGGACAGGTAGGTGCACAGCAGAGTCTGTTTCGAGTCTGCGACCGCTGAGGCGGAACCCAGCCGCCGGCCGGTGTGGCGTTGCGCGGCGGACAGCACTGGCATGACCACGAGCGAGACTGCGGCGAGCACGATGCCGACCCGAGAGTGCTCCGGTTCGTTGCCGCCCACGAACGTCCGCACGGCATCGACGGTCACGAACACGGCCAGCGCGAAGAACGACACCGCGGTGACCCGTAACGCGGCGCGTTCCCGGGCTTGCCGGCGGTCGTGATCGCGGACGCTGAACTGCCAGGCGACCGCGGCCGCGGAGGAGACCTCGACCAGTGAGTCGAGACCGAACCCGAGCAGCGCGGTTGACGACGCGACCGTCCCGGCCGCGAGAGCGACCACGGCCTCGACCACGTTGTAACCGATCGTGACGGTGACCAGCCGCCGCACCCGCCGGGCCAGTGCATCCCGGCGTGGTGAGGAGATCGTGACCGGCTGAGTCATCCCGTCCGCCGACGACCACTGTCGTCACACACCGCCGGGTCAACACTGAGCACGACTCCGAGCAGGTCGCTCAATGCGTGCGCGAGCCGTGCGTCGGCCAGCTCGTACCGCACTCGCCGGCCCTCCGGCACCGCGACCACCAAACCGCAGCCACGAAGACACGCGAGATGGTTCGATAGCGCCTGCCGCGACACATCCAGCAACTCGGCCAGCTCGGCCGGATACCCCGGCGCATCCTTCAACGCCAACAGCACCCGAGCCCGCGTCGGATCCGACAACGCATGCCCGAATCGGGCCAGGACCGGCCCATGCGTCACCACCACGGTCACAGACGGAAGGTACACGCCAACGTGAATTAACAGAAGGCTGAACAGTCATCTCCCGGATCGCGTCGCTGGTGACTCACGTGACTTGTAACCGGGCGGTTCGCGGTCGAGTCCGCGTCGGCTCCGCCTCTAGCTCAGTGTTCCGGGGGCTGTAGCCGTTTCGGCATCTCCTAAGGTTGATCAATCTCGGCAGGATTTCCGATGACAGGGGCCTGTCGGCCGTGACGCCGGCTGGGGTGGGTTTCGTACATGCGCGCCGCGACGAGCAGGCCCGCGGCGGCGGTGAGGCAGGCGACGGTCCAGATGGCAGTGGTCAGGCCGTAGGCGTCGGCGAGGGCGCCGGCGAGCAGGGCGCCGATGGCGAAGCCGCCGTCGCGCCAGAGTCGGTAGACGCCGACGGCGCGGGCGCGCCAGGCGGGGTGGGCGACGTCGCCGATGACAGCGAGCAGGGTGGGGTAGACCAGCGCGGTGCCGGCGCCGAGCAGGATCTGCGCGGTGGCCCAGGTGGGGAAGGTGGTGCCGGCGGCGACGAGGCCGATGGCGGCGGCTTGGATGAGCATGCCGGCGGTGATGAGGTGTTTGCGGCCGACGTGGTCGGACCACCAGCCGGTGATCATCTGCCCGGCGCCCCAGACCGCCGGGTATAGCGCGGCGAGCAGGCCGATTCGGGCGACGGACAGGCCGTGGGCGGCGAACAGAAGCGGGAAGATGCCCCACGCGAGGGCGTCGTTGAGGTTGTTGATCATCCCGGCGTGGCTGGCGGAGGAGAGGGCTTTGTCGGTGAAGCTGGTGCGCAGGGCGATCTGCGCCGTGCTCAGATCGGTCTCCGCGGACTCCTGAACCGCGTGGTGGGCGGCTTCGGCGCGGGCATGGTCGTGGGTCTCGCGCACCGTCAGCACGGACAGGCCCAGGGCGAGCGCCGCGTACGCGGCGCCGAGGAAGAACGGCTCGGGTCGTAGCCCGGCGTGCGCGGCGATCGCGCCGGTGGCCATTGCCGTGGCAGCGAGGGCTCCGTATCCGGCGGCTTCGTTCAAGCCCATCGCCAGGCCGCGCCGGGCGGGGCCGACCAGGTCGATCTTCATGATGACGGTGGTGGACCAGGCCAGGCCCTGGTTGATGCCGAGCAGGATGTTGGCGGCGATGATCCAGGCCCAAGAGGGGCCCCAGGCCAGCATGGCGGGGATGGGCAGGGCGATCAGCCAGCCGGCGACCAGCACGGGTTTGCGGCCGTATCGGTCAGACAGCGTGCCGGCGAAGAAGTTGGTGACGGCCTTCGTGGCGCCGAAGGCCACGATGTAGGTCAGCGCTGCGGTGTAGGCGGACAGGTGGAAGGTGCGTTCGGCGAGCAGTGGGAGCACGGTGCGTTCCTGGCCGAGCATGCCGCCGACCAGGGCGTTGACCGCGACCAGCAGGCTGAACTGGGCCAGGTTGGCGCGCAGGCCGAGCCGCGCGCCGACGCTGCCCGCCGCGGGTGCGGTGGCTGGGATGTTCACGTGCCTTCGTCGAGGCTGCGGCCGGTGGCCGTGGCCCAGTCGACGGGCCCGCCGTCGAGCACGGCGACATCACGGCGGCCCGTGCGTTGCAGCAGGCTGGCTGCGGTCATCGCGCGCTCGCCGTGCCCGCAGAACACCACGGCATGCTCGGGTGCCTCGTCCGCGTGGGCGGGCAGGTCGCCGAGTTCGATGTTGACCGCGCCGGGGATGTGCCCGGCGGCGTGTTCGGCCGACTGGCGGATGTCGAGTACCGGTCGCGTGCCGACGCGGTCGGGCGCGACCAGTTCGATCCGCTCCTGGGGGCCGCCGTGGGTGGTCCACGCGTCCATGCTGCCGTCGAGGCGTCCGGCGAGTCGCTCGTAGCCGATCTTGAGGGCCTGCCACGCGACATCCGCGTGGTCCTGGCCCGCGCCGAGGACGAAGACCAGCGGCGCATCGGCGGGCAATAGCCAGCCCAGCCAGGTGGCGAACTGGTCGCGTAGCGGGATGGAGACCGCGCCCGGGATGTGGCCGGCGGCGAAGTCGCGCACGGGGCGCACGTCGACGACCCGAGCGCCTTGGCCAAGCAACCCGCGTACCTCGGCGGCGCTGAGCGGGGCGAGCCCAGCCGCGCCGGTGGGGATCGTCGGGCCGCGGCGGTTGATCTCGGCCAACCGGTCGAAATACGCGGGGTAGGAACCGAGACTGCCGAGCAGCTGCTTGACGAAGGCGTCCTCGTTGGGCGCGGCGAGCAACGGGTTGGCCTGCTTCTGCGCGGCGATCGTGGTGGTGCGTTCGGCACCGGGCGGGGCGGAGCAGAAGGATCCGGCGCCGTGGGTGGGCCACACCACCGTCTGGTCCGGCAGCATGGCCAGGCGCTGCAGTGAACGGTACTGCTCGCGGGCCAGCTCGTCGGTGCGCTCGGCGCCGAGTAGATCGGTCCGGGCGGCCGCGCCGACGATGAGGGAGCCGCCGGTGAACGCGCCCAACTCGCGGTCGCCGTCGAGGAGCAGGAAGGACAGATGCTCGTCGGTATGCCCCGGCGTGGCCAGCGCGCGCAGCGTCAGCCCGCCCAGGTCGGTCTCGTCGCCGTCGGCGAGCGCGGTATGCGGGAAGCCGCGGTGACCGGCGGCGGAGGCCAGCACCGTCGCGCCATCATCGGCTGCGAGCTGCAGTGCCCCGGTGAGGAAGTCCGCATGTAGGTGGGTGTCGGCGACGAAGGCCACGGTCAAGCCGCGCCGTTCGGTCTCCGCGCGGAGCGCGCGCAGGTCCCGGCTCACGTCCACGGCCAGAGCCCGGCCGTCGCCGAGGTCGACCACGTAGGCGCTGTTGCCCAGCCCCGAATCGACCAGCGGGATCAGGTGATCGTCCGCGAAACCCATCGCGTCCTCCATTGACGCCTGCGCACCGAGTCTACACAATATTCCATGGATCAATGGAGGATGCCATGGGAGACCCGACACGCAAGGCCGCACTCTTCGAGACGCTCGCCCGCACCGCCAAGGCGCTGGCCAATGGCAAGCGTCTGGAACTGCTCGACCTGCTCGCCCAGGGTGAGCGCAGCGTCGAGGCACTGGCGACCGCGGCCGGGCTGAACCTGACCACCGCCTCGGCCCACCTGCAGACCCTGAAGCAGGCCGGGTTGGTCACCACGCGCCGCGACGGGGTGCGCATCCACTACGGCCTCGCCGGAACCGATGTCGCTGCGCTGTATGTGCAGCTGCAGCAGGTCGCCCGCAGCCGCCTTGCCGACACCGAAGCCGCCCGGACCGCCTACCTCGGCGCGGATGACACCGAGCAACTCACCCGCGACGAGTTGCTCGAACGCGTGGCCGCAGGCACGGCTACCGTCATCGACGTGCGACCCGTGGAGGAGTACGCGGCCGCCCACATCCCCGGCGCGCTCTCGCTGCCCCTGGGCGAACTCGAAGCCCGCCTGGCACAGCTGCCCGCCGACACCGAGATCGTCGCCTACTGCCGCGGTGCCAACTGCGTGCTCGCCCACGACGCGACCCGCCTGCTCAACGCCCGCGGCCATCGCGCCGCCCGCCTGGCCGACGGCATGCTCGAGTGGCGGCTCGCCGAGCTGCCCGTCGAAACGGGCACCCCATGACCGCGACCGTGGCCCGGCCGATCTATCTGGACTACCAGGCCACCACACCCGTCGACCCGCGGGTGGTCGAGGCCATGCTGCCCTACCTGACCACCGAATACGGCAACCCGTCCAGCGCCCACGCCTACGGACGCGCCGCCGCGGCCGCGGTTGCGACGGCGCGCGCCCAGGTCGCTGCGCTCATCGGCGCACACGAGCCGGACGAGATCGTCTTCACCTCCTCCGGCACCGAGAGCAACCACCTGGCGCTTACCGGAGTCGCCCACGCGGCGCGAGCCGCCGGCCGCGGTCGGCACGTCATCACCACCACGATCGAGCACCCGGCGACCCAGGCCACCTGCGACCAACTCACCGCCGCCGGCTTCCGGATTACCCGTTTGCCCGTCGGCGCCGACGGCCGCCTCGACCCCGCCGACCTCGGCCGTGCCCTGCAACCGGACACCGTTCTTGTCTCGGTGATGCACGCCAACAACGAGATCGGCACCCTGCAGCCGCTGGCCGACATCGCCGAACTCACGCGCGCGCACGGCATCCTGCTGCACACCGACGCCGCGCAAAGCCCGGCCACCGTCGAGGTCGGCATCGACCAGCTCGGCGTGGACCTGCTCACCCTCGTCGGACACAAGATATACGCCCCCAAAGGCATCGCCGCGCTTTACATCCGCGGCGGCACCTCGCCACTCGTGCCCCAGCTCGTCGGCGGCGGGCAGGAACGCGGCCTGCGCGCCGCCACCGAGAACGTGCCTGGCATCGTCGCGCTCGGTGCCGCCGCCGCGATCGCCCACGCTGAACACGTCGCTGACGCGGCGCGCATCCTGTGCCTGCGAGAACGGCTGCTCGGCGAACTCAGTACCGCACTACCCGGGCTGCAGGTGAACGGATCGCTCACCCACCGCCTGCCCGGCAACCTCAGCCTGACCATGCCCGGAATCACCGCCGAGCAGATGATGGCCGCCACTCCGGACCTCGCGTTCTCCGCCGGCGCCGCCTGCCACACCGGCCACACCGCGCCCTCGCCAGTGCTCACCGCCGTCGGACTCGCTCCGGACCAGGCGGCCCGCACCATCCGCCTCGGCATCGGCCGCTACACCAGCGACACCGACATCATCACCGCGATCGATCAACTCATCGCTGCCGCACTGCACCCCGCCTGCTGACCCGACCACGTCGCGACGCCGGGGCATGGCTGGCCCCGGGTTGTCCAAAGCGAATCGCTTGTGCCCGAACGACGGTAAGTCTACTCTTACCGTTCGTGGTGACTTACGGAGACGCGAACCTCGGTTTGCTCGGCGACCCGACCCGGCGCGCGATCTTCGAGCTGCTAGCTCGCAACCCGTGTTCGGTGCGAGAGCTGGCTGAGCAGCTGCCGATCAGCCGACCCGCGGTGTCCCAGCACCTGCGCGTGCTCAAGGACGGCGGCCTGGTCACCAGCCGGGCCGAGGGCACGCGTCGGGTCTACCAACTCAACCCGGCCGGGGTGAGCGCGCTGCGGACCTACCTGGACCGCATCTGGGACGACGCACTCACCGCGTTCCAGAAAGCCGCCGAGTCCACACCTCACGACACCGAGTAGGAGCAACGATGAGCAGTGCATCCCCCGTCCCCGCAATTCAGGCCACCCTCATGGTCGGCGTGCCCGTCGAACAGGCGTTCCGCGTCTTCACCGACTCCTTCAACACCTGGTGGCCCGCCGAATATCACATCGGCAGCGCAGACATGGAGGCTGCCATCCTGGAGCAACGCGAGGGCGGACGCTGGTACGAACGAGGCGTCGACGGCAGCGAGTGCGACTGGGGCCGGGTGCTGACCTGGCAGCCACCGCACCGGCTGGTCGTCACCTGGCAGATCAGCGGCCAATGGCAATTCGATCCCGACCCCGAACACGCCAGCGAGATCGAGGTGCGGTTCACAGCTGACGGCCCGGAACTGACCACGGTCGAACTCGAGCACCGGCTCCTGGACCGGCTCGTCGACGGCCAGGCGATACACGAGACACTCATCAGCGGCGGCAGCTGGATCGCCATGCTCGAACTGTTCGCCAAAGCAGCAGCCAACACCGAGTAATCCGACCCCACCAGCTGTTGGAGCGGGTGCACGAACCATTGCACGGACCGTGTCTTGCGACCCCGACCGGACTTGAACCGGCGACCTCCGCCGTGACAGGGCGGCGCTCTAACCAGCTGAGCTACGGGGCCTAGACGTACTTGGGTGGTGCTGGGTGGTGCGGCGTGCCCCCAACGGGATTCGAACCCGTGCTACCGCCTTGAAAGACCGGCAGGGCCGCAGATCTGCAGCTTCTACGCCATCAGGTCGCCCAGTTTGTGGTGATCAGCGGGCTCTCTGGCTTCTTCGGTGGACGGTGGTTCGTTGCACGAGCCGTTGCACGCGTCCTGTCGGTCGAGGGCGGCGGCTGGCCGCCGTGACCAACGTCCGGGCGGCGCACGCCGCTGACGTTCTCGCTCTCTATTTTGGCTCAGCTGATGCTTGACGCGTCGCCTCACCTGGTGCTTGACAGTGGCGCTAAGAAGCTGGGTAGCCGGGAGTTCTTACGGATCTGCCGATGAGCGTGTCCCGGAGCTAGCGCAATTTGAGTGCCTACTTTTCCACGGGGACTTTATGACTTTGCCCAGGTGTGCGGACGGCGAATTCTCGAGTCGTCCGGCTAGGGAATGGAAATCAAGGCCGTGGAGCATTCTGGGAGGGTGAACTCGTAGCGGCGAGCGCCGGGAACCGGGTTGATCGCCCGGCCGCTCCAGGAGTAGAGACCGCTGGCCGGCAGGGTGGCGCCCTCGATGGCGGTGGTCTTTCCGAAGCAGCCGCCGGCATCGCGCATGATATTGAGGAACGCCACGCCGGTGTGGCCGGCGGGGGCTGTGATACTGGCGGTGCCCGCCTTGCCGGTGCCCCCCTTGTTGATCATGTACGAGTAGATGCGGTTGGTCCCCGGGTCGAGCAGCGCCCAGGTGCGCACCAGCTGGCCGCTGGCGTTGGAAGTGGAGACCGCGCAGAACCGCCGGGTGAGCGCGTGCTTGAACAACGCCAGCGCGTAGAACCCGGGCCTCGGAGAGGCCTGCCCGTTGCGGATGACGAACGGGGTGTACCAGCAGGTCCGGTTGTCGCCCGGGTAGTAGAAGCCGTCCCAGGAGTGGTTGTTGTACCCGCGCTGCAGGGCCCTCGCGCCGTCCAGCATCGTGTCGATCAGCCAGGCGGTCTTGCCGTGCACGTTGGAGACGTTGTCCAGGCCGCCGCTGCCGGTGTCGTTGCCCTCGTCCATTCGGGAGTGTCCGGCGCCGACGGCGCCGTCCATGGCGGCGATCCGGGTGTTGAACTCGGTGATCTTCGTAGTTTGCAGCAGCGCGCCGAGGCTGGCCGAGTTGGCGTAGTCGTGCCATGTGGCGAACGGCATCCGGCCGGTCGGCGCGTACGCGGCCCACAGATCGCGGGCCCAGGTCACGTCTGCGTTCTCGCTGATCGCCGGGCCGGTGAACGCGACGGCCGCGGTAGCCGGGTCGGCGTTCAGGGCATCCAGGTAGCGCTGGAACCGGGCTAGGTAATCGGCTTTGGTCAGGTACCCGTTCGGCTCGTTGCCGATTTCCACGGCGAGCAGGTTCCCACCGGTGTCCTGGCCGACCGCGTACTTGGCGAGGGCCGCCGCCATGGCCGGGTTGTCGTTACGCAGGTTGAGCCCGAGGATGACCTTCCAGCCGGTGCGCCGGGCCACTTCGAAGATCGCGTCCACCAGCCCGGCGTTGATCGTGCCGAAGAACAGGCTATTCGCGGCAGTGGACCCCGCGGGAGCCCATTGGTGACCATCCTGGCTGTTCCCGCCGATCCGCAGCACGCCCGGCGTGGCCGAGCTGAGCTTGAGGCTGTTCAGGATGTTCACGAACGGCGTGATGACCGAGGCACGGTTGGCGCCGAGCCAGACCTTGACCATGCTCCACTCGATACTGAGACCCACGTAGTCCGCGGGCACCGTCGCCGCCGTGTTCGGGCAGCCGGTGATGGTCGAGTCCGCGATGTGTCCGGGGATCACCATGTCAACTCTGCGGGCTCGGACGGTGCCGGCGTGCTGGCCCATCCATGGCGTTTGAAAGGAGGCGGGAGGCGCGCCAGGAATTGATCAGCGCAACGTCGACGCAGCGCCACGTCGATCACAGGCCCGACTACCCAACCTATGTCCGGTTGGTCCCGACCGCCCCAAACCGCGACAGCAGCCAAGACGCATCCCTGACCTAGTACGGTCTACGCCGGCCGCCTGCGCCCGTCAAGATTGGGCGAGATGAAGCGCACCAGCATCAGACATTCGAGCGCGTCGAGGAACACGACCCGTTTGCGCTGAGCGTTCGCCGATCGTCCCGGGGTGATCGCGCCGACCCAGTCCAGGGTGTCGCGCGACCGACTCTGCGGGACGGCGTCAAGCATCTACTGGCACGAAACTGTCAAGCATCACCCGGCACAGGACAGCCGCCCGGGAGGCTCAGGCTGGCGGGGCAGCCTTCAGTGGGGCGTCGCGTCGTCGGTGTGCCTTGCTGGGTTCCGGTCATGCGGTCGTTGCAACGGTCGTGATCGGTCGGGTGTCTGATCGGGTAAGGGTCTGGTTGTCGACCGGGACCTGGATCGGGGCGGGGTCGGTAATGGCTTTGGGGGTTGTGGTGGGACGGGGGATTGCCGTGCCCGCAGGTGGTGGTCCGGAATCGGAGCCCTACCTGTCCCGATGGGGCGCGAATGCCGAGCAGCAATGCTGGCCGCTGCGTACGGGACTCGTGACGATCGGGCGCGGGCCGTCCGCCGACGTGGTCATCGAAGGCGATCAGCTCGTGTCTCGGCTGCACTCGACCCTGGAGCGCGCGGCCGGGGTGTGGACGATCGTGGACAACGGGCTCTCGCGCAACGGCACGTTCGTCAACGCCCGGCGAGTGGCCGGCCGGGTCCGGCTGCACGACCGGGATCAGATCAGGGTCGGGGCTACGGTGCTCACGTTCTGCGCGCCGGCAGAACTCGATGGCGTGCACACGCTTGTCGGCGAGCCGCTGCCGACTGCGGCACGGCTGACGACGGCCCAACGTTCGGTGCTGGTCGCGCTGTGCCGGCCGTATCGCGACGATTGGCACTACGCCACCCCGTCGACCAACCAGCAGATCGCCGCCGCGCTGTCCCTGAGCCTCGACGCGGTGAAGACGCATCTGCGGATCCTGTTCCACAAGTTCGGCATCGACCACCTGCCACAAAACCGGAAGCGCGCG